>Ga0308170_10000079_pt1 | contig 205899 bp, 186 predicted proteins | sample PhyBR2_2_FD_202136 | JGI IMG/M metagenome (GOLD analysis project Ga0308170, IMG submission 202136) | Phyllosphere microbial communities from UC Gill Tract Community Farm, Albany, California, United States - DLSLSB.R2 | ecosystem: Host-associated > Plants > Phyllosphere > Unclassified | place... | reverse complement strand
GTCCTCTCAGTTGTTTATTTTGTGGTGATTTAATCATACTAGAGAACGATATGTTTTTTAATACCTAAAATGAAAATGGGACTGAAGAATCAATTTTGATTCATCAGTCCCATAAATTATAGAGCCAAAAAACAGCGGCATAGGTTTAGTTAATTGTTATAAAAATAACCGTCCTAAGCCGAGGACGGTTATTTCTTTTTGTCGTCTCTAAGCAATGCTACAACCAACGTGATCAGGGCGATGGTGAACATACCAAAGCTGAGCATCAATTGGATTGTATCGAATGCCGACAAAAGGCGTCTCCTTTCGTAAGATTTAGAAAGTATGTGCATACGCACCACCTCGCTTTCGAAGGATAGCCACCGTCATTAAACTGTACTGTCACGTAATAGCATAGCACATGCGTACATTTTAAACCTTAATTTATAAATTTTCTTGTTATTGAATAGCTGTTGAATGCTAGTGATACAAGTGAATAAATCCTCCCATTATTTAAAGTGATCTAGTGGGAGAAGCAGAAATCAAAAGCCTCCTAGTTATACTCTTTTTATGAAAAGTTGTACAATTGAAATGGAAAAGTGAGGCGAAACAAATGGTATTAAATTTTGTCATATTATTTTTGATGATAGCAATCACTGCTTTTTTTGTTGCGAGTGAATTTGCTTTAGTAAAAATCAGACGTTCCCGTTTAGAGCAATTGGAAAAAGACGACGTGAAGAACGCCAAACTAGCGCTGCATGTGACCCACCATTTAGACGATTATTTATCTGCAAGTCAATTGGGTATCACATTGACAGGCTTGATCATTGGTTGGGTTGGCGAAGGTTCTGTGGCAGCATTGTTGGAACCTTGGATCGGTCAACTTCCGATCGGACGGGGAATAAGTGCAACGATCTCTGTCGCATTAGGGTTCATTTTGGTGACGTATGTCGACGTTGTGGTGGGGGAACTTTTGCCGAAAAGTTATAGTATCGTCAATACGGAACAAGTTGTGTTATTCGTAGTCAGACCCTTGCATTATTTTTATCTGGCGATGTTTCCTTTCATCTGGGTATTGAATCATTCGGCAGCAAGCTTAGGTAAATTGCTAGGCGTGAAACTAGTATCAGAAGGTGAAGAAACACTCTCGCAAGAAGAATTGACTTTAGTTGCCCTCAATTCTTACCAGCAAGGTGAGTTGACAAAGGATGAATACCAGTACTTAGAAAATGTCTTTGAATTTGATGACACACTGGCAAAAGACATTCAAGTAGATCGGACATCGATGCAAGTATTTGATGCGTCAGATACAGTCAAACAAGCCATCAAGGAATCGATTGAACGTGGGCATACGAGATATCCTGTCATACTGGAATCCAAAGATAATGTGTTAGGATACGTGACATTACCTGCGTTGATCAAACAATCTTTAGAAGATGACCAGATAACGGTGGAGTCTCTGATTGAAGAACCAATCGTGACAGCAGAAACTATCCCCATCAAAAAACTATTGACGATCATGCGAAGAAAAGGAAAACATATAGCGATCTTAAAGGATGAATATGGTGGGACAAGTTTGTCACGATCGAGGATATTTTAGAAGAGATCGTCGGTGAGATTCGAGATGAAACAGATGTGGACCAAGCATTGATTGCGAAACAAGAAGATGGTAGCTATATTGTTTCAGGTAAGTTGACGCTTGATGATTTTGAGCGCTACTTCAATGAAGATGTGCCAGAATTTGAAGAAACAAATTTCATCACTCTGGCTGGCTTTATGTCAAGCTATCAAAAAGAGATCGAACCAGGTACAGTGATCACGATTGGACAATTCAAATTTACAGTTTTGGAATATGATCATGCACATATCGACTATTTCAACTTGGTGATTTTACCAACGAATCCATAGAAAAAAAGTGTTCTTCCCGTAGTATAGGAGGAACACTTTTTTTAATCTAATAACTGATTTCAGCATCTTCAATTGAAAATTGCTGTTGTTCGGCGTCTAGCTGTTTCAAATGTTTCACAGCGCGGAGATAAGAGTAAAGCAAGACAATGACAGAACCAGCCCAAGCGAGTGGTGAAGCAAGAGCAGCACCTGGATAGCCCCAGATTCCAGTCAGAATGATTGCAGCGAAAGAACGCATGATCAGTTCCATCATCCCTGCAATCGTCGGTACTTTACTTTGACCAAGTCCTTGTAATGTGTAACGTAAGATAAATAGGATAGCTAAGATCCAGTAAAGGGAGCCGTTGATGTTGAAATACGTTTGTGCCAAATCAAAAACGACAGTTTCATTTGGGCTGACAAACAAGCTCACCAATGGTCGACCAAGGAAAATGACAATTGCTCCGGCTAAGAAACTAAAGCCGATACTCATCACTAATGTTTGACGAACGCCTTTTAAGATACGCCCATATTGTTTCGCTCCATAGTTTTGTGCTGCAAAAGTCGCCATCGCAATCCCAAAGGACATCATAGGTTGAACAGCAAATTGATCGATTCGACCAGCTGCGGCTTGGGCAGCTACGACATCTGTACCTAAGCTGTTTAATGCAGATTGCAAGACGATTGCACCAATCGCAATGATCGAAGATTGGAAAGCCATTGGTAAAGCAACATTCAAATGCATACGGATCTCTTGTTTATCGAACGAAAAATCTTTTTTACGTAATTGAAGCATTGGGATCTTTTTCTTGATATAGACGATACATAATAGACTAGAAGCAATTTGCGCAATCACTGTTGCAATAGCAGCACCTTCTACTCCCATACCGAAGTTGATAATAAAGATCAAATCCAAGACAACGTTGATAATTACCGCAACGATCAAAAAGAGTAAAGGCGTTCGACTATCACCAAGTGCGCGAATAACATTTGACAATAAATTGAAGCTGACGGCAGCAAAGATTCCCCATAGGATGATCACGATGAATGTTTGTGCTTCATCAATGATATCTGCAGGTGTTTGCATCAACTGGAGCATCGGACGAATAAATACTAAGCTAAGGACAGTTAAAATCACAGTAACAATGACACTAATCATGACACTTGTAGCAAAACTTTTTTTCAACCCCCGGAAGTCTTTCGCACCATATCGTTGTGCTGTAATAATGGCTAAACCAGCGGTTAGACCTTGAGCAAAGCCAATAATCAAGAAAGTTAATCCACCGGTAGCTCCTACAGCCGCTAGTGAGTTTTTCCCTAATGTCTGCCCAACGATGATCATATCGACCATGTTGTAAAACTGCTGAAAAACATTGCCTATCAATAAAGGGACAGTAAATAGCAAAATCAGTTTGGCTGGGCTTCCTTTTGTTAAATCGCGCATCTTGTAAACTCCTTATTTCTTTTAAAATTTAGTTAGTAGTATATAGTGTTTACCCTTGGAATACCAATTAGAATCTGATGATAAATAAATAGCTAAAATGCTTTATGTTTTCTGAAAATTTTCAGAGAAGGTCATCATAAAAGTAGCCAAGAAGTGAGTCTGCGATGAAAATCAAAGAGTCAACTTACTTGGCTATCGTGCAAAACAAAGGGTTTTTTTTAGTATTGTTTAATTTCACTTGGGAGAAGAATGGTTTCTCTGGTCCCATCATCATAGGCAAATACTTGCGCCGGATACTGTGGAGAATAAGGGAATGGTAAATCGATCCCCATCTCGACGGTACTGCCTGCTTGAGAAAAATGCAAGGTTACTTTCCCATGATTGTTGATTAAATCAAAAGCTAAAATATTATCTAATGGAATAACACCCTTAAGGTCTAAATCAATAACGAACCAGATACTATCGATCAGTTCATCTGGTAAACTTGATACCACACCTAGTGATGCGTATCGATTACGGCTATTATCAAAACTTTCAAACATCGGCTTAGCCTCCTTTGTCTAAAAAACCGAAATGACGAGAACAACATATTATTATCAGGATAAACGAGTTATACTTTTTTAACGTTGGTTCATTCTAATAAACATTTATACAAAATGCAACAATATTTGCATACTTTTTTTCAAAGTATAAGAAACTTTTAAGAGGACTTCAAGAAACCTTACTATATAAAGGTTTTTGCGCTTATCAAAAAAACAAATAAGGGTTGATAAATAGGAATATACCATTCTTAAAACAATTTATTTTTAAGTGGGAATTAAAAAAAAACGAAGCAATGACACAAGTCACTGCTTCGTTGATCAAAAGACGTTTATTCTTCAGTTGAACCAATCACTTCTGGTTCTGCTGCTTCACCAGTTGATTCTTCTTCTTCTGTTGGTGCAACAACTGCGGCGATTTGTTCTTCTCCATCAGTAATGATCGTGTATGCGTCATTTTTTGGTAGATCCGCTACAGTGATCGAATCACCTAATGCTAAATCAGTGATATCCACTTCGATGTTTTCTGGTAATTGATCTGGCGTAGCAGAAACAATCACAGTATATAGGTTTTGAGCCAATACACCACCAGATTTCACACCAGTAGATTCGCCCACAAGGACAATTTCTGTTTCGACTTCTGTTTCTTCTGTCATATTAACAGATAGGAACTCCACGTGTTCTAATTGGTTGGTAAATGTGTTTGATTGGACTTTATGAACAAGTGTGTTGACTTTTTTTCCTTCAATATTCATTGTGATAACTGTGTTTGCGGCATTCTCACGCAATACTTTACTAAATGTCGCACGATCAAATGAAATTGGCGTGCTTTCTACATTGTAGCCATAAACGATTGCAGGAACTTTTCCTTCATGACGCAATTTGTTTCTCAATGAACGGGGACGTACTTCTCTTTTACTTACTTCTAATGATACTGACATAACCAAAATTCCTCCTTAAAATGTGACTGTCTGCTTTGGTGTCAGACAGATTTTATTTAAGTGAATGTCACATGGTCTCTTGCACATTATCAGGTAGCGCGAAAAAACGCAAAAAGACAGATGCGCGCATCTGCCCTTAAAAAGTCAGGATTCAACTTTTCTCCACCAGGTCATTACGCTGTGTATGAGAAATCCAATTCACTTTACTCTTTAACCGTAACGCGAATTTCTAAGTAAGTCAAGGAAACAACTTAACGTTTCCATTTTGCATGATGTACGATTCAGGTTATAATGCGTATGTAGCTAGGAAAGGAAGCAGTTATGCGGTTAGATAAATTAATAGAAAAAGAATTAGAAACATCACGTAAAGAGATGAAACGACTTTTTGCGATGAAACTCGTACGTATCGATGGTAAAGTGGAACAGAAACAGAATCGTAATGTGGATAGTTTGCTCCACTGTATCGAAGTGGATGGCGTAAATCTACATACAAATGAAGTATACTTTATGCTGAATAAACCCAAAAAAGCTGTAACAGCGGTGACAGACGTTCACAAAACGACCGTTATCGATTTGTTGGCTTCAGCCGACCGCACCCAGCCTTTGTATCCAGTGGGGCGATTAGATCGTGATACAACAGGGTTATCGCTAATCACTTCAAATGGACAATTAGGCTATGAAATGTTACTGCCTGAGAAGAAAGTGAAGAAAACATACGTAGCAGTTGTCAATGAACAAGTGACAGAAGCTGATCAAGTTGCTTTTGAAAAAGGGATCATCTTTGATAGTGGCTATCAGTGTTTGCCAGCCCATCTAGAAGTCTTGGATATCCAACAAGGACAAAGTATCGTACGCCTGACGATCCAAGAAGGAAAATTCCACCAAGTGAAAAAAATGTTTTTGGCTTGTGGGAAAAAAGTGACAGCATTACAACGCATCAGCATGGGTCCATTACAGTTAGATCCACATTTAGCTGAAGGTTCATATCGTTCATTGACGTTAGACGAACTAAAAAAATATTTTAAATAATAAAAGTGAATTGGGTATTTCATTCGATGGATTTGTATTACACTCCTAATAGGAGTAAGAGGTGATGTTCTATGTCTGGAATCGAAGGAAAAGACAAAATTAACGAAAAAAAGAAAGTTCAAGTGAATATCAATAAGAATTTAGCTACTGACGTCGAAAGCATTTTAGATTCATTAGGAGTAAATCCGTCTATCGTAATCACTGCTAACAACCTAACAACCCACGAAAATGCAAATAAACGAAACATTAAATATAGAAGAAATAGGAGAATTAGATGAAATATCATACATTATTATTCGACGTAGATGATACGTTATTAGATTTTCAACAAACAGAAGCAGAAGCCTTGCACCAACTCTTTGCGGAACAAGGCATTGAACTGACACCAGAGATCAGAACAAGTTATAAAGCATTGAATCATCATTTATGGCGAGAATTTGAAAAAGGGCAGATGACAAGAGATGAAGTGACAGGCAACCGCTTTGGTCTGTTGTTCCAACAGTTCGGCAAGACAGTAGATAGCCAAGCAATGGATCAACGTTATCGACATTATTTGAATCAGGGCCATCATTGGATTCCTGGAAGCCATGAATTACTGGAAGCAGTGTCAAGTGAAGCTGAACTTTATATAGTGACGAATGGGGTTTCTCAAACCCAACATCGACGATTAACAGATGCTCGGATGATCCATTATTTTCGAGAAATTTTTGTCTCAGAAGCAATTGGCGCACAAAAGCCAATGAAGGCTTTTTTTGATCACGTGTTTGCTAATATTCCTGAGTTGGACAAAGAACGAACGGTGATTATCGGTGATTCACTGACTTCGGATATCAAAGGTGGAAATGAAGCAGGGATCGATACGATCTGGTTCAATAAAAATAAGTTGCCTGAAATACCAGAGATCCAACCAACCTATCGGATTGATTCTTTAGAAGAACTTTACCTGCTCTTGGAAATCTCACCTCATTAATTTTCAGAAAAATAGTGCATTTTCCTTTTTTTTCGCTATAATAGATTAGAATGAAAAAACGGATATGAAAGAGGTTTTAGTCAATGACAAAAAGCAAGCCAATTATCATTGGTGTGACGGGCGGATCGGGAAGCGGAAAGACAAGCGTCAGCCGAGGGATTTTTAGTCACTTTCCAGACCACTCCATCATGATGCTTGAACAAGATTCTTACTATAAAGATCAAAGTCATCTTAGCTTTGAAGAACGGTTGAATACAAACTACGATCATCCTTTTGCCTTTGATAATGAACTGCTGATCCAGCACGTTGAAAAACTACTGAACTATGAAGCCATTGAAAAACCAGTCTATGATTATGTTGCCCATACGAGAAGTCAAGCAACAATCATCCAAGAACCAAAAGAAGTGATTATTTTGGAAGGTATCTTGATTTTAGAAGACGAGCGTTTACGTGATTTGATGGATATCAAGATCTATGTAGATACAGACGATGACATTCGGATCATTCGCCGCATCAAACGTGACATGGAAGAGCGCGGCCGTACCTTAGATTCTGTGATCGAACAATATTTAACAGTCGTTAAGCCGATGTATCATCAGTTTATTGAACCAACAAAACGTTACGCTGATATTATCGTTCCAGAAGGTGGCGAAAATCACGTAGCTATCGACTTGATCACAACGAAAGTTGCTAGTTTTTTGAATCACCAGTAAAAAGTTAAGAACAGGTGTTAGAACTGAAGTAGTCGTTATGCCTATCTTCTAAAACCAAATAAACGGCGTTTTATAAGTAACTTCTGCGGGTAATCAGTCATAAAGAAGTGCTCAAATCCGAGAAATAAGCGTGAAAAACCGAAAATTTTTCTTCAAATTTTTGGGATTTCACGCTTATTTCTGAAGGAGCTTCTTCACGTTGTTTATTCGGGCTTAGGAGGCACAAGAGGATCAAGCTTCTGTTGCACGAAGTTGCATACGACGATTTTGTAGTTGTTCATTACTTGTTCTTTTATGAAACATAGAAAAATGAAAAGTGTAGGAGAAGCGTATGGCTGAGAAGAAAACATGGGTACATAGAACCATCCAAGTCGCACCACTCGTTGGATTAAGTATTTTTTTCATATTGATCATGTATGGTTATCGACATGGCATCTTTCAATCGGCAGATTCTTTGCAGCAATTCATGCAACAGTTTGGGAGCTATGCGATCATTTTATTTATTCTTATCCAAATCATCCAAGTGATCATTCCGATTCTGCCAGGAGGGATTTCTTCTGTTGCAGGGATGTTGATGTTTGGAAATGTCTTTGGGTTGCTGTATAGTTGTATTGGCTTGATTATTGGTGAAGCAATCGGCTTTTTATTCGTGCGTTATTATGGTACGAGTTTTGTCCGTTTTATCTTATCACCAAAAAAATTCAAAAAATTTGAACAGCTAGTCATTGAAAAAACAAACAATATCAAAAAGGTATTGATCGTTACTTTACTTTTGCCTTTTGCGCCAGATGATTTGATTTGTCTCGTCGCTGGGTTGACGAAGCTTTCATTTAGAGAATACATGCAAATCGTTATTCTTTTAAAACCTTGGTCGGTCGCTGTATATAGTATGATCATGTTGTTTTTATTCCAACAGGCACAAGGGCATTTTTAGTTCATTGAACGGGGGAGAGTAAATGTTGGAGAAAGTAATAGTAACTGAGAAAGAACTCGATGAACTCGTGGCAGTTATCCATGACGTATGGCCAGAAGCCTTTACGCCGATCATCGGTCAAAAGCAAGTCGCTTATATGTTGGAGACCTATCAATCAAAAGAACAGATTGAAAAAGAATGTGCAACAGGAGTCAATTATTTCTTATTGAAGCTAGATGGGCGGACGGTTGGCTATACTGCTTATGAAAAGATGGGTTCTTCGATCTATTTAAGTAAACTCTATATTCTTCGAGAAGTACGAGGGAAAGGTTTGACCTCTGAAATTTTTCGTTGGTACGAACAACTAGCAAAAGAAACAGAAGCACAGGAGATTTTCTTGCGTGTCAATCAAGGAAATCAACAAGCAATCGCAGTCTATCAACATCAGGGATTTGTCATTGAGGGAGAGTTGATCAGCGATATCGGCGAAGGATTTCAAATGGTTGATTATAAAATGAAAAAAAGACTCGCATAAAATGCTTGCTTGTGTTAAAGTATACTTTATGCGACGGGTCGAGAAGATCTCTGAACGTTAGAGGTCTAATTGATTTTGGCGGCACATGATCCACGGATCACCTACCGGATGTAGGCGTGCTGGACAAGACTTTTGTGGAGAAGGGCTTGTCTGTCTGAATCTTTCAGGCACCAGTGAGTGGCGAACAGAAATGTTCAACACTCAAAAATAAGCAGGGATTCCCAAATTTGCTAGTCAAATTTTGTGGAGTTCCTGCTTTTTTTTCTATCGGTTGACTGCGGGTCAGTGTGCTGCTTTCACAACCTCTATAGGGTGTTGGCTGCTTTGCTCCTATGGTATAATCAGTTTTGTACCTACAGACATGTGGGTATGTCTATAGAGATGATGCGTTGACATGACAAGTCGCTCATGTTTAACACGTAAGGAGTTTTTATATGATTGATAAAATCAAACGATTTGGGCGGAACTTTACCCAGACGACACCTTTTATTTTGAGTAATACGGTTATCTTGGTGCCGTATCTTTTATTTTTAAGTTTGAGTGATGGGAACCAATGGTTATCGATTTTACCCTTCACTTTGTTCTATACCTTTCGCATGACAGGTCTGTTTTTAGTTAGTAGTATTCGCTTTGGTCTGGATAGCTATACCTTGTTGATGATTTCTTTATTGATAGGTGGTGCAGGTTCGTTGATCGGGATTTTTGGTGTCCTTTATTTCCCGTTGTATTATCTATCAAGTGTACTTTTAGGACTAAGTGCGGCATGGCTGATCCCCACAAATATCACAGTGAATTACCATGAAAAACAACAGGGATTCACGAACATGTCAGCAAATAAATTTCCATTTGCGATTTTGTTGTTGCTTCTTTTGTTTCGGGTGATCGAGCTTCCTGGGTCAACACAAGTCGTCATGACGTTAGCTTTATATACATTGTTCTATATTATGGCATACCATACGGTCAGTCATTATCCACGCTACGAATTAGATTTTAAAGAGATGAAGTCGAATGTGGTAGTTACCAAAGAGTTGCTTTTATTTATCGGCTTTTTCGTTTTGTTGTTTCTTTTGAGAAATGCTCGTTTGTTGATTGACCCTGCGTTATTTGATGTGGCAATCTATGGATTTATGCTGTTGTTTCTATTTGCGGCTTTTTATCTTGGGAGAGCGAGAAAGCATTGGAAATTACCCACTTGGTTGAATAGTTTTACTTTTCTGAATGGGATGTTAGGCAATTTTCTTTTTTTATTCGGGACACTTTATATCGGTCGTATCTATGGTTTCGACTATTTGGGCGTGTATATGTATTTACCTTATGTTGCAGGGATGGTGTTAGCTAAAATCATTGGCAATCAAGTGATCCAGATTCCGACGATCGAACCAGTCCTCATTCAACTAGCCGGAGTATTTAGTTCATTGATGGTACTGTTACTTCCACAAATCGGTTTTGTGGTTGGCTTATTCTTATTAAGTTTTTGGCATGCGATAATAGGCAGTTGGTTGAATCGTACGTATTATGGGATCGACGCAGAAATACCGATGGATAACCGCGTGATCAAGAAGTTTACGACGCAAAACAAAGGAAGTGTGACCCATCAATTCTTATTGATGTCATTGATGTTGTTGATGGCACAATGGTTGGACAAACCTGTGAGCGTATTGCTCCAACTGACTGGTAGTCTGAGCGTGCCAAACGCGATGATCCAATTGTTAGTTTACGTAAAATGGATAAATGTCAGTGTATTGCTCCTTGGGGTAACTGCTGTTTATCTTTTATGGAGGAAAGAACATGCGAAAAATATTCATTGATGGTGACGGCTCTCCAGTGAAAAATGATGTGATTGAAATTGCGGCATCTTTTCAATTAGAGGTAATGATCGTGACAAGTGTCGATCACTATACTAATAAAGAGTATCCAAGTTATGTACAGTTTGTTTATGTCGATAAAGGGGCAGACAGTGCAGATTATAAAATCGTCGGGCTGATCAAAAATGGTGATTTTTTGATCACTCAAGATTATGGCTTAGCTTCACTGGTCTTACCTAAAGGTGTTAGAGTCTTTCATCAATCGGGGAAAGAGTTTGATACCACGAACATTGACGGATTATTGGAACAACGTTACCAAAGCAGTAAGTTGAGAAAAGCGGGTATCCGGACGAAAGGGCCGAAGCCTTTCACTCACGAAGATCACCAACGGTTCAAAGAAGCGCTGATCCGAGCGCTTAAAGAAAGTTGAATAGAATATAAAACAGGTGAACATTGTTTCTAACTAAACAGAAGCGGTGTTCATCTTTTTTATTGCTAAAATAAGTACGATATCTTTGATTGATTCTATAACAAAAGATATAATTATGAAGATTATTTAATTATATAATCATATATTTTTAACCAAAAAAGAAGGGAGTGCAGAAAATGAAACATGTGAAGGCGTTGGTGGTAAAAGCAATCATGATTTGGGCAATTTTGTGGATCGTTTTAACGGGACTGTATGGTGTTAGTTTCATGGATTCAACGATTGTCGGAGTAATCATTGTTGTCATGATCTATGTATTAGGTGATTTGGTGATTTTACGAAAAGTAGGAAATATCGCGGCTACAATTGCAGATGCTGGTTCAGCTGCAGTCATTCTATGGTTATATCTTTATTTTATGAACGATATGACGGATATTTGGATGAAGGTTTTAGTACCTGCGTTATTGATCGGGATCGCTGAATGGTTCTTCCATAAGTGGTTGTTGTCACAAAGAATCGTACCAGATGAACGAAAAATGAAATAATCAAACCAAAAAAGCTTAAATTATTAAATAGATAGCGAGCAAAAGGCTACAGACTAAAAAACAGGAATAGTGCGTATCCTTAACTCTAATCATCAAGCAATGAGGTTGTGTCAAAAGCACACAGCTTAAAAAATAAACGAGAACATCCGAAAATAGTTTCATATTTTGGGATGTTTTCGTTTATTTCCGTCGTTTTTTATAATAGTTGATCAATGTATCGATGGCTAAAAAGAGAATGACTACAGCTGCGATCGTATACGTGAATATACCTAATAGTGTAATAAAATTGATTTGATCGTCCGGTGCAGCTTGGACGAGCAGCGAAGAACCGACGATCAATGCGGCGAGTATCACACCAAATACTAAGCGGTTCACCATACTTTCGATCCGGTTCATCAGTTGGTCTTGTTTCTTTAGTTCCAAATTGATTTTTCCTTGTCCAGAACGCCAAGTTTCTAGAAGATGGTAGACTTGCTGTGGGATTTTCGGTACGGTTTTGATACCATCGAGTATATCTAAGCCCGCTTGCTTCAATGTATCTTCGACAGAGAGATGTGCCAAGAAATAACGTTGTGCAATAGGTGTAGCGACTTCCATCAAAGAAACTTCAGGATCAAGGACACGAATCACTCCTTCTAATGTGCTAAACGCTTTAAGCAATAACGTGATATCACGATCGATTTGTAAGTTGTTCTGGTGGCAAATCGAGACGATCTGCGCAAAGACTTCTTGCAAGTCGATTTCTTCAAGGGGGAGGTCTAAATATTGCGTCAAAAAGCTAGCGAGTTGTTGATGGAATTCACTTTCATCAAAAGGCCCTTCTTGTTGACATAAGTTGATGACGGCTTTTTCAATACGGTAAATATCTCGTGTATAAATCGCTAAAACGATTTCCATCAGCTTTTGTCTTAGCGAAGCGGAGAGACTACCCATCATACCGAAATCAATATAACTGATTGTATATGGTTGCAATGGTTCAGTGACAGTAGCAGTCGTTTTGAAAGAAATCGCGCCTAGTTGTTTTTGGTGTTCTTTTGTGTCTGTCGTTACATTTTCTGAAAGTTCTTCAACGCTTAAAGGATGGAACAATAAATTCCCAGGATGTGGATCGGCATGAAAAAAGCCATCGTCAAAGATTTGCTTCATAAAATGTTCAATCAATCGTTTAGCCACTTGTTGTTTCAATTGAGTATTCGTAAGTGTCTCAATGAGACGTTCATCCGTTTCTTCAAGATTCATCAATTGGTTGAAGTTTTTTCCAGACATTTCTTCCATCACAATGACTTTTTTTGTGCAAAGTGCCTCATAGATTTTAGGGGATCTAATTTCATACCAATGGTTGTTTAGGTCATAGAAACGTGCGCCATTTTGACTTTCTTTGTAGAAGTCCAACTCGTTTATCAATGAACGTTTGACTTCTTGCAACACGCCTTTTAAATCGATGACGCTTGTTTCAGGAATATATTTGATCAAAGGAATCGCCCGTTCAAATAACTGTAAGTCCATCATGATTTCCTTCGCAATATTTGGATGTTGGACTTTTACGACGACTGCATCGCCATTCTTTAATGTTGCACGATGCGCTTGCCCCATAGAGGCAGAAGCGAAAGGTGTTTTATTGAAGCTAGTAAAAATCGTTTCTAAGGATGCGTCTAATTCCTGTTCAATCGTTTTTTTCGTCGTGACAAAGGGATCACTTGGTACATTGTCTTGCAATGTTTTGAAAGTCTTAGTAAACTCAGCAGAGAGTAAGTCATCACGTACAGAAAGCATTTGCCCAATTTTTATAAAGGTTGAGCCAAGTTCTTCAAAGGCTTTTTTTACTTGTTCAGGATTTTTTTGTTGGATCAGATTAGGCAGAACATTTTCTTTGATGAACACGTGAATGATTTCTGTTAAGCGACTTCGAGAAGTAGTTTTGGTCATAACTATACCTCCTTTCTCTTATCATAACGATAAAGAAAAAAAGCGACAACTATTCCGCTGTTTTTTGAATAAAATGACACGTACCTCACCTTTTTTCAAATAAGCTGTTTGCATCTTTTGTTTTTGTGCTAAAATATGAAGTAAAAATGAATGATATCGAATACAGGAGGAAAATCTTTTGAAGATTACTTTATTATATGGTGGACGCAGTGCGGAACACGAAGTTTCGATTCTTTCAGCGTTTTCCGTTTTAAATGCTATTTATTATGCTTATTATCAAGTACAGCTCGTATTTATTAGTAAAGACGGCCAATGGGTCAAAGGCCCGTTGTTGACTGAAAAACCTACAAGTGAAGAAGAATTGCACTTGACGTGGGACCCAAGTGGGAAAATGACAGAAGGATTTACCGGCACTGTCATCAATCCAGGAGAGATCAAAGAAGAAGGAACCATCGTCTTCCCAGTTCTACACGGTCCAAATGGTGAGGATGGCACGATCCAAGGATTCTTGGAAACCTTGAATATGCCTTATGTCGGTGCGGGTGTGTTGACGAGTGCTTGTGCCATGGATAAGATCATGACAAAATATATTTTACAAGCAGCCGGAGTACCGCAAGTACCTTATGTTCCAGTTTTGAAGAATCAATGGAAAGAAAATCCTAAAAAGGTATTTGACCAATGTGAAGGCTCATTGCTTTATCCGATGTTCGTGAAGCCAGCAAATATGGGTTCGAGCGTGGGGATCACTAAAGCTGAAAATCGAGAAGAATTACAGAATGCCTTAGCAACAGCTTACCAATACGATTCACGTGCCATCGTGGAACAAGGAATCGAAGCACGGGAGATCGAAGTCGCTGTTTTAGGAAATGAAGACGTCCGCACGACCTTGCCTGGTGAAGTGGTGAAAGACGTGGCATTTTACGATTATGATGCGAAGTACATCAATAATCGCATCGAGATGCAGATTCCAGCCGAAGTACCAGAAGAAGTCCATCAAAAAGCACAAGAGTATGCAAAATTAGCGTATACGATGTTAGGTGGAAGTGGCTTGAGCCGTTGTGATTTCTTCTTGACGAATAAAAATGAATTATTCCTGAATGAATTAAATTCAATGCCTGGATTTACAGCATTCAGCATGTACCCATTGCTTTGGGAAAATATGGGCTTGAAATACGGTGACTTGATTGAAGAGTTGATCCAATTAGGCTTGAACCGTTATAATCAAAGACAAAGTTTCTTTGACTAATTGAAACGTAATCAGCACAAGTATGTATGTGTCGAAGTAGTATGTATAGCAAAATAAAGGTTGTGGATGATCATCTGGTACTGATTGAAAGCGAAAGATTTTTACTATTCGACGCTATCAGTATTGGCGATTTTCACCACCTTTTTTGTTCCTATTCCTATAGGACTACTGGTCTAAATCGAAAGGACAGAGAATGGATGAACATAACAATACAAGAAATTGCTCAAGCAGTTGGAAGTCACCATGAGTCAACCCAATCAATCACAGGAGTAGAATTTGATAGCCGCAAAATCAAAGAAGGCGATTTGTTCGTTCCTTTAGCTGGCGCAAGAGATGGGCATGAATTTATTGAACAAGCTATCGCAAATGGGGCAGTTGCTTCTTTTTGGAGTTGGGCAGCCGAAAAGGCACCAGAGGGGATCGAGATCATACCAGTTTCTGATCCTTTAAAAGCAATGCAAGAGTTGGCGCAATACTATTTGAAAAAAGTTGGGGCAGATGTGGTGGCTGTTACCGGTAGTAATGGGAAGACGACCACAAAGGATCTAACAGCTTCTGTCTTAGCGCAAGGATATAAAACTTATAAAACACAAGGAAATTACAATAATAATATTGGCATGCCTTATACGATCTTGCATATGCCTCAAGATACTGAAAAAATCGTTTTAGAAATGGGAATGGATCATGCCAATGAAATTACGGAACTCTCGTTGCTGGCACAACCAAAAGTTGCAGCAATCACGATGATCGGTGAGGCTCATATCGAGAATTTAGGGTCACGAGAAGGTATCGCCAAAGCAAAAATGGAAATTGCTGACGGGTTGCTACCAGACGGATTATTGATCGTACCGAATAATGAACCATTGCTAGAACCGTTGGTTGCTCCATTGTCTCAAAAAATCAAGACGTTTGGAATCGAACAAGGCGATATTTCTGCACAACAAATCATTGAAGAAAAGCAACAAACGACATTTATCGTTGAAGGCGAATCATTCACGATCCCTTTACCTGGTAAGTATAATGTGACGAACGCGCTGATTGCTTATGCGATCGGGCAGTTTTTCGAGTTGTCTCTGTCGGAAATCCGACGAGGTCTAGCAACTGTCACAGTGACACAAAACCGAACAGAATGGCTGACTGCTGGAAACGGGGCAGCGATCTTAAGCGATGTTTATAATGCCAATCCTACAGCTATGGGATTAGTCTTAGATACTGTAGCAAGCCTCCCAGCAGCGGGACGAAAACTTGCCGTGTTAGCCGATATGTTGGAGCTAGGGGTAGACTCGCCTCTCATGCATGCTTCCATGAGTGAACATATTTCTTCAGACATCTTCTCGATGATCTTTTTGTATGGAAAAGAAATGCAGGCGTTAAAAGATGCTTTGGCTCAGAAATATCCTGATTTGCCGGTTTATTATACCGAAGAAAATAAAGAGCAATTGATTGCAGCGGTGATTGCTGAGATCCAGCCAGATGACACGATTGTACTAAAAGGTAGTAATAGTATGGGCTTGATTGAAGTGGTCGAACGACTACAAGAAATGAAATAAAAACTGTAAACTTGCAGAAAACAATAAATTATGCTAGAATAACCTATTGCCGAAAGATGAAGAGAAATTGGACTGGCTTGATGATGAAATGCGAAAGCCAGATGTCATAACAATGATAAAGCTGAACGCGACCCGTTTGGCTTTTCTAATGCCTAAACTTCGCAAAGTGATTTTTCGGTGGTGCCACAGGGGCTAAGAATGGATGGGAAACGTGCGTGGCCACTGTCAAAAAAGCAACAGACACTTTGACCGAACAAAAGACGGGGTAGCAAACTATAGCTACATCCTCAGTTAACAACCATATAGGAGGATTCATTTGAAATTTAAAGAACTAGAATTATCACCAGAATTATTAAAATCAGTAGAACGTGCAGGATTTGAAGAAGCGACGCCGATCCAATCAGAAACGATCCCACTTGCCTTACAAGGTAAAGATGTGATTGGACAAGCACAAACAGGAACAGGTAAAACTGCTGCGTTTGGCTTACCGATGTTAGAGAAAATCGATGCAAGTCGTCAAGAACTACAAGGATTGGTTATTGCACCAACACGTGAATTAGCGATCCAAACACAAGAAGAACTTTATCGTTTAGGACGTGACAAACGTGTCCGTGTCCAAGCTGTCTATGGTGGCGCCGATATCGGTCGCCAAATCCGTGGATTGAAAGACCGTCCACATATCGTCGTTGGTACACCGGGTCGTATGTTAGACCATATCAACCGTCACACATTGAAACTTGGAACAGTTGAAACATTAGTATTAGATGAAGCAGACGAAATGTTGAACATGGGCTTCTTAGAAGATATCGAAAGTATTATCTCTAAAGTACCAGACCAACGTCAAACACTATTGTTCTCAGCAACAATGCCACCAGCAATCAAAAACATCGGTGTGAAATTCATGAAAGATCCAACACACGTGAAAATCAAAACCAAAGAAATGACTGCTGATTTGATCGATCAATACTATGTACGCGCAAAAGAATACGAAAAATTCGATGTGATGACTCGCTTGCTCGATGTACAATCACCAGAATTAACGATCGTCTTCGGACGTACAAAACGTCGTGTAGATGAATTAGCTCGTGGCTTAGAAGCTCGTGGCTATCGTGCAGAAGGTATCCATGGCGACCTTTCCCAACAAAAACGTATGAGCGTATTACGTTCATTCAAGAGTGGTCATTTAGATATTTTAGTTGCTACAGACGTAGCTGCACGTGGTTTAGATATCTCAGGAGTTACTCATGTATACAACTATGATATCCCACAAGATCCAGAAAGCTATGTTCACCGTATCGGTCGTACTGGTCGTGCAGGTAAAGGTGGTATGTCAGTAACTTTCGTTACACCAAACGAAATGGGTTACTTACATGTTATTGAAAACTTAACGAAAAAACGTATGACAACTTTACGTCCACCGACTGAAAAAGAAGCATTCAAAGGACAACTAGGCGCTGCTATTGAACAAATCGAAGAAAAACTTGAAGAGAATGGCTTAGATAAATATCTGCAAACTGCGGATAAATTATTGGAAGAATACTCTGCTCAAGATTTAGTCGCTTTATTGTTGAAAACAACAGCCAAAGATCCATCAGATGCAACACCAGTAAAAATCACACCAGAACGTCCATTGCCAATGCAGAAAAAAGGCTACAACAAAAATGGTAAACGTGGTGGCGGAAGTGGCGGCGGAAACAGCCGTAATCGTCGTGATAATGGCAACTACCGTGGCAACAAAAATTCAAAAGGTAGCGGTAGCTACAGCAAAAACCATAACAAACAAAAAGACAATGGTGGAAAACGCACAAACGACAAAAAACGTGGTTTCGTGATCCGCACGAACAACGACTAATCCACATGTAAAGGGGTGGTCTCAGAAGGACCATCCGAATAAGCCCGTCAGATCCAAAAATAGCTTACCTATTTTTGGCCTTGACGGGCTTATTTTGTATTGTTTATTTGGAATTGATAGATAATAAAAAAACAAACATACTCTCTCTTTCATTACATAAAGAAGTAGAGATCATAGGGTAAAAATCTACTAATAATGGGAAGTCTAAGAGTATTAAGTATAAATTTAACGTAGTTCCTCCTTTTAGCAGGTAATTTAGATAACTTTAACAAAAATGTTATTTAAAAAAATAAAATATTTAGCTTTTTAAGGATATAGCAACAAATTTTTGTTTTTTTTGTTTATTAAGTAAAAATAATTTCTTTTTTTATGCGTGATCCATGGTAAATTAGAATTAATACCAATAAAATCATTTTATAAACAAACAATGCGGAAAATGATTTATATATCAGCTGTTTTTCGAATTGTACGTCTTATTTTTTTGAAAAACGTTCGTAAAAAAAGCAATGAAGTGACTTGAACTGTTTTCTTTGCGTCAGAGATTTTTAGCAATCAATTCTCAATGGTTTTTTATTGGAGAAAATGAAGAAGTGGTTTTTCACTAGGAAACAACTTTCATTTTTGTTATTTCTAGACTTATTGGTGGTAAATTGTCTAAAATTTGGTAGAATTAGAGTGTTCTAAAATTTTTTGAAAAGAGAATCGTGTATGATAAAAGGGATTGGGATTGATGCAGTTGAACTGTCGAGGATTGCTAAGATCATTAAAGAAAAGCAAAACTTTATTGATCGTGTACTGACACCAAGTGAAATCGAAATGTTTCGTTTGCTGCCATTTCATCGTCAGGTTGAGTTTTTAGGCGGTCGTTATGCATGTAAAGAAGCTTTTTCAAAGGCTTGGGGAACAGGGATCGGTAAAGTTACCTTTCAAGAGATCGAAATTTTAAAAAATGGATCAGGACAACCAATTGTAACGAAATCTCCACATGAAGGAGCAGTCTGGGTCAGCATCACACATACAGACGAGTTAGCTTTTGCACAGATTATTTTAGAAGACTAGAAAGAAGGAAGAACAATGGTTATTGCTTGGCATCGTCCGACAAAAGCAATTGTACATAAACAGGCAATTACAGAAAATGTAGCAAATGAAATAGCTCGATTGAATGGGAAAGAATTGTTTGCTGTTGTCAAAGCAGATGGTTATGGTCATGGAGCAATCGAAACAGCAGAAGCTGCAAAAAAAGGTGGAGCTTCTGGTTTTTGCGTAGCTACTTTAGATGAGGGAATCGAGCTGAGAGAGGCAGGTTTCACACAACCTATTCTTGTATTGAATATGGTTCCGATCGATGCGTTGACACTTGCAGTCATCCACGATCTATCCATTACTGCGGGAACAAAAGAATGGTTGGAAGCTGCGGCTACTTATATAGCAGAACGACATCTAGAATATTTATTGAAATTGCATTTGAAAGTCGATACCGGAATGGGAAGAATTGGCTTTCTCAATAGTGCAGAAGTGAATGAGGCAGTGGAAATCATCCAAGATAGTCCCAATTTAGAATGGGAAGGGATCTATACTCATTTTTCTACAGCAGATCAAGCAGATACCACCTATTGGGAACAGCAGAACCAAAAATTCAGTGAGATCATCGAAAGTCTACCTACTTTACCAAGATATATCCACAGCAGTAATAGTGCCACTGCATTATGGCACGAAAAAGCTATAGGCAATATGATCCGCTATGGGGTAGCAATGTATGGCTTGAATCCATCCGGTCACGCGTTAGCGGAAGTGTATCCCCTACAACCAGCGCTTGAACTTGTATCTGAATTGATCCAAGTGAAAGAGTTGTCAGCAGGAGAAGGTGTAGGTTATGGAAAAACCTATACGACTTCAGCTTCAGAATGGATCGGAACTGTACCAATCGGTTACGCAGATGGTTGGTTACGGAAAATGCAAGGTTTCTCATTATTAGTGGAGGGAAATTATTGTGAGATCATTGGTCGTGTATGCATGGATCAATTGATGATCCGTCTGCCCTATCAAATGCCAGTAGGAACTAAAGTTACGTTGATCGGGAAAAATCAACAGGCTAAAATCACAATGCAAGATGTAGCAGATCAATTGGGTACGATCCATTACGAAGTCGCATGTGTGCTAGGGCCCCGTATACCTAGAGAATATCAAGAGTGAGGAGAGGCGTATGGTAAAAAGAGGAGATATTTATTTTGCTGATCTTTCTCCGGTGGTAGGATCAGAACAAGGTGGGACAAGACCGGTCTTAGTGATTCAGAACAATTTAGGTAATCATTTTAGTCCAACGGTCATCGTAGCAGCAATTACTGCGAAAATGGCGAAACCTAAATTGCCCACACATATAGGAATCAAAGCGACCGGAACAGGGATCGAAAGAGACTCAGTCATTTTACTTGAACAAATCAGAACGATTGATAAGTCCAGATTAAAAGAAAAAGTCTGTCATTTAGAACGATCGATCATGTTAGATGTCGATCGTGCATTGAAAATCAGTGTTGGTATCGAAGCGCTTGTCCCAGTGTCAAAATAAAAGACAAAAACAGCACGTTTATACATAAAAAATAGCACCGTGTGTTTAGTCAATCATTGCGCGATTCAGCGCTTGGCAACAACAAAAAAAGAGGAACTTCAACGGTCTGGGATATTCGTCCCATCGCACCACCTAAAACCGAATAAACGGCGGGAATAGAAGTAACCTCTTCGAAAATAAGGCGCCATCCACAAAAATTTGAAAAACAATTTTCGTGGATGGTGCCTTATTTCTCGAAGCTAAACACTTCGATCCCGACCTCTGGCTGTCGTGCCTTTTTTTGTTTGTGTGGTTCGGTTTTGCCGGATTTTCCAGTTCTATTGGGAGATTTAGTTTATAAAATAACGACGTATATATATTGAAAATAAGATTATAATTTTATGAGTAACCAATTTAGACATTTTTTTAGAAACTATGGTAAGCTTTTTATAACAGATTTATTTGACTACACATAAAAAATTCTCGGGATACTACATTTGGTAGTGGACTAGCGAATAAAAGAAGATTAATTATTTGTTAAGCAAAAGATGACAATATTCGGACAGTTTGATTTAACTGTCAAAAAATTAGTTGCTTGATTGAAAATAGGATTGAAAATCGTATGGTTTTCATGATAAAGTGATGCAGCTGAAACAAAAAAAGGTGATGAATATGAAATCAATAAAAAATACAATAAACTTATATTTACTTGATTGGAAACGAATTTTTAAAAATCCTGTTGCGACTCTTTTGATCATCGCAATTATGATCATTCCTTCATTATATGCTTGGTTCAATATCAAAGCATTATGGGACCCTTATGGTAATACAGGGGAATTACCGATTGCTGTTTATAGTGCAGACAAGCCGGCTGAGTTTGAAGGACAAGAAGTCGCTATCGGAAAAGAAGTACTAAAATCATTACATGAAAATAAAGATTTAGGTTGGCAGTTCGTTGACTCTAAAAAAGAATTAGAAGACGGTGTACGGTCTGGGGAATATTATGCTGGTATCTATTTGCCAGAGAATTTCTCGGAGGATTTATTAAGCTTTACGAGTGGTGATATCAAAAAGCCGGAAATTGAATATACAGTCAATGAAAAAATCAATGCCATTGCACCAAAAATCACAGATAAAGGTGCATCTACGATCCAATCACAAATCTCCAGTGAATTTATTCGAACGGCGAGCGAAACTTTACTAAAAGTCTTTAATGAAATTGGGTACGATATTGATACAAACCTGGTAAGTATCAATAAAGTAAAATCAATGATTCTATCAACAGATGAAAACTTGGATACGATCGATGGCTATACCCAACAAGTACTTGATCTACAAAAACAACTACCAGATATCAAAGACAAATTAGCGAAAGCAAATGAATTTGTTGATTATCTCCCAGAAGTGGATGAGATGGGACAAAAGGTCGTTGAATTGAACGATAAAATGCCAGAATTAAAGGAACAAGCCAAAATCATTCTTGACCTTCAACAAAAAATCCCAGAGATCCAAGATGCTGGACGACAAATTGCTGAAATCGACAACGATTTTTCATCAATCGAAGAAACGATGAATCAAGGAATCGAGGAAGCAAAACAAGGATTGACCATCATCCAACAAGTCCAAGACATCTTACCTGATGTGAAAAATTTAGAATCACAAGCGAAGAATCTCGCAGCGGATACCAAAACGGGCGCTGAACAATTAAAAGAAGCCGTACCAGGTATCACGACAAGCGTGAAGACGACGTTAGATTCGATTGGGCAAGTAGCGACCACAACAGGTTCATTAGCGAAAACAATCGAAAATGCTGTCGAAGATGGGCAATTGACAGCTGAGGAAAAAGAAAATATCAATAACTTGTTAACTAATTTTATCAACGGTATTAATGAGCAACAACAAGCAACTGACAAGTTGATTTCATTTTTGGAAGATTTACAAGCCAACGCTGGTAATACAAAACTACAACCTATTATTGATACATTGAAAAGTGTCAAACCAGTATTAACTGATTTACAAAACCGATTAACACGATTAAATGAAGCTGTTCAGGCAGGAGATATTTCTCAAGTTACTAGCCTTTTAGAAGAAGTACAAACTGCTGCTAATTCTGTCAACGGATTGATCAGTAGTATCAATGTTGATGAAGTCAACACCACCGTTGAATCGATCTTGACTCAAGTGATCGATACGATCAGTACGGCGCAAGGTGCGTTGAGTAAAGCAGATCAAATCGACTTTGATTCGCTATTAAATTCAACCAAAGCAACCGTAACAAATGCGGTGGCGATCTTAGAGAAATATCAAAAAGAAATGCCTGCAATCGGTCAAGAGGTCCATGATGCAAATACGATGCTAAACGGTAATATGGAAACGATCGTAACTGGAATCAATAAGGGAGCTGACCTATACAATAACGACTTACCTGTATTAGAAGAGAAACTTGGTTTAGCTGCTGATTTTATCCAAAATGATTGGCCAACGATCAAAAATGAAATCAATACCACAATGACCACCGTCAACGATAAAATGCCAGAAGTCGAAACAGCGGTGAATGCTGCGGCAGACTTGATCACGAATGACTGGCCAAACATCAAAGCTGGTATCCAAAAAGCCGCAGATGCGATCCGTAAAGGAGAAGAAGAGGTTGATCTTGGGGAAGTCATCAAACTCTTGAAATTAGATGCGACAAAGGAAAGTGAATTCTTTACGATGCCTGTGGAACTACAAACTAATTCGTTGTATCCAATCCCTAATAATGGATCAGCAAGTACACCGTTCTATACTGCGCTATGTTTGTGGGTAGGTGCGGTCTTACTTTCAAGTGTCGCTACAACAGATTATTATTTAGATAAAAAAGCGCGTAAAAACTATACAAAACGGGAACAGTTTGGCGCCCGCATGTTGACCTTCTTGACGATGGCGATCGCTCAAAGCTTGATCGTTACTTTAGGGAACATGTTCTTGCTTGGTGTGTATGTAGTGAATCCAGTCTACAGCGTACTGTTTGCTGTTTTGATTGCTTTGTCATTTATGATGATCGTCTATGTTTTAGCAGCGCTGTTTGACAATGTCGGCAAAGGGATAGCCATCATTATTCTTGTCTTGTCCATATCTGGTGGTGGTGGGAACTATCCAATTCAAGTTTCAGGGAAATTTTTCCAAATGATCAATCCTTTCTTGCCATTTACTCATGCAGTCAACCTCTTACGTGAATCAGCTGGTGGTATCTATTGGCCAAATGCCCTACATGCGATTTTGATATTAGTCGGCATATTTATTGTCGTAGGGATCGTTGGTACAGTGTCGTATCCATTTGTGAGTGAAAAAATGAAGAAATTCAAAGAAGCTGCGCATGAAAGTCGAATCTTCCACTAGAAACGTGATACCATCTATTCGTTTCTCGTAAAGATTTTAAGACTCTGTTTTTAAGTGAAGACGAGCTTAGGATAACGTTATTTTCCTAAGCTCGTCTTTTTTCTGTACCAGAGAAAGCAAGTGGTTTAATCATGGAAATCACTCTAAAAATGAATTAAAAAAATATGGGGATTTTCTATCGATATTTTTCCCGAATTTTGTTGACATTTAAAGGTCAAGGGCGTACTATAACATCTTGTTTACTATAAAAAATGACACCTGTAATTCGTAGGGGAAAAGGTGTGTAAAGGAGCATAGAAATTGGATTACTTAAAAAGGTTGTTAGTAGGGAAGCCGTTGAAGTCGGCGGAAAACGACGAGCATAAATTAACAAGGTTTGCTGCGTTAGCACTACTATCTTCCGATGCGTTGTCATCGATTGCGTACGGAACAGAACAAATCGTTGTGGTATTAGTGGCGTTGTCTGCTGCTGCGATCTGGTATTCATTGCCAATTGCTGCATTTGTTATTATTTTATTGATTTCATTAACTCTTTCTTATCGGCAGATCATTCACGCTTATCCATACGGGGGTGGGGCTTACGTTGTTAGTAGTGAGAACCTCGGTAAAAATGCTGGACTGATTTCGGGCGGGTCTTTATTGATCGATTATATGCTGACTGTTGCGGTTTCCGTCTCAGCCGGTGCAGAGGCGATTACTTCTGCTATACCAGCTCTATATGGGCATCAAGTAGCGATTTCAGTGACTATCGTCCTCTTGTTGATGATGTTGAACTTACGTGGACTGAGAGAGTCAGCTTCGTTTTTACTATTCCCAGTCTATACATTTATTCTCGTCATCTCCTTATTGATTGTCGTTGGTTTGTTTAATATCGTGACTGGGGCAGTACCATTACAAGCAACAGCACTGCCTGGTGCAGTTGTCCCTGGGGTTTCCGTCGCATTGATCTTACGGGCTTTTTCTTCTGGTTCTTCTTCATTGACTGGTGTAGAGGCAATCAGTAATGCGGTACCGTTCTTCAAAAAGCCACGGGCGAAAAACGCAGCGATGACCTTGACGATGATGGCATTGATCTTAGGGTTCTTTTTTGTAGGGATCACGTTTATCAACTATTGGTATGGAATCGTTCCTGAAAAAGAAGTAACTGTTCTTTCCCAAATCGGACAAGCTGTTTTTGGACATGGGATCTTGTATTATATCTTGCAATTTGCGACAGCCTTGATTTTGGCAGTGGCAGCAAATACAGGGTTTTCTGCCTTTCCAGTATTAGCGTATAACTTAGCAAAAGATAAATTCATGCCTCATATGTACCAAGATCGTGGTGATCGTTTAGGGTACTCAAATGGGATCATCACGCTTGCATTAGGGTCGATTGTGCTATTGTTTATTTTCAATGGCTCTACTGAACGATTGATTCCACTGTATTCCATTGGTGTATTTATCCCCTTTGCATTATCGCAAACAGGAATGGTCATCAAATGGAAAAAAGAAGGCAAAAAGTGGTGGACGAAATCAATTGCGAATATTACGGGTGCATTTATCTCTTATGCCATCATCGCAATTTTATTTGTTTACCGCTTAGGGGATATTTGGCCGTTCTTCATCATCATGCCAATCGTTATGTTCGTCTTCTATAAAATCCATGATCATTATAAAAAAGTAGCAGAACAACTTCGATTAGAAGACGAAGTAAACTTACACGAGTATGAAGGAAATACGGTTTTGGTACTTGTAGGGAACGTTACGCGGGTAAATACCGGAGCGTTGAATTATGCGCGTTCGATCGGTGATTATGTTGTTGCTATGCACGTTTCATTAGATGAGGATATCGAAAAGGAAAAAGAGATCCAAGCGGAATTTAAAAAGCATTTTCCAGATGTGCGTCTTTCAATCGTCCATTCTTCTTATCGGTCGATCCAAAATCCGATTTTGCGTTATGTGGATATAGTCAGCAAGAATGCTGCAAAACAAAATTATACGACGACCGTATTGATTCCACAGTTTGTACCAAATCGCAGATGGCAGAATATCTTGCATAATCAGACGAGTCTGAGATTGCGTTTACGTCTTTCTTGGCGTGAAAATATCGTCGTAAGTACGTATAGTTATCATTTGAAAAAATAATTACATGATAGTGAGTATCAATTTTAGAGGTCGGGACAGAAGTGTTCAGCCTCGAGAAATAAGGCGCCATCCACGAAAATTGTTCTTCAAATTTTTGTGGATGGCGCCTTATTTCCGAAGAGGTTACTTCTGTTCCCGCCGTTTATTCGATTTTAGGTGGGGATAGAGAATTGATGTTCCACTCCCTTTTTTATAGTTATGTGAAATTGGGTTGGGTATTCAATTTTACGAAAAATGTATTCACGTTGTATTTATATTATGATGATAATAGATAGAATGGAGGGCGAAGATTATGAAGACTAGGAAACAAGGTAATGCGATTGTTTTAACTGTACCTACTAAATTTGGCATAGAAGAAAATGTTGAGTATATTGCTGTTAAGGGAGAAGACGATACAATCACGTTTATAAAAAAGAAAAAAAATATTTTTGATGAAGCATTTGAAAATGATGAAACAATTGATGCAAGTGCTGGTTTTCCTGAGGATTCACTGGTAGGAAAGGAAATTATTTAATGGCATATACTATTAATGGCTATACGGCCTAAACAAGGCGATTTTGTGATTATTAATTGCAATCCCAGTATAGGTAGAGAGATTAAAAAAAGAAGACCTGCAATTGTTGTCAGTGCGAACCATTATAATGCAGTAACAGGAATGTGTGCGGTTTGTCCAATTACTGATACGAAATATAAAAACCATATTGCATTAGATAAGAGGCATAAACTACAAGGATATATCAATCCTTTTCAAATCAAAACATTTGATTTTATGGAAAAGCAGAGAAATATACGCTTCGTAGAGAAAGCCACTCTGGCTGAATTAGGTGAAGTGGCGCAAATCATTGATATGGTGTTTGATTTTTCGTCATTATTGTCAGAGTAAGTAGCAACTCATTTATTTATAGTTTATGTAGAACTGTACATACCAGAAGATTCAGTCAATGACTATCTATCTGAATTTTAAATAAAAAAACACCACCAAATCAAGAATTTATTTCTTGAACTGGTGGTGTTTTCAACTATTTAAAAATAGAAATCCATTGGGTTCAATATGGATTCTCTATGTTCGTCATCTTGAATGCTTTGCCGCAGGGTCTAAACGGCGTTCGATGATCCCTAAGACCCAGTCGGTGATGATTGCCATGAAGGCTGTTGGCAAGGCTCCAGCTAAGATGATCGACGTACCATCTGTGGCATTTGTCCCACGAATGATGATGTCTCCTAATCCGCCAGCTCCGACGAAGGCACCGATGGCGGTGATCCCGATGGCAACGACCAAAGCATTTCTAATGCCTGCCATAATGACTGACACAGACAGCGGTAGTTCCACCATAAAGAGACGTTGGCTGGCTGTCATTCCCATGCCTTTGCCGACATCAAGGATATTTTTATCGACTTGGATCATCCCAGTGTACGTGTTCTTGATGATTGGCAATAGCGAATACAAGAACACCGTGACGATCACGACATTGACCCCTAAACCTAAACCAATCATCAAAATCGAAATCATCGCTAAAGAAGGAATCGTTTGGATGATATTTGCAAAACGGATCACCCAATTGGCTAACTTACGTTTTCGTGAAATAAGAATACCAACGGGGATACCGACGATTGCTGCAAAAAGTACGCCATAGATCGAAATGAGAAAGTGACGTAGGAACTGTGAAAAGACATACGTACCATTCTCTTGAAAATAATAAATAAATTGTTCAAGCCAATTCATGTTTTCCATCATCGTCACTCCCCTCCAAAGTATTGGTTTTCTTTTAAAAAGCGTTCTGCGACGACAGAAGGCTCAACCAAATTATTGTCTGCTTCATAGTTTAATTGTTGCATTTTTTCTGTGCTGATCGTGTTGCTTAATTTTGTTAATGCTTCTGCTAAACCCGGCGTATCTTTTAATAGTTGATTATCTACAACCGGTGCAGCGTCATAAGGTGGGAAAAAACTCAAGTCATCTTCTAGCATGACTAGATCATAACTAGCAATACGTCCGTCTGTCGAATAACCTAAAACGATATCCATTCTCCCAGCTTCTACAGCGTCATAGACTAGACCGATCTGCATAGGCAAGATGGAATCAAATGAAAAGCCATATGTTTCTTTGAAGCCGTCATAGCCATCTCCTTTACGATTGATCCAGGAAGTATCCACTCCAGCGACAAGTTCATCGGCGACATTTTTCAAGTCACTGACTTTCTTTAAATTGTATTTTTCCGCAGTATCTTTGCGAACAAGAAAAACGTAGGTGTTCTCGAATCCATAAGAAGGAAACCAAGTTTGATCATACCTTTTTTCAAATTCACGTTTTACGATATCAAATGCTTTTTCAGGATCTTTCTCAGGCGGTAAATTAAGGGTAGTAGTCAAATCTGTCCCTGTATAGCGAGCGGCAGAAATAGACGCGTCGCCGTTCATCATCGCTTGATGATTGATCGTCGTCGTTGCTAAGTTATTGATGATCGTCGTATTTTTTTCCGTATAGTGTTCAACCATCCCAGCAACGATACTGGCAATGATCTGAGCTTCAGAAGTGATCCCACCGGTGATAGAAATCGTATCTTCATCCGTATTACTTGCCAATCCTGGGAAGGAGCAACTTGCAAGTAATAAGACGGTCAATACGAGAACGACACTATTTCTGATTCGTTTCATTCGTCATTCTCCTCCCTCAATGCGATCGGAGTTAACCGATTCTCCAATAGTCCTAATAAGAAATCTGCAAGCAATGCTAAGATCGTTACAGGGATCGTTCCAGCGAAAATCAAATCGGGCTGATAATTATTCAAACCGCTAAAGATCAAATCGCCTAGTCCGCCTGCGCCGATGTAAGAGGCAAGGGTTGCCCATGCAATCACATAGACTGCTGCTAACCGAATACCTGCCATTATCGTCGGCATAGCGATCGGCAATTCGACAGAAAAAATCGATTGGATATTTGTCATCCCCATGCCTTTTGCGACATCGCGGTAATTCCAATCCACATTTTTCATCCCAATATAGGTATTTCTTAAAATAGGTAAAAGGGAATAGATAAATAGGGCAATGATTGCAGGCAATTTACCGACACCGAATAAAGGAATCATAAGTGCTAATAGGGCAAGAGAAGGGACCGTTTGTAACGCACTGGTCAGACCAATAACAATCGTTGCGACTTTAGGAAAACGCGTCAAAAGAACACCTAAAGGAACAGCAACGGCAATCCCGATGACCAATGCAATTGCTGAAATATAGAGATGTTCGAGACTTTTTGAGAGGATCTCAGCGCCATGTTGTTGAAAAAATTCGGCCATTGGTTAAACCTCCTTTGTTTCAGATGGCGTACCAATTGCATCAGTAAGCGATGATTCTTCGCCCCAGATCACGTCATAGACGATGTCGACAAGAGATGCTCGAGTTAAAATACCAACGACTTTATTTTGTTCATCAACTACTGGCACATATTTTAAGCCACGTTTTAAGATTCGTTGTAGGGTATCACGTAAGTAAGCGGATTGTTTTACATAAAAAACATCCTTGTTCAAGATATCGCCAACACTTGAGACTTTGCCACGTTTTTTATCGATTGTTTCAACATCGATAAATCCTTTTAAGGTATTTGAATTATCAGTCACTAAAAGCGTATCGACACGTTTTTCACGCATCAATTTGATGGCTTCTTGCAATGATTTTTCTGGTGTGATCGTGATGGCTTGGTTCAGCATGACTTCGCCTACTTTTGTTGTATCTGGTTTGGCTTGAAGTAAGCGATCTTCACCGATCAATTCTTCGACAAATTCATTGGCAGGGTGGCGTAAAATGTTTTGTGGGGTATCAAATTGAATGACTCTGCCTTCGCTCATGATTGCGATGCGACTGGATAATTTGATTGCTTCATCCATATCATGTGTCACGAAGACAATCGTTTTTCCTAAACGTTCTTGCAGATCCTTGACTAAATCTTGTAAGGAATCTCTTGTGATAGGGTCTAGTGCACCAAAAGGTTCATCCATCAAAATGATGTCTTGGTTCGCCGCTAATGCACGAACGACACCGATACGTTGCTGTTGACCACCAGATAACTCATGTGGGTAACGATCAAGCATTTCACGAGGAAGCTCCACCAAGTCGATCATTTTCTCTGCTGTTTTGTTCCGTTCTTCTTGGCTGACCTTCAATAATTTTTGCACAAGAGTGATATTTTCTCGGATCGTCATGTGAGGCATCAAACCGATACTTTGGATCACATAGCCGATTTGTCGTCGGAGTTCAACGGGGTTGATTTCTTGGATCGACTTTCCATCAATCAAAATCTGACCTTCTGTCGGGTCCGTCATGCGGTTAAGCATCCGCATCGTAGTGGTTTTTCCGCTACCACTTGTACCGATAAAACAAATAAATTCGCCCTTTTCAAAAGAAATGTTGACGTTCTCGACCGCGACTTTTCCACCTTTATAAATTTTTGATACATTCTGAAATTCGATCATATTTGCACCTCTTCTTTTCTTTTCCATAAAGAATGTTCTTATAATAGTATGCCTAAAATAACTAAGGAATACAAATTTGATGATTTATTTACTATACAAATAACTAGATTAGTAGGCGTTTTTTGAATTTATAAATAAAATATAGCTGAAAAGATAACGTAACTAATCAAAAATGAATGGAATGATAAGATTTTTGCTTTTTGGCATTGTCGGCATAAAATGGTAAAATAAAAGGGCCAAACAGAGAAAGTGAGTGACGATATGTTAACAACAGAAGATTTCGATTTTGAGTTACCCGAAGAACTGATTGCCCAAACACCATTAAAAGACCGAGATCATTCCCGATTACTTGTGGTTGACCGCAAGACAGGTGAGATGATGGATAAACATTTTCATGAAATCATTGAGGAATTAAATCCTGGTGATGCGTTAGTGATGAATAATACACGCGTATTGCCTGCGCGCTTATACGGTGAAAAAGTAGAGACGGGTGCCCATTTAGAAGTATTGCTTTTGACCAATACGGAAGGTGACACGTGGGAGACACTGATCAAACCAGCCAAACGTGCCAAAGTAGGAACGGAGATCGTTTTTGGTGACGGCCGTTTAAAAGCAGTTGTGAAAGAAGAGCTAGATCATGGTGGACGAATCATTGAATTTGCCTATGAAGGGATTTTCTTAGAGAATCTAGAAGCACTTGGTGAAATGCCGTTGCCTCCTTATATCAAAGAACGGTTAGAAGATCCAGATCGCTATCAAACTGTCTATGCAGAAGAGAATGGCTCAGCAGCTGCACCAACTGCTGGCTTGCATTTCACGACAGAATTATTAGATGAAATCAAAGCAAAAGGCGTAGAGCTTGTCTATTTGACACTTCATGTCGGTCTAGGCACCTTCCGTCCAGTGAGTGTCGATAAAATCGAAGAGCATGAAATGCACAGTGAATTTTATCGTTTGACCGAAGAAGCTGCTACTCGTTTGAATCAAGTTCGCCAAAATGGCGGGAAAATCGTGGCAGTAGGAACGACATCGATCCGCACATTAGAAACGATCGGTACGAAATTTGATGGTGAGATCAAAGCAGATAGTGGTTGGACCGATATCTTTATTACGCCAGGGTATGAGTTCAAAGTAGTTGAAGCTTTTTCTACGAATTTCCACTTGCCAAAATCCACTTTAGTGATGCTAGTCAGTGCGTTTGCTGGTAGAGAATTGACATTATCAGCTTATCAACATGCCATTGATGAACGTTACCGTTTCTTCAGTTTTGGCGATGCGATGTTTGTGAAGTAACTTTTTAAGATAAAAAAGACCCCGACTCTCGATTAGTCGGGGCTTTTGTGCTTCGGAAGGAAACAAATAAATAGAATTAGTGTAACTTTCCATAGAACATGCAAAGTACGGTGTTGAATTTCTTCTTGATAAACAAAAAATCTTGTTTTCTTTACATCTTCAACAGTTGAATCATCTCTTGTTCCTATTCAATTTTCAGATGTTCATGTTATTTAATTGTTACGTATCCCACTACTTCTTTTTTTGAACGATTTTCGTTTCAAACAGTCATACGCATTCACTATTTATAATGGTTACTTCACATGCTCGTTAAGGTGAAACTTGTACTTCTAACAACTTTGTTTGCTTATACTACTCTATCGAGAAATTCTTCTATCTATTTGTCTTTTCCTCCTTCCTTATGGTTAAATCATACCACGTTTTGGTAGCGTTTGCAATGAATATGTATCGATTATTTTAAAATATTTCTCTTCATATATATATGCGATATAGTTGAATTAATTAAAAAAAAGATGTTATACTAAAATAGTACGTTATACATAACGTATGATTTTTAAAGGAGGTATAGGATGGATAGTTACAAAAAAACAATAGAAGAAATAGCAGAAGAAACAAAAGTAGATATAGATCAAGGCTTGTCGATGACTGAAGCAAAAGAAAGAAGTCAAAAACAAGGCAAAAATCAATTCGAAGAAGCCCCCAAAGAATCACTCTTCAAAAAATTTATACGAAGTCTTTCAGATTTCACCACGATTGTTTTGTTAGTTGCCGCAGTCATTTCATTTTACACCGCATTTGCAACTGAACATGGAGACCTGTTCGAAGGACTCTTGATCATTGCGATTGTTATCATCAATTCAGTTCTAGCGATTGTTCAAGAAGGAAATGCAGAAAAAGCATTAGAATCCCTACAAGATATGAATAAACAAACCGCTACGGTCCTCAGAGATGGTAAAGTAGAAAAAGTAGATGCTGAGAATCTAGTTGTCGGGGATGTGCTGGTATTAGAAGCAGGATCAGCAATTGCTGCGGATGCTCGCTTAGTTGAAACATCACAATTACGTGTAGAAGAATCAGCTCTAACCGGTGAAAGTGAGGCTGTCGAAAAAGACGCAGGTTACATAAGTCAAGAAGATGACTCTCTCGGTGACCAATTGAACATGGTCTTTAAAGGTTGTACCGTTGCTGCTGGTCGTGGGAAAGCGATCGTCACAGCGATTGGTATGCAGACCGAAATGGGAAAAATCGCCGGATTATTAAATGACCATACAATGCAGAAAACACCACTACAAGTCCGTTTGAATCAATTAGGGAAGCGAATCAGTGTGATTGCATTAGCTGCTGCTGCCTTAGTCTTTTTGATTGGTGAACTTCAAGGTGAACCGTTACTTGAAATGTTCATGACTTCGATTTCCTTAGCTGTTGCCGCAGTACCAGAAACATTAACTGTTATCGTTACGTTGACACTTGCTTATGGTGTACAGAAAATGGCGAAAAAACATGCGATCATTCGTCAGCTGCCAGCTGTTGAAACGCTCGGTACTGCGAATGTCATCTGTTCGGATAAAACCGGTACACTGACACAAAACCGGATGCGCGTCCGTCGCGTGTGGAGTAAAGAAGATGAAGTGACAGACGTCGAAGATTCAATGACAAATAGCGCCATGGAAATCTTAAAAATGGCTGCATTATGTACCGATGTGACGGTTGAAAAAGAGGACGATGAATTGATCGTCAAAGGTAATCCAACGGAAGCAGCAATCGTACGTGCAGTTGAGGAAAACTATCATACAAAAGAAGAATTAGAAGAAAAATACCCAAGGGTTGACGAACTCCCATTCGACTCTGATCGAAAAATGATGACGACTGTCCATAAAATGGGTGATAAGTATATCTCTATCACAAAAGGCGCATTTGATGTCTTAGCACCAAAATTTACGTCTGGAGATGTTGAACAAGCAGAAGTGGTCAACGACCGTTTTGGGAAACGTGCCTTACGTGTAATTGCAGTAGGTTATCGAACGTATGACGAAAAACCACAAGAAATCACTTCAGAAGCTTTAGAAAAAGATCTACGTTTGATTGGCTTGATCGGTATGATCGATCCGCCACGTCCTGAAAGTAAAGGTGCTATCAAGCGTGCGAAAAAAGCTGGTATCAAAACAGTGATGATCACTGGGGACCATGTCGTCACTGCCAGTGCGATTGCCAAAGAATTGGGAATTTTGACCAATAGTAACGAAGCTCTTTCAGGTGCGGAACTCCGTGCGTTATCTGATGAAGAATTAGATGATCGAGTAAAAGATTTATCGGTTTATGCTCGCGTAACCCCAGAAGATAAAATCCGAATCGTCAAATCATGGCAACGAACAGGTGCCGTGGTCGCAATGACAGGTGATGGTGTGAACGATGCGCCAGCATTGAAAGCGAGTGACGTTGGATGTGCGATGGGGATCACCGGTACAGATGTAGCGCAAAGTGCCGCTGACATGATTTTGACCGATGACAACTTCGCTACGATCGTAGATGCCGTTAGCCAAGGACGTTCCGTTTATCAAAATATTCGAAAAGCGATCAATTTCTTATTAAGCTGTAATATCTCTGAGATTTTTATCGTATTGATTGCGATGTTAGTTGGTTGGGGGGCACCATTTACAGCCGTTCAACTATTGTTCGTAAACGTTGTCGCTGATGGACTGCCTGGTTTTGCTTTAGGAAGAGAACCAGCAGAGGAAGGGATCATGAATGAAGCGCCAATTCCTAAAAATGAAGGGATTTTCGCTCGTGGTTTAATGAAGAAAATTGCCATCAATGCAGGAATATTTACGGTAGTCACTTTATTTGGTTACTATTTAGGAAGCTTCGTTGATACGATCAGCCCTTGGGTCGATGCTAGTCAAGAAGTTGGCCAAACCGTCGCATTTCTAGTATTGGCTTACTCTTCGATCATCCATGTCTTTAATGTTCGTAGTAGTCAATCGATTTTCAAAGTGAACTTAGCAACGAATAAATCGTTAGTGGAAATGGCGATTCTTTCCCTTCTTATCACGTCAGCAGTCGCTTTATTACCATTCACGCAAGAATTATTTGGGTTAGTTCATATTAGTTTGAATCATTGGTTCTTAGTAGGAATCTTGTCGATTATACCGATTGGGGTCAATGAATTGATCAAGTTCCACCAATTGCCAGATGAGGAAGAGACAGTAGAAGCACCAGAATCTGAAATGTAAAAAAATAAACACCAAAAAAGGATTGGAGATTTTCCAATCCTTTTTATTATGGTGAAAAAGCTGATTAAACTTGTTTTGGTAATTGTTCGTAAAAAGCAGCTTTAGTTGCAGTGATGTATGGATTCAACCATAGATAACCGATACCGACTGTAGCAATTGCTAAGATGTGCCATCCGATAAACGATAAGTCTAACCAGAATAATTTTCCTTTGTAGCCATCCATCAATTTGCGGCTTGCAGTGATCGTATCAAGGATTTTTGGTTTTTCGCCTGTTTCTGTTACGACATCATAGTAAATGAAATAACTTTGAGAATAGGCATACCCTTTGATGATCCCAGGAATGACTAAAAGCAATGCCCATAACGTAGTGAAAATCGTTGTCACTAGTGCTAACAATAGAACGCCACCGAAGAATACGCCTGAAAAACCGCGGAAAGCATCTTTGAATGGTTCGATCGTTGTTCGTTTCCCACGGATAATGTCTAAATAGGTCCAAGAAATCCCACTCATGAACAATGCACTGATGATCGTAGAAACGATCCCTCCGCCTGAACTACTGCTACTTGAACCACTCACCATTTCTTGCATTGCGCTACTGTCTTGCATCGTTGCAATCAGTAAAGCAGTAGGTAAAGCTAAAATAAGAATAATAGCAATTGTGATCAATGTTGGAATCAGATTTAATAGAATTGCTTGCCCCCAACGTCCCTTTAAGCTGTCTTTTGCTTGTTGTTTTAATTCCCCAGAAGATACCATATTTTCCACTCCTTTTTTTTGATAGTCTTAGTATATCAAAGAAGGACTGATTTTGCTCTAGGAATCCTCTTTCGTTATTGAAAGGTGCACAAAAAAAGCAGGTTAAAAAAACCTATAAAAAAAGAGAAGCTCTTGCAAAAAGTAGTTGAAAAGATTATGATGGTGGGAGTTGCAAACGTGATTCTATAAAAGAAAGTAGGGAATTGAATGACAGAACCTGCCATTCGTTATCGTTTAATAAAAAAAGAAAAACATACAGGCGCCCGCCTTGGTGAATTGATTACTCCTCATGGAACATTTCCAACGCCGATGTTTATGCCTGTGGGGACATTAGCGACCGTTAAAACTATGTCGCCTGAAGAACTAAAAGAAATGGGTGCAGGCGTGATTTTGAGTAATACCTACCATTTATGGCTTCGTCCTGGAGAGGATTTGGTCGAAGAAGCAGGTGGCTTGCATAAATTCATGAATTGGGACCAGCCGATTTTAACAGATTCTGGTGGATTCCAAGTCTTCTCATTAAGCGATATGCGGAACATCGTTGAAGAAGGCGTGCATTTCAAAAACCACTTGAATGGTTCAAAAATGTTTTTGTCTCCTGAAAAAGCCATCAACATCCAAAATAAATTAGGTTCTGATATCATGATGAGTTTTGATGAATGTCCTCCATTTGATGAGAGCTATGATTATGTGAAAAAATCAGTCGAACGAACTTCTCGTTGGGCAGAACGTGGATTGAAAGCTCATGCGAATCCAGATCGTCAAGGATTATTTGGTATCATCCAAGGAGCTGGTTTTGAAGATTTACGTAAACAAAGTGCGAAAGACTTGATCAGTATGGATTTTCCTGGGTATTCCATTGGGGGCTTATCTGTCGGTGAACCAAAAGCTGAGATGAACCGTGTATTAGAATTTACGACACCGTTGATCCCAGATCATAAACCACGTTATTTGATGGGAGTAGGGGCTGCGGATTCATTGATCGATGGTGTGATTCGTGGAGTCGATATGTTCGACTGTGTTCTACCGACCAGAATCGCTCGTAACGGGACATGTATGACATCGCAAGGACGATTAGTCGTAAAAAATGCGCAATATGCCCGGGACTTCCGTCCAATCGATGAAAAATGTGATTGCTACACTTGTAAGAATTATACGAGAGCGTATATTCGTCACTTGATCAAATGTGATGAAACATTTGGGATCCGTTTAACGTCTTATCACAATTTATACTTCTTATTAAACTTGATGAAACAAGTTCGACAAGCGATTATGGATGATAACTTATTAGAGTTTCGTGCAGCCTTTTTCGAAGAGTATGGGTTCAATAAAGAAAACGCAAAAAGTTTCTAGCAGGATTTGTGAAATTTAGTTAAAAAACTAGTTTCTAGCGCCTTTTTCTGCTAAAGTGTTTAGTGTAGATATTTAGTTAGTGAGGTGAAAAAAATGGGTTCATTACCAATGTTAGTGATGTTCGTTGCCCTATTAGGGATGTGGTTCTTTATGTCACGTACACAAAAGAAACAACAACAAGAACGTCAAAATTTGCTTGATAGTATGAAAGCTGGCGATGAAGTAGTCACGATCGGTGGACTTCATGGCGTAGTCTCAGAAATCGACGAGACAAATCGTACAGTTGTTTTAGACTGCGAAGGGATCTTTTTAGAATACGATCGAGCAGCCATCAAAACGGTAAAACCAGGTACAGGCGCGATGACAAGCACACCAATCGCACCAGTAGAAGAACCGACAGAACCAGAAGTAATTGAAACTGTTGAAGTTCCAGAAACACCTGAAGAGAAAAAAGAAGAAAAAGAATTGTAGACATCGGTTGTTTGCCACGCGTTGGCTAAATGTACAGGAGTTAGAGCATTCTTTATCAAAAAGACTGATAGTCATTCCTATCTCATATGGAGATAAGATGGCGATCAGTCTTTTTTTTTGTAACTTTACTAAATAAATCACTTATTCCATTATTGAAGGGTTACTCGATGTTCAATCCTACTGAATGGACTATTTTCTAAAGAAAAACATAACTGTGAAAAAAATCACAAAAAAGTATTTACATCGAAAAAAAAGTGTTGTATGATGTGTATGTGAAATAATTAACAAATAACCATGACTCAGTAGGAGGAACATAATGGCTAAGATAATGGAAAAAGAAGAGACGAAAACTGTTGATGTACAAGCGATGATCGACGACTTGGCGACAAAAGCAAATGTCGCGTTGAAAGAAATGGAAAGTTTCGATCAAGAAAAAGTAGATCACATTGTGCATGAAATGGCAATGGCTGCATTAGATCAGCACATGCCTCTAGCAAAAATGGCTGTAGAAGAAACTGGCCGTGGAATCTATGAAGATAAAGCAATCAAAAATATGTATGCTTCAGAATATATTTGGAACAGTATCAAATATGACAAAACTGTCGGAGTAATTAATGAAGACACTCAAAAAGGATTGATTGAGATTGCTGAACCAGTCGGCGTCGTTTGTGGAGTAACACCAACAACGAACCCAACTTCAACAACGATCTTTAAATCAATGATCGCTTTGAAAACCAGAAACCCAATCGTTTTTGCTTTCCATCCAAGCGCTCAAAAATGTTCCGCTGAGGCAGCAAGAGTCGTTCGTGATGCAGCCATCGCAGCAGGTGCGCCAGAAAACTGTATCCAATGGATCGAGCATCCATCGATCGATGCGACTTCAATGTTGATGAACCATCCAGGAATTGCGATCGTATTAGCAACTGGTGGCGCAGGCATGGTAAAATCCGCTTATTCAACTGGTAAACCAGCTTTAGGTGTTGGACCGGGTAACGTTCCTGCATATATCGAAAAAACAGCAAAAGTAAAACGTGCAGTGAATGACTTGATCGTATCAAAAACATTCGATAACGGAATGATTTGTGCTTCTGAACAAGCAGTCATCGTAGATAAAGAAATCTATGCAGCCGTAAAAGCAGAATTCCAAGCACACCAAGTTTACTTCGTTAAACCAGCAGAGCTTTCAAAATTAGAAGATGCTGTCATGAATGAAGGTAAATACGCTGTAAATCCTGCAATCGTGGGTCATTCAGCAATGGATATCGCAAAATTAGCAGGAATCAATGTACCAGAAGGAACTAAATTATTAGTGGCAGAATTAGAAGGTGTAGGGCCTGATTATCCACTTTCACGTGAGAAACTTTCACCAGTTTTAGCAATGGTCAAATCAAACAGTACAGAACATGCTTTCGAATTATGTGAAGGAATGTTGAACCTTGGTGGATTAGGACATACAGCTGTCATCCATTCAGAAAACGAAGAGTTGCATGTCCAATTCGGACTACGCATGAAAGCTTGTCGTATCTTAGTCAACACACCATCAGCAGAAGGCGGAATCGGAAATATCTACAACGAAATGATTCCATCATTGACACTAGGTTGTGGTTCATACGGAAAGAATTCTGTTTCAAGAAACGTATCAGCAGTCAACTTAATCAACGTCAAAACTGTAGCGAAACGGAGAAATAACATGCAATGGTTCAAATTACCACCAAAAATCTTCTTTGAAAAGAACTCTTTGCTTTACTTGGAAAAAATGGAAAACGTCGAACGTGTCATGATCGTTTGTGACCCAGGTATGGTCCAATTCGGCTACTGTGACACTGTAAGAGAAGTATTAGCACGTCGTAAAAATGATGTGAAAATCGAGATCTTCTCAGATGTTGAACCAAACCCTTCAACAAACACAGTTTACGCTGGTACAAAAATGATGGCGGACTTCAAACCAGATACAGTGATCGCTCTTGGGGGCGGATCAGCAATGGATGCGGCAAAAGGCATGTGGATGTTCTATGAGCACCCAGATACTTCATTCTTTGGTGCCAAACAAAAATTCTTAGACATCCGTAAACGTACGTACAAGATCGACAAACCTGAAAAAACTCAGTTTGTATGTATTCCAACAACATCAGGAACTGGTTCAGAAGTGACACCATTTGCGGTAATCACAGATAGTGAAACACACGTGAAATATCCGTTAGCTGACTACGCATTAACACCAGACGTGGCGATCGTTGACCCACAATTTGTTATGTCAGTTCCCGCTTCAGTTACGGCTGATACAGGTATGGACGTCTTGACACATGCCATCGAATCTTATGTATCTGTGATGGCTTCTGATTACACTCGTGGATTAAGTTTACAAGCAATCAAATTAGTCTTTGACTACTTGGAAAAATCAGTGAAAACACCAGATATGGAATCACGCGAAAAAATGCATAATGCGTCAACAATGGCTGGTATGGCCTTTGCCAATGCTTTCTTAGGAATTTGTCACTCAGTTGCGCATAAAATCGGTGGAGAATACGGTATCCCTCATGGACGTACAAATGCGATCCTATTACCGCATATTATCCGCTACAATGCGAAAGATCCACAAAAACATGCGATGTTCCCTAAATATGACTACTTCCGTGCGGATACAGACTACGCGGATATCGCGAAGTTCTTAGGTTTGAAAGGGAAAACAACAGCAGAGCTTGTAGAAGCATTAGCAACAGCTGTTAGCGACTTAGGAAAATCTGTTGGTATCGACATGAGCTTGAGAGCGCAAGGCGTGACGCAAGAAACATTAGACACAACAGTTGATCGCATGGCTGAATTAGCGTATGAAGATCAATGTACAACAGCCAATCCAAAAGAACCATTGATCAGTGAATTGAAACAAATCATTATCGACGCATATAATGCGTAATTCATAACTAAAAGTTGTCCCAACAACGAATCAAGCATGAGAGAATCTTCTCACTTGGTTCGTTGTTTTTTCTTTTTAAGATAATGATTATCAAGCGATACATCAGAAGAATTTACGAAAATAATTGTTGTAGAATCGCTCAATATGTTGTTAGAAGAGAAAAATGTCGTAGCTTTTTTTTCTGATTTCTAAAAAAAGAAGTATTAGATAACTCGAATAATAGGCATTTTGATGAATATGCTATGCTACTATTTTCTATAAAAAAGGAGATGAGATCTTGAAGAAATATATTGTTACTTTGTTGATTGCATGTGTCGTTTCTCTTGGACTATCCTTTCTTTTGGAACGAGAAATCTTACGTAACATTGGCATTGGCTTACTTTTGATCGGAATTGCACTTTCTGGCACAGCAGTTTCAGGGGATCGGATGCGAGCGAATCAGGAGAATAGCGAGTTGGGATTTCGTAAGAACTACTTTTGGTTTCCATTAATTGCTTGTTTGCCATTTTTTATGGTGTATACATTTTTATGAACTGTTGATTTTGAAACCATGACGAGCGATAAACGTCATGGTTTTTCTTTTGGTAGCACTCTTTTTCGCATGAAATCCATTAATAATCTTGTTATGTCAATTTTAGATAGTTTTTGTTCAAATGATGCTATTTATTGAGAAAGCGTTTACTGATATATTAACAGCATAGAATGAAAGCGTTTGAAAAGGAGAGGGAAAATTGATTATTAAAGAGGAACTATTTGTACAGAAAGAAGTTGTGGAAGAAACAACCGCTCGATTAGTGGAGAATTTGACGACGATCAACGATGATTCAGGTGAATTTTTATTGGATTTTGATGGGTTAAAGGTGGATGACAAAAGTTGGTCTGTTTGGAATTGGCCACAAGGTGTAGGGCTATACGGTATCTACAAAAATTATCAGTTGACTAAAAATCCTCGTGCGGCGGAAGTGGTGAAGGAATGGTTTGAAGCACGGATGCAAGAAGGCGCACCGCCAAAAAACGTCAACACGATGGCACCAATCCTCACGATGGCGTATTTATATGAGGAGACAGGTGATACACGCTACTTGCCTTACTTGCAACAATGGGCGGAATGGGTCATGAATGATATGCCTCGGACAGAGGAAGACGGATTACAGCACGCTACATATGGACCAGAAAATAAGAATCAATTGTGGGATGACACGTTGATGATGACGGTTTTGCCATTAGCCAAAATCGGTAAGCTCCTAGATCGTCCAGAATACCTAGAGGAAGCCAGATACCAATTTATGATCCACATCAAATATTTGATGGATAAACGTACAGGTCTTTGGTACCACGGGTGGACCTTTGAAGGTAATCATAATTATGCGGAAGCATTTTGGGGACGAGGAAATTGTTGGTTGACGATTGCGATTCCTGAGATCATCACGATTCTTGAACTGAAAGAAGGAGATGCTTTCCGTAAATTATTAATCGAAACGCTAGAAGCACAAGTGCAAACCTTAGCAAAATATCAATCAGAAAGTGGCTTATGGCATACCTTGATCGATGATCCAACCTCATACTTAGAATCATCTGCGACAGCAGGTTTTGCTTACGGTATTTTAAAAGCAGTGCATGAGCGCTATTTGCCTAAGAAATATTTAGAGATCGCCTATCGTGCCATTCAGGGATTGCTTGAGCAAGTAGATGAAACTGGCGAAGTCCAAAATGTTTCGGTAGGTACAGGGATGGGCGATGATCTAGAGTTTTACCGTACGATCGGCAAGACAGCGATGCCTTATGGCCAATCGTTACTTGTATTATGTCTGACAGAATTACTTGTGTCGTATTGTTGATAGAAAGGAGAAAAAAATGAAAAAAACACTTGCTTTTGCTTTTTGTTTACTGGGAATCCTCGGTTTGAGTGGTTGTGGTAGTCAGTCAAGTGTCGGTGTTGTCGCAAATGCAGAGGAAGAAGCAACGATTACTTTACGTTTTGCTTATGCCAGTAATAGTCAGCCGGTCATTGATGCAATGAATAAATTCGGAGAGTTAGTAGAAGAAAAAACAGCTGGCTCAGTCAAAGTAAAATATTTTCCTGATGGTCAATTGGGGGGAGAACGTGAATTGATCGAATTGACTCAATCAGGTGCGATTGATTTTACGAAAGTCAGTGCCTCTGCGTTAGAAAGTTTTTCTAAAGTCTATTCGATTTTTTCAGTTCCTTACTTGTTCAATGATGAGCAACATTTCTTCAATGTCATGGAGAACGAAGAAATCATGCAACCCATTTATCAATCAACGACAGATTTAGGTTTTTCTGGTCTCACCTATTATGATTCAGGGCAACGTAGTTTTTATATGGTCGATGGACCGATCCACACACCGGATGATCTAAAAGGGAAAAAAATCCGAGTGATGCAAAGTGAAACGGCCATTAGAATGGTCGAATTACTAGGCGGATCACCTGTACCGATGGGCAGTGACGAAGTATATACTTCGCTACAGTCTAACTTGATCAACGGATCAGAGAACAATGAATTTGTTTTGTACACAGCCGGGCATGGTGGTGTAGCCAAGTATTATTCCTATGATGAACATACACGAGTACCGGATATCATCATTATGAATGATGCGATCAAAGAACGTTTGACTACTGAACAACAACAAGCAATCGAAGAAGCGGCGAAAGAATCAACGATTTTTGAAATCGAAGCATTCGCTCAAGCAATCGAAGAAGAAAAAAGAGTAGCAACGGAAGAATATGGCGTCCAGTTCAATGAAGTGGACAATACGCCATTTCGTGAAGCAGTTGCACCGTTGCATGACGAATTCAAAAATCATCCAGATTTTCAAACGCTTTACCGAATGATCCAAGAAGAAGGGGTGTAATCGATGAAAAAAGGAATCAGTCGGCTGTTAGAATTTCTAGGAGCATGTCTGTTGATCGGTATGATCATCATTGTCTTATGGCAAGTATTCTCGCGAACGATTTTGGGTAATCCAAATACTGTAACAGAAGAATTAGTGCGTTTTGGGTTAGTCTGGTTTGCGATGCTATCTTCCGCTTATGTAGTGGGTCAAAAAGGGCACTTAGCAGTTACGCTGTTAAGTGAGAAACTGACTGGCACAAAAGCGAATGTATTGGAAATCGTCGTTCAGTGTCTTTTTCTGGCTTTTGCAATCACGATCATGGTTTATGGTGGTTGGAATGCTGTGACATTGACGATGGGGCAAATTTCCCCTTCATTAGGGATTCCGATGGGCTATGTCTATTTATCGGTGCCGGTCTCAGGTGTTTTGATCATTATCTACAGTTTGATCAATTTGATTGAAGCAATGAATGGGAAGTCTGTCGTTCAGGAAAAGGGATAGGAGGAATTTGATGGCTTTAGAAGCAGGTGCAATTTTATTTTTTGTTTTTGTCTTTTTATTGATTGTTGGAATGCCCATTGCAATCAGTATCGCTTTTTCATCGATGCTCACGTTGTTATTAGTGATCCCCTTTGATGTCGCAGCGTTTAGTTCTGCGCAAAAAATGGTCGGGAGTATCAATAGTTTCTCATTGATTGCCATTCCATTTTTCGTTTTTTCAGGAATCATTATGAACCATGGTGGGATTGCCAAGAAATTAGTTGATTTTGCTATGTTGTTTGTTGGTCGGATACCTGGGTCCTTGGCCCATACGAATGTTTTAGGAAACGCATTGTTCGGCTCAATCTCCAGTTCGGCGATTGCTGCTTCGACAGCGATTGGTGGGGTGCTGATCCCGCAACAAGTAGAAGAAGGGTACGATCGTAAATTTGCGACAGCAGTCAATATTGCTTCGGCACCTACAGGGATGGTGATCCCACCAAGTACAGCCTTTATCATGTATTCTTTAGTTGCCGGAGGCGCTTCGATTTCAGCTCTATTTATGGGTGGCTATTTAGTGGGAGCTTTGTGGTCGTTAGGAATCATGCTCGTTGCATTTGTAGTGGCGAAGAAAAATAAATATCCGATAGTACCAAAAGGACAAGGAAAGCAAGTCGGAAAAGTGTTAAAAGAAGCAATCCCAAGTTTAGCTTTGATCGTTATCATCATTGGTGGTATTTTAACAGGGTTCTTCACAGCTATCGAAGCATCTGCGATTGCGGTATTGTATTCTTTATTGATCTCCATGTTCTTCTACAAGACAGTGAAACTACAAGATATACCAAAGATGTTGGTACAAGCCGTGGCGATGTCGGGAACGATCATGTTTTTATTAGCGACGTCTTCCATGATGTCATTTGCTATGGCATTTACTGGGATACCTCAAGCAATCAGCAGTCTGATCATTGGAGTTACTGATAATCGCTTCATTATTTTATTATTGATCAATATCATTTTGTTACTTGTTGGGATGTTTATGGATGTCGCGCCAGCGATTTTGATTTTTACTCCGATTTTCTTGCCTATCGCGACAAGTGTTGGTGTGGATCCAGTCCATTATGGCTTATTTTCGATCATGAATCTTTGTGTCGGTTCCATTACCCCGCCAGTAGGTACCGGACTATATGTAGGAGCGAGTGTTGGTGGAGTTAAAGCAGAAGCGATGTTAAAGCCACTGTTACCATTTTACGGTGTCATATTAGCAGTTTTATTGTTGATTACGTATTTCCCACAAATCGTGATGTGGTTACCGGATCTATTAGGATAAAGGAGAAGCCATGATGAAATTAAACCTAGCCGCCAGAGGGCATGACTTGAGCCATGTACAAACCGTAGATGATTTAGCGAAAAAAGCGAGTCAACAAAACATTTCTACGCTACAATTGGCGTTAAGTCGTTCATTTCCTACACTTGCATCAGATGGACAAGCCATCAATGCTGGAATGGGGCAATATATGAAGAATATCCTCGCAAAAAAAGGCATAAGTGTCGGTATATTAAGCTGTTATATCAACATGATCCATCCTGATCTCTCTGTTCGTGAAACGGTGCTTCGTCAATTTGAACGATATCTCCAATATGCTGCAAGCTTCGGAGCGACGATGGTCGCAACCGAGACGGGGAGCGTGAGTGAAGCGGGTTATACAGAGGAGAACTTTTCAGATGAAGCCTTCTTACAGATCGTTGAAGCCATTCACCGATTAGTGCGAGCTGGAGAAAAACATCGTATGATGGTGGGCATCGAACCAGGCTTGAATCATCCGTTGTATTCATTGGATCGTGTGGCAGAGTTAGTTGCCATGATCGATTCGGACTATCTAGGGATCATTTTAGACCCAACCAATCTAATCACTGCAAAAAACTATCATCAACAAGTAAATTTAGTCGAAGAAGCCTTTGAACGGTTTGGAGAAAAAATTTGCGGATTGCATCTGAAAGATTATATTGTTTCTAACGAAGAAGAAATCATCCCGGTAAATCTAGGGACAGGCATGATCGATTATGAAGCCATCGTAAACATCGCACAGAAACATCGTCCTTATCTTTATATCGTCTTAGAAGAAACAAAAGATGATGCACTAAAACAAGGTGTAATCATGTTGGAACAAGTCACCGAATAAGAAAATAATAGAATGTATCATTGTTCAATAGTGAGCAATCGGGAAAAGGGGGATAGAGATGGAAAAGAAACCGATCAATGGAAAACAAGTGAATACGATGATTTCGGATCAGTATGAGATTTATCATGTAAAAGATATCGTTAGCCAAAACAAAACGGTTTATCATCATCATGATTTCTATGAGATCCATGCTACTTTAGAAGGAGAAGCCATTTTTTATTTAGATGGTCGTCAGTTTACGATACAACCAGGAAATGTTTTGTTGATCCATTCAAGAGATCTGCATCGGATCGTTCGTCAATCAACTGACGTATTCGAGCGTGTCTACATGTTTATCACCCCTGCATTCTTAGAGAGTCGTTCCACCAAGTGGTCCAATCTATCCGCCTGTTTTTGGCCGATCGGTGAACGCCGAAGCCGGATATTACATATTGAACCACAAGTACTAAAAGAAAAACTTTCTTTTATCGACCAAACGTTGGATCGAAAAGATTATGGTGCAGATATTCGTTATGAACAAGCGCTAGTCGAATATTTGATTTTTCTCAACCGTATGGTACAGATCGAAGAACATATTTCGGAAGAAAATTTCACTGTGCCGAATGAACGGTTAGAAAAAATGCTCCAATTTGTCGCAAAGAATTTGAGTGAACCGCTCTCCCTCAAACAAATGGAAAAAGAATTTTTCATCAGTAAATATCACGTGACTCGCGAATTCAAAAAACATACTGGTTTTACCTTTCATCAATACGTGATGAAGAAAAAACTACTTTATTCAAAACAACTATTAAGAGAGTACGGCAGCTCAAGTTCCGTTTATAGTAAATGTGGTTTCGCCTCCTATCCTCATTATTTACGCGCATTCAAAACCGAATTTGGCGTAACTCCCAAAGAATTTTTGAAAAAAGATCTGGCAGGAGAGTTTGTTCATTATACGCATTATGAAGAAGAAAACAAAGATCCCTTTTAAATTGACGTTCTTTCCGATATAATTTCCTATATAGAAATAGGAGAGTGGAATATGGAAAATAAAAAACCTTATGGAACCGTTCTAATCAAAGCATCACATATTTTAGATTATCTAGCAGAGCATCCAGATGCTTCATTACAAGAAATTGCGAAAGGTATCGACATGACGTCGTCTACTACATTAAAAATTTTAGATACGTTATCCTTGATTGGTTATGTAAATAAAAATCAAGAAAAAAATTATCGTTTAGGCGGAAAACTGGTCCGATATGCAAACAAAAATATCGATCAAATCGATCTAGTTGAACGCACTTTGCCATTTTTGGAAAAACTACAACAAACAATTGACGAAACTATTCATCTAGGTATTTTAGACAACAACGAGATTCTCTATGTCAATAAGTTGGACCCTAAAAATCAAACGATCCGTATGTCTTCAAAAATCGGTATCACGAGACCTTTATATAGTTCAGCAATGGGGAAAGCCGTCTTGGCGCATTTTACGGAAGAGCAATATCAACAGTATATTGAAAAATGTCCTCTGATCCCATTCACTGAATATACGATTACCAATCCGTTAAAACTAAAAAAAGAGATCCAGCAAGTCAAACAAACAAAAATCGCCTTCGATGATGAAGAAGTCGAAAAAGATATTTTTTGCATCGGTACCTCTTTAGTTCATGAGAACCAAGTGGTTGGAGCGTTTAGTGTCAGTATGCCGAAATACCGATTAAGTGAAGAAAGCAAAGCTCAAATCATTCGAACGATCCTGCAAACGAAAGAAGAAATCGAAAAAACTTTTGAAAAAAACTAAAAAGCGTTTGCATTTTTTTATTCCTGCCGTATAATGAAGATGTAAATTTCTTTATTGTAAACTATAATTTCCAAATAAGAAATGGGTGGGAAAATGAAAAAAATGGATATCTTATCTCGTTTGAAACAAGCGGGAGTTATTGCAGTCGTACGAGGAGCAACAAATGAAGAAGCGCTGAATGCTTGTCACGCGATTATCAAAGGCGGACTAACTGGCATTGAGTTGACCTTCACCGTGCCACAAGCAGATCGGGTAATTAAAGAACTAGTAGAAACCTACAAAGACCAACAGGATGTGGTGATCGGTGCAGGGACAGTGTTGGATGCTATTACTGCGCGTTTAGCGATTTTAGCAGGTGCTGAGTATATCGTCAGCCCCTGTTTTGATCAGGAAACCGCAGAACTATGCAATTTATACCAAATCCCTTATTTACCAGGATGTATGACGATCGATGAAATCAAAACAGCGCTAAAAAGTGGCGTAGACATCGTCAAACTATTTCCTGGAAGTGCTTTCGGTCCAAGTATCATCTCTGCATTCAAAGCGCCGATGCCCCATGTCAATATCATGCCTACTGGTGGGGTCAGTTTAGAAAACATGCAAGAATGGTTTGAGGCAGGCGTGATCACTGTTGGTGTTGGTGGGAACTTGTTGGCTCCAGCAGCTCATGGAGATTTTGAGGAAGTGACAAAAGTCGCACAACAATATGCGGCAAAAATGAAAGAAATTACGAGGTAACCGCTCATGGGAAGAGTCGTGACACTCGGAGAGATCATGCTACGCTTGTCGACAGAACAGGGACAACGGTTACAAGACAGTGATCATTTTTGCGCGCATTATGGCGGTGGGGAAGCGAATGTCGCGATCTCATTAGCAAATTATGGACATACGGTTTCGTTCATGTCAAAAGTCCCAGAACATTCACTGGGTCTGGCAGTCGAAAAACACTTACGAAGCTATGGGGTAGATACTAGTCTACTGCTGAAAGGCGGCCCTCGGCTCGGCACATATTATATGGAAACAGGGATCGGTGAACGTGCGGCTTCAGTCATTTATGATCGTGCCGGTTCCAGTTTCGCGGTGATGGATCGCTTGGAATGGTCATTGGAGGACTGTTTTAAGGGAGTCGATCTATTCCATGTTTCAGGAATCACACCGGCATTATCAGAAAATTGGCGATGGCTGACAAAAGAACTTATGGAAGCGGCCAAACAAGCAGGCTGTCAAATCAGTTTTGATATCAATTATCGAGGCAAGCTGTGGACACAACAAGAAGCGGGTGAAGTGTTAGAACAATTATTACCGCTCGTGGATATTTGTTCAGCGGGTGAGATGGATGCGCTTTATTTGTTAGGGATAGCAAAAGCACCTGAAACGACAGTAAACCCACTTATTTATTATTACGAAAAAATGCAAGAAAGATTTCCCAACATCCAAACGTTTTACTCAACCAAACGTACGGTGCATTCAGCGAGTGAAAATGATCTACAAGGTACCTTGTGGATGAAGGATAGCTATTTCGAATCGCCGCTTCATCAAGTCACTTCGATCGTTGATCGTGTGGGTGGAGGAGATGCGTTTGCTGGGGGATTGCTTCATGGAATTTTAGAAGAGATGCAACCACAAGCAATTATTGATTTTGCGACAGCAGCCTCTGCGTTGAAACACACGATCCATGGAGATTGCAACCAATTCAATCAAGCAGAAGTTGCTAGTTTTATCGCTAGCGGTTCTGGAAAAATCATTCGATAAAGGAGAGTCTAACAACATGCAAGAAATGGAAACACGTTATACACATAGCCCAGAGGATATCCGTCATTATTCAACAGAACAATTGAGAAATGAATTTTTGGTAGAGAAAGTATTTGTTCCAGGGAAAATCAGTCTTACTTATACGCACAATGATCGTATGATCTTCGGCGGTGTAACACCAACAACTAGTCCATTAGAAATCAAACTAGATAAAGAACTAGGTGTTACTTATTTCTTAGAACGTCGCGAGCTTGGTGTGATCAACATCGGCGGACCTGGATTCATTGAAATCGACGGTGAAAAAGAAGAAATGAAGAAACAAGATGGGTATTACATCGGTAAAGAAACGGAGCATGTAGTCTTCTCCTCTGTAGATCCAGAGAATCCTGCAAAATTTTACATCAGTTCTGTGCCAGCACATCACAAATATCCAAATGTAAAAATCGGCATCGATCAAGTGAAACCCATGGAAACAGGCGAAGGCGTCACATTGAATGAGCGTAAAATCTACCAATATATCCATCCAAACGTCTGTGAAAGCTGTCAATTACAGATGGGTTATACCATTTTAGAACCGGGTAGTTCATGGAACACGATGCCTTGCCATACGCATGAACGTCGCATGGAAGCGTATGTTTACTTTGATTATGCAAATGAAGATACACGTGTGTTCCATATGATGGGTAAACCAGATGAAACCAAACATTTAGTCGTAGATAATGAACAAGCCGTGATTTCACCAAGCTGGTCGATCCACTCAGGTGTTGGCACAAGCAATTATTCGTTTATCTGGGCAATGTGTGGGGAAAATATCACCTATACAGATATGGATATGGTATCAATGGATCAATTGAAATAGGAAAGGAAGATAAAAATGTCATTCAATATGGATATGTTTCGTTTAGACAATAAAGTCGCTTTAATCACCGGTGCGGTATACGGAATCGGTTTTGAGATCGCTCGCTCATTAGCAGAAGCTGGAGCGACGATCGTCTTCAATAATTTAACTCAGGAATCAGTAGATGAAGGGATTGCCAACTACAAAGAAATTGGCATCGAAGCAAAAGGCTATGTTTGTGATGTGACGGATGAGTCAGCAGTACAAGCAATGGTCAAACAAATCAAATCAGAAGTTGGTCCAATCGATATCTTGGTCAACAATGCAGGCATCATCAAACGTACACCAATGATCGAAATGGATGCGGCGGATTTCCGTCAAGTCATCGACGTAGACTTGAACGCACCATTTATCATGTCGAAAGCAGTCATCCCAGATATGATTGAAAAAGGTGGCGGGAAAATCATCAATATTTGTTCAATGATGAGTGAACTTGGCCGTGAGACAGTAAGTGCTTATGCTGCTGCTAAAGGCGGATTAAAAATGTTGACGAAAAACATTGCTTCAGAATATGGTCAGTACAACATTCAATGTAATGGGATCGGACCTGGCTATATTGCGACGCCGCAAACAGCGCCATTAAGAGAAACACAAGAAAACGGGGAGCGTCATCCATTTGACCAATTTATCGTTGGGCGTACACCAGCTGCTCGTTGGGGCGACCCAATCGACTTAGCTGGCCCATCTGTCTTCCTAGCATCACGTGCCTCTGATTTTGTTAACGGACATATCTTGTATGTAGATGGCGGTATCTTAGCTTATATCGGAAAACAACCATAACAAACAAAGAATGACGAGTGCATCGTATGCACTCGTCATTTTTATTTGCGTCTACCATATGTTGATAATGGGATGTCTCTGGCTTCACACCATTCTTTGACCGGGCCAGAAAAAATCAAGGATTGTTTGGTTAAATCACTTGTTTTTGTTGCACCGACCATAGCATAGAGCATTCGTAGTTCTTCTTGCCACTGTGCCATAAGAGCAATCGTCTCCTCGATCCCGTGTGTCATGTAGTGCGTCAAGATCGTTCCGGAAATCCCTACAGCGTTCGCACCAAGACACAATGCTTTAAAGATATCATAAGCATTTCGTATGCCACCCGAAGCGATGATTTCGACATGTGTATTCGCTTCGTTTGCTTCAAGTAAGGAGGACACAGTAGACTGTCCCCAATCCGTCAAATAAGCCAATTCACGCTTTTTACGTCGAGCATTTTCGATTTGTGTGAAGCTTGTTCCGCTACGTCCACTGACATCAATCGTCTTGATACCTAGTTCAGACAATTCAATGATGGTTTCCCTCGTCATCCCAAAGCCCACTTCTTTTACGATCACTGGCACATCAAGGGTTTGTTGGATTTCTGCAATCAGTTCTTTCCATTGCGAAAAATCGCGATCCCCTTCAGGCATGACTAATTCTTGTGGTGCATTTAAATGGATCTGTAACGCATCCGCTTGGAAAAGCTGTACGGCTTCTTGGGCACGTAAGACCGAGGTGCCAGCACCAACATTCGCTAAAATCTTCCCTTCAGGATAGACATCTCGCATCACCGTATAAGAATCTGCCAAGGAAGGATTTTTCAAGGCGGCGCTGACAGAACCGGTAGCAATCATCAACCCAGCACTTTTAGCAATCTGTGCAAGGTCATGATTGATCTTTTTTGTTTTTTCGCTACCGCCAGTCATGGCATTGATATAGAAAGGACTAGAAAGAGTAAAACCTGCAACTTCTGTTTTCAAAGACACGTCATCAACCTTGCTTTGTGGAAGTGGACGATGAACAAGTCGAACGAAGTCAAATTCATTTATCTGTTTGTTGTGAAATGCTTTAGCTAATGATACATGTTCATCTTTTCGATTCATAACTTGTCCTCTTTCTGTTGATGGTAGACATGTAATGGAAGCGGGGTGATCTCAGCTTCTTCCCAAGCACTCATCAATGGAAGGATACCTGATTTTTGGTCCACGATCACGATGCCACAATCCCCACCGCCAGCGCCAGAAGATTTCGCCGCACCTTCAAATTGTTCAGCTAAACAACACAGTTTATTTAATGCTGGTGTTTCGATCAACACACCAGTGATGGCAGACAGATCACGCAATAATTCACGATTTTTACGAATCATTTCTTGGATCAAAGCAACATCGTTTTCTTTAAAACCTTGGATCATCGTGTTGACGCAAAGCGTACTATCTTCAAGGAATTGTTGATACGCCGCCATTTTATCTTCACGAGAGCGATGTACTTGGTCCACTAAGTCGGAAGTAGAGGCAGGACTACCGGTCCAACCAATCAATAAACGGAGATCTTCCGGAGTGTGTAAGGATTCAATAGATAAACCAGGCCAATCAAGCGCTAATAATTCACTGATCGTTTTACTTGATTCTTGTTCTTTGAGCCATTGGTGGTCAAAAGTGGAGAAGGCGATCCAACCACCATAACAGCTAGCCGCAATATCGCCACAAGAACCATTGTCTTGGACAGCTAGATTAGCTAAGGCTGCAATTTTAAAAATCTCAAACTGAGATAAATTCAGTGCGTAAAATTGGTTCAATGCTCGAACCGTCGCTACCGCTACTGCGCCACTAGAACCTAGTCCATACTTTCTGCCGTTTGAGCTATCTAATTCACTGGTTACCTTCAAATCATAAAATGAAAGAAGAATGTTTTTTTCCTGTGCATATTTCTCAGTTAAACGTATAGCAGCAAGGATATAATGGAACGGGTTTTCACGGATATCTAGAACAAGTTCGCCTTTTCGTCTTGTCCAACGCACAGGCATCTCGCTATATTGTGCAGATTGGATACTTCCTACTTTCCGAGCAGCTTCCACTGTTACTGTGACGAATTGATCGACTGCCACGATGATTGCAGGATGCCCCGTTTCGACAACTGCGTATTCTCCAGCGATATAAAGTTTTCCAGGTGCAGATACTTCAACCATAACAATCTCCCTTTATTCAATAATCGTGATTCCTTGCCCAGCATGAGCAAGAATCACTTGTTGACGGCTAAATAATTCAATGAATTTTGCTTGAACAGCCGTTTGATTTTTCTTTTCAACTAATACTTTGACGTTTGGACCTGCATCCATCGTGAAATAGCAAGGAATGCCTGAAGCACGTAGTTCACGAACTGCTTGCATCGCCTTCAGACTATCTGGAGACCAGTAGGTGAAGGGTGGATTAGCCGCTAACGTGGTGCCGTGCATTTTTAACCCGTTTCGCTCCATGACTTCGCCCACTGTTTGGAACGACTTTTCAGCGATTGCTTGTTTCAGCTCCATTAGATCTGTTTCGACTGAATCAAGCCACCCTTGATAAAAATGCGAAGTTTCCACTGTTCGACGCATCCCATCACGACTAGATACATCTTTTTGTTGATCATTGATCAATACAAATACCATGGCGAGTTCGTCTTCAAATCCATTAGAAGGGATTTGTTGCGCATATGAAGTTTGGTCATCATGCCCTTTTTCCCATTCCACGAAGCCACCAAAAATACTACGACAAGCCGAACCAGAACCCCGACGAGCGAGTCTGGACAGGGCTTGTTTATCCAATTCTAGTCCTAGGGCTTCATTACAGGCGCCAGCTAACGCAGCTAGACCGCTTGCAGAAGAAGCTAAACCTGCGGCTGTTGGAACAAAGTTATGGCTGATCACTTTTGCGCGTTTGTTTGTATTCGCTTGTATGCGTACAAGATCAAGGAAGCGACTGATTTTTTTTGTTGCTGCTTCTGTTTGTAATTCATGATCTAAATAGAACAGATCGTCTGTGAACGAATCTGAAAAAATCACTTCGGTTTCTGTATAAAAGGCATCGAGAGTGAGAGATAAACTGTTGTTCATCGGAAGAATCAATTCTTCGTTTTCCTTGCCCCAATATTTGATCAAGGCGATATTTGTATAAGCACGGGCTTTACCACTAAGCATAGGTATGTACTCCTAATCCTTGAATCCAAGTTTCAGCTGCGCCTGCTTGTATTAGTGCGTGGCTGATTTCTTGAGCTTCTGTTTTTGTTTGTGCTAAAGCAATCATACATCCACCACGTCCGCCACCGGTCAATTTTGCACCTAAAGCGCCAGCAGTACGTGCGGTAGCGATCAGAGTGTCTAAAAAGTCATTACTGATCGTCAAACTTTTTAGAATGCGCTGGGCATCATTCATTGCTTCAGCTAGCTTTTCTGGTGAGTTGTCGATAATTGCTTTTTTAGCTTGTTTCGTCAAGTATCCTAGTTGTTGGATTTTTTGTCCAGTTTTCTGCGCATCTTTTTCAAAAAGGTGAGCCACATCTTTCACCGCTGCACGTGTTTGACCTTTGATTCCCGTATCAGCAACGATCAAAAAAGCATCGATATTCAACGCAAAATAATCAAAAGGATGGCCTTTTGTAAAATAAATCGGTTCGTATCCACTTGTTGCGGCAGCATCGATTCCACTGGGGTTTCCATGTGCGATTTTTTCAGAAACTTGCACATGTGCCAATAATTGTTCTCGTGATAATGGTAACTCATAGGCAGAATAAAAAGCTCGTGTGATCGCAGTGGCTACAGCTGCACTGGAACCCATCCCACGTTCTGCAGGGATGGTGCTTTCAATTGTTAAACGCAATGTGTCTTGCACATGGTAGTGAGTTTTCAGTCCAGCAATCAGCTGTTTGATATTGTTCAACGCATGTGGTGCGTCATTTAAATTTCCTATATAGTAGGAAGAAATAAGTTGATCTTTATTGAATGATGGGAGTGCTTCAAGTGTAGCCGTTACTTTTGTTGCATAAAACGGAAAGGCAATGGCAGGCTCGCCGTAAACGACAGCATGCTCACCCATTAAAATCAGTTTTCCACTCGATTCCCCTTGGCCATGAATTGCCATAGTACAACTCCTTCTTTTCCTCTGAGAGTAGCTTTTAAACAAAAAATAAAGCGCCTATTACTACGTGCGCGATGTTTGTCCAAAAAAACAGTCCTTCTTTATTTTACTAAAACCAGTCAAGAAGTAAAATAAAGAATACGATTTCTCGACAAAAAACGTGATTTTCTTAATAAAATTTTGGTTTTTCATAGGAAAGAAACTTGTCGATTTCGTTTGACACCACAAGATATTGGGGTTATATTTAGAAACATGAGAAAAAAACACTGTATTTAGTGGGAGAAGTGAGTTGGAGGGAAATGAGTGTGATTGTTTTAGCAGGAACGATAGGGGCAGGGAAATCAAGCTTAACAAAAATGATTGCTGACCATTTTAAGAGTCAGGCCTTTTATGAATCAATCGATGACAACGAAGTATTGCCTTTGTTTTATGCAAACCCTGAACAATATGCGTTTTTATTGCAAATTTATTTTTTGAATAAGCGATTTGCAAGTATCAAGCAAGCGATGCAAGAGGATAACAATGTGTTAGATCGTTCGATCTATGAGGATTCATTATTATTTCATTTAAATGCAGATCTTGGTCGAGCGACAGCAACAGAAGTCCAAGTCTACGATGAATTATTGGCGAACATGATGGAAGAATTGCCCTATGCGGCATCGAAAAAACATCCCGATCTATTGGTTCATATTCGCGTATCTTTTTCAACCATGTTAGAACGGATCGAAAAAAGAGGGCGGACATATGAGCAACTTTCTTTTGATCCTAGTCTTTATGAGTACTATCAAGAATTGAATCGCCGTTATGATGAATGGTATGAAGCTTATGATGAAAGTCCTAAGATTCAAATCGACGGTGACTGCTTGAACTTTGTGGAAGATGAAGCAGCGAGAGTGCAAGTGTTACAAATGATCGAAGAAAAACTAACGGAGATCCGTGAAGAAATCAGCGTATAAAAAATGTTCTGACTGAAGTGGAACTTTGAATGGTCCAAATAAAAAATCACAAAAAAGAGGCAATCACAAATGAGTGATTGCCTCTTGCTTATTTCAATCGTTGTTTAGTCGAACAAAGGGTGGTGAGTTGATTTATTTAGGGTAGAATAATGAGTGAGCAATTCCTGGTGCCCAGTTTGTATCACCGTAGTTCAAGTGAGACTGCCAAGTAATGTAAGTCACACCGTTGTGGACAACTTCTTCACCGGCTGTATAAGAAACAGGTGAGAAGAAGCTTCCTACTGTCCATTGACGTCCAGTAACGACTTCACCGCCGCCGTTTCCGCCATCGCCACCGTTTTCGTCACCTCCGCCATTTTCATCGCGATCAGTTGTGATTGTTAATGTGTTACTTTCATCTGAAACATCGCCTTCATTGCTGATTGCGCGTACTACAAATGAGTATTGTGTTTCAGCTTTTAAGCCTTCTACTTCAAAAACAGTTTCAGTTGTTGAACCAATTACTTGGCCATCACGCAAGATTTCGTATTCTTTGATTCCTTTTGAGTGAGTAGAAGCTCCCCACATCAATGAAACGCTAGAACTTGTCTGACCCATTGAGTGTAAGTGGCTAGGTGCAGTTGGTTTTTCTTCTGTAGTTTCAGATAAAGTTGTAACAGATAAAGCTGTTCTTTCAGAAACTAGACCTGTTTGTCCAACTGCTTCGATTTCATATTTATATGTAGTTTCTGCAGTTAGGTTTTGATCACTGAAATCTGGTGAAGCTGTGTTTCCTAATAATTGACCATCACGGTAAATGTTGAATGATGAAGCATTTGCTTGTCCGTCCCAAGTCAATTGAGTTGTTGAAGAAGTTACGTTAGTAGTACGAACGTTACGTGGTGCTGTTGGTGCTACTGGAATTGCTGAATCACCTTTCAAGTTCACATCGATTACTTGGTAGAATGCCATTGCTGTATCATCTACATCCCAAACTGCTAGAACAACATGATAACCAAGACGGTCATTAGGGATGTTCACTGAGTGTGATGGATTTGTTGCAGCTTGAGCCCCACCATGGTTGATCGTTGTTAACAATTCAAAATCGCTACGATCTAACTGATCATTTGGATTCCAATCAGCTTTTGTGATGTAGTAATGCCATTTAGTGGTGCTGTGTGATTGTGTATAGCGCCAAGTGAATGTATTAGGACCTGTGTTCAAGTCTTGTTTTGTCCACATAGTCGAAGTTTGACGGTCTAAGTTGAAGTTGTTTCCAACTGCACCGCTTGCAGAAGCAATCTGTCCGTCAGCAGGACCAGCTGCTGGGTAGCCTTTCAATGCTTCTAATGATTGTGGTTCATAGATTACTGGACCGTATTTTGCTAATGCAGAATCGTGATTAATTAGACGGTCGCGGTGTCCTTGATAAGAACGACTGATCGGTGACTGCACATAACCGTGAGCAGAAGCGTCTTGTCCTCCGATAGATAAACCTACTCCTAATAAAACGCTAGAGCATAGAACTGTTGCTAAAATTTGCTTTTTCATGTTTCCCTCCATAGATAAAATGATATTTTTAGATAACTAATAAGGTCGATGAGTATGACTCGTTCGATGTGTCTCGTTGTTATCTGTATTTAATATTATCAGAGAATTGCACTATTGAATAATCTGTTTATACCGAACATTAGGTAAAATTGGGTCTTGACGTCAAATGAGGGTGTTTTTATCCAAAACATGAATAAATATTGATTTAAAGGCATTTTTATTGTCTTTTTTATTTGTTATTAGTTATTTGTTTTGTATAATAAATAACAATAAAAAAATAAAAAGATAAAATTTGATTCTAATTGAGAAAGCTTGAAATGGCGTTTATAGTTATTTTTTGACGTTTGCTTATTTTTAAAATATATCTTTTTATTGACTGTTTTAGTCCTTTTTTGTAGATTTGATCATCAATTTTTTGGTTTGAGATTGTGATAGGAGTGTTCGGTCTTATTATCGAAAAAAGTCAATTTAGAATATCGTTTATTTGGATTCTAGAGTTTCGAGATGACTAAATACTACATCTCAAGCAATTCTATATATTTTATCTATTTATAGAAGGAACTGGATACGAAGAGGGAGAGAATGTGTTTTACAATCTGTGATAATGGATGAGCACTTTGAAAAACTAGCACCTGTATAATTCGTCTCGAATTTTACAGGTGCTAGCTTATTTTTGAGGCAAAGAAAGTTGTTCTAGCCTCAGTTTTATAGGGTTTTGTTTACGTGGAATGTTTTCTATATTATCGTTTTAATTATGTTTATAAGGTTTATTTTATTTAGGATAGAATAAGGCATGAGCAATTCCGGGTGCCCAGTTTGTATCTCCGTAGTTCAAGTGAGATTGCCAAGTGATGTATGTTACACCGTTGTGAATAACTTCTTCGCCTGCTGTATAAGAAACCGGTACGAATAAGCTTCCTACTGTCCATTGACGTCCTGGAGTGACTTCGCCACCACCGTCGCCGCCATTGTCATCGTGATCTGTCGTAATAGATAACGCATTGCTTGCATCAGATAGTTCATCCGTATTGCTGACTGCGCGAACCACGAATGAGTAGGCAGTGTTTGCAGCTAATCCAGACACTTCGTATGCTGTTTCTTTTGTTGAACCAATCAATTGATTGTTACGGTAGATGTTGTATTGTTTGATTCCTTTTGAATGAGTAGAAGCGCTCCACATCAATGAAACACTTGAACTTGTTTGACCCATTGAGTGTAAGTGAGTCGGTGTAGTTGGTTTTTCTTGTGCATTTTCTGTTGCAGTTTTTACTGTCAAAGCTGTCTTAGCAGAGACTAAGCCAGTTTGTCCAACTGCTTCGATTTCATAGTTATAAGAAGTATCCGCAGTTAAGTTTGTATCATTGAAATCTGGCGATGATGTATTTCCAATCAATGCGCCATCACGATAAACATTATAAGATGCAGTATTCGCTTGACTATTCCAAGCTAATTGGACAGTTGAAGAAGTTACATTCGTCGCACGCACGTTTTGTGGTGCTGTTGGTGCTACTGGAATCGCAGAATCACCTTTCAAGTTGACATCGACTACTTGATAGAAGGCACCGCCTGTATCATGAATGTCCCATACAGCTAAAACAACATGATAACCGATACGGTCGTTTGGAATGTTGACTGTGTGGTTACGATTGTTTGCAGAAGCAGTTCCATCATGTTGGATTTCTGTAATCAACTCTAAATCGCTACGTTTCAGTGGTGCATTCGGGTTCCAACCTACTTTAGTAATGTAATAATGCCATTTAGTTGTACGGTGAGATTGTGTATAGCGCCATCTGAATGTGTTCGCTCCTGTTTCTAAGTTTTGTCTTGTCCACATTGTTTCTGTTTGGTTGTCTAATACAAAGCTTCGTTGAACAGCTCCGTTGGCTGAAGCGATGCGACCGTCGATAGGACCTCTTTCCGGGAATCCTTTACCGGCTTCTAATGATTGCGGTTCGTAAACCACAGGACCATACTTAGCTATTGCAGCAGCTAAGTTGACGTTGCGGTCTAAGTGCCCTTGATACGCACGACTGATCGGTGATTCAACATAACCGTGAGCAGAAGCGTCTTGTTCCCCGATCGCTAAGCTTGCTCCAAATAAAATCCCCGAGCATAAAACGGTACCCAAAATTTGTTTTTTCATTTTTCCCTCCATATGTAAATAAGATTTAGATAACGCATAATAAAAGACGAGTTTCGTAATTATCTCTTTATCGTGTTATCTGGAATTAAGATTATCAAAAAAAACGAATAGTTACGAATCAGTTTATACCGATGTGTAGGTAAAAAGAATAATAGAAACATAAATAATATGATTTGTTATAACGTTGATTTTTTAGGGGTTTTGGTACCGTGTTTGGAAAATAAGAACATTTTTTTATAAAAAAATATTTCTTGGTATTAAGAATCAAATGATTTTCCCTAGATTATATTTTAGTTATCTTAAAATAAAAGAAGTGGAATTATATAAAACGTAAATGAGGTAGTAGCAGTAGGGGGACAGATTCGATTGGTGATAAGCGAAGCAACAAAAATGTCTAATTACTGAGCTGTATGTGAAGAAGAATTGCTACGATTAAATAGAAAAAAGTGAAGAAATGATTGACAAAAAGAAATAGATTTGGTATGATAATTAAGTTGAGAAATAAAAGCAGAAGCACCCGCTTCTCGCCTTAGTTGATACAGTCACTGGGCTAGATAGTTTTCATCTATATGTAGTATAGGTGGAGTACGTGCGGGTTCTATCAAAAGAACTCGTTTTTTTATTGCCGTTCATTCGGTAAGCTTTTCTTTCTCTCATAATATTTGGAGGTGAATGACCATAGCAAAGGATATGATGGTTAACGACGGCATTCGTGCACGTGAATTACGATTGATCGGTTCAGATGGTGAGCAATTAGGAGTTAAGTCAAAAGCAGAAGCATTGCAAATTGCAGAACAATCAAACTTGGATCTTGTGTTAGTTGCTCCAGGTGCGAAACCACCAGTAGCGCGAATCATGGACTACGGAAAATACCGTTTCGAGCAACAAAAGAAAGACCGCGAAGCGCGTAAAAAACAAAAAGTGATCAATGTAAAAGAAGTTCGTTTAAGTCCAACGATTGATTTGAATGACTTCAATACAAAACTTCGTAATGCACGTAAGTTCTTAGAGAAAGGCGATAAAGTGAAAGCTTCTATCCGTTTCAAAGGCCGTGCCATTACCCACAAAGAAATTGGTCAAAAAGTCTTGGATCGCTTAGCTGAAGAAACTGCTGATATTGCAACAGTGGAACAAAAAGCGAAAATGGACGGACGCAGCATGTTCTTGACGCTGGCACCGAAAAACGACAGTAAGTAATTTGAATGACTAACTGATTGTTGGACAGTCAATAGTCGGATAACGAAAGATTTTGAGGAGGAAATATAGTCATGCCAAAACAAAAAACACACCGCGGATCAGCAAAACGTTTCAAACGTACTGGTAAAGGCGGATTGAAACGCTTCCGTGCGTTTACAAGTCACCGTTTCCACGGTAAAACTAAAAAACAACGCCGTCAATTACGTAAAGCGCGCATGGTTTCTAGTGGCGATTTCAAACGTATTCGTCAACAACTAGCAAAAATGAAATAAGAACGTAAAATAACTGAAATTTAAAGATTTATTTTTATTAGGAGGAATTATACATGGCACGTGTAAAAGGTGGAACAGTAACTCGTAAACGTCGCAAAAAAATGCTGAAATTAGCAAAAGGTTACTACGGTTCAAAACACACTTTATTTAAAACAGCAAAAGAACAAGTAATGAATTCATACAACTACGCATATCGCGATCGTCGTCAAAAGAAACGCGACTTCCGTAAATTGTGGATCGCTCGTATCAACGCAGCGGCTCGTATGAATGGCTTAAGCTACTCAAAATTGATGCACGGTTTGAAATTAGCTGAAATCGACATCAACCGCAAAATGTTAGCTGACTTGGCTGTCCATGATGCAGCAGCATTTACTGCATTAGCTGACCAAGCAAAAAATGCTTTAGCTAAATAAGCGCTAGAATACCCAAACACATCCAGATTTTCTGGATGTGTTTTTTTATAGCTATCATTCTTCAATAAAATTTCTGTTATCTACAAATAGATTGAAATAACCCAATAAATAAAGTACATGATATTTTTTTGAAAAGAGAGGTGATCATTGCTTATTTTTTATCTTAGATAGTAAATCTATTTATACAGTTAGCTAAATGAAATGTTTTTTGAAAAAACATTTTAATAGTCCATAATGAATCTTCTTTAATCATATGTCCTTGTTCTGTCGTCAATATTTAATGAAAGCGATTTCTCTGTAGGGTAGAATAAGTCAACTGATATATCAGTGAGATGAAATAGAATGGAGTGAGTCTATGAGCGAAATGATTATTGGCATGTTGTTGATTTTGTCGTTCTTTTTTATGGTTTGGTATTGTGTCAAAGGACTTAATTTGATGGTTGGTTTAGCGATCATGGCGACGATTTGGATGGGATTGGCGCTGATTGGTAATTTTTTCTCACCGAATGCTGCAATGGAAGGACAGTCAGTCATTGATGTGTTGACCCATGTATATGCTACTGGTCCAGCGGAATATGCGAAATCGATTTTAGTGAATGTATTCTTTGGTGCGTTTTTTGGTCGAGTGTTGGTAGATAGTGGGATAGCGGCTACATTGATTCGAAAAGTCGTAGAGCTTGGCGGTGATAAACCGCGGATCACGATGAGCCTTTTGTGTCTTGTAACGTCAATTATTTTTATGTCGATGACCGGGATTGGTCCAGTGATTTCAATTGCCGTGATCGTTTTACCGATTTTGATGTCGTTAGGAATTACTGCACCTGTTGCTCTATTTGCATTCATGGGTTCGATCATGGCAGGGATCTTTGCAAATATTGTCAATTTCAAGCAATATCAAACAATCTATGCAGGTTTTAATTCTGCGGCTGAAAATTATACATACAATGATTACTTTCAAATCGGAATGATTGGCATGATCGTAAGTTTAGTAATCGTTCTACTTGTAGCTAATATATCAATGAACCCGAAGAAACGCTATGCAATGGCAGCTGAACTTCCACGAGAAGGTGGGGAAGCACCAATAATTTCTTGGTTGGCAGTCGTTATACCTGTATTAGGAGTAGTGGTGTTAGAAATCCCGATCATTCTTGGTTTTATGTTGGCAGGGATCTGGGCGTTGCTATTTACAGGGAAATTACGTGGGGGATACAAGGAGATTTGTCGGCAATTCGCTAAATTATTTACAGATGGAGCAACAGATGTAGCACCGATGGTTGGCTTTTTGATGACTTTAGCGATGTTCAATAATTCGGCGGTATATGCTTCTTCTTATTTCTCTGCAATTTTGGGAGACTTTATTCCTCAGACACCTTTTGTGTTAGCACTTGCCTTTGCATTGTTGACGCCTCTAGGTTTTTTCCGTGGTCCGTTGAGTCTAGTCGGTTCGGGATCAGCAATTTTAGCAGTAGTTTTAGCCGTCAATCCGACGATGCCCGTGGCCTTCTTATTTCCACTATTTGCGACGACGACCATTGCGCCACAGCATTTAGATATCACTCAATCCTGGATCGCATGGGGATTAGGGTATACAAAAGTTTCCTCTCGTGAATTCATGAAAAAATCGATTCCGACAGGGTGGGCGATCGGTGTGATCGTCTGTATCTTGACGTTGATCCTTTATGGTAATTTTTGATAGGTATAGAAAGTAAAAAATTTGGAGGATGCAAAATGAAGCGTGCAGTAAGAATGGGCATCGATGTAGGCGGTACCCATACAAAAGCAGTCGCAATCGACAATGCGACACATGAAATCATCGGTAAATCATCTGTTAAAACAACGCATCACCATCCAGAGGGTGTAGCTGCCGGGGTCGTACAATCGTTCCAAAATTGTTTGCAAGAAAATCAGATCAGCCCCGAGGATGTTGTTTTTGTCGCTCATTCCACAACTCAAGCAACGAATGCCTTGATTGAAGGAGATGTGGCAAAAGTAGGAGTGATCGGAATGGCAAAGGGCGGTTTCGAAGGGTTTCTGGCGAAAAGACAAACTCGGTTAGCCCCAATCGATTTAGGGAATAATCGAAAAATAGACATTGCAAATGTGTTCTTGCCAATCAAACAATTGACAAATGAACGAGTGTTAGAGACGATTGCTACACTGAAAAAAGAACAGGCGGAAGTTTTAGTTTCTTCCATGGCTTTTGGCGTAGATAATAGTGAACCAGAACAAGTCATCTATTCACTTGCTTCGGAACAAGGGATACCAACAACGATGGCTTCTGAAATCACAAAGCTTTATGGTTTGACGAGACGCACACGAACGGCAGCAATCAATGCCTCGATTTTGCCTAAAATGTTAGAAACAGCGACATCAACTGAACGTTCCGTTCGAACTGCCGGTGTCAATGTTTCTTTGATGATCATGCGTGGTGATGGTGGGGTAATGGAAATCGCTGAAATGAAGAAGCGACCAGTATTAACGATGCTTTCAGGTCCAGCTGCCTCTGTCATGGGTTCTTTGATGTATTTACGTGCCTCGAATGGTGTGTATTTTGAAGTCGGAGGGACAACGACCAATATTGGTGTTATCAGGAATGGGCGTCCAGCCATCGATTACTCAGTGGTCGGCGGTCATGCGACCTATATTTCATCGTTAGATGTTCGTGTCTTAGGTGTGGCCGGTGGTTCAATGGTTCGGGCAGATCGCACAGGGATCCTTGACGTGGGACCACGTTCTGCCCATATCGCTGGATTGGATTATGCTGTATTCACACCGATTGAAAAAATCGATCAACCGAAAATCGTTTTTTTCTCACCCATTGAGGGAGATCCGGCTGATTATGTCAAAGTGATTTTGGCAGACGGAAAAGAGGTCACTATTACCAACACATGTGCAGCGAATGTTCTTGGGCTTGTCCAAGAAGAACACTTTTCCTATGGTGATCCACAAGCCGCAAGAAAAGCCATGGAAGCTTTAGCAGCTTATTGTCAGACTTCTGTGGAAGATATCGCTGAGCAGATCATGGCAAAAGCTTATGCAAAAATCGAACCAGTGATTTTGGAACTGGCAGAAAAATATCAATTGGAAAAAGAGCAAATCTCCTTGGTTGGGGTAGGCGGTGGAGCAGCGTCCTTGATTACTTATTTTAGTCAGAAAATGGGTGTTAAGTATTCAATACCAGAAAATGCGGAAGTGATCTCATCTATCGGTGTGGCATTAGCGATGGTGAGAGATGTAGTGGAACGGATCATTCCTTCACCAAGCAAAGAAGATATTCGAGGGTTGAAAAATGAAGCGATGAATAAAGCAATCGAATCCGGCGCTACACCAGAATCGATTGAAGTCCATGTTGAAATTGATCCACAGACGTCGAAAGTTACGGCAATTGCCACAGGTTCAACGGAAGTCAAAGCGACTGACTTAACAAAGCAGATCAGTGAAAACGAGGCGTTGACAATAGCCTCAGAAGACCTGCGTCTACCACTAGAATCTGTTCGTTTATTAGCGAATACTGCTTTCTTCTATGTGATTGGAGAAAATAACCCAGAGCATGTGATCGGTGCGTTACGGATCATCGATCAAAAAGGATTCATCAAGGTTCAAAGAGGGTATGCAAAATGTCTGAAAACTACAGCTGAACAGTATCTCGCCGCTGTCCAACAGTTATGGGAAGAACTTGCAGTCTATCAGACTGAACTGATTGCTCGACCGGAATTTTATCTATGTATCGGCGCGCGTGTCGCAGATTTTTCGGCGACAGAATTTGAACAATTACAACTCTTGATGGAGTTAGAAATCTCGATGTTAGATCCAGAGGAAGAAGTGATTGTGATTGCGGGGAATATCAAGCAAAAATAAACTAGATGAGTTGATTTTAAAATTGCTGACGATTTCTGATGAACAGTGGTGTGATTATCAATTTCAACGAGATCTTTTAGTAGGGAAATTCTCACTTTCTGAGCAACGAGCGTGGGGAGAACTGGCGAGACAATGTGGAGAAAGGTTAGCAGAAGTGATTTATCGAAAGTACCGTACAAGGAATATTCATGCGCTTTGTCGTACATTCGATGTCGCTATCTCCTATGGAGAAACAGCATGGCGGAATGATCGTTTGACACTCGCGACTTACGATGAAACAACGGGGATCTGTTTAATGACAGAACCAATTCAGAAATTTGAACAGGAAAAGATCACTGAGCTCCCACTGGAACAAGTTACTTCTTTGATTTTAGCGCATGAATTATATCATCATCTTGAAACACGTGATCCTACATTGTATACCCAACAGAAAACCCTAGAACTATGGCGATTTTTTGGGTATCGTCATCAGTCTAAGATCCGAGCATTGAGTGAGATTGCAGCGATGAGCTTTTCGAAGAAGTTGAATAACGTGGGCTTCTCACCATATGTGTTAGAAGTCGCTATGACTTGGCCATATGACTCCCGATTATGTGAGTATCTCGTCCAGTCATTTAAGTCGTTTTGAATAAGAAAAAAAGGCATAGCCCTTCCTGAAAGTTCGGGAGACTACGCCTTTTTTCATCATGCTTCAGAAGAGATTGTTTCAAAATAACTCGGATAATGTAGAATCACTTGTTCTTGTTCCTCAATGATCATATGGAGGTGGAGGTTACAAAGGAAGCCTACTTCATCAAGTGAATGTTCTTTCATAGATTTCAACAGAAGTTGATGTTCATCTAATACACGGCCCCAATCTAATTCGGAAATCGTCAAGCGTAACCAACGGAAACGATCTAAGTGAGTACTATAGCTTTCAAGCCAAGTCCATATTTCTTCTTTGCCCGCGACTTTGTAACACATTTGATGAAAGGCTTTATCTAAAAGAAAGAAGGTTTTTTTGTCTTGTGCCAGGATTGCTTGATCTGTCTGTTCTAAAATCATCTCCAAGCGCTGATGCGCTTTATCGTTCATTTTAGCACTGCACTCTTGTAAAATAGGTTGTTCTAATTTTTCTCGCATGTAACGTGCCAAGTCTGCGGAACGTATGTCGATTTTTGAGATATATGTACCGGATTGAGGAATCGTTTTGATCAATTCCTGATTTCTAAGTTGGATCAATGCTTCCCGAATCGGCGTGCGTCCGATTGCTAATTGTTCTTCTAAGACTCTGTCAGAAAGCTTACTCCCCGGAGCTAATTCAGAATAGATGATTTGTTGCCTGATAGCTTCGTATGCTTGTTGTTGTAAATTGTTCCCCATAGAACACCCCTTTCAAAAAGCTATACCTAGTATAGCATATCCTTTCCTGAGAATAGAGTAAGGGGACGAGCTGATCAGCGAACAGAAACACAAAAATAGAGCCGCAAACAATTGGTTTGTCGACTCTTTTCAATACATATCCATAGTGCGAACATCTCATCCTTTCACGAAAGCAACAGTCAATCTGGACGAACTTCCTGTAGTTGTTTGACACGACCACCGATTTGATTGGCAAAGGTTTCAGATTCTTTTTTGTCTTTGAAGACAAGCAAGTTTTCCGGGTTTTTTTCACGTGTGCGACAGCCAGTTTTATCAATATAACCGTGTAGTACTTTCACGACATACATCATAATCACCTGCTTTTTTTCTTTCCATTATACAAATCGGGGGTTAAAAGGCAAGAATAAACACTTATTTTTTATTTTCTTTTATTTCTGTTGCAGAATCAGGGTCTGTGTCGATGTTTGCATAAGTTTTAAACAGACTATCCAAGCTAGGATTTACACGGCCTAGTTTGACTAAACGTTGATTTTCTGCAAGCAAGAAACAGTGTTGGCTTGTACCGGTCGTCCGTAAACGCTGATCTTCTGTGTCGTAGATCTCATAACGGAAATTCAAGCGTGTACCTGTATAGCTTTCGATAATTGGTTGGATCAAGATTTTGTCCCCATAACGGATCATCTCTTTGTATTCGCAACTTACGCCTAGTACAGGGATAATGATGCCTTGTTCTTCGATTTTCTTGTAACTAAAATCCAAGTGTTCTAACAAGGCAACACGTGCTTCTTCGAACCAGCGGATATAGTTGCTGTGGTGAATGATACCCATTTGATCGGTTTCATAATAAAAAGGCTCTCTAAGGTAGCCGGTATATTTTTCCATTGTTATGCTCCTTCTTATCTTTGACTAAAATAATGCATCCATTCTGGGATGTACTGACTGATTTGAGTCGGTAAAACGACATACTGCTCTTTTGCTAATTGATCGCCGATAAAGCTATGCAAATAGACAGCAGCACTGATCGTTTGGTCATTTTTTGGAAACTGAGCTAAAAAACCAGCAATCATGCCAGCTAACGTATCCCCCATACCACCTGTTGCCATAGCTGGTGAACCTGCTGTATTGTAATAGATGCCATTTTGCCCATAGATCGTTGTTTGATGACTTTTTAAAACCAGGGATGCCCCTAATTCTTGTTGCTTCTGCTGATTATTCTCTTCAGATTGCTCATCTAAACGCAATCCACTGACGCGTTGCCATTCCACTTGATGGGGGGTGAGAACGGTATGCTCTGGATAAGGAAGCTCCAGCGAATGCGTAGCGAGCAGTGTCAGGGCAGAACCATCAATGACTAACCATTGTTTTTCTGTTTGATTTGTCAGGACAAATTGCAGAAGTTCAAGGCTTTGTTGGTTGGTTCCTAATCCCGGACCAATCATTAAGACATCGGCATCTTCAAAAGCCGAATGCCATGTTTCTTTATTTGTCCAATCCCCTACCATTGCCTCTGGTAAATGACTATGGACGGCCACGTGATTATTAGGATCTGTTACAACAGTTGTCAAGCCAGCGCCACTATGGACAGCTGCTAAAGCGCTCATGATGATCGCACCACCGAATTGCTCGTTTCCGCCAATCAACAGGACTTTACCAAATGTACCTTTATGAGATTCGATGGGGCGAGGAGTAATCACTTGTTGGAGTAATCGTTCATTTAATTCCATGGGAAAGCCTCCTTTTTTTCATTATAGCTTATAATATTTATGGAAAAAACTGTTTCGTTTATCCGTTGTCTGATTTTTTAAACAATTTGTCTGATTTATGTTATGATGAACTCGTAGACTGAATGAGTGGAGGAGTAACTTTATGACAATCAATTGGCAAAAAGAAGTCGAAGCACGTAAAGAAGACTTGCTTGAAGACTTAAAAAATCTTTTACGCGTAAGCAGTGAACGTGATGATTCAAAAGCAACTGCAGATGCACCATTTGGACCTGGGCCTCGTGACGCATTGAAACACATGCTTGCTTATGGTGAACGTGATGGCTTCGTTGTAAAAAACGTGGACAATTACGCAGGACACATCGATTTAGGTGAAGGAGACGAAACCTTAGGGATTTTTGGGCATATGGATGTTGTGCCTGCTGGCGATGGTTGGGATACTGATCCTTACGAACCAGTGATCAAAGACGGAAAAATCTTTGCTCGTGGGTCAAGTGATGACAAAGGTCCAAGTATGGCTGCCTATTATGCGATGAAAATCATCAAAGACCTAGATTTAGAATTATCGAAAAAAGTTCGCTTTGTCGTAGGTAGTGATGAAGAAAGTGGTTGGGCAGATATGGCTTACTACTTTGAACATGAAGAAGAACCTGATTTCGGTTTCTCACCAGATGCGGAATTCCCGATCATCAACGGAGAAAAAGGCAATGTTTCTTTCGCATTCCGTTTTAAAGGCGATAATGCCGGCGACTATGTATTGAAATCATTTACGTCAGGTTTACGTGAAAACATGGTGCCAGGAACAGCGACTGCAAAAATTGAAGTACCAAGCGCAGATGCAGCAGTTGCATTAGAAAAGGCATTTTATGAATTTATTGAAGCAAACCCAATCAATGGTTCGATTGAAGCAGAACATACATTTGTTACGATCAACGTAGTCGGAAAAGGGGCACATGGCGCAAGCCCACAATCTGGGATCAATGCCGGCTCTTTCTTAGCGAGCTTCCTTGATAATTATGAATTTATTGGTGCAGCTAAACAATTCATCCATGTGGCAGCTACTTACGTCCATGAAGACTTTTATGGTGAGAAATTAGGCGTTGCCCACGAAGACGAAAAAATGGGTAAACTAACAATGAACGCTGGGTTGTTTGCGTTTAAAGAAAATGGTTCAGAAGACGATAACTATATCAACATGAACTTCCGTTTTCCTAAAGGCACAACCACAGATGAATTAGAAAGCAAACTGAACAAAACAGTAGCAGACGAAGGTGCCTCAGTTACTCGTGGTGCCCGTGTAATGGAACCACATTATGTACCAATGGATGATCCGTTGGTTGAAACATTATTACAAGTCTACGAAGATCATACCGGCGAAAAAGGCTATGAGCAAATCATCGGTGGTGGCACATATGGACGCTTATTAAAACGCGGTGTGGCGTATGGCGCAATGTTCCCAGGCTACACAGATACGATGCACCAAGCAAATGAATTTATGAGTCTAGATGACTTGTTCCGTGCGACAGCGATTTATGCGGATGCTATCTATCGTTTGGCGAAGTAAATCATCTTTATTCGTACTTCAACATTCATTGCAAAAGTCAGAAATAGTTGTATGCCTAGCTTAGATATAACATGATAAAATCAATAGGTAACAAATGACAAAGACTTGAGTGACACCTGGCCTTCAGAGAATTGGGCTTCTCTGAAGGCTTTTTTTGGATTCCGAAAAGCGGATATGTTAGTAAATGAATAAACATCTGACTGACTAGTCATTTATTTATTAGTTATAGTTGTAAAGGTTGTTTACATTTGCTTGTTAATCTAATATTATAATAAGTGTATACAAATTTTGGAGGTGAAATGAATATGCCTAAATACATCGAAATCGCTCGTTCTTTGAAAAATAAGATTATCGAGGGTGAATTTAAAGAAGGCGAGCTATTACCAAACCAAGAAGCATTGGCAAAAACCTATCATACGAGTCGAGTAACTGTCAGAAAAGCGATACAGTTATTGATTGATGAATCTTTACTTTACACGAGACGGGGATCAGGGACATATGTTAGGAGCAATATAAAAAAGGACAATGAGAGTGTGACCCAGATCAATAGCGTATTTGGGACTTCTGCTCAAGAAGGGACGGCGGTGACCAGTAAAATCATCCGCTTTGATGTGCGTTTTCCCACTTCTTATGAGTCTGAAGAATTGAAAATAAAGGCGACTGATCCGGTCTATGATATTAAACGAGTGAGATATGTCGATGAAGAGGCGAGAAGTATAGAGACATCTATCATGCCTCTTAAGTACATCAAAGATTTGGATGAAGAGATTTTAAAGGGGTCTATCTATAACTATATCAGAGAAGAGTTAGGTTATGTGGTCAGTGCGGCCCGTCGAGTGATCATTGCTTCAAAAGCAAATCATTTAGACAGTGAAGAGTTTGAGATCGAGGTAGGCGACCCGATTTTGGAAACCAATCAGATCGTCTTTTTTGATGATGGTACGCCGTTTGATCTATCTAAGACAAGATATCCCTATACGTCAGGGAAAATAGTAGCAGATATCAATTAGATAATAATACTTAAAAGACTGTGCTTGTCACGATCAAGTGTGGTCTTTTTTCTTTCTTTTGAAAATAAGTATACACTAATTTTAATTTTGTGTTTACAAAAACGCTTACAGGTGATATTCTGTATTAGAAATTGATATACAACTATAGACAATTCAGGAGGCATAAATAAATGGATGAGAAAAAAAGGGAAGCTTTGATGGGGAAATTTGTTTTAACAGCTCAAAAAATCGGCAATCAAGTTTATTTAAGAACACTACGTGATTCATTTGCTACTATCATGCCTTTATTCATTTTAGCAGGTATTGCTATTTTAATTAATTCGGTAGTGTTAGATCCGTCAGGTTGGTTCCAAAATATGATCAGCGCGGACACAATGGCATCTTGGCAAAACTGGGGATCGATCATTACGAACTCGACCCTTAATATCACTGGGATTATTCTTGTGATCACCATTGGCTATTTCTTGTCAAAAAATAGAGAGTATGATAATCCAATTGGCGTCGTGATCGCTGTTGTTCCAGCATTTTTGACGTTGCTTCCAACAATGATCGAGACAACGCCGATCAATGGGGAAACGGCTGTGGAAATCAGTGGGGTCATCAGTTACGGGAATATTGGTTCAAAAGGAGTCTTTGCTGCCATCATTACTGGATTATTGGCAACAGAGCTATACATTCGTCTGACACGTTCTAAAAAATTGCAAGTCAACTTAGGAGATAGTGTTCCGCCAGCGGTAGGAAAATCTTTTAACACGATGTTTCCATTGATCATTGTCGTTTCATTGTTTGCCTTTGCTTCATTTTTGATCCAACTAACAGGAAATGATTTTATGAGAATCATCGAGCAATTCATCCAAGAACCGTTACGTGGTGTAGGTACGTCATTTATTGGTTACTTATTTTTAGTTTGCTTTGGCAACTTACTATTTTCTTTCGGTATTCACCAATCTGTCATCACAGGTCCGATCTTAGATCCATTGTTGATGGTAAATATGAATGAGAATATGGCAGCTACTGCGAATGGTGAAGCTGCTCCTCACATCATTAACTCAGCGTTTCACCAAGTATATGGCGCTTTGATGGGTGGAACGGGTTCGACGATTGCTTTAGTGATAGCAATATTGATTTTTAGTCGCTATCAAGCATATAAAGATTTATCTAAGTTGGCGTTAGGCCCTAATATTTTCAACATCAATGAACCTGTGATTTTTGGATTACCGATCGTCTTCAACTTACCGATGATCATTCCTTTTGTATTGTCACCGATCATAGGTACGACCATTGGCTATTTAGCAACATCGATGCAGCTAGTCAATCGCTGTGTGGTGCCAATTCCTTGGACGACACCACCATTTTTAAGTGGCTTTTTAGCAACAGCAGGTGATTGGCGAGCAATTGTTGTTCAAGCGGTCATTATCGTTGCGTTAGTTTTCTTCTATCTGCCATTCTTGAAAATCAGTGAACGGGTTGCTCGTACAAATGCTGAGATGAGTCTTTCTTAAACGATTGCTAAAGGAAATAGACAAATGATAAATAGAACGATGATTGGAATGATAAGATGGTAAAGGAAAAATTTTTCTGGGGAGATTCCTCCTCAAGTATGCAAACGGAAGGTGCTTGGAACGAAGGCGGAAAAGGATTGTCTGTTTATGACCTTCGTGAAGCGACTGAAACTACTTCAGATTGGAAACATGGGATTGATCGCTATCATAGATATGAAGAAGATCTTGATTTGATGCAAGAAATGGGCATGAATTTTTATCGCTTCCAAACTTCTTGGTCACGTGTCAATCCTACAGGTGATGGGACATTCAATGAAGAAGGACTCTTGTTTTATGATCGTTACATTGATGCGATGCTAAAACGGAATATTGAACCCATGCTATGTCTCTATCATTTTGATATGCCACTTCATCTTGCACAAAATTACGATGGGTTTATGAGTAAACACGTCGTAGATGCTTTTGTGGAATATGGAAAAAAAATGGTGGATCGTTACAAGAATAAAGTCAAGTATTGGGTAACTTTCAATGAACAAAACTTGTATTCAACACCGTGGGCACTATTATACGGGGGAACATTGAATACGGAAGATACAGCGGATAACATTCATCAAATCGCGCATAATATCATGGTCGCACATGCCAAAATCGCCAACTATATCCATGAAACGACAGATGGTCAAATTGGCGGGATGTTAGCCTATTCCAATATGTACCCTGCGACAAATCACCCCAAAGATGTATTAATTGCGAGAGAATGGGATGAATTTATCAACCAGAATCTTTTAGATGCCTTTTGCGGACGTGGTTATTCGAAACAAGTTTTGACGTTTGAAGAACAGCATTTGAACGTAGATATGACAGAGGAAGAACTTGCTGAGATCGGAAAAGTAACAAGTGATTATTTAGCATTCAGTTACTATTGTACCGGAAGTATCAGTCATAAAAACATTCCAACAGATGTCGCACCAAACTATTATTTGACGTATGGTGAAGTGGAAAATCCATTTGTTTCGATGAATGAATGGAATCTGGGAATTGATCCTCTTGGATTTAGAGATATCATCAACAAGATGTATCAAAAGTACGATGTACCGATTTTCCCCGTTGAAAATGGGATAGGCACGCAGGAAAAGTGGGATGGCAATACACCTATTCAAGACGACTACCGCATTTATTACCATGAACAGCATATCAAAGCGATGCAAGATGCAATGAGCCTGGACGGCTGTGAAGTACTAGGTTATCTTGGCTGGGGATTGATTGATCTACCTAGCTCAAAAGGTGATATGGAAAAAAGATACGGGATGGTTTACGTTAATAGAGGAAATCATGATCTACGTGATATGAAACGCGTACCTAAAAAAAGCTTCTATTGGTTCAAAGATTTTCTTGAAAAAGAGCAAGGCTGATAGAATGAGTAAATAATAGCAAAAAAGCTGCATGTATTCGCTGGATCAAGTGAATGTATGTCGCTTTTTGTACGTTCTTATTCGTTTTGGGTTAAGTGATAAATCAACCATACAGTTGGTTGGCTGAATGTTTATAAGCGACTACCAACAGTAATGTTTCTCTTTATCGTTTGGAGGAAATACTTTTTTTATTTTCAAAAAAATTCGTTCATTCTGTCGACATTTATTCAGTAAAATAATTACTAAAGGGGGAATTACGATGGAACACGAAACATTGGAAGGGCTTAGAGAAAGAAAACAGCGTAAATTAGCATCAGTTAAAGAGCAAGCATTAAATGAAGTCGACAGAAATAAAGAAGTAACGAAAGATAGTAAAGAAGTATTACACAGAGATGATTCTCAGGCTGTGGGGCAAAGCGAAAAAAATAAAGAGAGATAAATTTTCAAAAATCCAGAATATGAATAGAAGATACTTGAACGTCTCAGCATCCTGTTCGATTGATGCGACTTTCTAGATTTGTATGGTTACAGTGAATTTTAAAAACCAAGCTTTTTAAAAGAAAGGAGAGCATGATGAAAGAAAAAGATCTAGATAAGTTAAAAGAGAAAAGAAGACAAGAAATCGAAGGTATCAAACAGCGCTCTTTTGCAGAAATCAGTAAAATCAAAGTGAATAATATGAAAAAACTAAAAGTAGACAAAATGGAATTTAAAGAAAAAAGAGCGAATCATCAAAAAAATGAAGGACGTGTACTATAAAATTTTTATTTTATTAGGAAGAGTTTTACAGAAGACGTCAACACAAAGAGCTTACACACCCAAAATTTGAAGTATTTTGGGTGTGTAAGCTCTTTGTGTTGATCGTAAGTTTAAGATAAGACAGCTGTTGCTAGCGCCTGTTGTACGGCGATGATATTCTTATCTTTTCTGAATTGTAAAGACTCTGCGGGTAGTTCTGCGCTAGAAATCCAAATTTTCAATTCGGCATCTAAATCAAAATGCCCACTTGTTTCAATCGAAAAACGTGAAATCGAGCGGTAAGGGATCGATTTATATTCACTTTTTTTACCGGTCATTCCTTGTTTATCGACGATAATCATCCGACGGTCGGTAAAAATAATCAAATCACGTACTAATTTGAACGCTAACTCTACCTGTTCCATTGGAATCAGGATTTCTTGAACTTCTCTTGTGATATTCGTTGTATCTTTTTGGGTAGCATTTCCCATCAAGCCATCAAATAGCCCCATAAAAACACTCCTTTAGTCGTAGGATAAAATCATTGTAGTACTCTATCTCATTTCTATCTCATTGTAACAAAGCTTTTGAATGAACGAGCAATTTATTCTTCAAAAGAATAAAAAAATTGAATTTGTAAGGCTGAGTGAGACAAAGTCACGTTAAACAGATGGTTTGAGGTTTGACTTTATTAATGTTACGGTTGTTATGTAATTAAGAATAGAGGAGGCAAACTATGGGGAAATATGATTTACCGCAAGTAGAAACTCATCTTTATATTAATGGCAAATGGCTTGAAGGCTCTGAAGGAACAGTTGATGTCGTCAATCCAGCAACTGGTGAAACGTTAGCAAGCGTTCAACAAGGTGGCGAAAAAGAGACAAAAGAAGCCATTGAAGCTGCCAACAAGGCATTCGAAGGTTGGTCAAGAACGGCACCAAGCGAACGAGCAAAATTAATGAATAAAATGGCTGATCTAGTAGAAGAAGACAGCGAACGTTTAGCAAAAATCATGACGATGGAGCAAGGGAAACCGCTTGCTCAAGCGACGGCAGAAATCCAAACAAATGTCGAAAACCTTCGCTGGAATGCAGCGCAAGGCCAACGAATCATGGGAGAAATCATTCCTTCACCTGAAGGGAAACAATGGCAAGCACGTAAACAACCAGTAGGTGTCGTCGGCGCCATCACACCATGGAACTTTCCATCCAACATGATCATTCGTAAAATCTCGCCGGCAATCGCCGCAGGCTGTACGGTTATCTTAAAACCAGCAAAATCAACACCTCTATCAGCACTTGCGCTGATGGAACTATTCCACAAAGCTGGCTTTCCAGATGGCGTCGTAAATATCGTCATGGGGGACTCCTCAACTATTGGAAAGATTTTGTCTGAATCGGATGATATCCAAAAAATCACATTTACAGGTTCAACAGAAGTTGGACAAATTCTAAATGAACAAGCAGCACCTACCTTGAAAAAAGTTTCTATGGAGCTAGGTGGACATGCGCCATTTATTATTTTTCCAGATGCCGATGTAGAATTAGCAGTCGATACATTGATCAAAACGAAATTTATCAACAATGGACAAGTATGTACGTCACCAAATCGAATTTTTATCCATAAAGAAATCAAAGAACAAGCAACAAAATTGATTGTGGAAAAAATCAGAGAAGTGACTGTTGGAAATGGCTTAGACGATCCAACTACGGGGCCATTGATCAATGAAGAAGGCGTAAAAAAAGTTGAAGAACAACTAGAAGATGCAGTAGCTAAAGGAGCAGAAATCTTGGCTGGTGGTCATCGTCTAACGGACGGAGAATATGCAAATGGCTTTTTCTTTGAACCGACAGTATTAGATGGCGTGAAAAAGGAAATGGATATTTTCTACAATGAAACATTTGGACCAGTGATCCCAATCATTACATTTGAAGACGAAGAACAAGTAATCAAAGATGCCAATGATACGATTTTTGGTTTAGCATCATATTTCTTTGCGACGAATATCCATACGATCAACAATGTAAGCAATAAATTGCAATATGGCATGGTCGGTGTCAATGATACGACGATCTCAAATTCTGCGACACCATTTGGGGGAGTCAAACATTCAGGGTTTGGCCGTGAGAACGGAACTTTTGGGGTAGAGGAATATGTCGAAGTGAAGTTTGTGACGATCAGTACCGAACAATAAATAAGGTTACTTCTGTCTTACACTCATTCGAGATGAAATTATAACATAAAATTTTTTTCACTTTTATGTTATAAAAAAACACCTAATAGATGGACTAGTTTGTAGTACTCTAAAAATTTAACTTTTTGGGTGCTATACTTCTAGTCATTTATTAGGTGTTTTTTCTAAATCAATATCACAAATTCAATTTTTTATCATCTGGTGTAGGTGGGATCAAGGAAGCAACTCCACAAAGTATTGAAAAAACAGTAATAATTTGTCCACGATAAGTGAACCAAAAATGGATTTGAGAATGATTTGCTAGCAGGTTAAGCCAAATATAAGGTGTTAAGGCAATTAAAATATATAAAGAGAACATTCTAATTAAATTAGTATATCGATAGGAACGTGTTCGTTTTGAGATCGCTATAGCTAAAAATATAAAGCAAGTGATTCCAAGTATAAGAAGCGTTACTCTAGGATACATCAATATGATATTTTTTCTTAACATCTCTATCCGTTGTAAAGGATAGTCATTATTTCCTTCTGTGCGAAATAGAATTTGGGTGATAGCATCATGAATGACATTTTTTCTTAAAATAATAGTAGCTAATAACCACTTAGTAAACCAAGTGAGTCCATAACCAATCGTCCAGAAAACACCAGTGAATACGAGACGTTCATATGGTTTTTCTCCATCTTCTTTTTCACTTGATGGATATTTATTGTTGATATAGTAGTACGTGATTATTGGTATTCCCCAAGAAATTAAAGGAACTGTCAAGAGATCAAAAAAATTAGTCAGTGAACCGACCATGAAAAAGAAAATAAGCATATTTTGAAATTTCTCAATATATCGGGGTTTGCATAACATAAGTAGCATAGCTAAAAGTGTCAAGATCCACAGATTTGAAAATTGCATACTAAAGAAAAAAGTAGCTGCATTTCCAACTGCCAATGAAATTAAAAAAGCAATTCCAACATAAATATCACTGCGTTTAATTAGATGATAAGTAGTCAATCCAATTAGTAAGAATAAGACAACTGCGTAAATTAAACGAATACTTCCTAGATTCATGATAATCAGTAAAGGACGTAAAAAGATTAAGTAACCGTGCCAGTATCGAGGATAATTGTCTACATACATCGCATTTTCGAGTACATTTAAGTCGCTTTTTTTAGCTGTTTTACGAATCATTAAGTGATCTGTGAAATTATCAAGTTTGGTCCCATCAGGGTTTCCATGGTTCATTATAGGATACAAACTTTCACTTTCGATTAGACTTAAAGATTTATCTGTGTTCTCTTGGATTAGTTGTTGAGGAATGCTAAATGAAATAGTCAGCAATATACAATAACTGATCAATAAAAGTAAAAAAGCCGTAATCGTTTTTTTTAGTAACTTCATGAGAATCTCCTATATCGTGGTTGTTTTATTTTCGTTTTCGAGTAAAAAAGGACTTAGTAAATAAATGGGTAATCCTAAAGCCAGAATAAAAACGTATCGCAAACTGAAAGCAACTGGGGTGGCTATCATAATCGTCAGAAAGACGAACCCTCCAGGTAGTAATAGAGCTATAGGATATGTGTTTTTCTTGACCAGTAATAAAAACAAACTCAATAAAAATAACCACAACAATGTTCCTGAACCCCAAAAATCACGTTGATCAATCATTGTTTGGAGACCAGAGCTACCTGTGTAACGCTCAATTAAATTCGCTTGTTTGATCCCATAACTATTCTCATTTACACGGGTATCTAAGAATCCGTAGCTATTTTTAACGCCTGGGGCCCAGAAACCAAATGTTTCTAATATATATGCATCAATGTAAATCTTCAAATTAGAAGGAAGATTTCTAGCCCAGAGCATCAAAAATTCTTTTTTATGCGCATTTAAAAATTCGTTATTAAAATTCTTATGCCATTTAACTGGATCAGCTAAGCTAGGTGCATATGCTTTATAATCTTCGATCGGTAATATCTGATTTAAAAATTCTTGATCTTTTTTTGACAATTTCCCTTCATCTAACACAACGGTTCGAGAAATTTGTTGTAAAGGAATACCTAATTGTTCTGCGCTTTGTGAGGGAATAGCATAGCGACTCATCAAAGGTTGGAATACTAAAATTACCAGAAAAAGATAACTTAGTGTAACTTGGATGAATGGTTGATACTTCTTGTTATTGATGGTGTATATCCCATAAAGTACCAAAGATCCAATTACTACATACAGGCCATTGTTACGCAAATAAGTAGTTAATAATGCAAATATGATTAAGGATAGTTGCTGTGCAATCGTAGGTTTGTTTTTGTTAGTTATAACATCAAAAAAAGTCAAAGAGAATAACAAACATGCGACGGAAAATAAAATATCTTTTTGCATATTCAAAACATAGATAGGAAAAACTGGTGCGAGTGAAAAATAACCAAGTGAGAGCATCACAGGCGCTAGTTTTATTTTTTTCTTCATTAACCAGCATAAGGAGTAGCTGAGTGCTAAAGCAGTAATCAACGATTGAAATAAGGAGAACAAAAACACACCATGATTAATTGTTGTTGGTAAAATATCGATAAAAAATTTAACAATCAACGTAAATAAGATAGGATGATGATTGTTTAAGGCAGTGTCACCAAGAGCTTGACTGACTGAACTTAATGAATCTGGTAAAACGACACCAGGGTACAATGTAAGAGCATAAGGGGTCCAACATAAGAGCATGATGATTGTAAAAAGAAGAAAGAACTTCCATGTAGGCTGTAGGTCTACGTTAATGCCCCCTAAATAACTGCTGATTTGTATTAAGTACTTGATCATAAAACGTAATATGATCAAAAAATAACAGAATGTTGCTAGAGCTATTAGTAACTGCACAAAACTAAATGGATCGAGTGTGGTTTCTTCATAGTTTGCTGAAACATGTGTAAACTGTATACGACTACCAGTAGCGAGGATGAGAGAAAATAGTAACGAGAATAATATGCAAACACCAGTTGTAAAATCAAGCCGCCATGAAAATAAGTCATTCCCTAATTTTTTACCCGTATACCACAATAAATAGACTAAGACAAGAATCAGCAATGGATTTAAAGAACCAAGGCCTAAGGCAGTTAAAAAAGAAATAAGAAATAGTAGCAAGGTCAAAAAAAATATCGGTAGAAGGCGAATCTTTTTTGTTTCCAATGGGAATCCTCCTATCTTGCTTTTCTATTTTGCTGGTACTCATTATAAACATGATATAGGTTCAGTTCATACTCTTTTTTTGCATTGGTTACAACTGTATCTAAGATCATTCCTGTTACTAATGAGAGTAACGCGAGTATCATGAATCCAGTACTTAGAATGGCTGAAGGGACTTTAGTGATAAAGCTCGTCAGCATAAACTCTCGAATAACAGGGATCCCAGTGAACAGACCAGCTAAAAAGAAGATGACTGTCCAGATATTGAAAAATAGGATAGGTTTATAATCTTTACACATTTTAATGATCATCATAATGACTTTGAATCCATCAGAAAAGGTGTTCAATTTTGATTCGCTACCTTCGGGGCGGTCACGATAGTCAATAGGAATTTCAACTAATTTGAATTTTTTATCTAAGGCATGTATGGTCAATTCCGTTTCGATTTGGAATCCAGCACTCATGATCGGGAAGCTTTTAACAAAAATACGGTTAAATCCGCGATAGCCAGTCATGACGTCTCGTATTTCTGTTTTGTATAAGCGAGTGATGGTATTTTTGACTAAATTATTGCCAAAATCATGGAAGGCGCGTTTATTTTCTTCAAAATAAGTGCCATTAGAAAGACGGTCGCCAATAACCATATCAGCTTCGCCAGAACGTAATTTTTCTAAAAGTCCATGTACGGCTTCGGCTGGATAAGTATCATCTCCGTCTACCATCAAATAATAATCAGCATCAATGTCAAAAAACATTTGTCTTATAACATTCCCTTTTCCTTGACGCGGTTCTTTTTTAACGATTGCTCCACCTTTTACAGCAAGTTCATAGGTTGCATCTGTAGAATTATTATCGTAAACATATATATCAGCTTCTGGTAGTTCTTTTCTAAAATCGGATATAACGTTTGAAATTGTAGCTTCCTCATTATAACAAGGAATCAAGATAGCAATTTTCTCTTGTTGTTCCATTTTTCACTCTCCTAAATAAATTGTCAATTTTGATTTAAGCATAACTTGTTCTAAGTATTTATACCAGTTTTTACGCAAAAAAGAAGCTCTTATCCATAGGAAAGCCTATTTCTAAGAGAATCTTTTAAAAAATGAAATCAAGCATCGGTTCCTTTTTTTCTAGAAATATCTAAAACAGTACCAGTATAGGCATCTGCTAAAAATTCATAATAGACGACTTCACCATCTTCTATGCGAGAAATCCCACCACGATAAGCTTTTGAATGAATTGCAAATTTACGTGTCGGTTCTTTCTCAAAAGAGATCCAGGAGCCTTCAATCGAGCCTTCATCTAAAAATGCTTCTTTGATGGTAGCTAAGACTTCATCAGCGGACATCGTTTTGTTGCGATTGTACCATAGTGCAGTTGCCACGCCACTTAATAATCCTAAACCAAGTCCGACAGCTAAACCACCTTTGAAATAGGCCTGTTCACTTTCTTCATACATGCTGCTTGCCCTCCTTTACACTTTCACAAGTTTCTTTGGCTTTATTTTACCACACTATCTGATTTTCTTTGAAATAAATAACCGTTTTGAAATAAAATACGGTATAATAATCACGATAGATTTGTCCAGATACTATTTTTTAAGACAAATCAAAGCTGAGATTGAAAGGAGACAAGTCTGAATTATAGACGATCATTATTATGGATGAAAAAACATTTCAACGTATTAAAGAATTAACAGAATTACAAGGAACAAGCGGTTTTGAACAAGACATCCGCGCGTACATGGAACAACACATGGAGCCACTAGTTGATGAATTACAATTAGATGGATTAGGTGGGATCTTTGGATTGCGCCATCACCAAGAAGCGGATGCCCCTCGTGTCATGGTGGCAGCACACATGGACGAAGTTGGTTTTATGTTGACACAAATCCAAGATAACGGATTGTTCAAAGTGGTTCCGCTAGGCGGTTGGAATCCTTATGTAGTATCGGCTCAACGCTTTACATTGAAGACATCAACAGGGAAAAATTACCCATGTATTTCTTCTTCTGTTCCACCACATTTATTACGTGGTACAAGCGGTCAAAAGTCAGTCGAAGTAACAGATATTTTATTTGATGCTGGTTTTGAATCAAAAGAAGAAGCAATGAGTTTTGGTGTCCTACCAGGAGATACGATCGTTCCTTTTGCAGAAACGATCAAAACAGCAAACGGCAAAAATATTATCAGTAAGTCATGGGATAACCGTTACGGTTGTACAATGGTCTTGGAAGCATTAGAAGCCCTAGAAAAAGAAACATTAGGTCATACGCTGATCGCCGGCGCTAACGTCCAGGAAGAAGTTGGTTTACGTGGATCAAAAGCTTCAGTGAACAAATTCAAACCTGATCTATTCTTTGCAGTAGACTGCTCTGCAGCAGATGATACAGTAACGAAAAAAGGCACATTTGGTCATCTAGGAGAAGGCACATTGATGCGTATCCAAGATCCAGGATTGATCATGTTGCCACGTTTACGTGAATATTTATTAGATATTGCTGAAACAAACAATATTCCTTATCAATACTTTGTATCAAAAGGCGGTACCGACGCTGGTGCTGCTCATACACAAAATGAAGGAATCCCAAGTACCGTTATCGGTGTAGTTGGACGCTATATCCATACGCATCAAACGATGTTTAGTATCCGTGACTTTGAAGCAGCTAGAGAAATGTTGATCCAAACATTGAAGGGCTTAGATAAATCAACGGTGAATACGATCGTTTACGGAAAATAAGTAATCAACGAGTGAAGGCTATCCGCTTTTGCTCGTTTTTTATTTTTTAGATATAGTTTGGTCAGTTTTTTGTAAAGGTGTATAATTTAAGTAGAACATAGAATAAGAAAGAAGTGTGAACCTATGATTACTCCTAAAAGTCTTGAAGAAGTAGCCGGTTATGTTGAAAAAGGCAATCATATCTTTTTCTTTACTGCCGATTGGTGTGGCGATTGTCGCTTCATCAAACCACAAATGCCAGAAATCGAACGTCATTTTTCAGAGTGGACATTTGTCGAAATGGATCGAGATGCGTACATCGATTTAGCAGCAGAATGGAATATTTTCGGTATTCCAAGTTTCATTGTCATCAAAGATGGGAAAGAATTAGGTCGTCTGGTCAATAAAGATCGTAAAACAAAAGAAGAAATCGAACAGTTTTTAACAAAAACGATTCAGCAGTGAGAAACGAGAGGAGTGGGAAAAATGGAACAAGCATATAAGAAAATATTAGTTGGAATCGACGGAAGCGAGCAAGCGTTTGCTGCATTCAAAAAAGCCGTCGAGGTAGCTCGTAGAAATGAAGGCACAGTATATGTGACGAATGTGATCGACCAACAATTTTATCAATTTATGGGGTATACGCCTATTGACCAATCCTTGATCGATCAACAGACTGAATCAGCAAAACAATTGATTGAAGAATGCAAAAATTACGGAAAATCCGTTGACTACCAAAAAATAGAAGGCATTGTGGCTTACGGTTCCGTCAGAGAATCTATGGCAGTAAAACTACCAAAGAAATATCAAATCGACTTGATCATGATTGGTCAATCAGGGTTAAATGCCGTTGAACGTTTTATGACTGGTAGTGTGGCAAGCTACGTAATTCGACAAGCTCCGTGTGATGTCCTAGTCGTTTCAGAACCAAGAGAAGCCTAGTTTTTGATTCAATAGGCAGATCCTTGAACAAAAAAGACGAGGAAACGAAAGATGGTGCATTTCGTTTCCTCGTCTTTTTTTGTGATCCGTGCTTTCTTTTTATTCCGGCAAGCTTTTCTAAGAGAATTTATCATGCAAGAACTTCCTTTTTTTGTTAAGATAATACAAGAGAGTTTGGTGCTGATCGATCTACTCAGTTGCCATAAATCAAAAACAACTTCAACAAATGATATTGGAGGAAACAAAATGATTTTTGCTTATAATCGCGCACATGTGGGCGACACATTAATGGTGATCATAGCCGACGATAAAGGCACGGAAAACACTGTTAGTCGTAAATGGAATGTTGCGCAAATCAAAGATGAATCTGGTCAAATCGTTGCATGGAACTTTTTCCATATCTCAGATCATCTAACAATTGAAGGCAATGGCCAAGTAACAATCTCAGAAGAACAACTAGCTGAATTGAACCGTTTGATCAAAGAAGCTGGCTTTGAAGAAACATTGGAAAAAGACAACCAACCGAAAATCGTTGTTGGTTACGTCAAAACTTGTGAACCTCATCCAGATTCTGATCATTTATCTGTAACTGAAACAGAAGTAGATGGTGGTGAAGTTTTACAAATCGTTTGTGGCGCACCGAATATTGAAGCAGGTCAAAAAGTAGTCGTTGCTAAACCTGGTGCAATGATGCCAGACGGTATGATGATTTGGCCTGGAGAATTAAGAGGGGTCAAAAGTGACGGAATGATTTGCTCTGCAAAGGAACTTCACGTACCTAACGCCCCAGAGAAAAAAGGCATCTTAGTTTTACCTGAAGATGCGATAGTTGGCGAAGCATTCAAAAACTAGCATGAATAAAAAAACGACTACCTCCATTGAGGTAGCCGTTTTTTTATTAATTATTTGAGCCATTGGAACTATTTGAATTTCCTTGATTTAATGCAGTATTATCAATTGTCAATTTGATATCTACAGTTTTTTCTTCTTCGCCACGGTAATAAGTGATCTTCACAGTGTCACCAACTTTTTTACCATAAAGCACAGACTGTAATTCAACACCAGATGAGACTTCTGTATCATCGATTTTTGTGATGACATCATATTGTTCTAAGCCAGCTTTTTCCGCAGGCGTTGCTGGTTGAACCGAACGAATGATCACGCCATTTGTTACAGAAGATGGTAATTTCAAGATCTGTTCCTGTTGTTGTGTAGAAACGGCGGAAAGATCGGTCATTGTGATACCCAGTGCAGGGCGTGTTACTTTTCCATCTTTTTCAAGTTGATTGATGATATTTACGACATCATTACTTGGAATCGCAAAGCCCATTCCTTCAACACTTACACTTGAAGAATCAGAAGTCGATGCAATTTTACTTGAATTGATACCAATAACTTGGCCTTCGATATTAACTAGTGGACCACCAGAGTTCCCTGGGTTGATCGCTGCATCTGTTTGGATAGCATTGATATTCACTGTCTCATTAGATTCATTTGTACTTGTCACTTGACGATTCAAGGAAGAAACAATTCCTGATGTCACCGAGTTTGCGTATTGAGAACCTAGAGGAGAACCAATCGCAATCGCAGGTTCGCCGACTTTCAATGAAGCAGAGTCGCCAAATGAAGCAACAGTATCGACTTTGTCAGCACTGATTTTTAAAACAGCTAAATCAGTATAAGCATCTGTACCGACTAATTCTGCTTTCACTTTTGTTCCATCTTTTAGTAAAACTTCTAGTCCTTGTTGTCCATCGACAACGTGATTATTCGTCACGATATAAGCGGAATCGCCCTCTTTTTTATAAATCACACCGCTACCTTCACTGTAAGCTTGCAATTCGCCATCTTCGCCACTACTTTCTTGTTGTTGGCCAAATAATGAACCAAACGGGTCAGATGATGAACTTTGTTTTTGTAGGTTGATAACAGAAACAACTGCTCCTTGCACTTTATCTACTGCAGAAGTGATATCTGAATCTACATTGACTTTTACATTTTCGACAACTGTTTCGCCTGATGCATTTTGTGTCCCACTGCTAGAAGAAGTCGTTACTGAGTTACCACCTCCAGTTGCTGCATAAAAAATACCGAAAGTCAGTAATCCGCCAATCACGCCACCAACTACGCCAAGACCTAGCTTTCGCCAAATGCCATTAGATTTTCTTTTTTTCATTTTTGGTGTCACATCTCTTCTGTCCATGTGATCTGCCTCCATTTATTATTTTCTTGATAAGTTAAGTATAGACTTATTTACTAAATTTAGTCTACTTCCAGACTGTGAACTTTTTATGAAAAACATTAGGAAAAATAATTGTTTTCAGATGAAAAAATAAAATACAAACTTATACACAGGAATTGTGGAAAAGTATTTGTAAAAAATGCGTATAAATGCCCATAAAAGTTATCAACAACTTGTGGAAAAAGTGGAAAAATCTGTGCGAAACATATGTTTGCTTAAGAAATACTTATGAAATAAGCAATAAAACCACGATAAACTGTGGATAAACCTGTGGAAGATGTGTATAACTATGTGGGAAAACTTTTTTAAATCTCTTTGTCGAATAAGAATACTCTATTATAATAAGAAAGAAGAATTCGATATGAAAGACCGAGGGAAGGAAATTATTATGAATATAAAAATCATTTCAGTTGGAAAATTAAAAGAGAAATATTTGATCCAAGGAATCAATGAGTATGTCAAACGACTTAAAGCATATGGAAAAATCGAACTAATCGAAGTACCTGACGAAAAAGCACCAGAAAATCTTAGTGAAGCCCAAATGCGTCAAGTCAAAGAAAAAGAAGGCGAGCGTATACTCGCAAAAATCAAAGATCATGAATATGTCTATGCTTTAGCGATCCAAGGCGAAAATCCTACCAGTGAAGCCTTTGCAAAGCAAATTGATCAATTAGGCATCCAAGGAAAAAGCCAGCTTGTTTTTGTCATCGGTGGCTCATTAGGATTAAGCGATGACGTCATGCAACGCAGCAATGCCCAAATCTCCTTCGGCAAAATGACCTACCCGCACCAACTGATGCGCTTGATCCTCGTTGAACAGATTTATCGCGCGTTTCGAATCAATACTGGGGCTCCGTATCATAAGTGAAATAAAATATCCTGTGTCAAGAAGGCTGAGATATAAGTGTTTAGCCTAAAGAAATAAGACGGCACCTACAAAAATTTGAAAATCGATTTTTGTGGGTGTCATCTTATTTTCCAAAGAGGTTAAATACTTTTGCCTAGGTCTCAATCATTTTTATATGCACATTATTTAGTTAAGTTTAACAGACTTACTTTTTTATAAAGAAATATAAATATAAATAAGAACCAGCCTATAATTGTCATGATTAACCCTAAATTTAAACCAGGTGTATGATAGACAAGTTCGATGTTATGAGAGCCTGGCTTTAGTACTAATCCCGAGTACATGTAGTTGGCTCGTACGATAGGGATCTCACGTCCATCGCTATAAGCGGTCCAACCTTTTTCATAGGGAATCGTCAATAAAAGTAATTTTTGGCTATCTAAGTCAATATTTCCGGATACTTTATTTGCTGAGAATTTAACATCTTGAAGGGTGTCTTCTTTTAACTTATTACTATGGTCACTTAAATTCGTATAATCACGGGTATATAGATTAATGGAATCAAAAGAATATATTCCAGGTTTATCAAAACTTAGATTTACTTCTTTCTCTTGATTTATCTTTCCGAGATTTAATAAGACATTTTCTATCCCTACATACCATCCTTGATACTGATTTCGATAATTGAATTGTTTGGTTAAATCAGCATAATTGGCTTTGATATTCGTTTCAGTTTGTGAGGTTCCAAAAAAACGAGGGTGTGTGTTTGGATAATCGATATCTTTTAGTCTTAAGAACAAGTAGTTATTTGTACCTTGTGGTAATGATTCAATGGTCAACGTAAGTGAGGCATTTGTTTTTGAAACGATATATTTATCGCCTTCGATTTCAACACCATCTGTGTGGCTTATCTGGTACTTCAACTTCTGGTTTTCATTATCGGTAAAACTTTTCTCTTTTAATCCATCAATAGGTTTATCTACAATTGCACTTTTTGGTAGACTTTCCATAATTGTTAAGGAGTTTTTTTCTTTTTCATTTTGAATAATATATGAGTCATAAGTAAAACCAAAAGGAAGGAAATTTGTGTTTAGATAAATTTCTACTGGTTCATCCTCCTTAGTAAGGGTCTTTAAATAAGTGTAGCCAAAGGGAATGTCTTGATTGCTTTCACTAGCTAGCTTCGCATAATATTTACTATTTGCTAGGGTACCTAATTCTGCTCGATTATCTAATCCAAAATATTCATAATCACTATTGATATTATTTTCTATTGCCTGATTGAATAAGAATGTATTTTTGTTTGATAGACTAAAATAAAAATTAGTACTGTTAGTACGGCGGATGATCGCATTATTCACTTCTGATCGTGAGCTACCTGATTTAAATAATTCATAGCGATGCCACTGTATATCTGATTTCGATATTTCTGCAATAGCTGAACTTTTAGGTGCCCAATAATCATTCTGAACAATGTTTTTTGTTGTGTAGTTATTATACATACCAGGATTAATATAGAGATTAGACTGAAATGCTCCAAATACTACGGCATTCAATAGAACTAACAGACAAAGAGAAAATTTTGTTTTATATGAATCATTAAATAGCAAAAGGATAATCAAATAAAGAAGTAAAAATAATAATCCTATAAAAGGAGGAACTTCACGTTTGTAATTGATCAATAAAAACAATGCTGCAAAAAAAAGTGTAATAAAGGTGATACGTTCTAACTTATTCCGTTTAGAAAAATCACTAGTTAAGTCAATCAAAAACGGCAGATATTTTGCTGTTAATAAAGATAAGAAAAAAGTATAACCAAAAATCCAACGATTTGCACTATAGGAAAAGCCATTAAAGAAACTACCAAAAATAGGTAACAATAGAAAGAGAGTTAATAATGAGACAGAACAAAGATCAATTATAGCAAATTTCTTTTTCTTACTAGTTTGATATAAAATACAGGCAAAAATAATAATCACTAGTGGTGAAAAAGCTGTTATCGTCCACGCTTCAGCACCAAACACTGGGGATATAAAGTTTTTAAAAAAATTCAAATAGAAAGTTTTTGTATAAAGTCGCTCAGTAGTAGGACCAATGCCGCTACGTCCCGTATTAAAAAATTGATTAACTACAGGAAGGAATATCACCGCACCCATCATTATACCAAGTAGGTAGTTAGCAATGGATTTTCCAAGTAAATATAATAGTAATTTGTAATTCTTTATCGAATATAGATTGATATAGCTGTAAACAGCGTATAAGAAAACTAACAAAGTCAACATGTATAAAAAATAAAAGTTACTAACGACAGAAATAAATGTCATAAAAGCGAATAGTTTACCGCTTTTTTTATTAAAAATATGATCAACCCCAAGACAAAGTAACGGAAGATAAATCATTGGATTGATAAAATAAGGATGTCGAGAAGCTGCGCTGATCAAGAAACCTGAGAAAACATAGATAAAGGTAGCAATATAACTTTGGTAATTTGCTATTTTTTTAGATCGTAAGAATATAGACATAGAAATTCCCGAAAAGAAAATACGCAAAAGGATTCCTGCGAAAAAAGCAAATTCTGCATGGTTAGGTTTTGCAAATATAGCTAAGATAGAGAATGGGTCACCAATGATATAGTAGTGTAAGGTTCCGATGATATCTTGACCATAGCCAATACTGAAATCATAAGTAGGTATACTAAATGAATGTTCAATAAAGATGTTTTTCAGTAATTCTCTTACATATTCACCGAAATAAACAAAAGATAAAAAGTGCTGTGATTGGCCATCCCAAAGTTCAACGGGAGCTTTTCCAGCAATTGGCCACCATATATAGATGCTTGCGATAATAGTACATAAAGAAAGACTCAGAAAAAAGTAATATCTAAAAGTTTCATTATTTCTTAATCGTTTCAAAATAAATTCCTCCAATAATTTATTCATACTAATCAAGTATAGTAAATAAAACGAATAAACACTAGTAGTTTATAATGTTTTTTTGTTATTATATATTGTGATAAGTAGAAGATTTGCTATAGTTTAGAAGGTTATAAATAGGAAGAAACATTCTGAAGTTGCAGCGATTCGTAAAATATGATCCATAAAAAAACTTCCATTTTTTATATAGGATAAATTTAGCACTTGCATATGAAATTAATGTTGTTTGATAGAATGGATAAGTAGATTTTTTGAGAAAGAGGAAAAGAAAATGAAGAAATGGTTACTAGTGTTATTTGGGATAGTTGGATTACTAAATGGATGTTCTAATAAGCAGAATACAACCGCTGCTTCCGCAATAGACTCTAGTACTGCAGCGAGTAAAATTACTTTAGAAACAAGCACTAGCAGTAAAACAAGCAGAAGAAATGTGTCCGAAGCAAGACAAACAAGGGAGACAAGTTCCACTATAGATCATAAGTCAACAACAGAACAAACTTTATGGAATGCTGATAAATCAGCTCAATTATCTTCATTCATGGTTTCTTGGGGACAAACAATGCAGCAACAATACAAGCGTTATAATAGGAATGTTCCATTAAACTTATATGGACTTGTCTTACCTCAAACATTGTTGAATGGAGAATGGCATTTTTTAGTTAATGATTTATCTCAAACATTAGAGTGGTCAAACAGTGGTATAGGAACAGCGGATTTTCAATTAGTTGCTATTTATTCTGATATTGAAAATACACATACAATGTCTAGCCACACCTATTTTTTTGGTTTTGAGAACAAACAACCTATCGTATTGATCACACAACAAAATCAAGGATCTGATACGAACGAACTTCACTTTAAAGAAACAAGTAACCAAACGTTAATGTTGGGATTTAAACAAATTGTTACTAATTAAATTCTTGTAGTTTATTGGGTGTGTCTGCTTATTAAAAAGGTTCTTCGACAAGTAGTGTTGACAATTTCAAATTGAAATAATTTTACCAAGAGTCAATCAAAGCAGGAATAAGCCTAGATTGATTCTTTCTTTTTCTTGATTGATCTTGACAAACTAAGCTCTGTATCAAGTAAATTATGGATATATCCTTTCTTGATGGGTTTTTTAGTCGACTGAATTCTGTCAATTTTTTATCTCTCTGTTTCTATTTTTCTTAAAAAAATAGTATTAATAGCAATCAAAATTATTTTCCACCACTACTAGACATCATAGAACCTGAATAGAAAGACAATCATGCCTTTTTCATCAAAAAAATAGTTATTTTATACAAATTATTGAGTGAACATGTAAAATAACAAGAATTTTCTGAAAATTATCCTTTTGTTTCTCTCATGAAGATGTTAGAATGGTTGTTAAACTATAAAGGGGTGGTTGTTTGTTAGAGAAATTCTTGGACATGTCGTTAGTTCAACGTATTGGTTGTGGTATTTTAATTGGTATAATACTTGGTATTTTTTTACCGACCTGGGGATTTATTGCTTTATTAGGAACGTTGTTTGTTAGTTGTTTAAAAGCGATTGCGCCGCTGTTAGTGTTTTTCTTAACTGCTACTTCGATTGCGAAACACAAAATGGGGAATGAAACATTTGTAAAGCCGATTTTAGGATTGTATCTAGGCGGAACTTTTTTAGCAGCTTTTGTTGCGGTGATCACTAGCTCGATTTTTACAGTGCCGATCACGCTACAAGAAACAGCTTCGGAACAAGCACCTCAAAATATAGGGACTGTTTTATCTACGATGTTGACCAATGTTACTCAAAATCCGATTCAAGCAATTATTGATTCTAATTATTTAGGTGTGTTATTTTGGGCTGTATTATTAGGGTTGGCATTGCGGACACGTACAGAAGCAACGAAAGAAGTTATCGATCAGATTTCAGTCGCATTGTCACAGGTGGTCCAATTGATTATTTCTTTCGCTCCGATCGGTATTTTGGGATTAGTCTATGAATCGATTGCAACAACAGGCCTTTCTGGACTGACCGAGTATCTCCAATTAGTTCTTGTGTTAGTAGGTACGATGCTCTTTGTTGCTTTGGTCATCTATCCATTACTTACTTTTTTGTTCATCAAAGAAAATCCCTATCCATTGATTTTCTTTTGTTTAAAAGAAAGTGCAATCTCTGCCTTCTTTACGCGTAGTTCTGCGGCGAACATTCCGATCAACATGATGTTGGCAGAAAAACTGAAATTAACAAAAGAATCTTATGCCATTTCGATTCCATTAGGAGCAACGATCAATATGGGGGGAGCTGCAGTGACGATCACAGTGATGACGTTAACGACTGTTCAAGCGTTAGGTATCGAAGCTTCTTTTGGCTTAAAATTGATTTTAAGCATCTTGGCGGCTTTAGCTGCTTGTGGTGCATCTGGAGTAGCTGGTGGTTCATTACTGTTGATTCCTTTGGCTTGTAGTTTATTTGGCATCTCAAATGATATTGCGATGCAAGTGGTAGGAATTGGGTTTATTATTGGGGTCATCCAAGACTCAGTTGAAACAGCGCTGAATTCTTCCAGTGACTTACTATTTACCGCAATTGGTGAATTAGGTGCTAGAAAAAGAAATGGAGAGGATGTTTCGATCAAAAGTCGCTTAAGTGAACTGAGTTGATACAAATCAACGTGTCATTCTTGAGTTTTTTTTCTATAATAAAACAAAATATTCGATAAAATGTTGTGTCGAACGCAATACTATGAAAAAAGGCACCAGTATCCGAAAATCTCATATTTTTGGATATTGGTGCCTTTTGCTAGAAAAGTTGCGTTGTGGTTATTTGATTTTGAAATTTAAATACTTGAAACTAATTTTGATGCTCTTGCATATTTTGCACTGCCCATGAAGCACTATACTGCTCACCAGCTACAAGGTCATATTGTATCAATTGATAATCGGTATATATCTGTTGCTGGTCTTTGTGTAAGTCTTGAAGATGGATCATTTGTTTTTCTTCTGTTACAAATACTTGTTCTCCGTTAAAACGATTGGACAAGCTTTGTGTAGGATCGACCGTTAAAGCAGGTAATTGATTTGCGACATCTGTTAGTAAGGCATAATACGGAGTAACTTTGATATTGGCTTGCTCCAATGCCATTGGTGCAAAATTATTCGGTGATACTACTTTTTTTAGTAATTTATTGGCTTGGTCTCGACTATATTTGTTACTATAAATAAAATAATCTGTTTGCCGTTGTTCTAATGCATATCTTCTCGAATCATTTCCGCTGTATAGCGATGGTAAATGATCGCCATAAAAAACGAAGGTGATTGGTTTTTCAATTTTATCGATTTCTTGAATAAATTCTTTGACTGCTTCGTCTGTATAATGGAGACCTTGCATAAATGTTTGTAACTCTCTATATCTACTTGATACAACAGCAGTCCCTTCAGCTGTATAATTCAATTCATCATAATAATCGTCATAAGGCATATGGTTTTGCATCGTAGATAACTGAATAAATTGTGAAGACTGCGTGTTACTTCTTAATGCTCTCAAAGTCTCTTTATAGGCAGCTTCGTCGGAAATATAAGGGTTACTCCCAATTGTATCTGTATAGGTCAATTCTTGTGGACCGTCAACGTGATAAAATGTATCAAACCCAAATTGCTCAAATACTTGTTTTCTTCGATAAAGAGCTGCCGTGAATGGATGGATAACGATGTTTTCATCAAATAAGTTAGTAATATTTGGACTGATTTCTTGTCGTTCGACTAATTGCGTATAAGGCGTGACCAAAGAAGCGGATAGATTACTGATGCTTAGACCAGTTAGTCCTTCCCATTCCATATTTGCTGTGCCACCACCATAGCCGACAGATAACATCAACCCGCTTGTTTCTTCGGCAAGTTTACTTTTTACGAAAGGAATTGGGTCATTGGGTACGGTCAGATTTGGCACACGGTCAGGATCACTAAAACTTTCACTTAAGTTTAAGATAATTGTTTGATTCGCCAACCATTCCTTTCTCGTGTGATTGATTTCCTCAGCTCTTGTATTATATTTTTCCATGATCTGAGTGATTGTTTCTTGTGAATAGCCTTTAGGTTTCTCCATGATTTCAATATCAATATTATTTAAAAATTGAATGATCGGTCCATTCTCTTTTACAGCACTTTTTTGATCAAGGAACGTTTTGTTCACTCTGAATAAATTGAATAAGAGAAATGAAGGTGAATTTTTATGATTAATAAAAAATACACCAGAAAAACAGAATGATAATAAAAGAATTCCGATGATACGGCGTTTCCAATGAACGTTCACTGAATATCTTTTTTGCAAACGGCGCTGCATGATCGTACTGGTAAAAGTCAAGAAAACTAAGACGAGACCGCCGCCGATGAACACGATTGGATTGACCATAGACATCAATTCAGATAAACCGGTCAACATTTTTAAATCAGATGGAAAGACAGGCTCTTCGCGCATTTGCATTTTAATAATGGATGAAACAGTCAGCAACAAATTGATGATCAAGGTTGCTGTAAAAGCATACCAAAATCGATTAGAAAGTAGTAACAATAGGAAAAAGAATCCCATAATAATCAAAACTGTTAAAACCATAGGCGCTTGACGATGAATCAAGATTTCTAGTACGACTTTGATTGATTGCTTCCACGTTTCTCTTTGTTCTAATAAAAAAAATTGTGTAAATGTGAACGAATAGAAGAAGAAGGCAACAAAAAAATAACTTTTGTGGTTGATTATCCATTTTTTGACTTTATGATAAGTTAAAGCAAGTTGATCAAGTGAATCGAAAGCAAGGTATTCGATAAAACGCCGAATCAATCGAATTTTTTGCAGATAAAATAAAACAATACTTAATAATAATATAGCTAAGAAATAATAGCCGAAAAATTGGCCAATATTGAGTAGCCAAGCTCTTCCAGAGTTTGGGAATTCCCGCTTCATAAATACAGAGACACGATAATTCACTAACGACCAGTTACAAATGATTTGAGTAACAATCAGGAATGTCGCTAGAAAAATCCCTGACACTTTTAGTTTCAATCTTTCAGAAATTTGTTCGAATGACAGAAAGGACATGACGGTATAATACATTGAAAAAAGTGAGTAGGGATGAACAAACCGGTTTGCTGTGTCAGTATTATCTCGTACAATCAATGAAATTTGGACCATAAATATAATCGTTCCCACTAAAAACATCAAAGCAATAAAAGCTTGAGGGAGTTTAAAACGAATTTTTTCGTCCCATTTCCATGTTTTTAATGCATAACCAAGTATGAATAGATAGCAGATCCATAGAATACTTTTTCCGTCTTGTAAGGCGAAGGGATCTTTATTGAATAGTGTTGAACTGCCTACCAATAGCAAGGTTGAAAATAATAAGAATTTTTTTATGTTAGTTGGAGGTAGTTTTACTAAAAAACTGACTATACAAGGAATACTTACGAAAAGTAAAATACAGGACACAGCATAGGTTAAATAGTTTTGACTAATCGGTGTAAATAGCAACCAATAATCTCGAAGATTTAGTACATTAGCCTGTAAATAAAAAAATATATTAGCTACTAGGGCAGAGAGGACATAAACGAACGAAAACCTACTTAAGTAATGATAGACTCTCAACTGGGCAATTTTTTTATAATGATACCCCATATAAAGCGGGATTAAATTGGTCCCAATAATCACAGTAGCTTGTAAAAAAGAATACAGATAAAATCTACTAGGATTGACAGGATATGTAGGAACCGACACTGCAGAATTTAGTACTCTTTGTAAAATGATCATTGCACAAGCAATGAAGATAGTTAGGAAACCATAACTTTTATTAAATTTTGTTCTCAAATCAGTAAACACCTCACAAAAATTGATCTTAAATCGAGAGTTGTTAACCCTTTCATTCAAGATCATTACTCATATCCTAACTTAGAAAATAATAAAATTCAATATTTAATTTTTAATATCAAATATATTTAGATGGAAATAGGCGGTGGACTTAATATAGGCTGATAGAATCGAGAAGCTATCTATCATGCTAGCAAGAGGTTATAGAAAAAGAGGAGAAGCAATTAAATTATTGACGCAAGCAAATTTACAAAAACATTCGATCTATATTTTTGGCGCCAGCCACGCGGGTATTTTAGCAGAGGAAATGTATTACCGCGCTGGAGGAATGATGACGATCAATGCAATATTTGGACGAGAAGTGATGTTGGATCGAAATCCAGTAACCTTTACGAGTCAAATGGAGCGATTAGAAGGCTATGGAATGGCCATAGCCGGAACGATTCCTTTTAAAGAAAATGATGTATTGATTCTTCATTCAGTATCTGGCAGAAACCCGATCATTATTGACTTAGCTAAAGTGGCAAAAGAAAAAGGAGTAAAAATCATCGCACTAACAAATGTATCCTACTCGAAATCTGTAACTAGTCGCCATTCATCAGGGAAACGATTATTTGAAATTGCGGATATCGTGATCGATAACCACGGCGATATCGGAGATGCGTGTTGTGAACTAACAGGTCTATCACAAAAGGTCGGGCCTTCTTCTACGGTGATTGGAGCGTCCATTCTCAATACGATCATTGTAGAAGTTTGTGAACAGTTGATTTCTGAGGGAGTGAAACATCCACCGATTTTCTATTCTGCCAATATAGATGGTGGCGATCAATTGAATGCTGAATTATTTGAAACGTACAAAGAGGTCATTCATTATCCATTCACTTAAACTAGCGCGTCGTGAGCCATTGATTTTAAAAAGATAACTTTTTTGAGAATATAGTAAATAAGCTATGTCAAAGCAAAAAATCCTTTGATCCTAACTCACTGAGTGTGACAGAATCAATAGGATTTTTTGTTTTGCAATTAAATTGAAAATGTTATTCTGTATATAAGAATAAAAGTGTTTTGGAGGAGTACATGGATTTTTTACGACGATATGGGCTTTATTTTTTATTTCTAGGAGTGTTGAGTGATTTTTCGACACCTTATATTTTGGGCTTGTTCTATCCAGGCTTAGATCAATTGAGGCTGCCAATCAGTGTATTCGGTGACGTCACAAGTCCAGTGAGAACATTCTTTCTTGTTTGTTCTGTTTTTTCAGGCATCTTTTTTATCTTATCCTTACCTGCATTGTATTCTTCGTTTGAAAAAGTATCTACTCATTTAGCGAAATGGTTGATTATTTCACTAGGTTTCTATGCAATAGGCGATTGCCTTTTTACAGGATTGTTTAGTCTTAACACCCAAGCTACTTCGTGGGATTTCTCAACGTGGGTACATAATGTTGGTTCTAGTTTAGGTTATAGTGGCTTTCTTTTATTTCCGGTTTTTGCTTTATTGCTCTATCAAAAAGAAGCGAATCAACCAATCAGTCGAATGTATATGGTCTTAATAAGCTTGAGTCTGCTGAGTGCGATGATTTACGGACTGGCAAGGATCCCAGTGCTGAATCACCTTCCACTATTGGATAAACTAGGTTTTTGTCAAAGATTGAGTTACTTCTTCAATTATTTAACGATCGTATCAGTAGGTATCAACCAACTAAAACGAGTGACAAAATAGCTGTTTGGTTGAGCGAAAGGGTTATTTCTAAACAATCGAATAAGCGAGCTTCCTGAAGTTTTTTTTTTCAGAAAATGAGCCGCGCAAGCCAAAAATAGGAGAGACTATTTTCGACTTGTGCGGCTTATTTCTCGAAAGTAGGTACTCCTGCTACTAACTTGCTTAAAAAAATTTATAAAGGTGTTCTTACTTTTCTGCCAACTTAATTGGCAGAAATCTCTACTTTTTATTTTGGAAGCGCCAACATATACTTGGTTCAGAAAGGAAAATCAATCATATGAAAACGAGAACGATTGAGTTACTTCAAAGATTTAGAGCATATCATTATCCAATCAAAGCGGAACAATTAGCGTTAGAGTACCAAGTCAGTCAACGAACGATTCGTCAAGATGTGTTGGATGCCAATAGTTGGTTGCGAGCCAATCAGCTGGCAGAGATCCAAACGGTTCGTAAGCAAGGGTTTCTATTGCATTTAAGCGATGAGGAAGAAAAAAGACTGGCAGAAGCATTGGTGACTTATCAAGAGGAGTTGTTGAATCGTGACGAGAGGACCTTTGATTTAGTGTTATCAATTGCTTATGAGCAACAGCCAGTTTATTTGAATCGTAAGGAAGAAGCATTCATGATCTCGAAAAGTACGATGGACGAAGATATGCGTCGTTTGCGAGCGGATTTGATCAAATACGGTATCGAGATCGTGAGTTTTGGTAGACAGGGATTGGTCTATAAAGGAGCGGAGCGCTCCATCCGCACGATGATTTATGACTTGATCAATAAGAATCTAGGAAGAATTGATTTTTCAGCAAGAAATGGTACGAAAATCACTGCGGCTCAAAGAATTTTTCAACAGTATTTTCCACCTTCGGAGATTGTAAAGCTCGAAGCCATCTATACAGATACTATGATCAGACAAGAAGATGATATCTACAAAAATCAACTGTTGCTGTTTACGATGATTTGGGTCCAGCGAGTCAGAAAGCATGAACTTATTGCAGCCATCAATTGGAAAAATAGTAACGAAAAAAAAGACGGTTTCACTGACTTTATTGAAAAGGTGATCGCTGAGTTTCGTTTGACAGACGTTCCGCCGGTTGAAAGAAACTACCTTCGTTTTACGATCGAGACATTCAGTTCAAAAGATATCAGTAATTCGTTGGAATGGGTCCAAGCACAACTGTTGACGATCCAACTGATCCAATTCGTCGAGGAACAGACCCGTATCCCATTTCACTTAAAAGAAGAAATCCTGTGTGAAAATCTTTATAAACATATGACAGCTTTGATCATTCGCATCAAACATCGAATCCAAGTCACGAATCCTTTGAAAGAAAATATTCGGGCCAATTACCGCCCCATCTATGAAGCCGTTGAGTTGTTTGTCCCAACAATCGAGGAAGTCATTGGGGGAGAGATAATCGAAGATGAACTTGCTTTTCTAGTGATCCATTTTTCGACGGTTGCTAGCACGATCAAACAGAATGTCACGTCCATGTATAAAGCAGTGGTGGTTTGTCACCATGGACTGGCGACAGGCAATCTATTAGCAGAAAATTTAAAAGAGAAGTTTCCACAAATCGAAGTTGTCGCGGTATTGAGTTCTAAAGAAGCGGAGTTGGTGGATAAGTTAGATGTCGATTTGATTTTCAGTACGTTTCAATTATCAGATCAGAACAAACCACTGCTTGTGTTGGAGCCTATTTTAACCGATGCGAATCGTCCGATCATTGCAGATTTTTTAAATGCTCACCAAAAGGTCCAACGACTGATTCCGACAGAGAGTGGGCAAACAGAATTGTTTACCGACGTCTTGCGGATCGTGGAAGAAAGTGGAGGCAAGATCGATCGGCCAATCTACACCAAATTAGAAACATTATTTGAGCAAAATCATTTAGAAATCAATAAAAGGGAGATCCAACCAATGCTAAAAGACATTTTGACAGATAATCATATATTGATCCAAGAACACGTAGACAATTGGCAAGAAGCGATTGAACGAGTGGCTAAACCATTGTTGAAAGAAAATATCGTTGAGTCAAGTTATGTTGATGCGATGGTCCGTGCAGTAGAAGAGTATGGCGCCTATATCGTTATTGGCAAGCATCTGGCATTAGCCCATGCCAGACCAGAAGATGGCGTCAATAAGTTAGGGGTGAGTGTCGCGACGATTCGTCAGCCAGTTGATTTTGGCAATGAAGAGATGGATCCGGTTAAAATCATTTTCTGCTTAGCAGCGGTGGATTCATATTCTCATTTAACGATCATGAAAGAGTTGATCGAGTTGATCAATGACGAAACGAAATTGACTCGTTTGATCGAAAGTCCTAATGTAGATTCATTTAAAAAACTACTATTTAAGTAGATAGAAGGAGAGAGTGGAATGAACAAATTGAATATTTTATTTGTATGTGGCGCAGGGTTAGGAAGTAGTTTTGCCGCTCAAATGTCAGCTGAAGATGTATTGAATAAATTAGGAGTGACAGCTAAGCTGGATCATTGTGATATTTCGTCAGCCGTTTCGATGAAGCCGGATGTGATCATTACCGCAGAGAATTTTCGTTCACAATTTGAGAAATTTACCATTGATCCGACAACAGCCATGATTTACTTGAAAAATATCGTCTCAAAAGTTGAGATCGAAGAGAAGTTAACACCAGTTTTACAAAGTAAGGGAGCTATCTAATCAAGAAAAAATAGGGGGAGAAAACATGGGCGTTATCAATTTTATTATCGAAAATATTTTGACTCAAGCATCGATCACGATTGCCTTGATTGCGATGCTAGGGCTGATCCTGCAAAAGAAATCAACGGGTCAAATTATTTCGGGTACATTGAAAACATTGCTAGGCTTTCAAGTTTTAAGTGCGGGTTCGAGTATCATCGTCGGTAGTTTGACGTATTTTGGGCAAATTTTTACCGAAGGATTCCAAATGGAAGGGATCATCCCGTCAATTGAAGCAATCAATGGTCAAGCAATGAATGAACTTGGTCTAGGTAGAGATATCGCATTAACATTTTTAGCTATTTTTATCTTTAATATCTTACTTGCCCGTTTTACGAAGTGGAAATATATCTTCTTGACTGGTCAAGCAATCTTATGGATGGCGACGATGACCACTGTATTTGGGTACTTTGCTGGGTTACGTGGGTTTGTCTTGATTTTAGTTGGTGGTTTCATTGGGGCAGTTTTTGCTATTGCGATGCCAGCGATGGCGCAACCAATCATACGTAAGGTCACCGGTTCAAACGATATTGCTTTAGGGCATTTTTGTACGATCGGTTATTTATTTGAGGCTGGGGTAGCAAAAATCTTTGGTGAAAGAGGCGAGAACAAGAAATCGATTGAAGACATCAAATTGCCTGCTCACTTTGAATTTTTACAAGATACGTATTTATCCGTCATGGTGGTGATGGTACCACTTTATATTGTGACTGTGTTATTTGCAGGAGAGACGTTTGCGGCTGAGCTATCAGGGGGGCAAAACTACATCATGTTTGCCTTTTTACAAGCCATCCAGTTTGTTGTGGGTGTATACGTATTACTTTCAGGGGTACGCTTATTACTAGGCGAAATCGTTCCAGCGTTTCGGGGGATTGCGATGAAACTAGTTCCTGATGCGATTCCAGCGTTAGACTGTCCGGTATTCTTCCCTTATAGCCCGAATGCGGTGATTTTAGGGTTTATCACCACAACGATCGGTACGGTCATTGCGATGTTTACGTTGCCGATGTTTGGATTAGCGATGATTCTGCCAGGGATGTTGACGAATTTCTTTGCTGGGGGGACAGCGGGTATCTTTGGTAATGCAGTTGGTGGACGACGAGGAGCAATCATTGGTGGAATCGCTCATGGCTTCTTTATTACCTTATTGCCAGCATTACTAGTAACGATTTTCAATTCAATGGGATTTGTTAGTGCGACAGCGACAGATGTCGATACAGTAGTGGTAGCACTACTTTACGCTTGGATCTTAAGTCCGATTTTAAAAGCATTCTAATGTGAAAGTAGGGATCATGATGTTTGGTTTTTTGAAAAAGAAAAAAGAGCAACCTGAAGTAATACAGACGCTTTCCAGCGAAGAAAAAGAAGAACTTCAAACAGCGATCGAACGTCTCAAAAAAGATATCGACCAGACAGAAGAAACAGACCAACTAGCTGTTCTTTTTGAACAAGTAGGACTAAAACTCGCTGAGCTAGGGGATAACGATCAGGCAATCGAACAGCTTGAGAAAAGTTTATCACTGAAGAAAAGTATCAATGATGGGTACAAGAGGTTGATGTCTTTATATAATGCCAAAAGAGCAGAAGCTGCACGAGCTGGGGACGATCAAGGAATTGAGCATTATATGGGGAAAATGGACGAGATGCGACAAATTGCTAAACAACTCACGATTACAGGGAATAAATAAGAATAAAGGTGGCTATAAAAAAATGTATACGACATTAAAAGAGGTAACAAAAACAGCAGAAGCTTTGAATTTTACCGTGGGCGCATTCAACACGCATAACTTAGAGATGTTGCCAGAAATGTTACGAGCAGCCAAAGAAATGGGTGCGCCGATCATTATCCAAACAAGTGTGGATACGGCGAAATATATTGGGATGAATGTCTTAGTCAATGTAGTGAAAACGATCGCTGAAGAAGAAATGGTGGATGCTGTTCTTCATCTGGATCATGCGCGTGATTTCTCTGATATCAAGCAAGCAATCGATAGCGGTTATACTTCGGTGATGTATGATGGTTCCCATTTACCTTTTAAAGAAAATATCTTGAAAACAAAAGCAGTCGTTGAATACGCCCACGCTCGTGGTGTCTCAGTGGAAGGGGAGCTAGGAACGATTGGTGGGACGGAAGAAGGAATCCATGTGGCAGAAGATGATAAAGTGTATACGAAACCCGAAGATGCGGTAGAATTCGTAGCAGCAACTGGAGTAGATGCATTAGCAATTGCTATTGGAACAAATCATGGGCAATTCAAATCAAAAACAGAAGTCAATCTACCTCTCCTGAAAGAAATCGACGCAGTAGTCGATGTTCCCTTGGTCATCCACGGTGGTACTGGAGTGAAAGAGGAAGATTATCCAGAGTTGATCAACCACGGAATCCGTAAATTCAATGTTGGGACAGAGCTACTTGTCAACTGGACGAAAACAGCAAAAGAAAGCTTTGGTGAAACCGAAGTCAGCCGATCATTACGCCACAACGTGATCCCAGCCAACGAAGCAGTAAAGGCAATCATCAAACATAAAATCGGCTTGTTTTTGAATACAGGAAGTGAGATCTATGCAGAAAAGAGCTAAAATGAAAAAATATTTGTTTCTTTTGGCAGGAAGTCCGGGAACAGGAAAAACTTATTTGATGGAACGACTGTTCGAACGGTTTCCAACGATGTATCGTCTTACCTTAGATGAAGTCAAAGAGTATTACGCTGAATCAATTGGGTTCGACAATTTAGCTGAACGAGCAGAGCAAGAAAAAAACAAGGTGTATCCATTCTTTTATCAGGCGTTGGAACTGTACATGGAAGCTGGGAAGAAAGTGATTGTTTCAGAGTATCCTTTCAGTGACAAACAAAAAGGACCATTAGAAGCGTTATCAAAAAAATATGGCTATGAAGTGATCACGATTCGCTTGCACGCAGACTTTGATGTACTATGGCAACGACGTTATAAAAGAGATCGTGATCCTGAACGTCATTTGAGTTATATCATGGACCATTATCATTATGGGGATACGTTGGACGATCGATCGTTAGGAACCAATCATATCACCAAAGAAGAATTTAGAGCTGTTATAAATGATCGAAAGTATGAACACTTTGAACTTGGAACGCTTTATACATTCGATGTGACTGATTTTACCAAAGTGGATTATACGCCGCTGTTAGACGAGTTAGAGTGGCGAGTGGCGAATGACCAATAAAAATTAATATCTAGTTGATTGATTCAAGTTTTAAAATGAATCGTAAAAAGTAAAAGCCTATCCTCCTATTTATCGAGAGATAGGCTTTTTTGTTTTTTATTACTAGATTTCCGTGCCATATGTCAAAGCGACTCTTTGGTGGATAACCAATCTGATAATTTCTTTAAGACTGTTTGGACTTGTGGCTCGTTTGTTTGTTTCAAAAAGTCATGTTCTAGATCATAAACAGGTTTGAATCGACTATTCGGGATCTGTTTGCTTATCCTTTTACTTGCAGCAAAAGGTACTTCTTGGTCTGAGGTACTGGCGGTACTATAGCAAGGAGGAAAAGCTGCAAGTTCTTTTTCACGAATGGCATAATCCGACCAATCCAGTGATTTCGGTAAGTGATAGTAATCGGCTAAGATCCCGTGTTGTCGTCCGTAGTGATAAAGTAAGGCGCGAGCCATCAGTGGATCGTCTGCCGTGGGTGTTTGTTGATCAATGCTTATAAGCATTTCTTCTGTTAATGTGTGTGTGGTGGGATTGGTTTGTTTCTTCAGAAATTCAAAATTAGTATATCCATAAAAATTGATTAAGAAATTGGGTGAAATCCCTTTATCCATAAGCAAATATTTGGTTAGGTGGAACATCAAATAACTTCCCGCAGAACGTCCACAAATACCAAAGGGGTGTTCATGGATGATTGTCTTTTTTAAGACATCAAAGCTTTCATTTAGTTTTGCAATGATTTCTGTTACAGATGTATTTGGTGCCAACAGGTAATCAAGAGTTAGTAGAGTATAGCCATGAGCTAGAAAGAGATCCTTTAGTGTATGGGGTATGTCACCTTTTGATCCGTAAATCAATCCGCCACCATGCAGATAAAAGATATATTTCGGTGTATCGCTCTGAGCAGGATAAATGGTTACTGTAATGTCATCGAGTAGTTGTTTGGTTTCTTTCATTTGCCTGTCTCCTCATTTTGATAATATAGGCGCCAATCTCATGATTGACCATTTGTAACGGATTTGTTAAATCAATTGATAAATAATCGGAAATTTTGTGGAGACGATAACGAATCGTTTTAGCATGTAAAAACATTGCTTCTGCTGTTTGTTTGTAGTTGCGATTGTGTTGTAAAAAACAATAAAAAGTTTCAAATAAGTCATAGTCTGTTTGAGCCAACTGTGCCAATTTTGGGGGGATTGCTTCTTGCAATGTTGCTATCTGATTTTCTCGAATAAAATGTTTGAATATGCCGATATCTTCGGATGTCACAACAGGACCGTTGTAAAATGAGGTATTGAAATTCAAAATATCCAAACATTCAAACAACAATTCCTTGATTTCTTGTCGTGGTTTTGCTTGGCTGATGGCAAAGGTTACTTGTTCATTTTCTGCGAGTATTTCTACCATCAGACGTGAAATCTGATCTTTAGTGATAGGCCCTTCCGATTGAGCAAAGTTGAATAAAACAGCTGAATATTGATGTTGGTCAAAGAAAATCGCCTCTTTTTTCAGTGTCCGTAAAAGTGTAAGGATGCGATTTTTCATTAATTGCGTTTGCATCTCTTTAGTTGAAAAGACGATTGTCTGGTAAGTATCTTTTGACTGCATATGCGCTTCTTGTAGCAAGCTATCTAATTCTTCAGGATTTCGTGGTGTATTTTGTAAAATCGCATCAGCTAAATTATTTAAACGGGTATAACGTTCTTTTTTCAATAGGCTTTCTGTATTGAATTTTTCTTGCAAGGCGTCAATGGCATTTTCGATAATGACTAGGTCGGTTTCTTTGATTTGTTGGTTGTTCAGATAAACAAGCAATAAGCAATTGAGAGAGTAGTTATTGAAAATCGCAATCTCTAATGCATAGCGTTTTTTCGAGTCTGTTTGAGCATAAAGTGTCAGTAAAGAATAATCGTTTTTCATGAAATCTGTTTGCGGTAGCGATTCACGTGAGAGTACGATGGCATCGGTTGGAACCAGCCCTTCGCAAATTTCGATTTCTTTATCAAGCAATTTTAAGGAAAAAGGAAGTTCGATGATTTGATAAAACTCTTGCATGATCGTTTCTAAAGAAGAAAACTGCTTTTCTAGACGGTTGAATCTTTGGCGTGCTTCATAGTAGGTTCGTAAAGTATGGGCATGTGCATTGAGTAACGGCTCATAAATCGTTAATAGAATTTTTTCATAGCTGATTTCTTGGCTGATTTTGATCAATGGGATTTCATATTTGAAGCACAATGCAATAAACCATTCGGGGATCACCTTGATAAAACGATCGGTTTTTAACACAAGACCACTGATCCCGATTTGACACATCTTGATGAAAAAATCTTCCAGTTCTTTTTCTGACAAGTCGTTCAATGCATAAAACGAGGTCAGGATCAGCTGATTTTGTTTGCTCCAATTTTCGATATCAATGGCTTCTAAGACCATTGCAGTTTCGACTTCATTATCTAAACCGATCTCATTCGTTAGAATCTTCCCTTTTTTTAGTTCACCTAGCAATAATAACTCCCTTAATTTCATCATATTCTCCTTTTTTCCTTTTATGGATAAAAAGTATAGCATTCTTTTAGAAATACGTCCGATGAAAACACTTTCTTAATCTTCTACAATGACAGTGTAAGAATGAATAAGGAGGGGCATTATGTTAGAAACGGTTGTTTTACCAAATAATTATCAAGATTCCATCAACTTGATGCTATTGACTAATCAAATCAATTCGCTTGAGGAAGTCAACATGAGCCAGATCATGATGGGAACGGATGCTAATAAAGATATTTTAAATAACACGTCACTTTTAACAGAAAAGGCACAAACTGCGTCTGCGAACGATTTAATGATCGTGGTAGAGAGTGAGGATGAATCAATCATGGAAAAGGTACTGCCAATGATTGATGATTTTTTAGCGGATCTATCAGCAAAAGAGACAGCGCAACCGAATAAATCAGTGACCACGTGGAAAGAAGCATTGAAACAATTACCAGATGCAAATGTCGCCTTGTTTAGTATTCCGGGGGAATACGGCGCAGCAGAAATGGCACGTGCGTTGAAGAATAATCTGCATGTTTTTTCATTTACGGATAATATTGCGATCGAAGATGAAGTCCGTCTGAAAAAACTAGCGCATGAAAAAGGATTACTGATGATGGGGCCAGATTGTGGGACAGGTATTTTATCGAGTATTCCAATTGCTTTTACGAATGTTGTCGCACCTGGAAATATTGGCGTAGTTGGTGCATCTGGTACGGGTATCCAAGAAGTGACGACAATCATTGATCGTCTAGGTGGAGGTGTGGTTCATGCTATTGGTACCGGTGGTCATGACCTGAGCGACAAGGTGGGAGCAATAACGGTCAAAGATGCAATCGTGGCACTTGAAAACCATGAACCAACAGATGTGATCTGTGTGATTTCTAAGCCACCTGCAAAAGAGGTACGTGACGAAGTAGTGCAATTATTGCAGAGTATTTCAAAACCAGTCGTCGCTATATTTTTAGGAGAAAAACCAATGAATCACGAAGGAAAAGTCTATCTGGCACACACGTTAGAGGAAACTGCCCGTATCGCTGTAGATTTAGCAAACGAAGCAACAGTGAAAAAAAATTACTTTGAAGCACTAGAACAACCGGATGTCTTGACGCTTGCTAAAGAAAAAGTCGTCAAAGGGCTATATTCTGGAGGAACGCTCGCAGCTGAAGCAGGCATGCTGATTTCAGAAGCATTAGATTTAGGTGGTCTGGTCAAAGAAGATGGGTACATCTTGAAATCTCAAGGTTATGAAGTGATTGATTTAGGAGATGATCGTTATACACAAGGGAAACCACATCCAATGATCGATCCGGAAGTCCGGATCCACAAAATAGAAGAGTACGCCAAGGAAGAAGAAACTGGCGTCATCTTATTTGATATTGTTTTAGGATATGGTGCACATGAAGACATGGTGGGTGCATTGTTACCAACGCTCCAATCTGCGCAGTCAGAAGCGGAAAAAGCAGGACGTGAACTTTATTTCGTGGCGACAGTCTGTGGGACGAAGAATGATCCACAAGACTACCAAAAATCAGTGGAACGCTTGAAAGAAGCAGGTGTTTTTGTCGCAGAGAGTAATGCTAAAGCGGTTCAACTGGCATTGTTGTTAAAAGGCATCAGATTGTCTGAAGCAGATAAAGAAGTCTTAGCATATGATGGAAAAACAGTTGCTGTACCACAACCGAGTGAGCAAGTCATGGAATTATTGACGACGAAACCGCGTGTAGTGAATGTCGGTTTGAAAAGCTTCACCGAATCGATTGTCACCTATGGTGGACAAACAGTCCAGTTGGATTGGCGGCCTCGCGCGAGCGGTAACAAGAAAATGATCAAAATTTTAGATGCGTTGGAAGAGCATCAGGAGCAAATTGACGAAGAAAATCAGAAAGTGACAGAAAAAATCAAGAACGCACAGCCGTTTCTGGTCGATGTGGTCCCTGCAAAAACGGTGATTCCTGAATTAAATGATCCAAAGCAAAAAACACTATTGCATGCAGGCCCGCCAATCACTTGGGAGGCGATGACCGGACCGATGCGAGGCGCGTGTCTAGGTGCAGCGTTATTCGAACGTTGGGCAGAAAACGAAGAAGAAGCATTAGCACTTTTTGAAGCAAATGAAGTGCGATTCATTCCTTGTCATCATGTACAAGCAGTAGGACCGATGGGAGGGATCACTTCTGGTGATATGCCGGTCTTCATTGTTGAAAACCGGAAAGAAGGCAATCAAGCCTTCTGTATCTTGAATGAAGGTATCGGTAAGGTATTACGTTTTGGTGCGTATTCCCAAGAAGTCGTTGATCGCTTAGATTGGATCAAAGAAGTACTAGGACCAACAATTCATCAAGCGTTGGCATTCACCGAGGAAGGATTGAATCTAAATGTTTTGATCGCCCGGTCGATTACGATGGGGGATGAATTCCATCAAAGAAATATTGCTGCTTCTTTGAATTTCCTGAAAGAAATCGCTCCATTGATCATTCAAACGGAGATTCCTGAAGAACAAAAATATGATGTAATCAAGTTCTTAGCAGATACGGATCAATTTTTCTTGAATATCATGATGGCTACGGGAAAAGCAATCGTCGATGGTGCGCGCCAAGGGACTAAAGGAACAATCGTGACAACGATGACACGTAATGGTGTTGATTTTGGTGTTCGAATCGCAGAAACAGGCGATACATGGCATCTAGCGCCTGTAAATACACCAAAGGGCTTGTACTTTACAGGATTCAATGAAGAAGATGGTAATCCCGATATTGGCGATAGTGCTATCACAGAAACTGTCGGTGTAGGAGGAATGGCCATGGTGGCAGCACCAGGTGTGACCCGTTTTGTTGGCGCAGGTGGTTTTGAAGATGCGTTAGCAACCTCAAATGAAATGGCGAAAATCTGCGAAGGGCATAACCCAACGTTTTCGATACCAACTTGGGATTTTCAAGGAACTTGCTTAGGAATCGATATTCGCAAAGTGGTGGAAACAGGAATCACTCCTGTTATAAATACTGGAATCGCGCACAAAAATGCTGGAGTGGGGCAAATTGGCGCAGGTACAGTTCGGGCACCACTCGCTTGCTTTGAACAAGCCTTAGAGGCCTATGCTAAGGAGCTAGGGATCAACGTTGAGTAATCAAGAAATTCAAATGAGCGAGTATTTATCTCCACTTTTGCAATTTGGAAAAATAGGTGTGATCCACAGCGTATTTGAGCATTCCTTTAATGTTGAAATAAAGCAACAATTGATCAATATCGCCTGTTTTCATGACTATCTATCTAGTTTTGGTATCAATCTTCCTGAATATCGATTTAACACACTTGCTTCGGCTCTTCAAACAGGAAATCGTGTGAAAATAAATGACGATCAATTGACGATCTACAGTACTTCAAGTGTCAGACAAGTGACATTAAAACCGTGTCGGCTGGTTCCGCTCAACGTCTTCAAGTTAGGGCTATCGAAAAAACAACTACTTTTATTGAAACCATTTTTGGCTGAAAAAAACTGGCAGACAAAAATCGGGTTACCGGTAGATAAACGTGCATCGACACTGTTTGCTCGAATGGCACAGCCAAACAGAGAGTGGACGACAACTGAATGGCAAGAAGTCGTTGGTTATCTTTTAGGCAGAGGCAAAGGATTGACGCCTAGTGGTGATGACCTATTGATGGGCTATCAGCTTGTTTTAGGGACTGTTTCAGATCCCAGAGGAATCGCGCTAGCGGTTGCTCTGGGAGAAGCCCAAACGGCAACGACTGCAATCAGCCAAGCGTATCTAACTTGTGCGACAAAGGGGTACGCCAATTCACTAGTGTATCAATTATTTTTAGACTTAGCAGAAAATCAAGAGGAGAAAATAGAAGAACAGTTAGAGAAAATCATGAGAATCGGTCATTCTTCGGGAAAGGATCTAGCTTTTGGTATTTGGTTGGCGCTACAAGCAATCGAAGGAGAAGAAAGTGAGGGTGAAACATGGAAGCGAGTAAACAAAAACAAGCAGTAAGAGTCAGTGATACTTACTGGATCAAAGTAGTAGCAATCTTTTTTATTGGTTGGATCTTGATGTATGCCACACGAACGATTTTCAACCCGATCATGGGGGTTGTTGGGGAAGAATTCGGTTTAAGCAATACGCAATTAGGCTTAGCAAATAGTATCTTCTTTCTGACATATGCCATCGCTCAGATTCCTTTTGGGATCGTCGGAGACAAAATTGGACGAAAGTTAGTCATCACAGTGGGATTTTTACTTTTGGCAGTAGCGACATACTTCACCGGATTAGCCACGACGTTTATTTTATTCTTAGTGATTCGTGCCATCGCTGGGATCGGGCAAGGTGCTTACTACGGTCCACAGTTTGCCTTGTCGACAGAAGCGATTCCAAAGAGTAAACGGACGATTGGAAATGCCATCATTAATAGTGGTATGGCTTTTGGAACATCAGGCGGTTATCTTCTATCAAGTAAATTGGTCTTAGAAAACGGAGATGATTGGAGCAAACCTTTTTATCTTATGGCGATCCCTACATTGATTGTCGGCATTTTGTTTTATGTATTGTTGAAAGAAAAAGTGATCCGTCCGGGTGAAGAAGCGGAAGTGGAAGAAGGTCCAAAAGAAAAAATTTCTTTGAAGCAGATTTTTACAAATCGTAACTTAGTAGCAGCCTTTATTTTATGTTTTACCAGCATTTATGCTAATTTTGTGATTCTCACTTGGTTGCCGCAGTTTTTGATTGCAGAACGTGGATTTACTGGAGCGAGTGTCGGCTTTATTTCTTCTTTAGTCCCTTGGGCATCGATACCAGGCGCCTTACTCTTTGCACGGGTCAATGATAAGACAGGAGCGACGAAGAAACTAGTGTTTGTTTTGGTTCCATTAGCAATCGTTTCGGTTTTTGCTATCGCTTTTGTTACCAATCGTACCTTATTGATCACAGTGCTTATTCTTTATGGATTGACTGGGAAATTAGCACTTGACCCGATCATGGTGACGTTTGTCACGAAACATGCACCAAGAGCAGCCTTAGGAACGACGTTAAGTGCGTATAATTTTATCGGGATGTCAGGATCGATTTTAGCGCCTTACGTTACTGGTTATTTAGCAGATACTTCAGGTTCGATGCAAGTTGGTTTTTACCTCTCTTGTGTCTTGTTGATCATCGGGTTGATTCTCTTTGCCCTATTGGCAAAAGAGGATCGTACACAAACGCTGAAGTAATAGAAAGAGGTGTAGGAAAGACATGGGATTAAATGTGATTGCTTTAGGTGGGAATGCTATTTTAGAAACTGATCCAACCGATAAAGGACAAAAAGCCGTAGTCGAACAGGCGGCTGAAGCTATCGCAGCTTTTGTTGAACAAGGAGAACAAGTCATTCTTTGTCATGGCAATGGTCCGCAGGTTGGCAATTTATTATTGCAGCAACAAGCAGGAATAAGCGCAAAAAATCCTCCAATGAGCTTGGATACATGTGTCGCAATGACGCAAGGAAGTATTGGCTATTGGTTACAACAAGCGTTAACCAATGCGTTTACGCAACATGGGATCAACCAACCGGTCGTCTCCATCGTGACACAAGTGTTAGTTGATCCGAATGATCCATCGTTTCAGAAGCCAACGAAACCGATTGGACCATTTTATACAGAAGAGGAGGCAAAAAAATCGGTACAAAAGAATGAAGGAACATACGTGGAAGATGCAGGACGTGGCTACCGTAAAGTCGTTGCATCTCCTCAACCAAAAGAAATTGTGGAAAAAGAAGCACTCCAAGCATTAGTAGCAGCTAATGTTGTCACGATTTGTGCAGGTGGTGGTGGTATCCCAGTGATTGAATCATATGGGCTTTATCAAGGCGTGGAAGCTGTCAATGATAAAGATTTCTCAGCAGCCGTATTGGCAGACGCTATGGGTGCCGATCGTTTGATCATTTTAACTGGTGTCGAGCATATCTATATCAACTATGGAAAACCAGAAGAACAAGCCTTAGGGACGATGACTCCCGAAGAAGCAAAAGAATACGTAGCTGGTGGTCATTTTGCAGCTGGAAGTATGTTGCCAAAAGTAGAGGCAGCGGTCCGTTTTGTTGCAAGTGATCCAAAACGTCAAGCAGTCATTACTTCCATTGAAAAATTGAACCATTTGACTGAAGGTGCGGGAACAGTGATTCAACAAACGAGGTAACGAGTGATGAAAAAAAATGCCATGATCACTCAAATTAGCCTTGCATTGGCTTTAGGTATTCTGGTGGGGATGTTCTGGCCTATGAGTGCGTCTGTGTTAAAACCGATTGGCGAAGTATTTTTACGACTGATGCAGATGGCGATTCCATTATTGATCCTTGGTCAGATCATTCAAGCTTTAGGTAGTATTGATTTGAAGGAATTAGCAAGTATTGGGACACGCACCTTGCTCATCTTTGGGATTTCCTCCTTATTGGCAGCTTTATGGGGTGTGTTATTGGCTGTTTTGTTTACGCCTGGATCTGGCATGGAACATATAGAGCGATTAAGTCCTACGATCGAGGCGCAAGAGCTGTCGATCCAAGAAACATTTCTCCAGTTTGTGCCTAAAAATATTTTTGACTCCCTTACGCAAGGTTCGATTATCCAAATCATTGTTTTCGCGATTTTTTTCGGCCTAGCCTTGAATCACTATGGACAAAAACAGCCCCAATCGAAGTTGTTTCAACTAATCATTGATTTTAACGAAGTGATTATCCAAGTCATCAAGTATGTGATGCATTTTGCCCCTATTGGGATATTTGCCTTGGTGAGTAGCAGTATCAGCCAATTAGGCGCACAAGTCATTCTGCCAATGGTGAAATATCTACTGGTGTATAGCTTAGCTACAGTATTGTTCTTACTGGGATGGTTAGTTGTTGTCAGTATATACGGCCGATTACATCCGTTAAAATTGATCATGAATATGAAGAATATGTCGATCATGGCGCTTGCAACGACTTCTTCAGCCATCACTTTACCAATCGAATTAGAAGAAGCACAACATAAATTAGGGTTGAGTAAGCGAATCAGTCACTTAGTCTTACCATTAGGAATGTCATTGAACAGTAATGGCTCAGCAATGCACATGGCACTGACAGTGATCACGATCGCCCAGATGTACCAAGTAGAGTTTCGATGGACGACCATGGTCTATCTTGCGATTTTAGCCACTTTTATTTCTTTAGCCAATGCGGTAGTTCCTGGAGCGGGGCTCGTTTCTTTAGCCATTATCGTGCCGCAAATGGGGTTACCTATTGAAAGTATTGCCATTTTTGGCGGTGTCGAATGGTTGGTGGGGATGTTGCGTACGATTTTGAATGTCAATTCTGATGTGTATTCAGCGATCCTAGTGGCGAAATCAGTCGATGAAATCGATTATGAGATTTTTAGTCGTGGCTAAATGAATAAAAAGAAAGGGGTTGCAATTTTAAAAAATACTTGTTATAGTAAATGTAAATAAAACAGGCATGTGACTGGTAAAGCAGGCAGGACCTAAAGAAAGACACACAAAGAATCCTTTGTTGTTATTTCTTATGGTCTTGCCTGCTTTTTTCTTTTTTGTCTGCGCAGCGAAAAAGAAAAACGAAAGAAGGAGTGGAAAAAATGGATTATCAAACTTTAGCAAAGCATATTTTACAATTCGTTGGCGGAAAAGAAAATATCATTCATTTGGAACATTGTTCAACTAGACTTCGTTTTACGTTGAAAGATGTCAAACAAACAAATCGTGAAGAGTTAGAACGCTTAGATGGGGTCATTGGTGTTCGTAGCAATGCTCAATTCCAAGTAATCATTGGGAATGAAGTAGTGGAAGTTTATGACGAATTAGCCAAATTGATCGGAGAAATCTCTGCAGATCAGAACATAAACAAAGAAAAGAAACCTGTTGGCACAATTTTACTTGATTTTATCATTTCAGTCTTTCAACCGTTGATTCCCGCGATTGCAGGTGGCGGTGTCTTAAAATCACTTTTACTGCTCTTATCTTTATTGGGTGTCATGGATGCAAACTCATCTACTTACCTTCTATTGAATTTGATCGGAGGAGCGCCTCTTTATTTCTTACCGATTTTAGTTGCGATGACGACGGCAAGAAAGCTAAAAGTCAATGAGATCGTAGCTGTTTCAGCAGTGAGTGCCTTGCTTTTACCAGAAATGGCAACCCTTCTAGCAGACGGAACATCCTTTCTAGGGTTCTCAATTGAAAATATTGCGTATGCTTCTCAAGTCTTCCCAGCAATCTTAACAGTGTTGTTTTATAGTATCGTCGAAAAATATGTCACGAAAATTTCTCCGAAGCCGATTCGTATTTTCTTTGTTCCGATGGTTGCTTTATTAGTGACTGTCCCAGTTGCACTGCTGATTTTAGGCCCTTTAGGCTATAACGTTGGTGGCGCATTCTCATATTTGATCGTCGAGTTATATCAACGATTAGGCTGGTTAGCAACAGGTTTACTTGCTGCAGTTTTACCATTGATGGTCGTTACTGGTATGCACAAAGCGATGATTCCTTATGCTGTTTCTTCAATGGGAGAGTTAGGAAAAGAGATGCTCTATTTACCGGCTTCTTTGGCTCACAATATCGCTGAATCTGGTGCATGTTTTGCCGTAAGTTTAAAGACAAAAAATATGAAATTGCGACAAACAGCGATTTCTGCAGGAATCTCAGCTTTGTTTGGTATCACTGAACCCGCATTATATGGGGTCACGATCTTACACAAAAGGGTATTGAGTATCGTGATGGTTTCTAGTTTCATCGGCGGGATATTTGCCGGAATCATGGCTTTAGAAGCCTTCGCATTGGTTGGACCAGGGATTGCGAGTATCACTATGTTTGCCAGTGCAGATCAACCGATGAATCTTGTCTGGGCATTCGTCTGTACAGCTCTTTCTTTTGTTGTGTCGTTTGTAGGTGGCTTGGTATTTTTTAAAGATCAAGAAGAAGCAACCACACAAGAAGAGAACGAGAGTCGTAGGGGAGGAACTTGGGGTATCGTGAGCCCAGTCAAAGGGCAAGTGATTCCTCTTGAAACAGTCCCAGATGATGTCTTTTCTAGTGGGATGGTTGGCGAAGGTGTCGGGGTCATTCCAGAAGAAGGTATTGTTTTTTCTCCTGAAGAAGCACAAGTGACCATGCTATTTGAGACAGGTCATGCAATCGGGTTACGAACGGTGAGCGGAGTAGAATTACTGATTCATGTAGGAATCGATACAGTCAAGTTACAAGGTGAAGGTTTCCATGCCCTTGTTCAAGAAGGGCAGATGGTGCAACCAGGCGAGCGTTTACTTGAGTTTGATATTGAAAAAATCAAACAAGCAGGATTTGATCCAGTCGTTGTGGTGGTCGTGACCAATCAGAAGGAGTATCACATTGATCGTCAAGTAGAAAATCAATCAGTGACACCCGAAACTGAGTTATTGATGATTTCTGCTTTAGCAAAATGAAAAAATGAAAGTGAGGAATAGAAAAATGGATATGACACAAACAGGTTTTCCCGAAGGATTTCTATGGGGAGGTGCAATTGCAGCAAACCAAGTAGAAGGGGCATGGGATATTGGTGGAAAAGGGTTATCTGTGGCCGATGTTGCAACCTACAAACCCAATGTAGACAACAAAGATTACGCAGCTCATGTAGGTGTGACGATCGAAAAAGTAGAAGAAGCAATAGCCGACCCTACAGACAAGTGGTTCCCTAAACGACGAGGGGTCGATTTCTATCATCGTTACAAAGAGGATTTAGCGTTATTTGCAGAAATGGGGTTTACTACATTACGTTTGTCGATTGCGTGGTCCCGACTCTTTCCAAATGGGGATGAAAAGACAGCTAATCCTGAAGGTGTCTCATTTTACAAAGAAGTTTTTAAAGAAATGAAGCGCTTAGGAATCGAACCGATTGTGACCTTGTCTCATTATGAGATGCCATTAGCATTAGCGATGAAAGGCAACGGTTGGATTCAACGAAGTGTGGTGGATGACTTTGTTCGATTTGCAGATACTTGTTTTGATGAATTTGGGGAGTATGTTCATTACTGGTTGACGTTCAATGAAGTGGATAGTATTTTTAGACACCCATTTACGACTGCAGGGATTTTGACTGATACAATCGAACCAGACAAAATCGAAGCGGCTATTTATCAAGCGTTACATCATCAATTTGTGGCAGGGGCTTTAGCAACGAAACATTGCCATGAAAAAATCCCTGGTAGCCAAGTTGGTTGTATGTTGACCAAATTGATGACCTATCCGTTGACGAGCCGACCAGAAGATGTGGAACGAACATTGAAAAAGAATATGAACAATCATTTTTATGCGGATGTTCAAGTGAAAGGTATGTATCCGCCGCTCGTGTTGAAAGACTTAGCCAACCGTCATATCACAATCGACATGCTACCTGGTGACAAAGAATTATTGAAAGAACATACGGCAGATTTCTTATCGTTTAGTTATTATATGTCTATGTGTGAATCCGCAGATCCAAAGGCAGAGCGGACACCGGGGAATACCGTTTTGGGTGTTAAAAATCCTTATTTAGAAGCGACAGATTGGGGCTGGCAAATCGATCCTTTAGGCTTGAAAATTTCTTTACTAGAATTATATGACCGTTATCAAGTACCCTTGATGATCGTTGAAAATGGCATGGGAGCTTTTGATGAAGTGATTGACGATGAAATCCATGATCCCTATCGAATCGCCTATTTTACTGCACATTTCAAAGCGATGAAAGCAGCCATCGATGAAGGGGTGGATTTGATTGGGTATACAAGTTGGGGGCCTATTGATTTAGTCAGTGCCGGAACCTCTCAAATGTCAAAACGTTACGGATTCATTTATGTAGATGCGGATGATGAAGGAAATGGAAGTTATGATCGCTTGCGTAAAGATTCATTTTACTGGTATAAAGAAGTTATTAGAACGAACGGTCGATCCATCGAGTGAAGGAACTGTTCGATGCGTTCAAGGAGTAACCTTGACCGAAGGAGGCTATCATGAGGAAAATACTAAAGGTGCTTAACTCCAGTGTGGTATTGATCGACAGCAATCAGCAAAAAATGATTGCTTTAGGAAAAGGGATTGGTTTTGGCAAAAAGCCCGGTGAGATCATCTCGGATGATTCGATTGATGAAATCTATCTGCCCTATGATGAAGGCAAAGCCATGCAATTATTGGATTTGATCAAAGAGGTTCCTTTGACCTATTTTGAATTAACGAAAGCAATGGTCTCTAGTATGGAGAAACGACTAGGGAAACGGTTAAACTCTAGTATTTATTTAACATTACCTGATCATTTACATTTTTCAGTTGAACGTATGACCAAAGGAATCATCATCACTAACCGGTTATATTGGGAAATCAAGAATTACTATCCGGAAGAATATCAAGCAGCCGAGCAAGCGCTAACGATCTTCAATGAAAAATCCGATGTCGAGTTACCCATTGAAGAGGCAGCAAATATCGCCTTTCATGTCATTAATTCATTGTCTCAAGAAAGTCAGGGAACCGATAGTATGAAGCAAGCGAAAATGATTGGTGGCATCGTCAACTTAGTAAAATATTCGATTCGGATCGACATTGCTCCAGACTCGATCCATTATAGTCGTTTTATTACTCATGTTCGTTTTTTCGTTGAACGGTTGTTTGCGAATAAGATGCTGGATGGACAAGATGATGGTCTGTATCAGCAAATGTGTACCTTGTATCCATTGGCGATGGAAAATGCAGACAAAGTAAGGCAATATATCCAGAAAATGATCCAACAGGAAATCACGAAAGAGGAAGTCACCTATCTAGGTGTGCATATCAATCGATTGATGCGGCACCCTGATTGAAGAAAAAATAGACAAGATTAAGTAATGAAAAGCAGCAAGCCAGTGATCCTTTCTGGTAGCTGCTTTTTTTTGTAACAAATAGGAGGAATAGACTTTTTAGCAAAATATATGTCTATAAAGTACCAGATATCCTATTTTTTGGATAATATCGTGTGGTGATTCACAATCGTATCTGATTAGTTATATAACATAATTGATTTAAAAATTAACAAAAATAATTAGGGTTATATTAAAAAAACGGGCTGTTTTTAGTGTATAATACTCCTTAGTGTCATGCGACAACCCATCCACTTGGGCTTAAAATGATTAGATAACGCTTACGTTTGTGAGCAATCAATCAGGCTATTTGAAATAAATCAAAGGAAATGGGAAAATGAGTCAAGTAAAATAGTTTTTCAAGCGAATAATCAGTCATAACTAGCGGACATTGTGAATGATTGAATGATCGTAAGGGGAATTATTTGCTTATTCGTCGTATAACCAAATTAAAGGGGGAGAACAAAGAAATGAAGATAGCAATTGCTGGTGCAGGTGCAATGGGGAGTCGGTTTGGACTCATGTTGCAAAAAGGTGGAAATGACGTGACATTGATCGATGGTTGGAAAGACCATGTAGAAGCGATCAAAGAAAACGGATTGAAAGCTAACTTTAACGGTGAGGACATCGTTGTCGATATCCCAGTCGTTCTTCAATCAGAAATCAATGACGTAGAAAAAGTTGATTTGATCGTCTTATTCACGAAAGCAATGCAACTAGAAAAAATGTTGGAAGATATTCGTCCAATGATCAAAGATGAGACCAAAGTCCTTTGTTTATTGAACGGAATCGGCCATGAAGATATTATTGAAAAATTTGTACCAATGAAAAATATTTTTATTGGTAATACAATGTGGACGGCAGGCCTAGAAGGTCCTGGACGTGTGAAATTATTTGGTAGTGGTTCAGTAGAACTACAAAACTTAGGAGACGGACAAGAAGAAGCTGCGAAAGAATTGGCAGAAACTTTAGCTGAATCGGGTTTGAATGCGAAGTATTCAAGTAATATCCATTACTCGATCTATCGTAAAGCTTGTGTCAATGGCACGATGAACGGCTTATGTACGATTTTAGACGTGAACATGGCAGGACTTGGTCGTACTTCTACGGCTCATGATATGGTTGTTGCTATCGTAAATGAATTTGGTCAAGTAGCAAAAGCAGAAAATATTGATTTAGATGTGGAAGAAGCAGTCGCACACTGTGAAACTTGTTTTGATCCTGAGACGATCGGTATGCATTTCCCATCGATGCATCAAGATTTGATCAAAAACAACCGATTGACAGAAATCGACTATATCAACGGTGCGATTTCACGTAAAGGAAAGAAATACGGGATCGCTACGCCTTACTGTGACTTTTTGACAGCGCTCGTGCATGCAAAAGAACAGATTTTACAGGCGAAATAGGAGGAACAAATAAATGGATACGACGAATAAATTAACGCCAAGAATTTTTTTGAACAAAGTATTAGCTGGAACAGCAACAGGGATCATCGTAGGACTGATTCCAAATGCTGTTTTAGGAGCTATTTTAAAGTATTTCAGTGAATATCCTGTTGCTGTGACGATCGCACAACTAGCTGTGATCTTCCAATTAGCGACTCCGTTGATCATTGGTGGTTTGATCGGGTTACAATTTGGGTTTAATCCGATGCAAATGATGGTAGTAGCTGGTGCTTCATTTGTCGGCTCTGGTGTTGTCCGCTTTATGCCAGACCTTGGTGAAGCAGGTGTATATGTAGGGTCAGGTACAGGAGATATCATCAATACTATGATCACTGCAGCGATTGCTGTTGGTCTGATCCTATTGATCGGCGATCGTTTTGGCTCAGTCGCAATCGTATTGACACCAATCGTAGTCGGTGTGGGCGCAGGTCTTATTGGGTTTTATTTATTCCCTTATGTGACAGCGATCACCTCTGCAATCGGTGAAGGTATCAATAACTTCACGACATTGCAACCTCTTTTGATGTCTATTTTGATCGGTTGTTCATTTGCCTTTTTGATCATTTCACCGATTTCAACAGTGGCGATTGGTTTAGCAATCCAGTTAGACGGTGTCTCTGCTGGTGCTGCTGCTATGGGTGTTGCAGCAACAACCTTTGTGTTGATCGTCAATTCTTGGCGTGTCAATAAATCAGGTGTCACGATTGCGATTGCGTTAGGTGCGATGAAGATGATGATGCCGAACTTATTCCGTAAACCGATCATCTTAGTTCCATGTTTAGTAAGTGCGGTTATCACAGCGATACCTGTTGCACTTTTCTCTGTATCAGGAACACCAGCTTCTGCGGGCTTTGGGATCGTTGGTTTAGTTGGCCCTCTTGCTTCATTAGATGCTGGACTAAATATCGTGATGGTGTTGATTTGTTGGTTCGTCGTACCAGTCGCGGCTGCTTTATTTACGCAATTGGTATTTGAAAAAGTCTTAAAACTTTACGACCGAGAAGAAGTCTTCAAATTCTTAGGTTGATCAAAATTATAAAAGAAAAAAACGCAAAACAGAGAAATTTCTGGATTGCGTTTTTTTTTGAGAAGAAGCTGGTGTTATCTGCTATACTGACACTAAATGAAAACAATGGATCATTTGATCCAATAGAAGGAGAATACATGAGAAATATAAAATTAACGATCGAATATGATGGAAAAAGATATTCTGGTTGGCAACGACTTGGTAATGATGAAAAAACGATCCAAGGAAAGATCGAAGCGATCATTTCGCAAATGACCGGTGAAACGATTGAGATTATCGGTTCTGGTCGAACAGACGCTGGGACACACGCCAGAGGTCAAGTAGCTAACTTCAAAACAGCTAGTACAATGAGTCGAATGGAGATGCTGGATTTCCTCAATCGTTATTTGCCAAGAGATATTGTGGTGAAAAAAGTGGAAGAAGTACCTGAACGTTTTCATGCTAGATATAATGCAAAAGGGAAAAAATATAGTTACTACGTTTGGAATGCACCGATTCCAACAGTGTTTGAAAGAAACCATAGTTTTGATTATCCGAAGGCACTTGATTTGGAGAAAATGGAAGAAGCTTGTCGGAAACTAGAAGGAAAACATGACTTTATTGGATTTTCAGCATTGAAAAAAGCAAAAAAATCAACAGTACGTACAATTGAAGAATTATCGGTCCAACAAGAAGGTAATATGCTTCATTTTACATTTGTAGGGGATGGTTTTTTGTATAAAATGGTACGGATCTTAATGGGAACGATTTTAGATATTGGTTCAGGTAAAGCAGATTTATCTTTGATCGATACGATTTTTGAAACGAAAGTCAGACAGCAAGCAGGCGAGACAGTTCCCGCACATGCGCTTTTTCTAGATGAAGTGTATTATTAAGAGATGTTAAATGATTCAAAGAAAATAGTGAAAAAGCAATCTCAGCTTTTTCCTGTTTCCTTGGATCGACAAGGGACACTTTGGGAGGAGGAGATCCGATGAAGAAAGAGGAAGAAATCACCACTCTCTATAATTTGATTTTAAACCCAAACACGCGAGACTGGGAGCGGCAACAACTAATGGCAGCAAAAGAAGAGTTAGCAACTTCTGTTTCTCTAAAAGAGGTACTTGAAAAGTTGGAAGTTTCTTTACGACCATTAGCTTTACGACAAAATCTAACGCCAGATGTCATGGATTTCTATTTGCAAATGATCGGCGATCCGTTAGGGGAAGCGCGGTATGATTTTTCTAAACACGAAATGACAGATCCGACTGTTCAAGAACGAGCAGTATTTGCTGGCGGTTGTTTTTGGTGTATGGTAGAGCCTTTTGAGCAAAAAGCAGGGATTGTTTCTGTGATGTCCGGGTACACAGGTGGACAGTTTGATTCCCCTAATTATGACCAAGTCAGTGGCGGCTATACTGGTCATGTGGAAGCAGTGGAGATCATATTTGATAAGCGAGTGATCAGTTATCAAGAGCTAGTCGAGATTTACTGGCAAGTAACGGACCCGACGGATGAATTTGGACAATTCCAAGACCGCGGAGAACAATATCGCCCAATCATTTTTGTTCAAAATGAAGAGCAACAAAAAACTGCTGAAGCGTCGAAACAAGCATTAAGCGCATCAGGTCGCTACAGAAAACCGATAGTTACAGCTATTTTGCCAGCGACAGCTTTTTGGCCGGCTGAAAATTACCATCAACAATTTTACCAGAAGCAACCAAAACGTTACAAAAAAATAAAACAAACCCGTCGTCAATTAGCATTTTTGCAAAGAATGACGCACAATTGGGGGAAAAAAGCCAAGAAATAAATAAGTTAACACAATTATGATAGCGTTTTCTGCCAGAGCTGATGTATCACTTGAAAGTAGACAAGGATACATGGGTACTTGAAATAGAGATGGATCAAAAAGCTGGGTTAGTAGTCATCTGCTATCCTTGAAAATGAAAAACGGCATTCCAGAAGTAACTCCTTATTTTTTCGGAGTGGAAGACTTCTGTGATAATCATAAAAAATAAGGAGTGAATGAAATGTATGTAGCTGATAAAACGCGTTACGAAAACATGGAGTATCGTAAAAGCGGTCGATCTGGCTTAAAGCTGCCCTTACTGTCTTTAGGGTTATGGCAAAATTTTGGGGAATATGATCCCATCAGTAATCAGCGGGAAATTTTAAGGGGGGCTTTTGATTTAGGCATCACCCATTTTGATCTAGCCAATAATTATGGTGGACCTGCTGGAGCAGCTGAAACAAACTTTGGGCGACTTTTTAAAGAGGATTTCAAATCCTATCGAGATGAACTGATTATCTCTAGTAAAGCAGGCTATCATATGTGGGATGGCCCTTATGGCGATTGGGGGTCTCGTAAGTCGATCATTGCCAGTTGTGACCAGAGTTTGCAACGTATGGGTTTGGACTATGTGGATATTTTCTATCATCATCGTCCAGATCCTGAAACACCTTTGGAAGAAACCGCAGAGGCATTGATGCAATTAGTTCGACAAGGAAAGGCCCTTTATATCGGTATCTCTAACTACAATGGGGCGGACACACAGCGAATGGCGGAAATTTTACGCAAAAAAGATGCACCCTTCGTGATCCATCAAATGCGTTACAATCTGTTTTCAAGAGAATTACTTGAGACGGACTTAGCACCTGTTCTTGCTGAAAGTGGACTAGGTGCAATCACGTTTAGTCCCTTAGCACAAGGCTTGTTAACGAATCGCTACTTACATGGTATTCCTGAAGATTCACGTGCCCATCGAAAAGAAATCCCTTTTCTTTCAGAAGAACAGATTGCACCGACACTACGTAAAATCACACAGTTACAGGAAGTGGCGGAAGCGAGAGGACAAACATTGGCTCAGATGGCATTGGCGTGGAATGTGCGACAACCATCAGTGACAAGTGTCTTAGTCGGTGCTAGCCGTTTGAGTCAGTTGCAGGAAAGTGTCAAAATGAAAGATAATCTCGTCTTTGCACCAGAAGAACTAGCAACGATCGAAACGATTTTGGCAGAAAATTAACGTGTGAGAAAATCACGTTGAAGTGGATACAACAAAAGCAAGAGTGTCTGGGGCATTAGTCCTCTAGCATATTTTAAAACCGAATAAAAGGCGGAAACAGGAGTAACTTCTTCGGAAATAAGGCGTCATCCACAAAAATTTGAAAAACAATTTTCGTGGATGGCGCCTTATTTATCGAGGCTAAACACTTCTGTTCCAACCTCCTCTTGCTTCTGCTATCGTATTTTGTGTTTGAGAGGTGATGTAGAGACAGACGGCGCAGATTGTTTTTCTTCACTTCTTTTTTACTTGGTACAATAACTTGCCTGCTTGTTCTTCTAAAGTGAAGGTTTTATCGTCTTGCTTTTTTTGTTCCTGTTCTATTTGTTCCAAATTTGTTTCAGACGCAACAGAAGGAGCCTTCACATACAACATACGCCCATCTTCTGCGGTTTTTATTAAAGATACGGGAGACGAGTGGCTATCGATTTCTGTTTTTTTTTCTGACACTGTCGCTGTTTCTAGCGTTAGCTCACTTATTTTTCTTGTGAATGGTTCATGTAGTTCTTCCTCAGTTTCCAAATCAATCTCTTCCTCTAGTGGTAGTTGATAAATTTCATCTAATAAACTTTTTGAGAAAAACCAACCATCATTCTTTTTTTTACCCATAGTTGTCAAACACTTCCTTTTATTTAAAAATAACTTTTCCTAAAATACGAGAATGACTAACAAGTCCAAATGTCCGACTATCTTCAGAAATATCCGGATTATCGCCTAAAACAAAATAGGTATTTTCAGGAAGATAGGTCAAATGTTTCATTTGCGCGACTGCTTCTGGACTCAGTCGAAAAATCTCTGTAGGAGAATGGGGCTTGCTGCCTAAATGCAAGGTCAGTTCATTCCCATGTACTTTTATAGAATCTCCTGGGATTCCGATAATCCTTTTTACGATTTCATCCGTAGAGGATCGCTGAATAGCGATGATGCTATAACGTGTAAGCGAAGAAAATTTGTCCACGATCACTATGTTGCCGTTGACTAAAGTATCCTCCATCGATGTTCCAGTAACTTGATGAAAGTGATAGCGGTGAAGCAAATAAGTAAACGTAACGCATAGAAGCAGACATATTAAGAAATAGGGTCCTTTCTTTTTCCTTTTTCGAAGTTGACCATTCACCCAAATAAACAAGAAAACAGCTCCCTTTTTTTACTTGCTTGTTCTTTTTGATTAGTCCAATCGATTTTTTAGTTCTTGGACTCGTTCAACTAACTCAAGGATTGTCTGATGGTCATTTATTCGAGCATTTTGTAGTTCAAACAGCATGTAGACGCAAAAGGCCAATGCAATAGTTAGCAAGCTATTAATGATCAAAAGATAAAAAAATTGTTTTTTCAATAATTTCAGTTCATAAATACTGATTTTTTTATATAGAAGTGGTTGACCACCGGCTTTCTTTTTTAGCAAAATCAATCTCACTTGTTTTATCATTTGGATTCCCAAGAAAAATAAAATAGCCAACACAACAAGGGATAAGATACTGTTGATAAGCATGAAAGAGACCTCCTTTATAAGTAGTTCTTTTGAAGATGTTTTGCTCAATGGGGGAAAACACTTAAACAAGATGGAACAACAGTATCGGTATCAATAAGAAAAAAACGATCGGGATCAAGGTCTGTAATGGCTCGGCGACGATCTTAGACGCCACGGACATTGACCACGAATTAATGGGATGGACGGGAGAGTCCGCGAGAATCGTACCATCTATGTTTGTACGGTTTTTTTCTAAGCCTAATTGTGCTAATTCAGTAGCGGATAAGGTGCTTAGACTTTTTACGCTACTTAAATTCCCTTGAACGACTCGACGAAAACGTGTGCCGATGTCACCTTCACAACGCACTAAAGTGATCATAGCTTGTGGTGCTTCTTTTTTGATTTCGAGTAACTCGATTTCTGTATCAACAACGACATCGTTGTAGCTCACTTCATAGACAAATAGCTCGTTGAAATCTGTCGCATAGATCTTTGCATTGAGACGAAGTTGAGCGATTTGATGAAGCAAGACATTTTGTTCAAATACATTATGTGACAAGAGGACATAATTGCCTTTGCCGAGTTGTTGATTTTGCGTGTAAGTGGCTACGCCATTCATCAAGTTGTCATTATTCATACCGGCCAGTATCGGTAAGTCGATTGCTACTTCTGGGATCATTATTTTTCCGATGCCCCAGTCATTGATGCTTTGTTGGTAATTGATCTTCGCTTTGGAAAAATTACTGAGATTGACACTCGCAATGTCGATTTCAGAGTAGTTAGCTGCCGCTATTTTTGGCAAGTTGAACGTTGAAAGGTCTGTATTTTGTCCTATATCAATGCTCTCCATTTCTTGTTGTTTCTGAATTTGTGTATAGCCATAGATTCCGACACTTAGTAAAGCAACCATTGAAAGAACTAAAGTAATAAAGAGCCCTTTGGTCAAGAAATAAAGGCGAAGCAATTTTTTTCTGGATTTTTCTTTGACAAAGGGGTCTTCAGAGCGAAAGCGTTTGACTAGATAACGAAAACGAACAATAAGTAGGAGAGCGAGAGTGAGACAAACACTGAAAGAGCCTAATACAATGGTTTGATAACTCCAGAAATTTCGTTTTTCAACTTGTCGATTAACGGCTTCGTTGTAAGGAATCCGGACACCATTTACTAATAATCGATACGTATTGATTCCTGGTGGCGTGCAAGTCAATAAGGTGACCATATCCTTTCCAGGGATGATTTTGGCTTTATCGACTTCAGTAGGCAAGACTTCTTCAAAGGATTCGATTTGATAAGCGAGGCGTTCACCTAAAATCGTGAGAAAGAATAGATCGCCAATTTGAAGATGGATGATATCAGTAAATAAAACTTGGTTCTGGATACCGCTATGACCAGTGATGATCGATCGTGTGTTTTCACCGCCCACTGGAATCGAACTCGCTTCGTAATGTCCTAAGCCACGATTAAGTGTCAAAAAATCAGTGCCGTGATAAAAAGGCATGGTTTCGATTGCCAAAGCGGGAATGTCTAGTGTACCCATTACCCCAGCGGTATTGATCAATGTTTGGTACTCAATTTCATCGAAGTCAACCAAGTCTCCTTGTTGTTCTTTATAAATCAATTCATTGTAACGTTTTGCTTGCTCGAATTTATGCCCTAATTCATCTTTCGTTAGCTGTTCTAATGCTTGATGGTAATTGATGGAAGCAGTACTACGTTCACGATTTGCGAGATAGTTCGCAAAAATCGGATAGATCAAAGTGAGCGTTCCTAAAAGAATCAATAGTGAAGCAAATAACAAAAGAACAGACTTTTTTTCTTTTTCAATCAAGGTTGTTCACCTCATTTTCATTTCATTATTTTTGTTTTTAGATTTGCGAAAAAAGCAAAGTCATTTCTCTTTTCTGCTTTCGGAAATGTAAAAACGAGAGTTGTGAAAAATTCTGAAATAAGCGGAAATCCACAAAAATCAACACTCGATTTTTGTGAATTTCTTCTTACTTCTTAGGTTAGAAACAATTGGTTCTAGACTGTTTAAGGCTTTTTTTTCCCTTTTGGTTTAAAATTAACGATTGTGACGATCCCTAGTAAGATGATCAATGCCAGTGTAAAATAAACCGGAAAAAGTGAACCGAGATTCCCACTTGTTTGTGGAATCCTTTTTGTAGTCGCTTGCCCTTGTTTCGGTATAGTCGATCTAGGAGTAGCTCCTTCTTCAGGAGAGACGACCACGCTTGATTTTGGATAAATAAACAATTGATCTAAACGAGTGCCATCGGCAGTAATTGCAGGTAATTGGACAACGACTGGCTTAGCTGGGGAAGACAATGCATCGTTTGCAAGTTCGGTGACTTCATAGAGTCCTTCAGTCAATGGAATAGTCGCTTGCCCGTTTGACCCCGTGATGATTTCGATTGGTTCAAAACTTGGGATTTCCGTAAAAGGATCACTGGCATCATTACTCGGTGTGACCTTCTTGATTTGATAACGAATCCCAGGAAAGGGGGTTAATGCCTGTCCCTGTTCGTTCGTTAATCCCGTTTCTAAGGAGCCAGTTGGCTCAGAAGGAAGTAGGTGATTATCCATTTCCTGCTCTGAAAGCTTATATTTTACAATGGTTAATTGGAAGGCTTCTTCTGCGTATGCCACAGGAGTAGTCCATTTTCCAATTGAACCACCGAAGAGGAATAGTAGAACCAACAGGAGGCGAATAAATAAAATGGAATGATCATCTTTTTTTGGGTTCATCTTTCTTTCCTCCTGTTTTTTTTCGATTCATTTCCTCCAATTGGTATTTTGTACCTAATCCGATTAAACCAATCAGGGATAAACTAGCAGCTGCGATAAGGACACGTTGCATGATTGAACTGTTACCGGCAAAAGGCAATTCAGTGATCAGCTCATCTTCGGCAAAGAGATGAACGATCGTGTTGTTTTCATCCAATGTGACCTCGCTTGGTTGTTTCAATAGTTCATAGCCATCGGGTGCTTTTGTTTCAACCAACTCATAGGTACCGAAGGGAACCTCTTCAAAATGAATACGTCCATTCGCGTCAGTTGTCTTCGTTTGGAGGATCACGCCTGATTCTTTTTCGTGGAGGGAAAACTCAGCGCCAGCCAGTTTATTTCCTCCAATCAACTGATTTTCGTCATTGATATCTGGTTGATCATCCTGATCATCATCTACAGCGGTACCTGCTTCTAACTTATACAAATAAATCTCTCCAAGTGTACTGACAAATCCTAGGTTCAAGTAAGGAATATGATAGATAGAATCATCTGTCGTGATCATTCCCGGCAAATTGGCTAAAGGTTCAGCGATATACTCATTGGTTCGGAAGGTGGTTTGATTTGCTTTTGAGTTGATGGAAGGATCATCACCAACCATTGGCCTCGTTACTGCAACTTCTTTTCGTTCGATTTGATCGCCGATTTGGAATTCTACTACATAGGTTCCTTCTGGTAGATAATTAAAACTGTAATGACCATTTACATCTGTTTTTAGTGTGGCATTTCCGTTACTGTCAACAAATGATGTTCCTTTCAAGTTATGCTCGACCAACTGATCGGCTACTTCGCTTGGGTGAGTCAGGCTTGTTCGATAGAGTTTGACAGGGATATTTGCTAGCCTTTCCTCGCCATCATCGTATAGACCATCGCGATCTTCGTCTAACCATACGAACCCGCTCAACTCTCTGCCATATACTCGGGTAATCGTTTCTTGTGAATGGACAGGTAAGTCGATTTGCGCATTCATATGGGCGGTATTTCGATATTGGTCGCCTGGTAATTGGTCAACTGGTTGGACAGTGATGGAGAGAGTGACCGATTCACCAATCGGAACAGTTGGTTTAGTGATCATAAAACCTGTGGCATGTTTGATTTCTTCATCAGGTGTTGAACCGGGTGTGTATTCCGTCCATGTAGCAAGGTCGATCTCATTTGGGTTCGTCGCATCTTCTACTGGTTCGGTGGTGTAATACATCGTATATCCTTCTGTGTCGATATCCACTGAAAGAACCTCTAGCGTACCATTGAAAGAAGAGCCACGAGAATCACCGTTATACGGTAAGATATCCATCAGACGAAAATCATGAGCGGGTTGTAAGGCACTGTTGGCTGAAGTGATCGAATAAGTGAACGAAGTATCAGCATCCGCTTCGGTCAAAGGATTCATTTCTTGATTTCCTGTTTCAATTGATGTTTTGTTGACGGACTTGCTTATTGTTAGTTGCTGGACAAGCTCTTGAATGAACTGGTCTTGAGATGATCGAGCTGATTCGGCACGGGTATCTGTAATTTCTGGAGTATCGGAAATCCACATTTCACCAACACTACGTATGACGAGTGAATGAGTTAAGCCCATGTCATTGAATGCTAGTTGCGAACTATCACTGATAGCCGTGAAATTCACTTCAATCCCCTCTGTAATAGAGGAGTCAGGAAACACCCAACGCAATGTCGTTTCTCCGTTTTCGTGTTGGATAATGATTGGATCAGGTAAAGGATTATCATGTTCATCTTTCGAAGAACCAGCTAGGTAATTGATTCCTTTTGGAAGAATGGTATTCAGCGCACTATCATAATCAACTTCTTCCGATCCAGAGAATGTTCCTCGAACTTTGACATCGATTTGTTCGTCGGATTGATACAAAGGTTTCGATACAAGTGTTTCTGTTTCAATTCCAAAATTCTTAATAAAGGCATTTGTACCAAGAAAAGGCGTAGTAACAGCACTTGGTATACTACTATCGTAGGGAATGGTTACATTAGAACCATCCGCGGCCCAAGTAGCTGGAAAGAAAGTAAGATTATTTTCCGCAGGGCTTTGCTTAAAAACAACACCTGAATCATTTCTGAGAGCAGCACGTGATAGGTGGACATAAGGATCGCCCTCCTCATCCAATGCGCCTGATTGACCGATGACTCTTATTGGAACGCCATTCCAGTGTAAAAAGGTAGGCTCGTTATTGATATGGTATTGGAATCGGACGGCACTGATCACCCCAGCTTCCTGTGCTTCTTGGGGAGTGTCGTACCAAGTGTAATTTGAAACGATTGTATCAATATGTGGGACGGTTAAGTCGGGCATAGCATTTCCATTATTTCTAACACCATACGTTAAATAAGAGTAATCACTTTCGTTTGGATAATAACGTTGTGTATACGGTTGTCTAGAAATATCATACTCAAATCCATTGGAATTCCATTGGAAAATTTGGTCAGAGGTTGCTGTTCCAGGAACATTCTGTGTGACAAACCAGCCTCCTAAATGTAATTTTTGTCCTCTCATAAGAGTCGGTTTGCCAACATTAAATTCCCACGTATTGAATCCAATATCCTGATTTCCCCAACTGTGTATCTTGCCTGTTATGGGATCTGGAGGATTTAAAACGACGAAGTTTGGACCGGAGGAAATATCTCCTGTCGGAATCATATAACTACTAAAATGTACTTTAGCGTCATTAGTAGTAGTTACTCCATCATAATTTAAAGTAGGAATACTTAAGTTTAATGTGTAATACGACCAATTGTTTGTTAACATTAATTCCTGTAACCTCGAATGATCCCAGTCAAAAATAAATTCAATGCTGATAAAAGCTTTGTTTGAAAAGGTATGACCTAAAGTGTCATAAGTATAGATATTTTTGATTCCTTTATAGTTTGAGATTTCCCAAGATTCTTGATAATTTCCTAATTCAATCATGACATTACCAGAGTTGAACACCCCGATTTTTTTGTGATCACTATAAGGTTCAGAAAAGTAAAGTTCATTTGTTTTTCCGTGGGGTACAGGCAATGGGTGCGCTAATATTGTCGGATCAAATGTTGCTTCATACGGACTACCTTCTGTGGTTGCTTGCCAATCAGCAGTCGTTCGATCGGCATCTGTGACAGAATAGAAACGTGTTTGGGCGGAGTCATATTCAGATGGATCTACAGGTATTTGAGTATTTCCCAAAGTTCCGGTGACATTTTGAATAAGATCAAAAGTAATCGGTCCTTCAGGGTAGGTGGAACCGCGAATATCACCGATACTTCGTCCATCTAGATTTTTTAGCTCAATGACTAATCCTAGGTTGTATACCGAATCATTATTTGTAGCGTTAGGATCATAGATTTGATAAGTCGTTTGCTCGCCACGGACGAGTGTTGCAGCAATAGAAGGTGCGGAAGAAACGATTGTTGGCGGCGCAGTTAGATTTGCTAAATGTTCGACTGTATAAGTGTGATTAAATGTTTCTAACTCACCAGTATTTATATTTATGGCATCAATCAGTTGCAATTTGAACGTGGGTTGCATGATCGTTCCGTTCTTTGCACCAGACACATTGACAACGATGGGCACGAAAACTTGTCCCGAAGTGCTGATGATCGATTCCATGATGCCTTCAGAATACATGGTGCCATCACCGATGCCTGTATCAATATACGTGCCATTGGCAATTTCTCCATTAATAAAAGGCGCATCATTAATCAGGGTAGTCGCGTTAGGCAAGGTGCTAACGACACGATAGCGGATATTTGTGTAATCGTTTGGTAACTGTGTTTGTATTGAGAAGCCAAGTCGGTATAAGATTTGATCATTGGAACGCACGATATCGTTATTTGGAGAACTATCATAGCCAGGATCATCGTGGGAATCAAAACTGTCTGTACCAGTGGCCATCGTTAATTTGGCATCTTTGATGACGATAGGATTACTGCTAGTTTCTTCGCTGGTATCTATTTCTTCAGCCACTAATTTTGGTGTAATGATGGAGTCTTCTGCAGGGAACTCTTCTTCGAGAAGTTCTTCCATTGTTAAATCAGTTTCCTTTGTTTCGACCACTAAGATATTCTCATCGGCGATAGTTTCCTCAAATGGAGGAAGTGCTGTATCGTTTCTTTCATCATGGGTTTCAGCTTGTTCTGTTTGGGCCTCGTAGTCTGAGTCTTCGGCTGAAGATGACGTTTCTTCAACGTGGGATTCGGATGTTTCTTCTAATGCAGTCACATCATCTGGTCTTAACCATTGAAAAAGGGATTGATACTGCTGAGAATAAACATCCGTCAATACGATACTCATATCTTTCGTTGGTTCCCGAAAAACGAGAGTGACTGGCTGATCTTTGACTAAGCGTAAGTAAATAGTCGGTTGCTCCGAGTTTTCCTCGGATGCTACACCAATTACATCACTTGCTACTGCTTGTTCAATTGTAGGGAGGGCAGGCTCAACCATGGACGCAGTAGTTGAGGAGACGGTTGTTTCCGTCGTTTCTACACCAATACCTAGACGAGCAAGCTCTTCTTCTTGAACAAAATTTTCGGTGGAATAGATAGGGATGGTTTGCTCCTGTTCCTCATTTAAGGTGGTGATTGCATAATCCGTACTAGCTGGGAGAGCGAGTAAACGATTTTCAGTACTTCTGATCGTGATGGTTGCAGGATCATCATAAATTTGTGTTTCTTTTGTCATAAAGGTTTGATCCTGATTGATTACTTCAACTAAATGTGCTTCTTCTTTGGCTCGAAGGGGACCACCTACAATAACGACTTTAGCGATTATACCAAGGATAATCGCTAAAACAATCACTATTAGAATAGGAGGTTTTACTTTGAGTCTAGAAAAACTAGTATTCATTGCAGTCTCCTTTCATTCTGGACTTACGTCTGTTTTCGCTTTTTGTGGATAATGACCACTGTTGTGCCAATAACGATGGCTACAAGTGCAATTGTGATGATCAGATTTCTGCCTATACCGCCAGTAAATGGCAAGCTTGTTTGCGGTTTATTAGTGACTGTCAGCTCAATCGTTGCATCATCTGCGGTCGTCAAATCGACAGTTACTCTTTGGGGAGCTTTCAATAATTCGTAGCCCTGAGGAGCAGTAGTCTCGACAACCCAGTAGTCGCGTGTAACCTCGTGATTTTCCACGTAATTATTACCATTGGCATCCGTCCAGTCTAAGGCTAACCCATCAAAAGTCGCGTGACCATTTGCATCAGAAGTAGAAGTTAAGAAAGTTATCCCTGATGGTAAATTGGCATCCTCTGCATAGCTATTTCCATTACTAGCAATAAAAGTTTTATTGTTCGCATTACTCTCAGAGGTGGCAATTTTGAATTCGGCACCAGCTAGACCAGTCCCGCTATTTTCTGAAATTTTTTCGATATCAAAGCCACCAGTATAGTATTTTGGATTCGTTGTTTCTGGTGGTGTTGTACTTTTTGGTCGTTGGCCCGGAAGTTGATGGTTGACAGTAAAGGTATTTTCAACAATATTGTTCCAATATTCTGGAACATGCGTGGTAAGCACCGTACGGATATCAGTATAGCCATTTGCGACTGATCCGGCTTTGATCAGACCAGCTTCTGTCAAAGTGGTTGTCAGTCTATTTGTCTCAGCATCAAACGAGACCGTATAATCGGTAAGCGCCAAGTCTGTCCATTCACCACCAGCTTGTCTAACTTGCATTTTTGCGCTATCTGGAACATAAGTTAAGTCACTATTCAGTTCGTCTACCATTGAAAAATTTGGCTGTAATAACCCACTAGTATCTCGATATACAATGGGCTGACCAGCGATCATCTCGACAGTATCCACCGTCTGTCCAGCGGCATCTAAAATATCGATCGTTCCTGTTTGACTGGCGACTTGCCAGAGACCTGCTGGGATGTTAGTAGTCAATTCCCAGCGAAAGGATTGTCCGGCTTGAACAGAATCGCCTTTTTCACCATTGATTGTTTTGTCAGGATGCAATAAATCTTCTAAAATATTCTTTGGTTCAACTTGTACATCATAGATCAATGAAGATAAATCGGTACGACTGGTTTGGGGAATATGCACAAAAAAAGGATAAACAGCTGTTTCGATTTTTTTTCCATCGGTTGCAGCTAAATTTTCGCCTGTACGTTCATCTGGTAATTCAGTAATTAAATAGATGCCATCATTGGCTCGACCAATGCCTAAGTCAAGCGTTGCTTTTCCACTTGTGTCAGTTGTAATTGTCTGGGCGTTGAAAGTGGTGTCGATTTCGTAATCTGTGCCCAATTGTTGTTGTTTTGGATCAGTTAAAGAGCTACCACTCGATAATTTTTTCACCCGTTCCACTTTGAAGTTGATTCCAGGAATCAACTCTCTATCTGGATTGGTGAGGGTTCCGTCTCCTCGAGGTTCCAACTCACTAAAGTCAGTGATCGCGTACTTCCAGATCGTTAAGCTTCGCCTAGATGTTTCATTGGCAATTGCGTTATCAACTGTTTCAGCTAAGGCGATTGGTACATGAGGTAATCGCAACGAATGGTCAATAGAAGATAGACCGATTGATAAAAGTGTTGTAGCAAATACTAATTTTGATAATGTTTTTATTATGGATTTCTTCTTCATTTTCTCCCTCCTCAACTATCAAGCAATGCATGTCCAAATGTGTGTGTACGTTAGATTTGCTGAGTGATTGAACATGTATGCCTGCTTACATACATAGGTCAAGAGTAGAGGATGAAAGTGATTTCCAAAGCAAAAGTTTCATAAATGACACTTTTATCATTAGAATAAGGTGAGTTTATGATGGTAATAAGATTAATTTACGTTTGCTGGTTGATTGTACTAGATGAACATCCATAAAAGAATAAAGTAAATGAAATATTGGATTTACTAAAAAACTTTTAGCAAATGTAGCTTCTAAGTAGATAATAAAAATCAGACCAATGGCTATAAAAAGGGTAACCTGATGGAATAGGTGATTGTCATTACTCGGACATTTGTGCAATGATCTCTACTTTTTCCCATAAGGTATTGAGTGTCTTGATTTCGAAAACCCCTTTTTGTTCGTCTCGGAAGACATAGGCGATGATTTTTTGTAATCGACTATATTTTTTTTGCCCTCTTTCCAATTCACCATGAAGCGTTAGTTTTGCAGCATATAAAAATAATCGCCAAATCCGAAAGCGATAATTAAAACGGTGAGGTGTTCGTTTCAAAATAAATGTCGTTGCAACGGTGACATTGCTTTTACGGCAAGAATCTAGGGCTGTTTCGTAATACCCAAAATACAATAGATCCAAGACTAATGGGTCTAAGACTTCTTCATGATTCGTTCTGCGGTATAAAAATCGTTTAAAAAAATAATCATATTCTTCAAAATTAAGCGTTTCCGTAATTGAAGAAAAAAGTTTTAGTTCGATGTTTGTCCATAGATCAATACTATTTAAATAAGTTTTTACTTGTTGGATCAATGTTTCGTATTCTTGATAATCGCCAATGAACTTGCTGTGGATTAGACCAGCGCGCCAATATACATATTGATAACCTAAACCATCTGTTTTAACAAATTGGTCCAACGCTTGAGTTTTAATTTTTGCGATTTCAAGATAGTCAAATTTAGCAAGGGCTTCAGCCAACTGGTTTTCTAAAATTTTAGAACCTTGTTTGATCAAAGGGATTACTTCTTCAAATTCAGTTAATTCGATCCCAAGAATGTCAATGATTTTTAAAAAATTGTTTAGACTGATTTCACCTTCTCCGCGAACAAAGCGATAATAAGTAGGTCTTGTGATTCCTGTAGCAAAAATCGTTTTTGTTGAAATTTTTTTTTCTTTTCTAATATCATTCAATAATTCCCCCAAAGCAAGAGGAGTTTTTACATGGTTGATCATCGGATTCACCCTTTCTTTTATCTTGAAAAATAAAAAATATAAGTTATTTTATTTTTTAAATAAGTTATGTTTTATATTGATAAATAAAATTTTATCTTACTGTTTTAGATATAAACATTATAATAATAAGGTTAATATATTATATATTTACTTTTAGATAACATTAATTATTTTTGTTTTGTTATTTAAAAATAATATTTTATTATCTTAAGTGTAATTTTTTTTGATGTAGTGATAAAGTTATTTGCTTATGAATGAGTCAACCTATTTTCAAGTTAAGAAAATTTTAAGAATTGGTGTATTATTTTGATTTCTGTGAAAATTTGTACAAAAAATTCTTAGAACGTACCTAATAAATCGTAGAAGAGTAGTGTCATATATGAAACTCTCTGACACTGTAGATCCATTTAAGTTTAGTGTAAGGATATTAAGCTGTTAGCTACTTGTATGTAGGAGATAAAATAGGATCGCTGAAAATCAATGGGATAGTCAAAGGAGTAACTTTTTATGGAAAAAGAAAAAATATTATATAAAAATGGTAAGAAAATAACTATAAGAAGTACAAGTATCAAAAAAAGTAATGTGTATAAACGAAAGATCGCTGGGGCGTTTATAGTCATTGGTACGGTGGCAAGTAGTTTTAGTCATAGTATTGTATCAGCTGATCAAATCATTACGAATACGATAGAAATGGAAGATACACCCATTTCGCCAATCGATGAGATGGTCTTATCAGAAAGTACCACAAACTCAGATAGTGAGCGACTTGAAGCGAAAGAGGAGGAGGAAGTACCTACAGAAGAAGATAATGAAGTGACTACTCCTTCACCTGTCCCTGATTTGCCGGACAATCCGGAACCAGAACCAACTTTCCCTCAACCTTCTGTGCCAGAAACGCCTAAACCACCAATATCACGACCTCCAGCAATCACACCTGAGATGCCAACAACGCCTCCACCGATAGGATCAGAAATAAAGGGTAATGAGGATTCAGGCACGAATGGTGTTGAGTCAATCCCAGATCAAACGGAATCAGAGGGAGAAGTATGGACGTCTCCACCTGAATCATCTTTGGGAGCGGCCTCTGCTGAGACGGTGCCAACTGAAACCGTAGAAAGCATAACGATAACCAAAGGACCGATTGCCCGAACCGAACAGAGTAGTCCCTTTTTCAGAGGGTTTTCTGCCAATACGACCACGGAAGCTTTTATTCAAGAAATTGCGCCGGAGGCTAGAAAAGTTGCTTTAAGCAACGATCTATATGCATCTGTGATGATTGCTCAAGCCATTTTAGAATCGGGTAGTGGAAGTAGTCAATTAAGTGCATCTCCTCATTATAATCTCTTTGGAATAAAAGCTTACACCGAGGAAAATTCGGTGGAATTTTTAACACAAGAGGATGATGGAACAGGAAACTTATACACACTTAGCGCACGTTTCAAATCTTATGAATCCTACGAAGAAAGCTTTTTAGATTACGCCAAATTATTAAGAGAAGGATTAACTCAAGATGCTGATTTCTATTCTGGTGTCTGGCGTTCGAATACTTCTTCATATCAAGAGGCTACAAGGTTTCTAACGGGCAGATATGCCACTGATACGTCCTATTATCAAAAATTAGATGCATTGATCGATGTCTATGACTTGGAAAAGTTTGATATTGAAATCGATCAACTAATGATTGGAGAAAATGGATTTATCAACCCATTGGAACACTTTACGATTACGAGTCACTATGGTATGAGAGGAGCGGAGTTCCATCGAGGGATCGATTTAGCAGCCAATGCCGGAGCGCCGATCTTTGCCAGTGAAGCAGGAACAGTTATAAAATCCGAATATCACGCTTCGTGGGGAAATGTCATTTCGATACGTCATGAGAACGGATTATTTACATTATATGCGCATCAAAGTGTCAATGTTGTTGAACCAGGGCAAGTCGTTCAAAAAGGGGAAGTGATTGGTTTTGTTGGTTCGACGGGGAATTCAACTGGACCACATTTGCATTTTGAGCTATCAACAGATGCCAGTATGGAACAACGATTTTTAATCGATCCGTTTGAAATCATACAACTATGAAAAGGAGTAACCTATGAACTTTAATGCAGAGCAATTAAGGAAAATCACTTTCCCCACGGTTTCTCTAGCGGGGTACAAAAAACAAGATGTGGATGATTTTTTGACACACGCAGCAAATGATTATGATGCGATGAAAGAGACCAACACAGAATTAGAGAAAAAACTGACACTTGCTGAAAATCAAAAAGAGAATTTAGTAAAAGTATTTGAAAAAGAAAAAAGTGATTACTTGGCTGAGATCAAAGAATTAAACGCTAAATTGAATGAAGCAAGTAAAGATGAAAGAGACGTGCATGCCAAAAAAAGAAGTTTTGAGAATGCCTTGATCATTGCGCAAGATGCAGCGTTGAAGATTGAAGAAAATGCTGAATTAGAAGCCAGACGTCTGGTGGGAGAAGCAAGGGCTGAACAAGAAAATATTCTCAAAGAAGCAAAGATCGAAGGGAATAATATCAAAGCCGAAGCCTATAATTTATTAGCTGAAGTAAATGGAAAAGTCAGTGAAGCGGACACTTATTATGAAGAACAGATGACGAAGCTAGAAAGTGAAAAAGAAAAAAGGACCAAAGAAATCATGCAGTTGGAAAGGGAAGCGAATAACGTTCGCTTGCAAATCATTTCAGAATATCAACGTGCCATCAATAATTTGTCTGAGGGGAAATGGCAAAACTGGATAAATGCAGTCAAACAAACGGTTAGTGATGGCAGTGAATAGTTCATACCACCTTTCGACTTCCCCTACTTTCACCACGAACTTAGTCGGAGGATATAATAAAGCAGAAGTTGACTCTTTGTTGGAAAAACTCAAGGGAGAACAGGAAGCAATGAATCATAGGATTCAAGAGCTAACCCGTGAGAATACAAAGAAAACAACAGAATTGATCAATTTGATCAAAGCTAATGCGACCGTTTCTTCTATATTAAAAGAAAAAATGACTAAGATAAATGTGTTAGAAAAGTCTTCCCCGACCAAACAGACTGAAAAGTTAACGGATACGATTCAAACCACCCAAGCAAAAGAAGCACTGTCTATTGAAAAAGAAAGCATCCATTGTTTGAAGAACGAGTTGAAACAGAGGCTACATGAATTCGAAGATTTTCGAACAAGAAATATCGAAGCATGGCGCCATTCGATGGCTCTGCTGAATGAAGAGATAAACGAAAGTACAAGGAAACATGAGAGGAACGTTGGATTAGTTCAGCAAAAAAAGTTTGGAGGTTGAAGAGGTGACAGGATTCGATAAAAACTTATGGGCTTACAAACGACAAAAATTAGAAGTCTTGGCTAAGAAACGTGTTACTTCTATAGAAGTATTACAAGAATTGAAATTTATGAAAAGAATCGATGCGATTGAATCAAAAAATAAATCAACGAAGTAACTACTTGTTGATTTTTTCTAGCAAACAATCATTGAAATCCGCCAAGTGAGGAGTAGCCATACTTTTTACTTGGTGTTTTTTGTACTCTGCCCTCTCTTTTTGCACACTAAAAATAGTGTGCAATACAAAAATTAGAGTGTGCTTGATAAAAAAACAACATGAAAACCCTTTTATACCAACTTGATAAAGCGATTTCAAAGTTGGCACGATACTTGCATTATATAAAAGTGTAAGAAGAAGAAAAGGAAGTGTTCACAATGGAAAAAAGAACAATCATGCTTGTCTGCTCTGCAGGAATGAGTACAAGTTTATTAGTGACAAAAATGCAAAAAGCAGCAGAAGAAAAAGGCGTAGAAGCGGATATCTTTGCAGTTTCAGCATCAGAAGCTGATAACCAACTAGAGTCAAAAAATGTAGACGTTTTATTATTAGGGCCACAAGTACGTTTCATGCAAAGTCAATTTGCTGAAAAACTAGCACCAAAAGGGATTCCGTTAGATGTTATCAACATGCAAGACTATGGCATGATGAACGGTGCAAAAGTATTGGAACAAGCAGAATCATTGATCAATAAATAAAAACAAGAAAAAGAGGGAAGAAAATGGAAGATCAAAAAAATTTAGAAGCGATCATGGGCTTGATCATGTTCGGCGGCAACGCAAAAAGCGATGCAATGGAAGCGATTGCGGCTGCGAAAAAAGGTGACTTTGAATTAGCAGATGCAAAAATCAAAGATGCAGAAGAATCATTGGTTCAAGCACATCATTCGCAAACAGGGTTATTAACACAAGAAGCACAAGGGGAACACATGGAAGTTACTTTGTTGACCGTTCATAGTCAAGATCATTTGATGACATCGATCGCGTTTACAGATTTAGCAAAAGAAATTATTGATCTATACCGTCGTATAGAGGCTTAAATAAAAGTTTTTTAAAGGAGAAAAGAGGAAAAGATATGGATAGCTTTGTAGCATTTATGGAGAAACACTTTATACCAGTCGCATCAAAAATCGGTGCGCAACGCCATTTAGTGGCCATTCGTGACGCTTTTATGGTCAGTATGCCATTAATGATCTTAGGCGCTTTAGCTGTAATGATCAATAACTTGCCGATCCCTGGATTCCAAGAATTGATGAATTCGATTTTTGGTGGTGAAGCATGGAAAGGATTCGGTGCGGCTGCTTGGAACGGAACGTTTGCGATTCTTTCTGTTTTGATTGCGTTCTTATTAGCTTATCATTTAGCAAACGGTTACCGTAAAGATGGCGTATCTGCCGGAGTGATTTCATTAGGTTCATTCTTCGCACTAGGCGGCGCTTTAGGTATGAGTTCAAACGGATTATTTATTGCAATTATTGTCGGAATTATTTCAACAGAGATTTTTGTTCGTTTAAGTGGAAATGAAAAATTGATCATCAAAATGCCAGACGGAGTGCCACCAGCAGTAGCAAAAGCATTTGCGTCATTATTACCAGCAATGATCACGATCTCATTTTTTGCACTAATCGCTGCAATTTTTGCAGCATTCGGTGTTGCTGATATTGTCGGAGCATTCTATACAGTGGTTCAAGAACCATTCATGGGTCTTGCTAACTCTTACCCATCTGCATTATTGCTTGCATTTATTACACCGTTCCTTTGGTTCTTCGGATTACATGGAGCAAACATGGTCGATCCATTGATGCAAACCATCAATGCGCCGGCGATCCAAGCAAACGTCGAAGCGATTGCCAACGGTCAAAGTGCACCATTTATCGTCAACAAACCTTTCTTTGACAGCTTTGTCAATTTAGGTGGTACAGGTGCGACACTAGGATTACTGATTGCGATCTATTTAGTAGGACGTAGAAACAAACCTTATATGGTCGTAACGAACTTATCGATTGCACCAGGAGTATTCAATATCAACGAACCAACCATGTTTGGTCTACCAATCGTTTTGAATCCAGTGATGTTTATTCCATTTATTTTAACACCAATGGTTTTAGTAACTGTTGCGTACTTTGCGACATCAACAGGACTTGTACCAGCAGCTACAGTAATGCCACCATGGGTAACACCACCAGTGATCGGCGGATTTTTAGCAACAAACAGTCTTTCAGGCGCAGTGTTATCTGCGGTCAACTTACTGATTTCAATTCTGATCTATCTACCATTCGTTAAAGTAGCAACGATCCAAGAAATGAAAAAAGACGCATTGAACGCGTAAGAAATAATAAACGGAGAGCAAGTGATTGCTTTCCGTTTTTTTTTGTTACTACTGTTATCATTGCTATTTTTTAGAAAGCAACGTATAGTTTTTGTAAGCATTTTATTTGAATAGGAGGATAGCGTATGAATACAATAGATATTCAAAAAAGGATCGAACGATTCCAAGCATATGGAAACACACTTCCAGGAGCTAGGGTATATTTTCGCGAAAATTGGGAAACGCTTTATTTTGATTTGGATGGTAAACAGTTTGGGATGATGAGTCCAGAAGCGAATGAAAAAGCATTGATCACGTTAAAACATTTTCCAGAAAAAAACGAGGAATTACGAACGATGTACCCTGAGATCATTATACCTGGTTACTATGCCAATAAGAAACATTGGAATTCGATCATGTTAGGCAAAGATGAATTGTCAGACGAGGAAATCGAGAAAATGATTTTGATTTCTTATGAATTGGTACTAGCTAAATTCGCTAAAAAGAAACAAGAAGAAATCAAAAACTCAGTGATAGAAAGTGATTGAAAGCTTGAAGGGGCATCAATCATTTTCTAGTCGATGAAAAAGGTCTGGAAATAGGGGCAACCTATTTCCAGACGCTTAATAAAATTTGTGCAGATGGACTCAGAATGTTTGGATCGATGATTCGCCTCTACCTCTTTGTCACAGAAATAATCAACATCATCGGACGTCTTAATTCGTCTTTCATACCAGGCATATCTAACATATGTGACGGTGGTATTGGTTCAAGCACATGGTTGATTTGAAAGCCATTAGACAATAATGTCTCAAGATAAGTTGTAATCGTTCGATGATATTTTTTTACAGAAGATCCTAGGAAGTTTGTGTCACGCTCCCCTTCGTCAAAATAATGGTCAACTGGAAAGTGCATGATCTGACTGTCTTCTGTATAAATCCAATCTTGCCGACCATCCGCTGTAAAAACAGGATGTTCAACTGAAAAAAGAAATTGGCCATTCGGTTTTAGAAAGTGATGGATATGCTTGACGAGCTGCTCCCAATTTTCCACATAATGGATAGCTAAAGAACTGAACACGACATCAAACGAGTCTTTTGCAAACTGAATCGTTGAAATATCATCTTTTATATAACTGATCGTGGTGTCATTTGTTCGAGCTCGGGCTTCTTCTAGCATCTTCTCAGACAAGTCGACACCAATGATTTTTTTTTGCCCCTTGCGAAGCAGCGTAACGACAGTGCCACCCATAGCCACATCCAAGATCAAGGACTGTTTGTCCATGGAGATTGGGGAAGATAGTTGCAAGCGTTGGCCATTCTCCAGCACCTTGTAAGCCTTTTTTGCTACGAGGCATTTCTTTGTATTGATCAAAAAATTGTTGATCGTCGTAAATGTTTGTCATAATTGTTTCCTCCATGTCATTATTTTATACCACTAAACAACATGGAGCTCGTCTCTTTTGTGTGCAATCATCTCGCTCACTCCTTTGATTTCTATTCTAGCTTAGGTTAGAAAAAGAAGCAAAAATCCAAGCAACAGATAAAAGTACTTCGTGGTCTAATTTGACACTGCGTATAGAATGACTGGAGGTTGCAAAATTGAATATGTATCAATGGATCAAGTTAAATGAACACCCAGAGCTAATGGAAGAAACCGCAAGTTGGTTTTCCTCAAAATGGGGAATTCCTGCTGTAGTGTATAAGGAAAGTATTCGTACTGGCATCATTGCGAAGGAAAGTATTCCACAATGGTACGTCGTTCTAGATAAAAATGAAGCAATCGTTGGTGGAGTTGGCGTGATCGAAAATGACTTCCACGACCGTCCAGATTTAGCACCTAATCTTTGTGCTTTATATGTTGAACCGGAGCATCGGAATCAGGGGTTAGCGAAGTGGATATTGGAACAAACCAGAAAAGAGATGCATCGATTAGGGTTTAAACAACTTTATTTGATTACAGACCACACTTCCTTTTATGAACGATACGATTGGTCATTTTTGACGATGGTCAAGGAAGAAAGTGGAACAACTGCCCGGTTGTATCAAATCGCTACAATAAACTAAAAAGAGAAGCGCGAGAGGTGTGTTCAAATCTCGCGTTTCTCTTGTTTGGCTTGTTCTCTTCGTTGTTTTTTTTCATCATAGATAAAGATATTACGTACGATACGCAAGATGGGGCGAGTGGTCAAGAAGATGGCGCCTGCTAAATATAAGTAATTGCTGTAATAATCAGGGATTTTCGTGATCAAAGCAACACTTCCCAGGACATAAAATATTCCTGTCAGCAAATCGACCGCTAATGAAATCAACGTGTAACGATTTTGAAAATACAAACGAAAGCGCCGTCCACGGATCTCAATATCTTCTTCTTTGCCAATCTCGACATCATGGGTATTTCGTTTGATTTTTGGCATATAAAATCACCTAACTAGTTTTTATTTCTACGGTTTCAAAACAACTTTGATATTTTTATCTTCTTTTTTGTCAAAAATCTCGTATGCTCGAGCCGCTTCTTCTAACGGCATTGAATGAGTGATGATCTGAGTTGGATCAAACATTCCTTCTGCAATCATGTCATAAATTTTAGGCATCAAGTGGACAACTGGTGCTTGCCCATGTTTGACGTCAATATTGCGCATAAAGAATTCTTGAAGTGGATAGGAAGAAGCAGGTGTCATATAAACACCAGTGATTTGTACTGTACCAAATTTTTTCACCGCTTTAGCAGCCATTTGGATAGGTGAGATCGTTCCACTTTGTAAGCTAACTAAATTTTTAGCTTTTTCTTTTGTTGGCTCTAAACCATCCATTCCGACACAATCAATGATGACATCTGCACCGCCACGAGCTAACTCATATAAATCATCTCCGGCTTGGTTCACGTCGTCTAATAGATAGGTTTCGATTTGATTATAGCGGACCGCTTTGTCCAAACGATGTTTGACAGGATCGACCGCAATGACACGTTTTGCTCCTGCCATCACAGCAAATTTTTGTGCAAATAAACCAACAGGACCTGAACCTAAGACGACGACGGTATCATCTTTTTTAACCCCTGCATTTGCAACGCTCCAATAAGCGGTTGGTAAAATATCAGATAAAAATAAAACTTTTTCATCAGGTAAATCATTATCTGGAACGATAAATGACGTAGAATCGGCGAAAGGTACCCGAAGATACTCTGCTTGACCACCCCAGTGATTTCCGTTCAATTTACCAAAACCGAATAATCCGCCGTATAATTCTTCCTGATTGGAATTATCACACTGACTTTCCATATGGTTTGCACAAAAATGGCAATGGCCACAACTAATATTAAAAGGAATAACTACACGTTGCCCTTTTTTCAACTTCTTCACTTCGGAACCAACTTCTTCGACAATCCCCATAGGTTCATGTCCAACAACATAGCCTTTTTCCATAACGGATTCCCCATGGTGATAAAGATGGAGATCAGATCCACAAATCGCTGTTGCAGTGATACGGATGATTGCATCGGTTGGTGCTAAAATTTTTGGATCATCAACATTTCTAATTTCCATTTTTTGCTTTCCTTGCCAAGTGACTGCTTTCATCGTAGTGCTCCTCTCCTGTTTTCGTTAATAAAACTAACGATAGTTATTTATAAACTCATTCTAAGGGAATGTTACTTTTTTTCACAATGAAACGCGCTTTTAGTTTTAGTTTAAAACAGTAAAATAACTTTTGACGAAAAAAGGAAGTTGTAGTTTTATTGACTGAAAGTTATAATTAAAGTAGTTGGTTTTCAAAAAAATAAAACGTAAAAGAACAATTTTTTGTGCTGACATAGGAAAGGAGAGAAATGAGAAATAGTCGATTAATCAAAATAATTATAGGAGTCGTGTGTACAGTCTTGCTCTTTTTTTTATCGATTGGCGGACTTTTTTATACGACTTTAGCAAATGAAGGATTTATGAATGAGCAAATCAAACAAGCAAACTACATACAAAAAGTAACGAAAGAGATCAATGGTCGTGTCCAGAGCTACCACCAAGAAGCAAGAGTCACTCCAGAATTACTTGCCGACAGTGTATCTGAGGAATTAGTTAAAAAGAATATCGAGCATTTTGTCAAAGAAACTTATCGCGGCAAGCAACCAAGCTTGATCCAAGCAACGGAGTTGGAAGAACATATCAAAGAGACGATCCATACATATAAAACAGAACATGAGATCAATATTGAAGAAGGGATTGCGGGAGAAGAACTCGCTTTACATATGATCGGCGGGATCTTTGAACGGAGTGTCCAACCAAGTTATCTGCATCTTTTTATTCGAGGAATCAATGACCTGAGCCACCAGGTACTTCACTATGCTTGGGGCATTGTGAGTGTGAGCCTATTGATCTTAGCGGGGTTCATTTATTTCAATCTTGGCTCTATCCGTTCACGTATCAAAAAATTTGCGTGTAGTCTGATGGGCGCTGGACTGATAAGTCTAGCATTGGCCGCAACTTTATACTATGCACAGATTTTGCAGACGGATGAGCAAATGGAGTCACTTCAAGACTTGATGCGGACGTATCTTTCTAACTTTACTCTGATTGTTTTACTGATCGGTGGAAGTGAGATTGTTGTGGGCGGCTTCGCATGGCTCCTTGCGAAAAGAGAAAATAAAAAGAGAAGCATCGGGGAAAATCAAAAGTAGCGAAAAAACAAGAGTTCTCCGCCTATTTCCATAGGTGGAGGACTCTTGTTTTAGAACTGAAGCAGCACAGGAAAGTGGACTTCACAAACTCAATCAAACATTTTTTTCGCTGCACGCATCAACGTAGGGATATCTTTGTCATAACGTGGTGTTTTCACCAAACGTGACATTGGAATACCTGCAAAATGGAACGCAGCAATTTCTCCTGAACGAACAGCACTTTGTTCGGTAAAGATCATTTGGTAAGGCTGTTCAACGAACTCACCGGTAAAGGCAAGGTTTGTTGAATGTTTAGGAATGACTTTTGGTCGATCACTTTTCGCACGATTGTTGAATAAGGCAGAAGCATATGGCATGTAAACCGGAATATTATTGATGACACTATCGTAGATTTCGGTTTCTTTTTCGCGAATGTTTACTGGACCAGGATCAACTTTTGAAAGCTGACCAAGCAATTCTTCCAACATTTCTTTTCCGTTCATTTTAATATATTCTTTGTCGACAAATTCACCACGACGTCTTGGATACAAGAAGTAGCCCCAAATCACTGTTTCATTCGGTTTTTGTGAAGTGAAATGCGGTTGGTGATGCACGACGATCGACATATTGACATCTTTTTGACCAAGTGGGGTGATCGGTGTTGTTGAAATAAATGAATTCAACGCATTACCTGGTTCTTGTGTCGTGATACGTGTGATCTCGTTTAGCAACACATGATTTTTCGTTGTCAACGTAAAGCTGACCCATTCACTTGCGTCACGATCTGCGAAAAATTTATCTGGATTACCTAAATTGTAGAATTTTTCACTGGCTTTTTTCCACAAACTAGAAGCAGCACCGTAATCCATATTTTCCTCTGCGGGCGTTTCGTAGTCGCCAAGTGTTGCCGAATCAGTGATCGAACCATTCGTAAATAATACGCCAGTATCTCCATCAACGACGACATGTTCTTCTTCTTGTGTTTTTGTATTGATCATCTTCAAGCCTGTCACCGTGATTTCATCTTGCATCGCTGTTTCTTTGAATTCCCAGTCAACGACACGACGATTCAAAATGATTTTACATCCTTGTTCTTTCAAATAATTGATCAGTGGCAACATAATACTTTCGTATTGATTATAGCGTGTCCGATTGACCCCAACTAAATGCTCGATTTGAGTAAACTCATAAATCATTTGGTGCATATAGCGACGTAATTCTTGTGCAGAACTACGTGTTCGAAAAGCAAAAGTCGTTTCCCACATAAACCAGAAGTTTGTTTCAAAGAAATGAGGATCATCTTTGAAATACTCAGCAATCGTCACATTATCTAATTTTTCTTCTTCTGAATCAGGCATGGCAATCAGTTTCGTTAATAATACGCGATCTTTATTGTTGAAGCCTAATTTACCGCCATCAATGATTCCCTTGCCACCTTCCAACAAACGAGCTTTATCAAAAGTCGGATGTTTGGCATCGAAATCTCGTGTATCTTCTTCGGCTGTCATGCCCGGTTCTGTAGCAGAAGGGATGCGACTGAGTAGATCCATCAAATCGACATACGTACGGTAATTCAGCATACGTCCACCACGTGCAACGTATCCTTTTTGATTTTCTAAGGGGTGATTTTTGTTCCAATATTCATCAGTAACTGTGTCCACAGGAGCGCCATCATTTGATCCATGGTCATCTAAGGAGTAGAAAGTGATTTGATCTCCACGCCATTTGCCTTCTTGGATCAAATAAACAGCTGCTGCCATATTCGCGATTCCTGCACCAATCATAATTGCTTTCTTTTTTTGCATTGTCCAATCCTCCAATATCTCCTAAATCATTTTATTCTGGCTAATTTTCTAGATTGATTCAAATTCATCATAAAGGTGACTATCATCTTCTAGTAAGCCTGTTTTTTTGCCAAGATAAACAGCACCTATAGCGACTAGTCCTAAGCCAATGCCTACTTTCAACCATTTCTTGTTCATAAAAAAACCTCCTTTTGGTTTGTGAACTATTTCTACTTCAAAGCATAGAGCGTTTAGAAAAATAAGCCAAATGATAGGGTAAGGAAACAACCTGGGTTTTTGACAGTTTGGAGGAAGTGTCTGTTTTTTCGTGTGTTTTGTAATAAATTCTTAACAAAGAGAAGTAAAAAAAAATTTGGGAATGAGTTATAACGCGTTTTAATTCATGTGAATTCAGAAAGGTGTGGAAAAGATGAAGAGTTTAAAGGTGAGAAAAATTGGGAATAGTGTCGGTATCATTTTACCTAAGGAACTTAGGTTACATGAGGGGAATATTTTGAGCTATACGAAAGAAGGTACAACATTGATAATTGATACAAAAGAAGTGATGAGAGAACAAGACCGTAAAGAAGTAGAAAAAGCATTTACTGATTTCTCAAAAGGTTTAGTAGTTTCCGAATCTGAAATGAAAGATACTTTTAGTAAGTATGGTTGGGATGAGTAGATGGTGTATACGATCGTGTATTCGGAGAGTTTTCGCCAGGGGTTAGAGCAGTTGATCAATGGATGGGGAAATGAATTATTTTTATCTAAAGAAAATATTCGACATTTTACAAGGATGATCTATCAATCAATCGAACTTACTAAAAATTTTCTCGAAATGCATGAAGAAATATCTGCGTTGTATCATTTTCATGAACGTACATATCGTATATTAATCGGAAACAAATATGCCATATTTTACCGAATAAATAAAAAGAAACATCTTATTTTGATTGGCAATATTTTTCAGCAACGTCAGATGAAGCTCAGCGTTCAATAGCTAATAGTTAGTTTTGCTCAAACTGGACGAAACTCCGTACTCTTAGTAGGATAGGAGTAGAAGAAAAAGTGGGGTGTAAAGATGTTTAGTGAAACGTTGGTCCATTTGTTGGAATGGGTGACTGCGATTTTGAATATTTTCTCGATTTTAGTCTTATTGGTTGGAATTTTTTTAGTTTTAAAAAATTTGATAATGGAACGCCCATTGATCAAAGATTATGCGGTGCGTAATCGGCGGAATGCGGATATTCGAAAGTTACTAGCTAGTTATATTTTGTTGAGTTTAGAAGTACTGATTGTGGCAGATCTCATTGAATCCGTCATCAAACCAACTTGGACAGATATTTTAAAATTAGCATTGATCATTATCATTCGCACGATCATCTCTTATTTCTTAAATTTAGAAATCGCGAGTCATGTATCGCATGAAAGAAGGGAAGTTTGATGGAGATCAGTTGGATGACACTTCTTTATCCATATCTTGAATGGTTGGTCTTGATTTTAGATATTTTTGCCATTGCGGTCTTATTATGGGGTGGTTTTCTTTCGATCAAAGATTTTTTGAAAGATTCCTTGAACCCGTCATTCAAACAAAATGAACGGATTCATCAAAATAATGGCATCAAAAAAATGCTAGGTGGGTATATCTTGTTGAGTTTAGAGATATTGATTTCTGCTGGGATCATCGAGTCAATCATCAAACCGACATTACAAGATATTTTTCAGTTGGCCGCATTAGTGGTGATTCGTACGATCATCTCTTACTTCTTGAATAAAGAAATCGGTCCAGCGGATGTCTGAGTTTGCAGGATCATCATAGACAGAATGTGCAAATGATATTAGTATTCACGTCTCTTAAAATTGAATGAATAGTTTTTCAGAAAGTAACGATTATAAAAAAAGCTAGAAAAACCAAAATTTTGTAGGATGAATTTTTGGTTTTCTAGCTTTTTTTATGGAACTGTCTAGTTTTTTCACACGCTTTATTCGACAGAATAAATGTGTGCAAGAGTTACTATTACGAAAGTATGCCTCCCTCATGAACTATTTTTTACAAGCAATATAATCGCTTGTTCCACTGTTTCGACTGAGATTGGAATAACATGTTCCATGGACAAGGCAACAGGGGTGTAAAGTGTACGTTCACACAACAGCCGGTTAGAAGAGGCTGCCACAAAATCGAGAGCTTCTTTACTTAATTGTTTATAGATCACTGGCTCTACGGAAATGTCACATGTCGTAACGGCCTCTAAAGCTTCGCGATAAATCAAGTATTTGATATCTGAGTTGGTCACGATCCGCACAGTTAATTTTTGTTTATCTAAGCGTAAAATACCAGTCAATTCAATAACGAATGACCGCAGACAATTTGGATTGATCTTTAATTGATAAGGAAGTGCATGGCTCCAATCGCTAACGATCCGTTTTACTTCTTCAAATAACTCTCGTTGTTCATCGGTCAATAAATGAAATTTTTCAGGTAAGAACAATTGATAGTTTTTCCAAGCAGAACGCAAAATACGTATCAACGCACGCTCAAAAGCTTTGTTTCCAAGAAAAGGATGGTCAAAATGTTGTTCAAATCGTTGGATCAATTGTTTTGTCTCTGGATTATTTTCAATAAAGACCTGATGCAATTGGGCAAAATCATCTTCGATTGCTTCATAAGAATCAAATCCATAATCACATAGATTGAAGAGTATCAGAATAAAATAAAATTCATTTGGTTGAAAAAATTGCTTGAACGGACTTTCTTCCCAAGCAGCAAGAACGAAATGATAAATCGGTCTCTTTTTGATTTCATCGATGAATGATTGATCGATTGATAGCGGGGCATCTTTTTGATAGAACAGACTGATCAGAAAGCCTGTTTGCAAAATCTCTTGGGTATCCCGATCATAGATACGTCCACTTTTTTTAGTGACTGCTTGAATAAATTCTTGCGCTTGGACATCAAAGGAGCGAGGAAGAGAGAAGTCTGGCAATGTGCCTGTCCGATAGCTCACATTTAGCAAAACCAAGCGTCTTTCGATGTCAGTAAAGTGGGGGGAATGATGTTCAATAGCGATATCGCATGCTTGAAAGTAGTCTAACACTTGTTTCTTCAATGCATAAGCTTTGCTGACTGAAATAAATTCGAGTTCAGTCAATTGAATATAATCTGGTTCATCTTCTAAGTAAAGAAGGCAGGTTTTTAAAAATAAAGACGGTCGAGAGAGTCGTTGCATCAATTGGAAGCGAGAAGTTGTTGGTGCGAAGTATAAAGAATAGGTTTCTTTTTCTTTTGATTGATAAATGATTTGGTCGCTCAATTCTCTACTTAATGATTTGATATCATTAAGTAGAGTGGTTTGACAAACATGTAACAAAGTAGCTGTCGTTGGAAGATGGACTTCTTTATTTACATAAAACTGACCACAAAGAAAGAGTTGGCGTAAGAGATTTTTCTCAAGATAATGTTCAATCATGGGGAATCCTCCCTGTTTGTATAGTCATGCACAAGCACTTAGCTATTATGCCATGTTTTTTGTAGATACGCACCTATCACTTAATCTTTCTTAGCAAACAAGATGCTAAATTTACTTATATTTGTTATTGTATCTGTTTTATTTAAAAAAATTGGGAACTGATTGATAAAAAGAACCAAATAGAAAAAATAAATATGAATATTTTTCAACGAATAAGTACATTGGATTTCTTTTTTTTTGTTCGTGAATTAAACGTTATAATCAATAAATTGAACCATTCTTAGTAGGAAGTTTAGTCACATCGTTCGTTTTTTTTAGCTGAAAATACAGAATAATCAGACTTTATTTTTTTTGTCTTCAAAGTAAGAAATCTAAAGGTATGTTATTAAAAAAATTTTTTAAAATTTGGGCGTATAGTCAAACACGTAAACTGATCAAGAAACAACAGCCGGCTGATTATTTCCTGTGATCAGGTAATAAGAGAGGAGAAATGAATCATGAAAGATATGGATATCAAAGCCGTCTTTATTGGCGACAAAGCAGAAAATGGCCAAGTGTATAAAATGTTATTGAATAAGATGGTGGATGAACATTTAGGTTGGCGTGAAAATTATTTACCAGCTGACCTTCCCGCAATCAGTGAAGCAGACAAATCAACAACATCTTATCTTGCGACTCGACAACATATGATGGAAGTCTTAGATGAAGTCAGTGAACGAATGCGTGCCGGTTCAATTCCTTGGCATTCAGCCGGACGTTATTGGGGACAAATGAATGCAGAAACATTGATGCCAGCTTTGTTGGCTTATCACTTTGCGATGCTTTGGAATCCTAATAACGTGGCATTGGAATCCTCAATGGCCACATCACAAATGGAAGCAGAAATCGGAGAAGACTTTGCGAAGCTGTTCAGTATGCCGAATGGTTGGGGACATCTGACAGCGGATGGTTCGATTGCGAATTTAGAAGGTCTATGGTATGCCCGTTGTATCAAATCAATTCCTTTAGCGGTCAAAGAAACTTACCCTGAAAAAGTGAAGGACCTTTCGGATTGGGAATTACTTAATCTATCTGTAGAAGAAATCTTAGAAATGATCGAAACATTTACTGATGAAGAATTAGACAATGTCAAAGCTGCATCTTCACGAAGTGGGAAACACATCCAAGAATTGGGCAAATGGCTTGTTCCTCAAACCAAACACTATTCATGGATGAAAGCATTAGATATTTGTGGTGTCGGGTTGGATCAAATGATCGCGATCCCCGTTGATGACTGCTACCGAATGGATGTCCAAGTATTGGAAAAGACGATTCGTGAACTAGCTATCCAACATATTCCCATCCTAGGTGTGGTCGCTGTTGTAGGTACAACAGAAGAAGGACAAGTCGATCGTGTCGATCAAATCGTTGAACTTAGAGAAAAATTGAAAGATGAAGGCATTTATTTCTACCTTCATGTGGATGCAGCTTATGGTGGCTATGCTCGTTGTTTGTTCATGAATGAAGCGTATGAATTTGTGCCTTACGCATCATTAGCAGAATTTTATGAAGAACATCATGTTTTCCATCATGAAGTGAAAATCGAACGAAGTGTTTATGAAGGATTCAAGGCAATCAGTGAAGCAGAATCAGTGACCGTTGATCCCCATAAGATGGGTTACGTTCCTTATGCGGCTGGAGGAATCACGATCAAACATAAAAGTATGCGGAATATCATCTCTTATTTTGCACCTTATGTATTTGAAAAATCGGTTAAAGCTCCTGATATGTTAGGTGCCTATATTTTAGAAGGCTCAAAAGCTGGGGCAACGGCTGCAGCAGTTTGGACGGCGCACCAAGTTCTCCCTTTGAATGTCACTGGTTATGGTCAATTGATCGGTGCATCAATCGAAGCTGCTCAACGTTTCCGAGAATTTCTTGGTCAATTAAGCTTTACTGTCAATGGGAAAACAATTGAAGTCTATCCATTGAATCACCCAGATTTCAATATGGTCGATTGGGCATTCAAAGTCCAAGGCTGTACGGATTTAAAAGAAATCAACCGTTTGAATGAAAAAATGTTCGATGTGTCCTCTTATATGGAAGGGGATGTGTACGCAGAACGCTTCATCACTTCTCATACGACCTTCACGCAAGCGGATTATGGCGATTCTCCAGTGGCATTTGTTGAAAGCATGGGTGTTCCAAAAGAGGAATGGCAAAAAGAACAACAAGTTACTTTGTTGCGAGCTGCTATCATGACTCCTTATTTAACCGATGACAACATCTTTGATTATTACACCGAAGCCATCAAACACGCAATGGAAGAAAAACTAAGAGAAGTTCTTGCGTAGTTTTAGTGATAGAAAGAAGGATCGATCATGACAGACTCAAAATCTACCAAACAACTGTCAACGTTAACGTTTATTGGGATGACTTGCGCTTTAGTCGCAAGCGTCCGTAATATTCCTGATGTCGCTGCCACTGGTTGGACGATGTTGTTTTATATGTTAGTTGCTGTACTCTTTTATGCGTTTCCGATCTCTCTGATTTCAGGAGAGTTTGCAGGGATGTTTCCTCAAAAGGGAGGGCCAGAACTATGGGTCTCTCAATCCCTCGGTAGAAAATGGGGATTTGTCGTTTCTTGGCTTTTATGGGTTCAAATGTTTCCAGGAATGGTCATGGTTGCCTCAGCACTTGCCCCATTGTTTGGCAACATGGTCAATAACGTCCCATTGGGCTTGAATAGTAAATTCACATTACTCGTGATTTTAGTCGTTTATTGGATCATCACACTATTGAACTTAAAATTCGACATGGCAAAAATTGGCGGGAAAATCGGTGTCTGGTTGGGGTTGTATATCCCGTTGGCATTAATGCTCCTATTGGGTGTCGCAGCATGGATCAAGGTCGGTATCATGCCAAATGGAACATTAGGAAAATTTTCTTGGGATCTTTTAGTTCCCGATCCAAGTACTGCAAAATCATTCGTTTATTTTGCACCGATCATGTTCATTTTTACTGGAATCGAAATGTCTTCTGTTTATATCACTCGATTGGCACATCCAGTTAAAACTTATATACGCGGTATTTTCGCTGCGTTAGTCTTTTTATTTGTGGTAAACACGCTGAATGCGTTAGTCGTTGCCAATGTGGTACCAAAGGGTCAAATGGAGTTGAATAATATTGCCCAATCCATTTCGATCGATTGCCAAATTCTTGGCTTGCCACATATGATTGTGAACCTATTCAGCTTACTTGTATTTGTCGGTGTCGCTGTACAATTGTCTGCTTGGGCTTCTGGTCCAGCCAAAACTGTTACAGAAAGTGCAAGAAAAGGCGCGTATCCTCCTCGTTTCAATTTTTGGAAAACCAATGAATTTGATGTGTCAAAAGCGGTGATCTTGACACAATCTATTATCATTTCTGTGTTTGCCCTATTCTATTTATTGATTCCAGGAGTCAATCAAGCATTTTTGATGTTAGTAAATGCAACGACAGTGATTTATTGTATCGTCTATCTCATCATGGGTGTCGCATTCTTACGTTTTAGAAAAACAAATCCGGCTATCCCTCGTCCATTTCGAATCGGTAAAAAAGAGGGAAATGGGAATCTCGGTGCTTGGCTTGTTGTGTTAGTCTTATTTGCAGCAATCGTTTTTTCTGTCGGACTTACATTAAAAGCTGGTACGTGGATCAACTTTGTGGCTGTCGTATTGATCAGCGGCATTCTTTTTGTTGCCCCATTATGTATCGAAAAAATTAGAAAACCTTCTTGGGAACAAGAAATAAAAAACAAATTGAGTGAACAAAAATCAACGAAGCAATCGGAGTAAAGGGGAAAATTTCGTTTGAAAAGCAAACCTAGAAACCTGGCTCATCTTAAATCACACTAATTATTTCATGTTTGCCTGAAATAATCGACATAAGAAACCCTCCTTCTTACGTATAATAAGTATTATCAAATGAAATACAGGAGGGATTGCCGATGACATGGTACAAAGAAACTGCTGAACAAACAATGAATAAATTAAAGACGACCAAAGATGGTCTTTCAAATCAAGAACGTACCAGTCGTTTAGAAATACAAGGACGAAATGAAATAGAAGTGAAAAAGAAAGTCAGTCCGCTTCGGAAATTTTTGAAGCATTTTACGGATTTGTTGATGATCATCCTTATGGTGGCTTCTGTCTTGAAGTTTTTAACGGGTGATTATATTGAAGGTAGTATTATTTTACTTGTAGTGATCATCAATAGTTTTGTTGGTTATTGGCAAGAAAGAAAAGCAGAAGAGTCACTCAATGGGCTAAAAAGCTTAATGAGTCAAGACGCAGTGGTTCTTTCTGAAGGCGTCAAGAAAAGTATCCCTGCCACTGAGATCGTGCAAGGGGATATAGTTAGTTTAACAGCTGGAGATGTCGTGCCTGCCGATATTCGTTTAGTCGAAACATATGGTTTGATGATCGAAGAAGCTGCGTTGACCGGTGAATCCGATGCGGTAGAGAAAATGAGTGAGCCGTTAGTCGATGAATTAGGCGCAGGAGATCAACTCAATATGGCTTTTTCAGGTACACTTGTCCAAGCTGGATCGGCGCTTGGTGTTGTCGTTGAAACAGGGAATACGACGGAGATTGGAAAAATCAATCAAGCATTACAATCAGTTCAACAACAAACGACCCCTTTGGTTCGCAAGATCCATCAGTTGAACAAGCAAATCTTCAGAGGAATCGTTTTTCTAAGTTTATTCTTGATTTTCTTTACCTCATTTAGGTATGGCTTAGAGTGGAACTTTTTATTCTCAACAATCATTGCGTTGATCGTTTCTATGATCCCAGAAGGGCTACCAGCGGTATTGACGATGATCCTCTCACTTGGGGTCAATGAAATGGCACAAGAACAAGCGATTATCAAAGGACTACCTTCCGTTGAAACACTTGGTTCAATGACGGTGATCTGTTCAGATAAAACGGGTACGTTGACCAAAAATGAAATGACTGTTGTGGAAACAAGGACAGAAGATGAGACACGCTTACTTGAAATCATGAAAAATTGTCAAGAAGTGCAAACGAAAGATGATCAAGTAGTGGAAACGTTGAGTGGCAATCCAACTGAGCTAGCTTTATTACGATACACAGCTGAACAGAATCTTCCCCTAAAAACGGCGCTTGCTAAATTGCCATTTAGCTCAAGTTACAAATATATGGCAACACTGCATGAAGAACAGGACCATGCAGTAGTGTTTGTCAAAGGAGCGCCAGAAGTTCTATTATCGAGATCTTCTTTGTCACAGTCAGAACAGCAACAATGGATCAACCAAGCATCACAACTAGCAAAAAAAGGCCAACGTGTATTAGGGTTCGCCTACAAGCAATTGCCTATTGAGCAAGAGTTAGACCATGCACAGTTGCAACAACTGACATTTGTTGGGATTGCAGGAATCATTGATCCACCAAAAGAGAGTGCGATCCAAGCGGTAAGAGAGTGTCAGCAAGCAGGGATCTCGGTGAAAATGATTACTGGTGACCATAAAGACACAGCCCAAGCAATTGCTGATCAAATCGGGTTGAAGCATACGAGTAATGTCCTTGAAGGAATCGATATCGATCGACTCTCTGATCAAGATTTAGCGAAGAGAGTGAGCAAAGTCGATGTCTTTGCTCGAACGACTCCGGAGCATAAATTAAGGATCGTAGAAGCTTTGCAAGAAAATGGCGAAATCGTTGGGATGACTGGTGATGGTGTTAATGATGCGCCCGCATTGAAACGAGCAGATGTGGGAATCGCTATGGGGATCAAAGGAAGTGAAGTCAGTAAACAAGCCGCAGATATGGTTTTAGGCGATGACAACTTCCATACGATCGCTAAAGCAGTCAAAGAAGGACGTCGGATTTTAGATAATTTACAAAAAACGATCAGCTTCTTCTTACCTACATCTTTAGCACAAGGTTTGGTGATCATCTGGGCATTACTGGCGAATCAACCATTGCCTTTGACACCGATCCAAATCTTATGGGTCAATATGGTGACAACAATCACGTTATCCTATGCGTTAGGTTTTGAACAAGCAAGTAAAGACACGATGAGTCGGCCACCAAGAGATCCTAACCAAGGGATTTTGACTAAGTACAATGTTTTCCGGATTTTCTATGTGTCCCTTTTGATCATTATCCCAGCTTATTGGTTGGCAATGCAGTTTGAAGGTCAAGCCTTACAACAAACTGTTCTTTTACAAAACATTGTTGCTGCCCAAGCCGTCTATATGATCAATTGTCGTGAGCAAGTCGATGCTTCATTGAATAAAGGCTTCTTCCAAAATAAATTCTTATTTATTTCATTAGGTATTTTATTTGTCCTCCAAACTGGAGTCATTTATCTACCCTTTGCGCAACAAGTCATTGAAACAACAAGTTTGAGCTTTGCTCAACATTTACCAATCCTTGCAAATGTACTTCTATTGTTTACAATCGTAGAAGTTGAGAAACGAATCAGTAAAACATGGATCAAAAGAAAAGAAAGAGAAGCTTTTGCCGGTAACTGAGAATCGTCGATCGTTCAAGAGATAAAGGCAAAGCGGCAGTCTTCCCCTAGGTTACAGTAGAGGAAGGCTGTCGCTTTTTCTGTCTTATTACTCAGTGCTGAACGCTTCTTTCACAACCTAGATAAACGGTGTTCGAAAAGCTGACCTTCAACATTAAGCTGAAAAATCAAAAAATATGGAAAGCTATTTTCTGATTTCCCATCTTACTGCTCAGGTCATAACGCTTTTCTCACAACCTAGATAAACGGTGTTCAAAAGCCAGCTCCTTCAATATTAAGTCAAAAATTGAAAAAATATGAGAAGCTATTTTCTCAATTTCTGCCTTAATACTTGGAGCTGAATGGATTTTTCACAACCTAGATAAACGGTGTTCAAGAAGCAACACTTCAATAATAAGCCAAAAAAATCAAAAATGAAAAAGCCATTTTCGATTTTTCTTTCTTATTACTCAGTGCTGATCGCTTCTTTCACAACCTTACAAATAACTTCTAAATGTGAGTTCGGTCAATTGGTCGAGCTCATTTTTTGTTGGTATGGTAGAGATGTAGATGATTGGTATCGGGACTTGGTCGAGGGGGGTGTTTGAGACGAACAAGTCGCTTTTATGGAACGTGATGTCAGAAAGTTGAGATAATTCTACTGGGATCAATTGAACTCGTTTCCCAAAGTAATCATTTAATTCTTGTTGCAAAAAGGCTTTCCAAGAGGGTTCGCCTTGAAAGAAGAAATACAGGTTCAATTTATTTGGACGAATGGATAAGATCGCTTGTTGGATCAAGAAGGATAGTAGGCGTAGAAAGTATTCGTCTTCTTGGACAGGTAACTCTTGTTTCAGTTGCTCAAGTAATTCTTGTTTGAATGGGTACAACTGTGGATATTGTTGCTCATATTCTTCCAAGAAATAGTGATACTGCAAATTCAACTGCTCGATCAAGATAGGTGATTCATGATATTTCAACAATAACAAGATCAGGTTATCAGCAAGTTTTGTCTCGTTTAATTCTTCTAAGTGCAAGGTATCAGCTAAATCTTGAACGAATTGTTTGATCTTGCCCGAAAAAGGATAACTTTGCAAGATATCTGCCACGGGTTCTTGGTATTGATTGTTGTAATTCCAACTTTCTAAAAAGCAAAAGAAAGCAAAAATCAATTCATCTTTTTGTAAATAAACGCCTTCTAATTCGTAAAGTTCGGTCAATTCCGTAGCATACGTGGAGAAAAGAGTATCTTCAGGTTCAAAGAAAGAGTCCTCGATACGGCAGTTTGCCTTAACACGTATCGTGTTGATGAAAAACCAGCAAATGCCAAAAATCTCTTCTGTTTCAACAGAAAAAGGGGTTTGCTTCAAGCGTTTCAAAAAACGAAAGTAATGGGATTCATGGATGGAATAATCTTCAAAAAAATAATTATTATGAGTAAATGGCATCAAAAGACGATGATAAAACAAGCGGATCGCATTCTCAGAACCACTCATCGTACTTGTATATTTTGTCAGCTTGATCTGTAACCCATAACGAAGGAGTTGGCGATTGACTTTTCTTGTATGGCGTTTCAGCGTTTCGTAAGAAAGTCCATTGGCTGCTAAGAAATTGGTTGTGGAACATTCCTTTGTAAACAATAGTTCTTTGATCAATTGTACACTGACGGATTGCTTTAGAAACAATTCCCACAGATCATTGGCAAGTAGATTTTGTTGATTGAGTAAACGAATCCCTGACTGATCACTATCGATCAACCAGCCATCAGGTAATTGTGAGCGGATGACTTGTAAGTCGGAAAAAATCGTACGTTCCGTTGTATTTGTTTCTTCAGCAAGCTCATTGACAGTGATTTTGGGATGGTTTAAAAGTAGTTCAATCAACGTGACTTGTCGTTGTAAATCCTTTTCAGTGATGATTTGGTGCATGAGCGAGTACATCCAACATCCCTCCTTTTAAAACAAATTATAACACAATCCTTGACTTACATAAGCGGTTTCTTGTAGTTTTGGAGTAAGAGATAACAGCGTGGATTTATTGAAAGGAATGAATTGTAATGACAACAAAAAACGAAAAATACAAACGTTTATTAGCAATCGCAGAAGCCGGTCTCTTCTATGGCAAAGATCCATTTGACGAAGAACGTTACCAAGAATTGAAATCGATTGCTTTATCATTATTAAGTAATGGCGATAAGGAAATCGAAGAACGCCTTGAATTGATCTTAGAACAAAATGAAGGGTATCCCACACCAAAAGTCGATGTACGTGCCTTTATCAAACAAGAGGATAAAGTACTGTTAGTGGAAGACAGCCATACAAAAGAATGGGCATTGCCGGGCGGTTTTGCGGAAATCGGCTATTCACCAAAGGAAAATATTGAAAAAGAGGTGAAAGAAGAAACCGGGCTAACGGTGACGGTGGATCAACTACTGGCGATTTTTGATACCAATACCCGAAAAGATATTCCACAAGCCTTTCAATACTATAAAGTCATTTTTGGATGTTCAATCATCGGAGGTTCTTTTATCACGAATAATGAAACTTCAAACAGCGCCTTTTTTGCATTGGATGATTTACCTACTCTTTCCCAAAAACGGACGACAGAAGAACAGCTTGCGATCTTAGCGAAAGGTCATTTGCCTTATTTTGACTGATCAATATATTTTTGTTGCATTTGCAACAAAAATCAGTACAATAAAAGTACAACTAAAGGAGAGAAGAGATGGCTGAGATCATAAGAGAAATCGGCGCGATAGCACGAGCGTTAGATTCGATCAGTAATATTGAGTTTAAAGAAGTCGCTTTGACGAGGGGGCAATACCTGTATCTCGTTCGGATTTGTGAAAATCCAGGTATCATTCAAGAAAAAATAGCCGAAATGCTTAAAGTCGATCGAACGACAACTGCCCGTGCGCTGAAAAAGCTGGAAAGCAATGGCTTGATTCGACGTGTAACGGACGAACAGAACAAGAAAAACAAAATGTGTTATCCAACAGCCCAAGGAGAAGCACTTTATCCGATGATCATCCGAGAACACCATCATTCTACGAAAGTCGCTTTAGCTGGCTTGTCTGAAGAAGAAATCCAACAGTTGGAAAGATTATTGACACACGTAAGGAAAAATATCAGCGAAGACTGGAATTTTGTAAAAAAGGGCAATAAACGCCTGTATTGAAAGGGATGTTGGAGTGGAAAAGGTAGAAATCAGACCGATTGTGGGAAGTGAAGTGGAACGCCTTCAAGCAATCAGCATTGAAACGTACACAGATACTTTTGGCGAATATAACACGCAGGCAGATATGGATGCATATCTTTCGCAAGCATATGATTTGCAGCGATTGACAAAAGAACTGATCCATCCAGAATCAGCTTTTTTCTGGGCACTAGATCATGGCGAAATTGCGGGTTATCTAAAACTGAACACAGGAAAAGCACAATCCGAGGAAATGCCTGAGGATCATCTAGAAATCGAACGGATCTATATTCGACCACCCTATAAGAAAAAAGGGATCGGCACTCACTTGATGAACTGGGCGTTGGCTCAAGCGAAAGCACAGGGAAAAACAGATGTGTGGTTAGGTGTGTGGGAACATAATGATCCCGCCCAAGCTTTTTACCGTAAGCATGGGTTCATACGCCAAGGACAACATGTGTTTTATATGGGAGACGATGCACAGATCGATCATATCTTAGTCAAAAAAATCAATGAGGTGTAACGAATGAAAAAATTTGTAGCAGATCCATCATTTTGGGAAGTGTTCCCAGAAGCAAAAATCGAGATCTTAACGGTAGAAGGGATCAATAACGAAGTCGTTGAAGAAAACAAAGCAGATTATTATGACAAATTGAATCGTGCTGCTAAAGAAGCAAGAAATTATTTAACAGAAGAACCTTTTAGTCAAAATGAAGTGATTGCACAATGGCGTCAAGCGTTTACCCAGTTCAAGACCAAAAAAGGCGCACGTTCATCGATCGAGGCACTACTAAAAAGAGCCAGTCAAGGTCGCGAATTTTTCCCGATCAGTCCGTTAGTGGATATCTATAATAGTATCTCTTTGCGCTTTGGCGTACCCTGTGGCGGAGAAGATCTTGACACGATCGTTGGGGATCTTCATTTGGGTAAAGCCCAAGGTGGAGAAAATTTCTTGCCATTAGGCGCAGAAGAAGATGCGCCCGCATTACCAGAAGAAATCATTTATTATGATAAAGAAGGCGCAGTTTGTCGCTGCTTTAACTGGCGTGAAGCGCAACGGACCATGTTAACAGAAAAAACGACGAACGCTGTATTGGTGATCGAGGCAGTCAACGCACAACAAGCAGAAGTTGCCGGAAAAGCAATGACTGCTTTACAAGAAGACATTGAACGAACATTTGGTGTAACGAGTACTAGACAAACAGTGACGAAAGAACAACCAGAAATCACTTTGTGACCGGACACGTAGGAAATAACCAAAACGATGGAGTCACTCGTAATCTTCAAACAAAGCAAACTTGAAGATTGCGGGTGATTTGTCTTTTGATTGCTTAACACGAAAATAAGCAACCTTCGCTCAATCATCTTGTGCTTAATAGCAGTGACTTCCACTAAGTGTGTTTCCGCTTTCGTGCTATAATGAAAACAAGCTTTTATTTAGAGGAGGCGTTGTCAAATGATCCATAAATCTCGTGTCATGCTATACGTCGAAGATGTCGCGTTAGTCAGTCGGTTTTTCGTTGAGCAATTGAAGGCAGAAATAGTAGAAACGTTGGAATTGCCAGAGGAATATCAAAGCATTGTCTTGCGTATGTCGCAAGAATTGGAGTTGGCTATTTTTCCTCGGACATTCGTTGAACGATTTTCACCAGAAGTGTTAGGACCACCACCGTCTATGATTTTCTTTACAGATAAGTTTGACGAACTTTACGAACAAATCGAAACAGCTGGTGAAATTTTGGAGAACAATGGCTTGTTGACGTTTAACTTTTCCGATCCTGAAGGAAATTTTTTTGTGATTGCAAAATTAGAATCGACAGAAAAAGTAGATGAAAGGGAGACAGAAGATGAAAATCTCGATCACTGAAACACTTGAAGATTATTTCAAAAAGCAACGGATGAAAAAGAGTGATAAATTGAGAATGAAGAATTTGAAATCTGGGAAAAATCCTGCCAAAGGATGGAATAAAATGGTCGATACAGGCTTCGGTGGTTTAAATTCTTTAGATTATCGTGGGAAAGGGAGTAATTTACCGATCAGCCAAATCGACAATCAGCAATTTCGTGCGGAAGAACAAAAGCGAATCGGTAAAGAAATCCATAGATAGAAGCTTCTTCAACTATTGTGTACTTAGTTTTATTTATTAGTAATCGACATACTCTTCTCTAAATGAAAGCGGAATAGGTAAATAGTAATGTTCGGATTTTTGATTAAATCCGAATTTTTTGTTTACTTATTTCTTTATTTGGGATAATATTAAACACGTTGTTTTATTAATAAATCTAATATAGTAAGAACTTTTTTATAAATGTTCGGTTTTAGGGGGATGAACGATGAAGGAAAAGATACTTTCCTACTTCGAGATTGACGCACTGAATACGACGGTGAAACGTGAGATACTGGCTGGGTTTACGACATTTATCTCTATGGCATATATCTTATTTGTCAATCCAACAGTACTTGGTGCTTCGGGGATGGATGAAGGGGCAGTGTTTACTGCGACAGCATTAGCCAGTGCCATTGGCTGTATTTTGATGGGGGTCGTTGCACGCTACCCGATTGGAACAGCACCCGCGCTAGGAATCAATGCCTTTTTTGCTTACTCGGTCTGTTTAGGTATGGGAATTCCATGGGAAACAGCATTGGCAGGAGTGTTCGTCGCTTCGTTGATTTTTATTTTGATCACCATTTTTAAATTACGTGAGATGATCATTGATGCCATTCCAACAGACTTGAAGTTTGCGATTTCTGGCGGGATAGGTTTGTTTATTGCCTTTCTAGGCTTGAGTGAAGGTGGCTTGATCGTGGCAAATGAATCAACGCTTGTTGGCTTAGGTTCATTGAGTGTCGGTTCCACTTGGTTGACGATTTTTGGTTTAGTCATTACCGCAGTATTGTTAGTTCGTCGCGTACCAGGAGGGATTTTTATCGGTATGGTAGCTACCACGCTTCTAGGACTAGTCACTGGACTGATTCCTATGCCTTCACAGCTTGTTGCGGCAGCACCTAGCTTGAAACCCACTTTCTTAGTTGCATTGAAACACGTCGGTGATATCAATAGCTTACAAATGTGGGTAGTCGTTTTGACGTTCTTGTTAGTGACATTCTTTGATACAGCTGGAACATTGGTTGGTCTAGCAAACCAAGCTGGTTTCATGCAAGATAACAAAATGCCACGTGTTGGGAAAGCATTAGCTTCGGATTCTACTGCGATGTTAGCTGGTTCATTGTTAGGTACATCGCCAGTTGGGGCTTTTGTTGAGTCATCCGCAGGGATCGCCGTTGGTGGACGATCTGGATTAACTGCAATCACTACAGGGATTTTATTCTTGTTCGGGTTGTTTTTCTCACCATTATTATCAGTCGTGACTTCTCAAGTAACTGCACCTGCGCTGATTTTAGTTGGTGTGTTGATGGCCCAATCATTACGTCAGATCGAATGGGGAAAAATGGAGATTGCGATTCCCGCTTTCTTGATCTTGATCGGTATGCCGTTGACTTATAGTATCTCAGATGGGATTGCATTAGGATTCATCTTTTATCCAATCACCATGCTAGCAGCAAAACGTGGCAAAGAAGTCTCACCGATCATGTACGCGCTATTCTTTGTCTTTATAGGATTCATGTGGATCTTGAATGTTTGATTGATTTAGGTAGAACTTGAGTGTTCATTCGCTTTTAAAAGAGTGAGGGGCAGTCCAGTCGTCCTTTCTCAAAAATAAAAAACGAGTCTGATTTTGATGTTTTTTTGTCAAAATTGGACTCGTTTTTAGTCATATACACACTTTTTATCCATGTGTTCCCCTAATTTCCTTAGATCTAGTGCCATGAGCGCCAATTTGATATCACTCGCCCACGTTAGTGAAAACATTGGCACACCAAGTAAGCCTTTAGATGACCGGTCACTGGTTCGACGAGTTTGCAAACACTGTTTATTTGGTTTTAAGGTATGAAACAAAAAATGAATTTTATTTTTGTCCCACCAACAAATCGAACCGCTGAAAAATAAGGACTAGAATATGACGACATGAAATTAATCGATCTTTACGATAACAATCGTTTAAAATATATGTGGTCTTTTGAATACACTGATAAAAACGTTGTTAATTACGTAGCAGCAATTCCACATTTTAAGTTTATACGATTAGTTGAAGAGATAGTTCTAAAAAAATTGAACATACAAAGGAAAAAGATAAATGAGGTACCATTTGAATAAAACAACAAATCATGATATGATTGTTTTGCAGAAAAAGAACATGTGAACACTGAAGCCCTAGAGTAGTAGGATACTCTAGGGCTTTTCTTTTTGGCTAATGTCGCCGTATTTGTTTTACTTCTTGTTACGAGTATTCAGCCAGTACTCGTATGTGGCTACTAGTAAGCCGACAAGAAGGGGGCAGAAAAATGCTAAGAACATGTGAACACCTCCTCCCAGTCGCAAGACTGTAGGATAGGCGACTACTCATTTTAACATTTCATCATAATAATAACCATGCTTTGATAATAGGTAAATAATTATCATTTTATGTCCCTTTTATTGCATTGTTAGAAAATTATTCAAGTATAGTTTCTTAGTTAGTAAATGTGAGTCCAACGAAGTATACCTTTGTTGGGCTTCTTTGATTTGCCATACAAAAAATGAAATAAATGTACACTCGCTTCGTTTTTGTAAACCTCAAGGGAATCTAATTTTGTTAAATTATTAATTGTTCTGAGGCGTTGGTTTATTTGAAACGGAGGCGAACGATGAAAAGGAAAACATTAATAGTAGTGATTCTGGCGGTATTAAGTATTCCAGCCAATATAAGTTATGCGGTTGAAAATGAAGTTTTATTTGAAGATACAATTGATAGTGAAGTACTTGATGAAATACAAGATGATCAATTAGAGGATATTGAATCATCTGTGGAGATAGACGCTGAATCAGGGTTAGAGGAAGCTTCGGAGGAAGTAAAAGAGTCTGATGATCCGACAGTTTCTGAATCAGTAGATCAAGAAGAAGTAAAAGAAAGTTCAATAGAAGTTACAAAGACACAAAATAAAGAAGCAGAGGTAATTGCTTCAGGTCAAAATGGAACTGGATTTACTTGGACTCTGTACGAAGATGGGGTACTTGTCTGTGGGGGAGGAACATGGTCAGGATCTTTTTCTGCATGGTACTCTTGGCGAAGTCAAATAACTAAAGTCATTATTACTGACGAAATAGATCCGCCCAACAATAGTGACAGATTTAGTACGATGTTTTATAACTGTAGCAATTTAATAGCAGACGAAGGATTGGAAAAATTAAAAACAGGGAATGCAAAGTCTTTTGCTTTGATGTTTTATAACTGTGAAAGATTAGAAACGATAGATTTATCTAGTTTCGATACTAGTAGTTCAACAAGTTTTGCTTCTATGTTTGAAAATTGTGTGAAATTAGAAAAAATTGATTGTTCTAAATTTAAAACCACTAATTCAATTAATTTTAGTAAAATGTTTGCATTTTGTAGAAATGTTAAAGAGTTGGACGTAGCTAATTTCGATGTGAGTAAGGCAATAAATTTATCAGGAATGTTTCAAGGCTGTAATTCTATAAGTTCAATAGATGTAAGCAAATTCAACACTGAAAATACTACTAATTTTAGTTCAATGTTTATAGGTTATAAAGGAACTCAACTGGATGTTTCAAACTTTAATACTGAAAAAGCAACTGATATGAGTTTTATGTTTCAAAATGTGTCTAATATTGCTGAATTAGATGTTTCAAACTTTCAAATGAAAAACGTTAAAAATATGGAGTATATGTTTTCAGCAATGACTAGTTTAACAAACTTGAACTTACAAGGATTTGATGTTTCAAATGTAGAAAAAATTTCTGCGTGCTTTTCTGGATTAGCTAGCATTGAAAGATTAGATCTATCTCATTTTGTGACAAACAATTTGCGAGAAGCAGAGTATGTATTTAGAAATATGACGAATTTAAAAGAATTAAATATTGATAATTGGATTATACCGTCTAATGTTTCAGTTTATAAATTCTTTGAAGGTACCTTATCTACCAAAATTACGATTGGTTCTAGAGTAACATTAAATACCCTTATGTATATGCCCGATCTTAGTAGAGGATACGTATGGGCAGACACAAATGATGAAATAATAGATAGTGATCAATTAGTTGCTTTTCATAATAAAAATGGAGTAAGCAACACCTATCGAATCGAAGAGTTGCATACCCTGACATTTGATACGATAGGAGGGTCAGAAGTTGATAGTCAAAGAAGTATTATCGGTAAAAATTGGGTTGTTCCTGATATACCAGAAAAGAAGGGATATATATTTGACTATTGGTCGACAGACAAAGATGGAGAAAATCCATATGATTTCAAAACTCCTATCTCCAGCTCACTCACATTGTATGCACAATATACTCCAGCCTATATCGTGAGCATACCAGCAACTATAAATCTAAACGAAACTAATCAATTAAAGGTAGTTGCGGAAAATTATGTGGAAGCAAAGACTTTGATTATTTCAACAGATGAAAAAGTGTCATTAAGAAATATACACGACAGTACACGGATACTTGAGAAGGAGATTACTAAAGAAAAAGAATATCCTGAATCAACTAATGTATTAGAAGTAGCAGGTATAAATAAGGAAGAAAATATTTTATACATTCAGCAAGCTGAAGAAAAAGAATTAGCAGGAACCTACGAAGGGATTTTAAATTTCACCGTAGATTTTTATTAGGAGTAAGTACATGAATGAAACTAAAAAAATACTTTATACATTTTGTTTGGTTGTTATTTGTAATCTGATTGCATTAATTATAGGGATTCAGATAAGGAAAGGGGGATTATAGAATTGTAATAGGGGTAAAAAATTAGAATAGAACGAAAATCAAATCAGGAAAAAGGAGAATACTTATGATCAAAAAAATTATTACAGGATTTGCAGTGCTTGTGTCTTTAAGTCTATTTGGAGGGATGGTACAAGCAGATGAACAAACTGAGTTGGAATACGAGGTAGGGAGTGAGTATGTTATTTCAATACCTTCTAAAATTGTATTAGATCCTTCTGGACCAGTCCCATTAAAAATCAACTCTGTTTCTCACAATTTGAGTCCATTGAAATTAGTCTCAATTTTGTTAACTGATGGTTTAATTGATGCAGGAGAAATTGAACTTAAAAGATTCATTGATCCTACAACAACTATAAATGCTTATGTTACTTTAGATGGAAATGCACTACCAGTTAATAATACTCTCAGAACTTATGACTATACAGCTGGACAAACAGAAGAACTAGCAAGGTTAGAACTAGGTATCCTTGGTTCGCCAAATACATTTAAAGCTGGTACTTATTCTACTATATTAACATTTACATCTGAGATGACTGACAAAGTGATTGGTTAATCAAGAAATATATTTGGAATGTAACGTGGGGGGGATATTTAGATGCGGGCAATCAAGTTTGTTTTGTACTTATGATGCAGACAATTAAAAACTAGCTGTGGTTACTTTATATGGAAATAAAATGTTCAATGTATCTAAAGATTAAAAATTGTATGTTTCTTGATGTTCAAAAAAGTCCAACAGGGTGTGGGGTGTGCCCTGTTGGACTTTCTATTTAGCTATTGAACACTTAAATTAGAAAATGACATCGAAGTTGAGCAAGAAAAATAAAAGGTAAGGGTCGAAAATCTTTAAGTGGTTGATCCTTACCTGTTATTTTTCTTGCACGCTAATTATTCTCTCGCATTCATTCTGATGAATTCGTGATCTTATTTCTTTTCAGGATTTATTTTCTAAATATGCATAATGAGGTGAAAATTGTGATTTTTAATATTAAATAAATTGTTATAAGATAATGATTGTAAAGAAGGCTGGAAGATAAGACTTTTTTTCACTAAAAATTATTAAAAACAGTCGTTTTTGAGATAAATCTTAGAGGAGGAGGAAAGATGCGAAAAACTATTGGTCTTATGATTGGTCTAATGTCCCTAATAATAGCGATACAATTTCCGCTGCAGGTGTATGGTACACAGGTCCGATCCGTCGAGTCAGAAGGATCTATTGGATTTACAGGTACCTATGAACCGATCGGACCACCAGATCCCCCCCCTAGCACTAGCCCGCAAAAGCCAGGAGGCACTTTGCCGAAAACCAATATGACCGATAGCTCACTCGGAATGTGGATCGGAAGTTTCTTAGTGGCAGGCGTTTTATTAGTCGTAGGGAGTAAAAAAAGAAAAGCAATATCCAAAAATTAATTTAAAGAAAGCAGGAATTTAAGTATGAAATTTATTCGTTTAGCAACTGTAGCCGCATTATCAACAACAATTTTCGCAGGAGGAGTACAAGTCTTTGCTGAAGAGACAGACCCAGAATCAAAAGAAGTACGTAAAACAACAACGACCGGTCAAGTCACCTTCACTCCAAATATTGAAGACACAGTAGTAGAACCTGATCCTGAAGGTCCAGAGGTGACGATTCCACCAATTCCTGGTACAGGACCACTAACTATTGCCACAGTTCCAACAATGAACTTTGGGACTAAAGTTATCTCAACTGCTGATGAACATTACAACATGATTGCGGAAATGCAACAGAAAGCCGGAACAACAGGCGAAGAAAACATGATTCCTTATGTCAGTATGGCGCAAGTCCAAGACACCCGCGGCACCAATGAAGGATGGGAACTGAGCGTGAGTTTAAGTGAATTTCAAACAGAAACTGATACTCTAAATCGTGTGTTAAAAGGCGCCCAAATCACGTTATTCGATCCTTCTCTTCGTTACAGTGTGAATGATGCAGATCAGGAACCGACGATTCACGCAAGTGGTTTAGAGTTGATTCCAAATGAAGATGCCGTGCCGATCATGACGGCTGCTAACCGAAAGGGTGGCGGAACTTCTTCCATTGTTTGGGGAGATCATGATGCGCTCGCAAAACAAGTGGAAGATGGGGTAGATGTCGTCGAAAATAAGGCGATCCAATTGTTTGTTCCTGGCTCGACTGCCAAAGATGCAGTAACGTATACCTCTACATTGACATGGGAATTAGAACTAACACCAGATAATGAGGCACCTGATGAGGTTTAAGAAGTAACCATTCTTATTTCTATGTTCTATTAGTCACTGGCAGCGTTACAGATTTCTGTGACGCTGCTTTTTTAGAAAGGATTATGACAAATGATACACAAACAAACGATACAAAAAAGTCTGTGGTTGCTTATAGTGCTCTTCTTTTTCTTGCCGCATCCGACGGTCCAGGCCGAAGAAGCTGGTTTAAATACGTACGTTACCCCTCTTTTTCCAGAGAGCCAAGTGGATGAAAGTAAAGGATACTATGAGTTATTGCTCTCACCTGGGCAAAAAGAGACTTTGCGACTAGAAGTCGGCAATTCCAGTTCAGAACCAATCAACGTTCAGGTGACACCGCATACGGCTTATACGAATACTTTGGGGAATGTCGAGTATGGAAAAGACGCCAAAGAAGTGGATCCAACCTTACCCTACTCTTTGGATGAGTTGATGACTCCTTCGGAGGTCATTACTGTAGCGGGAAATGAAACAAAGGTCATAGAAATTCCTCTTCAAATGCCTAAAGACGCCTTTGAAGGGTATTTAGCGGGCGGTTTAAGGATCACCGAAGTAAAAGAAGAGGGAGATAGAGATGCTCCAGAAGGAGAAGGGGTCGCAATCAAGAATGAATTTGCCCATGTGGTAGGTGTGGTCGTCAGTAATACCCGAGACTCGGTGCAACCGGAGTTGGAACTATTAGATGTGTTTGCGGATCAATTGAACTATCGCAATGTGATCAGTGCCACGCTACAAAACTTTACGCCCACTTTTGTCAATCAATTGGCGGTGGAAGCTACCGTGAAACGAGCAGGGGAGAACGAGGTGCTCTATAAGGCTGAGAAAGAAATGATGCAGATGGCCCCAAATTCTAATTTCAACTTCCCGATTTCTTTAGAAGGCGACCGTTTTCGAAGTGGGAACTATGTCCTAGAATTGACAGCGACTTCTGGGGAAAATGAATGGTCATGGACGCGTGAATTTACGATTGAAGTCGATGAAGCTCGCAAGTTAAATCGAGAAGACGTGATGATTGATTCAAGTATCAATTGGTGGCTAGTAGCCACACTTGTTTTGTTTGCGGTACTTTTACTTATTACTGGTTGGTGGTTAATAAAAAAAAGAAAAGAGAATAAGAGTGAAAGGGTGAAAGACAATGAAAAGGAAAAATAAACTCGCTTTATTTTGTGTCATTTTTCTTTGTTCTCAGCTAGTTACACTTCCACTGACAATTGGTTTATCTACCTCTGTTCAGGCAATCGAAAATACGACTACAATTGATTCTTCGACGACCTTTAATGAGCATGAACAACTTAAAGATAAACCGATCTTCTCATTTCAAGAGACTCAAGCAACCTGCTCTATTGGAGAAGTGTTTACTTTAGTAATGATTGCAGATCAAAAAGTTACTGAAGCAGCAATAACTTTACCGGAAGAAACAGCAGTTCTAGATGACGAGTTAGCGCATGGAATCACTGTAAAACAAGACCTAGAAAAAAATCAAATAGAAATAAAAATGGCTGTTCCACAAAAAGTATTTAGTATTCCTTTGGTTTTTGAGCAGACAGGCATGTATACAATTACTTTAGGAGAAGCAACGATGACGCTTGAGATAGTTGGTGAAGAATCATCCCAAGAACATAAAGGAAACAAAGTAACTGATTCATCGAGTGAAGATAAAAAGGAGGAAACAATAGAGTCCTCTTCTTCAGAAGAAGAACTACCTGATGCCGCCACACTGAATGAACCAAACCAAGAGGTAAATCAGGAAGCAAATGATGTTGAAGTGAATAGTGATGATCTAATTAACGTAGGCTCATGGGTTGATTTTATCGAAGCCTTTTCAAATCCATCTATATCTACAATAGAAATTACTGATGATTTTGAAGTTCCTACAACGCCATTAACTGGCTTAACAGGTATGGTAACTGGAAACAATTCTAATGTGACTGGAGGAGCCACGTTCGTTTATTTGACGAGGAGTAGTATCTCTAGAAAATTAGCTATTAATGGCAATGGACATCAAATCGATTTTGGGGCTGTTTCATTGGGCTTAAGGTCAGCAACACATAATGCCAATTCCCCATGGGATATTACATTTAATGATTTGGATATCTACTCAGGGAATTGGTGGGGGTTTTTTCAAACAGTAAACCTCACTTCAGCACAACATGCACTTTCTAATATCACTCTAAATAATATCAATGGGTATGGTAACGAATTAATTGCTCCTTATTATACGAATGTTAATATTTCTGGAACAGTTAACAATCATATTACTGCAACTTATAGCTCTAAATTCCGTACGGATTGGAGAGTGAATACGGTAAATTCTGTAAATTTAGAAACTAGAAGTTTAACTATTAAGGAAGATGGAGAACTTAATTTGTCAACTGTCAATAGCGGGAATATTATTATAGGATTAGGCGGGTTAAATGCTAATTTGACATTAGAACAAAATGCTACAATCAACATGGAATCTAATGGAACGGGGACTGGGGATAATGCGAATGGCAGAGGTTCTAGTATAGATATCGCCAATGGAGATCTGATCATGAAAGAAGGGTCAACTATTAACATTGACAATAAGAGAAGTTATTCAGCGATAACCTTGCGTAGCAGTAACTCTACGTTAAAATTGGAAGATAGTGCTAAAATAAACATCGAGTCAACAGGTCATACCAATAACTCAAATGCGATAGATAGAAATTTAGTTTATATGGCTGCTGGGAGTTCTTTACTAGTAGGCGAGAATGCGGAATTTAATATCAATGCCACAGGAAGAGGCAGTGCAACATCAAACATTGTCCATGTAGCTGGAAATGCAAACTTCCAAATTGCCAAGGATGGGTCTCTAGATATAAAAAGTGATAGCACGTCAATCAGTCAAAGTTTACTTAATTTTGCCTCAGCAGGTTCAACATTCGAATTCTCTGATGCCAAAAAAGTGAACTTAGAACGTACGACACCTATTTCTGGATCTACCTCTAATGGACTGATTAGTATCGCTGGAACTACAGGTCTTCTAGATATCGATGTCCAATCTGTTAAGCAATGGAATAGAGATAATTTTACAGAAGAACCCGATTATTTTTGGACCCCTATTTTTAATTTAATTCTTCGTTACAATACGATAAATCCAACAATCACGAATGTTTCTTCTATCTTTCAAGAGACGATGACTAGCTTCAATGAAGCTTTCACTACACGTAACGTTCAGAGAATACTCTTTGAAAAAATACCAGATGTGGAGATAACTATTGACCCTCTAACAGAAGACGCATTGGAAGTAAATTCTTATACTATTACCGGCAAGGCTTCTCCGCACAGTGTAATACGGTTCTCTGGTGATCCAGCAATACCAGATGGTGAAATTCCATCACCAAATTTTTCGGAAACCGATAAATATCATGTGACTACTGATGAAAATGGAGACTATTTATATGAGTTACCTAAAGATTCACTATTCACTGAAGGAAACGAAGTGACGGCTTATGCCTACCTAAATGGAAAATCTGCTAATGCAAGTACGATTGTTGAAAAATCGAGAAGACCACCTAATCCTAAGGATCCGATGAATCCCGAAATTGAAGTCGATCCAGAAAATAAACCTGAGCTCGAAGAAGAACAAGGTTTATTAAGCATTGATTTTGCTTCTCAATTCACATTTGGTCAACAAGCGATCTCTACGAGAACGAAGCGGTATTATGCGCAACCGCAACGCTTGTTAAATCCTGATGGAACCGTTAATGAGGCTGAAGAGCGACCAAATTATATCCAGATCAGTGATCGACGGCCAGAAGAGGAACGTCACGGCTGGCAATTAGCAGTTACGCAAAACAGTCAATTTACGGATCTACAGGAAAATGAACTAAGAGGGGCACGTTTGTTTTTAACTAACCAACAATTGGAGTCTATGCACGGAAGTGAAGAGCCGATGTTGTATAATCAAGGCGGTGTCACCTTAATTCCAGGAGAAAAGACTGAACTTTTGACCGCGCTTGACGGCCAAGGGTTAGGTACCTGGATCTATCGGTTTGGTGACGGTGAAAGTGCAAGCGAAAGCGTGGCACTTGAAGTCCCTCCAACCGCGAATCCAAGAGCAAGCACATATGAAACAACACTCACTTGGGAACTAAGTGTAGTTCCCGACAATTAGTCACAAGAAAGAGAAGGGCTGCGGCTCTTTTCTTTTTCTTCTTAGAAAGGAGAGATAAAATATGCACATTTTATTTGATCATTTAGTCATGGCGGATAAGACTAAACGCTGGTTGGTCTTATTGGCAACGTTAGAAGAAGAGGAACACGTTATCGCCCACACCTTAGTTGAGCAAACTGGTTTTGGGCGACGGACGATTATTGAGGACATAAAGGAGATCAAGGACTACTTTGGTGAGAGGATCCATTTGATCGGTGATGAGAAGGGCTATCACTTTTCCTTTCTTAACCCTAAAGGGTATTATAAGGAGAAACAAGCGTTACTGGATAAAGAGAAACTTTTTCTCTTGGTGGATCAGTTGGCTGCGGGAAAGTGTTTAGACAATCAACAGTGGGTGGCACATCTTGATGTTTCGAGTACAAGCTTTCAACGGATGAAACGACAGCTTCAAACATTATTAACGAACTATTATGGGATAAAAATTGAATCTAAAACCAATCAACTATGGGGGGAAGAAGCGGGGATTCGCCAATTTCTTTATGATTTTTATTTCACCTTACCATTGTATCCCAGGTTTCTTTCAGAACATATTCAGGACCTATATCAGGAGAAAGTGGTGATTCGAGAAGGACCTTGGCACCTAGACCAAACTTTGTTTAATCAATGGCTGCGAATAGCCAAGCAACGGGTTGACCAGGGACATTGCTTACATGAAAAAGTGGCATATAAACAAGTTCAGACGACTCTAACCCAGGCTTTGGATCAACAGGTCAGTGTGGCTCTTCCAGGATCAGAAAAAGCCGCGTTGTTCCTCCTCTCATTAGATGAACGCCAGTTTCTGAACCCTATGACACAACAAGTATTTATCCACACATTTTCACCTGTGAGTGAGTATGAGTTACCAATGCGTGAGACCGAAGGTCTGACTTATGGTTTTTTCGAAACACTCCTCTTTTTAATGGAGGCCTTTTTCCAGTTGCCTACACTTGAAGCACCAGCACAAGTGCCGTATGCAAGCCGTGAGAAACCGTCTCCTTTAGACGTACTCATGAAACGTTTTTTAGCCGAGAAGAAAAAATATAGCCAGACGATTTATGTTTCCTATCAGCTAGTAGGCCCACGTGCTTTGACACGATGGATCAAACAGGAAGTTGAAACGATTTTAAAAAAATCTGGCTTACAGGCGGTTGAAGCTGCCCAAATGAATCCGCTCGGACTAGTACGCTATGTACAAATCGTGAATCAACCACAAGCTAGAAACGCTCGTGCAACGATTGAACTTCCCTATGTACCTAGCAAGGAGAAAATCGCTGAAGTGCTCTCTGTATTTTCTGAGTCAAGATGATTTAACGGTCAGGAAAGATAAATATTTGAAAAAGTGAGGAGGAAAAAAGTTGCGTGAGTTTCAGATGGCTTTTATTACCAGCGCAGAGGTCAAGCGATGGATGCAGGTGTTAAGTGTGATGGAACAAGAACGGCGTTTTACGATTGGAGAGCTGAGTGAACAACTAGCTATTTCACAACGTACCTTAATAAAAGATATTCAAACATTCAAAAAATATTTTGGTACAAGCATCGAATTACGTTCGAATTACAGTGGGTATCATTTTGAAGAACGAAATCGTAGTGACTACCAAGAGAAAAAAGAACAACTGTTGGAAAACGAAGTGCTATTTGAAATCGTGGGAAATGTTTTTTGTGGAAAAGATTTTACAATAGCTGACTTAGCTCACCAATACAGTTACGCAGAGAGTACTTTACGAAGGTTTTTTTTAAGAATCCGACCGGTATTAGCTGAGTATGAGTTAACATTGGCTTTTAATCCAGTCAATTTTTTAGGGGAAGAAGTCAATATCCGAAAGTTCTTTTTTGATTTTTATTATAGCAGTGAACAGACTCCGTATACAATCCGTCCGCCAGAAAGCTTACATACGTTGGTCTTGAATGAACTGTCTGGTAAATTGGGGAAGTATGAATTGGGTACAGGAATCACGATTTCAGCCTTTTATTACCATCTTTATATCGCAATGGTCCGAGTCCATCAAAACCATTTTGTGTCCTTACCTGAATGGCTAAAAGCAAGCATTTATCAAGAAAAAGATTTTCAGTTGCTTTATTCTTTACAAGAAAGGATCAAAGAGGAATATGAGATTTATCTACCAAAAGAAGAATTTGCTTGGATCCATTTATTGATTATTTCCAAACGGACGATTCATCGTGTGGACCAAGAACAAACTTTTAACCAACGATTCAGCCACTGGAAGGATCTTCAGTTTATCGTGTCAGATTACCTTTCTGACCCTTTCTTTGAACAGTGGGATACGAATACTCTAGGACAGTTTATGACCTCTTTTTTCATTTCGCGTTTGATGAATGAAGCAGTGGGTCCGGTGTTGAACAAAGAGCTAGAAGAAATCCATTGGATGGTGAAGAAAAGCGATAAACAGATTTATGAGGCCCATAAACAATTCCTCTTAAAACACGCCCAAGTACTCAGTTTTTCTGCCCAATATTTTGAAGATATCGTGGTGAGTTTTACGACATATATGAACTTATTGTTCCACTATTACCAACCGGTCAAAAAAGTTTTATTTTTATTAGAAGGTGACTACTTAATAGTTCAATCGATTCGAATGCAGGCACGTGTACTATTAGGAGAATATCATAAGCTGTTGTTTATGCAGCTTCAAGAATTGACGCCGGAACGTTTAAATGATGTGCATGTTGATTTGATTGTAACGAACTATCGACCGTATCTTTTGGATTTCGCTCTTGACACGGATCATATTCTTATGAGCAGTATTCCTACGGCGCAAGATTGGGCAAGAGTCAAGCATCAGTTGAATCCACTGATCGATCAGGAAACATTTTAAAAGAAGGAATGAAAAAAATGACGACATTTTTTACAAAAAAAGCGTATCTGGAGGGCTTTAAAAGTATCTTTGAAGAGGCTGAAAAGCGAGCAAGTGAAGACCTAAAGGTCTATTTAAACACCCAGATCCAACAATTGGAGACCTTAGTGAGTCAGATCTGTCAGGAAAATTTTTGGGAAATATTTCCGGAGATCTTAGGAATCGATGCCAAGATGAGGCTATTAGCAGATTTGCTCAACTTTGATAATTTTCTAGATGTGAAAGAAATACTTAGAATCGTTGAAAGTGACTATCTCACCTACTTCAAAGAATTATGTGGGTACGATCGCAGTAAGGAACCGAATCACTCCATGATTTTCAATGTAGTATAATAGATCGATGGCCTGATTGGAGTAACTTAAATGCGTAGACTCTTATTTTGGTAAGAATTTTTTCATTGGTTAATGATTATTTGTTTTTATATAGTCATTCTTATTGTTGATTTCATGTTTAATTCTATAAACTGTTTGTCTAGTAATATTGTAGTTTTTTGAAATTGTTGAAATAGCAACACCCTTATTCAGATCCTCAACGATGCTTTTATAAACAAGGCGACGTTGAGGATCTTTTGTGTCTGCGCTGTATAGCTTAGGGCGTCCTTTATAAACACCATTCGCTTTAGCAATCTTAATTCCTTGTGCCTGACGTCATTTAGATTCTGTACGTTCCTGCTCGGCAATCATGGCAAGAATCTGAATGATTAAATCCTTAATGAACTTATCTAGGAGAGGATTACCAATTGATTCAGCCATGATAGGTAGACTAGTAATGATCAGTCGGATGTTATTATTTTTTAGGTAATTAACTGAAGCAATAATTTCATTATAATCTCTTCCTAATCGATCAATAGCCTCTCAATAAAAGTATCTTGTTCACGTACAAAATCTAAAGCTTTTTGAAAAGCTGGTCTTTCTGAAATTGTGGCTCCTGATTGTTTCTCAATAAAAATTTTTTCTGCTCCAAATTGTTTCATTTCTTCAATTTGGCGTTGTTCATTTTGATCAAGGGAAGAGACACGAATGTATGCAACTTTCAATTTTTCACCTACTTTCCCGAACTATTTAAAATACACCCTAATAATTCATCATCTACACCAATGAAAGTTTTTTCATGTGTCTATGAAAAAGAAGGATTACATTTTTCTGTGTTAGATATACTATACTTTATTGAAAGAACGAGAATATAGTAATTGGCACCCAAGGTATTAAACAAAAAAATCACAGATTAGCTGATTATTATATTAAAGGACTAAGTTAACTACCAAATAATTTAGTTGAATGAAAACAGAGAGAAAGTTTAAACATATTGATAATGAAACTTAAGTAGAAGATATGGTCAATTTAGAAACAAAATCAATAATGTATTATCTCATTTTATAAATTAAATAATTTGCTGTGTACCTATGGTTAAAATCGTTGTATTAATTTTAGATAAGTTAGTGAAGTGTTAGTATAAAATCTTCCATGCTTAAGAAGATTCGCCAGGGGGAAACATAATGATTAGTAAGAAAGAAGAAAAAAAATTAATCGCAGAAATCGATAAAAAAAGAACTGAGTACATGAAGAGTAAAAGGTATGGTAAAGATATATGTGAATTATTCCTTCAAAATTTTAATTTTAAAGGAAATACGTTAGATAAATTAGATGTTCAAAAAGAAATATTTCCACTCGTAAAACAGGTTATTGAATCTTACCCAGAAGAACTTCAACATCGTAATATTGATTTAATAAAGTCTTCTTTAGATCGAAGCTATTATGCTTCCCAAAATGCTACTCTTTTATCTCATTATACTGAACAACTTATCAATCATAATGATGATAGTTTCTTAGTAGTGCCAACTGGTTTTAGAACTGGAACTGGAGCGCATGAAGTGTCATGCATCATAAAAAAAAACGATGAAAAAATTCAAGTGGAAATATTTGACAAAGCGGGTGTTTCTCCTCCTGAACGTCTTGAAAAAGCAAATGAAATTCTCGATAATTATGGAAGAAATTATATTGTAAGCAATTATTTCTATAAAATAGATAATACTCCTGATGGAATTAATTCAATGGCTAAAGCTATTGCAAGTGGGTTTACAGATAGAGGATTTAAACCTTCTGATATAAAATATCAACCGTTACACTTTCTTAGTAAAATAGCAAAGAGCGAGCATTATGGACGCAATGTTACATCAAGCCAATATATACAAGGGAACTGTTTAATGAAAGAGGTAGTAGCTTCACTAAAAAGAGTACTCTCAGAAAAAAGTTCTCCAGGGCAGCTGATCTTTGCGACTGATAAACAAGGTAGAACGGATTCTTTAAACGGTATTCTTACAGAAGTTGCTTGTTTCCGGTTAGAAAAAATGGGGTATGGAACTGATATCAGCAACTATTTAAGAGATCAATATAAAATGTATTGTTATTTAAAAGATGATAGGAAAAACTACCCAGAAGACATTAAAGTTATGAGGAAGATAGAAAATGGTAAAATATTAAATAAACATTTCACTAATAGCATTCCAGAATTTAAAAGAGTAGCTTCTTATAAGATTGAAGTATCACTCAATGATAACAATAAAAAAAAGAGTCTTTTTAGTAGATTTAAAAAGTTTATAAAATTAGAAGGAAAGAAAGTTCGAGTCAATCATTTGACTAAGGAAGAAATATCGGTGATACGATTAAACGTTAACGATATTAGAAAAAATGTAGAAAAAGATAAAGAAAAAATAAGTAGGAATTTTAATAACATTAAAGAGAAAGCTTTAACTATGTCAATGTTTATAGAGCCAAACGTCTCCAGAGGATCAGTTAGAAATTCTTCGGTAAAAAATCATAATGTACGAGAATAATATATCAAGAGGTTGAAATAAGTCACCTTTAAATTTGTTGTACTCTATTGAGAAATCAAAAATATACCAAAATTTTTTTATGTCTCTACAAGTCCATTAAAGAATTCTCATATATTTTTTTGCCCGTTGCTTTGTATCCTCCACTTAAAAGAGAAGTAATATCTGGATCAAGAAAACATTCCAGATAATCAATTCGATCGATATTTTCAGCAATAAGAATGGCTTTTTCTATTTGGAAAAGAGTTTAGATGGTCTGAAATCTAGTTATTCAATCAAGAATTAGTGAATGAATAAGGTGTAAATTTGTGTAAATCGCAGGAAGATATTGTGTGAGTATAATTGAGTTTACTCAAAACTGAAAGTTAAAAAGTTTATAATGTTTATTGTTTACCCTTACCGTTTATTTTTGTTTCTATATTCTAGATCCTCCAAGTATTGATCCTAAAAAGCAACAGCAACAGCTTTAATATCTTTCCTATAGTGTTAAATCCTTATGATATAATTATAGTAAAATCTCATAAAATAAGTAATATTTTCAAATATTGTTATTTTTACGAAAATTGTGAGGAGTTAGTGATGAAAAAATTTTTTGTTTTTAGGTAGTGTTATTAGTGTGGTTCTATTGTCGGGTTGTGGGCAAGGGAATATCGAGATGATAGACTTTGTTGATGTCAATTTTAAGGGGTTAGATACCAGAGGAACTGCTAGTTATTTTGTTGATCATGAACGTCTTCGTAATTATTTGGTTGAGAATGATAAGGAGTTAACCTTTGAAAGTAACAACGCCTATTATGATGATAAACAACTTGAAGAAATGTTAGGTATAAATTTAGATAAAAATTCAGAGTTATCCAATGGAGATAGTGCTAAATTAACACTTGAAGTTGATTCTTCAAAAGTTAAAAATTTAGTCGGTAGGGATAAAGAAATAGTTATTAAAGGTCTTGATGAACCAAAGAAGTTAATAACAGGAGAGGTTGAAAAATATTTAGTTGTTAACTTTAACGGTGTTAGTGGACTTGGCACTGCAACAATTGATAATACTCTTCCGGACGATTTACGTTATATTCAATTTACTTTAGTTGATGATGGGAAATTTAAGAATGGGATCTAGCAAAAATTGATATATCAGAAGATTTAGAGAATCGTTTGGCAGATAGAAGTTATCTTTTAGATGATACTTTTGATCCTAGTTTTGAAGTTAAAGGATTAGATGAAGTTGCCGAAAAAGCTACTGATATTGTTAATTTATACGATATTAACGTATGATCGATGAAGAAGTGAATAGATCATATAAAGATTGGAGCCCGGAAAAATCTTACGGATCTCGATTTGAGATAAAAGAGGAGGGCCTATCTTATCGACAATTTGCTAGAAATAGCACTGACTCACAGTTTAGTTTTCATTCTGCAACAAACAATAGAAATCTGATAAAGATTGTCAGCGTAAAGAGGTATTACGGTGGAACTGAGAACAAGTTGAATTCTGAATTTACTGCTATAATTGGCTACTCAGACTTATTTCTTGATGAAGAAAATAAAGTTAACGTTGCTGACCTAGTATCTATCACAGATACTAACGATTCGACTTATTCCGTAGAATCTGTTATCCAACTGTATGAGGGATACGGATATAAGCGAGTCGAAGAATAAATTACTAATTTTGTCTACCGTAAGAGTTTCGGTAGACAATTTTTATTTTGAAAGAAGGTTTCTTTAAACTCGTGAGAAAATATAGAGGGATTTTAGTTATGTACGTCTCTTGTACACTCCTTCAGTATTTTGTTTTATGTTATAAAATTGATAGTGATATTTATTTAGCAAAAGAGAGAACTATTATATAAAAAACGTGTTCATACGAGTATTCTAAGGTCAGATTCACACGTTAAGAGGTATCATTGGCTAAATGAGTCATCATACCAGCTACGAATAAATATATTTTTAGGGAGGAACGAAGTAAATGAAAGAACAACAATTAGTCTATACTTTTTGGGGACGTCCATTATAAGTATTAGAACGAAGAGCGGCTGTATCGTTCGATTATGCTTGTTGTGAACTGATTCAGTTCAATATTCAAACGAAAAAATATCATTGTGAAAATTGTTACCAATTCATTGATCAAGACTTCTAATTGCTAAACAAAAAAAATAAGTAGGTTTGTTATAGTCAGACAATTGTCTGGCTTTTTTCGGCTCTATAATTTATGAATCAGAATTGATTATTCTGTTCCATAAATTATAGAGCCGAAAAACTGGAAAAATCAGTTGTACTTATCCAGGGCTTTTTTTATTTGTATCAAAGAATTTTTTGAACAGTCAAGGGAACAGAGAATATGTAGCGATTTATTCTTTGATCTTGAAAAGGTGGATCTTTTTGCTGAATTCAGCGACTTGCGCGGCATCAATCGTACCGTTTGTTTTCGAGAGCGCATTAGACATGCCGCAAGCCATCGAATAGGACAATGCTTGTTCAATTGGATACTGTTTATTCAATGCTACGGCCATTCCACCAACTGTTGAATCGCCACAACCTGTTGTATTTACAATAGCAATTTTAGGAATCTCAATCTTAAAAAAAGTGGATTGGTACTTAACGATTGCCCCATCGCCACCTTGGGAAACCATAACGGTGTCGATCCCCTCGAAAAGAGTGCTCTCTAGCACAGTAAAAATTTCTTGAGATGAACATAATTTTCGTCCAATCAGCTCTTCTAATTCATGCTGATTTGGTTTAACAAAATTCGGACGAGCATTCGTTTGGGCTAAACAATTTTTTAGTTGTTCGCCAGATATATCCATTAGAATCGGTATCTGTTCACCTAATGCTTTACGGATAAATTGAAGCAATTGAGCGTGAAAGTGACCATTCGCAGAGTTTACTGAGCCAGAAATACAGACGACGGTAATCGGATGTTGCTCAATTAACATGGAGAGATGATGATAAAAAAGTTGCTCATCTTCATCAGATAAGTAAAGTCCTTTTTCTACCAGCTCTGTATGGGTGTTTCCGTCGTGCATGATCGTAATCGCATTGCGAGAATTTCCATTGATAGTGAGAAAATCTAATAAATAATGTTCTTCAGCTAGTAAAGAATCAAGAATCGATTTGCCAACATTTCCTCCCAAAATACCGGTTAATAAAACTTCTTCTCCTAACTGTGCGATGACTCTGCCAGCGTTGATGCCTTTTCCCCCAATTGATATATGCGGGTTATCCACCCGATTCACTTGATCCAATTGTAGTGAGGGAACAAGATAGGTGTAGTCCATCGAAGGGTTCATTGTAATCGTTAAAATCATTATTTTTCCTCCTTAAGGATTTCCGTAAAGGAACGATAATGCTCATAAGTAGTCTCAGAAAGTTTATTATCAGTAATTAAATAGTCGACATCAGATAGGGAGTAAAAGGTGTAAACGTCGGAACGATTAAATTTAGAGCTATCTGCAACGATGCATTTTTTGCGGGAATGTTCGAAAGCAACTTGTTGGATCGAACCTTCAACAAGATTCGCAGTGGTGATATTGTTTTCGAAGATCCCATTTGTAGCAGCAAAAGCGAAATCGATATTTAAATTTTCAAAACTTTTTTCTGCGGTTTCTCCATAAAATTCTTCCGTTGTGCGGGAAAATTCCCCACCTGTCAACAGTACACGATAATTTGTATTGTAAATTAAGTAATTAAAGGCGAGCAAACTATTTGTGATCACGAATAAGTTTGCTTTTTTTAGTTCAGGTAAAGCATGGAGCGTCGTTGTTCCGGCACCAATATAAATAGTGTCGTTATCTGAAATGATACTGTTCATGACTTTTCCGATGAATTTTTTTTGAAGAACATTTGTATCGATTTTTTCTTGGGTAGAAAGCTCATGCTCGATTTTTTCTAGTTTTTGCGCGCCACCATAAATTTTTACCAATAAAGATTGATCCGCTAACTCTGTAATATCTCTACGAATAGTCATACCGGAAACGTCTAATGTTTTAGCTATTTCTGCAATGGATAAGTAGTCATGCTGATTCACTAACGCTAAAATTTTTTCTTGCCGTTCTTTCTTTAACATAGTTTCACCTCGGGTTGGATTAACGATCTTTCAAGTTAATTTTTTCAACTTTCTTTATACATTAATTAATAGCATTTACACTCAGAAAAAGCAAGGATAAATGTTTGGATGTGTTAAAGTTTGTTAATTTTATTTGCAGAAAAGAGCCGACATTTAGAAAAAACCGACAAAAAAGAAAGCGTTGACAACGAATAAATACTATTGTATATTTACATTGTGAAACACATCTTAACAAACATTAACATTTTTTATCATGTAAGTTGAACGAGGAGGAAGAATAGGTGGACTACACGAGTATGTTTGATGAAAGGCTGATTTTTCTCGATTTGGAAGGAGACAATTTGGAAGATCTATTTGGAGAAGTAGCGAAACGACTACAGAAAGAAGCTTTTGTTAATGAGAATTATTTAAAGGGATTAATAGCAAGAGAACAAGTTTTTCCAACTGGGCTGATTACGCAGTATTTAAACATTGGCTTACCTCATTCAGAACCAGCGTATGTCGAAAAGCCTTTTATTGCTATTGTACGTCTAAGTAATGAGGTGAAGATAAAGCAAATGGGAGATAGTCAAGAAATGCTGGTAAGGAATCTCTTTTTTTTAGGAATCAAAGAACCAAAAGAACAAGTCGGCTTATTACAATCATTAATGGCATTGTTTATGGATGGAAAATTTGTAAAGGCATTCATTGAAGCGCGAGAGGCACAAGTAATTTATCAATTGGTAACGCAGAATATAAAATGAATTTTGGGGAGGATTTTAAGATGAAAAAAAGATTAATCGTAGCATGTGGGAGTGGTGTTGCAACAAGTCAAACGATCGCAAGTAAAATCGCTGGGATGCTTGAAGACGATGGGATCGATTTCCCCGTTGAAGCAGTGGATTATAAGTCTATCCAAAATGAATTGCCATTGACAGGGATTTATGTTTACGTTGCACAGCCAGATGATGAAGTATTGGAAAAAGCAGAAGAGTTAGGAGTACATGTTTTTGCCGGAATTCCGTTTCTGACGGGCATGGGTATGGATGCTATTTATGATGAGATCAAGGAATTGATTGCCTAGCACAAAAAAATCTTATCAAAAGAAAGAAGTGAAAAAAATGCAACTATTTCAAGATGTTATCAATTATATTCTAGATTTGGGTTCCGCCATTTTTGTACCACTAATCATTTTGCTCCTAGGTTTGATTGCGGGTATGAAATTCAAAAAAGCATTTATGTCCGCGATTACGTTAGGCATTGCTTTTACAGGGATGTCGATGGTCATTGGTTTTATGTCAAACGCAGTTAGTCCAGCATCTGAAGCATTGGCAAAAAATACGGGATTGAATTTGCCGGCGCTAGATCTAGGATGGACTGGAGCTGCGAGTATCACCTGGTCATGGTCCTATGCATTTATTTTCTTCGCAGTTGTTCTCGGTGTGAATTTTATTATGTTGATTTTTAACTGGACAAAGACGCTCAATGTCGATATGTGGAATGTGTGGGGCAAAGCACTAACGGCCTATCTTGTCTACTTTGTCAGTGGTAGTTTACTGGCTGGGTTTGTTACTGCCATCATCCAGGTCATATTGGAACTTAAGATGGGGGATATGTTCCAACGCCATATTGAGGATTTGACAGGTATCCCTTTAGTAACCGTAACACACTTAATGAATATTTCAGCAGTACTCTTATTACCAATCAATGTGATCATGGATAAAATTTCTTTCTTTAACCGGCGCGCCGATACAAAAGCATTAAAAAAGAAAATCGGTATCTTCTCTGAAAACTCGGTGATGGGATTTCTCATCGGCTTGGGTTTAGGGTTGGCCGCAGCTTATGGGGTTTCGGGTTCATTAAATTTAGCTATTCAAATCGCTACAGCAATGGCTTTATTCCCAATGATCTCAAAAATGTTTATGCAGTCTCTTTCACCACTTGCCGATGCAATGTCGGAAATGATGAAAAAACGGTTTAAAGACCGGGAAATTTATATTGGGTTAGATTGGCCTATCTTAGCTGGTCGCACTGAGATTTGGGTCGCCGCGATCTTATTAGTACCAGTCTTTATTGGTTATGCAATCGTTTTACCGGGAAATGCTGTTTTACCTTTAGCGGGAATTATCAACTATTCGATCGCAGTAGGTGGTTTATTACTCACAGGCGGAAATTTGGTTCGTATGCTGATCATGGGGGTCATTTCGATGCCAATTTATCTGTATGCAGCCACTTATTTAACTCCAATCTTAACGGGCTTAGCAGATCGAACCGGTGCAGTTGAAGGAATACAAAAAGGCCAACAAATTACCTGGTCTTCGATCGAAGGACCGGAATTTCGAATCTTGTTTGCAGAAGCGTTTAAAGGAAATATCTTGGGTATCATCGGGTCAGTTCTGTTTATCGCAATGTTTGTTTGGTTGTATAAATATATGAGCAAGGTAAAGGTGCCAAGTCAAAGATACGAAGAACAAGGTACACAATCTACGCAAGTACGTGCTACGAATGGCTAAAATTTTCAAAAAGTAAAGGGGCGGCAAAAATGGGAAAGAGCGAAAAAATAAAATGGCAACTGCTTCTTTTACTAGCAATTGGCTGCTATCTCTTAGCTTTGGTGACACAACAGTACCTATTTAATGTCGTAGCTATTGGTCTAGCAGTCTGTGTATATAAATATGGCAATCCAGTACTTTTCAAAGAATACGATGAACGGAAAAAGAAACAGGATGAAGAAGCATCTAAAATAAGAGCAGCTGTACAAACAATCATACGTAACAAAACGCTTTAAAAATAAAAAAGGTGGTCTTGAATATGTCAGATGGACGGATGATTTTTGAAAGAGAGCGGGAAGATTTAGCACGAATCGTAAAATTGATCTTTACAAGGAAGAATACGAATGTGGCAGGCGGTAATTTCTCTTTTAAAACAACTGATGAAGTAGGGAAAGAATACATTATTATGACACCGACTATGATGTCAGAAGCTTATTTAGGGGAAGTCTCACCAGCACAAATCTTAGTCGTTGAGCCTCATACAAGAAAAGTGATTGATGGGGTAGGTCAACTTACACGAGAAATCAACTTACACGAAGCGGTTTATGATACGAATCCAGCGATAAAAGCGGTTTTACATGCCCATTCGCCACACTCGATGTTTTGGGCAACCGCCGGCTTGGATATGCCTAATTTAACGGAAGCGACCCAAAAAATCGGCTATATTCCTGTGTTAGACTTTGAACCTAATTGCTCGCCAGAATTAGCAGAATTAGTTTCTGATTACATGAAAAAAGAACAAGTAGCCTTACCAAATATGTTGCTACTCAACAGTCATGGAGTGTTGATCAGTGCGCCAGGAGCATCGGGCATTGAAGCGATCCATAAAGCTTTACAGATTCTAGATACTACGGAATGGAATGCCGAAATTGCATATAAGCAGACGATATTCCAATCCTTAGGTTTATTAGATGGTTTTTATTCTAAAGGTAGACAGGTAGGAACCCTTGAAGATTTGAAAAATCATACGCCGATTTATAATAAAGAAGAAATTTTTGCTGGTGGTGATTAACTATCAGTTAATCATCTGTTACGATTGAAAAAAATCCAAGAACATTCGTTTACGAGTTCTTGGATTTTTTTTATGATGGGGATTTTGTTACTGAACTTCAAATAAAAATTTAAGTACGCTTAATGTAAATATTATTAAAAATTACTTATTCTTGAGAACATTAATTATAGAAAAGCATACTTTTATGATTTTAAGATAAAATTCGCCCATACATGTGAAAAATGTTCTATATAATGTCTATCTAGGGTACACCCTAAACAGACATGTTGATAACAATTTATACTTATTCTAATCAATAGTTTCTGTTTTAAGGCGCTAATCCATTGATTGAAACTTTTCCCACGCTCTTATTTATTTCAAAAATCCTGAATTTTATTGTTATCGGTAACATGTTTGTACCTGTTTACTCTTGTTTTTGTAAGCGTTACAATTCTTTAAGAATAGGACAAAACAAATGGAGGATCATATGGAGGAAAAATGGTGGCATCAATCAGTTGTATATCAAGTGTATCCACGTAGTTTTCAAGATACGAATGGAGATGGAATCGGTGATTTAAGAGGGATTATTTCAAGATTAGATTATTTAACCTATCTAGGGATCGATACGATCTGGCTTTCCCCAGTCTATGAATCACCAAATGATGACAATGGCTATGACATCAGCGATTATGAAGCAATCATGGCTGAATTTGGGACGATGGCTGAAATGGACGAACTGATTGAGGAAGCGAAGAAATTAGGCATCAAAATCATTTTAGATCTAGTCGTCAATCACACTTCTGATGAACATCCATGGTTTATCGAATCACGAAAAAGCAAAGACAATCCATATCGAGATTATTATATCTGGCGTGATCCAGTAAATGGTGACGTGCCTAATTCACTACGTTCGATCTTTAGTGGACCGGCTTGGGAATTTGATGAAACGACAGGTCAATATTATTTGCATCTATATAGCAAGAAACAACCTGATTTGAATTGGGAGAACGAGCTGGTCAGACAAGAAGTTTATGATATGATGAATTTTTGGATCGACAAAGGAATTGGTGGGTTTCGTATGGATGTCATCGATACGATCGGCAAATTACCGGATCAAGAAATTACCAATAATGGTCCCCGACTCCATGAATATTTACAAGAAATGAATCAAGCAACTTTCGGTGATAAAGATTTGATGACGGTAGGAGAAACTTGGGGGGCAACGACAGAAATCGCGAAGCTTTACTCAGACCCCAAACGAAATGAGCTATCCATGATCTTCCAATTTGAACATATGACTTTGGACCAGCAAGCAGGCAAGGATAAATGGGATCTAAAAGCTTTAGATGTCTCTGAACTGAAACAAGTCTTGTCCAAATGGCAGACAGCATTAGGTGATGAAGGTTGGAATAGCTTATTTTGGAATAACCACGATTTACCGAGAATCGTTTCACGTTGGGGAAATGATCAAGAATACCGCGTGGAAAGTGCAAAGATGTTTGCTATTTTACTACACATGATGAAAGGTACTCCTTACATTTATCAAGGAGAAGAGCTAGGCATGACGAATGCTCCAATCCAGGACATTTCAGAAGCAAAAGACATCGAAACGATCAATATGTATCACGAGCGTCTTGCATCTGGCTATCGTAAAGAAGAAATCTTGCAGTCTATCAATGCCAAAGGACGTGACAATGCGCGTACCCCAATGCAGTGGGATGAAACAGCACATGGTGGATTTACGACAGGAACGCCTTGGCTATCCGTCAATCCAAACTACAAAACCATCAATGCGAAACAAGCAGTCACAGATCCCTCTTCGGTTTTCCATACGTACAAACACTTGATCGAGTTACGCAAACACAATGAAATCATCGTTTGGGGAGAATATGAATTGTTGATAGAAACGCCAGCTGAGATCTTTGCTTATTATCGTACACTAAATGAAGAACGTTGGTTGATCGTCTGTAACTTATCCGAGCAAACACATGAATTGACTATTCCGCAAGAAGCAACGGAACTGATCATTGCCAACTATGATCGAGAAGTACCTGTAGGAGAAATCGAATTACGTCCTTATGAAGCGTTTGTGGTGAAAATTGGGTAATGGCAACAGTTAAATTTGATGGTTATCTAGAAAAAATTGAAAGAATCAGTATTCAAAAATAATTTTGAAACAGAGAATGCTAAGTTATCAAGCGCAATTGCTTTGATGAATGCCAGAGAAGTTGCCGGATTAACACAACGTGAATTAGCAGATTTGGCTTCTTTACCTCAATCGACAGTAGTGCATATTGAGTGAGGAACAATACAAGTTTCGATACGTTATCAAAACTTGCTCATGTTCTAGGAAAAGAGTTAAAAGTCGAGTTTGCATAGAGGATAGATGGTAATAGTGAGGTCGGGACAGAAGTGTTTAGCCTCGAAAAATAAGGCGCCATCCACAAAAATTTAAAAAACAATTTTCGTGGATGGCGCCTTATTTTTCGAAGAGGTTACTTCTGCTCCCGCCGTTTATTCGGTTTTAGGTGGTGAGAGAGGACTAATGTCCCACTTCCATTTTTTTAGGTGAAGGACTTCATTGGAAATAGTATCAAAGGTATGATACAAAACGATCAATGTTCTCCTCTTTGACAAATCAACTAAATCATACTATGATATGTACGCTAACAGGAGGTGTAAAAATGGGGAAATCAATTGAACGTTCGTTAGAAGAATGTCTTTTTTTTAGTGTGAAGAAGCTCGATCGAGTATTGAATAAATTAGCTGATGAAGCTTTCAAGAAAACGGGACTTGCACCTACTTATGGATTTATCTTACTGATTTTGAAAGAAAAAAACGGTATTCCTCAAAAAGATATCGCGCAGATGTTGTATTCAGCGCCTTCAACGATTGCACGTTTCGTAGAAAAATTAGAATATAAAGGCTATGTCAAAACGGTCACAGAAGGACGGTTATCTTTGGTATTTTTAACTGATGAAGGTCGTGAATTTGTCAAAGAGATCGACAGTAGTTGGGATGAGTTGCACCACGCATATAAAGTTGTTTTAGGTGCTGCCGAGAGCGAGCGGCTTTCTCAAGAGCTGAATGAAGCGACCAATAAATTACAAAAAAAATAAAATTTTTTAAACATAACAGTTGCATGTACAACTAATCGTATGGTTAAATAAATACGAGAAAAAATAAGTGACATTCGTCATATTGGAGGAATAAGAATGGCAAAATTCAATGAATCAATCACATTTCCATCAGGTAGTGAGCTGAAAAATCGGTTGATGCTATCACCAATGACTACAGAACTTAGCTTTTTTAATGGGGTAATCACAAAAGACGAGATCGAATACTATGCACAACGCTCAAAAGGATTAGGCGCCGTGATCACTGGTGCGGCAAATGTGCAAGACATCGGTAAAGGTTGGCCAGGTGAATTGAGTATCGCCCATGATGAAATGCTTCCTCGTCTAAGCGAGTTAGCACAAGCCATTCAAGGCGAAGGTGCCAAAGCAATCGTGCAGATCTTCCATGGCGGCCGTATGACAAGTCGTGCGACATTATCAGGAGAACAAATCGTATCTGCTAGTGCGATTCCGGCAGAACGTCCAGATGCTGAGACGCCACGGGCATTAAGTGATGAAGAAGTTAGCGAAACGATCCAAGCATTTGGAGAAGCAACACGCAGAGCCATTGAAGCAGGATTTGACGGAGTAGAATTACATGGTGCGAATACTTACTTGATCCAACAATTCTTTTCTCCTCATTCGAACCGTAGAGAAGATCAATGGGGTGGTTCTTTAGAGAAACGTTATCACTTTATTGAAGAATTATTGAAATCTGTCTTCCAAGCAGTTGAAACACACGCAACTAAACCATTTATTGTTGGTTATCGTTTTTCACCAGAAGAATTTGAAACACCAGGTATCCGTTTTGAAGAAACGATTTGGTTGATGGAGCAATTACGCGAAACGAAATTAGACTATCTGCATGTTTCATTGAACACATATGATCGTGTGGCTCGTTCTGAAACCTATAACGAAAAATCAATTCTTGAATATGTCCACGAAGCGATTCAAGGGAAAATCCCATTAGTAGGTGTCGGGAATGTCCGTAACCGCAAAGATGTCGAGTCTGTGTTAGCTCATGCTGAACTCGTAGCAGTCGGTCAACAAATGTTGGTAGATCCTGAATGGGCGGTCAAATTATTAGAAGATCGAGATGCTGAATTTGTGACGAAACCTTTTTCTGAAGCATACAAAGACTTGTATTTGCCAAGTCCGTTGTATAATTTTCTTGATCAACGCTATGGATCAACCATCAATATCTAAGAAAGAAGCTGAAAAAATGAAAGTTTTGATTGTTTTGACAAATGTAGAAAAATACGACAATATCGAACGTCCAACAGGTTTATGGTTAAGTGAATTGACTCATTTTTATGATGTATTAGTCAAAAACAAGATCGAAGCTGATTTTGTTAGCCCGAATGGCGGATACGTACCATTGGAACCAAAAAGTATATTAGATATGGACCAAGTGGATTGGATCTATTACCAAGATGAAGACTTTCGTAATCGTGCGTTAGGGCAAACGTTACGTCCGGATGAAGTGGACCCAACAGAGTATACAGCGATTTATTATGCCGGTGGACATGGAACGATGTGGGATTTCCCCGGATCAGAAAAATTAGCAGAGATTGGTTCTGCGATCTACAAAAATAATGGGATCGTATCAGCGGTTTGTCATGGTGTCGTAGGCTTATTACCTGTCGTTGATGAAAACGGACAGTCCATTTTAGCTGGACGTAAAGTGACTGGCTTTAGTAATGAAGAAGAGGAATTAAACGGAACAACGAATAACGTACCATTCCTGACCGAAGATTCATTGAAGGAAAAAGGTGCCGATTATCAGGCAGGGAAAGCTTTTACTGAAGTTGTTCATGCAGATGGGCGTTTATTAACAGGACAAAACCCACAGTCTGCACATTTATTAGGAGAAAAAGTCGTTGCTGAATTGACGAAATAACGTGGAGTTTGGAGAGAAAATCAATGATGGAAACACGGACCTTGAACAACGGATTGACAATTCCTGTACTTGGATTTGGTGTCTTTCAAATCTGGGATCAAGAAGAATGTGAGCAAGTCGTTTTAGAAGCGCTGAATGCTGGCTATCGCCTGATTGATACTGCGGCTGTTTATTACAATGAAGAAGCCGTTGGCCGGGCAATCAAAAAAAGTGGGATTTCAAGAGAAGAGATCACTATTACAACCAAGTTATGGGTCACTGATGCTTCTTACGAGGGCGCATACAAAGCGTATGAACGTTCTTTACAAAAATTAGGGGTAGACTATATTGATATTTTCTTGATCCATCAACCTTACAATGATTATTATGGTGCATGGCGTGCCATGGAAGAACTCTATGATGCAGGCAAAGTAAAGGCGATCGGAGTCTCCAATTTTTCAACAGGTCGTTTGACTGATTTGATTTTGAATCATCGGATCAAGCCAGTGATCAACCAAATCGAACAACATCCATACCGTCAACAAAAACAACAAAGAGAAACAGCCACGCATTTTGATATTGTGACCGAAGCGTGGAGTCCGTTCAACCAAGGAAAAGATGGAATTTTTGATGAACCAGTTTTAAAAGAATTAGCTGAAAAATACCATAAAACTGTCCCACAAATCATCCTACGTTGGCAAACACAGCTAGGGATCATCACGATCCCTAAGTCTGTCCATGTGGATCGTATGAAGCAAAATATCGCCATTTTTGATTTCCGATTATCAGAAGAAGAATTGACTTTGATCGAACAGCTCGATCAAGCACCAGAGTCAACCGGACCTCGTGAACATCGAACCTTAGTTGAAAATCTGCATAATATCTCCATTGATTAAGTAAAACAGTAAATGATATGTTGACTCAATTTAATCAATATATAGATCGATGGATAACACAGTTCTGGCAAGGTTTATTATCCATTCTTCCTTCCAATGATTTAGATCGAATGGCATTCACATTGAATCTGATGGGTTATTATCAAGCAAAGAACCCATCGAGGAAGAAAAAGCATTTGAACGTATGTTAGACACACTACCATCACCTAAAGAAAGAGAACTGGCATTACATGCACCTATTCAAGAAAATAAAAATTTTGATGCGAGTACGTATCGCATCAAAGAGCAATTGAGCAAGCCAGATGTAGAAAGAGAATAAAGATGTGAATAGAGACTTGTAGTAATCCAAAAGAGTTTTTGGCCTTACTACAGGTCTTTGTTTATTCACAATAAATAGAGGCAACCAACTTTGATTTGTATAAGTGTGATATTCATAGAATAGGAGGATAGAGTACCTTGCACGTTTAAAAAGATTTTCATCAGTGTGGATCTAGTAACGTAGATTTTAGAAAAGTTTCCACCAACTTTTGAATTTCTCTTTGTCTGAAAAAAGGAATTTCTAAGTACAGCACCCTATTATCTAAACACCACTGTCTTTTTATTTCCATATTTCTTAGTATGTTTTGAAAACGTTTAGTAGTAGCTCTTTTCTTGAAGTAGTGATGAACACCATGATATTCAATAAAGTACCATTGATTATTTTGTTGAAATGAAAGATCAATTCGTAAAGGACGATTCTCGACTGTAGTAAGATTTTTGAACGTTCGCTCTCGATAATACTGAATATTATTAGAGTTAAGTATTTGAGCAATAAGTTGTATCTGCCAGCTAGGTTGTGAGTGTAATAGTGGAAATTGTTTATACATTTTTTGTGCATCAGGATGATAAGACATACTCACAATAAAAACTTTTTTCTTTTGACCATTGATGTGAATAGAGGAATTCGTATGGATATGGAGCCTATCCTGATAATAATAAGGGAGGTACCAATCATAAATTTTTTTCATGACTTTCCCGTTTTTTACAAAAGCAACGGTTACGATGTTGAAATTTTCTTTGATATAAACTAGTTCATTCATAAGCAATCAACTCCTTCTTATACATATATTTGTGGATTTCTCTGCTAAAAGTAGTGATCTGTAATAGGAGGTACTTATGGAATCCTTAAGGCGGAGAGAACAAACTAATGCCATAGCTCCTCAACAGATGAAATTTATTTCTATGTAAACATGCAATCGTTTTTTCTATTTTGCTTCGTCAAAAAAATGTCTTTTTTTGTATATATTATATATACGCAAAACAAACTAAAATTAATTTTTCACTTTATTGTTCAAGTAAAAGTACTATTTTTACAAGTTAGACAAACGCTATTATAAAAGTAACTTCTGAGGGAAATAAGTCGGAATATTAGAAATTACCGGAGCGGATTTTTTGCAAGTCTAAGCTCTTTTCTAAAATCTCCAACTCCAAGAAGTAATTTTAGTTAAATAGTGGATAGATCAAAAAAGTTGTTAAAAATTAATCACAAAAAACTATTGAATTTAGAAATAAACATGTCACCTAAAATATAATTAGAAAAACTCAACAAATTACATCTGAAAAAATAAGATAGACAGCTAAGAAGTAGTTAAGAAAATCAACTACTGATTTTTGCATCATTTCTCTTTTATGAGTTTGATATAATCAAATATATGATGATATTGAAATATTTTGAGTTTGTTTCACTCAATAGGAGGAGATAATGTGAAAACAAAAGAGAAAGCAAAAAAAGGAAGAATACAAGTCGGAATTGATAAAGAGCTAAAAGAAAACGCAGAACAAATATTAGAAGAACTTGGTTTGAATGCGACAACAGCAATTACCATTTTATATAAACAAGTTGTATCAAGAGGTGAGTTTCCAATAGAAATAAAATTGAATGAAGAAGAAAGACAAGCAATCAAGTTGCGCCAATTAACACAGAGTATGCCAGTTAAATTGCTTGATACAGATGAAAAGCTAAATGAGTGGCTAAATGAATACGAATGAAATAGTAACAGTTTATGTGGCTTACACTGACAAATAAGGTGGAACGAAAAGACCTATATTGGTTGTACAAGATAAAAATACTATATTGAATTTTTTAGTATCACTAGTCAATATGAACATAAGTCAAAAAAGATAAAACAAGTATATTTTCCTATCAAAGATTGGAAAAAGTCAGGTCTGCATAAGGCTTCATGGATAGACGTTGGTATGTTAAGAGCAATACCTAAAGGAAATGAAAAAATAAAATACGCTAAGGTAGGTACGCTAACGAAAGAAGATGGCGCTCGATTGATTGAATTCATCAAAAACTTACAACAAAACGAGAAGTTGTGACAGAAGTGTTCAACTCCGAGAAATAAGTGTGAAACTCCGAAAATTGTTCTTCAAATTGTTGGTTTTTCACGCTTATTTCTGTATGAGCTACTTCTGGAACACCGTTTATCCCCACGATGCCCTTTACTGATTGAAACGTTTTCTAAGAAATGATACTCTAAGGATAACAGATGAAAAAGAGGAGAATAACATATGAGGATCGTAATCGTCGGTGGCTCATTTGCGGGCATTCAAGCAGCTATTTCTTTGCGCAACGACTGTCCAGAAAGTGAGATAATCATTATTGAGAAGCAAGCGCGGATAGGCTTTATTCCGAATAGTGTCAATTTGATCTTAAAAGGGGAATTTCATGAAGAAGCGCATCATTATTGGATGACGAAAGAGCAATTGACTCAAGAACATCAGATAGCAGTACGGGTAGAAACAGAAGTGACTGCGCTAAACAGCGATAAAAACCAAATCCAATTAAATGATGGGGAAATATTGTCTTTCGATTTTCTTGTGATTGCGACAGGCTCACAACAACGCTTCCGTTTTAGTACACAAGAAAACGACACGATTTGGACAATCAAAGATCCTAAAACTTCGCAACAATTTCAACAACGTATTGGAAATGCAAAAAAAATCGCAGTGATCGGTGCAGGGCAAGTTGGCTTGGAACTCATCGAAGGATTAGCGAACTTGGGAAAAGAACTTCATCTGTATGAAAGCCAATCGACAGTTTTATTTCGATATTTTGATCCAGAGATGATCAAGCCGTTGTATCGCGAGCTGAACAATCGAGGTATTCGATATTTCTTAAATGAACAAGTACAAGAAATCATTGAAGCAGAACAAACAAAGATCTTCACGGAAAAAAGAAGTGAGACGTATGATTTAGTCTTGTTAGCAAATTACACACGACCAGATAATCAATTATGGGAAGAATCCTTGCAATTGAATGATGATGGGACGATCTGGGTAAATGACTACCTGCAAACATCCCAGGAAAATATTTATGCGATCGGCGATGCCATCCAAGTAACCTATCGACCAACGCAAGAAAAGATGTACGTGTCTTTAGTCAACAATGCGATTCGAACAGCGAAGATCGCCAGTAAAAATATCAGTGGTCAACAAAAGAAGGATTTAGGTACGTATCGTCCCATCGGTAATCACTGGTTCGGACATTATTTTGGGAGTGTCGGTTTAACAGAAAGCGAAAGTATCTTTTATGCTGGGGAAATCAACACACAATATTTAACGACCAGAGCTTCTGCTGCGAATCAGGAGTTAATCCAAATAAAAGTGCTATTGACGGAAGAAGGAAAACTGATTGGCGCGCAATGTCATAGCCAAGCAGTGATTTTCTATCTTTTAGACCGACTGACTTTAGCAGTTGAGGAAGGATGGACACTCGCAGACCTGGAAACGCGCGAATTCTTCTTTCAACCAGAGTATCGAGCGCCAACAGCTCTTGTAAAGGTGGTTGATTCTTTCGATGAAGATTGAAGAATTTTTAGAAAAAAAAGAGCAAACCCAAATTGAGATTTTACGAATGCTTGTATTAGAAGGTGGTTCCGCTTCAATCAATGAGTTGCGATCCTCTGTGAAATTATCAAAATCTGCCTTCGACCAATATATCGAAGACCTTGAATTGATCGGTCGTATGATGAAAACAAAGATTTCTGTCCGAAAAAATGAATTTCAAGTCGTCCTTGAATTAGATGAGCATACGAGTTTAGAAAAAATCATGCTTTTTTTGGTACAACAAAGCGTGAAATATCAGATCTTGACGTATCTTCTTGAACACCAACAAGCTTCAAGTGTTCGTTTGGCAACAGCTTTTACGATCAGTGAATCCTCTGTCTTTAGAAAAACCAAAGAATTGAATCAGCTATTGAAAGAGTTCTCTCTACAGATAAAGAATGGACAAATCCAAGGAGAAGAGCTCCAGATCCGTTATTTTTATTATTCCTTATTTCAATTTTTCCCAGAGTCACAAAGACCACAGTATTTACAAGATACTCCAGATAAGCGTCCGTTGATAGTAGGATTGGCGCACGTGTTGAATACAACCTTTTCCCCACAATCATCGTCAAAAATTGCGACATGGATCGGTATTACACGGAAAAGGTTACTGTCAGATAAGATGAAGTTTTCTGGTACAAAAGAGAAAAAAGAAATATATCAAGAAGATCAACTGTACCAGACCATCCATCCGGTGATTTCCTTATATCTCAGTCGAACAGCAGCTGATGTTACGGCGTATGAGTCGATGATGTTTTATAGTTTTCTCGTTACTTTCTCGGTACTGGAGGAAGAGACATTTTATCAATACGAGTTGACTCGTAGCAAAAAGTTACCTACAGCGGTGTTGGATACGTATATTCGAGAAACCATGCTGTGGCATTATCGACCAAGGCGTCTAAAAATCAAGGAAGAGAAAACAATTGGGTACCACTTGGCACAAATCAATAATGAGCTATACTTTTTTTCTGGCTATTTAACAATCTATGATCCGCCACACCTACTCATCCAACAACAACGCATGTTGGGTGATTCGTTGACTCAATTACTTGAACGATTGAAAAAAACGACAGTCGAACAGCTTCCTATGAAAAAATTGACCAATCAAGTTTTGGATAATCTGATGAGTCAATACGCGAATATTTTGATGATGATCGATTTCTATATTGAAAAATCTGTGGTTATTGGCATCGATCTACAATCCTTACCGATCTATCGGGTTGCTTTCCAACAATTCTTGATTCGAGAGTTAAAGGGGATCAGCGGGATCGTGATCGAAGAAGTCCAACCAGAAAAAAGTTATGATTTTGTGATCACCTTCAATCAAGAGAAAAATGGTCAAGAGTACTATTATCTATCGGAGTTTGCTTCAAGCTATGATATTTTAAGGTTGAAGCAAAAAATCGAGCAAGAAAAAAAAGCCAAAAATTAAAAAACTGTCAAAAAAAAAGTGAATTGCTATTTTTTTGGCAGTTTCTACTCCTTAAATAGGTGTACCATAAAAGTAGTTAAAGAAAGCGTTTGCAAAAATGGAGGAGATCATAATGACAGAATCAACGTATATCATGGCGATTGACCAAGGGACAACAAGCTCACGAGCGATTATCTTTGATAAAAAAGGAAGACACATCGGTAGTTCGCAAAAGGAATTCACACAATATTTTCCCCGGGAAAGCTGGGTAGAACATGATGCGAATGAAATCTGGAACTCCGTACAATCAGTTATCGCAGGTGCGTTTATTGAATCTGGTATCAAGCCAACACAAATCGCCGGTATCGGTATCACGAACCAACGTGAAACAACAGTGATTTGGGAAAAAGATACAGGACGCCCGATTTATCATGCTGTAGTGTGGCAATCGCGTCAATCCGCTAGTATTGCTAACAAATTAAAAGAAGACGGACACCAAGAGTTTTTCCATGAAAAAACTGGTTTAGTCATTGATGCGTATTTCTCTGCTACTAAGATTCGCTGGATCTTAGACCATGTAGAAGGTGCACAAGAGCGAGCAGAAAAAGGCGAGTTGATGTTTGGAACGATCGATTCATGGCTTGTTTGGAAGTTGACAGATGGACAAGCACATGTAACCGATTACTCGAATGCGAGTCGTACAATGTTGTTCAATATCCATGAATTGGATTGGGATCAAGAAATCTTAGATCTACTGAATATTCCACGAGTGATGTTACCGAAAGTAACCTCAAATTCGGAGGTTTACGGTTATACACAAGGGTACCATTTCTATGGTAGTGAAGCACCGATTTCTGGTATGGCAGGAGACCAACAAGCAGCCTTATTCGGTCAAATGGCTTTTGAGCCAGGGATGGTCAAAAATACGTATGGTACAGGTTCATTTATTGTGATGAACACAGGTGAAAAACCACAATTATCTAAAAACAATCTGTTGACGACGATTGGTTACGGAATAAATGGAAAGGTTTACTATGCGCTAGAAGGTAGTATCTTCGTAGCCGGTTCCTCGATCCAATGGTTACGTGATGGTCTGCAAATGCTACAAAAAGCGAGTGATTCAGAAGATGCAGCGAAGCGTTCGACTAGTGATGACGAAGTTTACGTCGTACCTGCTTTTGTTGGACTTGGCGCTCCTTACTGGGATCAAGCAGCACGTGGCTCTATGTTTGGTCTTACTCGAGGAACAACAAAAGAGGATATCATCAAGGCGACACTACAATCCATTGCCTACCAAGTTCGAGATATCATCGATACGATGCAAGATGATACAGGCATCCAGATTCCTGTGTTAAAAGTCGATGGAGGTGCAGCCAATAATGAATACTTGATGCAGTTCCAAACCGATATCTTGAATGTACCGATCCAACGTGCCGGTAACTTGGAGACCACTGCATTAGGTGCTGCCTTTCTTGCAGGATTAGCAGTTGGTTATTGGAAAGATACGGATGAAATTCGTGAGTTTTACGAAGCTGGTAAAATCTTCGAGGCGGAAATGCCAGAAGAGCGTAGAGAAAAACTTTACACTGGTTGGAAAAAAGCAGTGAAAGCAACTCAAGCATTTGAGTAAAGGGAGGGAACACAAGATGTTTTCAAAAAAAACAAGACAAGATAACATTGACCACATGAAACAAGAAGAATTAGATCTTTTGATTATTGGGGGCGGAATCACTGGTGCAGGTGTAGCAATCCAAGCAGCTGCTTCAGGTATTAAAACCGGTTTGATCGAAATGCAGGATTTTGCAGAAGGAACGTCTTCACGCTCAACCAAGTTAGTTCATGGGGGGATTCGTTACCTAAAAACGTTTGACGTTGAAGTGGTAGCAGATACAGTAGGCGAACGTGCAGTGGTACAACAAGTGGCACCGCATGTCCCTAAACCAGATCCGATGTTATTGCCGATTTATGAAGGAGAAGGCGCAACGACATTCAATATGTTTTCTGTAAAAGTAGCGATGGATCTTTATGATAAATTAGCAAAAGTAACTGGAACGAAGTATGAAAACTATACGTTGACACCTGAAGAAGTTCTTGAACGTGAGCCGTTTCTTAAAAAAGATGGCTTAACAGGTGCCGGTGTTTACTTGGATTTCCGGAATAATGATTCCCGTTTAGTGATCGATAATATCAAAAAAGCGGCAGAAGACGGAGCATATCTTGTCAGCAAAATGAAAGCTACCGGTTTTATCTATGAAGGTGACCAGATCATCGGAGTCAAAGCGCGTGATTTGTTAAGTGATGAAGTCATTGAGATCCGAGCAAAAGTAGTGATCAACACAAGTGGACCATGGGTGGACAAGATCCGTAACCTGAACTTCAAGCGTGCGATCTCACCAAAAATGCGTCCGACAAAAGGCGTCCATTTAGTAGTAGACGCGAAGAAACTGCCTGTGCCACAGCCTACTTATTTCGATACAGGAAAACAAGATGGTCGGATGGTCTTTGCGATTCCTCGTGAAAACAAAACGTATTTTGGGACAACAGATACCGATTACCAAGGCGATTTTACAGACCCTCAAGTAACACAGGAAGATGTGGATTACTTACTAGACGTGATCAATCATCGTTATCCAGAAGCAAATATCACTTTGGCTGATATCGAATCAAGTTGGGCAGGATTACGTCCGTTATTGATCGGCAATGCCGGTTCTGACTACAACGGTGGTGACAACGGTTCGATCTCTGATAAAAGCTTCCGTAAAGTCGTTGATACGGTGACGGATTATAAAGAAAGCAAGGTATCACGAGTAGAAGTCGAAGATGTGTTGAATCATTTAGAAAGTAGTCGTGATGAAAAAGCACCATCAACTGTTTCTCGCGGTAGTTCATTAGAACGTGAACCAGATGGACTAGTTACTTTATCTGGTGGTAAAATCACCGATTATCGCAAAATGGCAGAAGGCGCGATGAAATTGATCCGTCAACTGTTACAAGAAGAGTATGGTGTAACTGTAAAAGAGATTGATTCCAAGACTTATTCGATCTCAGGCGGCGATTTTGATCCGACGAAACAAGAAGAAATGGTCGAAGAATATACAAAAATCGGTGTGGAAGCAGGTCTTGATGAAAAAGATGCTGCATATATCGCAGATTTCTACGGAACAAATGCGAAACACATCTTTGAATTAGCGAAAGAAATGAGTCCTTATCCAGGATTGACTTTGGCAGAATCTGCACGTTTGCGTTACGGTTTAGAAAACGAAATGGTCTTAGTTCCAGGTGACTATTTGATTCGCCGTACCAACCATCTACTTTTTGAAAGAGATCAGTTAGATGCCATCAAACAACCGATCATTGATGCGATTGCTGCATACTTTGAATGGACAGATGAAGAAAAAGAACGCGAAACGCAACATTTAGAACAACTGATCGCTGAGTCAGACTTACGTGACCTGAAAGGAGAAAAATAAAATGAATGCAGACATGACCCAAATCATGGGAGAATTTATTGGAACGATGATTTTGATCCTTTTAGGGGACGGCGTATGTGCGGCAGTTAATTTAAACAAAAGTAAAGCGCAAGCCTCCGGTTGGATCGTCATTGCATTTGGTTGGGCAATGGCTGTTACGATGGCAGTATTTATTTCAGGATTCATGGGACCCGCTCATTTAAATCCTGCGGTAACACTTGGGATGGCAATGACAGGGGCAATCGGTTGGAATTTGGTTTTCCCATTCATCATCGCGCAATTACTAGGTGCGATCGTTGGTGCGGTACTTGTTTGGTTATCTTATTTGCCACATTGGTCAGCAACAAAGGATCAAGGGGCAATCTTAGGAACCTTTGCGACTGGACCAGCCATCCGCAACTATCCTGCTAACTTTATTACAGAGTTGATCGGTACGTTCGTTTTAGTCTTAGGACTATTGGCATTTGGCCAAACTGAATTTGCTGGTGGAACAAATGTATTTGCTGTTGGAGGATTGATTTTAGCTATCGGGTTATCACTAGGTGGTTCCACAGGATATGCGATCAATCCAGCTCGTGACTTAGGTCCACGTATCGCTCATGCGATTTTACCAATCGCTAATAAAGGTGGTTCTGACTGGGGTTATTCATGGGTACCGATTGCAGGACCAATGGTTGGGGCAATCGTCGCAGTAGGTATGTACACGTTGATGGTTTAATAAAGTAGATTTTGTATATAAAAATAAAATGAATGGTTCTCTTGGTCGTTGTTCACAAACCAGGAGAACCGTTTTTTATTTTATAAGTCAAAGTGTAATAACAAGAGATACAACAAAGTTACATCAAGCTTTGATAGATAGCGATGATTTCTGCTACGTTCGTTTCTCTTGGATTTCCTGGGGTACAGACATCATTGAGCGCATCTTCAGCAATTTTTGCAATATCCGCTTCTTTGACTCCTAGTTCGGAGATCGTCGCAGGAATACCAACTTTTTTCGACAAAGCATCAATCGCTTCGCAAGCGGCATCACGAATGTCCTCGATGGAACGAGATTCTGCGTCTTTGATGTTCAACGCCTTCGCGATTTCTCGATATTTATTGCCTGTAAACTCTTTATTGTATTTCATGACTGTTGGTAATAAGGCAGCGCAAGCGACACCGTGGGGGATGTCATACCATGCGGATAAAGGATGCGCCATTCCATGGACAAGGCCTAACCCAACATTTGAAAAACCCATTCCTGCCAGGTACTGTCCTAAAGCCATATCTTCTCGGCCTTTTGGATCACCATTCACGGAATCGGCTAAACTACGACCGATGATCTCAATGGCTTTGAGATGGAACATGTCACTCATTTCCCATGCGCCTTTCGTGATCAACCCCTCGATAGCATGAGTCATCGCATCCATCCCAGTTGCCGCACACAAGGCTTTCGGCATGCCCATCATCAAATCACTGTCAATAAAGGCAACGATTGGAATATCATGAGGATCAACACATACAAATTTACGAGAACGCTCTTTGTCAGTGATCACATAGTTGATCGTGACTTCAGCGGCCGTACCAGAAGTAGTCGGAACAGCTAAGATCGGCAAGCTTGGATGTTTTGTATCTGCCACGCCTTCTAGACTACGGACATCAGAAAACTCTGGATTTGTTACGATGATTCCAATGGCTTTGGCTGTGTCGATCGGCGAACCTCCGCCAATTGCTAGAATCACATCCGCTTTCGCTGCTTGAACGAAAGCCACACCCTGTTTTACATTCTCAATCGTTGGATTAGGTACGATACCATCGTAAATTTCATAAGCAATCTCTGCCTCATCTAATAAGGTGGTGACTTTTGCTACAACACCGATTTTATGCAACTCTTTATCAGTGATCACAACCGCTTTTTTGAAATTTCTGGCATGAAATTCTGTTGGGATAGCTGCAATAGCCCCTTTTCCATGATAGGATGTTTCATTTAAAATCATTCGATTTGCCATTTGGTTTACTCTCCTTTAGGTAGGTCGGTTTCAGAAATTATATATTCTGGTGGATAACGCAGTTTTTTGAAATAATAGGTGCGATCTTTTTTATTGAATGTCCGCACCACACGACAAGGATTTCCTACTGCTAAAGAATTAGGGTTCTATAATATCTAGTGTTGGTGGAAAACAATTTTGTTTTCTGCTAACATTATTTTTTTGAAAAAAAAGATAGAAAAAGAGATATCCAAATTGATAGAATTAAGTCGACTAAAACAAACTCATCAAGAAAGGATATCTCCATGGACTATCATACTAAAAAATTACTCGGTTTAACAGATAAAAATATTATTTTCCCTACAGAATGGCTTTCTGAAAAGAAAGAAGGTGGTATTACCACCTACGTGATTCATGGACGCTTAGATTACACTCCCACTTGTTGTACAAAATGTGGAATTAAAAATGAAGGACAAGTGATTAAATATGGTACGCATCAAACTACCATTCAATTATTACCGATTCATTCACATAAAACTGTCTTCAATCTTAAGAAAACTCGCTTTCTGTGTAAAGAGTGTGGCTCAACTTTCTCGTCTGAAACTTCTTTAGTCGATAGAAATTGTTCGATTTCTGTCGACTTGAAACGAAAAATCATGGCAGAATTAGCGACCAACTCCAGTAGAAAAGACATTGCTCTACGATACTTCGTATCGGATGTAACGATTTTACGAATCATGAAAGCCGCTGTGAAGAGCTTGAAAGTCCGCTTTGACTACTTGCCTTTTGTTCTTTGCTTTGATGAATTTAAAGCGATGAAATCTTGTGTTGGTAAAATGAGTTTTATCTTCATGGATGGCCAAACGAATCAAATTCTTGGTCTTCTTGAAAGTCGCAAACTCGCTTATCTACGCACCTTTTTCTCTCGCTATACCCGTCAAGCAAGAGAGAATGTTCAATATATCGTCATGGATATGAACGCTCCTTATTTTGAATTAGCCAAAAGTATTTTTCCCCATGCACAAATTGTCACGGATCGTTTTCATATTATCCAGCATATCCAACGGGCATTGAATCATTTACGGATTCAAATCATGAATACTTATCGCAAGAAAGATCACCTGAAGTACAAACGACTCAAACGTTACTGGAAGTTATTTCTAAAGGATTCTTATCTATTAGATAGCTCACACTACCGTTATGATTATTCGTTTAAGCGACCGATGACTGAAAAAACCACAGTCGATGAACTACTAAGCTATGATTCCACATTGAAGCTGGCTTATGACACCTGTCAATTTCTTCTGTATCACTATAAACAAAAAGATACAAACTACTTTTTTGAAGTGGTGAATACTTTAGACGCGCAGCTTCCTGAATGGTTTCGCAAGAAGCTCACTTTCTTAAATAAATATAGAAAAGGAATCGAAAATGCCTTCAAAATACCCTATAGTAACGGAGCATTAGAAGGGACAAATAATAAAATCAAAGTCATTAAACGTGTCGCTTATGGTTACCGTAATTTCCTCCATTTTCGTGACCGCATTTACTTGATTCAAGGCTTAGTTTTCCAAGATCAATCCAGAACAAAAAAGAATCAATCGAAGCCTATTTCTGCTTCGATTGATTCTCGATGAAATTCTTCTAATTTGAACTCACCAACACTACTTGTCGAAGAGCCA
>Ga0308170_10000077_pt1 | contig 206630 bp, 196 predicted proteins | sample PhyBR2_2_FD_202136 | JGI IMG/M metagenome (GOLD analysis project Ga0308170, IMG submission 202136) | Phyllosphere microbial communities from UC Gill Tract Community Farm, Albany, California, United States - DLSLSB.R2 | ecosystem: Host-associated > Plants > Phyllosphere > Unclassified | place... | reverse complement strand
ACGGTGGTTGTCTTCTAGGAAGTTTCCCACCTAAGCTCCCGTTGCACTTCCATCGGCAGTGGTGTACAGTTTCATCCATGACCACCAACACCATTCTTCTCTCGGACATCGTCTCCGTGGATGACTTTGTCGCAGACATCGCTGCCGACCGCATCCAGGAGCGCACGCACTCCGAAGACTCCGACCTGCGTATCTACAGCTACACCAAGAAGACGCAGTTCGGCGGGCTCTGGACGGCTGCTGCGAAGCTCGCTCGTGGACTCATCCTTCGTGTCCCCAACGGTGACTTCAAGTTCGCTACGGTCGAGTCACGAGGTCTTCCGAAGTTCTTCACCGTCGCTCAGAGCCAGGATGACTGGGGCCGGGTCAAGCTCATCGATGACGACGAGAATGTGGTCGTGGATGAGGCTCCCGAGATCCCCTGGGACCTGCCAGCAGTTGTGGCCAACAAGCTCAACGGCGCTCTCGGCCTCGGCTACATCGACCCCACGGGTCTCTTCCGGATCTCCACCAAGGGCTCCTTCGGCTCCCTGGAGGCAGTTGTCTCCAACCGGGTCCTCGACTCCAAGTACGCTGCTGTGCTTCCGAAGCTCTCCAAGATCTCTGGCGTCACGATGCTCTTCGAGATCATCACTCCCGAGCGACCCCACCCGATCGACTACGGCAACCTGGAGGATCTGATCTTCCTCGGAACCATCGACAACCGAACGGGTGGCTGGACTCCGGCTTCTGGCTCAGAGGAGATCGTCACGGAGCTCGGCTTCCCCTTCGCTGAGACCCACGAGGTCGGCAGCCTGCGAGACGCCGTCGAGCTGCCCTACGCGGACAACACCGAGGGCTTCGTGGTCACCGTCATCGGCGGAGGCCCGGAGGCGATCTACAAGGTCAAGCCCAACGAGTACCTGCAGCTCCGAAAGCTCTTCTATGCTCTCCAGGAGACGGAGCTCAAGGACTTCGTCTCGACCCGGGCTTTCACCGACCAGCTCCAGGAGATCGACGGTCCCGAAGACATCGACCTCTCGGCTCTAGTGGGTGAGCTCAAGCTCAACGGGCAGATGGAGGCAATGCTGGAGAAGCGTCGCAGCACGCTCTACACCCAGTTCGTCGGTGCGGCGCAGGACCTCATCGAAGAGATCCGCGAGGGTCTCCTCCGCTACGCTGAGGACTCCGGCGAGCTCATCGGCGAGATCTCTCGAGGTGAGATCGCTGCATGGATCAACGGTGGAAACAAGGCCTTCCGGGGTCTGTCCTTCGCTGTCTACGAGTCGCTCACGGGCGGTTCGATCACCAAGGCCAACCAGGCTGCGGTGAAGCTCATCCTCGCCGGTGAGCACTGAACAGCACCGACCTCTGGGAGGGTCCAGGCGACCTCCTAAACAGCCTTTAGCCCGGGGATGAAACATCAATCGTCCCCGGGCTACGGCTGTCTTAGTCTGGCAGCTACGCAAAGTTGCGATCAGAGCCTAGATGGCATAGGATGAAGTGAAACCACAGACTCTCAGGGAGAAAACTCTTGGCGCTCAAGTTCACCCGCGAAGGCGGAGGCAAGCTCTCTGTTGAGCACTCTGATCCCCTGGTAGAGGTCGGCCTGGCTATGGCCGCACTCAATACCAACTGGGGCTTCCACGGAGACTCAGAGACTCTTGCAAAGTCCCTTGGGGCCATCATCGACGGTGCTGCGCAGGACCCCAGGACAGGCAACGGAGAGCTCGTTCACCTCCAGGGCCAGAGCCAGAAAATTCAGCTCATGGAGCAGCTAGCTCAGAGCTTTCGCTCGACCCGGGACGAATCCGATGATGAGCTCCCCCGCTACCAGGGAGAGCTCTGGGAAGCAAGACAGATGGTAGAAGACTATGCCCGCAGCCTCGGCTGCAAGATGGAGATTCAGTGAACCTCGCTACACTTGCCCTCGTTCTGGGGCTCCTCGCTTCGGCCCTCATCGTTTGCTTGAGCTTCGCCAAGAGCCAGAAGTCGATTGCACTCGTGAGTATCTTACTCAGCGCAGTGCTCGTCGGCCAGTACCTTTCGCTGAACCAACAGGTCGCCGCTACTCTGAGCGCCATGAGCCTGGGCTATGGCCTACTGGTCTATGCTACAGTCGATCGGCCGGGGCTCATCTCCCAGATGCTCAGCGGTACAGCTGTCCGCATCTCTCTCCTTGGCGTCTACACGGCGGTCTTCGGTGCCCTCAACGGGGGATTCAGCTTTGACCTACAGCTCTTAGCCTACTTCGGGAGCGTGCTCATGGTAGCTGTGATGATGGTTGAGAACCCCTGGCTCAGCAAGCTGATCTTGCTCAGCGCTGGAGTGTGCTGGACGGTCTTCCAATTCCAAACAGGTGCCTACGGCAATCTCGTCGGCCAGATCTTCTACTTCGGAGGACTTGGCTGGTCGAGCTGGAGGCTCCTTAGAATCCAGCGAGGCAGCTCAGCGAGCGACAGGCTAGAATCCCTTGAGCCTGCCGTAGGCTGATCGCAACCGATATAGACCGCACATCACAGAAGGGCTTCACCATGAAGGCATCACAGTCAGCAGTTCGGGAACTCTCGGGCGCAATCCAGGAATTCGGCACCCGTCAGGAAGACGCCGATGGTGCGGAGGTCTACTACACCGACGACGCCAGCGTAGTCTTCGGTAAGGACGCATCAGGCCAGCGAGTCTTCCAGGGCCTCAGCTTCGAAATGGCTGCCCGTGACTTCCATGTGCTCCCGAACCTAGAGCTCGTGATCTCAGAGAGCCCGGTCAACTCCTCTGAGAATGATGTCTACACCATCGAAGACGCTGCCTTCGCTGACTACACTTCCAGGTACCTCACCTGGAGAGCTGAGTTCCTCAGGGAACTGAAGATCTGAATCGTCAGCGTTAGATAGCTCCACTGATAGCATGCTTAAACTGATCGCAGGGAGCTGATCTAGAGTGGCCACACAGTACCACCTCACACCCGAAGGTCCTCGGAAGTGCTCCGTAGACCCATCGAAGCCCAACAGCCGAGGCTGCAAGTATGACAGCATGCACTTCGACAGCTTCAGTGATGCCATGGAGGTCTACGAGACCGATCTCAAGGCTGCCTTCGGTGAGTTCTCCGTGCTCGTACGACCATCCGCAAGGGAGCGTGCCCGTAGAGCTGGGTACCTCGGCCTCGACGGAGTAGAGAAAGTACGGGCCAATCCTCAGGTTCGAGCAACGGTCAACAGCCTTCGTACCCTTGCCACCAAGGCCCGCGAAGCTACAGCCGAAATCCGTAGCCACTACCGGGAAGAGCTCAACAGCAACCGCGCAGATAGCCTCCCCGAGACGGTTGCGACCAGGCCCCTCGCCGTTGAGGATTCTCCCGAGGACACAGAAGCACTCCGCAACAGCGAAGAGACATTCTCGGGTACGCAGGATGAGTCTCTCAGCGACTTCAGCGACAGGATTGCTGCCCGGTCTCGGAAGACAAGCTTCAATCTTGTCGAGGTCGACGGCTCTGAGCGTGATGCCGCTCTTGCTCTCCTCGATGCACAGCGAGAGCATCGCAAGGAGAAAAAGGAAGAGAAGCCCAGCAGAATGAGCGCCTACCGCTCAGCTCGCAGGCGCAGGGCTAACCTAGCAAAGGCCCGGGTTGAGTCGGCCATTCGATCCGGCAGGGAAAAGACAAGCAGGGCAATCATCGACTCGGGCTACGCAGCCCGGGCTTCAGTGACTGTGGCCAAGGAAGCTGCAAAGCTTCGGGCTCAGAACGCTAGGGTTCGAACCGCAAAGGCCACTCAGAGCGTTCAGAAGGCAGCCTCTAGGATGAGCGTTCCCGCTAGCCACATCAGGCCCGGAGACACCTTCGATGGAACCACGGTGAGAGCAGTTGAGGCCGTTGCACCGGGCAAGATCAAGATCAGCTACCAGGCAGAAGCCAACGGTCCTATCCTCTCCGCAACTGTCCCCAGTGACAGGTCCATGAAGGTCGACCGCAAGACTCGAAGAGAGGCTCGGAACTCCAGGATCTCTTCCCGGGTAGCAGCTCCGATTGCTCGAACCAGGGAGCTCTCTAGCCGAGTAGCAAGAGCATCTGCTGAACAGCTCGCTGGCTTCGATCGGCTCATGGGTACTGACAAGCGCTTCGGTGCGATTTCCAGGGAGATCCGTCAGGCCGAGCGACGACAGGAGCAGAGTGCTCTCATCAACAGACTTCGTGCGCTCCGCTCGGAGTCCTCAGACAGGGTACTTCAGAACAGCTGATCTCACCTTTCGGTGAGTCTGCGGCATCATAGGAAGAGAGTAGTTTTCCTGTGGTGCCGCTTCGCTGTTCCCTGGCTATGAGAAGGAGCAGTCGATGACAAAACGCCCACTGAGCTGGGGCGCCGAGGCGGAGGAGCTCACTCGAGAGCTCGAAGCCTCTAGCAGGCCAGCTTGGATGCCCAGCCAGGAGCAGATCGACGGCTATCTCGAAGATCTTCGAGGAGCGAGAGTCCTTGTGACTGGCTCCAAGGGCTGGGATGACAGGAGATCGATCAGTGCCAGCCTGAAGAGGGCGCTTAAGTTCCTCGGCAAGGAAGATCCTGAGCAGGCAACGCTGATCCACGGGGCAGAGAGGGGAGCTGAAAAGCTCGCTTCCACCATCGCCCTGAGAGAGGGCTTCATCATCGAGTCCCATCCCGCTGAGCGCTGGCGGCATAGCCCAGAATGTCCGGCCGAAGATCCCGGTGATGGTGGATGCTGGCAGGGTAGGAACAGCTGTAGGAGGGCGACTCAAAGACGAAACCGAGAGGTGCTTAGCTCCGACGGTGACATCCTTCTCGCTTTCATCGAAGACGGTGATCCGGGACCGAGCGCCATGCTCAGGGAGTGGACATCTGAAGGCCTTCCAGCGATCCTGTGCAGCTACAGTAGCGAAACTGAAAGCCTGGCCGGTGAGTTCATCAACATGGACAGCTGGAAGTAGTAGCGTCAGCGGCTGGCTGATAGAGAATGGGATGAGATGTGAGGGAAGCAATCATGGGCGCTGAATCGAGATCTGGCAGATCAGGCGAGCGGGAACTCTGGCGGGGAAGAACCCACCCGAAGATCCTCTTTAGGCCCGCGATGATCCAGCTCCTTCTGATCGCACTCCATGTGCTCGTAGCTGTCTACATTCCCCGGAACACCGACTGGGACTGGTGGGAAAACTGGGGCCAGCTTACGCTGCAGTCGATCCTCGGCTTCCTTTCGCTACTCTATGTGGTCATCCCTCTTCTCCGCTGGAGGAACGCTACCTTTGAGCTCACAGATCGCAGGGTGATCAAGCACTGGGGAATCCTCTACCTCCACTCCCTGGAGATTCCACTCGACAGGATCACATCGGTTTCGGTCGAGCGAGGCATCCTCGATCGGATCTTCGGCTGCGGTACCCTGAACTTCCAGGACGCATCCTCTGTTGCTACTCCAACTCGTGGATCCTGGAATCGAGACAGGGGCAATCAGGAACTCCAGGGCGTTAGATTTTACGATGTCCCTCGAGTGCTAAAAGTCAAAGAAATCATCGACAGCACTCGCTACAACAACTGAGAGAGTAGAACACCCATGACGCTAGAAGCTCCCGCTGCCGCCCCTAGTTCACGCTACTTCCGCATCGACGGTGGGAACACCATCGTGGAGTCAGCCGGCACCCACTGGACTCGCTGGGATGACTGGGATGGTCCAGTCGCAACTTCGATCTGGACCGCTGACAACCCCAGGCTCACAGAGGTGTCCGAAATCGAAGCCAGATCCACCATCGGTAGCCGTCGCTAGATTTTCGTTACCGGCTTGTGATATAGCCCCTGCTCACCTGCGGGTGGGCAGGAAGCCCTTCCGGGAGAGACTTTGAACCCCAAACTGCGCGTGGTTCGTCGGCCTGGCAAGGGGACCCATCCCCAACCGCTAGGAGAACGGCTTTGGTCAATCGAACGACGAGGAAGCGCAGGAGAAGCTCCCCCGCCCATAGAGCATCACCTGTCCGCACCCACAACAGTAGCAAGACCCTCGGAAGAGTAGCAGCAGGAGCTGTAGCCGTTGCGCTGATCTTCCCCGCTGCAGCAGTTTCAGCATCAGCTGCCACATCCGAAAAGGCTCCCGTTGGGCTCACCGTCCAGGATCTTGCTTCGGTGAGCAAGAGTCAGATCGAGACAGCGAACACAGTCAAGACTCAGAGCTTCAGCTCCAGCGATCTCATCGCCGGAGTAGCCGACAAGATCGAGTCTGACAGGGTTGCCCGGGAGAAGGCCCGGGAAGAGGCCCGCATCGCTGCTGAGAAGGCAGCTGCTGAGGCCAAGGCAAAGGCAGAGGCTGAAGCAGCCGCTAAGGCTGAAGCCGAACGAGTAGCAGCAGAAGCCGCAGCAAAGGCAGAGGCCGATCGGGCTGCGGCAGCAGCGGCAGCACAGGTAGCTGCCGCCAAGAGAAGCGCATCTTCGAACGCTAGCCCTAGCTCTACCGGAGCTACTCCAGCAGCACCGGTTGCCTCCAATGTTCCATCGACCGGTACGCTCGGTGAGCGCATCGTAGCAGCTGCTGAGGCTCAGGTCGGCACTCCCCAGGACTGCACAGACCTCGTCCAGAACACGCTGGCAGCCGTTGGCCTCACTACTCGGAGAGACCAGGGTGGCTACGATCTCGGAACGGGCATCTGGCAGTACGACCACTTCGGTCCTCGGATCGCCCTGAGCGACATTCAGCCCGGAGACATCCTGGTCTACGGTAACGCTGGAACCGGTGCCCATGTGGCAATCTACATCGGCAACGGCCAGGCAGTTCACGGTGGCTTCAACGGCAACACAGTGATCTACAGCCAGTACATCACCAAGCATCAGCTCACGGGAGCGATTCGCCCGGGAGCCTGATCCCAGAGAGTTGCAAGAGTTTGAGGGTCCATGTAGCATCGATTACATGGACCCTCAGCTCGTTCCCCCAGCAACCACTTCAGATGGTCGCAATGTGACCGACTTCTACAAGGGCATGGAGCTCGAAGAGATCAAGGCAGACCTCGACAGGCGCCGTACTCCCCTGGTCAACATCTGCATGAACCTGAGCTCAGACTTCAACAAGTCCTCGGTGATCCGCTCCAACAACGCCTTCCTCGGAAGGAAGGTCTACATCGTGGGCAAGAGACGCTACGATGTGCGAGGCGCCGTCGGTACTCGCCACTACGAGCATGTAGAGCACTCCGAGGAGCTTGCTCCGGTGGTCGAGGTGCTCATCACCGATGGCTACACTGTCTGCCCGGTGGACAACATCCCTGAGTACTCGCCTCAGAACCTCTTCGACCTCGAGCTCCCGGAGAAGGTCGCTTTCCTCTACGGCGAGGAGGGGCTCGGACTTTCAGCTGAGGCCATTGAGCTCTGCAACGGTCCCATGATCCAGGTTCAGATGTATGGATCGGTGCGCTCCCTGAATGTGGCTCAGTGTGCAGCTGTGCTCATGGCGGAGTACAGCCGTCAGCACCACCAGCTCCTCGCTGGAGAGTAGCCTATCTTTGTGCGTCCGGTTTGACCTATAGCCATATATAGGTTAGGGTTGAATCATAGACCAAAGGAGAAAACCATGTCGATGCCGCAGGACCTTGTGCTCATCCGCCACGGGCAGTCAGAGGCCAATGTCCGTCAGCGAGCATCCCGCAAGGGTGACAACAGCCTCTTCACCGAGGATTTCGTCACGGTCCCCGACCGCTCCTGGCGGCTCACACCTCTGGGGACCAATCAGGCCTACAGTATCGGCCACTATCTCAAGGACGAGTTCTCTCAGGGCTTTGACCGCTACATCGTCAGCCCCTTCATTCGAACCCGTGAGACCGCAGCGAATCTTCAGCTGGACGGTGCAGAGTGGGAAGAGAATCGGATCATCCGAGAGCGCTCCTGGGGCGAGGTCGACGGACTTTCAGTGGCTGACTTCAAGAGCCTCTACCCCTACAACACTCGGCTCAAGGAGATCGATCCGATCTACTGGGCGCCGCCCGCAGGTGAGTCCTTGGCTTCTGTGGCAGAGAACCGGGTCAGCAACTTTCTCCGGGGCCTTTCCCGGGACTCTTCGGGTGCTCGCGTTCTCGCCGTGACCCACGGAGACTTCATCCTTTCCAGCCGGCTGCTCATCGAACAGTGGTCGGACGAGGAGTTCCTGAAGATGGACGCAGATGAGGAACAGCGCACGCGCAACTGCATCATGGTCCACTATAGCCGTCGCAACCCCGAGAACGGCAAGCTTGCTGATCGTTTCCGCTGGGTGAGGCTTTCCTATCCCCAGGGTGAGACAGGCGAGGGCCGACTCCACAGCATCGTCGAGCTCGGATGGCGAGAGTTCGGAGGCCGACAGAAGCTCTCCAACGACGATCTCCTCGCCAAGGTCGAATCGCAGGAGCGCCGCCTCAGCGAGGTGGATGAGCTCACTTCTGCCATCGCGGGGTCGAACGGCAAAGCTTAGCTTCCGACCCAGGAAGGCCACAGCCCTCTCGTTTAGATAGGACTCCTATCGGATCCACTAACAGAGGAAAAACTGATGGCAAAGTTCCACATCAATGGCAATGGAGAAGTCGGTAAGTGCAAGGTCGGCTCGAACCCCTTTGCCAAGAGCAATCGGGGTTGCCCCTTCGGCGGTGAGGAACAGCACTACGACAGTGCCGAAGAAGCCCGAATCGCCTACGAGAAGAAGATGGAGGACAAGATCGTCCTCGGATCACTTCAGAAGGACGGCACTCGCAGGCACCCCCTCGCCGACATTCCCGATCTTGGCACCCGGGAGAACTCCGAGGCAGTAAGGCTAACCATGGAGGCAGTAGATGCTGTCTCCGAGGAAACCCTGGAGCGCTGGAGGGGCCTCAGCCAGAACGCTCCAGAGTACAGAATTGCGAAGAACATCGATGACTACAGGGCCGGAAGCTACACCGAGGGCGTTCTCACCAACCTGGCTAGCAACAGTGGTACCGTAGCCTACGCCTACGCCGAGAAGGATCTCAAGGCACTGGCGAAGGAGAAGGCTGAGATCGAGGCAGCAGAAGAGATCAATGCTCTTCACGATAGGATCACCAACAGGAACAGGGAAATCCTCGCAGATTCTGGAGTTGACACCTACGATGGCTTTAGCGTCAACAACTTCGGCCTCGAGAAGGTAGAAGTTGACCCGGCTCGCAAGGCTGCTATCGAAGGCGAAATGAACCGAATCTCTCAGGATATTCCTGTGCTTAAGAAGCTTCACAAGGCCTGGAGCGCACCGGCGGCACCGATCGACAGCTAGAAAGGTAAACCATGGGCAGCGAGCGCAGTCCTCGAGCAATCCTCATCCTTGACATCGATGGGAACTTGAACCCCTACTATGCTCGCCACACCCTGAAGGACCACCCAGAGCGGCTCCCCGGCTTTGAGGAACACAGCTTCCTCGATCCCGATTGGGGAGCCGCTTCTGTGTTCCTACAGACAGAAGAGCTCAGGCGCAGGCTCTCTGAGCTCAGGCAGTCGGGTGTCGAGATCCTCTGGGGATCTGCCTGGAACGAGGGATCCAACCTGATCTTCAGGATGCTCTTCCCCGAGGGCTTCGAGGCAGCACCTGCCATCATATTCCCCGAGGAGATCGAGTTCTCATTCTCGGTTCAGACCTGGAAGCTCTCGACGGTCAGAGGCTACATCGAAGCGCACTACGAAGACAGCACTCCTCTGATCTGGACAGACGACGAGGTCTTCGAGGACGGTGCGGAATGGGTCAGTTCACGAACCGCACCTGGGCTTACGATCCGCCCCGAAAGGCACACCGGGCTCACCACAGATGACTGGGCTAGGATCTCAGCCTTCGTGGCCGATCTCTCAGATCGAATCTAAGCCATCCTCGCGATATGCTCAATCAGCTGTAGCACAGCAGCCCTGGAGGAAGTCATGCTCGAAGAGGTCAAGGATCGAGGCGATCTGATCGCTGCCCATCGACCAACCGAGGATTCAATCTACATCGAGGGGATCATCCAGAAGGTCCACCGGGATGGGGATGACTACTACTACGAGATCGCCTGGGAAGACGGTCAGCACTTCGGAGAGCTCTTCTACGAGGGTGAGCTCGATGAGATCGACCTGGAAGAGTCAGAGGCCACCATCCGAGTGGCCATGAGTGAGTTCCTCTCAGAGGATGAGCTCGACGACTGGTTCGACTACCCCAACGACAGACTCCGTGGGCTTACACCTTACGAGGCCCTGGAGATACTGGGGCTCAAGCGAGTATCGTCCATCGCCATCGATGACTACAGCGATGCCCTCATGGAGGAAATCGGACCTGAGGAGATCGACTCTCAGGACGATGAGCTCGAGGACAAGCTGTCCAGTATCTTCGGCGACCGGGAATCCCAGCGCTGAGCCATCGGCGAGATCTTGTTAGGATCTGTGCATGGCAGATCACGCAGCACTTACTCCGACCTTCAGGGATTTCAGCTACTTCAGGAACTCCACCGATGAGAAGACCGATCGGCTCCCAAAGCCCACGGTCCGAGAGGTAGAAAACATCCTCACCCAGAGTCCCGCAGGGCTACTTGGACAGGCAGTGAGCACCGAAGGCTGGCCCTGGCTCGAGCGCATGAACTTCATGGACGCTGTGATCCCAGGCATCCGATTCCACAGCCTCGGAGGTATCGTTCCTTTCCAGGCTGATGGAACCTGGGGTCCCTATGAGTTCTACTACCGGGAGCGCCACGGCTACGCGGAGCTCAGGCTTGCGCCCATCGCAACTTTCCCAGGCCCTTCGGAAGCGCTCTACAGCGCAAAGAGCTCGGCACCTGAATTCGCTGGATCCACCGGCTGGCTCACCCGCTTCCTTGAGCTCTGGGAGAAGCTCTCTATTGCACCGTTCCTCTACAGATTCCAGGCTCGCGATGTGAACATCCATCGTAGCGATGAGTCCGAAGGTGCTGACTTCCGGCTCGTGTTCGGGGAGGGCTTCACCGATGTGGCGGGCTGGGGGTTCGATGCTGAAGAGGCCCGGAGGAGTGCACTCACTGTGGTGCCCTTCTACGAGGAGCAGTTCGGCTGGACTCCAGAGCTTCAGCAGGAGCGCTTTCGAGCCATGGAGGTTGCAGAGCTCCCCCTGAATTCAGATGACAGAACTTTCCCAGAGGAAACGCCTCACTTTGGAGTGATCTGGGAGGCTCTAGCTGTGACTGATGATCTCAGCCACTTCACCGATGAGTATGTGCCCCCAAAGACGGCCTCAGAGCCTACTGTCGGAGCAACGGGAGAGCTACTAGGTGCCCTAGCCAACAGTAGCTCATCCCCTAAGACGACCACCGCCAGCTAACAAGTCATCCGTCGTCCGGAGGATCCTGGGGTCTTAGATCGACTCCTGTGATAGACGGATGGTACGAAGCAAACCAGAACTGAGGAGTGCACTATGACAACGACCGATGATCTCACCAAGATTGCCCAGGAGAAGGCTCGCAAGGCAGCCAAGAAGCTCGGCAAGTCCACGCAGCGTATCCACAGGGGCGCAACCAAGAACATCAACCGCTACAGCAAGAAGCTCCACAAGGAAGCTCGCCTGGTCAAGAAGAGCGCTGAGCAGAACTACAGCAAGCTCAACCACAACCAGAAGATCGGTGTCGTCGGTGCTGTGATCGTCAGCGTGTCCATTGCAAGCGCAGTGGCTGGCTATGTGAGCGCCAAGCGGGATCAGCGCGAAGAGCGCAAGGAAGATTGACAGCTCGAGCTCGAGGGCGTAGGATCGAATCAGAATTCATCCATCGACCTGATTGGACTGCCTCATGGCAACCCTCGAGCTCAAGTTCGGCGATCTCTTCAACAGCGATGCCGACGCCGTAGGCCACGGAACCAACACCCATGGCCTCATGGGCGCCGGCATCGCTGTTCTGTTCAAGAAGCGCCACCCGCAGATGCACGCTCGCTACAAGCGACTCTGTGAGATCTTTGGAGACAGCCTGGGTGGCCACGCTCAGCTCTACTTCTCGGACGACGAGGCACCGGGTTACCGCTACATCGCCAACATCTTCTCGCAGCGTGCTCCGGGCGCCAACGCTTCTGTGAAGCTCCTCGTGAGCGGCGTTCGAGACGCCTTCATCAAGCTCTACGGCGACGAAGAGATCGAGGAGCCCCACCTCGCAATCCCGCTCATCGGCTGCGGCATCGGCGGGCTCGACTGGGAAACCGAAGTTCACCCTGCCCTCGAGGAGCTCACGGCAAAGCTCCCGAAGAGCTGGAAGCTCACGGTGGTTAGCAACGAGGAGCGAGAGGGCTTCTCGGCATGAGTCGCTTCGACCACATCTTCAGCGTGCTCGCTCCGGAAGAGAAGGCTCGAATCTTCAACTACGCCGAGGGCAAGGGCTACATCATCACCACCATCGCAGATGAGGTTGCTTCCGTCCCGGTAATCCCCATCGAGGTCATTCCGGCAGCTGAGATCCCCCGAAGCCACTTCGCTCATCTCGATGACGCAACCTTCGCAGCACTGAAGGACTACTACACAGTCGCTGAGTCCAAGGACATGGACATCTACCCGCCTCTGGGCTACACTCCCTCTGTGAGCGAGGGTGAGAAAGTCGCAGCATCTTTCCTGAGCTACATGCTGGCCGTGGCCAAGAAGAGGGGCATCGAAGAAGCCATCGAGGCAGGCTACCCGCTGATTGAGACTCCGAAGTCCGAGAGGCCGACAGTGAAGTCCCGGTTGACTTCTCTCTTCTCGTAGCGTAGGATCATTCCAACGCAATCTGTCCGCACTTTTTAGAAAGGGGCCTGAGCATGGTTCAGTACTGGCTAGGCGACCCCCACTTCGGCCATGTGAAGGTCTCGGGTATCCGAGGCTTCGATTCGACCGACGCCCACGATGAGCACCTCCTTGAGCAGCTCTCGGTCGTTCGAGATGACGACACGATCTACTTCCTCGGGGACCTCTCCTCGGGCCGGGACGACGCGGAGACTCGAGCCCTGGAGCTCATCTCCGGGCTCAAGGGCACGAAGCACCTCATGGCAGGTAACCACGACTCGGTCTCGTCCATCCACAAGAACGGCTGGAAGAGCCAGCGGCGCTACCTCGAGGTCTTCGAGTCCGTCCGTGACTACGGTCAGTTCGCAATGGAGCGTGAGAAGGTGCTCATGAGCCACTTCCCCTACGCTGCCATGGGCGACGGCGACGGTCGAGACAGCAACCCCCGCTACCTCGCCTTCCGGCTTCCGGATGTGGGGCTGCCGCTGATCCACGCCCACACCCACCAGGTTCACCCGTTCTCGCTCCTGCGAGAGGCAACGATCCACCCGGTGGGCTTCGAGGGCTATGACCTCAACTCCATGTGCGTCTCCTGGGACGCACGCCGCGGGCTCACGACTGAGCGCGATGTGAAGGAGTGGCTCAACGCCCGGGATCAGGTCAAGCGAGACCAGGAGATGGAGCGAGTTCGTAGCTTCTGGGGAGCCTTCCCCAAGCCGCAGGCTCGCTGATCTAGCTCCGTAGTTCACCGACAAGAGCATCGCAGCCTTCTTTCGACCGCTGCGGTGCTCTTGTCCGATCAAAAGAAGGAAACCCATGGCAGAGACAGTCAAGCACATCGATGGCGATGTGCTCCACGACCTCTACGAGCGCAGTGGGCTCACGATTTCTCAGTTCGCGAGGCTCTACGGGACCCATGAGCGATCCATGGTCGGAGCTCTCACTGGAGCTGGAATCCACGGTGAGTGGAAGATAGAGCAGCACGGGCGGATCAGCCAGCTCATCGCTGAGATCGAGTCAGAGGGCATTCGAGAGCTGACTCCTCTGGTGGCCTTCAACTCACCGAAGCTCCGAGAGCTAGTGCGCGCCCGGCTCCTCAAGAGTAGCGAGGGTCGATCCCACTTCCATCGGCTCCTTTCCCGTGTGGTCCAGCCCCAGCAGATCCAGTTTCAAGCTCTGAGCGTGCGAGATCGGCTCGGCGTTTCCTGATAACAGCTCTTCGATACAGTTGATCGCAGAACAGCAAGAGGAGATCCCATGGGCAAGAAGAATAGGCAGAGGCCACTCACCGGTAGCGTGAATGTCTGGGGAGGTGCAGAGCCCCTCGCAGAGTGGGAGCGCGAGCTCCTCCTGGGACAGACTCCGGAGAGGAGCCGCCGGGGAGGTGCACGGGTTCGTCCCAGCGCTCGACTCCGTGCAAACCAGAAGCGGCTCAACAGCCTCGGCAAGAAGCCCAAGACCGCAGCGGACGCAGAGTTCTCTCGCCGGCAGGCAGCTTCTCACAAGCGTGGAGGCATGACCTCCGAGTACAAGCCACGGAAGAGCCGCCGGGCGCTAAAGCGCGAGCTCTACGGCACTCAGTCGGGGGATTGATCTCACTCGCTTTAGCGATTGACAGCAGGCCTCTCTTTGGGTAGGTTGGCGTTCGATACCACCCACCACTAGGAGGCTGTAGGCTGCCTCCTAAGCGACAGAAAGGCTGTAGCTATGCGCGCCATCACGGCTCCCAACTACGGGCTCCTAGGTGTCATGGGCGATGTGCACTCCCACGCAGCCTGGACCCTTCAGGCCATCGACCGCTTTGCAGCCCTGGGTGTCACTCACATCTTCCAGGTAGGAGACTTCGGTATCTGGCCGACGACGACCGGAGAGAACTTCCTTCGGGATGTGAACCTGAAGCTCATCGAGCTCGGAGTGCTCATGGTGGTGGTCCCTGGGAACCACGAGAACTACACTCGCCTCGAGAACGATCTTCAGCCCTCGAAGCATGACAGCAGCTTCTTGCAGCTCCCCGGGTACGATGGGATCCTCTTTGCGGCTCGTGGTCAGCGCTGGAACTGGGATGACACTGACTTCTGCGCACTCGGTGGGGCCAACTCCATCAACCGGGATAGCCTCGTGCCCTTCGTGAGCTGGTGGCCTCAGGAATCCATCAGCCTCGGCGATGTCTACCGTACCGCGGACGGTGGCCGAGCCGACATCATGCTCACCCATGAGGTCCCTGAGGGCGTGCCCCTCGTGCAGGAGCTCAGCCACCACGGTGAGGATCAGGGCTGGAGCCCCGAGGCTCTCGGCTACGCTCACGACTCCAGGGCGATGCTTCGACAGGCTGTGGACGCCGTGCAGCCTGAGCTTCTGATCCACGGTCACTACCATGTGTTCGCGGATCTTCATGTGGAGCTCGGGGTGCTCGGCACCGATGAGTCCTATAGGATGCGCTCGGTCTGTCTGGACATGGAGGAGACTCCCGGGAACATGGCGCTTCTTCAGCCCAGGACTCGCAGCCTCACCAAGTACGATGACTGGGTTGCTCAGAGCAGCTGAGTAGAAACCATCGAGTTGCCTCTGGGTCCTTCGGCATGTACGATGGACCCAGAGGCACTCACCCACAAGATAGGAGACGGAGATGGCGAACTTCGATAGCACAGCACTCTGTTCGAAGCGCCCCGTCCTCTATCTCGACTGGGATGGCGTGGTCAACTTCTTCGGAAGCCGTAACCAGTACATCAAGAAGTCTGGCTTCGGCTATCTCCGCCGCGGATCTGCCATGCCCCGGCCTGCTGATCGCCCGTCCGGTGGATTGAGCTTTGGTCCTTTTCCTCTCAACTGGTCGGCCGAGCTCCTTCGTAAGCTCGCAGCGCTCCCCGTGGACATCGTCTTCCTGAGCACCTGGCGGCACTCCTTCTCTGAGCTCATCAGCGCAACGCAGTGGGATCTGGAGAACTACCGGGTCCTCGACTGGACCGACGGCCCCAAGGACTCCGAGCACGCTGGCAAGGTGACCGCACTGATCGCTGATCAGCTCGCCGACCCTCGACCTTTCATCTGGGCGGACGACGAGGCCCACAGCTTCTACAGTGAGGCCGATCGGGCCAAGCTCTCCGGGATCCCCCAGCTCCTCCTTGCTCCTTCCGAGGATCTGGGGCTCACAGCTGATGACTACAAAGCAATGCTGAACTTCCTTGACGGGCTCAAGTCTCCTGGAGCTGTTTAGCCCATGGCGATTTTCCAGAGCGCTGAAAAGACCATGGCGGAACTCCTCCAGGAGGTCTACGAGGCACCTGACTTCAGCTTCCTCCAGAGCTGGCCAGAAGGGTCTTCTATCTTCCCCCGGCTCAACGGTACGGCCGTCGGAGAAATCGATCTAGGTGGCCCTAGCCGCAGGGAGCTCGAAAGGGCTGTAGCATCCACCAAGAGGCTTGAGCCCCTCATCGCAGAGGTAGGGCCTGAGCTCCGGGAGAGCAGAGGTTCGTTCAGCAACTCTATCTCGACCTTCCAGCGCGATGGTGAGCTTTCGGTAGTGGCGATTCCCGTGACCGCCGAGACCCGACGCAGCCTTGCGGGGTTCCTTCTCGCCCGGGAGCTCATGGCCTTTGGCAACGCAGAGCAGTTCTTCGCTGAGCTGAAAGACCTGAAAGTCCTTGCAGAAGGCGCCGAACGGGTCCTGAAGCACAGAAAGCGCTGGTGGAAGAGAGAAGAGCCAGATCACGGAACTGATCTTCGCCGGGCATCTCAGCTCGTCCTTGCAGCCCAGGCGACCGGTCCGACTCAGCTCTCGCGGATCGTCGAGACACTTGAGCAGCGCATCGAGCTCGCAACCGGCAGGGCTCCCTCTGTCAGTGACTGGCAGCACGCTCTACTCAAGCTCGATTCGATCAGCGAGCTCCCAAAGAGCTCGATCGTCTCAAGCATCGAAATCAGGGAGTCGAACAGGCTGACACAGTCCCTGGACTCCATCGCAGTGGGATTCCGTAGGCTCGATGAGCGCAGGTCCGCCCTGAACAGCGCGCTGGAATCCCTGAAGTCCTCGAAGATCCAGGAGTACTCTCAGAGCTTCACCCTAGAGAACTTCGCACAGAGGGTCAAGGGAAAGGGCTTTCCCAAGCGTACCATTGAGCGCATGGTTGTCGAAGATCGCGGTCCATACTCGAGCGACATCGAGCGATCGGTGAGCATCGGAGAGGTCTTCGACCTCGCCGACAGGCGGCCATCTGTTTTCAGGTCGAAGTCTCTGGGATCTGCGCTGAAGCTCCTTCGAGACTTCTTCGAGGACCAGAAGAATCTCCTCAGCTACCCCCGGCTCACAGACAGCGGCGCGGCCTTCGATGACTTCCTTGTGGCCGCCCATGAGCTTCAGCTAGAGCAACAGCGTCCCTACCCCGTACGGGCTCAGTTCGATGTGCTTAGGAAGCTCCTCAAGGATTCACCTCAGGAGCTCCACCTCATCGGCCGTAGCAGCGAAGCGATCTCAAAGCTCATCGGCTCTGTCAATGTCTACTCAGATGATGACAGGCACAGGAGGCTTTCCGCAGCTGCTGAGTTCTCAACCGCAGAGATCGCCCGAGACTTCTTCCAGGCCAACCCTGCGAGCTTCCAGTCCGTGCTCTCCAACCTGGGATTCAACGCGCTTTCCCTGGAGCAGATATCCGGATTCCTCGCGCCCGGACTGACCTCAAAGATCAAGAATCTAGATCTCGATCTCGCCGGGATGCGCTCTCAGCTTCGCTCATACCAGACCTTCGGTGCCCAGTACGCCCTGAACCAGAAGCGGGTGGTTCTCGGCGATGAGATGGGTCTCGGCAAGACGGTCACTGCCCTGGCCCTCGCTAAGCACCTCAGCAACGAAGGTGCGGAGCGCATCCTCGTGATTACCCCGCTCGCAGTGCTCGAGAATTGGCGCCGGGAGGTCCTCAAGCACACTGACTACGAGCCCCGGGTCCTCCACGGCGATACGCTGGACGAAGATCTCGATCTCTGGGTAGCCTCCGGTGGGATTGCGCTGGCGACCTTCGAGAGCATCCAGCGAGTGAATCAGCGCCAGGTCCTCGAAAGCTTGAGCTCCATCGATCTTACTGTTGTCGATGAGGCTCACCTGATCAAGAATCCTAGGACCAAGAGGACCAGAGCTGTACTTCCCTGGATCGGTGGCTCAGAGCGCGCCATGCTCATGACAGGAACTCCCCTGGAGAACAGCCTCGACGAGTTCGTTCAGCTCATCGGCTATGTGCAGCCCAATCTACAGCTTCCAGAAGACATGCTCGACTACGCTGCCTTCCGAAAGGCGATCTCGCCAGCCTATCTTCGCAGGAATCAGGTCGATGTGCTCCAGGAGCTGCCCGCGTTGCAGATCGAGGAGGACTACATCGAGCTCTCGGAGGCTGACGCGGAGAACTACAAGCGTGCTCTGGCGCAGCGCGACTGGCACGGGGCGCGCCGGGCTCGAGTCCTCGCAGGCGAAAAGTCTTCTACCGTACAGTGGGTTCAGAGTGCCGTGAAGGAAGCCATCGAAAACGGCCACAAGGTCCTGATCTTCAGCTTCTACCTTGAAACCATCGATGTGCTCCAGCGCTGCCTCAGCGAGGATGACCCCTACACTCCGCTCACCGGAGCCCTCAGCTCCCTGGAGAGGCAGGCAGAGGTAGACAAGTTCACCGAGGCAAAGGAGCCGGGCGTTCTCCTTGCTCAGGCAACCGCAGGTGGTACGGGCCTGAACATTCAGGCAGCATCTGTGGTCATCATCGTAGAGCCTCAGATGAAGCCCTCCATCGAGGATCAGATGATCGGAAGGTCCCATAGGATGGGGCAGACGAAGCCCGTCCGGGTGCTCAAGCTCCGCGGAAAGCGCACCACCGATGAGCGCTGGGTTGCGCTCGTAGAGGAAAAGCGTAAGGTGTTCTCTGCGACCGCTGGAGTATCAGACGCAGCTGCCCTCGACAGTGCAGTGGATAGCGCTGGTAGCTCCAGGGAAATCATGGACGCCGAGCGTCAAGCATGGGGAATTGACTCATGACCAAGAAGTTAGGAACAGCAGTGAAAAGGACACGGGCACTCATCGGTAGCGGGGTCATCGCTCTGAGCTCTGTAGGTGCAGCCGTCTTCCTGGCAGTCACGCCGGGCGTCTTGCTCACCGCGACTCCGAGCACTGTTGCGATTGGGCTGGGTGTGATCGGCGTCGGATCCACGCTCGTCGCCTCACGCTCAAAGCAAGCTGAAGTAGAGGGCTCCACTCTTACCGCCCTCACAATGGGGGATCAGATCTCCCGGGAGCTTCGCGCCAAGGTCGAGGAACTCCACGGTCTCGCTCGAAGCTACGAGGAAAGGAACAGCCCTCTGTTCCCCGCGGTCAACGGGATCCTGGCCAATGTGCAGGAGCTCTTCGAGCGCATGGGTAGCCGCACGGATGAGCAGGCAGCCAGAATTGCTGGAGTTCGCTACACTTCGCTCCTCACGAAGCTCAACGAGGCGCTCGGCCCGCGCTACTACCTGGACATCGAGGCCAACCCGGAGCTCTGGAGCGACCCCGACGGCAGGCTGGAAGCAGTGGAGACAGCCGTCAACGCAACCGGTGAGCAGGTCCTTCGCAACATCCGCGAGCTCAACAGCAGCCGAGACCTGGTCTACCAGCTGTCCCTTGAGTCGCTCATGAGCTATGCCGAAAAGGGCCAGAGCGAGGCTGAGCTCGGCATCGAGTAGCTCGATTGCACTAAACTCGAAGTCGGTGTATGGTTCTCCCATGACCAAGGCAACGCGACCGCACTTCGAACTCGAGGACATCTCGAAGCGCCACTATTGGTCCCTGCCATTGGTGGTCGACCTCAATGCTGACGCCAACGGAGCCCGTTGTTGGAACTGCGACGCCGCTCTGAGCTGGGGCCAATGGCTCAACGCGGGTGACTTCAGCCGGATCGAATACTGCCACAGCTGCGAGCATGTTGTCTCTGCCGATGGGGCCCACGAGGAGTTCATCCCCCGCTCGGTCTTCGGGGAGATCGAGGAAGCGGACTTCTTCGACCGAACCTGGTACCACGCGACAGACCGGAAGGACTGGGCCCGTGATGTGCGAGGAGCCCTCGACGGACAGCTCATCGTCCACGCTGGCGACGAGCTCACCGCCCGATTCCGCGCCGACGGGCTCTACCAGGAGACCGGTGATAAGTGCAAGTACTACATCCACTCCTTCAGGCTTCGAAGCAGCAAGTCCATGGCCCGTGTGCCCCTGGTGGACAATGTGGACTGCTGGCAGGAAGAGCTCATCGCTGCAGAGCCCATGGAAGTTGCTCGCTACGGCGATGAGGCTCCGGCTGGAGAATTCATCGAGTTCGGTCCGGAGGGATTTCGAGGAGCTGCCTACTACAACCAGCTCGAGTCTCCCGGTGAGATCAGCATCCTGTTCCACGCTGGACTGATCCAGCTCAACACCGTGAAGACGGTTGAGCTCACACGGTCGATCTGATCGAGTTGTGCATCTAGCCAAATTCGTGTAGGGTTGAATCTACACACTTACCACATCAAGGGAGAGGGAACAGCCATGGCTGAGATCCTGGACAAGCTCAACGGGGCCAAGATGGCCGCCATGAAGGCGAAGATCGCCGGAGACGGGGACGCTGGAGTTCGGCTCGGTGTGATCCGCACGCTCATCGGTGAGGTCGAGAAGGACTCGAAGCTCGAGCACCCTCGCGGCGATCTCGCTGTTCTCAAGACGGAGCTCAAAAAGCGCAAGGAGATGGCCGAGCTCTACGAGCAGTCCTCGAAGGCAGACCGGCAGGCTCAGGAGCTCGCTGAGGCAAAGGTCGTCAGCGAGTTCCTCCCCAAGGCTCCGACCGAAGCTGAGCTCACGGAGTTCATCGCGGAGACGGTCAAGGCCAAGGAGCTCCAGGGCAAGGGCAACAAGGCCATGGGCGAGGTCATGGCCGCGCTCCGAGGCACCTACGAAGCCTTCGACGGGAAGCTCGCTTCGAGCCTGGTCCGGGACGCTCTCGCTCCGGTAGAGGCTGAGGCGAAGTAGCTACAGCCCAGAGGGAAGGCTGGTACACCCTGTGAAAAAGGTGTGCCGGTCTTCCCTTTCCGTCTACTTTCGGCACCATAGACTGACAGCAGACTATCTCCAACCCAGCAAATAAGGATCAGACAAGTGCTTCAGTTCACCCCCGATAAGTTCCAGTGGTTCATGCTCACAGAGTCGAGCCCCCTCGGATTCCTCCTTCTCATCCTCGGCCTGGCTCTCCTCGTCAAGATGGCAGTCACGGCCTACAGGAAGAAGAACGAGAAGCCCAACTACCTCAAGTTCGGACTACCCGGCATCCTCCTAGTGGCCGTCGGGATCTTCCTTCCGAGCTTCGCCACAACGACTCCCCTGGCAGACGGCGTGGCAAAGAACCTCGCCTCAACTGCGAACTTCAAGGATGTGAAGCTCCTCCACCTGGAGACAGTTTCCGACACTCCCTTCACCGATGGTTCAGTGGTCTTCGTGGGAACGGCCACTGATGTGGATGGAGACCCCAGGCAGTTCCGCTACACTCAGTACAGCGACTTCGGCATCTACGATCTCGTCGGCTTCGACAAGCCTGCCGTTGATCTCAAGGATAGCAGCTATAAGGAGCTCGAGGATGGGCTCGACAGCCGCAAGAACGACCTCAGCGCAAGCGAGTCTCCCAGCTCAACTCAGAGCCCGAAGGCTACCCAAAGTCCCAAGAGCAGCGAGACCCCGAAGGCAACTCAGAGCGCAAAGCCCAAGGGCTGATCGAGCTCAAGAGGCGGACTTCATCTAAGGAGCACGGAAGCCCGTGGAAATCCTCATCTCAATAGGCGCGTTTGCTCTGGGAGTGGCGCTCAGTATCTGGCCCATAGGCGCACGGAAACTTAGCACCTTCTTTGACACGCTGATCCATGAGGCTGGCCACGGGCTTTCTTCGCTTCCCTTCGGAGCTCCTCTACCAGCGATCACTGTGCGGAAGAACACCTCAGGTGAGACCCAATCGGCGATGGGCTATCTCCATCAGTTCCTCCCTCTGGGTCTGGGCGTGCTCACCGAAAAAAATCGCCCGATTTCTGAGCCTCATGGCAGGCTACTCGGCGAGTCTACTCTTCGGTGCAACGCTCCTGGTTCTCGCACCGCTCTCTGAGATCACGCTCTCTCCCTGGCTGATCCTATTCGTCGCCCAGGTTGCCCTGGCAACGGGGCTGTGGACTTTGGTGAGGATCACTGACAGCCCCTGGACCTTCGCTGTAGTCGCCCTCGGCCTGACTACAGCCTACTCGCTCCTCCTCCCTTGGAACTGGTGGGTCTATGGAGGAATCATCCTCGGAGCTGTCGTGTTCTTCTTCCTGGCTCGCAATCTACTCGCGACCCTAGCAGTCGTACTGACAGTGAGCTCACCCCTGGCTCCCATCCTTGGCGTTGCTCTCCGGGGGAAGAGCCCTCTCACCGAACTTGTCGATTCCCTGGCAGTGACGGTGAGTGCCGACTGGTTCGCTCGGATCATCTTTGGCGTCCTCCTGATCTTCCTCGGATTCTGCTGTCGGAGCATACTGAGCCTGGGGTTGACAGTGCTCATCCTCGGAGGCATCACCGGGCTACTCTTCATCCCGGGCCTTCCCAGCGGCTATGTGCTAGCAGGTGCCTCAGGGATGCTGATCTTCTCGGGGATCAGGAGCCTTCGGGAACTTCACGGGCTCACATTCCAGGCTTCAGGCTCACACTGGCAGAGAGAGGCTCCAGCCACCGACATGGTCTTCGCAGCCGAAGAGCTCGGCGGCGATCCCCGCTACTGGTATTGGGTTCAAACCTTCATCGCTGTAGTGGGAGCACTGGCTATAGTCGTATTCGGCTATTTCCTTTAGTCGGCGCTCTTTCATTAGAACCGAACTCTAGGAACGATCTAGAGCTAGGAGCAAGAACATATGGCCAAGGGACAGCTACACTCGACGGGGACGATCTGTAAGGCAGAGATTCGTTGCCCGATCGAGGAAGAAGGCGGTCGGCACTTCGATTCCGTTGATCAGCTCGCTGACTACACCGCAGCCGACACCGGCGTGGACAGGGACGAGCTCAAGGGGATTCTCGCCTCAGGCGTCAGCCCCGCTGAGGCAGTTTCTATGGCCAGAGACGGAATTCTCGGAGGCGCAACTCCGAGCTCAGTGTCCAAGGGCGCTGAAGCTGGAGCCGATGCTGTTCCCCTGAAGCCCGCGCAGGTCAAGGAGCTTGAGCAGTTCGATCCAGCTATTCACAGCGTGTTCTCCAATGCTTCCGCTCGCACCGAACCCAATGTCGCAGCCCGGGCGCTGAAGAAGGAGATCTCAAACGGTGAGTGGATGGGGACTCTAGCCGAAGAGTACGAGGACATCGTGGAGGAGAACCGCGACCCCGACTACAGGGAAGAAGACAGCGCTAGAGTCCTGGAGTACAGGGAGAAACAGAAGGCCTCTGAGGCCCGTCAGGCTGCGATGGCCAAGGAAATGCTCTGGATTGCCGATGCAGATTCTAGCTACGCATCCAAGCTCCCCAAGGGTGCTCACAGCATGCTCAGAGGCGTCCAGGGCTATGACCACTCAGGTGTTTCCATCGGCACCGTAAGAAAGGCTCCAGTAGCCAAGAAGTAGCATCGATCAAGGCGGATTTGACAGAACAGCCTCCAGGATGATAGATTGGTTTGACTGATCTTGCGAGTATTCTGGAGGCTGTTCTCATGTCCAAGACCTACAAGGATGCTCCCTATCGAATCCGCGAGCGCCGGCTCCGAGGCGCCGAAGATGAAGAGAACTGCAGCCTCTGCCTCGAGAACAAGGACAAGGTTCGTAGCTTCACCACCGGATTCACCGCTATCTTCTTCGCCCACGAGGTCGCTCAGCTCGAAGGCTTTGTAGCCCTCGCAGAAGAGAAGGGCTTCGAGATCGACCAGAGCGAGGTTCAGGGCTACCTCGGCAAGGATGTCTACCGCGATCTCGGTGTTCGAGTTCGCTTCAGCTCTGTCAAGTCGGCCTTCGACGGCTTCTATGACTCGAATCGTGCGATCTACTCCGCTCCCCGAGGCATCAAGGAGAACCTGATCTGGAATCTCACCGGAACTGGCAAGTTCGCTGAGGAGAACCAGTACAGCATCGGACGAAGCACCCTCGACTTCCTCGGCGCAGAGCTCGTTTCCCACAAGCAGAACATCTTCACCGTCGTCTCGATCTCCAAGACCATCGAGTCGAAGGCTCGCAGCTACCACGGTCACCACCAGGATGACAGCGTTGGCTACCTCCTCTGGGGTCACTGCCACTGCAGCTACTGCGAGCCCGACGAGAAGAGCGTCAAGAACCGGATCCGCTCGGTGACCACTGCGCTCAAGAAGGTCTACAACGGGGGCGACTACGACGCCCTCGAGGAGATCGCCGAGGAGCTCGTCCGCAGCGGTGCCAATGCCCAGCGGGAATCGATGTATTGCTGACAGTCTAAGCTGTCAATGCATTAGATCGGCACACGCTGACGCCGATGCATCCAAAGTGTCTCAGGTTGCCTCCTACGGGCTCCTGAGGGCGGTAGCTACCAGCCCTATTCAGAGGAAGAGTTGAAAGTGGCAACTGCGAGCATTGAGATCAAGGTTTCCCAGCTATCCGACACCAGCGAGGCAACCCGGGAGATTCTAGCCGAACTCCCTGAGTTCCTCGAGGGCTATTCGATCACCGTGAACTGCGCTGGAGCCGAAGTGGTGACCCGGGCCTACACGGATCAGCTCTGCCTCGAACTCCTTGAGAATAGGAAGGCCGATGAGCTCGTCTTGAGCCGGCCTCCCGAGGCCATGACAGATGCTGCGCTCCGGTCGAGCTATCTCCGCGGCATGCGGGGGCTTCGAGTGATCTCTCGCTGAGAGTAGTGTGACGCTACTCCGCGAGATCTCCCGGAATTTTGGCAAAAAGTTCTTCCAGCATGTCGACTTCTGTGACGGCCCGTGATACGATGGTTGTCATTGGGAGGCGAGACTATGAAGCCGGAAGTTCTACCACAGGCACCACTCAACATTTTTGCGGACCTGGTAAGGCTTGCGCCGCCGGAAACCTCAACGAAGGAACACATCGACGCGACTCTGAGCTACCTCGAGGCGCGCATGGATCGTTGGACGATTGAGCAGGATCTTAGGCTCAAGCGCGCAGAGAAGCGCATCAAGCTCTGCTCTTACCTCAATGGATTCCTCATGGGAGTCAGCATTTTCCCGGGCGACAATCAGCTGAAGCACTTCAGCTGGTGTCCCTTCGAGGAGTGGATGGGAAGCGAGTACGATTCACTCCACGAGCTCTTAAATCCCATCGAAGATCAGGTGTAAACCGATGCAGACATTCCTTCCCTACGCCGACTACGCAGCTTCCGCAGCGACCCTTGACATGAAGCGTCTCGGAAAGCAGCGAGTCGAGGCCTACCAGGCGCTTCTACAGCTCTGTGGGATCAAGATGGTCGACTATCCCAAGTGGGAACCGCGCTTCGGAGGCTGGAGCCATGCTGTGATGGCCATGTGGTCGGGGCATGAGGTTCAGCTCCTCGAGTACATCCGCGCCTGCTGCGACGAGTGGACAGGAAGAGGCTACAAGGACACTGTCCTGGAAAAGTCAACCCATGTGCTTCAGCTCGCCAGAGAGTCCGATTGGACAGAGGAGCCTCCAGCCTGGCTGGGAGATCCTGAGATCCATCGGAGCCACCGGTCGAATCTGATCCGCAAGGACCTCGAGCACTACGCGAGGCTCTTCCCGGAGGATGTTCCAACGATCAGCGAGGACTACCTGCCCTACATCTGGCCGAAGACTGAGTACCCCCTCAAGGAACGGAAGACCCACAACTTCAATCGGATGCTCGCGCTCAAGGAAGAAGAGCTCGCGACGCTTCAGCCTGAGGCTTCCTAAGGGTCGACAGACTCAGTCCACATGTGATGTCACAGACAGTCTCTGTCCGCCTTAGACTACGAGCTGCGACCTCTGGACCGCGTGTAGCTGCCATCGTGCGGTGCTGTTGACAGGATAGCTATCATCGGTGTAAGATCGGTTTCATAGCACACCACGACACCGAATCCTAGGGAAGCGCGATGGCAATCTCCGTCAGCAGACTCACCGAGTACATGAAGCATGGGCTCAACATCTACATCACCGGTAAGGCCGGCACCGGTAAGACAGAGCAGCTCAAGGCAGCCGCAAACAAGAACAACTACAAGCTCGGCTATCTCTCCGCGCCTACCCTGGATGCCTATGTGGATATCGTGGGCATCCCTGTGGCCGAAAAGGACAAGGTGCTGAAGAAGCGCGTCCTCGAGTTCGTCCGAAAGCAGGACTTCGATGACATCGAGGTCCTCTTCATCGATGAGCTCCCCCGCGGCGAGCTCAAGACCCTCAACGCAATCTTCGAGATCGTGCAGTTCGGCACCATCAACGGGGATGTGGCAGTCCCCAACCTCAAGTGCGTGGTTGCTGCCGGTAACCCGCTCTCCGAGGAATATGTAGGACAGCAGCAGCTCGACGAGGCGCTGGTCGACCGCTTCGACATGTACCTCGAGACCAGTGCAGACGCCGATCGTTCCTATTTCATCAACACCTTCGGCGTCGAGATGGGCAAGGCGCTCGTGGACTGGCACAACGCCCACGACCACCAGACGAAGGGCTACCTCTCACCCCGCCGGCTGGAGAAGATCGGCCACACCTGGCTGAAGATGCCCCGGCTCAGCACCATCAAGGACATGCTCCCTCCCGGTGGCGAGTTCAACGCAAAGGGTCTCGACGAGGCGCTCCGTCGGGCTTCGGCTAGGGCAGGTAAGCTCAACGAAAGCGTGGATGAGGCTGCGCCGATAGCTGACCGGATCTCGCTCCTCGACGATACTCAGGTCCGTAAGGCAAAGGACGAGATCATCGCAGCGCTGCCCGATCTCAGCCGTGAGGAGATGGCCGTGGTTACGGAGCGAGTCGCCACAGCACTACAGCGGGGCATCCGAGTCGAGGTCATCATCAACGAGTGGGCACCAGTGCTGGAGTACTTCAGCAACTCTGACAAGCAGGCCATGCTTTCGCGCTGGTCGGCGACTCAGAACACCGAGTTCCTCACCAAGTCCAATGAGGCGAAGCTCGGAATCGGCAAGAACCTGAAGAACTTCAGCTAGTTCAGCCAGGAAGCGAGCGCTACTGAAGGATTTCTCAGTAGCGCTTGCTCTCGTTCATGCAATCCTGTTGACAGGTAGTCGATCACCGCGTAGGATTGGAACCTGGAACACTAACCGTCTTATCTTCCAGCGAGAATAGGAAGCACCACCAATGGTCGACGCCGATAAGAACAGCCTCGAGGGCTACTACTCGGCCATTAACTGGCTCGCAGAACACCGGCCCCACATGGTCAGCTACATCACTGCCCTCGGGGCTCCCCAGAACGATCGGAACACCAAGCGTGCCATGGTGGTTTCAGGTCGAGATCTGGTCCCGAAGCTCTACGCCAACAACGAGTTCCTTCTCGAGATCGGCCCTGCTATGGCCGCCGGCGTCCTCGTTCACGAGTGGCGCCATGTGCTCCTCAACCACCTCGGTGAAGCGCTGAACCCCAAGCCCGAATGGTGGCTGACTCCTGCCCTTGACGACGCCCACGAGGTCATCATCAATGACCACCTGGAGATCGCTGGCTACTCTCTCCCCGCTGACGCCGTTCGCGGCAGCGTTCGAGGACCGCACTTCTACGGCTACTGGACGACCGACGAAGCCTATGGGCCCATGGAGGAATGGTACCTGGCTCAGCAGCAAAACAGCCAAGAGCCGCCTGAGCCCGAGGAAAACGAGCAGAGCGACGACAAGTCAGACGAGGACGGTTCGGATGACGGCTCGAACCAGGGTCAGGATGGCAAGGATCCAGAAGAACAGGATGGCACCGGAGAAAGTCAGAGCTCCGAAGACGGTGGCTCTGAGCCCGGTAGCCAGGGTTCTGAGCCCGACGAGCAGAGTGGATCCAACTCAGAGCCTGGCTCCGGTGAAACTGGTGAGGGTTCTGAAGTAGATGAGAGCTCAGAAGCCCAGGAGTCCTCTTCTGGAAGTGGCCAGGGGTCTGACGCGGGCGCATCAGCTGGAAGCGACGGCTCCGAAGCTACTCCGGGCGCTGACGGTGTTCCTGAAGCAGGGTCGGCAGAGGGTGGATCAGCAGCCGGAGAAGACAAGGGCCCCGAGTGCGGCCACGGTCAACAGCCCATGATCGAAGATGAGAACGGCGAACTCCGGGAAATGGACGATCAGGAGAAGAGCGACTTCAACGACAAGCTCAACGAGCTCATCGCTGACGCGATTCGACAGACTCCCATGCCCGAAGAGGAAAAGCCCACCGAGGACGAGCTGGACAACCTCGACGGGGAAGTGGCAGAGGCCATCGACCCCGACCGAGGCGAAAGCTACTCAAAGGCCGGCACCACCTCGAGCGCTGCCGAGCAGATTCTGGCTGGTGGTAAGCTCCACCTGGGCTGGCTGAAGCTCCTTCAGCGCATCAACCCCAATGTGGGAAAAGAAGATGGAGGCATCCAGAACAAGGCTGCCTACAACTGGGCCCGGCCGAGGCGGACAACTTCGCTGATCCGTGGAGCGCACCTGCCCTCCTACGGTGCACCTCGAGATACGGGTGCCGGAACGACGCTTAAGCCCACCGTGCTCATCGCACTGGACTTCTCAGGCTCCATCGACCGAAGGCTGGCAAACGCCATGAAGGACATGGCCCAGAGCATCCCTGAGGAGCACATCGAAGCCCACTGCTTCACCTTCTCAACGGAGGCGATCCCCTTCAACTTCAAGGCTTCGAGCAATCGAACTGCGAGCGGAGGCACCGACTTCAGCTGCATCGAGCTTGAAGCTCGAAAGATCCAGAAGAAGACCGGCCAGTACCCCTATGTGATGTGCCTGACAGACGGCGAGGCCTGGTTCGGATTCGGTGGCTACTACGGCAGCCCCAGCGCCGGAGCATCGCCGACTCAGACTCAACTCGACTCGAACTGGCTCTGGGTAGATGTAAACACTGAGGATGATCGAAGTGTCTTCACTGGGCCCAATGTTGACTCCCGGCTGAAGAAGCAGATCAACCTCTCCGCACTTCCCTACAACCGTAGCAAGCTCTAGATCCAAGGAAGATAAGCCATGGGAAAGTCTAAGCCCATCAAGACCCGTGCTGCAGCATCCATCCGAGCTGGAATCATCGACGGTCGCCACGATGCCGAGCTCTGGGGTGAGCCTCAGCACGACGGCAACGACAGTCCGCGCTGGTTCGAGAACAGATGGAGACTCTCAGTCGTGAGCGCAGATCCAGAGTGGATGGGTCGAGCCTACTTTGACGGCTACGATCGGGCTTACGCTAAGCTCAGAGATGCTCGCTACGCTGCCCTCTCTCGGGAGGAACGCATCGAAGCCAAAAAGATCATGGAGCACAACAGGCTCCTTCGCTGGGAAACCCGGGATCAGCGCGAAATGCGACTCCTCAGGGAGCGAGTCGAGGCTGCGGAGCGAGAGGTCGCTGAAAGCCGCAAGATCTCTGCAGCTGCTGCCAAGTAGCCAAGAAAATTCGTCCATCGTACCGTGAGAGTTGACAGGCGCGCCGTCTATCGGTTAAGATAGATGCAAGGCAAAACGAACTTACGAACAGCAGGAGAAGCATCAGGTGAAGATCCGTACAGACAAGTTCAAGAACACTTCTGACTTCCAGGGTCGCCAGGGTAGCGCAACCCTGAACATGGACAAGCTTTCGCTCTTCATGGACAGCATGATCAGCAACTACAACTACCCCGAGCTTGCTGTTCTCCGCGAGTGGGTCTCCAATGCCCATGACGCACATGTGGCAGCTGGGATCAAGGCGCCTGTCAAGGTCACCCTGCCTTCCCAGCTCAACCCCACGCTCACCGTTCAGGACTTCGGCCTGGGCATGACTTCTGACTTCGTCGAGAACTTCTACCTGAGCTTCGGAAGCTCTTCCAAGGACGACTCCAACGATGAGATCGGCGGCTTCGGCCAGGGAGGCAAGTCGGCTCTGGCCATCGCTTCCCAGTACACCATGACCACGATCTCCGAGGGTCTCAAGAACATCTACATCTTCGAGCGCTCACCTCTCGGCGGCGTCGACTTCAAGCTCGTCGTCGAGGAAGTTCCCACCGATGAGCCGAGTGGCACCGTTGTCCAGGTCGCCGTCGACCGCTGGGACCAGTACTCCGAGGTCAATCTCAACCGGGTTCTCACTGGCTGGTCGAACAGCGACATCGAGCTCAACACTGGCAAGAAGTTCTTCTCGATCCCCGACAACTCCACCGAGGTCAGCTACGCCATCGACCTCACGGACGAGACCAAAGAGAACTACAAGGAAGACATCCGTCAGGAGAAGGGATTCGTTCTCCACGGCGCCGTTGACAAGAACGGCGTGGGCGGGAAGCTCTCCCGGGAGCTCAGCCTCGGCCACGATCAGCATGTGGTCCTCGTCGGCCCGGTCGCCTACATCTTCGCTCCTGAGAGCTACTCCGCTCCAGTCGTCCGGGACTACATGGTCGCCTCGGTGAACATCGGCGATGTGAGCTTCCCCTCGAGCCGAGAGGTCATCGAGCCCACCAAGTCCAACCGCAAGGTTGTGGCAGCCTGCTTTGAGCAGATCGCCCGGGAGGCCGAGGCGCTCCTCCAGAAGAAGGCCGACGCCATCCAGGATCGCAACGAGGCGCTAGCGCTCTACCGTTCGCCCCTCGCATCTGCCTTCCGCAGCAACATCACCATCAACTTCAAGGGGGAAGAGGTTCCTACCGAGTTCACCCCGAAGGCTGATGATGAGATCTTTTCCTACGAGCAGATCGGCAACTGGCAGGGCGTCCGCAACTACAAGCTCGTCGCTGAGGAGTTCCCCACTCCCCGGAAGCTGGCGCTGAACATCCAGACCCTGGTGGTCATGGACGACGACAGCTCCTCGCAGGCGATCCGCAACAACGCTCGAGTCCGCCACGCTTCACTGGGCCACTCGCCGAAGGACCTCAGCGGTTTCCTGGTGATCTCCAAGAAGGCTGACAAGTGGCTCTCGGCTGCAGCTGAGGTCACCCTGAAGTCTTCGGAGCTCGCTGCCATCGCGAAGGAGCACCGCCGGGAGGAGCGCGAGGCAAAGGCTGCAGCCCAGGCTGCCGGCACGGCGCCCGTTGTTCCGGTCAAGAAGACCCGCAAGGACCGCATCGGCGAGTACAATGCCCACTGGATGGACTTCGCCAACGATGCAGAGGGAAACCTCATCGTCTCCGAGAAGCGGGGTGACCTCATGGACTTCTTCACCAGCATCTATGACCCTCGGAAGACCCTGGTGCTCAGCACCAACGAGAGCGACTACGCTCCCGGTGACTTCGTGGGGCACTTCAAGTCCTATTCGATCAACCCCTCGGATGCTCAGTTCCTGAAGGTCTACACCGGTTCCAAGATCGAGACGCTCCGTATTCTCCTCGGGGAAGAGGTCAAGATCCAGAACATGGCAACTTGGATGTCCGAGAACTTCCTGAAGCTCGCAAAGTTCAAGGGCCGGAAGCCTGCTGAGATCGCGGCAGAGCTCCCGGTGGAGATCGACTCGATGGCTGCAAATCTCTTCAAGAATCTCGGAGTGGACACCATTCACCCGAAGTACAAGGAGTTCCTGAAGCTCCAGGAAGAGCTCGATGAGGCCAAGGAGCTGACCTCGGGTCGTGGCTACTACTACACCCCCGCTGCTCGGATGGTCCACAACCTCCTCAACAGCTTCGAGGATGTGAAGGTACCGGATCGGCCTGAATTCTTCTTCCTGAAGAACTTGGGCTACCACCGGGCAGCACAGCTCGAGGAGGCGGCTGCAGATGCAGTGCGCTTCGCTCTCAATCAGATGGTTGAGAACTGGCTCGACAACCTCGCGCTTGAGGAAGCTGAAGCAGAGGACGCCGCCGAGGACGCCGCTAAGGCAGAGGCTACCCAGCCTGTGCTGGCAGCAACTAAGGCCAACTGATAGCAACTTTCGGGTTGTGGTCGGCGCAAGACCATGATAGGATGAACATGACTAAGTACAAAAGGAAGGGCTGACAACCATGGCCGAAATCTCCGTAGCAACCTACTCGCTCACCGAGGGCGACAACGGTTCCCAGGTAAGCATCGTCTTCTCCGATGGGACCGCTGAGACCATCACCGAGAAGCACTCCAACTTCAAGGCCATCGTGCAGGCGCTGGTGAACAAGCCCGAAGGCTACGGCCCTGTGGTCTTCGATCTCGCGAACATCGCCAAGACCGTGGGTCGCAAGTTCCGCAACCTCTCGAGCCGAGTCACCACGGACGGCTCCGATCTGTTCTTCGACGGTGACCCCATCGACAGCTCCCTGGCGAACTTCATCCTGAAGCTCCTCCGCGAGGACGCTGAGAAGGCAGCTGCCTTCTTCGGCGGCGGCAGCACCAACGCCGAAGACGACGAGTCCACCACCACCTGGGAAGCGCTGGTCAAGTTCCTCGAGCTCCTCTACGCCAACCCCAACCCCCAGTCCCGCGAGTCGCTCTACAACTTCATCTCGCGGCACGGGCTCACCATCCGCAAGGATGGCCACTTCATCGCCTACAAGGGCCTGCAGGCTGACTTCGGCTCTGTCAACAAGGGCTACGGCATCGTGGACGGCGTCGAGGTCAACGGAACCCTGTTCAACAAGCCCGGTAGCGTTCTCCGGTTCCCCCGCAAGGATGTGAACTCGAACACTCGGGTCGGCTGCGCTCAGGGTCTCCACGCTGGTACCCACGCCTATGCTTCCGGCTGGGCTCAGGGCAAGCTCGTGGCTGTGGCCATCAACCCGACCAATGTGGTCTCCGTGCCCGATGACTGCGCCTTCCAGAAGATCCGCGTCTGCGAGTACGAGATCCTCAACGAGGTCGACCCGCTCGAGGATGCCATCGCAACCAACGGAGCCAACTCCTCGTCCTTCTGGGCTGGCAAGACTGGCAGCTGGGATGACAACTACGACGGTGGCGGCGTGCTCGATGGCGTCGAGATCGATGATGTTGTTGCTTTCGACTATGTCGGCATCGACGGTCGCGAGCAGAGCATCGACGAGGCAACCGTCTCGGAAGTCACCAGCGACTACATCAAGGCCTTCGTCACCGCCAAGGACGGCTACCGAACCTTCGTGCTGCGGGGAATCTCGAACTTCGAGAACATCACCAAGAGCGAGGCAGAGGAACTCGACGAGGACTTCGATGAGGAGCTCGACGAGGACTACAACGAGGAAGAGGAGAGCTTCGATTACCCCGATGAGGAGGCAGCTGAGGAGCCCCAGGCTCAGAGCGGCAAGGACTTCTTCTCGGAGATCGAGGAGAAGCTTCGCAACGGTGGCGGACAGCCTCTGAGCGACTTCCTCAAGAGCACCCAGAGCTTCCTTTCGGGAGACCTCAAGGCGAAGGCTGAGAAGGCCCTGAAGGATTCCGGACTCGGAGAGGTTGTGGATGCCTTCAAGGAGGGCCTCCACGATGCTGGATCTGCCGACGAGATCACCGAGGGGTCCGTGGTGAGCTTCGACTACATCGCAAGCTCTGGTGAGTCGCAGCGCATCGCTGATGCCCGGGTCGAAGAGGTCCAGGCTGAGTACTTCAAGGCCTTCGTTCCCGCAAAGAACGGCTACCGGACCTTCAAGTTCGATGGTGTCTCGAACCTCGTCGCAGCGGATGACTCGAAGCAGTCTGCCGCTGATGTCCGGGCAGTCTTCGACAGCCTGCGACCCAGCGACAAGATCTCTGCTGAGGTCGACAAGGATGGGGAGATCCTCAACCTGAGCAACGCCACCGTGCTGATCCACACTGCCGGGCAGGTCACCGTTCGACTCCAGTCGGGCAGCTACAAGGCCTTCACGGCTTCGGATGTGGTCAGCATCAGCAAGCACTGACTCCATCTGCCTCACTGAGGCGATATGAGGGCGGGCGATCTACGGATTGCCCGCCCTCAGTCATTTGCCCGGAAGAACGGAAGTCCATGGGAGCTGGAAATCTCCAGGAAGCACAGCGCTCAACATACTGGCAGCTCCTAAAGCTCAACCACCGGCTGAGAAAGCTCCTCGGTTTCCTAGCATCGGAGACCTTTCCACCCCGGCCGAATGGCCAGGGAAAGCAATCGAAGCAGAAGATCGATCAGCTCTTCGGAAGACATCGAACCCTGGTCAACGAGTTTCGCAGACAGAGCTATGAGCTCAGAGCGTCTGGTCAAAGTGACTGCGAGCAGTTTCTAAAGCACTCACTCTACGGTGACCCCGCTGAGATTTTCCCCAACTGGATGGGAAGCTATCGTGGTCCCAACTACAGCTTCAGTGGACTGAGCTCGAACGGGCTCGAGATCATCCCAGGAGAGGGTTCGGGCTACGGAGGATTCTGGCAGCTTTTCCAGAACTTGCTCGATCCCCAGGACAACCGGCTAGAGCTATGGCCTTCCTACTTTGGTCAGAGCAGCACAGGCAATTGGGAGCTCAAAGGTCAGCGTGAGATCCTCGATGAGCTCAAGTTTCCCCTCTCAGGGGCCAATCTCCAGGGCGCAGTAGCCGTGGATCTAGAGACGAGTTCCCTCACCCCGCTCACGGGTGAGATCCTAGAGATAGGCATCGTGGAGATCATCGGAACAGATCCACTCGAATGGCCGCGTTTCTCGATGCGCTTCGACCTGTCGAGCGAGCGTGCCCGATCCCTGGGTACTGGAGCTGAGCACATCCATGGAATCACTACCCAGGACATCCAGGGGCTACCGAACATCAGTGATCCAGCGGCTCAGAAGATCCTGAAGAAATACCTCTGCTCAGGTCGTCGGCTCATCAGCCACAACTCTTCCTTCGAGTTCCGCTGGTTGAGCCAGTATGTGGATGGCTTCTTCGAGGCGAACTACGGGAACACTGGGCTTCAGACGAGCATCGACACGGGTATCCTCTGTAAGTTTGCCTTCTCCCTGAGCGGAGGCCGTGGAGCAGCTGGCAACAGCCTGCGGGCTACGGTTGAAGCTCTAGGATTGAGCTACCAGGAAGCCCACCGGGCACAGGCAGATGCGGCCATGGCTGCCCTTTCAGCCCAGGGCATGCTAGAGACCATCGGTATCAGGCCCTTCCGGGCTCTCAACCCGGATGAGTACCGTTCGCTACTTCTAGACGAGAAACGCTAGAGGCCCGATAGGCTTGAACATCTTCGATATGGTAGATAGTGACTGAGCCGTCGGGGTTCAGCTCTCCCCATCAGTTTCAACACCAACAGACAGGAAACACCATGGACAACCTCGTCGTACAGATCATCGTGCTGGTAGCAGGCCTCGCAATCATGGGCTACTTCGGCTGGCGCGCAATCAAGGACCGCAAGGCCAAGGCTGCAGCCAAGAAGCGCGGCGGCAACAGCGGTGGCTCGCGCAGCGGTGGCGGCCTTAGGCGATAGCCTATTACAGGAGCCCGAGAGCTTCGCGAGAAAAGGTACGGTCTAAATCCCAGGAGGGATAGCCTATGGAATCACAGCAGTACAACGACTACTACGCTCCAGGACAGCCAACCGGCACAGATGAGGCGCTGGGTCTATTTCTGGGAGCCTTCATGGGAGTCGCTCTCCTGTTCGCGGTGATCTACTATGTAGTCAACGCGATCTTCCTCATGAAGCTCCTGAAGAATTCAGGCCATCGATCTCCTGCGGCTGCTTGGGTGCCGTTCTGGAATCAGGCTGCACTCACTGAGCTCGGTGGAATCCGAAAGCCCTGGATCTGGGTTCTCGTTCTCTTCGGGGTCAATATTCTCGCTGGTCTAATCCCTGTAGTAGGGTTCCTACTGAGCCTCGCCGGGCTCGCAGCTGCCATCGTGCTCATGGTCTACATCGCCAAGGGTGTTCAGGCAGGTCTCGGAATCAACTCCACGGGTGGCCTCGTTCTCGCAGTGATCGTCCCTCTAGCCTGGATCATCTGGATGTCCATTGCTTCCGGGAAGAGGAAGTACAATCTAGGTGCTGCTCTCAGCGAGGGCGACAGATTCCCGATGAACTGGTTCGGAGAAAGTGACAGGCTTGCTCCCTTCGGTGCTCCAGTCGCGGGAAACAGCTATGGACAGTCACAGCCTTTCTACGGTGGCGGCCCTAATCCTGGCTACCAGGCTCCCCAGCAGCCAGGTGGAACAGGATCGCAGCAGCCCCATGGATCGACTCCTGACATCTACGGCGCTACACCGAGGCCCTACAGCCCAGATCAGAACGGTGGAGCTCCTGCTCAGCCAGGCTACGCCGCTCCTCCTGCACAGCCCAATCCCTGGGTTCAGCAGGCACCTCCGGCTCCGCCAGCTCCTCGCCCGTACTCGGACGGCTTCTCCCCACAGGCGGGAAGCAACGGAGAGGATGGGTCTGAAACCGATCAGAACCAGGGTCGCAACTTCTAGATCTTGCACCCGGGCCCGACAGCTGAAATTGGCTGTCGGGCCCTTTCTCATTTGCGCATTAGCCTACATCGGCCCCTTGGCGCACGGTAGGTGTCCACCTAAGGGAGCTTTGCGGCCCCAGGCATATTCGATGCGTTAAATGGTTACCGTGATCTTAGGCTGCCTCCTGCACGATCCGATATGGGGCGCTACAAAAATAGGAGGTAACCATGGGTAAGATCGGTGGCGGTATTGCGCTGATTGTCATTGGAGCTATTCTGGCCTTTGCGGTCCGGGACAGCATCGATGCAGTTGACCTCACGATGGTCGGCTACATCCTTCTCGCAGGTGGCGCGGTTCTCCTCGTCATCGGAGTCGTCCTGAGTGCTCGGGGTAACCGGGTGCATTCTTCTGTACGGTCCACCGGACCCGAGGGAGATCGAATCACGACCAGGGACGACAGAATCGAGTAAGCCCTCTGCAACAGGATCTATGGTCCCAGGAGTTTTCGAATTCCTGGGGCCATAGCTTTGCGCGGAAGATGCTATCATGAGTTGACGCATGGGCGATAGTGGCGTACCATTAGGATCATAGTATCTCAACCGATAGGAATTGCCATGTCAGACATGATGGAAAGCTTCGGAGATCTCGAATTCGCTCAGAATAGCGACCCGCGCATCCCCGTGGTGCTCGTTCTCGATTGCAGCGACTCCATGATGGAGAAGCGAGAAGGAGAGGATCGATCCCCCTTCGAAGCGCTCAACGGCGGCCTGGACACCCTCTGGAGCAATCTTCACAGCGACCCTCTGGCGAAGCGTCGAGCAGAGGTCTCCTTCATCACCTTCGGAAGCGATGTGAGCGAGCCCACGGAGTTCAAGACAGTGGATGAGATGGTGCTCCCCGCTCTGCAGCCCATGGGCGTTACTTCTCTGGGAGCTGCACTCACATCTGCGCTGGACGCCATCGAAGAGCGCAAGCAGACCTACAAGAGCAACGGAATCCAGTACTACCGGCCGATCCTCATGGTGATCTCCGACGGACTCCCCACTGACTCTGTCACCGATGTCTCAAGCCGGCTCAAGAGCTCTGTGGAGCAGAAGAAGCTCACCTTCATGCCCATCGCGGTCGAGGGCGCAGACATCGAAGTCATGAGCTCCCTCTCGGGAAAGCAGGCCCTGAAGCTCCAGGGCGTCAAGTTCGAAGAGCTCTTCCAGTGGCTCTCAGCATCTGCTGCTGCCGTTTCAGCCTCGCAGCCCGGCGATGCGGTCAAGGCTCCCTCCCCCGAAGGCTGGGCAGAACTCTGAGTTCTGACCGTCAGCTCACCATTCGAGGAAGGAAGGCCCCATAGTGGATAAGCTCAGTCACACACTAGGAACAGTGGAGCTACAGCTCTCAGGAGCAACGGCGATCGGTCCCTACCATGTGCAGATGGGGCTCCCTAACCAGGACGCCTATGACCTCATCGCTGGAAAGGGCTTTCTGACCCTGGCAGTGGCTGACGGTGCAGGTTCACTGGAGCGCTCCGATGAGGGTTCCGAGCTCGCTGTCGAGGTAGGGGCCGGAATGGCCGCAGACCTGATCCTCAAGGCTCGCAGGGAGCGCAGTGCTATCAGCATGCCCGAGCTTCTCGCCGAGGCCATCCTCGAGGCTCGTTCAGCGCTGTTCACTTTGGACTTCTGGGAGCAAGCTGGAAGCACGCTGGTCCTTGCAGCTCTCTCTGAGGACTCCTTCGGAGTCGCGGTGCTCGGAGACTCCTTTGCTGTCGTGAAGAGCGACTCTGAGCTCAAGCTCGTACAGCCACCTTCTGTGGGAGAGTTCGCCAACATCACGAAGCTCTTGAGCTCGGCTGACCCCACTGTGAGCATCTGTTGGGGACCACTCTCAGAGCTCCGTGGGCTCGCACTCTGTTCGGACGCCTTTGAGCAATCTACCCTGGAGCAGCGAGTTCCCACGGAGGGCTTCTGGAACCGAGTGTTTACGATGTCCGCGGCGGGGAAGCTAGAGGCCGGAGAGCTGATCAGCTTCATGGAAGGCCAGGGTAAGATCGAAGATGATGCGACTCTGGTCGTCCTCGGCGTTTCGGGGCCTCTAGCACTGGACAATCCAGAGAACTCGATCGAGCTCAAGAACTTCTCCCTGGAAGAGATCGAAGAGCTGTCAGGTCGCCGAGCAGCAGCTGTGCCTGAGCTACCTGACGCTGAATCTGACGGTGAACCTTCCAGCCGGGGGTTGCCTAGGGACTTTTGATCCAGGCAGATCGGTAGAATAGCGAAGTAGCGCAAAGCCTAAAGGAAGTAGATCAATGGCACAGCTCGAAGTGAGGACCCTCCAGAGCGCGGGGAGCCTCGCCATGGAGGACAAGCCTCTCGGACGGGGCGGCGAGGGCGCTGTCCACAGCGTACTTTCGCACTCTGTCAATGGGCTGCCTCCAGCAGATGAGCTCGTAGTGAAGATCTACTACAAGCCCGAGGAAGGCAACCGTAGAGAAAAGCTCATCTCCATGGTGAAGACGCCTCCCGACTCAGAGATGTTCGCATGGCCTCTGGCCATAGCGGCAAAGAGCGGAACCTTCGTAGGCTATGTGATGCGGAAGCTCAAGGCCGATCAGATGAAAGAGTGGGCACATCTAGCCCACACGGGTACTCGCCGGGAGATCGCGCCTGAATTCGATGTGCGCTATGCGATCACTGCCTGCCTCAACTACGCGATTGCCCTCGACTCGCTCCACAGGGCTGGTCACATGCAGGGAGATGCCAACGAGAGCAACAGCTTCGTCGGAGCTGATGCATCCGTGACCATCGTGGACACCGACTCAGCTCAGATTCGTGCCCAGGATGGAAGGATCTTCCGCTGTGAGGTCGGAAAGCCAGAGTACACCGCGCCTGAACTCATCGGTCGGCCTCTTCGAGAGCAAGATCGCACGATAGCGACTGATGCCTTTGCCTTCGGTGTCCTTCTTTTCCAGATGCTCACAGGTGGAGCCCATCAGACCGACGGGCTCTACACCGGCAGCGATGATCCTCCCTCGACCACCACGAAGATCTCCCAGGGAATCCTCCCTATGCTCAGGGACGAGTCGGCTCGAGGATTTAGGCCTGTGCCTCGCATCGCGGCAGGAGCCATTCCCATCAAGCTCAGAAAGCTGATCCTCTCGCTGTCTAGTGTCGACCCAGACGAGCGCGTGTCGTTCGATCGGACAATCGCTGCCATCAGGGATGTCCAGTCCAATCTTACGCAGTGCAGGAAAGATTCAGCCCACTGGTACGACAGACGAGAGCAGATCTGTGGCTGGTGCCGACATGCTGACGGTGGTCAGCCTGAGCCCTGGGGTAAGCCTCGCCAGGTGGCAGCCCAGAGCACCCTCCCTCCGGTGAGCTTTGGCAGTCAGAAGGCACCTAGCGGTCAGGCCCCACGGGCTGCCGTGAATGCTCCCCGCAAGCCCTCAGGCTACGCACCTACCGCGGTTCAGCAGCAGTACCAGTCCCAGAATCCGACACCATCAGTCCCGAGGAGTCAGCCGTCACCCCAGAGCGCACCGAGCTCAGTGCCAAGTACCCCTCTGACTCCCCAGGCTCAGCAGCTCCTCAATCAGGCCAACGGTAGTCAGCAGTTCAACCCGGCTCCGCCAGCTCCTACCCAGGTCGCGGCACCCCTTCCCCCTGAGAAGATCAGAGGCAGGATGACGGTGACCTACCCCGACGGGAGCTACGGTCCAAGACCTGCGATGAAGCTCCTCTGGAGTCAGAATCGGCGGCTCTGGAAGCAGGCTGTTGCGGCTGAGTGGCCAGCACTTCTCAGGCTATGGTGGAAGTGGTCAGCTAAGCGCTCTCCCGGGGTATTCAGCATCGTTCTCTCCCCTCTGGTGGCGATTCTGACCCTCACTGTCATCAACTCACTGGCAGCAGGCCTTCTCTACCCTGCTCTCGATCCCTCTACCTACAACATCGTAGTGCCACTGGTACAGATCGGGATCCTCTGCTCTGCGATAGCTTTCTTGATCTGGTGGATCGGGCTCCTCGTGGGTAGATCCAGGCTCAAAAATCAGCTACCCTCGGAGAACGCCCTGCTTACGCTCCTCAGGGCGGTGGGGATCACATTCTCCTACCTGTTCACTCCTGTGATTGCTGGAATCTTCATCCTGCTATTCCTCATCAAAACCATCTTGCAGGGCGACAGGCAGAACCGCTCGCGCTGGTAGATCTGGTCCACTGCCCAGATCTATACGGGCTCGATATAACAGCTCTAGCAAACTTCCGTCGGTAGCTCAGCCTACCCCAGCAAGGAGAAACATCTATGGACTGGACACAGCTCCTGCTCTTCGCCCTTGGAGTCATTACCTTCCTCGTGATCCTTCTGATCTCCGTGGGGCTTCACGAGGGCGGCCACATGGTAGCAGCAAAGAAGCTCGGCGTCAAGGTGCCAGAATTCTTCGTAGGGTTTGGCTCAAAGGTCTGGAGTTTCAAGCGGAAGGGCACTGAGTACGGATTCCGCTGGATTCCAGCTGGAGGCTATGTGCGCCTCGTGGATGAGAGCATCGAGGAGGGCAATCCTCAGCGAGAGCTCCTCTCCAACATCGCTCCCTGGAGACGGCAGATCATCTATGTGGCCGGCCCTCTCGTCAACATCATCCTCGGATTCGCCATCCTCTTCGCGACCATCCTGATCTACCCTTACAATCAGCCCATTCCCGCTGTGAAGTCGGTCAACAGCTGCTCAAGCTCTGAGGTTGCCTGTGGGGCAAAGACTGTAGGCATCGAGCCGGGCGATACAGTGGTGTCAATCGATGGGAAGTCCATCAAGGAATCCACAGATCTTGCACCTCAGCTCAAGGGCAAGGAAAGTGTTGCCATGGAGATCCGCCGGGATGGAAAGATCATCGACTTCCCCAAGGTGCCAGTCGCTGACAACCGCTTCGGTGTGGGTCTTCAGCTCGAATCGATCTACCGTAGCCCTGGAGAGGCTGCTGGACTCACCATGCAGCTCGTGGGCAAGTCCGGAGAGGCAGTTCTTCAGATCCCCAGTAAGATCCCCGGGCTGTTCGCCACCGTCTTTGCGGGGGCCGAGCGTGACCCCGAGGCTCCGGGCAGTGTCGTCGGTGCCGGAAAGACCTACGGAGATGTGGCAGCAACCAACAAGATCGACTTCAGCGACAAGGTTCGGACCTTCCTCCTCATCGCGGGTGGTCTCAACATGTCTCTGGGCTTCCTGAACCTACTCCCCTTCCCGCCCCTGGACGGTGGAAGGATGCTGTTCGCCTTCATCGACAGCTGCAGAAAGTTCACTGCTAAGATCCGTAAGAAGGTCTACACTCCTACCCCCTACAAGTGGATCAGGATCGCTACGGTGATTCCCGCCATGGTACTCTTCGGCGTGATGGCCCTTCTCATCGCCGCTGACATCGTCTCACCGGTGAGTATCTTCTAGGAAGTTCAGCAAGCTCCACGAGCCTACCTCCAGTCCGTTTAGATAGTAGCATCAAGCGGCGACCACTGGAGGTAGGCTCGTGGAGAACAGACTCGCAATCATCAGGACAATCGGTAGAAGCGGAACGGTAGAATCAGTTGTCAGCCACAATCACATCGGACTCATCAGGGAGAAGGGCGAATGCCCAGCCTGCGATGAATTTCATGAGCTCTTCGCTGCCTAGTATTCGACCGAAAGTCATTTACTTCTCTTCGGTCACTGAAAACACAAAGCATCTCGTAGACAGTCTCCCCTTCGATTCTCAGCGCATTCCTCTGAGGCGCACAGATACACCCGTCCACGCAACTGATCCCTATGTGCTCTTCGTGCCCTCCTACGGAGGAGGCGAGGAAGATAGCGCTGTACCTAAGCAGGTGATCAAGTTCCTCAACGACCCATCCAACAGGTCTCTCTGCCTAGGAGTCGTTGCAGCTGGTAACATGAACTTCGGTAGCCACTACTGCATTGCGGGCAGGATCATTGAGCACAAGCTCGGTGTGCCCGTGTTCTACCGCTTCGAACTTCGGGGTATGCCGGGTGATCGAGAGCGCATTGAGGAAGGCCTCATCGAGGTGTTTACTCGCCGCGCAGAAGGCCGGCTTAAGACAGCAGGAGAGATCGCTACTTCGAAGATCCTAGGCGCATAGGAAAAGAACACGCCCGGAGAACTGCGTAGGTTTGACAGGCCTGAAGGCATCACATAGCATTGTGTTATCTCAGGAAAACAATCTCCGGGACCCACAGCACTACTTCCCCTTTCATCTCCACTCAAAGGACCAGGGTCCCATGAACTCTACGCCTGCCATCGCAACCACCCCCTCCGAGACCCAGAGCTCGATCGAAGCCGAGCAGGAGCTCCAGCTCTGGTCCGCGCTGACCCTCGGAGCGCTCCAGAAGCAGCTCACTGGCCATGAGGCCGATCCCAAATTCTCAGAGGCAAGACGGCTCGTTGACATTCTGGCCGTTCAGTTCTCGACTGCCAATCCCATCGACATCGCCAACTATTTTGAGGCCGTCGAAGCACTGGCCGCCATCAAGGGAGATGGACGGAACCGACTCGACGAGATCTCTGACCCCTACCTCGATCCTACTTTCTCCGAGTGATTCAGAACGCTATTTGATACTGTAGCCTTCTCGCACACTCAACCTCCCGGAGAAAATAGCATGAGAGACATCGCCATCATCGGATCGGGCCCAGCGGGGCTTTCAGCTTCGGTGTATGCCACACGAGCAGGTCTAGGCACCTTTGTCTACAGAGGTCAGACAGCCGGTGGTCTTCTCACTACCACAGAGCAGGTAGACAACTACCTGGGACTCTCCGGAAGCACCGGCATGGACATGGCCAAGGTCTTCCTGAAGCACGCGGAAGACTTCGGCGCTCAGTTCCTCAATGGCACAGTGACTCGAGTGCTCCAGTCAGCCAACGGAAGCTTCACCATCGAAGACGATCTCGGCAACAGCGAGGACTACCGATCGGTGATCTTTGCTGCAGGATCCCAGCCTCGAAAGCTCGGAATCCCAGGTGAGGACCTCGAGGGCGTGAGCTGGTGTGCAGTCTGTGATGGAACCTTCAGCGAAGGTGAAGAGGTTGCTGTAGTAGGCGGCGGAGAGACTGCAGTCGAAGAGGCCGTCTACCTGAGCAACATGGCCTCAAAGGTCACGGTGCTAGTCCGCGGGGATGACTTCCGGGGGAATCGCCCAGCAGTCGAAGCTCTCCTCGCTCGTCCCAATGTCTCTGTGCGCTACAACACTTCAGTCGATGAGATCATCGGCGATGGCGCAGTCGAGGGAGCTAGGCTCTCGGACGGCACTACGATCCCGCTCTACAGCCTCTTTGAGGCCATCGGCCAGGTTCCTCAATCATCTGTGGCAGCGAACCACAGTGAGCTCTACGCCGACGGGTTCATCAAGCACTCCAACACCGAAGGGTTCTTCATCGCTGGAGATGTGGCCGACCCTGAGTACCGTCAGGTAGCCATCGCAGTCGGTGACGGAGCCAAGGCTGCCATCGATGCGATTCGCTGGCTTCAGCTCGCCGCACCTCGTTACTGATTCGTTTCCTGTCGGTTTCCATTTCGGCGACCTCCGTGTTAGAGTAGTCTTTCACCAAGAAAGGAGACCGCCGTGAAGATGCTATCTCAGCTTCGCAGTTCCGGCGCATGCCACATCAGGCAGGCCCGAAGGCGCTCTCCCTTCCTCAACATCGGAAGCCACACGGGCTAGCGAGCAAAGGGAGCATACACCATGGCACAGGTACAGGCAGTCGGGCGCTATCACACCAACGATAGCGGGCAAACGCTGCCCTGCACCGCGGGAGTACGCGACTGTAGATTCATCCACGGATCGACTCCCGAAGAATCTGCATCGAGCTGGCAGCAGACCATGGAATCGGAGCTTTTCTCCCACTTTCAGAAGGAGGAGCCCAAGAGCGTCAGGCTTGCCAGACTCCGGCTGACCTCCCTGAAGGACATGGACGACCGGGAGCTCGCTGAGACCATCGTCCTCGAAGCAGAAGCCCTCGAGATCGATGTGGCTAAGGTCTCGGAAGCGATTGCTCTGGCCTCTGACCTTCACGGTAAGCAGTTCCGCAAGGGAAACCGCGGAAATGTCACCAACCCTCCCTACATCGAGCACCCCCTTCGCAACACCCTTCGGATCATCCGGCTCGGCTGTACAGATGTGGATGTTGTCTCAGGCTCAGTCCTCCATGACACTGTCGAAGATACGGCCGATGTGTTCGTGAAGCGCCAGGGCTGGAGCAACCGTCAGGCCCAGGATGAGCACGCCGCCCGCGCAGTGCTCACCGATCACATCGAGAATACATTCGGCTCCGAGACGAGGAAGATCGTCATCGCCGTCACCAATGAGATTCCCGACCGCGATCCCAAGACCATGACGACAGCCGAGAAGCACGCTGTCTATGTGCAGCACATCAAGGACCAGGTGCTCAACAGCCCGAAGGCCTACATGGTAAAGATCTCTGACTTCATTGACAACGCAACAGGCCTCTACCACGGCGTTGGATCCATCGACCCTACGAAGCTGAAGAATCAGGCCACCAAGTACCTCCTTTCGATCCCCGTTTTCCAGAAGGGGCTTGACAACCTCGACCTCCCCGTCCCCGAGCACAGCAAGCGACTTCTTCAGGACTCCATCATCGAGACCGAGCGCAGGCTCCGTAAGATCATCGGTGGCTGGGACGGAACCGGCAGGATCTGACCAACTTTCTCCCGGAACTGACTGGTAGCGCATCACGAACCACTCCCACCAGTTCTGGGAGAAGTTGCTGTAAAGTGTGCACTTTGACGGGCTAGAGCATCGACCTGGCCGGGGCTCTAGCCCGCGCGTTCAGGCTGCGAAATTAGATCTTTGACAGACCGTACATCTGCGTGTAGCATCGACTCATGACCAACTTTTCCAGCACTCTCAGTTCCCGATTCCAGGGAACCTTCTTTGGAGCGCCAGGAGAGGCGTTGAAGCTCTCGCTGCCCATCGACGGACCCACTCGCAAGGTGATCGATGAGCTCATCTCTGCCGGCTTCCAGCCGCTTGTCGTCGGCGGGGCCGTCCGCGATGCGCTCCTCGGGAAGAGCCCCAAGGACATCGACATCGAGGTCCACGGAGCAGCAAGCTTCAATGAGCTCCGAGATGCGCTGAGCGAGCTCGGCCCTCTCAACCTCACTGGCAAGTCCTTCGGCGTGCTGAAGCTTCGTGTGCTCCAGGCCAACGGTAAGCTCTCCGAGGAGATCGACCTGGCGTTGCCCCGTCGGGATTCCAAGACGGGTGAGGGGCACCGGGGCTTCACCGTCGAGGTAGACGCACAGATGAGCCTCCTCGAGGCCACCTCCCGTCGAGACCTCACTGTCAACGCACTGGTCTGGGATCCGAGTACTGAATTCGTCATCGACCTCAACGGCGGGCTGGCAGACATGGAGGCAAGAGTGCTACGCCATGTCTCACCTGCGTTCTCCGAGGATCCTCTTCGGGTCCTTCGAGTTGCTCGCTTCGCAGGCAAGCTCGGATTCGCTCCCGCAGATGAGACGGTTGCACTCTCTCGAGCGCTTCTCAGCACCTTCGAGGAGCTCGCAACCGAGCGCATCACCGGTGAGCTCGCGAAGCTCGTCCTCGAGCCCCACCTGGAGCTTGGCTTCAACTTCCTCCAGGATTCGGGCTGGGCTTCAAAGCTCGGCCTGCCCTTGGATCAGGACACCCTGAGCAAGCAGCTTCGAGTGGGTTTGGGTTTCCGAGAGCAGATCGACGCCAATCCTCGGGTTCTGCAGCTGGCGATCATCGCAGATGCTGTGGCAGCCCAGGGTAGCGAAGATCCTCGCCGGGTGGCGGGCTACTTTGCCGCTTCTCAGTCTGAGCTCAAGCGTGCACTGGCCATCGCCGGAGCTCGACAGGCTCGAACTGTGGACAAGGTCGTGGCTCGACAGTGGGCCTGGGACCACCAGCCCATCACGGCCCATGAGCGCCTGCTCTTCGAGGAAGCGGTCACTGGCCAGAACAGCTTCCAGGGCATCGATGTCTACAGCCTTCTCGGAGTGCTCAAGGGCGCTGAACCCGACCGCTTCGATGCACAGGCTGTGATCAGTGCCCACAAGGCTGCGAACCCCGGGCTCAAGGATGGGCCTTGGATCAAGGAGCTCCTCCAGGAAGAGCGCAGCAAGCAGTACGCTGAGTAGAACTTCGGCGAGTATGGCTGGGGAGGGGGATTGATTTCTCCTCCCCAGTCGTGTATGGTGTTCCCATGGCACTTCTCGCAGACATCGCACTCCGCCGGCTCGACGGCGTCTACTTCGCTGAGACCCCGGTCCAGAAGGGATCGGCTCCGAGCTTCGCTCAGCGCTACCTCGTCCGGCTCCTGGGCTACGAGCTCACTCCCGAGGCGGAGGCCGCCTTCGAGGGGGCTTCCGACATCTCCCGGGAGCAGGTGTTCTCCGCGCTTCAGGGCAAGCTCAACGCTTCCCAGATCACCAAGATCCGCAGGAAGGCCGATGCCATCAGCACGGCCAGCGAGCTCAAGCGCATCCTCGCCGGGCAGGGTGGCAAGACCGTAGGGCTGCGGCTCGTTTCCAGGGACGAGCTCCAGGGCGTCTTCGAGCGCCTCGTCACTCAGCCCCTGCCCTACAGCGAGCAGGACCGGCTAGACCTCGTCGAGCTCGCTGAGCTCTTCCCCGTGGGGAACCTGCAGGCAGCTGCCCGGGAGAACAACGCTGTGCTCGCCGGACTCATCGAGGGCTACGATTGGACGCGCTCCATGACCGTCACGGACGCTCTCCGAGTTGCCGCCGTTTGGTCTGATGGAGACCAGACCCTGGAGGTGGCTCCTCGATTCAAGCTCAAGCGTTCCCAGCGACGCGCCATCGCCCTGGCCCTCGAGGCTGTGCTGGAGAAGAGCGACTACGCGCTCTTCGACTTCGCTCGCCACCGGGAGCTCTGGAAGCGGCTCTTCACGGCTCTTCGAGTCAGCGACTACAGGGTTCCTCGGGTGCAGGCAGCTGCTCACATGCTCTTCGAGGATCAGCTCAGCTCCATCGACTCGCTCATCGAGTACCTGATCAAGGATCGAGACTTCGACGGACTTCTGATCCATCTCAAGACCATGCCCGGAGTCTTTGCCCGACGGCTCCACGAGCTCATCCGGAAGATGCCCGGTCAGCGCGATGAGATTCTGGATGCCTTCGCCAAGGAAGCACCTCGCGTGAGCACCAGGGTGCTCGTTCAGCTCCGGAACTACTTCAGCGGGCCCTCGAACTCTGAGGCACCCAATCTGCCCTTCTCAGGGAAGTCGCGAAGCGCCCGCAACGGATTCCTCGAGAACCGCAAGAGCGGCGACTACTCAGATGTGCTGGAGGCAGTGGACAGCGCTCTAGCGACCAAGCTCCAGGGTCGCAAGGTCTACATCGGAGATCAGGGTGATCGTATCGGTGTGTTGACTTCAAACCGATCGACTGCCCTCGGTGCTCGACCGATGGCACCTGGTTCGCGGGTCAGCGTCGAGAAGGACGCTCAGTATCTGACCCTCTTCACCCACTGGAAGAACATGGCTGGAGACGACTACAGCAGCCGGGTGGATCTCGATCTCTCTGCGCTGTTCCTCAGCGACGACCTCCAGAGGAGCGAGCACCTCTCGTTCTACAGCACGACAAGCGAGCACGCTCGTTACTCGGGAGACATCACCGATGCCCCCAACGGTGCTGAAGAGTACATCGCTGTGGATGTGGAGCACGCCAAGTCTCGTGGATTCCGCTACATCGCCGTCGTGGTCAACAGCTACAGTGGCCAGAAGATCAACACCATCCCGGAGTGCTATGCTGGTATCGCATCGGCAAACTCTCTCAAGTTCAGGGACTTCGATGCTGCCTCCGTGGAAACCCGGTTCGATCTAACGGCATCGGGCAGGGAGGTCGTTCCCTTCCTCCTCGATCTAGAGACAATGGAGCTGGTCTGGACGGACCTGGCCTTCGCTGGAGCGAGGTCTGGAGCGACCATGGGCGGGAGCACCAACCTCGCCTCGGTCCTCAGCTTCTTCACTAGCTACAAGGGTCTCACGGTGGCTGATCTCATCGAGAAGTCGGGAGCTGTCCGAGTGGGTTCGGAGGCAGAGGCCGAGCTGGTCATCGATCCTCGGATGAGCGACCAGGTGGCACAGCTCCTCGAGTAAGATAATCGAGCCCCGGAGTTGACCTGAGGGCGGACAGATGCAACAATGGCTATGCATCTGTCCGCCTTTCTCTATTGAAGGAGCAATCCCATGGCCAACATCCTCCTCATCGATGACCTGCGATCCTTCAAGTACAGCGTGCTCGAGGAGCTCAACCGGACCGAACCTCACACGCTGGTCCGAATCTGCCGCTCGTCCGGCTCAGCAGTCGAAGAGCTCGCCAAGGACGAGCGCGAGTGGGACCAGGTCTGGTTCGACCACGATCTCGGCATGGTGGACGGGGAAGACGACACCACCATGAATGTGGTGGACTACCTGATCTTCCGAGCTCGTATCGGTGAGCCCGTGCCCGTGAAGGCCTTCATCATCCACAGCGCCAACCCCGTGGGCGTAGTCAACATTGCCCGGGCACTGGACTCCATCGGAGCTTCGTCTGTGATCGTGGATCCTCGCGATTTCTTCGAGGTAGCCGCCCAAACCCTGTGAGTTTCCGCAGTATGCACATAGTATGTTAGAGATGGTCTCGTAGCACAAACTTCTCGAACAAGCTAGGAGCTCACCATGGCAAAGGCAGTACGGTTCCACATCGGCGCCAATGGCCCAGACATCTGCCGAGCAGACCCCACCAATCCCCGGGCCAAGGGTTGCCCGTTCGGTGGCGAGTCGGGAACAGAGAACCACTTCTCGACCATGGAAGAGGCCGGAAGGGTCTACGAACAGCAGATGGAATCCGAAGGTAGCGGCCTGATGGCAGTGGCCACCAAGGTTCGGCCTTCCACGAAGGTCAAGGTCGCTCCCCTCGCGGTTTCTCTTGCGACCGAGCTCAAGGGTATCTTCAAGAACAAGTTCGAGGGACTGGTCTCAGATAGCTCCTACGGCATCAGCAAGGAACGCAACGGTTACAGCGCTGAAAGCACCGAGGGGCTGGAGCGATTCAGGAGCCAGCTCATGCGAAAGACCGGCTACGAGATCGACCCCGAAGTTCAGTACGCAGATGACGAGGGGGAGGTCATTCAGAGTGTCTACATCCAGGAGCTCGGCATCACCATCGATAACGATGGAGCCAATGAGGATCTCAAGGAACGCGGATGGCTCAGCGATCTTGCGGCAGAAAAGGGTTCGGCCTACTGGCGCTAGATCGAAAGACACGCCGAAGTGATCTAGCTGGTTGACAGCGCCGATCCGGCCGTGTTAAGATAGATCCATCCTGGCTATGCTTCCAGCATCCTTCTAACTTCTCTGGTATGAAATCAAAGCGGTTGCGCTCTCTAGGATAACTCACAATGGCCCTGCTTCGGCGGGGCCATTGTGCTGTTGACAGAAGACGAGCTGAAGCGTAGGATCGATCCATGGACTACGGATTTGACCGATCAGGCGCTATAGTTGCAGTTAGCGATGCGAGCTGCGTCTATGTGCTCAGCGTGCTCGAAGATCGCTCTACCATCCGGATGAACCGAGAGGGAGCGGGAAGCTCCTCCATGTATCAGTTCGGAGGGATCATCTGCTGGGCCCTCCGAACGGGCTTTGACTGGAAGCCCCTGTTGTCGCTGATCCCCGAGCCTGGAAGCTCGGAGAAGGAAGAGCTCCGAGAGAAGCTCCTGGCTTCCTGGGATCTCGCACAGAGTTTTGTGCTCGAAGAGATAGTGGTCCCCGACTTCAGCAGGGAGATGTTCGATGAGCTCGTAGAGGTGTTCTGCAGGCTCTACCCGTCATACGGCCACTTCAATGACTCGATGGTCTTTCTCTCGGACAACTTCTACAGCTTCGACCCCACCTGGAACTACAGCGGCTACCAGAGTGCTCCAGATTTTCGAAGCATGGTCCAGGAGGCCTTCGGCTTCTACAGGCGTGATCTCGCTCGAGCCGTGAGCAAGAGCAAGGGGACTGCAATCGCCTTCCTCTCGATCTTCAGGAACTCCCTGACTCAGGAACAGATCATAGAGCTGCTCAGCGGCGAGCTCCTAGAGGGGTGTACCGACTGGGGCTTCATGGGCGCAGAGCTCGAAGCCGACACGGTAGATCTTAGTGCCTTCAATCTGCTGCCAGCTGGTACTCGCTACAGCCTCGTCAAGGACTTGATCGTTCAGCTCTCCACCGGTGGCAGGGATAGCGAATTCGAAACCGCCGCTATTCTCAAGGACACCTTGAACATGCTAGGCTCAATCGGCGAGAGTGAGCTCCGTAGATTCCGCTCTGACAGGAACTGGGATCAGGCGCATCGACGGGCAGCTGGCCTTGCGAGCGTCGAGATCGAAAGGCTGGAGCCGGTCAGCTTTCCCTCAGAGCTCATCGATCTCGACGGCCGAGAGATCCTCCCTGAGCTATGGCTGACGCTCCTTAGGACGCCCGCTGAATTTCTCATGGCCGGAAGCACGAGCGCCCTCAACAACTGCATGGGCAAAGCTGGCTACTACACCAAGGCAAAGCGCGGAGAGTCCTACTGCTTCACCGCCTTCTCCCCGGAAGGCATAGCAGCAGGAATCGAGCTTGAGAAGGTAGAAGATGGCTGGAAAGTCCTCCAGCTCCGCGGCCCCAGCAACGGGGAGCTCGAAGATGCATCGGCAATCGAAGATCAGCTCCTCATCTGCCTCAACGGAACCACGGAGAGGGTTCTAGGTGACAGCCTAAGGGAGCTTCGTCCGCTAGGTGACGAGTTCATCGAGGTTCTCGAAGAAGAGCTTCAGGCTGGCGATCCTATCCAGGTGATCGCAGCAGGACCTGCGCTTGCGAATCTACCGATGGATGCGCTACGGGTTCATCAGGAACTGCTCGGTGAGGAGCTCCTCGGGCTTCCGGAAAGACTCTACGCGCTCTAGCCCTGAAGTCGTTTACAGTTGACCACAGACGGATCACCGTGTACCATGGGATCCATAGACCCACAAGCCCCACTATTCTCTAGGAGAACACATGTCCGCCAACGCGCCTACCTACCTCGAACTCGCAGTGAGCCGCTGGGCTGCTGTCCGCGCAGAGAACGAGGTGGACAAGCAGTACATCACGCAGGATCAGCGAGAGAAGTGGGAAGAGTTCGAGTCCAAGACCACCACGAAGCTCAAGGAGATCATCGAGAACTTCGACGGGAACGAGCTCTCCGACTCGGACAAGGACTGGATCCGAGACCTCGACGAGACCATCAACAAGGCCTCCCGGGTCTCCCAGGAGGACCTGATCAAGGCCAAGGAGGAGCGTGAAGCTGCTGAAGCGAAGCGCCTGGCCGATGAGAAGCTGGCCGCAGAGGCGGAGAAGCGCCGGCTCAAGGAGCTGGAAACCACCAAGGGCAGCCTCCTCGGTAAGCTCGGCCTCTAGCCCTAGATGAGACCACAGGATCAGGTAGCACCATGAGCGAAGACATCGTGACTCCCTTCGAGGGGAGTAGCTCAAGGATGGGATCGAACAAGATCACCATCCCAGAGCGGCCCATCGAAGCGGGCGTCTACAGCTGGGGCTGGGTCGACTACGGAGACTACAAGGGTCCTCACCGGGAACCTCAGAGGATCTCAGTTGTCATGTTCACGGAGCCGACGACTCCCCGGGCGATGGCAGCACTGAAGCGTACGCTCAGCCGACCGCGCTGGCTCTCCATGAGCCTGTGCTACGGTCCTCTTGTGCTGGGATTCCTCTTGCTCCTGATCCTCGGCTCCCTGGGGCAGCCCTCGGGGTTGAATCCGCTCTACATCGTCGCAATCGTGTTCAGCGGCTGGCAGACCTGGAAGTACGCCCAGAGTCTCAAGGGGCTCTCCAAGGCGACGGAGGTCTGGGGAGACCGGACGCTGGAGAACTACATCGCGGGTAGAGAGTTTCTCAGGGCTCTCACTCACAGGGATCTCCCCCGGGGAGACATCTTTGCCTATTTCAATCTAAGGGCCCATGCCGGTGAGCTCCGAGAGGTTATCTCAGACACTTCCTACTGAAGAACGCATTTCCCCACGGGAAGGCAACTTACGGCGCTTAGACTGCAGCCTAGGGGCCTTCCCGTGGTCCTTTTATGACAGTCCGGTCACAGTGTGGAACTCAGGGGGAGTCAGTAGTTAGGATAGCGCTATTAGGGTTACAGGGGTGGCCCGCAGGGAGAGTCCGATGGAAACGAACTTCGTCATTCTAGCGGCAGGTCGAGGAGTCAGGCTCGGAGGCGATGTTCCCAAGCCTCTCACCGTCCTAGCCGACGGACGCACCATCCTCCAGCAACAGCTCGACAACCTCGTCGAGGCATTCGGCGAATCTGTACTCGGTAGGACAACGGTGGTAGTAGGCTACAGGGCCGAAGTCATTCGCTCAGCCCTGCCGGAATCTGTGAACACGGTGCTGAACGCTGACTACGAGACGACCAACACAGCTCGAAGCCTCGTCTTGGGTCTCGCGAAGGTCCCGGCCAAGAGCGCTGCTATGTGGCTCAATGGAGATGTGGTCTTCGATTCGTCCATCCTCCAGCGAGCCAAGGGACTTTTGGCCTCGAAGAGCTCCTTCGCAGTTGTAGAGCAGGGGCCCACCGGAGAGGAGGAAGTCAAGTATGCCCTCGATGGCCAGGGCTTCATCAGTGCGATTTCAAAGACTGTGAATCCTGCCATGGGTGAAGCTGTTGGGATCAACCATGTAGCAGCCTCGGAGCTCGCGCATTTTGCGGATGCTCTTCTACGGGTACGGCCCCAGGACTACTTTGAGGCTGCCATGGAGCTGTCGATCAGGAATCGGCGACCGTGGCTCCCCCTCCCCGTTGGCGATGCCTATGCGGTTGAGGTAGACTTCCCCGAAGATCTTCAGCGAGCAAATCGAGCTCAATCTAGAGCCTAACGCTTTTTGGCCATTGCTGTCAAAACCTAGAGCCTATCGATGCTCTAGACGATGTGGCCGCTTTCGTATGCAGATGCATCTACGCTTTGATATGGGTACCGTTCCCACGCATCAAATGAAGCAATTCACTTTGATATGTGGGAAGTCGACTACTGCAAGTCCGCGAGTCGACTTAACTCTTCCCCTTAAACTGGAGAAAACACTCATATGAGAAACTTCATCGACTCGCTCAAGGCTCGTAAGGCTGCTTCGGAGAACGAGAGCGGATTCTCGCTCATCGATGTCGTCGTAACCGTCGCCATCATCGTCGCTCTCTCCATCGGTGGCTTCGTAGCCTACGGTGGCATCGTGGACAACGCCAAGACGGCTGCTGTCGGCTCCGCTGCTGACCAGGTCCGCACCGCTCTCGTTGTCGCAGACAACGATGGTATCGCTACCACTACCCACGACTCGGTCATCCAGGCCTTCAACCTCAACTCCACTGGTGTGAAGGTCGCTGAGACTGACATCACTGGTAAGGTTACCGCCGGCGGTGGATTCGTCAGCGCTTACGGTGACGAGACCAAGACCGGAACCGGAACCAGCACTGGTGTAGCTGACGCCAAGACCTCCAAGATCCTCAAGGTAGCCTGAGCCTAGCTTATCAGCTTAAGCTAATTAGGTGAGAACGGCCCCGTGGATTACATTCACGGGGCCGTTCTTTTGAAATCAGCGACTTAATCGCTTAGCGATATGAGCTTCAACCCCAAGCCTGGACAGGCTTAACTTCTTCCACCGTCTTTGGAGATCGTGAACATGAACAGAATTGCCGAGAGGATCTCAGAGCTCAGAAAGCGAAATGAGCAGGGATTCTCACTGATCGATGTTGTGGTCACTGTCGCCATCATCGTAGCTCTTTCCATCGGAGGCTTTGTCGCTTACGGTAGCATCGTAGACAATGCCAAGCAGGGTGCAGTCGACTACGCCGCATCGAATGTCTACAGATCAGCTGTAGTGTTCGAGAATGACGGAGACAATTCCACCAATGCTTGCACCGCAGTCGATAGATACAACTCGACCTCCGAAGGCATCGCTGTCTCTCTGATCGTTCCTGCAGCAGGATCGACAGAGACCGATGTCAACAAGATGCCCACCTACTTCGGCAAGGACAACCCCAACAACACCTACCCCTCCGTCGGTGCTCTGAGCTGCTAATCGATACCTTCAGCTAGGCAGTCCGCCCTGAGAGTCACTCTCAGGGCGGACTGCTATTTGGGGAGCCTGTCGGTATCATCACCGATATAGACACCAACACCCGGTGGCCTTGAAATCCTGGAGTCTCAACCATGAAGTTCGCTCAATCCTTGAGGGCTCGTCTTAGAGCCAAGCGCTCAGACGATTCAGGGTTTACTATGGTTGAGCTAGTCATAGCAATCCCAATCTCAATTCTGATCCTGGGAACGGTGTTCGCGACTATCGGCACGGCTATTATCCTCCAGTCACAGGTCACATCGAGAGTGAGCGCATCTCGAGCTGGAACAACCTTTGTCGATCAGATCTCAGAAGCTCGAAGCTGCCCAGAGCTCAACTATATTCTCAAGAACAAAGCAGCAGACGCTACTGGCCAGTTCTCTTACAACTTTGGAAACTATGCCTACAGCGATTGCGTAGCTGGAAAGTCCGTTCTAGTCCCCGTGAAGCTCATCGATAGAACAGATGGACTTGCCTACTACAACCAAACTCTAACGCTGGCGGCGATGTGAAGATGAAGCGCACCGAAGAAGGCGCCTCTCTCGTCGGTTTGATCGTGGCCATTGTTCTGGTTGTCCTTATCGGAGGCGGAGCATTCTACGGCTACCAATCCATCGATAGGGACAAGTCAGGTACCAACAAGGATCTAGGAACTAAAACTCGAGTGGATAGTAGTCTCGTCGGAAACACCTTGAGACTCGACATGAGCGGAGCAAAGGCTGCCAGGACTGAGGCTGGCGGTCAGCGAATCGACATCGCTCGAATCGATGGTAGCTGCGTGAGCTGGAAAATCGTTCCCGATGGCACAGGCTCTAAGCAGCTCATGAGAGCCTCGAACATCGACACTTCGGCAGTAGCGGAACAGGGAGCGATTGTGACCCAGGGGATAGCAGCTGGGCAGTTTTCTTCGACCAGCTCATCCGTATCAGTTCATCTGAGCTACCAATCAAGCCCTGACTTCGATGATCAGGTCAACTTTCAGAACGGCCAGGATGGAGGTGGATGCTGGTGAGAAGATTCAGAAACATCCGGAAAGATGAGCGTGGAGTCACGCTGATCGAAGTTGTCTTTGCTGTTGCTCTGTTTTTTGTGATCGGAAGCACCTTTGTCTTTGCCATGTCTGCCGTCAGCAAGGTGAGTGGTGATTCCAACGAGCGCTCCAAGGCCAGCATGAGCCAAAGCGGCATCAGCAACAGCTTCCGCACCGATCTTGGGAGCGCGAAGGCTGTGAAGCTGGTCAACAGTAACAATCTACTGATCGCCAAGACAGACGGTAGCTGTGTGAGCTGGGCTTTCAGCACTCCCACAGGAGAAAGCTCCCCTGCTCTCGGTAGATCATCTGCCAATGGGACTCCTGCACCTACAGTAAGCACCTTCCTTCAGAGAGGCGTGCAGACTGGAAGCTTCACAGTAGCAGGTGGTACAGTAGGCCTAAACTTCAACTACAATTTTGGTGATCGAAGTGTAAGCTTCAGCGACAGCGCACCGCTGAAAATAGCAGGATCTGATGGAGGGGTGTGCTGGTCATGAGTAAGATGCTAAACCTAACGAGACTCAAGGAACGCTTGAGGTCCAGGGGAGAGGATGGTGCAGGCGCACTTCTCCCGATCATCATAGTCGGTGTCCTTGTCATCTCGATTGCAGCATCGGTCAACTTGGCTGTGACCTTCTCCTCCAAAACAAGCGCTCTACAAATTGACCAAACTGTCGCTTCTACGAGCAACAGTTCGCTCCTCAACAGCTTTGAAGCTGACATCTACGCATCGAACCTCAACACCACAGGCGGACCCGCCCTGAAGTCGACTGCGACAGTAGCTGATACAGGAAGCTACACTGTCTACTACAGCACTGCAGCGACTGCTCCCACATCTACGACGAGCGCGGGAGTTACTCCCCTAGGCAGCAGTACGCTGCCTGCTAATGCCCTGTGGATCGTTGTTCAGGCTACCCCGATCAAGGGCACATCGCAGACAGCCGTCTTCTCCTACACGAAGAAGGCCAGTACAAGCTTTGATAGCCTGACGAACTGGTACGGTCCCGTGAAGATCGCTACCAGCACCCTGCAGAACGCTCCCGGCAACCTCGGTCCGGTTTCGCTCGTAGCCCGCGATCCATCAGCTGCTGCCGCAACGAGTGGGCTGAGCATTACGAACAGCACGGTTTCTGCAGATCTATATGCAACCTACTCTTCGGCGCAGACCGCTATCTCGGCCGGGACGATCAAGGGCAACATCTACTCCAAGCCTACGATTCAGTTCCAGAATACGCCTCAGATCCTTGGGAATGTGGCTTCCGGGGGCAGTGTCAACGGAGCTGCAACTGTGGCAGGAACGAGCTCGTCGACCTCATCCACGCTTCCGGCGGCACCTGGAAAGGCCTCGAACAAGGTCTACATCCTTGGAACTACAATGACTCTGGCAGCTTCTGACTGCTCATCTCCCGCAGCCCTCAAGGCGAAGCTCGAATCACTGACAACGCCCACTACAGCAGGTCCGACTGGAGCCTACGGCTGGACTATCACCAACATGGATGTCTGCACAGCCGATAGCTGGAACACTGAAATCAAGCCTAAGACGAACATCCTCCTCAGCAGCACAAAGGCTCTTACGGTCAGCGGCCTCAAGGTCACTGGCGGTCATCTAGACATTCACTCAACGGCAGGGCTTTCGCTCACTAACACCACCTACCAAAACGGCGCTATCGGGCAGATTCTTTCCCAGGGAAACATCACTGTGAGATCATCTTCGCTCAACGGAACGATAGCTAACTATGGTACTGCTGGAAGCACCCTGGATATGGCTGACAGCACCGTTCTATTTACGCCTATGGCGTCTCAGCAGGCAAGCTGCGATTCAGCTGGAGCAAACTGTACATCAGCAGGAAGCTCCTCTGTGGTACACCTGCTCCGAGTCAGCTAAGAAAAGGAATGCACAACAGATGACACTAGTAGAAGACAGCCTCCCCAGCGCTGACATCACAATCGATGAGCTCCTTCAGGTGGCATCAGCCGCGGGCGCCTCGGATCTCCACCTGTCCTGCGGGAAAAGACCCAAGATGCGTCTCGATGGAGATCTTGTGGATATGGCAGAGACTTCTCTGATCTCCATCTCATGGATGGCTGGAGCCATGAAAGCAATCATGAGCGATAGCCAGAGGGATGAATACCGCAAGAACAAGGAGCTCGACTTCAGCCACGGAGTTCGAGGTTTCGGCCGATTCCGTGTGAACTTCTATGTGCAGTCAGGTACTCCAGCAGCTGTCTTCAGAGGCATCCCCGATAAGATCAAGACCATCGAGGAACTGGGCCTTCCCGAAACCTTCAGTGACATCACCAATAAGCCCAACGGGCTGGTACTCGTCACAGGTCCCACGGGATCTGGAAAGTCAACTACTCTTGCTGCAATGATCGAGGCACGGAACCGAAAGTTTGCTGAGCACATCATCACAGTCGAGGACCCCGTAGAGTTCATCTACGAGAGCAAGACAGCGCTGGTCAATCAGCGAGAGGTAGGCAGTGACACTGCTAGCTTCCATGAGGCACTCCGTAGGATCCTGCGCCAGGATCCCGATGTCATCCTGATCGGCGAGCTCCGAGACGCTGAAACCATCTCAATCGCCCTTACGGCAGCTGAAACTGGCCACCTAGTCTTCGGGACCCTGCACACGCAGTCAGCTGCTAAGTCCATCAACAGGATCATCGACAGCTTCTCGCCCGGCCAGCAGGGTCAGATCCGTTCACAGCTCTCGGATACGCTGCAGGCTATTATCTCACAGACCTTGCTCAAGCGCCTCGACGGCGGTAGAGTAGCAGCAACTGAGGTGCTCGTGAGGAACTCCGCTGTGGCCAACCAGATCCGAGAAGGTAAGACCTCTGGGATCAGGGACGCTATCCAGGTGGGTAAGGATGAGGGGATGCACACTCTGGATCAGGATCTCGAGAGACTCTACGACTCTAAGATCATCAGCAGAGAGCTCATGTTCGAGCACCTAAGCCCCGAGGGCAAGCTCAAGCACAGCCCAACAGCACCGGTCGCATCCATGTCAGCAAGGCGCTACTGATAGCTTTCCTCGGTAGGATACCCTGGAACCAAGATAAAGAGGAAAAGCAAGATGGCCGATGAGCTCGAAGAATACGACTATGTAGCTATCGATGGCTCTGGTAAGCGCTATCGAGGCTCGATCAGGTCTTCTTCTCAGGGTAAAGCCTACCAGATGCTCATGAGCCAGGGCTATCAGCCCCTGGACATCAAGGAGAAGAAGGAGAGCATACTCTCCAGGGACTTCCAGATTCCCGGTATTGAGAAGAAGGCAAAGCTCAAGGCCCTGGTGATCTTCACCAAGCAGTTCTCACTACTGATCGAGTCTGGCATGCCGCTCCTCGAATCCATCAAGATTTCCCAGCAGCAAACTGAGGACAAGGTACTAAAGGCTGCACTCAAGTCAGTCTATAAGGAAGTCGAGCAGGGGCTCTCGCTATCGGGCGCTATGGAGAAGCATGATCGAGCTTTTCCCGGGTTGCTTACCTCTGTTGTTCGAGTCGGTGAGGAAGGTGGTTTCCTCGACAAGTCCATGAAAGCGATGTCGAAAACCTATCAGACCGAGCTCGAGCTCAAGCAGAAGGTTCGATCGGCTCTGACCTATCCAGTCATCGTAGTCACTGTCGCGCTGGCAGTTCTCTCTGCGATGGTGATCTTTGTTGTGCCGATCTTCGCACAGATGTTCAAGAACCTTAACGCTGATCTGCCAGTTGCAACTCAGGTCCTCGTGTTCATTTCAAGCAAGGCCGTCATCATCTTCCCGATCCTAGCTGTGGTGATTGTCGCTGCAGTTTTCTTCTTCAGGTACTTCCGAAAGGAAACTTGGATGAGAAGCTGGGTGGACAATCTCCTATTGAAGGTGCCGGTTTTCGGTCCCATCGTCACCAAGACTGCTATCGCTCGATTCTCTAGGAATCTTTCGATGATGCTCAACGCAGGTGTGCCCCTAACAGCTGCGCTCAGGCTCGTGTCCTCAACTTCGAGCAACTTCCACATCGAGAATGCTGTGACCGGAGCCGTTGACGCGATGGAGAATGGAGCGAGTCTTGCCTCGTCCATGGAGTCCTTCACCATGTTCCCGCTGATGGTTCAGCAGATGGTGTCCGTCGGTGAGCGCTCTGGTTCTCTGCCTCCTATGCTCGACTCCGTTGCGGACTTCTACGAGTCTGAAGTCAAGGAGGCTTCAGAGAGGCTCTCTGCATCGCTTGAGCCTATTCTTCTGGTGCTCCTTGGAGTCCTCGTTGGAGGCATGCTCTTCGCTCTCTATCTGCCCATGTTCACCCTCTTTTCAAAGATCTCAGAAAGCGGCGGAAACTAACCGTGGTAATCACTCCTATCTCTTTGCTCATCGCCTTTCTTCTCGGCCTAGCCGTTTACCACGCTGCCCGTATGGTCATCGAGCAACAGAAAGTGGCAGCAGGTGCCCTACCCACGAGTGGTCAGTTCGTCGAGGAAAGCGCCGAGGACGAAAGTCGGCACACTCTTGGGTACATCGTTTCCGGGCTACTCATTGTCATCGGCGTGCTCTTGACCAACAATCTGGTAGCACCATTGGGCATCGGAGACATCTATGGACTCCTCCTCAACGGTGCGGTGGTACTCTTCCTCGCCGTGGGGCTCATGCTCTCCTGGATCGATGCAGAGCTCCAGAAACTTCCGAGCAAGATCATCTACTTCGGCGAAGGTGCTGTGCTGGCTATGCTCGTCGGAGCAGCCATCACCAAGGGCAGCTGGGAACTCCTCATTCCCATGGCCTTTGGCGGAGTCATGTACTTTCTCTTCTATTTCCTGATTTGGTTCCTCAAGCCCAGCGCTTTCGGCTTTGGTGATGTGCGGCTCAGCTTCTTCATCGGAGCGACTCTGAGCTTCCTCTCTCCAGCGTCGGGCTTCGTCGGATTTGCAGCTGCCTGGATTCTTGCTCTAGTCGGCATCATCATCGGCATGATCTTTGGCACAGTAAAGAGTGACGCGAAGATCGCCTTCGGACCCTGGATGGTCCTCGGAGCTGCTGTTGGACTATTCTACGGCGGACCGATAGTCACCATGATGGCTCTCTAGAAAGAAGCCACCGTTCTAAGCTAAGACAAACAACAAGGAGCCCGATGAGTAAGGTAGTCGCCCTCGAAGTAGCCCCACAGGCTCTCCGGGCAGCTGAGGTTTCGGGCTACAAGGGTAAGAACCCCAGGCTCCTAAGAACGGGAGAACTCAAGCTCAACGAGGAACTCCAGGTTGCCGGAGACTCAGCTGTCTACAATCCCGAAGCTTTCGGTGAGGCACTTCAGCAACTCTGGATTGACTCGGGCTTCTCAACGAGAACAGTTGCTCTTCTTCTCAGTGGAAAGCGCTTCATCGTTCGCCCCCACCTGACATCACAGACCTCGATGAGCAACCTCCGGAAAGTCCTTCGCTTTGAGGCAGCTGGAGCCTTCCCCGAGCAGTCAGAAGAGCTTCTCTTCGACTTCTACCCCACCCACGCCTATGAGGACCGGGCGGGAACGCAGACCGAGGGCCTCGTGATCTCCACTCCCGCAGAACCCGTGCTCGATCTCGCCATGGCGCTCAAAGGTGCTAAGCTGGATCTCGAGTATGTTGACTTCACTCCGCTCGCCGTGACTCGCTGGATCCGCAGGAACAGGCCCGAGCAGAACTACGCTCTCGTCAACATCCGAGATGAGAGCACGGACATCACGGTTGTTGAGGATGGGATGCCCCGGATGATCCGAGTCGTCCCCAAGGGACTGAGCACTGCTCGCCGTAGGCTTGATCGGGGAGAGAATCAGTCGTCCCCTCTCTTGCGCAGGGACATCCTCGGTGAGAACGGCGTCCGTGTGCTCGTTCAGGAGATCGGGCTGACGGTCACAACTCAGTCGGACGAAATCGCCTCTGATCTCGAGTGCATCTTCACGAGTGGCCCGAGGGCTGCTGACCCAGAGCTACGAGCGGTCATCGGCGAGCTATTCAACCTGCCAGTGGAGCCACTCTTCATCGAATCCCTCGTGGGTCACGAAGATCTGGAGAACAACCGCATTCCGAGCTTTGACGATTTCGTAGCAATGACTGGAGGCATCCGCTGATGGCGATTGCTGAAAACTTCAGGGGCATCATCGATAAGCTCCTCAACCGAGAAACGGCTCTTCCACCGATCGAGGAGGGTTACACGGATGAATCGGAGGGCCTTGAGACAGAGCTCCTCGCCGAAGACCAGCCAGTAGCTCAAGTTGCTCCTCGAGTCAAGGGTAGAGGGCTCGGTGCTGGATTCACCAACATTGACCTGACTCCTCCCTTCTTCCGAGAAGCCGTACAGGCCAGAGAGCTCAAGAAGCGTTGGATCTTCATAAACGCTGGAGTATTTACTCTCGTCGCACTCCTGGGTAGCTCACTCTATGTGACTAGCCTTCCTGATCAGTACGCCGTCAAGAGCCAGCAGCAGAGCAACCAACAGCTCCAGGCGGCAATCAGCAAGTATCAGCCTCAGAGTCAGGCTTCGGGTGACAGTGGTAGCGCTCAGGTCAAGCTCAATCAGGCCGCAGGAAGCGCGATCAACTGGGAGACGCTGATCAGCGCCATCGAGTCGGCCCTTCCGAGCGGCACAACGATAAGCTCAATCGGCATCAATGCTAGCGGAAGTGCAGACAAGGGCGCATCACTCCTGATTGCATTCACCGCTGATACGCCCCTGGGCTATGCTGATACGCTTAAGGCTGTTCAGTCTGCCCGTGGGGTCTCCAATGTGCAGATCGGCGGAATGAGCTCAGGAGGAGAGAAGAACTACACATTCTCGGCCACGCTGGACTACGATTCCACGATCAAGACCAACCAATACCCAAGCACCAACGGAGGAAACTGACATGGCCATGGGCAGGAGAGCGATCAACGCACTCGGAGGGACTGTAGTTGCAGTGCTCATCGCTGGAGGGTGCTTTGGAGTAGCCGTTCCAATCATCAGCGGTAAGGCTGCTGCGGAGAAGGAACTCAAAACTTCTCAGCAGACATCTGTGACTTACAAGACTCAACTTAAGAAGCTCAGCAAGGGAGCGAAGGACGGCACCAACCAGCAGGTTGAGGAATCCCTCGCCAAGTTCAAGAGCCTGGTCCCCGGGTCAATCGACATCGAGAGTGCTTCCCGGGCGATTGCAACTGCTCTGCCCGATGGAGTGAAGCTCAACTCATTCAACTTTGGAGCTGCTCAGCCGGTATCCAGCCTAGACGCAGTTGCTCCAAGCCTCAGTGGGTTCACGCCGCCAGCTAGCTTCGGCGACAGCGCAGCTGGAGCAACAGCCGCAGCCCCCAGCGGCCCCTCGAGCTCTTCCAGTTCATCGAGCTCGTCGAGCAGCACGAACGAGTCGAGCGCTGTCAAGGATGCGGCTGCTGGAACCAGCACCACTCCAGGCGCAGCGGCTACGGGAGCACCTCAGGCAGCTGCAAGTGGCTTCACGCAGATTCCCTTCACCATCGAAGTTTCTGCGAGTAGCTATGATGAGCTCGCAACCTACCTCAACAGCCTCTCGAATCAGCCTCGGCTCATGTCTGTGGTCAGCACCAGCTCAGAGCGCTCTGACAATGTCTCAGCCAAGGTCTATGCTTTCGCTTTCGTCAACAGCTGATTCACCATGCCCTCAGGGGCAGTAGAAGGCCCCCTAAGGAACTAGGGGACCAAGATGATACAACGCCGTAGGGGCAAGAGTCCTAAGGTCTTAGAAGCGTTCCTGTAGAGGGAACCTAGGAGGATAGACATCCATGAGGAATGTGAAGAGAGTACTCTCAAAGACCGGGAAGCTCACCGACGGCGAGATCAACGCACTCATCGAGGCCCACGGAGAAGACGACTCGGCCTGGAGGGCTGCTCTCGGGACAAACGGTCTCACTGAAACCGATGTGTTCAAGGCCCTCGCAGCGACCATGGCCCTCGAGTTCACAGAGGGTAAGAACCTCGAGCTCGACGAGGAACTCATCAGGCACATGCCTTCCCAGCTCTGCCGGGAAGATCGCATCGTCCCCATCGAGGCTCAGGAAGACTACCTGGTCATCGCCACAGACAATCCCACCAACCTCGAGGCCTTCGACGAGCTTCAGGCTGCTACCGACTATGTGGTAATCGCTAGCGTGATGACTACATCTGCTGTGACGGCACTGATCAATCGCTACTTCCGTCAGGACGCAGAGATCAGCCAGCTCACCGAAGTCCTCGAGTCTACCTCTGAGGATGACGAGCGACCGGCAGAAGACATCGAAGGCGACGATGGAGAGAACTCTCCGGTCGTGCGATTCGTCAACCTGCTGATCACTCAGGCAATCCGTGACCGGGCTTCGGATGTCCATGTGATCCCTACTGACAACGAGCTCATCGTGAAGTACAGAGTTGACGGTGTGCTTCGAGTCATGCACAAGGCAGACGCCGCCATCAAGCGAGGTGTAGTGTCGAGGCTCAAGGTCATGTCGGAGATCGACATCGCAGAGCGTAGAAAGCCTCAGGACGGACGGATGACGGTGGCCAGTGGAGGAAACCGGATTGACATCCGTGTGGTCACACTGCCGACCATCTGGGGTGAAAAGATCGTCATGCGTATCCTCGACTCCAGCACTGCACTAGGCAGCGTCAGGTCGCTCGAGATGTCCGAGACCAACGAGGACACATTCCTCAAGGCGATCAGAAAGCCTCACGGTCTTGTGCTCATCACCGGTCCTACGGGGTCAGGTAAGTCCAGCACGCTCTACACGGTGCTCGACGAGGTCTCCGATCCATCCATGAGCGTCGTGACAGTTGAGAATCCGGTAGAGCGTAAGATCTCTGGGATCGATCAGATTCAGGTCAACAACAAGGCTGGAATGACCTTTGCAGTTGCGCTCCGTTCCATCCTTAGAGCGGACCCTGACATCGTGCTCATCGGTGAGATTCGAGACGAGGAGACCGCCAAGATTGCCATCGACGCTTCGATGACAGGTCACCTCGTCCTGGCAACGCTCCACACCAACGGCGCGCCTGAAGCAGCGTCCCGGCTCACTGAGATGGGTGTTGAGCCCTACCTCGTGGGAGCCTCCGTATCCTGCGTAGTGGCCCAGAGGCTCGCTAGGCGACTCTGCGATGACTGCAAGCTTCCGGTGGATGCTGATGGCAAAGCACTGGACAGGGTAGACTTCCCAGAGGAGCTCAGGGGATCGGTCTTCTACAACCCCATCGGCTGCACTAACTGCTCCGGAACCGGCTTCCGTGGTCGTATCGCACTCACAGAAGCTATGGCCATGGATGACGAAATCGAGCGCCTGATCCTCACTGGAGAGTCTTCAAGGATCATCCGAAAGAGCGCAGAGGAGCGGGGACTCAAGTCACTGAGAGATGATGGTTTCCTCAAGGTCTCTAAGGGCATCACGACAATCGCTGAGGTACTCCGAGTCACAACCTAAGAATCAGAGGCAACCCCAAACTGAAAGATGGCGTCGAATCCAACTGATTCGGCGCCATCTTTGTCACAATGGGCTAGCAAGGGGATCTTGGCCGATCCCAAATCCATCAGAGGAGGAAGAGGCCCATGGGCACCCGAACAGCAAGAATCACACAGCTTGGAGCAATCCTGGCGATCTCAAGTATCGCACTCGTCGGATGTAGCTCAAGCACGATCAACGATCCGGCTCCTAGCTCCAAGGCGAGCTCAAGCTCAGCCCCCAAGAGCACCGAGAAGGCCACCAAGAAGGCAACGGTCGAAGGTGCAGCTGACTTCGCAAACATCTTCTTCTCAACGCTTCTCGATCAGAGCAACACTGGCTACAAGGACAAGACTCCTCCCGTCCAGCTCACTGACGAGCAGGCATCCCAGCTATTCCTCGATGGCAAGGTAGATGGAGTCAGCGATGAGAAGCTCGAGGAGCTCGTCAAGTTCCTCTACGAGAACCATCCCCTCGGTAAGGACATCTACTTCGCCAAGGGAGCACCGATCCAGGAACGCCTCCAGGTGATCTCTGCGCTGATCCTAGCTCAGCAGTACGCCGGTGAGGCAAAGACCGATCAGACTCCCACGAAGATCACCTCAGACGATGTGACTCTGGATGAGTCTGGAAGCCTGCCCAGGGCATCGATTGCGAACAGCAACGAGGAGCTCGCTCCAGTGCTCGTCTTCGTGGATGGCAAGTGGATGATCGACGGCGAAGAGCTCCTCAAGAGCTTCGGCGTCGGTGGAGATGCGACTGCCGCCCCGACTCCAGGGGCTACTGAAACGCCTTCAGCAGGTTGATTCCAGCCTACTAGTGAGTCTGAGCCCGGGAGCGATCCTGGGCTAAGATTCTTTCCTGGAGTTATAACCTATACCCTTATAGACGAGCTACATAACCTATACCCTTATGAGCAGAATTCTCATCTGTTTGCCTGTGATAGGGTATCGAAGGATTCCGGCTCTTGAAAGGAGACCATCATGGATAGGTCAATGCTCGAAGAAACGGCAGCAAAGGCGATCTCGAAGCTCCCGAAGGATCTCGACGGGCTCATCGAGCTCGGGCGGGCGATGGAGCGGGTCTCCTACAATCCAGATGGCGCAGTGCCAATACGGGAGCACCTTGACAGCGAAGTCAAGGGCGGTCTGTTCTACAACTACTCGGACGGCGGGGGCAACAGCGACAGCCTTTGGCTCATCCCCGGCCACGACGGACTCGAAGCGCTCTACCTTGTCTACGATCACGAATCGGCCATGAACTTCTATGCCTTCGATCCAGGCGAGGACTATGAGAACCAGTGGAAGCTCTACAGTGGCCTCCCCCTGGATCTCCAGGAGCTTCTAGCCAATGGTCCCGAGGGCGAGCTCCTCACGATCAGCAATCCGGACAGGGAATGCTCCCTCTACCATGGCTCTGCTGTGCTTTTCCTCCAGGACGGCCAATGGCAGGTACCTGAGAGCTACTTTGAGCTCGCAGAGAAGTTCGATGACAATGGTGGGCTGAGCTACCTCTTCGATCCCGAAGAGGACCACGAAGACTGAGAGTTGCGCTGAGAGCATCTGGTGTATAGGATGAACTCATGACCAGCGCACTGAACCTCCGCACCGCGATCCTCGAAGAGGGCTTCGCCGATGAGCTCCGCCGCCTTCGGGCTTCCGGGGAGCTCAAGGCTGTCCTCCCTGAGCTCGCTGCCATGGAGAGCGATGATCGTCGTCACAAGGACAATGTGGAACACTCCATCAAGGTCCTCGAGAACGCCAAGGAGCTCTCCGAGAACCCTCAGGATGCCGTGCTCTTCACAGCTGCTTTGTTCCACGATGTGGGCAAGCCTGCTACCTTCGCCATCGAGAACGGTGACGCAACCTTCCGCAACCACGAGCACGCAGGTGCCAAGATGGCTCGGAAGTTCCTTCGCAAGTACGGCTTCTCGAAGGATGAGATCGAGGAGATCACCATCCTAATCCGTGAGCACATGCGAGGTCACACCTTCAAGGAGGGCTGGAGCGAGTCCGCGATCCGGCGGCTCGCAACTGAGGCTGGCTCCGTCAGCCAGATCAAGCGTCTCGGTGTGATCTTTGGCTCAGACGCCACGACCCGCAACGAAGCCCGTCGGCTCCGTTTCCGGGCCAACGCATTCGAGCTGCGTGACGCCATGCTTGCAGTCCTGGAGTCAGATGCGCTGAAGGCCCGCCGGCCCGCCATCGACGGCGTGCGGGTCATGGAGCTCACTGGAATGGGTCCGAGCCGAGAGCTCGGTGCTATCATGCGGTTCCTCAACTCAGAAGAGGGCCTCGCGCTCTCCGAGGCTGAGGCAATCGAGTACGCCCTCGCAGCGGCTCGTTAGAAAAGCCGGCGCCGATCAAACTCGATATGATGGGCTGTAGTTCATCATCCGTTCGAGAGTTAGGTTGGGCATGGAAGCGCTGTACGCGGCACTGAGCCCAGAGCTCAGGAGAGTGAGATAGTCTTCCATGCTCAACCTTTCAGCAGACATCCTCAAGGCGCTCTCTCGATCCATCATGCAGGTGGGAGAGCTCGAGGAATACCGAGACGCTAGCGGGACTCCGGTCCGTCGCTATGAATGCTCTGATCTCGAAGTGATCTTCGCCAGGCCAGACGGCCGCTGGAAGTTCGTTGGATTGAGCTTTTGGCTATTCGGCGCGAACTTCATCGTGGATGAGATAGGCGCCGTCTACGCCATCGATGAGGACGAAGACCTGGAGTCGACTGACTCGGTCTTCACTATTTCCAACGACGAGCTCAAGCTTGCCATCCGCTCATTCATTCAGTGGCGCGTCAATGTGGCTCAGAAGCTGAAAATTTGAAATGTGAGTATCTCGCTGTTGTGTTAGAGATCCGATAGTATCTACCTCGAACTTCCGGAGGATCTCCAATGGCAAGCTACCACATCACCGATAATGGGCCTCGGGCCTGCACAACGACACCCGACCGCTGCCCCTACGGTAGAGATGGCGGTGACCACTTCGACAATGTGGCTGAAGCTCAGGTCAACTACGAGAACATCATGGAGAAGAAGCACGGGCTCTTCGGACTCGCAGAGGCCCGCGGCAGAAAGCAGACCGATCTCTACCGGCTCTATGAGAACATGGATAAGGTCCACAGGGACCCGGAGCGTGTCAAGAAGGTAGTTCGGATCGCCAACTTCAGCCGATCGGCTCCCAGCAAGGAGAACAGCGGAGCATTCCTTCCGAGTGGCCGTACTCGAGGCTACGATCGAATGAGGAAGAACCACCCAGGCCGTCGCGTTTCCAAGATGGCCACCAAGGATGGTAGGCAGCTCTTCTCGGGTGCGGGTAAGACTCCTGAGAACATCGTCAGGATCCACAGCTACCTGACCAACAGACCCACAGTAAGGGTAAGTTGAGCCGTACTTTTGATCGCTCCTCGGTCACCCTGAGATCGCAGCCTAGAGCATCGACCCCTTCGATGCTCTAGGCTGCAGCTCTATGAGCTTGAGCCATGTTTCCTCAGGATGGGCAAGTTCGTATCGTTCACCGCTACCGGCGCCTAGAGCGGAAAAGTTGGGCCTGTTGCAATCCTTCTCCCACCGTGTTAGCATTGCTCTAAGCGAGTACCACTACCATCAGACTTGGAGCCAACCCGTGAAGAGAACACTGAAGCTGTCCGTCGTGGCAGCAGTCGCTGCAGCGCTTGTGTTGAGCGGCTGCTCGAGCGACCCCGACGGTGGGACCAAGGACACCGGCCTTCCGGATGACGGCTGCACTCAGGTGGTCGTGGCAACGAGCTCTGAGAAGGTCAACCTCATGGAGGACCTCGGAAAGCAGTTCAAGAATTCGGCTGAGCACAAGGCGCTGAAGGACTGTGCTACGATCACTCCGGTGAATGTGGCCTCCGGTAAGGCCTCCGATGTGCTCTCCAAGAGCACTAAGGATTGGACCCTGGCGGGAACTCCTGCTCCCACCATCTGGTCGCCTGCGTCCACCGTGTGGACCGATCGAGTCGCATCCATCGCCGGTGACACCGCAACTGCAGGTGCAAAGTCCTTCGCCAAGACCCCCGTTGTTTTCGGGATGCCTGAATCCATGGCCAAGGCGCTCGACTACCCCAACAAGCCCATCGGCATGAAGGATCTGCAGAAGCTCATCGCAGACCCAGAGGGCTGGGGTTCGGTGGGCAAGTCGATCTGGGGATCCTTCAAGATCGCCAAGACCAATCCCAACACCTCCACCACCGGGCTCTCAACCATCCTCATGCAGTCCTATGCCGCCAGCGGTAAGGACAAGGATCTCACTGTGGCCGATGTGGACAGCTCCCGGGACTTCTCCCAGAGCTTCGAGTCGGGAGCCATCCACTACGGTGACACCACCGGTAAGGTACTCCTCAACCTCGCTGACAAGTCCACCGGCTCTGGCTCATCCTATGTGAGCGCCATCGCCCTGGAGGAGACCTCGCTCTTCAACTACAACAAGGGCAACCCTGACTCCCACACTGTTCAGCCCGGTGAGAAGCTCAAGAAGCCAGCTGAGAAGCTCGTCGCCGTTTACCCTTCCGAGGGAACCATCTGGTCAGACAACCCCGCTGTGGTGCTGGGCGCCGACTGGGTCTCTGAGAAGCAGAAGGAGGCCGGCGATGCCTTCCTGAAGTTCCTCCAGACCAAGGCCGCACAGGAGACGCTTCCGAAGTACGGTTTCCGACCCGCGGATGACAGCGTGGATGTGAGCAAGTACCTCAACGGTTCCGTGGGCATCGATCCCAAGCAGCCCGCGAAGACTCTCCCGAAGCCCGAGGCAGATGTGGTCTCCGCAGCACTCGATCAGTGGAGTCAGATCCGAAAGCCTTCGGCCATCCTTCAGCTCATCGACATCTCTGGCTCCATGGACACGCAGCTCAAGAACGGTAAGACTCGGCTCGAGGCTGCCATCGACAGCTCCAAGAAGTCCCTGGGTGAGATCCGGCCCACCGACGAGATCGGTGTCTGGGCATTCACGACCGGCCTCTCCTCCAAGATCGATGGGAAGCACAACGAGATCGTAGCTGAAATCCGGCCCTTCGGCGAGCTGGGAACCGGCAAGGAGAAGCTCCAGGATGATCTGGGAGACCTCCTCTACAGCAGCAGGGCGGGTACGCCTCTCTACGATGCTGTGGACCTCGGCTACGACTACATGAAGGATCACGCCGAGACCGGTCGAATCAACGCCATCGTGGTGATCTCGGACGGTGAGGACACCGACTCGAAGGCCTCGATCAACTCGCTGATCCAGCAGATCCGCAAGGATACAGGTGAGGGCGGCAATTCAAAGCCCGTGAAGATCTTCGCCATCGGCTTCGGTGAGAACGCCGACATGGATGCCCTCAACAAGCTGGCAACTGCCTCCGGAGGACAGTCCTTCGACGCAACCGATCCCACCAAGATCGGCGAAGTCCTCCAGTCCGTGATGAACAACTTCTGAGCCTAAGCTCAGAGCAAAGGATACAGACCATGGGAAAGCGACTCAGCCTGGTGGCGGTCCTCGGCGTGCTCCTTGGAGCACTCTGGGCCGCCCCGGCCATGGCCGCGGATGCGCTTACGAGCTGCATCCAGAGCACCACCGTCTGCGTGGCAGATGGGGCCTCCATCACCGATGAGAGCGCTGTAGCAGCTGCGCTCGGAGACAAGGCCCATGTGGCCGTCGTGTCCAATGACGACTCCAACTCCCTGAACCCGAATCAGCTCGCAACGCAGCTCGCTCAGGCAAGTGGCACGAAGGAGCTCATCCTGGTCGTGGACATGGGCTCCAGCGACCGTTTCGGAGTCTACTCTCAGAGCGGCAAGAGCGATGAGATCCTCAAGGCACTGAACGGAGCGGGTCAGTCTGACGGCGGGGAGGCAATCGTGAGCTCGAATGTTGCCTCGATCTACAGCACTCCCGGGAGCGGCAACACCTCCAACAGCGGAGGTGGGGGAGCCTCCCTTCTCATCGGAGTCATCGCCGGATTCGTCATCGTGGTCACCGCCGGATTCTTCATCGGTCAGATCCTCAGCGGTAGGCGCCGAAGGGAAGCAGTTGAGGCTGGTAAGCCCAGCAGGGAAGCCATCGCCGCCCAAAGATCGGTTGAGCTCTCCGAAGACATCCGCAAGGAGCTTGCAACGGTCCTAAAGACCATCGAGCGCTATCAGCGATCAGGTGGTCAGAGGTTCAAGGAAGCAGCAGCTCTCCTTCAGCCTATCCACGACCACATCTATGAGCTCTTCGGCCGGATCGATCGGAAGAAGTCGAAGCAGAACAGGGATCTCGCACAGGTTCGCTACTTCAGCACCCTGAAGAAGCTCAACAGCACTCTGAGCAACGACTACTTCGATGACATCGTGAAGAACCCGGGACTCTGGGAGGACAGCGAGCAGAAGATTCGCGGCGTGCTCACCGCGCTCAAGAGCGTGGACAAGCAGATCATCGAGAACATCAAGCAGGTCAACAGCTCTAAGGAGATCGAGTTCCAGGTCGCTGTGGAGTCGCTCATTGGAGCCGAGGAGATCGAGGTCAACGATGTCTTCCGGGACGAGGACGGAAACTCGCCCAAGGAGCCGATGAGGCTCCCTCGAGGCTACTAGTATAGGATCGGCCCAAGGACACTACCCCCTGTCAGTTGAATTCCGACAGGGGGTAGTGTATAGTGGTCACCATAGCACATCCGTCCATCTAACTTCTAGGAAGATCAAGAGCCCATGTGGATCCAGTTTCTCCTACCTTTCCTGGTTGCAGCGGGGTCAATTCCGATCCTCGGCTGGGGCCTGGAAAAGAGCTTCCGTAAGCGCTTCATGAGCGGCAACGAGCTCACAGTCGGCACGGTCGAAGAGCGCCCTTCCATCGAGGCCTCTCCCTGGAAGTCAGCTAAGGCCCAAGAGCCTACCCAGAGCGCCAAGGGCATCAATCAGAAGATCCTCGACGCAGGCCGCAACGATTTCAAGTCTTCCCTGTCTGTGCTCGAGAAGCGAGCCCTGGAGAACAGCGATCACAACATCCACGGCTACATCTCCGGGCTCCTCAAGGAGCTCAATGTGCTCAGCACGAAGATCGAGCTCAACGGGATCGACCAGAAGGCCCGGCTGACCTACGCAAAGTATCTTCCGATGGTTCAGAAGATCTCCGAGCTCACTGCCTCCAACTACTATGGAGACTTCGTTCGCAATCCCGACCACTGGGACAACCCGCGACAGATGCGAGTTCAGGTTGAGCTCTCTGTGCTTGCTGTTGCACAGGAAGCTGCGGAGGACATCCGACGGCTCAACTCAGATCAGCAGCTCGACTTCAAGGTGAGCGTGGAGTCGCTCATCGGCAAGGTGGAGGAAGAGGCCGAAGAGGAAGACGGCAAGTTCCTTGAGGAACTCCTCGAGGGGCCCCAGGGGAAGCTCGGAGAGATCCGCGGCGGACTCGAAGGGCTCACTCAGACCGTCCAGGAAGAGGCAACCCGGCTCAAGGAGCGCCAGAAGCGCGAGAGCGATGAGGCCGAGGCAATCGCAGCTGAAGCCAAGCGCAAGAAGATCCAGGCTGGATCTCAGAAAAGCAGGGAGTTCGAAGAGAAGAACGGGGTTGCAGTCCGGCCGCTGATCATCGAACGGAAGCTCTTCAAGCAGAAGCTCTCTATCTACGGACCCAAGAGCTCGGAAAACAACCACCTTGCTCACTACCTCGACGAGATCACGGGGGAGAGCAAGTGGGAGAGCTTCAAGAGCGCACTGCAGGCCGCCGACTGGGTGGACAAGATCGTCCGCCGGGAAGAAGCGAAGCACGACTACAAGCACGACTGTGTCTACTGCCGCAGCGAAGATGAATGAGTTGCAACTTCGCTGAAGTCCATGTAGCATGATGTCAACAGACACCCATCCAAAGGATTGGAACACCATGAGCACCAATGAGCAGCCCGAAGAGATCATCGAGGCCGATGTCGTGGAGGCCCCCACCGTCGAAGGCGATTTCGCCAGCTTCCTCTCGGGAGAGAACGAAGACCCCGAGGTCGCCATCGCTGAGATCAACCAGGCAGTTCCCGCAACTCCCCTGGAGAAGAGCCTCGCCAAGGTCGACAAGACCCGGGAGCTCGCAGCGAAGACGCCCGAGGACGCGAAGTTCAAGTTCCGCGACCTCCTCGACGACAAGCAGCGCAAGGACCTCGAGCGAGGTGCGCCGAAGACTGCTGAGAAGTTCGTCAATGATGTGAACTCGATCATCAGCTTCGGCGAGGGCACCATGGCCAAGCTGAAGTCCACCTCGAAGCAGATGCTGGAGGCTCAGAAGAGCATCCAGACTCCCGAGGCCGACCTGATCATCAACGACTTCCTCCGAGAGCTCGACGGCTTCCAGAAGAAGTACCGCAATGTGAAGATCGAGAACCTCCAGAAGAAGGTCCTCGGCATCTTCCGTAGCACCAAGTACTCGGTGAAGACCCTGTCCCGGGAGATGAAGCCGGTCGAGGACAAGATCGACCTGGCTGAGATCAAGTTCGAGGAGATGGACCAGATCCTCGAGGACAATGTGAACCGTGGTCAGATCCTCCACCGCGAGACCATGAAGCAGATGAACAGCGTGGTCGTGGTCCTCGCAGCCCTCGAGGAGATCATCGAGAACATCCGAACTGACTACAAGGAGGCCGACAACCTCCTGACAGACGCATCGGCCAAGGGCCTCGAGCAGGTGGAGTACCAGGGGAAGCTCATCCCCGTCAACGAGCTCCAGGAGATCCACTCCCGGCTCTCCCTGGCTCTCTCCGAGTCCGAGAAGAGCTGGCACGACTGGCGTCAGCAGTTCTTCCTGGGCTGGGCCAACGCTCCGGCCATGCGCAACCTCGTGGTCAGCACCGTTGCCCTCCGCCGGCGGCTCAAGGTCTTCAAGGACATGGGTCTCGAGGCGGGGCGCCACGCTCTGATCAGCGCGAAGCAGGCCGCAGAGGCTCGCTCCGGCGCTGAGATGGGCAACGCTGCTCAGGAGGGCGTCAACAAGCTCCTCCAGAGCGCCTACGGTGAGATGGCCAACACCACGAAGATCATCGCAGAGGCATCGCAGGCTCCGCTGCTCACCGAGGAGACGGTCCACTCGATCATCGACTCGGTTCGCAACCAGGCTCGCTACATGGTGGAAGCCGACCGGAACGGCCGAGCGATGCGAGCTCGCAACCTGCAGGCCCTGGAGCGTGGAGAGGTCCAGATCAAGGACGAGGTTCTCTCCATGCAGGCTCAGCTCGCTGAGAACGCCCGCCGGGACCCGGGTATCGGCGCTGCGCTGGAGTCCGGCAACGGATCCCAGAAGGCCATCGGCGGCGAGTCGGAGGATCTCCTCGGTACTCTGGGTGGGTAAGGTCTAGGCCAACGGCCTGACAGCGCAGCAAGGGGCTGGACCTTCGGGTTCGGCCCCTTGCTCGTATCCATCTCAGACAGAAAGCAGCTCCACATGGACTGGCTCTTCAGCACAATCGGCCACTGGCTCAAGGGGACTATCCTCGGAGCGATCTTCCAGGACCTGCAGCCTGCCATGCTAGCCTTCCTCGTGGTGGGCATCGTGGGTGCAGCGGTGCTCCTCGTATCGCTCGTCTTCGACGGGATCTTTGACCTCTTCGAGTTCGGTGACGGACCACTGAGCCTCACGACGATTTCAGCTTTTATCTCGATGTTCGGATTCTCCGCTCTAACCGCATCTTCCCTCGGTGTCAGAGCTACGAGTTCGGCATTCGTGGGAATCGCAGTCGGATTCCTCGCCGCGATGGCAGCCTACCTGATCACTCGCTCACTCAAGGGCATGGAGGCAGAAGGTCACGACGAGAACAGCTTCACCGGCAGAAGCGCCGTGGTGACTATCCCCATCCCCGCTGATGGCTACGGAGAAATCGCCTTCACCAAGAGCGGAGACCGGATCACAAGAGCAGCTCGATCTGCAGAGCCCCTGGAAGGCGGCGAGAGAGTTCGCATAGAGACACTGTTGAGCTCCAGTAGCGTCTTTGTCGTACCCCTGTCACCAAAGCAGAGTCAAGCAGAAGAAGGCTCCACCAATCTGAAGTAGCCGCTCTGGTTCGTTACCGTAAGATCAACCAACCTCAAGGAAAGGAAGTCCATGGAAGGCTTCGGAAACATGCTGGGAGCTGTTGGCATCGCCGGCGGTGTCCTAGTACTCATCATCGTGGCAGCGATCCTCATTCGCCGCTACCAGATCGCAAAGCCCAATGAGGCAATCATCGTCACCGGAGGCCGAGGCAAGGAGGTCATCGATGAGGAGGGCAAGACCACTCGCGATCTATCCAGTCAGCGCGTAGTTACTGGTGGCGGCGTCTTTGTCATGCCCTTCGTCCAGAGGAGCTTCAAGCTCTCCCTGGAGTCGAGAAAGCTCGACCTTCTCACCGAGGCTCAGACCAAGGACGGCATCACCATCACCGCGAAGGCCGTCGCTGTTGTAAAGGTCGGCGGATCGAGCCAGATGATCCGTGACGCCGCCCAGCGATTCCTTGGCAATGAGGACCAGATCAAGAGCTCCACGGAGGAAGTACTTTCGGGTTCGCTTCGCGCGCTCATCGGTACGCTCACTGTGGACCAGATCATGGGTGACAGAGCAGCAGTTGCTCAGAAGGTGCTCGAAGCCGCTGAGGAAGCTCTCACCAAGCAGGGTCTCGTCATCGATACGCTGCAGATTCAGGATGTTCGAGACAACCAGGACTACATCGCCAACCGCGGTCGTCCCGAAGCTGCTCGAGTCCGTCAGATCGCTGAGATCTCCGAGACTAAGGCCAACCAGGCTGCTCAGGAGCAGAGAATTGCAGCTGATCGGGTCATCCTCGACAAGGATCGAGAGCTCCAGCTCCGCAGGGCTGAGATCACCAAGGAGACCGATAAGGCCCAGGCAGAGGCCTCTGCAGCCCGACCCCTCGAAGAGGCAAGGCAGCAGCAGTCCATCGTGGATCAGGAACAGATCACTGCCCAGAAGCGTGTTGCTCTGAAGGAACAGCAGCTCAACTCCGATGTTCGCGCAGTTGCAGACGCTGAGGCCTACCAGGCCGAGAAGGAAGCATCCGCTCAGGCTAAGGCCAATGTGCTCCGAGCTCAGGCCGAGAGAGATTCCCGTATCGCTCAAGCTGAAGCTGACAAGGAGATCGGCCTGGCAAAGGCAGCGGCAATCACCGCAATCGGTGAGGCTGAGGCTAAGACCATCAAGGCCCGTGGTGACGCGCTGAACGAGCACTCAGAGCAGATCCTCTCTCAGGAGCTCATCAAGGTCTTCCCTGAGATCGTGGAGAACTACGCCAAGGCCCTCGGAGGTATCGGCAACATGACCGTGGTTTCCGCCGACGGTGCATCCGCTGTTGCCGGTCAGACCATCGGTGGCATCAAGGGTGTCCTTGAGATGGCCCACGAGACTCTGGGCGTCGACCTCACGAGCATCGTCAACGGCGCCGTGACTGGAGCTGCTGCAGGATCTGCTGCCTCCCGGGCAAAGCTCAACCCGAGCAGGCCCCGGGACCTACAGGGTGTCGGCATCGAGGATGTGAAGGAGATCTCTGAGCTCCCTGGCAGACTTGGAGAAGAGGCCCGGGATGTGCTGAAAAGCGCAGAAGACAAGGTAGAGGGTAGCACCGAGCGCTAACTCAACTCAAGACTAGATAGGGGCCGTATCGAAAGGTACGGCCCCTATCTACTGCCCTCAGGAGCCTCGCTGAGCGATGGCTATCGGGCCTCGCAACAACCTAACCGACAGCTCGAGCCGGGACCTTAGAAAGGCGCTGAGCGTTAGAGCAGCTTCGGACAGGGAGATCAGATGACAGTTCGCTACCACTTCAATCCAACCACGGGCAAAGTTGGAGCCTGCAGAGCTGATCCTTCGAAGCCCAATTCGAGGGGCTGTAAGTTTGAAGCCATGGGAAGTGGCCACTACGAGAGTTGCGAAGCAGCGGCCAATGCCTACTCAGCAACTCAAGAGCTCCTCCCGGAATCGAGCTCCAAGGCCACATCGGCCGAGGGTAGAGCTCTCAGCGGCGCTCAGGAGAAGTTCTTCGCAGGCTCAGCAGTTCGTGACGAAGAAGGCAAGCTCCTTGAGGTACACCACGGATCCTCTAAGGATTTTGACAGCTTCGATCCCAGCTTTCTCGGCCGAGGTAATGATGCCTGGGGCAACGGCTTCTACTTCACCACCCAGAAGATGACGGCGGACGGATACTCTAGAGGTAGAGGCTCCAGGGAGTTCTACCTCTCCGTATCGAATCCAATTCGAGTCGATGGTCGCGAAGCCATGAGCATGATCGATGTAGAGCTCACCCCTGAGCAAAATCGAGAGATCGTTCTAGCCCATCCTGATCTACAGATTCAGCCAGATGAGATGGAAGACCGTTCGAATCCACTCGCAGATTACTCCACTGAATTCTGGAGCCGAGATCGTCACAGCCCCGAACAGTTCAAGTCTATGGCAGAGAAGGTGTATCGGGAGCACTTCTCAGACGCCAACTGGGTAGAGCTCGAGTCCTTCTATGGAAGGGACAACGGCCACGCGTTCCTCAAGGCTGCGAGCAAGGCTACTGGCCACGATGGAGTGGAGGTAGACTTCGGTCCTGAGGAGGGCAAATTCTTCGTGGCTTGGAACCCCGAGCAGATCAAGCTCAGCTCAAACCAAAATCCACAGAACAGCGCACAGATCGATCGCTGAACGGTAGCATAGTCCAGATCACAGAGGAGAAAAGCTTGGACCACCCACTCGATTCGCTCGTAGGCCTACTAGCACTGCAGGAACCCTTCGGTCAGACAGATGAGGAACTCCATGCTGCTGGTAAGCGCTACCAGGCAGTGTTCGGTCCGATCGGAGAGCTCCCAGAGAACTTTGGCGCCCATGTGCAGGACATGATGAAGCGCTATCGAGACGCGGGCCTGAGGCCAGCCTGAGAGCATTCTCCTGTTTGCGAAACAGTGATTCGCCGTGTACCATCTAAACCATGGCAGATACCTTGACCCTCGCAGACATCCTTCGGCCAAGCCAAGAGCTCAACGGCGTTCGCTACTTCAACGGTGAAGCAGCGATTCTCCTCGGTGCAGCAGTCAGTGATCTTGGCAGGGACTATGACATCCCAGTGCCTGTGACTGGAACCGACTGGTCCAACGATGAGAAGATCAACAAGGTAATCGAGGCCATCTACGCTGGGGTCAAGAAGCTCGATGAGGAGACCCTTGAGTCTCGACTCCTGCTCATCCAGGATCGAATTCCTGAGCTCGGCAGAGAGGTGCTCGAGGCAGAGGGTCACTTCTACTACAATGACTCCCGGGATGAGCCTGCCACAGAGCGGGTCTTCGACCCTCGAGGAGAGTACAGCGATCTTCCTGAGAAGTTCGTCGGCCGGCTGGTGTCGAAGCACTTCACTACCATGAGCAAGCTCATCAGAGGCTCGCTGGTCACTCCTCGCTATGTGGGAGAGGTCGGCGAGCGCGTCAACGGTCTAGAGCTCACCTACTTCAATCGGCGCTATTTCTCGCCCCGTGGCTACTACCCCCACGAGACGGGTGTTTTCATCTACGACTTCCTAGACGAAGAGGGTCATCTCGTGGTCTGGAAGACGGGTAAGGATGTCGAGTTCGAGCGAGGTGGAAGCTACACCGTGATCGGCGGCACTGTAAAAGCCCATGATCGATACCGAGACGAGCCTCCGAAGACAGTTCTCACCCGGGCTAAGTTCCACAACAACAGGACCAACGATAGGGTAGGCTGAGAGATTCAGCGAAACGAGGAGACCCGATGCAGGAGAGCCAACGAAGCGCCGATTGGCTTCGAGAGACAGAGTGCCTCAAAGAGGGATTCCAAGAGCTCATCGTAAGCCGAGAAGCAATTCGAGCTCAGCTTGAGCTCCTCAAGGATTCTCGCAGAACGACAAGGCAGCTCAAGCGCGTGGAGAAATCGATCCAGAGGCACGCGCTCAATCTCCTGCAGGGTCTCTTTGAGCTGGGCATGACGAGAGCAGAAATAGGGCGGATCTACGGAGAAGCGGAGAAGGTCGCTCGAGTCCGCAGCGGGGTTGTCTCCTAGCCCTTTGGATGATAGGATGAGAGAGACAGTATAGCGAAGCCATTCGCCATAGATTTTTCGGAGGCAAGACAATGAGCACACTCCTTGAGCGGGAGAAGGTGGAGGAGACTACCACCACCAACTCCAACAACGGTGACCACGACAGGTTCTCTCACTTCTTCAAGAAGGCTGATGTGGACAACGCCATCTTCACCGGCAAGCCCGTAAAGGCGCTCTGCGGAAAGATGGACATCCCGATGAATCCCACTCAGGGTGTTCCCGTCTGTCCTACCTGCCAGGAAACCTACAACCTGCTCAAGGGCTGAGTAAGCCCTTCTCAAAGCTCCTGCGAGGCCTTCTCATAAGGTCACTCGCAGGAGCTTTGCGTTTGAGGGGCCATGCTATAGTTGAAACACGATCATCATTTGAAGATTTGTGCGAACTCACCGCAAACTCGATGCTTTTCGATAAGATCTCCTTAGAACAACTCCCCACCCGAACCACCGAAGGTCGTGCAAGATGCTCACCAGGGATCAAGTATCCGAGAGGCTCAATCTCTCGCCACAGTCCATTGAGATTCTCGTCAGTGATCGGCTCATCATTGAGCTCAAAGCAACCGATGGGAGGCTCTATCCCTCAGAGCAGTTCAGTGGATCTGGGATCAATGCCAAGCTCGCCTCTTTCCTGGGCTTCTTCCGGCGATTCGATCTCAATGGAGACACTGTTTGGAGCTGGATCAACAGCCCCCTCGACGCGCTCGAAGGTCGCACTCCCCTCGAGGAGCTTCGACTTTCCGAGAGCGATGAGTCACTGAACAGGCTACGCTTTGTAGCAGCTGCTCACTGGGCGATTGAATCGGCCGTGAATCCAGGTATCGAGCGCACCGACTGGCTGCGATCGGCTCCCCGTTCAGATGAGAATGGAATCGGGGACTACACCCCCAACCGTCGCGGCGGTCAGCATGCCTCTTGATCTTGACGCCGATCTCTGCGATGAATTCGCCTACTCCCTGCTCTCCTACGGGAGCATGGGGGAGGTGATCTCGTCAAGGCACGATTGCCCGGAGATTCACGGCTACTACTACAGTGGACCCTTCGAAGATGATTCTGATCTCCTCATCGGTCCTGATTACAGCGTGCTCATTGCCGACTCCACGCTGAACCGGGATGTTCAGATCGAAGCCTATCTCTGTGGACTTCGCACTGACATTCGCAATCTAGTTTGACAGTAGCCAGCTCTGGGTGTAAGGTTAGCCTGTAGACAAGCTAAGGAGTCACACCTATGGCAAAGACCGTGGAAGAGATCCGCGACAAGTGGATCAAGCTCAAGGACCGGTACGGCAAGCGAGAGGCTGAGTCTATCGCCCTGGAGACCAAGTACGAGAAGCTCGTCTCCAAGATCAAGCGAAGCAAGCCCAAGAATGTGCCCGAGAAGGCCTTCTCTGAGCTCGCCGAGCTCTGGGAGGAGATCCGCGGAGCTCACATCATCGAGCGCAACGCCAAGCAGGACTCCGACATCTTCCAGGCGAAGGCGCTGAAGAAGGGTGCGATCTCGAAGGATGAGATCAAGGAAGAGGACATCTTCAACACCCGAGGCGTCCGCTCGCAGGCTAAGCTCGGCATCGACCGCGGAGCTTTCAATCCTGTCTTCGCTGAAGACGACTCGATGAGCCCCTACAACCGTGAGCTCCTCGAGTCGGAGCTCTCGGCCTGGGCTGACATCGACCCGATGAAGGCCAGGGAGCTCTTCGTCACGGCCACGCTGCCCTCCGACTCGACCTTGAGCTTCGATGAGCGCTGCGTTGAGATCTTCCAGACCACTGGCAAGACCTGGAAGAAGAATCGAGTCTTCATCGACCTGGAGACCACAGCTCTGGACCCCTATCTCGGCGAGATCATCGAGATCGGCATCGTCGTGGTCGATCCGAAGGGTAACATCGTCAAGAAGTTCGACGAGCGCTTCGATCTGGAGCGAGCAGACGCCCGAGACATCCTGGGTGTCGGCGCTACTCACATCCACCACATCGCTCCAGAAGATGTGGTCGGTAAGCGCAAGTTCTCTGATCCCGATGTGCAGAAGGAGCTCGGTGAGATCCTCAACAGCCCGGATGTGGTGATCGTTCCTCATCACGCTGCATTCGAGCACTCCCACCTCTCCCAGCACCTGGACGACTACCACGCAGCCCATGTGAAGGAGTCGGGCGAGAGCCTGAGCCGCCGGACGAAGACCTTCCAGAACGGCGTACCCAGGACGGCAACCTCTGACACTCGAGTGATCTGCACCTATCTTCTTCGGTCTTCCCGGAACACCCTCGAGGAGTTCGCAACCACCAACGGGATCTCTCAGGAAGAGTACACTGAGACAGCTCACGGTGCCTTCGCAGATGCCGACATGACCTTCCGGGCTCTATGGCGCTACCGGAAGCGCATGCAGGAGCTCCCCCGGGGTGAGCGACTCAAGAGCCCCAAGTACAAGGAGCCAAGCTCTAGGCCCCGGAGCTGACGGGTAGCCTACTCCAGGATTGATAGTGAGCTACGGCGGAAAGCCCGCCCCACCCCGATGGCTACCACCTTCGGTTGGGGAATAGCGCACTACCACGAGAGGGATGTTCTGGAGGGACTCCGCTTATTCGGTTAGCTGGCTAGACTACGGCCTCGGGATTCGTCTCTGGGGCCGTAGTTGCTTCGTACAGGAGGATGGTGTACTATCGGAACCATGACGAAGCAGATCCAGCACAACGCAGAGGCCCTGGGCACCTGCTCTCGGTGCAAGCGAGAGCGTCGGATGCGATTCCTCCTCGAGCGCAAGAATTACTCCGGCAAGATCGTCCTGCGATGCCGGAAGCGATCCGTGTGCCACTCCATCGCCAAGCGCATCAACCCCGACTACCGTCGAGCTGTACAGGCCCACGGTAAGCGAGCACCGCGAGGCTGAACAGTCCAAAGGGGAGCCTTTTGGTAGCGTAGATCAAAACAGGTCACGCTATCGAAAGGCTCCTCTTCTCATGGGATCACCCCTCAGGCTCTCCGCCGTAGAGCTAACCACCAAGTACGATCTCGAGCCAAGGATCGTCGAGGAGGCCCATGAGCGCATCGATACCAGGGAGTCCTGGCTCGTAGGATTCTCCGGGAAGATCGGAGCCGGCAAGGACACGGTGGCACCACTGGCCTTTGAGCATCTTCAGTCAGACGCCCATCTCGTCAGGACAGACTCCTTCGGCCTCAACCTCAAGGAAGAGTTCAGCGATCTCATCGCCCTGATTCGCGGAGCGCAGGGTGAGCATGCAGCTGGACTTAGCATCGCTGACCACTTCGGAGTACCCCGGGATCAGTCGCTGGAGCTCGCGGCGAGAATCTGGACAGAGGTAGAAAGCGGAGTGCTGACCAATGGATTCGTGAAGACTCCAGCCAGCCGCATCGGTCTCCAGTACTGGGCAACCGAGATTCGAAGGACTCAAGATCCCCTCCACTGGGTGAAGCCTGTCATCGCTAGAGCTGTGGACGCCGCAGCTCGCGGGGTATCCACGCAGCTAACCGATGTCCGATTCCTCACCGAAGCCTGGGGCATCCTTGACGCTGGTGGCTTTGCTGTTCGGCTCGATGTGAGACCCGAAGAGCAGAGCCGAAGGATCTGGGAGCGCGACGGAATTGAGATCAGCGAAGCGGCCAGAACCCACAGCTCTGAGATTGAGCTGGATGATTTCGCACACTTCACGGCCAGGGTCCAAACTGAGGACCACGACTCAGTAGAGTCGGTCTCCAGGGCTGCGGCTAGAATGGTTACAGAGGCAGCCTCAACTCTCTTCTAGGCCGGGTAGATCGCCTAGAGATCAACATTAGTTGACTTCAGCTGGTTTCGATTGTAGAGTCGAACCATGGAACTCTCAGTCGACCTCAGGCAGTTCGTAGCCGAGGACACCATCTTCGTTACCCCGACGGGCTCAAGGCTCTATGGGCTGGAGAACGCAGAGAGTGACTACGACTTCACAGTGCTCAGCGCCGGCGGCCGGATCAGCACTGTGAACCACAGCGAAAAAATCGACATCCGTCGGGTGGACTTCCAGACCTACGCGAAGGGGCTTCGAGACAAGCCAGGCGGTGTTTTCCTGGAGTCGCTTTACTCCCAGAAGAAGATCCTCGGGCCAATGGCTCCCGCCTATCTTCCCTACCTGAACAACTTCGTACCCAGGGCAACGGGGCTTCAGGCCAACATGCTCAAGATGGCTGTCGCAGCAGTTCGCAAGGAGCCCTACAAGCGAGTGCGGCTAGCACTGGTGCTGGCATCCCGGTGGAACCAGTGGTACTGGGAGGGCAGGGGCCGCTACAATCCTACGCTCAGCTCAAGCGAGCGAGAATCCATCGAGGTATTGGCAGACCAGCTCTTCGAGCTATCGCCAGATCAAAGAGAAGCTGCTCTCAGAGAAGGGCTCTTCAACCTGGATGAGACAGAGGCCAGGGAGCTCTACAGGTTCGAGGCTGTCTAGCCCAGCTCGATATAGAAGCAGTTCAACTCTCAAACGATCCCCTAAGGTGGCAAATTGAAGCTCATCAGCTACAATCTCGAGAAGCACAGGGCGGTCGAGGAGCTCTCGGGGCTCGTTCGCCGCCACGAGGCATCCGTACTCTGCATCCAGGAGGCTCGCGTTCCAGAGCTCCCTGAGAAGATCGGAGTTCTCAGCCTCGTGGCGTCGACTCCGCGCAATCGGCTGGGCCTTGCTATCTATGCGGATACGGTTCGCTATGAGCCCGGAGATAGCTTCATGAGGAGCTTCGACAAGACGCTTCACGACATCATTGCGGCTCCCGCAGAACACCGGCTTTTGGGCTCTGTGCTCAAAGATAGAATTACCGGAGATCAGTTCGTGGTCGCATCGTTCCACGCGTCACCTCTCACCGCATCCAACAACCACAGAAAGCGCCAGATCGTCCAGAGCCTTTCGACCATCGAGTCTGTGGCCCCAGGCCTTCCGTTCATCATGGCTGGGGATTACAACTACCCGCTTTTCAGACAGGGGCTCAGCAGGTCGCTCACAGCTGCTGGCTACGACCTGACCTTCAGCGATCTGAGTACCTACAAGAGGTCGATCTTCGGTGGTCACTTTGACTTCATCACCTCTCGAGGTCACTCGATCGAGTCGGTGCTTACTCTGCCCCAGGGATCATCTGATCACAAGCCCATCCTCGTCCGGGCTGACCGCAAGGACGGCTTTCCCGGAGGCTCGTTAGAAACGGTGGAGATCGCAGCACCCTAGCCCAGGGATCTGCAGTTTTCGCCGCCTCACAAGGAGAGTCACAATGGCCTACGGAGACATTCATACGAAGACCGGAACCGTCTGTAAGGCATCTAGCGATGAAACATGCCCCTACAGCGGCGAAAGCGAAATGGCTCATGTGGCCGACCTCGGTCAATTTGCCGACTACCACGGCGTGGATTCAAAAGAGCTAATCTCGAAGGTGGTCAACGACCACATGAATCCAAAGGATGCAGCGGATCTTCTCAGGGAAGGTGTCAGTGATGCTCCTCCCGCCGTAACTCGGAGTACCTACCGGAAGGCCGAGAAGGTGCTTGAGACCGATCAGGAGCGCTATGAGCGCGAACTCGCAGCCTACAAGGTCGCACAGAAGAGATACGAGGATCAGGAGCTCGCTCGATACAGCTTCGAAGTGGCCAATCGACAGCCCTTCGCTCCGGCACCAGTTGCTCCGCCGTTCCGAACTGTATACCCGAGGAGCTTCCAGGGCTATGATCAGATGCCCATGGATTTCCTTCCCGAGAGCCTTCCCCCTGAGATCCCTCGGAGCGGAGAGGCCGAGGGACTCTGGGACGAGTATCTTCGGAAGCGTAAGCAGTCGGGAGACCTCAGCAAGAAGCCGATCTACTACCTCTGAGCCCTACCCGTTGGCCAGGGAGCAATGTTTCATCCCGGTAAAAACTCGAGCACCATTCGCCATGGCTGAGCTGGAGTGATACTATGGACGATGAGCAGCAAGCCAGTGACAGTAGCCAAAGCCGAAGGGGCAGATAGATGAGCATCATCCGAAGCTACAACACCATGGAACTCAACGAGCTCCATGCGCTCCGTGCCCAGAAGGAAGAGGAGATCCGAAGCTCCCAGAAGGAGATTCGGAAGCTGCGCAAGAAGTTCAAGTCAGGTTCCTACGACCGACAGGTGATCTGCGAGTACATCATCGTAGCTCAGGATGCGATCAAGATGTTGACCGGATCCATCGAAGGAATCAACCGGCACCTCGAGGAGAGAGTCGCAACAGCAGCTTAGGCTGAACAAGCGAAGCTCGCCGAAAGCCAAACAAGGAAACAGCATCATGGAGACACTCCATCACCCAGTCCTGGACAGCGTAGACATCTGCCTCGAGATCATCGACGGAAAAGCGCTCTGCAGGGAATGCATCATCGATCCCGACGGCTCGACTCCAGAGCTCGACTTCAAGAGCTTCAGCTCAGCAGATCCCACCGAATTCTCGGCTCACCTCCTGAAGCACATCGCCGTGCGCCATGAGATCCCGGCCGAGAAGCTCACAGTGGAGTACTGGGCGGCGCTCCTTCCGGCCGCTCAGCGGCAGTAGCTGGCGACCTAAGCAAGAGAGGGCGAGTCTTCCCACGACGACTCGCCCTCTCTTGCTGTGTGCTTTAGGCTGGCGTCTAGTAACTGATCCTTCCTTCCAGGCTCCATTAGAATAGCTCCCAGTAGATCACTCACTCAAGATCGGGAGAATCGCTTTGGCCTACCATCTCACGCCCGCGGGACCTAAGCCCTGCACGGCAGATCCGAGCAACCCTCGCTCCCGAGGTTGCAGCTACGGTAGCACAGATCACTACGACAGCCTCACCGAGGCAACCGGAGCTTACGAGGCGCAGCTCGAAGCCGAGGCAGGAGACCACCTAGCAGGTGTGAGCACCGCTGCAGGCAGGACACCTGGAGAGCTCAGCGCCGAGCGCTCCTGGGCCTACGCCCACTGGTCGGTGGCCAACGGCCATCTCCACAACTCCTCGGCCATCGGCAGCCCACAGGAGCTCTACTACTACTCATCAGCCCAGGGTCAACTCGAACTCGAGCGCCGTCGCTCGCGCTATGGGAGAGGGGAGAATCCCTACGAAAGAGTCGCCGAGGAGCTCAAGAACTACGAACCATCGAGCTTCGACATCTCAATGGACAGGAGACAGCTCTCAGAGCAGATCAGAACTGCCGAAAGTAGCCTTCCACGGGACAGTTCCTTCCTCGATGCGAAGGATCCCCGAGAGCGCCGAGGCAGCGAGCTCCGCCACTACCTCGTGGACCAGTCCTACAGATGGATGAGCCGGCTCTCTCCAGAGCAGCAAGAAGCTGTGAGCAACCTGACCTCAGATGGATTCCTCCTACTCAAGCACGCGCTCGGGAGAAGTGGCAAAGACGAGCGCTATCCCTCTGGGCTCGTCGATGAGGACGCGATCTACGATGCACACGGTGCGGACTATGATGGCGCAGAGGCAGAGATTCGCGAGACCAAAAATCGCATAGCTTCCCGGGCTCTGAGCACGGTTCGCAGCGCCTTTGAGCACGCGCCAGAGCTCGACAAGCCGACCGTGATCGCTCGGGGAACATCCACCGGAGAACTCCACGATCTCCTCGGGCTAGCCGAGAACCCCGAAGGCCAGAAGGAACTCCTCGATTCCATCGAGCGAGGCGACTGGAACGGGAAGTCAGTAGCAGACTCAGCATCTATCCGACAGCTGCCAGAATCAGCGAGCCTCCACGGCAATGTTGCCCGGGGCTTCGCTAAGCACAGCTGGGAGGACGAGAACACCGACGACCGGAGAGTACTCCTCGCTGTCCATGCGAAGACCATGGCCTCTCCAGCAAATGTGAGCGCCTGGGGAACTGCAGAGCTCGAAGTCTACACCAACCCCACAAGCGACTACAGGATCATCGGTGGGCGCCGGGTAGAGGGCTCTCGGAGCGACAACGGGTTCTTCATCCTAGAGATCGAAGAGCTCTAGAGCTGATAGTTGCAATCCATCGCTCCTGAAGGCACTAGCAGGTTAGATCAGTGTTTTCAGTGTCCCCCAAAGACCGGCTCACTTTCAGTCGATCTCAGCCGTATCCATCGGTACGATGGAGCCAATAGACCTACTGAGGAGAACCACAGCAATGACAGATAGACTCAACCTCGATTGGGAGTCCGTAGAGCTCGAAAGGGCCATCGACTGGAACGAGGTTTCAGACGATGACAAGAAGATCTGGGACCGACTCAACTCGAACTTCTGGCTTCCCGAGAAGTTCGCCATCTCCAATGACATCCCTTCCTGGAACACGCTCACAGCCGAAGAGAAGTCAGCTACTGCTCGAGTCTTCGCTGGCCTCACGCTCCTCGACACCATCCAGGGCAAGGTCGGCGCCCTGTCGCTGATTCCCGATGCTCGCACTCCCCACGAGGAGTCGATCTTCCTCCAGATTGCCTTCATGGAGGCCGTCCACGCCAAGTCGTACTCCACCATCTTCAGCAGCCTGCTGACCTCTGAGGAGATCGATGACATCTTCCGCTGGACCCGGGAAGAGGAGCACCTCAAGAAGAAGGCTGCCATCGTCCTTCACTACTACCGCGGCGATGACCCCCTGAAGCGGAAGATCACCAGCACTCTGCTGGAATCCTTCCTCTTCTACAGTGGCTTCTTCATGCCTCTCTGGTGGGCCAGCAAGAGCAAGCTCCCCAACACCGCAGACCTCGTCAAACTCATCATCCGCGATGAGGCGCTCCACGGCTACTACATCGGCTCTAAGTTCCAGGAGTCCTTCAAGGAGCAGACTCCTGCCCGTCAGGCAGAGCTCAAGCAGTTCGCTGATGACCTCCTCCACGATCTCTATGAGAACGAAGAGCGCTACACGGAGAGCATCTATGACGAGCTCCACCTCAGTGAGCATGTGAAGACCTTCCTTCGCTACAATGCCAACAAGGCCTTCCAGAACCTGGGCTTCGAGGCTCCCTTCACCAAGGATGAGACTCGAGTGGTTCCCGCAGTGCTTTCCGCGCTCAACCCCGAGTCTGATGAGAACCACGACTTCTTCTCCGGTGGAGGGTCATCCTACAAGATGGGCGTCTCCAAGGTCGAAGAGGCCGGAGACGCCGACTGGGACTTCTAAGCCCGTAGTTCCCCAAGAGGGCGGACGCACTGATCATCGGTGCGCCCGCCCTCTTGCTGTTGGGCTTCTTCAGTTGACTCCAGCACTGGCTCCATATAGGATGCTCCCATGGCACAGCGCTTCGAGCTCCGAAAGGGGTTCCTCAAGTTTCAGCGGCTCGGCCCCGTGAAGTTCGGAGAGCAGAGCCGCTGGACAGTGCGCGCGCCGAGATCCGAAGGCATGTGGGCATTCCCCTACCCACACTTCGACCCATTCTTCGCCTATCACCGCTACCGGGATCTCATGCCAAAGGATCTCCAGGCAGACTATCCGAAGACCACCAAATGGTGGAGGCGCCACCCTGAGCCCGGTGAGCCGCCCTACGAGGGTAGCTACAAGATTCCCAGTGAGACCGATGAGTCCGGACGGGGCAAGGGGAGCTACCCTGTGAGCTCCATGGATGAGATCCGCTGGGTCGAGGATGAGGATTCCTATGGAGGCCGCTATCCGAAGAACGGCTTCGTGATCCCCGAGCGCTACGAGGCTCAGGAGCGCTGGGTGAAAACCGTGGGCATGAAGATCCTACCCCTCCGGGAGTTCTGGTATCGGGGTGAGCTCTACAGCCACTTCCTCCCCAACGGGTATGTGGGTATGGTCCCCATGAACGCAGGCACCGAAGGCGTGGACTGGAATGTGATCCACACTGATGAGCTCGCTCGGCTCATGAAGAAGAACAATGTGATTGGAGCAGACGGCCACGGTCCGGACGGAAAGCCTGCAACCTACAACTTCTCTAAGGACCACCTCGAAGTGTTCATCTCTCGGGGCATGGGTGAGCTCAGGGATCGAATCTAACGCTCAATAGGGCGAACTAAAGCTGAAATGAAACGGGCTGATCCTGAGAAGGAATTCCACTCAACGGGGAGTCAGTCGCCGTCGATGTCTGCCTTCAGGCGCCTGAAGAGTTCGATGAAAACCGTCACATCGATGGTGTAGGGAGCGGGGAGATCCTGGTAGGTGGTGTAGGCACCCACGGGGAGAGGCTCCGGGCTGAGAAGGCCCGAAGAGCGATCCTTGCTATTGAGATAGAGGCCTACGACTCTACGGGCGTGGCCATAGAGCGGGATGAGCTGATCCTGCGGGAAATTGAGCTCTTCTGAGGCGTGACGGAAGAGTCGCTGAACAAGGATTTCCCGGAGGCGCTCATCGGCCGTAGTGTAGAGGTTGGGGTCGAAATCCTCTTTGCCGTGGCTCCAATAGACCACTTCGAAAGGCTCGTCGGTACGACCGAGCTCCCAGCTGGGAAGATCCCCGAAGGTACCCTGGAAGTTCTCCAGGGACTCCCATTCCTTTCCTCGAGCCTTCCACTGCTTCCGGGTGAACTCAGCAGGTTCCTCAGTCTGATCCTGGTAGTGGTAGTCTTCGAAGAGACCTAGCTCCCTGATAGCCTCGTCGTAGTCGGGCTCCCGGTAGTAGGGGTAGGCAAGGAGATTCCCTTCGGAGGATCGACCGAAAACCATGGAGAAGCGGAGAGGATCATTGAGCGTGTGGTGGGAGCCGTAGTCCCGCTGACGCTTCTTCCAGTCTGCCTCCAGATCGGACAGAATGGACCTCTGGGGTGTGGCAGAATCGGGCGCATCGTGGCCGTCAACGAAGCGGAAGATCTCGTCGGCGACGAGCTTTCGAGAGGCCTCCTCGAAGACCGGTCGAACAGCGGCGGCGATCTTCGGAGTGAGCTCAAAGATGTCTGTCTTTGGGTCGATGAGCCGGAGGCCACCGTAGAGCTTTACTGACATGGAACGCCTTCCGAAAAAACGAGCCTGGTTCTGGTGTGCTGGTAGCTAGAGTACCATCGCATGACACGAGGTAGATCATTTGCAGCTAGGAAGGGGAGATCTGCTGATAGGTATGGCGGTGAGATCTTTGAGATTCGGGAAGATGCCACCACTGAGGGGTACGCTCAATCCACCGTCAAAAGCGCTATAGTCGTATGGCTACGCACTTCAGATGATGTTTCGGTACCATGACACTACAGGAATAGAACCAGACCAGGAGAACTGATGGCGGAAGCTAAGGGTGCAGCGTACAGCGCCAATGACATGGACGAGGTGGACGACAAGGCCCACTACAGGATGCGTCCTAACCTTGTCTGGGGTGGCGAGCTCGGAAGCCCCGAGAGGCCATTTTCCACCATGCAGCGCACAGCGCTGAGAGAGATCTACGAGAACTCCGTGGACGAAGCCCTTCAGGGCCACGCCGACAAGATCTCAGTGCACCTCTTCGAGGATCACTCCTTCGAGGTCATCGACAACGGCCGCGGTCTTCCCACGGACATCAACAAGAAGACCGGCAAGTCCGGTATCTACCAGGCGCTCGGCACGCTGCGATCTGGTCGAAACTTTGACTCAAGCGATGGTAAGAAGTCCACGGGAACCAACGGACTTGGCGCATCTGCTGTCACGATCTTCTCGAAGCGCTTCGATGTGACGGTCTACCGGGGCGGAAAGCAGTACGAGCTCTCCTTCAGGGCTGGCGAGGCCGGTACCTTCGACGGTGAGGGCCCAGATGCTGACTTCACTCCCATCACCGATGTGTCCTACATGAAGATCTCGAAGGATGCTCGCGCCAAGGCGGACCGAGAAGGCTGGGAAACCGGTACGAAGATCAGGGTCTGGTTCGATCCAGATGCCTTCCCCACCAACTACCACTACGACGACAATGAGATCGTAGAGCGGCTCAAGGGCACCGCGTTCCTCGTAGACAATCTCAAGATCTTCGTCACCAACGAGCTCAACAAGATCGTAGACGAACAGACCGGTGAGGTCACCATCCAGGAAGAGGTCTTCGACTTCCCCAATGGATTCGGTGACATGGTTAAGGCCTTCCAGCCTGACCAGCCCATCGTCTCCGAGCCCGTCGTCCTCAACGGCACGGCGAAGCTCGTCACTAGAACCCCCGTGAAGCAGGCTGACGGCAACTTCAAGAACATGGATGTGGAGAAGGAGGTTCCCTACACGGTAGCCTTCTCATACGGTGGAGGCTACGACAACTCGCTCCACACCTTCGTCAACACGGTGAACACTCGAGCCCACGGATCTCACCTGACCGGTGTTCAGAACGCCATGGTGAGTGCTTTCAATGAGCGCTTCGACTCGATGCGCGGACTCCTGGCCAAGAGCGACAGCCTCCCAAAGATCGATGACTACCTCGAGGGTCTGACCCTGGTGGTATCCATCTACCTCTCTTCAGCACCGTTCACTTCGCAGTCGAAGGAGGCCATCTCCAGCAGGCCCGTGCAGAAGTCCATCCAGGATGCTGTTGTCGAGGACTTCAAGAACTGGATCAAGGCTCCTGCCAACCAGACTGATCTGAAGGCCATTGCCGCCAAGGTCACAACCGCTGCCAAGAACCGTCAGCAGGTTCAGAACCAGCGGGATCTCCAGAGGCAGAAGAATGAGCTCAAGCAGAGCAGCCTCCCGGACTCGCTCATCGACTGCGAGCTTTCGGGAACGGACGCTGCTGAACTCTACATCTGTGAGGGTGACTCGGCTAAGACCTCTCTGAAGGCAGCTAGGGACGGTCGCATCAACGCGCTCCTCGGAGTTCGAGGTAAGATCATCAACGCCTACGGCAGCAAGAACAAGATGTCGGATGTGCTCAAGTCGAAGCCCGTCCAGGAGATCATCAAGGCCCTGGGTGCCGGTGCAGGTAGCGACTTCGACATCAATCAAGTTCGCTACGGCAAGGTGTTCTTCGCCGTTGACGCCGATGTGGACGGCAACGCGATTGCTGTCGGCCTCTACGCTCTCTTCTGGGTACTCTTCCGGCCTATGGTGGAGGCCGGTCGGCTCTACAAGATCGAGCCACCCCTGTTCGCAATCCTGACCGACCAGGGCAAGAAGTCCACAAAGCACTATGCTCGAAACGATGCAGAGCGCGATGTGCTCATGGCCAAGCTGACGAAGCAGGGTATCAAGTACCGGGTGTCCCGGCTCAAGGGTCTCGGTGAGATGGAGGATGACGACCTCGAAGAGACCGCCATCAACCCTCAGACTCGGATCATCACGCAGGTCACCACCAAGGATCTCGAGGCTGCACGCCTTGCCCTGGACATCGCAATCGGTGATGATGTATCCATCCGCAAGGCATGGATCGAGTCCTCCGAGGTAGACGAGGAAGAGCTTCTCTCCTAGAGACTGAAAGTGCTACCGGCTGGGCCGGAGTCGCGGGCAACCGTTTGACTCCGGCCCAGCTGTCGCATAGGATCGAAGCAAAGTACCAACCTTTAGCCCTCTAATTTTTGCGGGTAATCCTCGGGGAACCTGCGAACAGTTCTGCCGAAGTCAGTTTTTCGGCACGATAGCCTCAACAGTAGAAAGGGGTATCCCATGTACCTAGGTAGCAAGATCAAGAGCTTTCACGCTGAAGATAGCGGCATCGTAGCTGCTGGAGCTCGAAGGACTCAGCCGGTGGAAGAGATCGTAGCTAAGGTGGTTCCCAGGGTTGCGGCAACTCATGTTCCCGTAGCCGTCAAGGCTGCTGAGAGCGTCACAGTCGAGGAACGAGAACGGCTGTGGGGACTCGTCGGGCTTCTTCGGAGGATCAACAGCCGCCTGCGCCGGGATAACAAGCGGCTCACCAAGGAGAACGAGGCCCTTCGGGACAGCGCTCCCGTGACAGTGAACTCGATCCTTTCTGCTCGACAGGATGAGCTCACTCACTGAGTTCGTCTAGGGCCCTGGGCTTTTCCTCCACTGGATGGTCGCCCGGGGCCCTCTTCTCATTCCACGCAAGCGATAGTTCCCACAGCACAGCGGAATCAGACTGATCCCGAGAAATTGGAGGCACCCATGTCCACAGATCTTCAGCCAGATCAGAAGAACGAGGTGAAGGAGGGACTACCGAGGCTTCTCAGCTTCTCCATCTGGGCACTGGTGGCCATCACGCTGATCACCATCGTCGCGCTCTTCCTCGACTCCATCGAGAATCGGGGCGCTCGAATCACCATGACATTCGTGGTCTTCGCTATCTTCGTAGGAGTAACTGCCTTCGATACCCTGAGAGGTTCGAAGCGATCCTGGTACGCTCCAGCTGCGCTCTTGGCAAACGGAGTCTTCCTCGGAGCTTCGATTCTCACCATCTGGCTAACTCAGTCGCCCTACTGGGGATTTACCTTCGTAACCCTCTTCCACATCGTGGTCTATCTCGGCATCCTACGGCTTGGCATCCTCTTCGGCATGCTCGCTATGAACGCCATCGACCGGGAAGCTGAAGGCCACAGGGAGGTTCAGGCCTACGAGCGTAAGGCTTCCCTCTGGGCCGCCTGGCTCGGAGGGGCGGCTGCCGCACTCTTCGTGATCTACATTGCTGCCAATCAGGTACTCAGCGGCCGGGAGATCAACTTCGGGCTCTACACCTTCTGGGAGTTCTACATCAGACTGAGCACAGCTGTGCTGATCCTCGCCGGCCTGGGCCTGTCGATTTCCTTCCTCCTTCGCTGGTTCTTCAGCGCTGACGAGAGGGCCGCCCGCCGGGCAGAGCTCGCAGGTCAGGCTCACATTCAGAATGAGTGGGCTTGGCAGTACGACCACGGGCTGGCACCAGCTGCGCAGCCGCAGAAGGATTGGACAGGAGCCCAGAGCTCCCGGGGACTCACCCCTGGAATCGCAAGCACCGGCAAGACCGTCTACCCGATGGAGCCGTCGCAGCCCTTGCTCCCCTGGCCTACCTTCGAAGACGGCCGACCTTTTCCGGTAGGCAGGGACGGTCAGCCTGACTTCGAGGCAGCCAATCGAGAGATTGCCTCGAACCGAATCCAGGATCAGCCCGAGGTACGAACTGAAAGCACCCCGCCTCAGGCTCCAGTAGCCCCATCGGCGCCGAAGGATCAGCCAGTGGCTTCTCAGAACGACTGGTCAGCACCCGCTCCGAGGAACTCCGATGGCTGGCAGCAGCCGCAGGCCCCTCAGGGCTGGGCCGAAGACGGAGAACACCCCAGACAGTAGTTAGCTCCTAGGCTCATAGAGAAGGACCCCAGCTGCGCTCTCCGCGTGCCTGGGGTCCTTTTCTATGTTGGATCGATTCGCCATCATCCGAGCTACTAGCGTCGCTTAGGATCGAGGCTGCTGCCGCTGAGAGGGTACTCAGCTCTCTTCCATGTAGAGAGTCCACTCATCTGGAAGCCAGCGAACCTCCTTCAGGGGGAGGCCAAGATAGAGACCGATGAACTGCGATCCGCGGATCTCAGCTATCGAGCCGTAGGGCTTGAAGAGAACCCGATCGAGCCAGCGGAGGTTACTACCGTCCTCGGCTCGAAGCATCCTACCAGGTTCAGTATTGAGATTAGATCCACTGTGGATCTGCCCAAAGGGGCATGGAGCTTCGGCGGTGATCCAAGACGGATAGGTCTCCCGGAGTGGATCAGCCCAGATGGGGTTAGCAGAGAAGTTCGGTGCCTGACCGAGCTTGAAGCAACCGCCCTGGTAGACAGTGTTCCTATAGCGGTCGTCGAGTGCATCGGCCGTCTCAGTGGCTGTAGCTGGTGATCCTAGTTCCCGCCAAAGGCCGTGGGTCAGGCCCCCGTGGCTCACGAGTCTTCCCTTGTCTACGGCGGCGACCTGCATCCGAGGCTGAGGGTTATCCCCGGTGCGGAACCAACCCTCCCTGAGAAGCCGATCGGTAGGAGCGCTTGTAAATGTGCCGGGGGCATTGAGAGCAAGCATCTCGTTGGGGCCGACGATCTGGAGCCAGTCTTCCTGAGTGTAGCGATAGGCGTTGACCAGTCGCATGAGCTGAAGGTTGGGACCGGCGCTGTCGCTATCACTGCGCACGGTGTAGTGGCTGAGTAGATTGCCGAGCTGGACGATGCGATCAGCGGTCTGAGCTTCCTGCGCGACCACATTCTTCCAGAGTTCAGGGTTGCCGAGGAGCTCGGCGATGAAGAGAGTTCTCAAGTTACCGGTTCCTTCGGCTGTCCGACTGTGCTATCAGCTTATGATGCCGAAGTTCCTGGCTGATAGGGTCTCTGCGGAGCTCCGGAAGTAGCGACTATTTAGACCGTTGAGCTAAGAGCTTCAGATCGATTCCCCTAGTTCTCCCGGAGTTGCCCCGAAAGCGTTCAGATCAAGAAACACACACGGCATAGATCATAGCACTTGTTCAGCACAGCGGGGGAGCAAGATTCTAGAGATAGCTTACTCATAGCTATCTATCTACACAATGCTAGTCGGGAAGGAAAGGAGGCGACATGACGGGGATCGGGTGTCGACCTAGGGCCATCTCGAAGGTCACCTACGCCTCGCTAAGCGCCGGATCCATCGAGTCCGTGTCGATGTTCGTATCTTCCATTCCATCGCCTGAGAGCGCAACCTACAACTATCTTGCTGGAGAGGACCCGATCGTCTTTGAGGCTACCGTCGGTACACTACTAACTCGTAGGTACAGGACAGGGAGAGGTGAACATGCCGAGAGCTAAGGAACGGAGGATCATCCTCCCAGACGCGCTCCCTCTCCCAGGTAAGAAGCCGGGTCCATCCGAGCGCCAGAGTGACTCCTACCTTGCTCTTTCGGCTGCTCTTCGCTCCAAGGAACTCCTCTCCCAGTGGCTTCCTGCCGGTGATGGGGAAGAGAGCTCCGAACTTCAGCTCAGAGAGGCCCTCACTAGAACGCTCTTCGAACACGGGAGCTTCGGCTACATCAGGGAGAGCTCAAAGCTTCCCCACAGCCATCCTCGAGATGGATCCAAGATCCACTACTCTATGCGTTCTCAGTCTGGATCGGCTGAGTTTCTACGGCCCAATGGGACTGAGTGGCTCGGATCGGCAACCGCTCCAGCTGCAGGCAACTGGTCTGTGATTCCAGCCCCGGGAAGCCGGCTCCTGATCTTCGATCTCGATGTGGCCAAGAGTGTGATCCTCGATGATGGCTCCAGTAGGCCCACGGACATCGATGAGCGCTACCTCGAAGCCCGGAGAAGCCTAGGTCACCTAGAGGATCTTCTCGGGCTCAAGCTCCATGGAACCTACGCTCAGCTCTCTCCCTCTGGCGGCATCCACATCTTCGTGCTCCTCCCGGAAGGCACTGACCCCGGAGAGCTCCCCTCTGCTAAGATTTCTGATGGGATGCGCTCAGTAGCAGGAGTACCTCCTGAAGCCTGGGCAAAGAGCTTCAGGGGAGACATTCGCTCTGGCGCATCCAATGGCTTCATCCTCATGGCTGGATCTCAGATTCGAAGCGAGGATTCGAACTCAAGGAGCTACTACAGGCCCCTCGTCACCGACTCCCGCTGGAGTGACTTCAAGGACTACAGGAGCGGGAGAAAGCTCAGGCTCATCGAGCTCCCCGAGAGCGCTGTGGACCGACTTCGCAGGGCCCGCCGGATGGACCTCGACGCGAGAACACCTAGGAACTCGTCGACCCGGGAAAGGGCAGCAGCCAAGGAGCTCATCCTCACTCCTAGGAGCACTCGAGAGCTCCAGAGCAGCAACTATAGAAAGCTCGTGGAAAGGCTTGCGGCAGATGCTCCCAGGAGCTTCCACGCTGCTCGGGCTCACATCTATCGGGCATTGAGTTGCTGTGCAACCCCAGAGGCCATCGCTGAGCTCTGTCGGGATGCTGGCTACGGTAGAGACACTCACCGGGGCCGGGAACTCTCAGATGGCGAGCTCCTCGCTGACATGGAATCGATGGACCGTAGAGGCTTCACAGCTGAGCGCTGCGGCTCCCACTGTGGAGCGCTCTGGGGCGAATCGACTGGTTCAGATGACCACCGGGCTGAGCTCGAGGCACTGGTGGATTCGATCCGCGCCGAGAGGCTCGCACCGGGCGTGGAGCTCGACGCTGCTGGCTATCAGCGCATGGAGGAAAGCTCCCTGCTCGAAGCCCGATCGACTCTGAGGATCCGTTCTCAGCGAGACAGTAGCTACGGAGTCTATGGAAAGCGCAAGCCCCTGGGTTTGAGCTACGGCGAGATCGTCCGGGAGCTCCTTGGAGATCGTAGCTACAGCGCAAGGAGCCGCGGCGAAGTCGTTCGCGTTGCTGCCTACAGGCTTCGGGCACTCGAGCTCATGGTCGGCTACTTCGGCCCGCTCTTCGGTGCCGGCGCTAGCGCCGCAATCGCGCCCGCAGAAGAGCTCATGGGCCTCTTCGGCTGGAGCCGATCACAGCTTCGGGAAGCCCTGCGATTCCTCCGTTCCTCCGGCGTGATCTCCCTGGAACACCGTCAGGTCACAGGCCGGGCTGCGACCTACGCACCTGGATTCGCCCGGTTCTTCGACAGCACACTGGGCTCGAAGATGAGGGCAGCCTGGGGACGGTCTAAAGTCGAGAACAGCGCTGGTCAGAAGGCCTTCCTGGGTGGAGTTTTCGACTACTCCAGGGGCAAGATCGTCCGCCCTGATGGGAGTAGCTTCAGCGACTTCTACCTGCAGGAAGTTGCGGGAAGCTTCACGGGGCTCCTCTGGGAGCTCGACCTGGATCTACCTCGAGCTATCAGCGTCGGTAGCACTGTGGTTAGCCGCTACCTTTCGAAGGCCCTGGAACACTACAAGATGATCTCGGAGTCTGACGGCAAGGCCGCCGCCCGGGAAGAGCTGCGGGAGCTGGCGGCCGAGCTCCACTCCGCTGAGAGTCTCCAGCGCAGTTGGATCAAATTCGACCTCTTCGAAACAAGTCGAACCGCATCTTGTGAGGATAGAGGCGCATCGGATCCCGTAGGCTCGATCCACGGTCGATCGCTCTGGCGCCGCCGGGGAGATCGCTCGCCGCCTGGAAGCAGTAGCCTTCGAGATCCACATCCGTAGCACCAACCGATAAGGAAGACCAATAGATGCTCCCTCAGAACCTAGAGCTGGCAATCGATCCTAGCTTTGAGCTTGCGGATGGAACCCGCTCCGTTCGAACCACCTACAGCCTAGACTCCCAGCAGGAACTTCAGGGCTACTCGGTCACAGTGATCGCCGACTCCATCGTTCCTCTGGCTCCCCTCGACTTCCTCTACGGTGATCGCATCGCCCAGAGGCTCGAGGTGCTCAGCCCCCAGAGGATCACCACGATTGTGGCTCGATTCCCTCGCTGTATCCTTGCTGAGTTCAACACTCACAGGACCAAGTCCCGGAACTCTGCTTCCAGTCGAGCTCGATCCATCAAGGTGGTCATCGCTGATGTGATGGAAGACCCCTATGTGCCGATCTTCACTAAGAACCAGAAGGGCATGGGAGGACCGATCGTTTCTCCCGATGTTCAGGCTGCTGCTCGAGTTCAGTGGCTACGATCCCGGGACTCCGCAGTCGCAGGTGTTCTCTCCATGCTCCTCGGTCAGGACATCTCCGTGGATGATCTCGCCGATGGCAACTGGAAGGTTCTCACCGACGACTACTACCAGCGCGTCTACCTCGACCAGGAAGAGATTCCCGGGGCACTGAACCTCCACAAGCAGAATGTGAACAGGCTCCTTGAGCCCTTCATGTGGCACGAGGCAGTTGTGACCGCAACCGAGTGGACTAACTTCCTCCAGCTCAGAGACCACGATGAGGCTGACCCCGCGATCCACGGCATTGCCAGGCTCGTGGACCTTGCGCTGAAGACTTCGAAGCCCGTCGAGCGCGCTGTTCACGCACCCTTCGCTGGAGAGCTCCTCAAGGAGCTCGGTGAGTTCGCCCACCTCTCCAACGACCTCGCTACGCTTCGCCGGGCAATCGAGGCCGCGAACTACTCTGCGGGTGCTGCTGCTCAGGTTTCCTACCGGCCAGTGGGCGACGGCGGTGCAGGTGCCAACCCCGCAAAGCTCGCTGACAGGCTCCTTGCGATGGCCCACCTTTCACCCTTCGAGCACGCTGCATTCAGCGCTCGCTGGCTGCGCTCGCTCGGCCTCCAGGGTGAGCTTCCTAGCAACCTTTCGAAGGAGTGGATCCAGCACCGGACGCTCCTCTGGTACCTTCAGGATCTCACCGGTAAGGACGGTCTTCCGGCCGTCCTTGACACCCTGAGCTGAGCGGTACTTTGATATGGTCTCCAACGGAAAATCCGATGGAGATTCCGTGAGAGACCGGGCCGGGGAACCATGCACAGGCGGCTTTGGCATCAAGAGAATGAGACCGCTCGTGATGCAGATTCCCCGGCCCAATCTCATCTCTACTTGGAAAATCGGATGGGAGTAGCTCATGGCTAGCCTCGCGAACTTCGCGGATGCCCTAAGGGCTGCGGCAGAAGAGGCTTCGGCCGAGATTCCCTCGGGGAGTAGGCAGAGCTTCGAAGAGCTCTTTTCCCGATCCATCAGTGACGCTATGGATAGAATCAACGGGGGAACAGTCGATAGCTACGACTTCGGCCCCTGGGTGATTTCGAACCTGATCCTTCTCGCTGACATCGAGGGCTACGAGCTCCGAGAGACAGTAGAGTTCCTTCAGGTTCTCCTCGACTGATCCCCTGGCGAAAACTCGCCAAAGTATTTCAGTCAACGGCTGGGGCTCAGGTCACAGCGATTTTAGATAGCCATCCACATCAAAAACTACTTGGGATGAAGGTCATCCCCGCTCCAGAGAAAGGGAAGAGAATGGACGAAATCAAGTTCTCGATCGGCGACCACGACGCGCTGATCTTCACCAAGAACGACTGCGTCAACTGCGACTCCACCAAGTCGCTCATGGATGAGCTCGAGATCAGCTACACCGTAGTCAACATGGACGAGGTACCCGGTGCCAGGGCTGCAGTGAAGGCTGCCGGATTCAGGCAGGCTCCAGTGGTCATCACCCAGTCCAACAAGTGGTCTGGCTTCGAAGCCGCTAAGATCCGCGGACTCAAGCCTCGGGACCTCTCAGCAGACGACGACATCTGGAACTGATCCTCTCGGTTCGCTCTCTTCCAGGAGGGGCATCGCAGCTAATATGCTGCGATGCCCCTTCGTCGTTTAGAGACAGTTCCAACATTTCTTCCCGAATTCTACAGGAGACACAATGGCTAGGTACCACATCGCAGAAGATGGCACTCCAGGCGTCTGCAAGGCTAAGTCTGTCGAGAGCTGTCCTAAGACACAGGCAGGGGATGGATTCCACGGCACCCTCGAGGAAGCTCAGGTCGAATCGGAAAGGCGCTTCGCCAAGGAGTTCGGAGATATCCCCACCAACAGCAAGGGCAACGCTCCAGCAACCCGGGAAGCTGCTCTAGCTGCTAGAAAGAAGGAAGTTCAGGACTCCCTGAATCGCTTCCAGGATCCCTCTACGAGCGAGGCTGAGCGCAAGGGCATCGAGGAGTGGTGGAGGAAGCAGAAGATCGATTCCCCCTACTCGGCAATGAGCAGATTCCAGGCCCTGGAGTTCCAGGAGGGCCGCAAGGATCGTCCTCGAGTCGACAAGGCTAGCTCCAGTCAGATCTTCGGCGCTCTCTCCCACGCTTCACCCTACAGCCAGGAGAACAAGACCATGGGTCAGCGCATCGCTGATGGCGCCGAGAAGAAGATCGAGAGCACTGACCTCGACAACTCTCATGCTGAGCTCGCCATGAACCTGCAGACATTTGCTTCGGAGGCTGACAGGGACTACATCGTCAACGATGTCTCCGAGCGTGACCTCCACCTCTTCGAGGGACAGCGGAAGGGCTTCGGCAAGGGCGACTTCGCAGGGCTTGTGAAGGTTCACAAGTCCATGGTGGAGCGCTACGGCCAGGGCTCTCCTCACACCAACATCACCAACCAGCTGCCCGAAGATGTTCGTAACCAGTACCGGGAAGACGGAAATCGAGATGGCATCGGTTCTCTCCGTCCCTGGGGTCAGCCTTCCAACTCCATCCAGAACCTCCGGGATGACACGGCTCGGATGCTAGCTCAGCATGTGGTTGACAGCTACGGACCGGAGAATGCTGAGAAGTTCTGGAGCCAGGCTGCTGCCAGCACGGGCAACAACCGGGCAACTCTAGCCAATGTGTTCAAGACCATGAGGAAGTTCGACAGGGAACGAGGCATCAGGGGCTAGAAGGCCCCTCAACCTCCGTTCTCTCAGTCAACAGAAGTTGATCCTGAGCGCGCAGCCTAGAGCGTCGATCCTGCCGATGCTCTAGGCTGTTCCTTTGGGCAGATCCAACCGGCTTTTCTGAGAACGCTGTTTCGTGATGGCGTTACCATAGGCGCATGAAATCAACGGAAACCATCGCCGCCCGCGGGCGTGCTGCAGCCCAGGAAATCTTCGACTCAGCCAACAGCGAGGACCTCGACAGGATCATGGATCTTGGCCTACCAGCGAGCACCTTCACAGCGCTCGCCGCTAGGGCCCTACTCCGAGAGATCGAACAGCCTCTCTTCAGGTGCAATCGCAGCTCCTCTGTGAGAGGGCTCTCGGGCCTGACCCCTCAGCTCTTCGTAGATGGGAGCCTCTCCGAGGTTGATCAGATCGCAGCTGTCATCGAGGGCACCTTCGAACTCTCCCGGGCTATTTATCTCGGAGCCGTCCGCGGAGCCGATCAGTCTGACCTCGATTCCTGGATCGCCGGCGGCCTCCACTCAGATGTGCGACTGGTCGCAGCTGGCTTCGTTTCAGCCTATGGTGATGATAGGTCTATGCTCAAGATCGGATCGAACGAAGCACCCCGAGGGCTGGGGAGCTTCAATGCCCTCAGAAGGTTGGTGCTCAAGGATGGCTAAGAAGACACTCCTCCTCGTGGAGGCCCCCAGCAAGGCTCGCCACATCCAGCAGTTTCTAGGAAGTGACTACATCGTGAAGCCCACGGTGGGCCACTTCCGGGAGATGCCCCTGCCCCGGGACATGAAGCCAGCCGACAAGGCGAAGTACGGAGACTACGCACAGGACACTGCGGGGAACTTCGAGGCTCTCTACAAGATCTCCAAGGACAAGAGCAAGCTCGTCACTGAGCTCAAGGCCCTCCTGAAGACCGTCGATGAGCTCGTCCTTGCCACCGACGCGGACGCTGAGGGAGCTGCTATTTCCTGGCACATCCTCCAGGAGCTCAAGCCCAAGGTCCCCACCTATCGGGCAACCTGGAATGAGATCACTGACCGGGCTGTGCGGGCGGGACTCGCTGCCATGAAGCCCATCGATGAGAAGAAGCACACTCCAGCTGACTTCTTCGGCCAGGCCGAGAGCGCTCTTGCCCGTAGCCAGTGGGACCGGCTCTTTGGCTACGGCGTCTCTCCGCTCATGTGGAAGATGGTGAGAAGCGGAACATCCGGCGGCCGGGTTCAGACTCCGGGCACAAAGCTCGTGGTGGAGCGAGAAGAGCGTAGGCTAGCATTCAAGACAGTAGCCTTCTACACGATCTACGGCACCTTTAGCGGGATCAAGGCAAAGCTCACGACCTTCAACGGGAAGAAGATCGCTGACGCCTCCAAGATCGATGATGATGGCAATCTCACAGCTGGATACAATCTGATTACCGACAAGAATCTGGATGCGATCCTCAAGGATCTAAAGGCCAAGAGCTACGAGGTCGGAGAGGTCAAGTCGAAGCCCTACAGGAGAACGCCCCCTCCACCGTTCACCACTTCGACTGCGCTACAGTCCATCGGCTCGAAGACCCGTCTCAGCGCAAAGCAGCTGACCTCAGTCCTGCAGTCGCTCTATGTGAGCACTCACTGCACCTACATCCGCACGGTCTCTGTGGAGGCTGCCCCAGAGGCAATCGCTGAGGCCCGAAACGAGCTCAAGCGGCTCTTCGGTGCGAAGCTCGTACCGGCTACTGCGAGGGTCCACAAGGATAAGAAGGCCGGCAACTCCGGCCACGAGTGCATCCGTCCAGTCCTCGATGACAGCAGCGGTAAGCTCGTCAACCCCAAGCTCAGTGGCAACGATGAGAAGGTGTTTGAACTCGTCAGGCTACGCTTTCTCGCTTCGCAGTCCATCGACTGTGAAGGCACCACCTGGGGAACGACCTTTCTAGCAACTGACGGCAAGGCAACCTTCCAGGCAAGTGAGACAGAAATCCATGAGCCCGGCTGGACCACGGTCTACGAGATGGACGAGGAAGTCGGCGCCTAGGCGCTCGAATCGAATAGGAGTAGCTACATGGTAGCCATCAAGGAACTGAAGCAGGGTAGCTCCGTGAAGCTCACCCGGCTCACACAGGAGTCCCGGGAGACTCGACCGCCCAACCGCTTCACCGAAGTGAGCCTCGCCAAGAAGCTCTCAGATCTTGGGATCGGTCGGCCGAGCACGCTCTCATCCATCATCTCAGTGATCCAGGATCGAGGCTATGTACAGCGCCACGGGAGTCAGCTCTACCCGACTGCCCTGGGCTTTGCCATAGCTCGAGTGCTCACCTCCAAGTTCCCCGACTTCACCGACTACGGCTACACAGCGGCCATGGAAGAGGACCTGGAGTCCATCGAGGAAGGCCAGAAGACCCGGCTTCAGTTCCTCATCGATTTCTGGAGGGGCAAGAACGGCTTCGAGGCGCTCCTCGACCTCCTGGGTAAGTCGGTGGACTTCGACGAGATCGGTCAGCTAACCACCATCGATCTCCACAATGGCTACGAGATCAAGGTCAATCGCTACGGAGCCTTCCTCCAGGATCCAAAGGCTGAGCCCAACGACAAGGGCTACCTACCATCAGCGAAGCTCGATGATGACGCGGACCTCTGGGAATACAGGGAGGCAGAAGTCTGTAGAACACTCCTAGAGAATTCAGCCAATGCTCAGGGTCCTCGGGAGCTCGGTGTCCTCAAGGCCGGAGAGTACGCGGGCTACACGGTCTTCGCCAAGGATGGGAAGTTTGGAGCCTTCCTTCAGGCTGTTCACCCCAAGCAGCTGGAGGCAGAGGCTGCTGGCAAGAAGCCCACTGCAAAGACTCCGAAGCCAGTGAATCAGAAGCTCCCCGAGGGAGCTGAGCTGGACACCGTCGAGCTCAAGGATGTGGAGCAGCTCTTCGCTGAGGTCAAGCTCCCGCGAACCCTCTCCCCTCAGTTCTTCACTGGCATCGGAAAGCGAGGAGGATGGCTCGGTCGCAAGGCCTCCGCTAAGGCGAAGAGAGCGGTCTTCGTGGGACTCCCCGAAGGTACAGATCCCCGGACTATGACCCTCGAAGAGGCCGAAAAGATCTGGAAGGACAAGCAGGACGCCAAGAAGAAGTAGCCAGCGGTAACCTCCAGCGGTCCTGTTTTCGATATAACGAGATCGTTATGTTCCAGACCTCAGGAAAGCCTAGAACCATTCTACGATCAACAACCGTACTCTCAGGGATCGCAGGAGCCTCGCTGCTCTTCTCCCTCTTCAGTCCCACTGTGGCGCTTGCAGCCGAGTCTACTCCAGGCCCTTCGGCTAGTTCTGCCCAGTCAACTTCCACTGAGATCAGCCCCGAGGGCCTAGCCGCCGTCAGCAAGGAGCAGATCCAGGAGGCCAACATCGGAGTCGAGAAGTTCAGCGCCAGCGATGTGCTCACTCAAGTCCGTGATCAGATCGAATCCGATCGAGTAGCCCGCGAGAAGAAGCGAGCGGAAGAGAAGGCCGCCCGGGAGAAGGCTGAGGCGGAAGCGAAGGCCAAGGCGGAAGCAGAAGCTAAGGCGAAGGCTGAAGCCGACGCGGCTGCTGCCAAGGCCAAGGCCGACGCAGAGGCTGCCGCCGCCGCTGAAGCCGCTGCCGCAAAGCGTCTTACGGCTGGATCTGCATCTCCGAGCTCTTCGGGATCTCAGCAGTCATCTTCCCTACCTCTCTACACAGGCGGAGGATCCAAGGACGAGTGGCTCCAGGGTGCAGGCATCCCCGAAAGCGACTGGGCCTATGTGGACTACATCGTGAGCCATGAGTCTGGCTGGAATCCGAACGCTGTCAACGCAAGCTCCGGAGCATCAGGCCTCGTCCAGGCTCTTCCCTGCGGCAAGGTCGTGGGAAGCTGCTTCAACCCTGTCGACAATCTGAAGTGGGCTGACGGCTACGCAAAGGGTCGCTACGGATCCTGGGCAGGTGCCTACGCCTTCTGGTCCACCAATCACTGGTGGTAGACTCAGGCAAAATCTAGAGCCGAACGGTGCGAACTGATAGTGTATGATGTGCACTAGTTCGCACCGTTCGCCGTAGGAGCTGCAGAAAGGCCCGCCCCCGTGAAAGCCCTAGTCTTTACCACCAAGAAGAATCTAGAGGCCCTCGCCTCCATGGATACTAGGGTTGTCGCCTACGGCCTCGAACGCGCAGGCTACGATGTGGATCTTCGAGAACTCGGAGAGCTCCGAGAGGATGTTGACGCTGTTCCCTTCGAGGACTATGACATCATCACCTACGCCATTCCAGACAACGCCCTCTACGCGAGCACCACGAAGAACTACCACTTCTACAAGGAGATGGCCCGCCGGGCTAAGCCCTACGCTATCTGCCTCTTCCAGTGCGACATTACCTTCGCACTGGACCCCTTCATCTGGGATCCCGCGATCGGCCGAGCAGAAACTCGCTTCAACTACCTCAAGGACAAGCCCGTCAGAGTCATTGCGAGCTTCTCTGACAGCATCCTCGATGACCCCTCCGCCATGGCGCTCATGGAGTCCAAGTACATGCGGAAGCTTCACCCGGACTCCCGGTTCATTCCCGTGGAGTGGCTGAGCTTCAACTACGACATGATGGTGGAGAGCCGTGGCGGCGCTGCTGGCAGTGACATCGGAGATCTTCCCCTTCGCTACAGCAATCTCGAGGCTGTCCCGGCCGAAGAGCTCCCCGTCGGCAAATTCTACTACGGGATCAAGAAGCCGAAGATCGCCAAGAGGCTCAAGGAGCTCGGCCTCGGCCAGAGCCCTCAGGATGCAGTCTTCGGCAAGGTCGGCGAGAACCTTCCAGATGTCCGCAACTTCCTGAAGGACAAGAAGAATGTGGGCCGGGAGTTCTGGCTTCCCTACGCGCAGGCAGCAGAAGAGGTCTTCCTTCCCTACGAGCCCATCAAGGGAGATCACCAGATCACCCTTCGCCACCTCGAGGCGCTTGAATTCTACCCGGAGGGTACCAGCATCGATCCTAAGATGGAGAGCTGGATCGGCGAGACCGCTCGAAACTACCGTGGCTGGATCGAAGCTCAGGATCGGGCCGTAGAGCGCTACAAGGGACTGATGGACTGATCGCTCCTTGATAGCGTAGTCCCATGGCAAAAAGGAACATTCGGGAACTGATCGGTGAGATCAAGTCTTCCCAGGACATCGTAGACTACATCTCAGCGGCAGGTGTTGCACTCAAGTCATCTTCGGCTGGCAAGTTCAAGGGGCTTTGCCCCTTCCACGGAGAGAAGAGCCCCTCCTTCTATGTGGACAGCAACTTCCAGAACTACAAGTGCTTCGGCTGCGGGGTCTCCGGGGACATCGTGAACTTCGCTCAGGAGTATGAGAACCTGAGCTTCATCGACTCAGTGAAGAAGCTGGCTGAGGCCGCAGGCGTCGAATACGATCTCGAGGACTCAAAGCCAGGCTTCGATCTACGGGCCATCCGAGATTGCGTCGAGGCTACCCACAAGTTCTTCGTCAGGAACTTTGAGAAGCTCCCTGACGACCATCGGGCAAAGCGAGAGGTCCTTGAGACCCGGGGCCTTGACCTCGACAGCATGGACTACGGCTACGCTCCAGAGGGTCGTCAGAATCTCTACAAGCACCTCAAGGAGAAGGGCTTTTCAGATGAGGTCATGCTCCAGGCGGGCGTTGTCTCTCAGTGGAAGGACAGCGGCAAGATGTCCGACTTCTGGAGCGGCAGGCTCATGTTCACCATGCGCGATGCGACTGGGAAAGCAGTAGGCTTCAGCGGCCGCCATCTCTTCGAGGCGGATAAGCGCGGCAAGTATGTGAACTCCCCAGATGGCCCGATCTTCGACAAGGGAGCACTCCTCTTCCACCAGAGCGAGGCAAAGCAGGAAGCCAAAAAAGCCGGAGTGCTCTATGTGGCCGAAGGTCAGTTCGATGTGACAGCAATTGCTGCTTCGGGGATGCCCAATGTGGTCGCGTCTTCGGGTACTGCTTTCACTCGCAAGCAGGTACTCATGTGCTCCAGGATGGTGGGCGAGTCGGGCAAGGTCGTCTTCACCTTCGATGGAGATAAGGCAGGTCAGGCAGCTGCCTACAAGATCTTCGCGCTCGCAGAGGATCTGCAGAGTCAGTGCTATGTGGTCAGCCTTCCGAAGGATCAGGACCCCTGTGACTTCCGCAAGGAAAACGGCGAAGAGGCGCTCCGGAAGGAGCTCGAAGGTTCATCCGTTCCCATCGTAGAGTTCGTGCTCAATGTGATCGCTGCCCGCTACGATCTCATGGATCCAGCTCAGGCCTCTCGCTACCTCGACGAGGCTGCAGCTATCCTCAAGGGTATCACGAGCCCCGTTCTTAGGGCGACCTACGCCAAAAGAGTTGCCCTGAAGTCGCTCATGAGTATCTCTGTCGTCGAGGAGGCCATCGACCGGGCAAAGGTAGCCAAGGAACTCCCTCAGCGACCCAGGAGACAGGACGACGAGGAAGAGGTAGTCGAGAAGCGCAGCGACTTCGTCAGCAACGCTCAGAAGGAAGAGAAGTTCCTCGAGGATCTCAGTGACAACAAGCTCAAGGACGCTACCGCTAGGCTCCTTCAGCTGGCTCTCCATCAGAGGTCGCTGATTCCTTCGCTCCTGAAGATCAGTTTCTGCCCGAAGCCCTTCCTGGGTATCGCCCGGGAGGTTTCGAGGCTCCCAGAGGGTTCGCCCATTATCCCCGAGCGTTCGAAGGCTCCACTGATCCTTCAGACGATTATCGAGCAGACTTACTTCCCCTACCTCAAGGTCATGGACGATCAGGACATCGCTGATCTTTTCGAACACATTGCCACAGAAACAGCCGCCGATCTTGAGATCCGCGAGTACAAGAGGAACTCAAGGAAGATCATGGATGTGCTCCGGGAGAGCTCAGATCCAGAGCTCCTGCGCATCGCAGCTGCCGAATCAGATTCCAACGATGGCTGATCCGGCGAATGGTAGCACGGTATGGCGCTTTCATGGAGATCACAGCCTTCAGAAGGTAGAAGAGGTGCTCAAGAGGGCGAACTTCAGCTACACTCGACATTCGACTACCGTGAGCTACTTTCTCTCGACAGGTGACCGGCCGAGGCTGGATAGCTACGAGCTCCACGCTGTCTACACTGGCAGCAATCCTGTGAGTGGAGACCCCATCGTGGAGAAGTCCTACCTGAGAAGTAGCTACGGCGTTCTTCAGACTGCCGAAGGTGTCCGTTGGATCGCTGAGACAGCGGGAGAAGAGATCTCCGAGCTCGACTTCTACGAGGCCGTTCTCTACTCAAGTCCGGATCGGATGCTGAGCCTTCAGCAGATCAGCTTCGAGACCGGTGCGGGTCAGTATCTCATTGAGCTCAACATTGAAAGCAAGCTCCTCGTGCTGATCTCCCTGAACAGTCTCCGGCACATTCCAGCAGCCCTGGCTGAGCTCGTGAGTACAGATGAGATCTGTCGGGCTGACTACCTCCTAGAGCTCTTCAGGCACAATGGAGGGCCGCTGAGCTCGTCGTGATATGAGTGTGCGAACACTAGTGGCTCGGGCAAGGGTCTCAGCAAGAGCGAAAAGGAAGGCGGCCCATCGATGGCTAAGAAGCCCAACGAAGACAGCGCTGTGGACAGTGGATTCGATTTCACCAAGTTCCTGGACTTCGATGAAGCTGAATCTCAGTACCCCGGCGGTGTCGGTTCCAGCGGTATCGGCTACGAGTCTATCCCCTTCGGCCGCAATGAGATCGTCACGGGCGAGCTCAACACTGATCTCGCAGCTGCGGTAGAGAGCTATATCCGCGCCGGTAAGGTTAGCCGAAGCGCCAAGAAGAACCTGAGGCTCCTCGCAGCTGAGAATGGCGAGATCGAGACAACCCTCAAGGAAACAGACGCCGCAATCCTAGAGCGCGCAGATGGCTACGACGAGATCGTCTCGAAGATCCTGCGTGAGAAGAACCAGATCAGCGACAGCTCCTTCCTCGACGATAGCGACCCCTACGACTCGAAGCCCGCCAACATCGATCAGTCGACTCCCGAGAGCAGAGACGCTCGGCTCAAGTCCAATGAGCTCTTCAAGGAGATCGAGGAGCTCGAAGAGCACAGGACCGGACTCAATGAGCGCCGCATCGACATCCTCAACGATGTGCTCAATCTAGCAGAGAAGCAGCGAAACGGCTCTTGGGAGTACCTGGACGACATCGCTGGAGACAAGCTCTCAGCAATCGCGAAGGTTAAGACCATCACCAAGGTCGACTTCAGCGACGAGGACGAGGAAGACTTCGATCGAGGCATGGACAGCCTCACCGGCTACATTCAGGGTGACTTCGATCCCCTGGCCGACGAGGACGAGTACAGTTCCACGGACGACAGCGGTTCCAACTACGAAGACCAGCCTCTCTCTGAGGCTGGGCACACAGAACAGGAGATCCTCGCCATGGAGGAAGCCAACAGCGCCAGCGAAGAACCGAAGAGCTTCAGCGATCTCTTCCAGAGCTCAGAGGAGTCCAATTCTTCGGAATCGTCAGCTTCCGAAAGCGAGTTCCACGATGCCTTCAGCAGCTCCGAGAGTGCTGAGGATCTTCACGCAGCCCTCGGAGACGACAGCTTCGACCCCGATCTCGACGACGGAACCGGCGAAGACGATGTGACAGTTGCCGAGTGGGAGCAGGAAGCGACTGTAGATTCAGACCTAAGGGACGAAGATCTCGAAGATGAATCACCCGACGAGGAAGCTGTGGTCCTCGCTGAGAACAGCTCCTACGACCAGCCAGAGGCCGAAGAGGTCAGCGACTCCAACGAGATCGAGGATGCTCCCTCTGAGCCCACGGCCGTGGATGAGGAAGCCCGCCTAGAGTCCGATGCCGATGAGCTCGATGTTCCCGTCGACTCCATCACCGAAGATTCCGAAGTCGAAGCGGCCACCGAAGATGAGGCTACAGACGAGGCCGAGACCGAAGAGGGATCCGAAACCGAAGCCGAAGATGAGTTTGTTTCGGACGAGTTCACGACTCCCGTGGGCGTCGATGAGTTCGTAGAGAACAGCTTCTCGGATGAGGACTTCGATGAGGAGCCCACAGAGGCTGATAGCTTCATCGGTAACCTCGAGCCGATCTACGCAGGTACGCCGATCTTCGACGCGCTCAAGGCAAAGTACGGGATCAACCTCTGAGGCGATTCCCATTCCCGGAGGAAAGTAACTCATGAGCAATAGCCTCTTCAGCTCCGAGGCTGACGGCGACGAGCGCGGTGGCTCTGGTGGGGATAAGGCGATCGGAAAGATCGTACTGTTCCTCATCTGCGTGCCACTGATTCCAGCTGTTCTATTCGGCCTGTTCTCCTACTGGCTCTTCCTGAGGATGCTCAAGTTCAAGCGCTCTGTCACAGGACTGATCACACTACTGTTGGTGCTTGCGAGCTACTTGAGCTTCACCGCCATGGGTGGATTCCCGTCTGCTGCCGATGCATTCACCGGAGCCGGGGGGATCGCTGAAAACTGGATCAAGCTCGTCTACCTCATCATCCCACTCTCGGTCGGCCTCGGTGCTATCTTCGGCTATTGCCTCATCCTCTGGGATGTCCGGGACATCCATAACAATCCTCACCGGGTCGAGCTCCCCGGCTTCTGGACCTACAATGTTCGCTGGAAGAAGACTCCCCTAGAGCTCTGGCGGAAGAAGCGCTCACTCAAGGCCCTCAGGGCAGGGTCTCTCATCGATGATGTCCGATCCCCTCTAGGCTACGAGGAAGAGGTCGACAGGGTAGCCTACAGATTCACTGAGGAGTCTATCCGCCACACCCTCGTCACAGGAGCTGCAGGTTCTGGTAAGACTATCTCCATGCTCTCGATGATGCGCGCCGACATCGAATCAGGAAGAACCGTCATCGCAGTGGACTTCAAGCGTTCGCCTGAGTTCGCAGCCAAGCTCGCATCCTGGGGTAGCGAGTTCAATGTGCCCTTCTACCACTTCGAGAAGGGTGATCCCAAGTCTTACCGCATCGAGCACTCTCTCGGTCAGTCTACCTATGATCCCTTTGCTTCGGGATCTGGCTCTGAGATGGTGCTCAACATGAGAGAGTACGATACGAACTCGGCTGTCTACAAGGAAGCGATGCAACAGCTCCTTCAGATCGTCTTTGCCATGATGGAGCAAGCAGATCGGTCTAAGGCACCCCGCATCGACTGGACACACGGAGGAATCTACCAGCTCGCCTCTGCGATCACTGAGCCCAATCTCAAGGATCTACTTGTGGCCGTCGAGGGCCGCCCGATCTTCCACGAGGCTCAGGACTATGTCCCCCTCGCAACCGCATCCAAGGGCTCCGAGAGAGATGCCCTGGAGAAGCTCCGCGGTCAGATGCGAACCATCGTGGCATCTGCCTACGGTCGCTGGTTCAAGATCGGCGACGGATCCAGGAACATCGATCTCCTGAAGATGATGACCGGAGACCAGAACATCGTGCTCTTCAGCTTCAACTCCGAAGATGAGCCAGAGCTTTCGAAGTATGTGGGCTCGATGATCTTCGCTGACATGAGGGCATGCTCCAGCAAGATCAGGGCTCGCAAGGCCTCTAAGATCACCAATGTCTATGTGGACGAGTTCCAGGCAGTTCCTCCGACTGCTGTCAACGGACTCCTCGAAAAGGCTCGCGAGTCGAAGATTGCTATGACCCTGGCCCAGCAGGCATTCGAGCAGATCATCACATCTGCCGACAGCAACGGCGAGGCCTATCTTCAGTCCATCCTCGTGACCTGCTCGAACTTCCTCACTCACGCGGGTATGACTCAGGACTCTGCTGAGAGGATCTCCAAGCTCCTTGGAAAGCACTGGAAGACCGTCTACAGCCGAACCAACAAATCAGATGGTGGATTCCTCAAGAACAACTTTGGAAACCGCCGCAATCAGATCGTCTCTGCCAACAAGCAGGAAGTCTGGAAGGTTGAGCCGTCTGAGTTCATGGCCCTTTCGGCTCCATCCTCGGGCAACGGCTACAAGTCGACTGCGATCCTAGTCAACAAGGCAGTAGCTGACCCGGATGTGGAAACTGACGGAACGATTGCCCGCAAGCTCTGGATGATTCCTCCCGCAACGGTCCTAGAAGAGTATGTGACTCCCTACATCGGTGATGAGATCGACCCCAACGCTCAGAACCTCTATGTGGATAGTCAAGTTACGCTACTCACAGATGAGGAAGCTGCTCTGCAGCGTTCCTACGAGGACAACACTCCTGTCTACCGAGACGACCAGGAGCTGGTCTATGGAACCAGCCCTAAGAGGGTTGCCAGCCTCTCTGACTCGCTCCTTGAGAACGATTCACTCTTCGTAGAGGAAGAGGCATTCGAGGACTTCGGCTCTTCCTACGACGACGATGGAGAAGGTGACGGCGGATTCGAGATTGAGGCCATAGAGGAGCCCCGCTCCCGGGAATCATTGGCCTACGATCTCGCAGCCTTCGACAGTCCCGCAGCACCCAAGAAGCCCAAGCCCTCGGTCACAAAGAGGCTGAAGCCCTCTCCCGCTGTAGCCACGGAAAAGGAGAAGCCTGAGCTACCAGCTTCTCCAGCTCCTGTAGCCGTAGCGCCGCGGAGACAGCCGGCTCCCCCTCAGAGGAGACCGGCTCCCCGGGTGGATGACGATCTTCCTCTTCCTCGGCTCGGGAAGGCGCCTCGACAGCAGGTTCCAGCAACCCCGTTCTACGAAGAAGAGAGCCTTCCGGATATCTGATAGCCCGCTATAGCGCAGGTTAGCGATATCCCAACTCTGTAGTTTTACTGACGATTAGGAGTCTCAATGGGTATCCCCACAGGTCCTCAGCAGGGTGGAAACACCGGCAGAGGAGGCCTTCCCACGGGCAACGGCCAGGGAGGTCAGAATCCTGCGCCACAGAGACAGCGCCCGGGCGGCCTCCCCCAGCCCACCCGCCCTGCAGAAGGTTCGCAGCCAGCTCGCAGGGAGAGCGGACTTCCGGGCATCGGAAGCGAAGAGAGCCGGCCTGTCCAGCAGCGCCCCAGTAGCGCTCCTACTGGCAACCGTCAGCAGCCCCGCCAGCAGCCTCAGGCTCCTCAGCAGCCGGTTCGCCAGCAGGCTCAGCGACCTCCTGCTAGAGCACCTCAGCAGGCCCTGCCGGAAGCTCCCGATGAGCAGTTCGATGACCCCTTCGGAGGCTTTGACTCTGAGCAGGAAGACCTTTTCTCGGATGTGCCCAGGAGCTACACTGAGCGAGTAGCCGACGACGATTCTGGCTTTGACGACGATGATCCATTCTCTCAGGACGCTGCGGGTGTGGACTCGGAGGATGACGAAGAAGAGATCTACGAACCTGAGCCCGAAATCCGCAAGGCGCCCAGGGCAGCTCCGGCAGCTAAGCCCAGGAGGCTTTCGGGAGCAACTAAGGCTCCCCAGAAGGCCAAGGCCGCGAGCGAGGACTACGAGGAAGAGTTCGTAGACAAGGAGAACCTGAAGCTCAAGCCATTCGGCAAGCCGAAGAAGAAGGCCAAGGTAGGAGACTTCGATCCGAGGAAGAACCTCGAGGGTCGCGGAAGGCTCTACCGGGGCATCTTCCTGACGGCCATCGTTGTGGTTGTTGGCTTTGGAGCCTACCAGACCTTCTGGCCACAGCAGAGCCTGAGTGTTTCTGAGGTGCAGAACATCGCCGCTCTTCAGTCTGGAGAAACCGGATTCCCCACTACTCGTGGTCAGGGCTTCGCTCTGAGCTTCATGGATAGCCTTCTGAACATCGAGCCTGACTCTGCTGATGAGAGCAAGAGGAACGCTGCTCTCAGTTACTTCTTTGGCACGGACGGAGATGCTAGCACTCAGTCGTTCTCAGAGTCGGTGAACGCTGTCGGCAATCTCAGCCAGCAGGTTGTCTACGGTCCAGTGATCCTTGACTCGACAGCCCTTACAGCCAACGCAGCTTCCTACGAGGTTGGCTTGCTCATGAGCACATCGGCCAAGGGTGCACCAGAGGACGACAATGATCCCGCAACCGCGAGCGACAAGCTTCGCTGGGTCGCCTTCAATGTCAATGTCTACTACGATGCCAAGAAGGACTCCTTTGCGATTGCTCCCAACTCTCCGAGCCTACTCCCTGCTCCTGCAGTTGAGTCTCCGAGCACCGTTCCAGAGGGAGAGCCTCTGGGCGAGGCCAAGGATGACTACTCTGAATCCGTAAAGGCAGTTGTCGTAGGCTTCCTCGAGGGTTACAGAGAGTCCACCAAGGATAGCACGGATAAGATCTTCCAGTACATCGGTAGCGATGCCGACAAGTCACTTAAGGATGGACTCGGAGGTCGCTACCAGTTCTCCAAGCCCGATGATCCTGCGAGCTCGATCCAGATGGAGGTCTACCAGCCTGGAGCCTCCGCCAATGAGCTCAAGATCTTGCTCACAGTTGACTGGCAGATTGCAGTCGACGGTGAGTCGAGCGTGACATTCCCTTCCCACTATGTGATGACTCTCACGAGCAAGGGTGGCGGAGACTATAAGGTGACAAAGTTCGCTCCCTACTATTGGACTGAAGCCACCAATCCCGACCAGTAGCCGGACTGTCGGCGCGGTCGTATTGATTGCGACCGCGCCGATGAGTTCACACCTTGTTTTGATATGAGCTACAGCTACCAGCTCGAGTAGGACGATCTGGAAAAGCGTTAGAGAGACCTTCAAGTCCTAAGACCTTCTGGAGAAAACCATGAACACATTTATCGCCGCCCCGGCCCTGGGCGACCTCGTCAACTTCGCAATCAACAGCTGGATCGGCCCGCTCTTCTTCATCGGCCTCGCAGCCGGTGCACTGTGGTTTGCCTACAAGCGTCAGCTCGCAGGCTTCCTGTCCTTCGCTGTTGTGGCAGTCATCGCAGCAATCTTCATCTTCTTCGGTAGCGACCTCTTCGGCAAGAATGGAAACATCTCGAAGGCCGGTAAGGATGTGGCCACCAAGGTCAACGCTGTCGATCTCGACAACACCACCTTCGCTCCCGGTTTCCTGAAGCTCACTCGCTAATAGGATTCTAGAAGAAGGTCTCTAGGCGGGGCGATACCAATTGGTATCGCCCCGCTTTGCTGTGCCCATAGGTGTGACACCACTGCTTCGATATGAGTTCCCAAGCAAACACCCGCACGAGCCTGGCAGAAGGATTCCACCGTGGCAGAAGAAAAGAGTAAGCCTAAGCGGCCCCTCTTCGGAGAGAAGGCCAAGAAGCGACTCGATGTCTCAGTGCAGGCAGTCATCGACAACATGGTCTTCAGCAAGAGAGAGGTCTGGGCCTATTACAGGCTCAGCTCTCAGATGTTCGACTTCCTCTCTGAGGCCGTTCAGATCAGCAACGGCGCCCGAGTCACCACCGCCTTCACGGCGCTTGTCGAGAACAGAAGAGACCCTCTAGACCTACACTTCATCACCACCTCTACTCCCATCGATGTGGAATCTTGGCACGCTCAAGTTGCATCGATTGTCAGCGACTGGGAGGGCAATACCCCAGCTTTCAATGGCTTCCTTGAGGATATGGCAGATCATCTTCGAGTTGAGGAGTACACCAACAGGATCGCCTACATGGGGATCAAGCTCGGAAACCGAGGTGCTCTAAACTTCTCTGCCATGAACCCCCTCGAGTCAGGCATGAAGGCAGCCTGGGAGTCCTTCAAGAGCTGGATTAACACGGCGACAAAGACCTTCGACGGGGATGTTTCAGCTACTGAGGAGAAGGAGTTCCGCCAGAAGGCCGAACGCTACTCCACGATCATCCGCAACGGAGCTCTCCAGGGAGCACCGATCAGCTCAGAGGAGATCCTCCTTCTGATCAAGCGCATGCTCTACCCCACCATGCCTGCCCCCTACCTCGATGTGGACCACAACAATCGCTGGGGCGCTGGAGATCTTGAGCTCGAGACTGCTTCGGTGATCAGAAGCAAGTTCCGCTGGCTTGAGATTACTCAGCTCCTTGGAGGCAGGGAGATCACCGGCTACCGGGCAGCTCTCTCCATCTCTAAGTTCGCTCGCACTGCCCAGTACCCCAGAACGGCACTGCCATTCCTCTACATCCCCCAGATGCTCCTTGAGCTTCCCTTCACGACTTACTCCCGGGTCAAGCTCCTGCCCAACGGCAAAATGCGCAAGGAAATTGAGAAGCGCCGTAAGGAGCAAGCTGACCAGCTCATCAACATGCAGGGAGCCGCCAGAAAGTCGGCTGAAGCTGCTGTTGAGGACAACAGTAGGGTTAGAAGTGACCTCGAGGATCTTCGGGAGCTCGATGAGACAACTGCAACGGACAAGACACCCTGGGTAGAAGGTTCCTACAGGCTTGTACTTGAGGCTACCTCAGAGCAGGCGATGCGAGAGCTCGTGGCAGCTATCAAGCAGACCTACTCTGAGAACAACATCACGACGGTGCTGTCTTCGGGGGATCAGCTTGACCTGTTCCTGGAGCAGATGCCCGGTGACCGCATTCGAGTCAACAGCTTCAGGCAGCTCACCAACCTCAACCACCTTTCAACTTCCGGCTTCAACTTCTCCTCCGATGTTGGAGATAAGATCTGGGACCAAAGCACAATGGAGAGTGATCGCTGATGGCTAGAGGAAGAGGTCGCGGTGGCGGCGGTGGAAAGGGCGGACTGGGAAGCTACCTTCTCTCCGCTCTGATCTTGGTGATCCTCGGTGGGTTGATCTTTGCCTTCGCCAAGGCCAACAACATCAACGACGCGGGATCACTCTTGTCTTGGTCAAGGGCAACTTCGGACAAGGTGCACAGCTGTATGCAGCCGGACATCAAGTTCTGGAAGTGCAGCTTCAATGGCAAGCCAGCTCCATCCTCTGAGGGTGGAGACAAGGGTGGATCAACAGGCTCCAATGGCTCAGGCTCTACCGGTGATCAGCCTGGTTCGACCGGATCCACCGGTGGAGACAAGGGTGGTTCGGGTTCCGAGACTCCCGCAAAGCCCGAGCAGAGTGCAGAGCTCAAAAAGCTCGCAGCGCTGAAGGTCGGAGACCCTCAGTCGGTGAACTACGACCGAGGTCAGTGGAAGCACTGGATCGGAGATCGCTGCGACGATACTCGCCAGCAGGTACTTCGGGAGCAGGCAAAGAGCTTTAAGCTCGATGCAGATGGCTGTCGGGTTGTCTCCGGCGAATGGATTGATCCCTACACCGGTAAGACTTTCACCGATCCCTCAAAGCTTGACATCGACCATGTCTACGCCCTGGGAGCTGCTGCTCAGAACGGCGGCAACGACTGGAGTGCTGCCAAGAAGCAGCAGTACGCCAACGACAAGACTCAGCTCCTCGCCGTGTCCGCATCTGCGAACAGATCGAAGAGCGATAAGAACCCTGCAGAGTGGTGGCCCGAGAACGACGCCTACTCATGCCAGCTGGCCACGAAGTATGTGGATGTGGCTACCAAGTACGGCCTTCAGTTCTCGAAGGCAGATGTGAAGGTCCTCGAGAAGGGGCTGAAGACATGCGGCTAAAGACAGTAGGTTGCACTCTGAGCGAGTTTCTCGTTGGAGTCGATGAATGTGATACGGCAAAGCCCCTCGGGCCTCTAGGACAGGTATAGGAAACGGAAGATCATGGTTAAGAAGACTGCTGAAGAGCTGCGAAGCCAGTTCAGGAACCACACCGAGAGCCAGGGCTCACTGATGGACGCCATCGAGAAGCCACTGAGCCTCGAGGAGCGACTTCAGTTCCTCGCCGATGCCGGTCGCACCGACCTCGTGGATGCCTTCAAGGAGTGGAAGCCCAGGGTCTCCAAGGCCAAGAAGCGCGGTGCGCCTCTCGACCAGCGAGTGAGCATCACCATCACCGGAGACGAGCGATTCTCCCTGGACAAGGAGATGGCGACCCTCAAGGCAGAGCAGACTGGCATCTCCATGTCTCAGCTCATCCGCAACCGGGCCATGGGCTCTGTGGACATCCAGGAGTGGAGGCAGATCGCCGTCAAGGCCCTTCAGGAGATCGAGGAGATCGCATCGACCTCTGCTCAGCTCCGGAGGCGCAAGTCTCAGCTCACCATCCTCGTGGATAGCGAAGATGACGACGAGCAGGGCCACATCTACGAGCGTGAGATCGTCACGATCAACCGCAAGCTCGAGAAGATCACTGCCCAGAACAAGAAGCGTACCTACAGGCTCGCTGGCCGCATGTCCATGAACGAGGCTGAAACCGTGAAGTGGAGAGCTTCGAGACTCCACCTCTCCGCCTCTGACTTCCTTCGGATGATGATCTTCGGCCATGTCCCCGACTCTGACGCTGATTCTCACATGTCTCTGGCAGCCAAGAGGCGGTTCTACATCGCTGTCATCGATGTGGCAGACAACGGCTGGGGCGATGTTCCTCAGATCTACAACTGCAAGCAGTGCGAGAACTACATCGACGAGATCAGGACTCTTCGGGAGCAGCTCAAGCAGAATGAGCTATTCCTCAAGGCGGGAGTTTGAGCTCCGGCTCAGATTTTCGCTGCGAGTGATATAGATAGCTCTGTAGCACCAAAGCCAAAGGGGAGTGTAGCGTCATGCTAAAGAGGATCCTGAAGAGGATGAAGAGCGATAGGGGAGCCTCTTCGCTCATCTCCTTCATGCTCGTCGTCCCGCTCCTCCTCGGTGCTGTCTTTATGACCATCGACTTCACCTTCTACAACGCCAATAGGAATCAGGTCGACGCAATCGCCAGAGACGCTGCTCGAACGGTAGCAATCTACGGCGGCAACGGAAACGCCACGAAGGCCACCAGCATCGAGAAGAGCTATGGCATGAGCAGGGCCAACGCCTGTAGCTCAGGTCGAAGTGACATCACCGACGCTCCTCAGAAGTACATCTTCGTCAACGCCAACAAGGCTAACATGACAGGTGTCGAGTGCAATGTGCTCGCAGCGATGGCCACCAGCTCCGGGCTCACCTCGATCTCCGACAAGGTTCCCGTGACGGTCAAGTGCGGTCCAGACAGCGCCCCGAACATCGGCTCTAGAACCTTCTGCACTGTGAAGTACACCTACGATAGCATGCCAGGAAACGCTCTGAGCTTCCTCAAGATTCGCAACGCTGACGGCACCGTGACCAACCCGCTCAGTGAGAACACGATCACCAAGTCCTCTGAGTCCGAAGTCAAGAACCCAACGCTCGTAGCAAGGTAAGGAGGCGCAGTGATTAAGCTCAATCGCTATCTACAGAAGCGCCTCAGGAGCGACCGTGGAGACGCAGTCCTCGTGGGCTCTCTTCTCATGATCCCCCTCCTAGGGATTGCACTGGGAATCTGTATGCAGGTTTCTGCGAGCAACACGATCAGGACAGAGCGGATCAACGCTATCCAGGACTCTACTGCAGCCGCAGTGAAGCTCACCAACAGCCAGGGCTCACTGAGCTGGGATGTCGTGGACCGGGTCGTCAACGAGTACGAGAACAACCGCTTCGGTAAGCGCGTCTTCAGTGCAACGGCCAATAATCAGCTTCAGGCAGCTGACAAGGGACTGGATACGGCTGAAAGCAAGAACCTGGACGATACCACCGACCCATCTAAGGGCTGCCTCGTCGACAAGGATGGCGCTAAGTACCCCCAGTACAAGGTCACCCTCGATACCGTCCGTGGCCAGCAGGCCGACTCTACCGGCAAGACTCTGAACCATCCCAGGACAGTGAGCTTCACTCGCACACAGCCGGGGATCGCTCAGCTCAACTCTTCTGCTCCTCTCACGGGGTCCACCAACATCGACCCCGTGACCAAGAAGCCCTATATCTACAGATCCGTCACCGTAGAGATCATCGATCAGGCACCCAACCTCTACACGGGATTCCTTGGGATCCCCTGCCAGAAGTTCGATCTGACCGCTAGCTCCGTGACCTTCTCCGCCAACAACGACACTGCCGGCAACGGCGCTGTTGGCTGATCGAAACTGTTACCGATCGTTTTCTCGCCGGAGGAGTCTTCGCCGGCAGCGCTTGGTACTATGACCGAAAGTTGGTCTAGGAGGGACTATGAGATTCTAAGCTAATTAGAACAGATCAAGGTCACATCCAATCTCTAGAGAAGGAGCCCCATGGCTCGCAGGGCACAGTCACCGGCCGCGAACACCAAGAGTGAGCGGACGGAGGTGAAGAACTTCCTCGCAGATGAGCTGCGGAATAAGACTGTGATCGCAGATACCTCTGCGCTTCTCATTCGCGGAACCGATCTACTCCGATCGCTCCCAACTTCCCACCTCGTGATCCCAGCCATCGTGGTCAAGGAGCTCGAAGGTAAGCGCACATCGCCTACCGTAGGCTTCCTAGCTCGAGACTGGCTCAGGCTCCTCGAGGCTCTTCGAGTTGAGCATGGAGTCGAGCTCGCCGAGGGCGTTCGGATCCCCGAGGGCTTCACCGGTGAGGAGATCACCCTCTCCATCGAGCCGAACCACAGCTCGCAGAAGGTGCTTCCAAATCAGCTCCAGGACGGCAGCAATGACAGCACCATCCTCGCAGTTGCAGCGGCCTTCAACGAGGAAACTCCTGGAGTAGTCGAGCTCATCTCAAACGATGTGCCCATGCGTATCCACTCGACCCTCGAGCTCGGCATTCCTGCCCACGAGGTGTCTTCTGCCACCATCGAGGCAGCTAAGCCCTTCTCTGGCCGCATCGAGATCGAGATCAGCGATGCTGAGGTAGATGAGATCTTCGGCTCGAAGGATGAGCTCAACCCGACTCACCTGCGCCCTCTCATCGAAGATGCTCTCGGAGACAGGGTGTCTCGAGCAGTCGTGGACATCGTGCACAACGGTGCACAGCTCAAGACCGTCCTCTACTCGGACGCATCGGGTTCGATCAATGTGCTCCCTCGGGAAGGCAACCGGGCAAAGGGAATCTCGCCTCGAACAGTCGAGCAGAGGGTAGCGATGAACTACCTCCTGAAGCCTGCCTCTGAGCTCCCCATCGTCTCAGTCGCTGGTAGCGCTGGTACGGGTAAGACCCTGCTCACCATCGCTGCAGGACTCGAGGGAGTCAAGAAGAAGCAGTACCAGAGGGTGCTCGTCTTCCGTTCACTCCATGAGATGGGTGTGGGTCAGGACATGGGCTACCTCCCCGGTGGCGTAGACGAGAAGATGGCTCCCTGGTCCGGTGCCGTGATGGACTCCCTGGAGGTCATTGCCCGCGGAGCGAAGAAGAACAGTGCTCCGCCAACCAAGGATGAGATCTCTGAGCTCAAGGCGGACCTGGAAGTCTCGCCTATCAGCTACCTTCGTGGTCGTTCGATCACCGACACCTTCATGGTGCTCGATGAGGCACAGAACTTCTCCCGAAGTGAGCTCCTGAACATTCTCTCCAGGGCAGGTGAAGGCACCAAGGTAGTCTTCCTCTTCGACGCAGATCAGGTTGACAACAAGTTCCTCCAGACTGGCCCTCGAGCTGATGTCTGGTCGGTGATCGATTCGCTCAAGTCCTCTGAGCTCTTCGGCCATGTCACCCTGACGACCACCGAAAGGAGCGCAGTGGCAGAACTCGCATCGAGTCTCCTCGCCCGATAGCTTCTTCGGAGCTAAAGCGTTCAGAAAAGAGCCCTGACCCAACTCCCATTGATATGGGGATCCGTTGGGTTGGGGCTCTTTTCTGTGGCCTCCAGAGATATCCGATTGATCTAAAGGCAGAGTGAGTTCATCCATGGTGAGAGGTTCCAGCTACCTGGGTAGCACTCCCAAGAGCGCCACAGGCAGACCTCGTCGCTTCGGATCCATCGCGGCTGTTCTGATGGTTCTAGCCGTATTCCTTTCGACCTTCGCCACCATCCCCATGATCGATGCTCTGACGAGATCGACTGGTAACACCAGCGCTTCCTCGAACGGCGCCATTAACGAGGCTTCGGCAATGTGGTGTGCCGATCCCAAGCAGGGTGAGCTCGGAGTTGGCATGAACAACCGAGCCAACTGGGAGTCAGGGTCAGCCTGGTATCCCCACTCAGACACCTCAGGTCGCATCCTAACGGCACAGGAAGCCTTCGGCAATGGAGTGAAGTTCACCAACTTTGCTGGCGCCGGAGAGGGTCAGTCCTGGTTCTTCATGAACGCTCCTCTTGGGCTCCCCGAGAAGGATGATGACACCAAGGAGAACCTGAAGTCAGTTGTCTCCTACACTGGGAACACCCCCAAGGGCGATGGAACTGAGAACTGGTTCAAGAACATGAACAGCTCCAGGGTGCCCACCAAGTGCGTACTCGGCGGCGCAGGAACCTATGTGGCCAACGGCATCCTCGGGCTCAGCGGGAGCGTCACCAACCTCATGGGTGGAATCTCCACCTTCGCCTTTGATCCCAACTTCATCTGTGAGCCCAACAGCCCCAAGGGTAACTGCATCGACCTCGTGGGCATCATCGGCGGCGCTGGCAAGAGTGACCAGGGCATCATCGGTAAGCTCACCACCAGCGTCTACTTCCCTCTCCTCGCACTTGTTGCACTCCTGGTGGGCATCTATGTGCTCGTCAACGGTATCCTCAAGCGTCAGTTCCGAGAGACCCTCATCGGTGCTCTCTGGTCCGTCATCGTGACCATCCTCGGGATCGGATTGCTTCTCAACCCCCTCATGCTGGCTAAGGCTCCGATGCTCGTAGGAAACGCGCTGACCAGCTGTGTGGTTGGAGCGTTTACGGGCAGCGGAGGATGTGCTGACAACTCTGGAGGCACCGGAACAAGCGATCCTCAGACAGCGATCTGTGAGGCCTGGTCAAGCAAGACCAACTTCGTAGACCAGGCGTCCATCACCATGACTTCCATGGGCTGTGATCTCTGGAAGGCATTCGTCCTTCAGCCCTACGCTCAGGGCGCTTTCGGTGCGCCTCTTGACGAGCTCGACACAAGCCGCTCTGACACCATTGCGGGTAAGATCCTAGCCAAGAACCCGGGCTTCAAGAACGACACTTTCTGCGTAGATACCAAGGTGCAGGGCACCCTCGACAGCCACAAGGGTAACACCCTCGATCTCGTCAAGAGTGGAACCGCCATCTGCAACCTCGCCGTCTACCAGGCCTACCTTGGAGTAGACGCAAAGATGGACACGGGTGCTGGAGGCGCACCCGCAGCTGCTGGCACGGTTGACGCCCGTTGGCTCAAGGTGGCTCAGCTCGCAGCTTCTGATGACGGCATGTACCGCTCCTGGGCTCCCAGTGACATGCACCTGGCTCAGATCGGCTACGCTTCCCTCGGTGCGCTCTCAGCATTCCTTGCGGCTATCGTCGTGTTCGTAGTTTCCGCATTCGCTCTGGCCTTCTATGTGACCTCAATCCTGATGATCGCCTTCGCACCGTTCTTCCTTCTCGCAGGAGTTCACCCTGGCAAGGGTAAGAAGATGATGATCGGATGGATCGGTCAGGTACTCTCCAATGTGATGAAGTACGCGGCCTCTGCTATCTTCCTGGTCATCACAGTAGCCCTCTACAGCGCAGTGCTTGCCAATGTGACCAACCCCGGCGCAATCCTGATCTTCATGATTATCCTGACGGTTGCCCTGCTCATGTACCGCAAGGAAATCGTAGACATGATCGGAGTCATTGACCTCGGCGGTGAGAAGCTCTCCAACAAGTTTGCAGAGAAGACCATGGATCGGGTTCGCAACATCGGCAAGACATCAACCGCTGTTGCTGCGGGTGTTACAGCTGGTGCGCTCTCCAATGGCACGCTCAACCCCTTCAACAAGGAGAACTGGAAGCCGTCCAACATCCGCGAGGGCCTCACGAGCTCCTACCGTGCCGGCGAGGACTCCTTCAGACGCAGCATCAAGAGCCGTCCTGGTGCTCTCGGTGAGGTAATGAAGGCAAGCGACAGGATCTCTGCCGACAACAGGGCTGACATGGTGAAGCAGTCCACCGCGGTGACCGACGAGGCGAAGTCAGCTGATACGACCCTCCAGAATAGCAAGCGAGAGCACGATGGTGCAGTCACAAGCCTCGCAGATCTCAGGGAGAAGTCCTCTGCTGATCTCGAAAAGCTTCGCCTCGAGCGCGCTCAGGCGGATGACGCTAAGTTCGGTGTTCAGGTCAACATGGATGAGCTCCAGGGTGCTCAGGACTCCGCCCTCGCTGCGCTCGATGACGGGGCCTTCAAGGAGTACCAGGATCTCGTCAACCAGATCAAGGACCTCGAGATCAAGGCAGTCGTTGCCCGAGAGGGTGGAGACATCGAAGGCGCCGAGCGCTACAGCCAGAGCGCAGAGGCACTCACTGGAAGCATGCAGGCAGCTCGCTCCAGCATGTCCGAAGAGGAGTTCACTTCCGGCCGGGCCAGGTACAGGGCGGCTCTTTCGGAGAACATCGAAGACCCCCGAGTCAACGAGAAGAACTCCGAGTCCTACGCTGACCATGTGCGCGGACGCTATCAGGACACCATGGGAACCATCGCACGGACCGCATCTAAGGCTGAGGAGATCAAGGAACTTCAGGCCAAGGAAGAGAACAGGCTCAACAGGACCATCGCCTCTTCTGCCCGGGATCTCAATGAGGCAGAGGTTTCCGCACTGAGCACTCGAGCTGCTGCTGAAGCCGCCAGGAAGAATGTGATCGATCTTCGCCCTGGAGAGGTCATCAGCAACCGTGATGTCCGGAACAACAACAAGAACATCGAAGAGGCCAGGGAAGAGAGCCGGAGGGCTAACACAGCTTCTCAGCTCAGGTCCCCCGCTGTTGCTCCGCAGGATCCAGTAGCCGAAAGCGCTCCTGCCGAACCGGTCGCTACCCCCGCGCCCCGGGATCCGCAGCCTAGCCAGTCGTCTCGGACAGCTAGAGGCATCCCCACAGAGGTATTCAGTACGCCTGGCGAACAGCAGCAAAGCGCCTCAGAATCGCCCACAGCGCCTCTGAGCACACCATCTGTCGACCGGGCAACCAGTGGAGCTGAAGCAACTCGTCAGCTCCCCGTGGTCGACGCTCCAGCAGCTCGGGCTCCCCGATCCGCACCTCAGGCTCCAGCCCCAGCTGCAGCTCCAAGGCAGGTACAGCCAACTGAAGACAGAACAGCTCAAGCCAACGAAGCCCAGCTACCCGCACAGCCGGTAGCTCCAGCTGCAAGGCCTACAACACCGGCTCAGGCTCCCGCTGTAGCTCCAGTGGCTGTTCCTCAGACGCAACCCGTTGACAACAGTGCTACCAGGGAAAGAGAGGCCCGAGCCGACTCCGAGCGTAGGAGCCGGGAAGATGCTGCTAGGACAAGGGAAGCTGCTAGTGCTCGACAGGCTGCAGAGTCCCGCAGGGCAGAAGAGCGCAGGTCACAGGATGCAGCTGCTGCGCAGGCGGACAGAGAGTCCCAGCGACAGCAGAACGCTGAAGCAGAGAGAGCCCGACGGGCAGAAGCTGACAGGGTGAAGGCAGCCCGTGATGCAGCTGCCTCTCGAACCAGGGCAGAAGCTGATGCATCGATCAGAGAGATCGATGAGTCTGCCGAAGGCAATGACCGCTCAATCTCCCAGGAAGTCGCTAGAGAGCAAACCGAAGCACCTTCCTCAGAGAACCGCGAGAACAGCGACTCGCAGATCGACAGAATGATGTCTCTGAGGGATACAGAGCAGAGCAACAGAACCGATGACTCCGGTGACACTGATCCTCTTGCTCGAGGCGGCAATCCTTTCAGAGGCCGATAGTTACCTCCGTACCTACAATCTAGATCAGGGAGCCTCAGTTGAGCGACGAAAGACCAGAGGACCTGGAGGAGTTCGATGAGAACAGCTCCGAGCCCTCTGGGGATCAGAGTCGAAGTAGCGTTCGCGGTCGAGCTGAAGAACTTCGCAATCAGGCCCGTGCAAGGCGAGAGAGCAAGGAACAGAAGGCTAGAGACAACCCTCTCGCAGCCTCAAAAAGCACGGGCGAGAAGCTCGGAGACATCGGTGCGTCTAAGCTCGGCAAGGGCAAGGAAATCCTCGGCTCTAAGATCGACAGAGCAGCGGAGGGTGAGGGCGTCGGCGGTAAGGCTGCCAGAGGAGTCCAGGCTGCTCAGCGAGTAGCTCAAACAGCTCAGGCAATCGGTGAGACAGCCAAGAACATCGCTGTTTCTGCAAAGGCCTTCATCGTTACCCTGGGGAACCCCGTGACTTGGATCGCCGCACTCGTTGTGCTCGTCCTGGTCTTCATCACTCTAGCTGTTGTGACGGGCATTCAGGTCTACGGCAAGAATGACGCCATCGAGAACTGCAGCGACAACGGTTCTGTTACGCAGGTAGATGTCCCCAGCGACGCCTCTACCAACGACAACCGTGATGCCATGATGGGCTGGCTCATGCAGAACAACTTCAAGTCCAACGGTGGAAAGCCGCTGAGCAAGGAGCAGGCTGCAGCAGTTGCAGGAAACTTTGCAGCTGAATCTGGGTTCGGCTTTAAGGTCACCGAAGGTCACACCATGGACGGAGCCTCAAACGATCAGGTAGACGCCTGGACTCGCGGCGGCGCCCGAGGCCTCGGCATGGCTCAGTGGACATTCAACCCCGGACGAGCTGGAACGCTCATTCAGCTCGCCAAGAGCCTCAACAAGAACTGGTACGATCCAGAGACTCAGTTCCAGATGATTCTCAATGAAATGGACGGAGCCTACGGACCCAGGCTCGCATCCGCAGGATTCTTCGACGCCGGTAAGAAGCCGGGAGAGCTCGCCATCATCTTCCACGACATCTACGAGGGATCTGCGGACACTCCATCCATGAAGCAGCGCAGGGCCACCTTCGCAGAAGATGCCTTCGCTAACGGTAAGGCTGGCGGCTACAGCTCAAGCGGCGGAGACAACTGCCAGCAGGAGAACACAGCCTCGAGTGGAGATTGGGTCTACCCTCTTCAGATGCGAAACGGTCAGCCCCTCAACTGGGTGACCCGCTTCGGATCCTCTGAACATGAGAATGGAGCCCTTGACATCAACGGTGTCGGCAACGGAGGAGCTCCGACCGACTGGCCTGTCTACGCAGCCAGCTCTGGAACCGTACTTTCGATCGGCGACAGCAACTGTCAGGCCCTGGTGATCTGGCATGAGAAGGACAAGGTGGCATCGGCCTATCTCCACATGAACTCGAAGATCGTCAAAGCTGGAGATCAGGTCAAGGCTGGTCAGCACATCGGAGGCGTGGGAACCAAGGGCTGTGGCTCTACGGGTAACCACCTTCACTTCTCGATCCGACCTGACAACAAGTTCGTGAAGAACCCCACCTGGACATGGATGAAGAACCACGGAGTTGACATGGGTAAGTGCGTCGGAGAAAGCACTGCTGCCTGCGCCCTCGGTGGAGCTCCCTACTCGGGCTAGAGACGATAGCATAGTCGAATCAGAACAGCGGATGTGAGGCCATGACAAAGAAGCAGTTCCTAGCGGCGATTTCGGTCGTCCTTGTGATCGGTCTTGCTGCAGCCGCTGCGATCTTCTACTTCATCGGTCGCTCTAGCCCCGACACCGCTGTTGCTGCCACCAAGAGCCTCAGCGCCGACGAGCGTGCTGACATCAGGATCCTTTCGTCATCATTCCTACAGGAATCGGGAAACTTCGGAATCAACCTAGATACGCTAACGGAGGCCACAGTCTCCCAGCGCATGGAAGACATCGCCAATGACAACGGTGGAACTTCCTGGGTAAAGCGCACCGAAGCAGCCTCCAGGGCAGTCAGCCAGTATGTAGACCAGTCCGGCGGCTTTCCCTATGACACATCGAAGATAGCCAACGGAGACTACACCGACGGGAACAACACCGCCAGCTTTAAGTCTGACTCCATGTCTGTTGAGATACCCAGAACTGGCAGCTATGTCTACACCGAGAGCAATGAGCCCATTCTCACTGCTAAGGTGAGCTTCAGTGGCACATCAACCCTCTCCCACTTCGCTCAGAGCAAGACGGGCATCGACGAGGATAAGATCGAGAACGACGATCAGTCCACGACTCCCTGGGACATCAGCGAGCAGTCCATTCCAGTCAGTGGGACGCTCACGGTTTCTCAGGAGAAGAAGGGCGCAGACTGGCGCGTTCGCAACATCAGCTTCCAGCAGGGCGAGTTTGCCTTTCCCTTCTGGGAGCCATCAGCCTACACGACCAGCTATCCGGGCACAGCGCTCGGCGGCAAGGTTGTCCGATCAGTGAAGTTCCCCAGCGGGGAGGAGAGCACCGTTGCCCCAGAATGACCTAGAGCGCGATCTAAGCGTCGAAGATAGAGAAGTCGCATCATCCGACGAGATCGCCGAGAAAGTCGATCAGGACGAAGTCTATGACCCCCTAGCGCCGATCGAGGGTGAATCCTCGGAGGTAATCAGCGATCAAACGGGAGAAGCTGATACAGCTGATCCCGAAGAGGACGAGCTCGAAGACTCCACCGCTCAGCCAGCTAAGAGCTACCTAGAAGACGATGAGGAGTGGGCAGCAGCTGCAGACGAGATCCTCCACCAGGATGAGGTCAGCGTCATTGCACAGCAAGATGAGGCTGTCGTGAGCTGGGACATCAACGGTCTCTATGACGAGTTCGGCAAGGTGCGCAGTAAGCGCTCGCTCAAGAACAACCCACCGACGCTGATCGTCTCTGACAGCAATGGGGACACCGCTAGCTTCGTACTCACCAAGGATCTGTCGGGGGTTCTCGCTCGACACATGGAGAATACGAACCGGGCCTACTACGGCATCCGCCCCAAGAGCGAAAGATCCATGAAGGAGAAGCTCGGAGACGCTAAGGCTGGACTCCGGGAGAACATGGGAAAGGCCATCGTCATCGGCGGCATTCTCCTTGGGCTCCTGATCTTTGGCCTGTTCTTCTAGGCTCTAGCCCGGTTGCTGATATGGCCAACCGTGAATGTCAACAGCCATGACGGAAGGTAGAGCTGTGAGTAGCAATCAGGCAGCCTCAGAGGTCCGCATCGCGAAGGCCATCGGCTACAAGATCATCGCCAAGAAGGCAGTGCGTGCCGTTCTCTGGCTCATCGTCCTTGCTCTGATCGTCTATGCGATCATCGCTGCTTCGATGGCTCGCTATGTTGCAACGGATCTTGGGACCCTGAAGATCGTGTCCACCAACTTCCCAGGTGGCTATGCTCAGCCGAAGGCCATCGTGGCCATAGATCCAGAAGGCGGCTATGACGGAAACCCCCTTAGAAACCTCCAGGCTGCTGTTACGCCGCACGGCGGTGTTGTCATTGCTGAGGTTGTGGAAGGTCCGTTTGGGAGCCCCGACTGGAGCTCCTATGGGATCAAGAGGACTTCAGACGACAAGCTCAACGATGAGTACATAGTCAAGTGCATCGAGGGCTGTGGGAAGGACACTAAGTTCCTCGTCCCTCGAGCAGATCAGATCATGGGAATTCCGGTGGGTAGATAATGTTCGAAGAGCTGTTCTCTAGGAAGAAGCAAGAGAAGACCACAGAGAGGTCTCTGCCCAAGGAGATCGACGCGATCCAGAAGATCCACAGCAGCAAGAGCAAGAGCCACAGCTCATCGATGACCGTGAGCCAGTACCTTTGGACGAACCGAATCATTGTCGGCTGTATTGTCCTGATAGGAGTGGGTATCATAGGTGCAGAAGCCTACGGGCTCATCTCGGACTTCATCAACCACTCCGGGGGAATGCCCGTAGATACAAGCTCTGTGCAGCCAACGGCCGCAGAGCCAGGGGAGTAGGAAGTCGGGAGAGGCTATGACGGCCAGAAGGCGCGCTGATTACCAGCGGCTCTGCGAGGAGCTCAAGGGCTCAGAAGATGAGTCGATCCGGGAGGAAATCAAGGATCAGATCATCGCTCTCATCGCTGAGGACGAGGATCACGCGAGGGGCTTCTTCGAGGATAGCCTCAGAAGATCCCTTGGCTACATCTCCCCTACGGTCGGTAAGAAGCAGGATCGACCCTTCTCTCTGGCCGTAGAGATCCACCACAGGAACACCGTCCCTGTGATCGTCCTGGGTGCATCTTTTCGGCCGAAGCTCGATGACAATGTTGTAGATCTTTCCGTGTTCCTCGGCGAAGAGATCTACGGTCTCGCCAGGCTCAAGGGCTTCGACTGGCTCATCGATACCGTCGCAGTCAACGGAAACTCGGTGGCTCAGCGCTAACCCTTCAGCTGACCTCACTGTGATATTGGTTCTCGGTCCTGGAGGTGATGAGCAATGGTGAGTGATAGCAGCGGAAGGCGCTTTGAACAGCCCCGCTCCATCCCCAAGAGCACGATGGTGGACATCCACACCAGCTCCTACCACCGTGGTCAACTCTCTGCTGCTGACATGGCAGCAATCGCCTCCATCGGCGATGAGCTCAATCGACTCGGCATCGTTCGGCCCGTAGAGACCATGCACGGCATCAGCTCCGAACAGGAGCTGTCTGATGTACTCCACGAGGCGGAAGAGCTTTCACTTGCCGAGGAAGAGCTCAACCCCGAGTACCACAGCGCAAGGCTCGACGAGACGCTCATGGGTCTCGAAGGAACATCCAACCCCCTCATGGAAAAGTTCGATGACTACGAAGGTCTCGACTACAATCCAGCCTTCAGGGCCCGGGATAAGCTCGACGGCTTCCGGCAGGGGAGCAGCACAACCAAGAAGAGGAGAACACTGTAGCCCCATCGTAAGCAAGAGGTTGATACCCAGATACGGAATGATTTGACAAGGCCAGTGATCCGGTTTACTATGGACTCACAGGTCCCCGAACCTCCCACAGCACCACTACCGAGAGGTTCCGAGGGGCTTTCTCTGTCTCGCCACACTTTTAGCGGCCGACAGGAAGTCTCTTCCTCCTCCCCTCCTACAGATAGGAGAGGGAGCATCTCGCAACAGCAGATACTAGAGTGAAAGAGCGCAATACTATGACGACTCAGTCGATGATGCACCCAGCAGAAGCCCTCAGCAAGGATCAGGAACTTGCCCTCGGTAGGCGAATCCAGAAGAAGCTCAGCGCGGAATCAGCAACCGCCCTGGAGCTCACCACTCCCGAAGACGCAATCGTCTCCATGCAGGAAGAGCTCAACCGCGGCCTTGCAGGTCTGATGATCTCCGACCGTCGCCGCTACAGCAACGCTCTCGCAGTTGCCCTCAGCTCCGAGAAGACCTCCAAGAAGCTCATGGAGTGGGCTCCTGCCTTCGAGTACTTCACCTCAGCTGACATGGACACCCTTCGGGCTGGCTGGTCCGAGAAGCTCGTCAAGTCCTTCGACTCCGCCATGGATAAGAACGGCTACAGCGCCTCCGCCTTTGCCGATGAGGCAGGTTTCGATGGAGCAACTCGCCGTAGGCTTCAGCGCGACGGCGATCGGGCGGCAGACTCTCTGGTCCGCAGCAACATCCTCCTCGTACGCAGCATGGCCCACGAGTTCAAGCGACGGATGCCTGCATCCCCCGACCACGAAGAGATCTTCGCCATGGGCATGGTCGGCCTCTGGAAGGCAGCTCGCAAGTACGATCCCCGCCGTGAGAACAAATTCTCCACTGTCGCCTACAACTGGATCCGACAGTCCATCGTCCGCGAGATCAACAACACTCACAGGCTCGTCAGGCTCCCCGAGAACCGGGTCGGAGACTACATCGCCATCTCCAGGCTTCGCCGGGAGCTCAACGACCAGGACATCTCTGAGTCGGAGTTCGAAGATCGCGTCACTGAGAAGCTCGGACTGAGCAGGGAGAAGACCCGGGAGATCAACAATGCTGCCGGTAGCCACGCCTCCCTGAACAAGACGGTCGGTGACGACGACGGGGAGAAGGAGCTGATCCACTATGTGGCAAAGTCTACCCCAGCAGCCGAAGATGTGGCCATCGAGACTGAGATGCAGACGATCTTGGACATGGCGATGGGTGACCTGGAGCCTCTTGAGCTCGAGATCGTGGTGAGCTCGTTCAAGCTCAGCTACGGGAACATCGAGCACCGGACTGTGAAGGCTATCTGTGCAGATGCAGACATCAGCCCCTCGCAGTACCGACGGATCTCGGTGACCGCCATGAGGAAGATTCGGGAGCACATGGACTCCTACGGCGTGAGCTTCGCTGATTTCTTCAGCTGATCTCGAGCAGTTTCGAGAATTCCGCGGGGAATAGGTCTCTTCGGGCCTCCGTTACGGTATGGTAGATCCAAACGATGGCTGCGGCAACTGGAGGATTTACCCATGGCGAAGGCTGAACGAGCAAGTAGGATAGCTATTACTTTCCATGTACCAGAAGGTAGCTCTCCCGCAGCTTCTGCCCTCTTTCTCGAAACGACAATCGAGCAGATCTTTGAAAGCGCTGCTAGCCCGGTGCCCATCGGTGACAATTCATCGAGCGAAGTCATGTTCGCCTTCCAGAAGCCCCTCGTGAGCACCCCTGAGCTCATGGAGGAATTCTTCAGGAAGCTCAAGAGGCTCTTCGTGCTCACCAAGAGCCACAGGCCTCACTTCACACAGCTCCCGGATCTCGCCGGAGGTAGGAACTAGGAATGATGCTACCAGCAGTCTACACACGCTCAAGCCTCAAAAAGGAGACCCCGACCTTCAGGATCGAGTCCATCATCTCAGATGGAATGTGGTACTCGTTCAGCAAGTGGAAGAGGCTCGCACAGGTCACCGACGAGGAACTCCAGGAGTGGATCGACAGCAACCTAAGTTCGGGAGATCTCATCCAGTCCAAGACTGGAGCAAAGTCCTTCCGAGTCGGCCACGAGTACATCAAGGCGTGGCACCGCAACTACGGAGCTCCCCAGGGAATGCAGCTCCTCGACTTCCTCTTCCCCCCTCGCATCTGGGGCGGCATGACTGAGATCGAGGGATTCCTCGACGCTCCCCTCCGGGAGATCGGAATCGTCTCCTTCATCTGTGCAAGCAATGTCGCCGATGAGGTCATCGAAGCCCTCAAGGGTGTAGCCCGGGTACGAGTTGACCAGAAGGGCAACTATAAGGCCTATGGCCTCAGCGCTGGCTACATCAAGGAGATCATCCAGGGGATCTTTGCGAAGCACCCCACCATGGAGACCGACAAGATCTACTCCCGCAATGAGTCCAAGCGCCGTGAGATGGTCGACTTCAGCTCAAGCTACTCCAAGAGCATCGTGAGCTTCTATGTGGAGTTCGGAAAGTCCCTGGCCAAGAAGGAGAAGGAGACCATCCAGATCTTCCTCCCCGACTACGAGGACCAGAGATCTCAGATGGTCGTCTGGGTCATCGAGGCCATAGAGAAGTTCAATGAGTCAGCCTCCGTACCCTTCAGTGGCTACCTCGACTCCGTGCTGAAGCGCTGGCCCTACAATCTCCCCGAGCTCTTCCTTGGCAAGGATCTGAGCACCTTCCAGCGAGTGCGCTCCCGGGCCCTAGCGCGGCTCCGTGAGAAGAGTGGCGATACCGACGGCTCGACCAACTTCTCGGCCAAGGCGATCTACGAGGAGATGGGGCTGAGCTCAGTGGAGTTCACAGATCTCGAGGAAAGCCACAAGGCGTGGCTCCGCTCTCAGACTGCTACCACCCTGACCTGGGGTGAGACGGCAGAGGAGAAGTCCTCCACCAATGTGATGGAGCCCTTGGAGGTTGCGGAGTCCGACCTCGAGCTCGCAAGCAAGATTTCCGAAGCCATCGTCAACGCAGCAATCTCGACTGGGCTGTACGAGGACGCGCTCTTCACCGCTTCTCAGATCGATCTCCACGACATCGACATGCGGAAGCTCGCAGACCTCGACAGGAAGTTCGTTGTGGCTCTGGGTACCCACCTCGAGGACTAACTGGAGCCAACCATGAGAGAACTCTCTACCCGAGAGCGGGCCTTCCTTGAGAGGCGTCTACCCGGATCTACCACCGGTGGTACGACAGCCTCTCAGGGAAGGTATTCGGCCTCACTCTCTCCCCTGGATAGAGTCGGTTCGCTCCTGCGAACGGTGGTCAACTACATCCCTCTAGTGATAGGGAGCATCACGCTTCTCTTTGCCGCACTCATCGGCTATCTCTACATCTGGGGCAGGGACTTCTTCAAGATCTCAGAGGTCGATCGGCTCAACTCAGACGGCACCTTGAAGCTCATGGACAAGACATCCAGAGGCTGGCTCCAGGGAACACTGGACTTTTTTGACGCGGCTCCCTGGATCATCCTGGGAACAATCGTCGTGGGGCTCCTTCTCATGGGACTGAGCATGATACTCGTAAGGAAGCGCAATGGCTAAGAAGAAGATCAGCATCGATGAGCTCCAGAAGCGCAGGGGCGTTCGCCTTACCCCTGTGACCACCGTGGTCTTCGTCCTACTCCTGGCGGCGGGGCTCATCGCTGGACTGTTCGCCGTTGCGAGTTCGGTGGGCAAGGCCAATGAGCTTCCCGAATCTCAGAAGATCACCCGAAGCCTCTCTGGTAAGACTGTGGCTCAGGATCGGGAAGACGCTATCAAGGCAGCCCAGGGGCTCCTTGTTGCAACAAACGCTCCTAAGACCATCGCAGAGGCCGGTGACACCATCGGAGAGCTCCAGAATGGGGACTTCAGCAGCCTGAGCTCAGATTTCTCTCAGCGCATTCGCTACTACGATGCCTACAAGGACAACAAGGACTTCCAGTCGGAGGTCGCTATGAGCGTCTATTCCGTAGCCGCGCTGGCTAAGCAGGCCAAGGACGGAGAGATTGAAGCCGACAACTCGCTCTCTGGTACCGTGCGAGTCGATCAGCAAACTGGCATCGCTCAGGTGCCCATCGACATCTTTACTGGGAGCTCGTCTCCCATCGCCTTCGAGATGGTCTATGTGGATGGAGGCTGGAAGCTGGAGCCTCACACCTTCAGTAGCTACATCCGACTTTCGGCCGCCCTTCAGGCAGATTCAGGCACCAAGTAGCTGTCGCTTGAGGCGCTTCTGAGCGCGGGCGCTAGAGCAAGGGTATAGCCGTTGCTCTAGCGCCCGTTTCTTCATTCCCTGGGCCACTTTAGCTCGGAATCGCGCTTCTGATACACGATGCGAGACGGCCGACTTATCTTTGAAAGATGGCCAAAGTCGTCACTCGAGCTCAGCGGGACTTTCGATACAGTAGCCAGGTAGCACATCGACCTTAGTGAGGCCAAATCTATGGGAATTTCCCTGAAGAGCATCGAACTCCAGAACATCCGATCCCACGAGCACTTTAAGTTCGAGCCAGCTGAGTCTGGAATCACGGCTCTAGCGGGACCCACAGGATCCGGAAAGTCTACCATCGTGGACGCTCTGGCCTGGGTGCTCTTCGGCCACACCAACAAGGGGATCAAGAACTCTGACTTCATCCGCGAGGGGCTTGACTTCAAGAAGGAGAAGCCACTCGCTAGGGTCACTCTGGAGCTCGATGGTTCGCTGATCAAGGTCGAGAGAAGGATCACCGGCAAGAGTGGTTCTCAAGAGTGTGATGTAGATGAGTGGGACTCTGAAAGCCAGGAGTGGAAGAGCAGGGCAAAGGGTGCTCCATCCCACGCACAAACCTTCATCCGCCGCCGGCTGAAGATGGACAAGCAGGGCTTTATGACCGCTGTTCTCGTTCAGCAGAAGCAGGTCGATGGGCTCATCTCAGCAGGGCCAACAGATCGCGCCAAGGTCATCGAGAAGCTCACCGGCATCGCGTCCATCAGCGCTGCAATCGTAGCGGCTCGAGCAGAGCGGACGAGGATCAAGGATAAGCTCGATGACACATCCGTGGATGAGGCTGGCCTAGAGGCCATCGAGCGGGAGCTCAAAGACTCCGAGGAGCGACTCTCAAAGCTCAAGGGTGAGTACAAGGTCGCCAGGGAGAAGCTTCAGCTTGTTCAGGATGATCTTTCCGGACTCGAAGAAGAGGTAGATGAGAAGGTACGCCTCTTCGAGCGCGCAGAGAAGGCTCGGAAGGCCCTCAGTGAGATCGAGGTCAGGCTGGAGGCATCTGAGAGCCTTCTCATCGATGCCAAGGCTGAAAAGGATGAGGCCAAGGCTCAGCTCCCCCAGGGATCGAGGGGGATCTCCTATCGTGAATCCCTAGCAGCACTAGAGAAGCTCAGGAAGAGCGTAGCAACGCTAGAGAGCTCAAAGCTCTACCACGACCGGATCATCAACAACTCGGCTACCAAGCTCCGAGAGCTCCAGGGCCTCATCGCCGATTCGGGCTACAGCTCCACGGATGAGCTTTCGAAGGAGCAAGAGAAGGTAACTGAGGCCGTCGAGGCTGCTACGAGGAAGCTCAGGAAAGCAACAGACGAGTCCGGCGAACTCAGGGGGGAGATCTCCCAGCTCGAGTCAGCCATCGAAGTCGTATCCCACGGCGAAGACTGCCCTACCTGTCGCCAGTCAGTGGCCGATGTGAGCGGAGCAGTCAAGGCACTGGAGTCCCAGCGAGACGGGCTTCACAAGAAGCTCAAGAAGCTTGAGGCTAAGGCAGAAGAGCTCACAGAGTCCCGGGATGAGAGCCGGAGGGCCGCACGGGGACTCATCGAGCTCTCGGAGAGCTTCGAGGAGATCCTGAGCGAGGAGAAGGCAGTCGAAGACTCTCACAGTGAGCTCTCAGAGATCAGCTCTGACCTCAAGGCCAAGGCCGGCGAGCTCAAGGCTGCCGAGAAGCTCCACCGGGTAGTAGAGCGGGAGGAAGAGAACTCCAAGCGCTACGATGCTGCGCTGAACAGGCTTCAGAAGGTCATGGAGACCATCGAGGGACTCAAGATCAAGAGCAAGAAGGCCAAGGAGATCCTCAAGAACGAGAAGGCTCCTTCTGAGACAAAGCTCAACAGCCTTCGAAAGAAGCTCTACACCAACCAGACGGCCTATCAGGATGGTCGAGTTGCTCTGGGGGAGCTGAAGTCGGAGGCAAAGATCCTCTCCAACAGCCTTGAGCATCTTGCAGAGAAGCGAGACACGGCCAAGGGCGAAATCGAGCGCCATCGGGAGCTCCTGAAGTCAGTTGAGGTAGCTACTGCTACGCTACAGACTCTCATCGAGTTCCGAGCTGACAGGGTCAAAACCGCGCTTCCAGCCATCGAGATCTATGCGTCTGAGCTCCTTTCTAGGTTCACCGACGGTAAGTTCGTCGCGCTGAAGCTCGATGAGAAGTTCAACGCCTCAGTGGTCCTTTCGAGCGGTGCCGAGAGAGCTGTCGCGCTCCTTTCGGGAGGAGAGCTGTCCGCTGCTGCTATCGCACTGAGACTCTCTGTGAGCATGATGCTCAATGCCTCCGACAGCGACAACCTGATCGTTCTCGACGAGGTGCTCGTTTCCCAGGACGCTGACAGGTCTGAGCTCATCCTGTCTACGATCAAGGATGTGTGCAAGGGGCAGGTTGTGATGATCTCCCACGGCGCCGGAGTAACTGCCATCGCTGATCGAAAGGTCGAGCTCGCTGGCAGCTGAGTCGATATGACCCTCACTTAAGCCCTTGGGGAAAGAGGATTAGATGGTTCACCAGTTCGAAAATGTGACAGATCCATTCTGGAACAGCTGTCTTGGATCGCTCGCTCGACCCGGCGCCTCTGAGTTCGTAGCCAACGGTCCAGACAGCTTCTTCGTTACCTACATGGGTAAGAAGGAGCGCATCCCCGGGCCTGGAATGAACCTTCGGAGCTACATCGAGTCTATCAAGAGCAACATCGTTCCTCTTGTTCACTCTGAGATCCCTTTCGACGAGAACGGCTACATCTTCGAGGGTCACTACAAGGCCAAGGACAGCACGGGAGCTGCCTTCGAAGGTAGGTGCCACATCGCTCTTCCTCCCATCAGCGAAGTGCCCTACATCACCATGACGAAGATCGCTTCGACAAGTAGCACGATCGAGTCGATTGCCGAATCGGGTTCCATGAGCACGGAGATGCTCCAGTTCATCATCGCTGCTGTCCGGGCCAAGCTCACCATCGTTCTTTCTGGCCAGTCGGGTGCTGGAAAGACAACCACCCTGCAGGCTCTCACCAAGTACTTCGATGAGCAGGACAGAGTGGCTGTGGCCGAGGACATCCCCGAGCTCAAGCTCACTCAGGGCAATGTGACCTATCTCCACACGCTTCCACCTCGACCCGGCCTCGACAGTAGCCTCGTTGCGGATCTCTCCTTTGTGGTCAAGCAGTGGCTTCGAATGCGTCAGGATCGAGGGATCATCGGTGAGACTCGAGGAAAAGAGTTCGCAGACTTCCTCATCGCTGCCAACGCTGGACTCAAGGGCTCTCTGACGACTATCCACGCCAACGACCCCGCAGGTGCTCTGGACAAGATGACTCGCTTCGCGCTGGCTGGCTCCGACCGGCAGCCCATGCGCTCAATCAACAAGGAAATCGGTTCAGCAGTCGATCTTGTCATCCAGCTTTCCCGGGTAGATGGGAAGCACAGAATGACCCACATCGAAGAGATCACTGACACAGTAGGAAACGCTGAAGATGCTCGACTCTCGAGTGAGACGCTCTACGAGTACAACGCAGAGGATGACACCTGGAAGAAGGCTGGCATGCTGAGCGACAATCTTAGGAAGAAGCTCACTGCAGCTGGAATCGACCTCAAGCCCTTCCTTGCGACCACAGTCGGTGCGACCATGAGGAAGCACCAGTCGGCCTCATCTCAGAACCCCAACATCAACCGAGGTGGAGAGTTCGGCGGCGGCAACCCATTCGGAAGCGGAAGGTCGATCTGACCATGGCCGACAAGAGAGTCACCGTCGAAGCCCTTAGGCTCTATGTTCCCCTGTTCCAGCGAGGCGAGGCAGCAGAGTCTAAGCTTGCTGATCCTCAGGATGGTAGCCTGAACGATCTCGACGATCGGGCAAGGCTCCTCTCAGAGCGTGGGCTCAAGAAGCTCGCCTACGACGAACTCACCGAGCTCACCTATCCTCTCATGCGCCGTGAAATCCAGTCGGTGATTCGCAACAGCCACCTGAAGCGCGAAGAGGACGAGATCTTCTCTGTGATCTACTACGCAGGTCTCGGAGGCATGGAGAGAGGGCTTCGCAAGTTCGATGTGACCAAGATCGAGGAATCGGCCACCAACTACATCTTCCAGTGGATCATGGTCTACGCCAAGAAGGAGCTCCTCAAGCTAGAGGCTCCCATGGGTGTGCCTCCCACGAGATTCCAGAAGCACAAGAAGATCGCTGCTGTACGCAAGAAGCTCTCAGAGCTCCTAGACCGCCCCGCCACCAACGACGAGATCCTCGAATACTTCCACACTGGAAGGGCCGAGTTCAAGAGCTACAACGGGCCCAAGATCAAGGCAGCTGGAGTCTCAGACGCCAACAAGAAGATCACCATGGAGCTCATCGAGGAGCAAGAGGAGATCGAGAAGAACCTGAGCTTTGCCCAGATCTTCGACATCTCCGAGGACTACCGCTCAGAGCGACTCCTCTCTGCCTCAGATGACGCACCTTTCTCCGAGACACTCATGGGTACCTTCATCTCATCGATGAGCTTCCAGCCAGAGGCGGTGGCAGTACTCAAGTCTGAGCTCCAGCAGGAGACCAGCGGGCCTGAGGATCTCATGCTCAAGGGCATGTCGGCCACAAAGCACCAGAGCATCATGCGGGTCTGGAGAGAGTACCTGGCCGACCCCCGCGGAGACTTCCGTACCTTCCTCCAGGGTGAAAATCACGGTGGATTTAGTGACCATGACATCGAAGCAATGCTGAACTCCTTTGGAGCTGCTCCCAAGAGCAAGCGCTCCGTTCAGCCAGCTCGCTACAGCGTGCTCTTCGAGAACTAGGAGAAGAAATTGGATACCAAGACCATCATACTTCTCGCCGTGCTGGGCCTCATGCTCGTCGGCGTGCTCTATGTGATCTGGAGCTTCATTCAGAGCGTGAAGGCAAAGCGAGCCTACGACAATGAGGAGCTCCCTGACCTCTACGAGTCGGAGATCGAGGATGAGATTCTCCCCGACATCGAAGAGTCTGGATTCTCTGCTCCCAGCGAAGACTTCCACTCCGAAGAGGAATCTGCATCGGACATCTACCGTGAGATCTCAGAGGCAAATGACACCAGGAGTGGTAGATAGGCCTGATAGTAGGCCCACTCTGTGATATTCGTTCACAGATCGCAACGATCATCCCGGCCCGAATTCGGGCAAAACCGGAAAGAAAGAAGAGGTAACCCTATGGCCGAACTACTCAAGAAGGAAGAGCTCGTAGCCGCTGTTGCTGAGGAGACCAACCTCACCAAGGCAGATGTGACTCGTGTCCTCGCAGCCATCCAGGAGAACATCACCAAGGCAGTCATCGACGGCAAGCAGGTGAAGCTCCCCGGCTTCCTGGCATTCGACCTTCGGGTGAACGCTGCCAGGACCATGAGGAACCCCTCAACCGGTGAGCCCATCGAGGTCGCCGAGAAGAAGGTCGTCAAGGTTCGTCCTCTCACTGCATTCGCGGATGCGGTCAAGAACAGCTGATCTTCCTAGAGATATTAGCGGGGTGGGTGCATTGCACTCACCCCGCTTCGCTTTTCCGGACAGTGCGGGTAGTTTTGGTACTGTAGCCCAGAAACCCGCCCCTCGAAAAGGAGAGCCCATGAGCACGATGGCTTCTAGAATCACCTTCCATGTGAAGCTCGCTGACAACTACATGGAGCTCATCGATGCTGCCGTTGAGGATGAGATTCAGATTGCCCAGCGCAAGTGGGGCGTGGATCTCAGCGACGAGATCATCGAATCCGTCAAGCGCCACAGCCTCAACCAGCTCGCCATGAAGGTCGATCTCACCCTGAAGACATCCTGGAATTTCCAGCCGACAGTCAGCATGAAGATCAAGGGCCTCTCGAAGAACAGTGGTAGCGGCATCCTCAAGGACCTCACGCTCCCAGATGAGCTCGGAAGCGTCCCTGAGATCGCCCTGGTCCTTGCCCGGGAGGGCTTCGAGGTAGAATCTGAGCCTTCGGACAACACTGTTCAGCCCTCAGAGCTCAGCGACTACATCCTCAACAAGATCCTGACCTGGGCGCGCACCGGTATCTTCTACGGCGTCGGCTCCTACAAGGGCTGATCCCGTGGCGAGCTCCCACCGCCGGAAGGGCTACAAGAGGAAGCACAGGCTCCTCATCGATGAGATCGCAGACCATGCGAACATCCGCAGGGATGTGGTAGAGGATGTCCTCGATGGCTTCTACGACATCATGGTGGAGAGGCTGATCAATGAGCGTGAGTTCCTGATCAAGGAGATTCTCTCCATTCGGGCAGTCGAGTCGAAGAACGGCATTCGACCTGAGCTCCATCTTCAGTTTCGTGCAAAGATTGCGCTGGGACTAAAGCGGCTCCTTCAGCGCACCGAACAGGAGCCTGATCTTCGAGTAGATCGGCACAACTGGCGGGATCTATCTGCTGCACTGAGGCCTTCTGCTAAGCAGCGGGCTGACTCCATGGATCTCAGTGAGTTCCTTCGGGATGACGACGAAGATCTTTGAGCTCCGGTGATATAGCCTCTCACTGATTCCGCCCCCTGAGAGGTTCCATTCCCATGCTGACATATGCGTCTATGCCGCAGGACACCAAGAGGATAGCAAACTCGAATCTCGGAAGAGGCGTCCTGAGGTCAGTTTTCTCGGGTGGTCATGAGTACCATCTCATGCTCAAGCTCGAAGACGGTGAGATCATCGGCTTTGCCCTGTACCACTTCGAGGAGTACAGGGCAGGCGGCCGAGACGGTATCCTGGGAGTCCTAGACTGCGTTGTGGTCGAGGAGAGTCAGCGTCGGATGGGCTACGGCTCAGAGATGACCTTCGCAGTCTTCAAGAAGATGTCTGCCTATGGTGTCAATCGAGTCGAGATCCTGATCAAGCAACCTGGATACTTCGATCGAGACGGTGAACCAGGAGTACCCATGGCCAGCCCCAGCTCGATACTCGATCTTCTAGGATTCAGGGAAGTGAAGACCTTCCATGGGTACTATAGCTCTCAGTCAGAGAGGCTTGGCTATGAGTGCAGGTTCTGCGGCAATCTTCCAGATTCCTGCAAGGCGGTGCTCTACGCAAAGGAATCTTTCTGACTTACGGCAGAGAGCACGACCTGAGCGCATAGAAATTCGCTGGGCCCACGATATGAGATCCATCGTTAGTTTACAGCGGAGAGTTTGAACCATGGCACTTGGAAGGCAGCAGGGGGGTTCCTTCTATCTGGACGCCTCTAACCTCCAGCCGGGTCGCATTCCCACCGTCCGGGGGCATCGCCTTCGCAGGCTGAGAGAGTTCTCATTCGCTCGCCTCTTCCTTCAGTTCACCGTGGTCCTAGTCGGCCTGCTGGTCGTCGGATCTGGACTTCAGCTCACCGTGCTGGCAGACGCCATTCGCTCTGCAAGTGCAGTTGACCAGCCCACCGTTGGGAACAGCGGTGAGGACGATGGAGCAACCGAGAGCAACAAGACGCTCAAGAAGGCCATGGACGACGCTGGCTTCGATCCGAAGTCTCAGTCGGACATGGAGAAGTACTCGAATCAGGTCAGGGCACCCGAAAACAGGAACAGCTTCGACTCCCTGTTCTACCGGCTCTTCGTTCCCCAGTACATCAACAGCACTCCAGACGCTGTGAGCACTACGAACAGCGGCCGTAAGGCAGGCTGCGATGCGCCTCAGACCGGCAAGGGCACAGTTGTCTACCACAACTGTGATGTCCCCAACATCTCCGGTGAGATCGTTCAGGACCTCGTCAGGTTCCTCGTACCTTCGGGTGCCTATGGAGCCTCGCAGGAGTCCGCCAAGGCCACCTTCGGTGTGCCCACCGGAGTCCTCCCGGGCAATGGTCAGGTCCCTGTCAGCGAGAGCGCTCGTAGCTACAAGTACACTGCCCTGGAGCTCTACGGCTACAATCTCAACTACACCGCCTATCTCGGCGAGTGGGACTACATCAAGGTCTTCACGAAGGCCCGGGCAATGAGCAACTTCGGAGTCTTCGATAACCTCAAGCTCGGAGGCAAGGCAGTCATCGACGGAGCTGTAGGTGCAGTCGGAAACAGCGTCGAGGGCTGGAACAGCGGATTTGACTCCGGTGGTCTCGCAGGAGCCATCGGTGGATTCTTCAGCGGAGCATTCGAAGGTGGAACTACTGGCTCCATCAACACCATCATGGACACATCTGATCTCAATGTGTTCGAACAGCAGGCCTGGTACCGACCGGACTTCGGCGCAACGACATACGGCGCCCGGTCCATGAACTCTGCGGAGCTTTCAGCTGAGTCCCTCAGGTGGATGAACTCCATGATGAACTTCTACCAGCCCAACAAGGGTGTGATCCCCGCCGACTTCCCGAGTAAGACCCCTCCAGCGAAGCCCAAGGAAGCCATCTCTAGCTGTGATGTGATCTCCAGCGCATCGGGTGACTACAAGTCCTGGGGTCAGAGGAGCACAGCTCCAGGTGTTTCAGAGTCTGACTGTAGAGCAGAGGGTGAGCGCCTAAAGTCCGAACTTCAGTCCGACATCAACGATGAGACCGAAAAGAGCAACAGTAGCCTCCCGGACGGCGAATCACCTCAGACACCCAAGCAGATCACGGTTGCTCCTTACAAGTACGATGTAGACGGAGTTCAGGCTCAGGAATCCATCTCAGACTGGGCGGCTAAGAACTCGAGCTTCATCGGAGCCATGAGCAAGTACGGCTGGACCTGTTCTCTCCCTTCCGAGGGCTCGCTCCAGGGTAGAGCAGCAGGAATCGACGCCTGGTACAGCTGCTTCAGCTCCAACTACGACGCCAACTACACCAAGACCCTCAACGAGGAGAAGGTCAAGGAGAACAACAAGTACACTGACAGCATCTTCGGTAAGTTTGCCGGGCTCTTCGCTGGCTACTACTCTGCTCTCCACCAGGACGCGAACTTCAATGCTCCCTACAACCGGTTTGTCTGCCAGGACACTCGTACCGGTAAGGACATCATGGACGGGGACAGGAACGCCCGGGTCTACAACAGCGATGGCACGCTGACAGGCAAGTGTGGAGCGATTCGCGCTCCCATCCAGAACGGGCTCTTCGGCAACGGCTACACTGCGGGTCAGAACAGCGCAGCAATCGACACCAGGCGAGCTGAGTTCAACCCCCTAGAGAGCCTCGGCACGGCGCTTGGGAACACGGCTGCCAACATGTCCCTGAAGATCTCAGTCATCACAACCCAGTTCTCGAACACCGTGCTCGGCCTTGCCTTCACTCCCGTGCTTGACGCTTTCGGTATCCGGGATGTGGTCGTCAGCCTCATCAAGAGCTTCAGGGACAGCATGTTCATGCCCCTGGCTGTGCTCATGGCCGCCTTCGGGGCGATCACTGTGTTCTTCAAGGCAGTTCGAAGCGGCGCCTACACCTCGGCTCTGAGCTCCTTCGCCTACATCACCGCAGCCTTCCTCATCGGCGTGATCCTCCTCGCAAAGCCAGCTGCTACGGTGAAGGCAATCGACGAGGCTCCGGTGCTCATCGAGAGCACTATCCTCACGGCCATGTTCAATGACAATGGCTCTAGCGACAAGCTCTGTACTGCAACTGGAAGCTCCAGCGGTAAGAGCGCTGGTGGAGAGCAGATCGATGGGACCAGAGGGTTCGACCCCAACGCAAGTGTCCGCATGCTCATGTGTGAAAACTGGAGGTCCTTCGCCTTCACTCCCTGGGTATTCGGACAGTGGGGAACTGGCTACGAGAACCTCTACGCCAACGGCTACGCACCCACCGGCGGCGAGGAATTTGACAACACCAACCAGAAGCTCGTCGGCAATGCTGGAGTGAACTTCGGTGGTGGAAATGTGATCCACAACTGGGCTACCTACCAGCTCGCAACCACCTCAGTGGGAACCTCTACGACCGCTGATCCCTCCCGTCCGACGGGTGTGGTCAACAAGAACTTCTATAGGATTGTGGATATGCAGATGGGCCCCAACGGGGGCAAGGGCACTGATGCTACCTACGCACATTCCTGGTCGAAGTTCAACGGTGACACTGCAGCAGCCACATTCCTTGGCCCCGTCTCCGCGATCATGGGAGCAGTTGTTGTCATCGGCTTCACGCTAGCTAAGATCGAGCTCTCTCTGGTGACCATCTTCCTCCTGGTCATCCTTCCGATCATGTTGCTACTGGGCATTCAGCCGAGCTTCGGCCGACAGAAGCTCAAAGCCTATGCTGGAACTCTGGGTGGACTTCTGATCCAGAGGATCCTTCTCACAGTCCTCATCGGCGTGCTCTTCAAGTTCATGTTCTCGATCTCCGCTTCGGGAGCTTCCTACCTCATCATCGCCATCGTGAGCATCGTGGTTTCGGCTATCTTCCTCTCCTATAGGAAGGAACTGCTCGGACTCGTTCAGCGCTCCATGGACGCTGCTGCCGGAAGCTTCGCTGGTGGGGCTCTCTATGATGCTCGAAACCAGCTCGCTCAGCGCATTCCCCTAAGCGTCAGGAACCTTGCTGAGATGCAGAAGCAGGAAGCCCGCGGGCTCGCATTCGGAGCTGTTGCGGCTATTCGTCATGGCCAGAGCCCCTCTGAGATCCCCGGCACCCTGAAGACCATCAGGGATACCTACAAGACCAGAGAGGCCGCCTCTCAGCTTGTCAGTGGGCTCGGTGGAAGCCAGAAGGCCAAGAAGATCCGTGGCGCAATCGATAGCGACCTGAACTCTAAGTTCAACCGTAGCAAGGACTACTCAGCTGCCCGTGAGGCGCTCCTCGGAAAGTCCGGAGTGAACGATGCTGAGTTCAACAACGATGGCGATCTGGTTCAGAAGGTCTACCAGACCGACAACCCTGAGAACAACCCTGTGGACAGCGAAGGCAGGATCCTTGTCGATGGGAAGCCGGTCCTTGTGGAAGAAAAGGTACTGCGAACCGCTATGGGCCGCAAGAAGACCCTCAATCGAGTATCTGTTCGTAGAAACATGAGCGACTACAACAGGCTCACTGAGAAGCTTCGCAAGCTCGAGAACCGAAAGACCGTTCGGATCACCAAGGGTGAGAATCGAGCAATGAAGAGGATGGGCTACGGCGACATCGACAGCTACGAGGGCCGGGAGCGCGTAGAAGCTCAGGCAGCCCGGGCACGGATTCACCTTGAGCTCACTCGCCACGGCCGTCGGGACGGAAGAGGCCTCAGCTCTGACGGACTCCCTGTAGAGATGGATAGAAACGGCACAGCCCGTGAAAGTGCGATTGATCGTACCTCAGCGGCCCTGGAAGGCACCATAGACAGAGGCGTAGCGTCAGGTCGATTCATGTCACGGGAAGACAGCAGAGACGCGCAGAGGGCTGCCTACAACGAGCTCGCGGGCCTCGTTGCTAAGGCTGCCAGCGACACGGACGAGGCACTGAGGATCAGCGAACGAGCTCGAAGAGCAGCTGATAGTCTAGACAGTACCTTCGGTGTTTCTGACACAGCCCGAGAGGTTAGAAGAGGCGTCAATCGGCGACTCGGTAGGGATGATTTCGGTGACTTCGGTGGGAGGTAAGATCTGTGGCTAGCTACACTAAGCCGGATCTGAGCTCCAGGGGCTCCAGAGGATTTGGCCTAAAGCCCCTAGCAGCTGTTGCGGTCACCTTTGCCATCATCTTCTCGATCTTTGGCGCTGTATTCGGTCTCATCGGCCCTCAGAAGGCGGTCAAGGAAGCTGAGGCATTCGACCCCGTAGGCTCAGTGATCTGTGGCTTCTTCCCTGAGGATAGCCTTGTGAGAAGCGCATACCAGTCCTCACAGACCGACGAGCTGTACTTCGACAGTCAGTCTAAGTCGGCCGTGAGTAGCGGTAAGGATGATGTGAGCAGCGGGCTCAACTGGATCCTTGAAGCATCTGGCATGGACTTCGACAAGGTCAACGAGGGCATCATCGGCCAGGAAGTCGAAAAGGCTGGAACAAGCCTCCGGGAGAAGAAGACCGCAGAGGAGCTCAAGAAGAACTGGAACAAGGGTCCTCAGGTCAGCCCCTTCGACCGCTTCGGTATGGCTGGAACAACTTTTAGCTCCTACAACGGTGAGTGGAAGTACTACAAGGTCGACGCTTGCTCCAATGAGAACCCCGTGGACCTCAAGGAAGGCGATTACTACGAGGGCCGCCTGGAGACCAAGTCCACCTGGGAAGACCGTGCAGACTCCAAGGATCCTCGCACGGTTCAGCACTACAAGGGCGAGACTTCACGATTCTGGTTCGGCTTCGTCACGCTGATCTCAAACCTGATCTTCTGGGTGACAAAGTTCATCACCACGAGCACCATCGCCTTCGTCAACTTCTCCTTCTCTGACATGAGCAAGACCCTGGGCATCAACGGTATCCTCTCGGGTGACTCCTCAACCGACGGGATCTTTGGCTACCTGTTCACAGGTATCTATACTCCGCTGATCATCCTAGCCATCGCGCTCACTGGAGTCAAGATCATCTGGGAGGGTATCTTTAAGAAGCAGTACCGCAAGGCTTTCAGTAGCGCTGCGATCACCGTGGGCATGTTCATCCTAGCCATCGTTGTCTCAGTGAAGCCTGCAGTATTCGTGAACCTCCCGAACAATGCCGCTGTGGTCGTTCAGGCTGTCATAGTCAAGTCCTTCACGGGTGAGCTCTCGGGCGACAGGGGAATCTGTGCTACCGACATGGGGAGCAAGCCCATCGGCATTCAGTCAGGAACTGGAGGTAAGGATGACCAGGGCTTCCTCGAGGGCGTAGCTGCGAACATGCGCTCCTCGATCGGCTGTAACTTCTGGCAGACCTTCGTGTTGAAGCCCTGGGCGCAGGGCCAGTGGGGCGTAGACTGGAACGAGACCTGGGCAAAGGGTAAGACCGCCAAGTGGGCTCCTGCAGGCCACAAGGAAATCCAGAACACCAACGGCGCAATGGTCGGTGACGCAACCGTTCCTCTCGGCGATGGCGAAGTGATGCACAACTGGGCTATCTTCAACATCTCAACCCTGACCAACGCTCACTCACCGATCGGCGAGGAGGGCAACTACTCGAAGTACTCTCAGGGTGTAGCCAATGACTGGTGGAGAACAGTCGACGCGCTCACGAACTACGAGGAAGTCGCCAACAAGGATCAGATCACTAGCGCTGCCAGCGGCTCCGAGGACATCGAGTACACCGTCCCCAAGGGCAATCCACCTCTCGAGCAATGGGACACCTGGAGCGGCAACAATCCCGGCAACCGCTTTGCCTCGGCTATCTCCTCTCTGTTCATCGGGGGTGTTGGACTCATCGCACCTCTCTTCCTCGGGCTCATGGCCGCTGTCTACTCACTGGGTATGACTGTGGTGATGGTCTTCCTTCCTGTGATGCTACTCCTCGGCGCCTGGGGAGGCCGAGGCTTTGAAATCTTCAAGGAATGGGCAAAGCTCCTCTGGAAGCTCTTTACTCAGCGCATCGCCGTGGGAATCATGCTCATGCTTTCCATTGTCTTCGTCAACGCGGGAATCGTCCTCATGGACAGTGTCGGATGGTGGCAGGGCGCGCTCATGCTCATGGTTTTGAGCTTTGTTCTCCTCAAGAGTCGCCACAAGATCGCTGACATGCTTTCCGCATCTGGTGGAGGTAGATTCTCTCAGGTAGCTGGTAGGATCGGCAAGGGCTTCTCTGACGCTGGTACGACCATCGGTGGCATCGCAGCCTCAACAGTAGGCGGCGCTGCCTACTCCAAGTTCCGCGGTGGAACTCTCAGAGGCGGTGCATCTACTGGTATGAAGCAGGAGCTCAACAACTTGAGCTACAGGACGCCTTTCCTCCGGGAAGTCAGAGTTGCCCAGCAGTCGATCCAGAACAGTGGTGGTGGATCACTTCACGATCAGAAGACCGGCAAGATGGTCAATCACTGTGCCCTCTGTCAGGAAGAGCTCGTGGATGGCTCGATCGTCAAGATGGGCAAGGATGGACTCTGGTACTGCCAGTTCTGCTCCGAGAGTGAAGTTCAGATCGACGGTGGAGTTGAGATGCTCTACCGGGCAGAGACAGTTGCAAGCGACAAGCCCACTGAGATTCGCACCATCAACAGCGAAGATGATCAGGGCGAAAGAGGCAAGGTCGCAAGGATGGTTGCCAAGAACTTCAGGACCATGCACTCTGACACCCCCGAGAACAGAAAGCTCTTTGCGACCACAGTAGCCCGTACGGTAACTGCTGACATGGTTTCTGTTGTGGGAGACATCCGGGCTAAGAAGCTCTCAGCGGACTCTATTCTGGGCTCGAACATCCCCGTTGAGCTTCAGCCCTATCTCGATGCTGGTATGCTCAACAAGTTTGCCGAGGACGAAGACTGGGAAGCACTTGCAACTGCTATGATCTCTGCCTACATCCTCGCAATCGAGTCCGAGAGCAGCGTGAAGCTCGACGGTCTCCTCGAAGAGCTTCTAGCTGATGCTCAGGAGGACTACCGGACGACGGGTAACCTCGAGTTCTACGGAAGGCAGATCGAGATCCCAGAGAGTAAGCGTCAGACCAAGTTTGCCTCCCCGAAGAAGCCAAAGAACTCTGAGGACGATGGTGGCGCTCCTGAGGATCGATCCTAAGCCCGAAGTTCTAGCTGACAACATACGCCGACAGTCGATGCACCTTCGGCGCTTAGGCTAGAGGCTACTGGCACTGAGGCACGATCTGTTCGAACTGCGGGTGATATGGGAGACTGAAGCATAGACCCGCTAGCACCGTTAGGCAGACCAATGGGATTCCTCGATAAGGCCAAGAGCTCGATCTCCGGCAGGTTCGGCGACGAGACCGTTCGCAAGGGGATCTTCGGCTCGAAGGAAGACGCATTCGAGCAGGAGAGTACACCTAGAGAGCCCAAGCGCCGGGTAGCTACCCCCGTTCCTCAGAAGCGTAGACCAGAGCCACAGGTAGTTGAAGCCCCTGAGGACTTTGAAGAGGAGTACAGCTTCGAGTCGGATGATGATTCTCAGCCCCTGATCGATCCAGACGCCCTGTCCGATCTGTCGACCGATCAAGGCCAGTCGGTCAGCGAAATCCTTCAGTCCATGAGGATCGAAGAAACCTTCACCATCGATGAGGGCATCCTTTTCATCGATGAGGAGCTCGCCAACCAGCAGTTCGCAACCCAGGCCCCCTACGGCTATGACATGGGTGAGGTTGACTTCTTCCTCACAAAGACTCAGCGCTCCATTGCCGAGTATGTGAAGCTCCTACGCAAGCGCAATGAAGATGTGGTCAAGCTCGCCAACAGGATCAGTGACATGTCCGTTGAGCTCAACAACATGCGCTTCAGCTCTGAAGTGGCCAACGGCATCAACATCATGGCCAGCGGTAGCGACGAGGATGGACTCGTCGTGGATCTTCAGGAAGCAAGGTCCCGGGCAAAGCGACTGCAGGAGGAGCTCGATAGGCTAACTGAAGCTGGCGGTTCGATGCTCCCGAGCGATCAGGATGAGCTCGAAGAGCTGCGCAATGAGCTAGCTGCTGAGCGCAGGGACCGTGAGAAGTACGAGACGGAAGCGGCAGACCTGCGATCCCACCTTGTGCTCATCGAAGAAGAGTACGACATTCAAGTCTTCTCTGATCGAGGAGAGCTCCAGGAACCCTCCGCCAGTGGCTACGATAGCTACAACGAGCAGAGGGATGGTCACTTCCAGCAGGTTTCAGGCATCGACAGCAGGGCCGAAGATGAGCTCTACGCTGAGGAATCGAACTACCAGCAGGTAGGCAGGGACCACTGGCTTCCGAATCACGACGACGATCAGGTTCTGCCGACCATCTCGGATGAGGAGGAGAGTCTCCCCGACGGATCCTTTGAGTTCGAAGAGCAGGGCCTCGACGAGCTTCCCATCGGTTCCTTCGAGGGTTCCGAAGGCGGATTCGAACAGGCAGATTCTCGCTTCGAAGATTCTGCTTTCACCGCGAACCCCTACCAGAACATCGACGAGTTCATCGAGGAGAACAGCAATGTGTTCCCCGACGACCCCCGTGCCAGCGAGAATCCAGTTGATACTCTAGGCTCAGAAGACGATCCAGATGAAGATGGATTTTCCTACAGCTTTGAGACCAGGTGAGCTCGACTCCCAAAGTAGTATCTACCACAGAAAAGGCCTACCATGACCACCCCTAATCTCATGCTCTATGGGCTACTACTGATTCCCTTCCTGGGAACGCTGCTCGCTGGCTATGCTCGATTTCGGGTCGGTCCTTTCTTTGGACTGATCATGGCCGCAGGTGCCACATCTGTGCTTCTAAGCTACCTCCTCCTGGACTTCAGGGCTGCAGCTATCCAGTTCGGTGCGCTGGGCCTGGGAGCACTTCTCTTCCTGCTGGGCATCGGTCTCTTCGGCGAAAGGTTCTCCTATAGGTCACCCATGTTGCTCCTTTCGGCCATCAGCCTCTTCCCGCTCGGGCTGATCATCGAGCTCAACAACATGACCGCGCTGATTACCTATGGATCGCTACTAGCACTGAACTTTCTCTTTGCGCTCCTACTTGCCTACATTCGTAGGAATGCCCTTACGGGCCGCAAGGGTAGGGAAAAGCCAAAGGACCGCTACTTCCTGACTATTCCCACCATCGTGTCAACAGTGGTTGCTGGGCTTATGGTGCTGGCTCAGATCGGTAGCTGAGTAGGCTCCGGGCCCATGCATCGATATAGACGCCGTACCTTTAGCTAGTAGGAGACTTTCAATGGCAGACTCAAAGGAATCCCCAGAGATTCCCGAAGATGCTACTCCAGTATCACCACAGGAGTCAGCTGGCTCAGGTAAGCCAGCTTCTACAAGGGACCCGATCCTCGAGGAGCTTCTTAGGTCAAAGTCCGCAGATAGCACGGAGAGCCTTGGGCTGAGTGGCCGCTCTCGGCTGAGGAGCTCAAAGCCATCGAAGCGACCCGCCAAGCGCGGCAAGCTCACATCCCTGGAGAAGAAGTCTAAGAAGTCCAAGCTTCCGCTGTTTGCTCTGATCGCAGCTGGTATCGTTCTCATCGGTGGCGGCGGGACAGCGACCTGGTTCGCACTGGCTCCTGCTCAGTCTCAGATCAACCCCGACAGGAACAAGGACAAGACCCAGAAGGTGGATACGACGAAGGAAGCTGACCCCGCGGAGGAAGCTGACGCGCCGTGGAACAGCCCAGAAGGCGTCTTCCCGATCAAGCTCTCCGACTGGGAGCAGGAATCGGGCACCCAGGGACTTAGCCCTGAGGATAGAGCCAAGGTCGTTAGCACTCTCTACGGTTCTGATCTCAGCACATCTGCCAGCATCCTTCCATCAGAGGCTGGAGGGTTCACTTCGGATGACTCTAAGAGCGAGAACGCTGACGGAACGCTCAACGAGCTCTACAGCTACTGGACCCGAGAGTCCTTCACCGCTGATGCGGGTGAGATCGTTCAGAAGTTCATCAATCCTCGCTTTGGAAACTGGGAGCAGTACGAGCGCCCTGGCTCCAACCCCAACGCAATCGATCCCGCGAAGCAGTTTCCGAACACCTTCACTAATGATATGCTCAATAGTGGTCAGCCGGTCAGGGACTGGCTTCCAATCTATGCAGACTGGAACAGCAATAACTACGGCAGGAACGACCTTTCTGCCACTGGAGCTCGCTGGTACGGAGAGGTAACTGACTCAACATCGGACTTCACCTACGATGATGAGACATCTCAGTACACCGTAGAGTTCAAGGCTAATGTGAAGTTCACAGCCTATGCTCACACTGGAGAAAAGGTTTCAGAAAAGGGAGTGTTATCTCTCGAATTCGTCGCCAACCCTGGCGGCGAAGCAGGACCCGGTGGAAAGGTCCTCGTCAACAGGTCTAGTCTGACCATTGGTGGTTGAAATGAAGAACGCTAAGAAGACATCCTGGAGGAAGCTCCTTGCCGGCTTCGCTGTCGGCGGCGTGCTCCTTTCTGGGCTAGCCGTGGTGAGTGGGCCAGGTGGTGCTGGATCGCTGATCACGGATGCTAGTGCCGGTGTTTCCGGTGGTGGCGGCGGAGGCGGTGGTGGTGGCGCCGGTGGTACCGGCTACGCTACCTGGCAGCAGATCTCTCGCACCAAGGCGATGAACGGCACCATTCAGAATCTACCTCCAGAGATCAACAGTGCTGTCTGTCAGGACGCTGAGGCCTACTTCGCGCTTGTGCCCAATGTGGTCGGCGCCAATGCTCAGCGAGACAGCTGGACCTTCAGCCTATACGGCGTGAGGAACCTCCAGGGTGGAGACTTCGCAGGTGGAGCTGACCTTGCAACTCGCATCGCCAACAATGTGGGCTGGAGCTACCAGCAGGGTAGGGATTACCTCTTCCAGAAGAACTTCATCTGCCTCGACAACCCCAATGTGCTCGACCAGAGGCAGTGGCGCTACGAGGTACGATCCACTTCGTCCAGCGATTCCCTCAACGAGAACCAGGTCTACAGCACTGTAACTCAGGTAGCTCCTCAGTCCATCGAGGGTAAGCTTGATCCTGTGGGCGCAGCCAACCTGAACACTCAGACTTCCACTGTCAAGACAAACTACGGCACCGTCTGGGACCAGTTCAAAGCTGCACGGGAAGCTAGCGGTTCGAACACCAAGGATCTCGTATCCCAGTTCAAGACCAAGTTTGCCGATGCAAAGACCAAGGATAAGACCATCAACCGGGCCGATGTAGTCCTCAACGAGGGCAACCGGGCTGGTATGGGTGAAGGTGGAATCCTCAACATCAGTGAGACTGCTCGCAACGCTAAGGCAACGGCTTCTACCACCACCAACAAGTACCAGGTATGGCGGTGCGGCTGGGAACACTACAGCAAGAGTGGATGGCAGCCGAGCTCTGGCAACAACTGCCAGACTGTCGGTGGAAACACGCTCAACCCCAATGCTCTCCCCACGAGCGGCTGGAACAGCGCGATCTGGAAGAACGCCACAGAGCGCAACAACTACAACCCAGTGACCTCCGGACAGACTTCTTGGACCCGCTACTCCACGAGCGCTACTTCTCCGACCCCGACCCAGAAGCAGACCGGATTCTGGCAGCTCCTTGCAGTTCATTGCAACCCTCAGGACTTTGCAGCACTTGTCAAGGCCCTGGGAACCAATGCAACTGTGTTGAGCTCCGGTGACACCAGCAACACGATCTCCGGTCTCATCAGGACAAAGATCTACGCACAGCAGCCGTCGGTACTTCCTTTCGGAGACACCAAGTCCACCAACGCTGCTCAGAAGATCACCTCGACACTTGGCTTCTACGATAAGGAATGCCCGTTCGACTGTACCCCTGACAGAGCAGGTACAGGAGCAAGTGCCGCCAACGGTGCCAAGAGCAATGTCTTCACTGACAACTCTGCCGCAACGACCAAGGGCAAGTACGGAGTGAAGTCCTCTGACGGTAAGAACTCGACTTACTCCGAGATCTTCAGGGACAACTCAGAGCGCACTGTTCGTCCCGATGTCTGGTACCCAGTCTCCACGAAGGGTGTCAACTACGATGGAGCTGCTCCTGACACTACCCTCGTCACTCGCTGGGCAGGTGGAACTCCTACCCTCGATACTGAGTTCAAGGCGTCTCGCACTGTCAGCGTCAATGGTAAGACCACACTCGACCCACTCTTCGATCCCAAGTCCACAACTCAGCCCAACCAGAGGAACTTCTCTGCACCCACTGAGTTCAAGGGAGCAACGGCTTCGCAGTTCAAGGGCCTGATGAGTCCGATGACTGTTCAGTCCACCTGGGCATCTGACAGTGGGAAGCCACAGGCGCTCCAGGTAGCCTGGGAGTACTCACCCAGCGTAACCTCCTCGGTCCCACAGTCCCTGAGCTTCTCCAGAGGAGCAGCTGATGTGAAGATGGGATCTATGGTGAACAGGTCGACTGAAATTCAGGGTCGATGCTGGGGCACATTCGGAACAACCGCGACTACTGCCGCAGTCTCCGATCTCAACTCCAACACCGGAAGCGGTAAGACCACGAACTTCAACACCCCTAACGGTAGCGTAGACACCGCCAGGAACATCGTGCTGAACTTCGTCAGAGGTGCCAGCGAGTAAGCTACAACCAACAGGAAAGGGAAGAGCAGGATTCGTCTTGCTCTTCCCTTTCCTCATGTCGGGATGCTACGAGTCAGCCTCGGTACCATGGGAGTTGAAGGTTGTCTATCCGGAGGTAAGAGCTGGTGAGTGCTAGCAAGAAGAAGAGCTACAGGGAGCTCAAGGCGGACCCCGTCATCAGAACGCCCCTGTTGGCCTGGATCCTCGACAGGAAGGCTGTCTACATCTCAGTCGCCCTAGTCGGCTGTTTGGCTGCTGGTGCCTTCGTCTATCAGGGCTGGCAGTCCTACGAGAAGATCATCACCCCACCCAAGGACACTTCGCCCTATCGGTCAATCAACCCCGCTGATTCAGAGGGCGTGCGCTGGGCTACTTCAGTCGTTCGAGACTCGAGGGGCGTCGAAGGCTGGGAAGTACAGGATTCCACTCAGCCCAGCCACGGATTCCTCCAGGATGCGACTGGCAGTACTGCTGGAGAGGTTCCGATCACTCTCCTTGCAACCCGTGTCGCTTCGGCGGGCCCAGTCAAGTCGATGGTCCAGGTCTACGGTGCAGGTCAGGCTCGAAAGCAGTACGACTTCTATGTGAGCAAGCTCTCCGCCCGGGAGCCTGTGGACAACAAGGAGGTTTCGGATTCGGGGATCATGGGGGCAAAGTTCGAGCACGGCTTCATCCTCATTGCTGGAGACTCTATCCTCGGGGCACAGACCAATGACAATGGCCTCCGGGACAGACTCTTCGATGAGTATCTGAAGACTGTAGAGTCCACTCTCCCTCAGTCGGGCTGCGCGAGCGTCTCTGCGGCCGATGAGTCCCGTCGTAGCGTCTACTTCGACCCCAATGACTTCCAGGGTCTCCTTGAGACCAAGAAGATCGATCCTCAGGTCAACACTGAGTATCTCCCCACTGTTCAGGGAATCGGAGCAAAGGAGATCGGAAACCCCTACGCTTCACAGCCAGAAGGGCCGCTACCTGCTGGACTACCAGCGCTCCCTGCTGAAGTTGCGAAGCCGACCGTCGAAAATGCTCCGGCAACAGTAAACAGCTTCACAGAGGAAGCTTCCTACAGGATCAAGGATCCGGTGGGTCCTGGTTGCGGCTGGACCTGGTCGGCACAGAACCCGATCAAGTACAATCAGGCTGACCTGAAGACTGCAGAACAGAACACGCTGACAAAGGTCCAGAACGATGTCAATGGCAAGGCTCAGGGCTATGTTGACTCGAAGATCACCTGGGCTCGGCTGGTCGCTCTTGTGGCCCCTCAGCTCGACAACTGGAATCGCTATGTTGACAGCGTGAATGATGTCCACGGCAAATGGGACAAGCTTGTCAAGGACAGGCAAGCTCTCCGTCCGGCCTGGGATCAGTACCTCTCTGCCCACGACCTCTGGAAGACCTTCGACGCTCGAAAGGCGGCGGCACAAGATAGCTACGACAAGGCTCAGGATCAGTGTCTCGCTGATCGCAAGGCCCACGATGAGTGGGAATCTGAGTGGGGTCCTGCAGAGCTGAAGAAGAAGCAGGACGCCTGGAGACAGGAGCAGGAAGCTCAGAGCCCTCAGCCGTCTCCTAGCTCGAACCCAACGGCCTCGCCGACTCCATCACCTAGCCAGAGCTCGGAGCCGACCAGCCCGATGCCCACAGCTCCACCGGAGCCGACGGATTGCACTTCGAATCCTGTTCGTCCCGCCATCCTCGATCAGCAGAAGCCTGCAGAGCCCGCTCCGCCTGCTATCCCCGATGATGTGACTGTTCCGGATTCCTGGCCAAAGCCATAGTTCAAGGCCCTGGAGAGGCAATCCTGAGCGTCTCTGCTGATCGTCCTAGGTGATCCTGAGCGCGGGCGCTAGAGTGTCGAGTCTATCGATGCTCTAGCGCCCTATTTCAGCATCAGCGATGATACTTATGCAGGATAGCTGCCTTTCGGATGACGCAACACTACCGATCGATCTCAGCACAAAGTTGCCGTCTAAATCTTCAGGAAAATTTTCTCACTCCATCGGCACTTCCACGGGCTCATCGGTACATTGAACTCGTGGGAAACGAACGATGGATCCCACTCACATGCTACCAGTTCCGTATGGACACTGCCTAGTAGCTGAAACTACGAACAAGAAGAAGGATAAGAAAATGGCACAGATCCACAACCAGAGAACTGTCGTTGGAACAATCGTAGATGTCTACGCTCCCAGGACCGTCGGCAAGGAAGACCACACCGTTGTGAACTTCAGCATCGCAATGACCCCCTCGGTCAAGGACGGCGATGGCTGGAAGGACGGCGAGACCGAGTTCATCCGTTGCACCGCATGGCGCAAGGTGGCCGACAATGTGGTCGCAACCTTCAACAAGGGTGACCGGGCCATCGTCATCGGTCGTCAGACCATGGACGCTCCCCGGGAGGATCGCGACGGAAACACTGTCGACCCTCGCCCGAACCTGACCGCTGACTTCGTAGGCGTCGACCTGACCTACGATGCTGCTCACTCGGAGCGCGAGGCCAAGAACAAGACCTCCGCCCAGAGTGACGACGACGGTGGAAGCAGCAAGAAGAAGGCTTCCAACCCGAGCTCCTCGAAGAAGGCTGTCGCCAAGAAGTCCTCGAAGCCCGCCAAGGAGGAGAGCTTCGATGATGACGATGACATCTTCGGCGACGATGACGACATCTTCGGCGACGACTGATTTCAGTCTGATCTCCTAGAGGGAGCCCCGCAGCAATAGATCGCTGCGGGGCTCCCTTTCTGCGTACCTGGTGTGGCCCTACAGGCTTCGGTACCATAGCTCCAATACGCTTAGCACAAAGCCCAGAGAGGTACATCCGTGACCAAGGACAAGGATCAGTCGAACTCGCCAATCGATCCCACCAGCCCCGACACAGTTCGGCTTCCAGTGGGATGGAGCGACTCTGACGGTAGCTACAAGCAGGATGACTTTGTAGCCAACGACGAGCTGGGGCTCACTGATTCGACCTCGAAGCCAGGCCACAGCTTTGACACTCTACTTCTGGGTGAGTCTCCCGTGGTGGAAGAGGTCCGTGCCGAGAAGGCCGCCAAGAAGGACAGAGAACAGAAGACTCTGAGGAATGTGCTCATCGCAGTCCTAGCAGTAGTCGTAGTGACTGGTATCGGCTTCGGCGCCCTTGCCGGATTCAATGGCTACCAGACACAGCAGCACACTCAGAAAGTCGAGAAGGAGAAGAAGCAGCAGTCGGTCGAAAAGGCGAAGGCAATCAAGGAAGCCGACAGCCCCTACTCAGTGCTCGTCGGAAAGGTCGATCCCCCTTCGGAAGAGCCGATCACCGCGGCCGTAGAGGGCGATGACCTCAAGATCGGAACATCCACTCTCACCATCACGGGCGCCACCCTCACCCCCACAGTCAATGGCTGCACACTGGGGGCTATCACCGATGTCTGCCTTGGAGCTCGAGGAACTCTAGACAAGGGTGACTTCGATGTGTTCCTGATCAAGGACATCTCGAGAACTCGTATCCTCGACAATCCGAAGGAATTCGCCGAGCTGAAGACAGCTGGAGACACCATCGCAGCTTCGATGGCCATCGATATGGGAGCCAAGGATGGACCCACACGGGTGGGAGCACTGACCTCGAACGGAACGACCGGCTTCTTGCTGATCTTCCCGGCAGGCACATCCACTGACCGGGTGAACGCGGTGCTCAAGGCCGCCACCGTGATCTGAGCTAGGTAGAGGAAACCAATGGGACTGGGACTGACAGCGCTGATCCTCTATGTGGTCGGCTTCCCCATTCTAACCTGGGCCCTTGCCCTGATCCACCGTAAGGTCATCGTGCGCCGGGCAGAAGAGAAGATCCAGCGCAAGAGGCTCTCGAAGAAGGCCCCCGATCCAGTCGGCCCTAAGTGGTGGAAGCGATTCAAGTTCACACTGGGCGACAAGAGGCAGTTCCTCTTCTCCTTTGGTAAGAAGAAGGAGGAAAAGGCCAAGGGTCCTGGCCTACAGCGTCGCTGGATCTGGTGGGGCCTTTGGTTTGCTGGTCTCACTGTTTCGGCCGTAACCTTCACCGGTGACTTCAGGATGATCTTCTGGAGTCTCCTTGTCTACACGCTTGCTTTCAACTTTGCTGTGAAGTCAGCCCACAAGGTCGTAAAGCATCAAGAGTATGTGATCTCCCGCATCTACGAGATCGCTCAGCCCAAGCTCGGCCTCCCCATCCAGGACCCTGCAGTCAATCATGTCAGGATCAAGGACTGGAGGGACTACACAAAGCCCGACAAGGTCGAGATCGATGTGCCCACGAACTTCTCCGATTCGGGCGAAGAGGGATTCCTGAAGCAGTTCAACCAGGTCTTTGGCCGGGAGAGCGCCTGGGTCCCCGATAGTCAGCCGCCTAAGAAGGGCGAGAATGGCAAGCCGGACACTCCTGGTCAGCCTGGCTGGGACTACGACAAGGGCCTCGTTACACTTCGGGCGGTTCCACCTCTTCCGGTGAACGCGAAGTGGGAAGCCCACTATGTGCTTTCACCCGCAATCGCCTGGAGCTTCTTCCCCATTGCTCTAGGTGTTGAGCACGGAACTACCGTCACCCACCCCGTCACCGGAGTCAAGGAAAATGTGCTTGGTTTTGACCTCTCGGGTCAGCAGGGACAGGCAGCGAAGGAAGCTAAAGAGGAGATGTCCACCAAGATTGCGAAGTCTCCCATGGTCTTCATCGGTGGAGGTACTGGTGGTGGAAAGGCTCTTTCGGTGGATGAGAAAGTCGCAGTGATCCGTAAGAAGTCACTCGTCGGCTGATCAGTTAGATCGAATCGCTGAAGAGCTCGACAGGACAGGAGAATCTCACATGGTTGTAGACAGGGCTGACCGAATTGCCGGAGCGATCTATGGGATGGCCCTGGGCGATTCTTGGGGCTACCCCACGGAGTTCATGGGTCACGGAGAAATCCTCAGAAGGAAGCCAGCGCCGCCCATTCCCCTTCGAGTCACCGATGACACTCAGATGAGCCTCTACAATGTCGAGGCTCTCCGTAGGATCTACTCAAGTCAACTGGATCTCAGCGCCCTCGGCACAGACACGGGGCTTCAGAATCTCGTGCGCCGGATCTTCGCTGATCAGCATCTAAACTTCGAGATTGACCGGGACAACAACAGAGCGCCTGGCAATACGGTGATGGGAGCCCTGTCTCGCTACAGGCGTAGCTCCCAGCTCACGGGGCTCGAGGGGAGCTCTCAGAACAACAGCAAGGGCTGCGGGACTGTGATGCGAGCCCCTTGGCTCGGCATGCTCCCAGTAGATCGCCAGGCTGTCATCAATCTTGCGATCCTTCAGTCTGAGACAACCCACGGACATCCTGTAGCAGCTCTTGCTTCAGCGACCGTAGCGATTCTGCTCAAGGAGATCTTCGAAGGAACTTACAGGCCGATCGAAGCCGATGCCCGAAACAGAGTAGTTGCTGCGCTCTACCGCTCACTTGAGGCCGTCACTGAGATCCAAGCCTCCTCTTCTAGCCTCGTGGAAAGCGCTAGGTTCAAAGAGGGTGTCCGAGAGTTCCGAGAGATGATCTACGAGGTGCTCCAGGGACTCGAAGAAACTGAGCACGATGAGCTCGAAAATCCGGAAGCTAACATCTGCTACTGGTTCGGAGAAGGGTGGATCGGAGACGAAGCACTTCTCTGCGCCATCGGAGCCCTTGCGATCTACGGAGAGAGGAGCTTCCAGGGCATCGAGCGTCTTGTCTTCTCAAGCGGAGACAGCGACTCAATCGCTGCAGTAGGCGGTTCACTGCTAGGAGCGCTGAATGGCTACAGCTCTTTGGCCTCTCAGGCTGATTCAAGCGGGCATCGGATCATCGGAGCCTTCGAGCCTCGCTACGAGCACGAGCTCTCTGAGGCAGTTCGCTTTTTCAGTGACCTACAGGCCACCCGTAGCCAACAGTAGGATCAGACCTAACGGCCGTAGTACGGTTCATCGAGTTTCCCCTAGAGACATCTGATTCTGTACCCTAGGTGTGCAGTCAGGATTAGATCGGTATCGGTAAGGTAGTCGAAACCACTAGAGTAGAGGAAACCCTATGGCCCAGGAAAAGTCGGTTGCACAGAAGCCCACCGGAGCCTTTGTCGGAGCGAGCTGGGTGGCCTTGCTCATCGGCATGGGAGCCTACCTCATCGGTCTCGGCAACTCAACCATGGAGCTCAATGAAAAGGGCTACTACCTGACGCTCCTTCTCTTCGGTCTCTTCTCCGCCATCTCCGTTCAGAAGAGCGTCCGCGACAGGACTGAGAATGTACCAGTGACCAACATCTACTACGGCGTTGCTTGGTTCTGTCTTCTCGCTGCTCTTTCGCTCCTCGCCATCGGCCTCTGGAACGCTGATCTCCTACTCTCCGAGAAGGGATTCTACGCCGTCTCCATGGTGATGGCACTTTTCGCCGCCATCGCAGTGCAGAAGAATGTGCGTGACCTTGCAGTCTTCGAGCAGGATCTCCCCGAATCTGAGCAGTCTGGACCTTTTGGCTGGGGCACGAGGAACGGTAGCTCAGATGAAACCCTGTGAGCACTGCGGGTTTGAGCTCTGGCTTCCGGTTGCAGAGCTCAAGGTCTCTGATCTCGGTCTTTACAGTGACGGTCGATTTCCAGGTCGCTGCATTCTGAAGCTCAAGGATCACTGGGAGAGCCTCGAGGACCTCCCCGAGCCCCTGGCCCTTGAGTTTCACCGGGATCTCAAGCGATCTATGAGGGCCATTCGCCTCGCAACGGGTGCAGAGCGCATCAACTTCGCCGTCCTCGGCAACGCCGTGCCTCACTTTCACGGTCACCTGATACCTCGCTTCCCCGACCGCGAGCTTCGACCCCAAAACTCTCCCTGGGATGATCCGCGGCCTCGCCATAAGCTAGCCTTCGAGGAAGAGCAGTCCATCCTTGAGGCCATTCGACTCGCTCTCTAGCGAAGCTCCTCACTCGCGTTAGATAGCTCCTCAGAACTGATCTGAAGAATGAGGGAGAATCTCATGGCTGGACTTGGCTACAACCCCTACCGGGACGCGGCGGGTAAGTTCTCGCGCCCGGAAGACATGGGCAAGCACATCGAGAACGATCTTCAGGCTGCCTACGACTCTGGAGACTTCGCTAAGGTCGAAGCAATCAAGAGCTACACCATGGAGAAGCTCCCAGAGTCTGAGCTCGGTAAGACCCTGCTCGAGCAGGCATACGGATCAGCACCTAAGACTCAGGTGAAGCGATTCAGGCTCAGCCCCAGCGAACAGCTCCTCCGGGACAAGAACGCTGAACTCGCCAAGAAGATCGTGGACCTTCGAGCAGAGTCTGGCGATGTGACCTTCGATGATGCTAACCCCGAGCGCGCCCGCAGGCGACTCGCTGAAGCTGTTGAGTACGCCAAGGGTAGAGGCAACACTCATCTCGTCTCAAAGCTCACAGCTGCAAAGGTTCTTCCCTCAGGTGCTTTCCAGCGCAAGAGCGACAAGAAGCGGGTCAACACAGACGCTGTGATCCGGGACTACATGACTGAGAAGGAAATCGAGGCAGGTCGAGGTCATATCCAGAGGGCCATCCAGGATCGGATCGACAGCGGTGCTATCGCCGAAGGTAAGTACACCTTCCGCGATGACAGCGGCACCTACACGCTCACGGTAAAGCCAGACTTCGACCCCGAGGCCTTCGATGCGCTCGACGAGCAGACGAAGGCACAGATCTCGAGCCCGGTAAGCTCTCCATCCATCGAGCTGGCTAGAGAGAAGCTCTCTCCGGAGGACTTCGAAAAGGTCACTTCTAAGCAGCAGGTCATGGACTTTGTTGTGGGCAAGGAACCGGAGATCAACGGATTCCCTCGGGCCAACACTTCCTTCACCGGAGACGCTCCAGAGAAGGTTGCAGAGAGCGGGCTCAAGAGCCTCAGTAGCTACACTCAGGCAGTAGAGAAGAGCTTTGGCAGCAAGGCCGATCGAACCGCTAAGAAGACGGAGAGCGCCGAGATCATCAAGTCCGCTGTGGTCGACCGGGGCGAAAGCACATTCGTACCTGGTAGGGCATACGCCAACGGCGCACTTCTCACGACCCGCTCCGTGCTCAACCCAAAGGAACTTCAGGACAAGCTCAGCCCAGCACAGATCAGGTCGATCTCAGCTCTTCGGTACCAGCCCAATGAGATCAAGGCTAAGGCGCTACTCTCGGACGACCAGTTCAAGGCGATTTTCCAGAGGCAGAAGGCCGCACTCCGAGTTACACCCAAGAGAAAGTGATTCGAGATCACCGCCAACAGGCTTTGGTATCGTACGCTCAGGTAACCATATGAAAGGGAAACTCTCATGGCAAAGGACCTCGCAGAAACTCTCGCTGAAGATCTAGCAGGACTCGGCCTTGCTGAGCTCGTTGCTCCTGGAAGCCTGAAGGCACTTGAGGGGAATACTCTCGTGGAGGTTGAGCAGACAGATGATCTGATCAGCGTCTACGAGAACGGCGATCTCCTCCGGGACTTCTCCACATCAGACCCAAAGTTCAATGAGGAATTTCTCGCGACTCTAGCGACCTCACTGAACTTCTAAGCCCCTTCGGCCATTGCCGAAGGAATCACAAGATAGAGCTGATGGATCATGGAGGTAGATGAGATAGCGATGGAGCACATCACAGTCACCGGAATCGACCAGGAGGCATTGCCTATGGGTGGAATCACACAGTAGTCCAGCTCAACCGATAATCGACTTAGAGGGACCCTTTCACGCTATGTGGGAGGGTCCCTCTTCATCGGTTGCACAGGTCCGCCTATTCATGTACCATTGAGCCTGCACCCAATTCCCGACCTAAGGAGTAGCCATGGACCAGGTACACGCCGATCCACGCAAGCTCCTTTCTCGAACGGACTTCCGGGAGAAGACTCTCGCCCGCCGGGCCGGAAGATGCTGCGTTGCGAGCTGCACGGCTGAAGCTGTGGATGCCCATCACATCATCGAGCGCCGGCTTTGGGTCCAGCCCGAAGAGCTCGGAGGCTACTTCCTCGACAACGGGGCCGCTGTCTGCGAGAAGCATCACCTGGATGCCGAACGGACTGTGCTAACTCCTGATAGCCTGAGGGAAGACTCTGGGATCAGTCAGGCAGTCCTTCCCGGCGAGTTCTACCTCGACAGCGAGATGAGCTACACCAAGTGGGGAGACATCGTGCTCTCCGATGGCATGCGCCTTCCGGGGCCGCTCTTCTGGGACGAGTCAGTCCAGAAGATCCTGGGTTCTGCACCTGGAGTTCTACAGCTCTACAGGGAGCGAGTAAAGTACCCTCGGACGCTCCACCTCCCCTGGTCCCCAGGCCTCACCAAGGACGATCGAGTTCACGGCTCGATGGCCCACTGGATCGGCAAGGAGATCGTTGTCACGGAGAAGATGGACGGCGAGAACACGACTGTGTACAGCGATGGCTACAGCCATGCTCGTAGCGTCGATTCGAGCAACCACCGATCCAGAGACCGGCTCAGGGCTGACATTCAGCGCTGGGCCTACGACCTCCCCCGGGGCTGGCGTGTCTGTGGAGAGAACCTGACAGCAGTCCACTCTATCCGCTACGAAGATCTGCCCGATCGCTTCCTTCTGTTCTCCCTCTGGGAAGGTAACCGTTGCCTCTCCTGGGATGAGACAGAAGAGTGGGCTGAACTCCTTGAGCTTCAGACTCCCCGTGTGCTGTGGCGTGGAGTTCCCGAAAGTGAGAAGGATCTGCAGGATGTGCTCACTCGAAGCTGGAAGGTTCTCGGAGGAGACCAGAGCTCGGAAGGCTATGTGGCCCGTCTCGCCTCGAGCTTTGAGCTTCGAGACTTCCATCGGGCAGTGGGCAAGTTCGTTCGCAGCAACCATGTGACCAGCGAGCAGCACTGGATGCACCGACCCTACGAGGAGAACGGCATCGGCTGACTTCCTCAGGCTAAGCCCGCGTCGAAAAGGCGCGGGCTTAGCCTAGTTTGATCGATCTTTGCGTAAATTGGCCATAAGATGTGAGTATCCACAAAATTCATGCCATTTCTTAATGGTTTTCACATGGAACGATATGGCGGATCCCATAGTGCAATGTAGGACTATGTGCGCTACAGGATACACCCAGAGTCAACTGTCGACAGGGACAGTACACGATCAGGAGGAAATCATGCCGCTGAGCTCAATCGAAGAGCCCCCAACCAGAAGAAGTTCTCGATCACGAATCACACCTTTCGTGGCTGGAGCAGCAACAATCGCACTGAGCGCATCAGGAATTTTCCTGGTAGCAGCTCCAGCCTCTGCCGCGCCGGGCACTGCCCAGGCTCAGGCTCGCTACCTTTCGGGGTCGCTCCTCAACCAGTCCCTCGATGATCTTGCTGCCCTCCAGGGTGAGCGAGCTGTCGCCGATGGTTCATCTGATCAGGTCGTCACCGAAAGTGGCGACCTAGACCTTTCTGCGCTGGGCAATGTGCTCCAGCTTAAGGCTGATAGCGGGGTCACCATCCCCCTGACCATCGCCGATGCCGGAGTCGTTAGCCAGTATGCGCAAGCGTCTCCAGCTGGATCATCGCTCGGAGCTTCTGGTGCAGTGACCGATCAGGGTGTGATCGATCTCGATCCGACAGCGAGCGCTCCGAACGCTTTGACCTTCGATCTCAGCAATCTTCTCGGCTCAGACATCACTTCATCTGTGGCCAACGCAACTCTGACTACTGGAGTGAACAGCGCATCTGCAAGTCTAGAAGCAGGCGGAGAGCCAAAGGGCGACTACAACATCGCCGGCCTTCGTGCTAACCTCACATCCCCAGTCGTAGCGAACCTCTCCAACGGGATCCTCGCTTCGGTCACCGGAACCCAGGGAACTGTAGACGGGGTGCTCGGCAACGATGGATCTCTAGCTACGGGCCTTTCGACAACCCTTGGGGCTCTCGGAGTTGCTGATGTGGCCGTGAATGCAGATGTTGATCTTGCTCCAGTCGTTCAGAATGTGATCGAGGAGAACAACATCCTCGGCGCTGATGGACCTGTTCAGGTCAATCTCTCTACCGGCGAGATCACCGTTGACATCGCTGCAGTCCTTGCGGCCAACGGCAGAGACCTCAATGACCTCGATCCCAACGAGGAGATCCTCAACACGGAGCTTGTGAACTTCATCACAGCCGATGTCGATGAGCTTGTCAACGGCCTTCTGGTAGAAGTGCAGGATGCCGTGACAACTGCTCTTCGAGCAACCGATCTCACCGTGACAGCAACCGTCGGAGACGCTGCAGATCCCGTTCTCAGCCTCAACCTCGATGGAACGCTCAACGAGATCGCTACTGGAGTATCTGTACCTCAGATCACGGTTGCTGACAACGACTTCGATGTGGCACTTCTCAGTGGCCCCATCGGAACTGCTGTCAGCAATGTGCTTGCACTTCAGCTCAACACTGAAGCGCTCGACGCTGATCTTGCGCCTCTCTACCCCGCTCTCGACGCTGTGCTCAGTAACCTCGTAAGCCTGCAGGCCAATGTTCAGGAAGATGTGGACGGCGCCTTCACCGAGACCGCACTGCGGCTCAATGTGCTGGATGCGCCTGATGTGCCTACTGTCAGTGCCGTGCTCAGCCTAGATCTCGCACAGGCATCGGTCGGCCCCAACGCTGCGCCTACTGCAGACCCCGCTGTTCCGACCATCAGCGGCCTCACCCCGATCTTCGGCCCTGAGGCTGGAGGAACTGCTGTGACCATCACCGGAACCGATCTCACAGATGTGACTTCGGTGACCTTCGATGGTGCCACTGCAACTGATCTCAATGTTGTCTCGCCCACCGAGATCACTGTCAACACTCCTCCTGGAACCGGTCTTGTGGATGTAGCAGTTGTAAGCCCCGGGGGCACAGCAACTCTTCAGGACGCCTACACCTACATTCCTGCAGCTACCGGTGGAGAACCTACTGTGATCTCCTTCAACCCGAACTCTGGACCTGAAGCTGGCGGCACTGAAGTCACCATCATCGGAACCGGCCTCGATGGCTCAGATGGAGTTCTCTTCGGAGAGATTCCTGGAACCGACCTCACCGTAGTTTCGGAAAACGAGATCACCGTAGTGACCCCTCCTGGAACTGGATCTGTGCCCGTCACCGTGACAGCAGGTACAACCAACACTGTGGCCCCTGGCAACTTCAGCTACATCCCAGCCACGGGCGGGGACCAGGTGATCGTCACAACGGTGAACCCAACTTCAGGACCTGAAGCTGGTGGCACCGAAGTCACCATCGGTGGAGCTGGCCTCGAGGGCGTAACAGGAGTGAGCTTCGGCGGCAACGCTGGAACAGAACTTGCTGTGAACTCCGACACTGAGCTCACGGTGAACACTCCAGCTGGAAAGGGTGAGGTGCCCATCGTCCTTACGGCCGACGGATCCAACACCACAGCCTCAAACACCTTCACCTACATCCCCGCAGGAAATTCTCCGACCATCACTGATGTGACTCCTAACCAGGGTCCCACTGCAGGTGGAACGACCGTCATCATCGGAGGGACAAACTTCGAGGGCGACACAGATGTGAGCTTCGGTGGAAACCCCGGAACCAACACTACAGTGATCAGCCCCACGGAGATCAGGTCCACAACTCCTGCTGGAGCTGAAGGACCAGTCGATGTGGTCGTTACTACTGGTAGTGGTCAGACGGCAGCACTCCCCGACGGTTATACCTACATCGCTGACGGCAACGGAGGCGGTAACGGTGGAACAGGCGGAGCTGACAATGAAGGCACAATCAACAACCCTGGTGCTGGACAGTATGACAACTGTGCAGCTGCAGCAGCGGATGGTAAGGCTGACTTCAAGTCTACCGATCCTAACCTAGATAGCGACGGTGATGGAATTGCCTGCGAGTCCGGTAACGGTAATGGCAACGGATCTGGCGGCGACAGGGCCGCTGACAGGAACCTTGCCTACACTGGTAGCGACATCTCTGGAGGACTGTTCAGTGGTCTTCTGATGCTCGCCGCCGGTGGAGCAGTGCTCCTTCTCCGCAGAAAGTTCAGTGCCTGACCAGCGCTGAATTGAGAAAGGCCTACTCCGCGGTGACTTCGTCAGTCACCGCGGAGTAGGCCTTTCTAAGGTCCCTTTAGGCTTGAGCTGTATTCGCTCACCGGAGCGGCAGAAAAGTCGCTTAGATGACAGTCTACTGCCAGTCCGCCCACATTGTGCTTCGATACCATAACCACATGGATCATCTAACCACCACTCTACCAGCTCCAGCCATCGATGGCCCTTGGCGTGTGGATACCTTTGGCGCTAGACTCGTCATCGGGAGACAGCGGGGTGGATTTGAGGAGATCAGGCTCTCAGAGATCAAGTCGATGGGCATCTACGGACAGTCATCTGATTCATCCCTGCTGGAAGTCCTGAGGCACAGTAGAAGATGGGTGCTCAAGCAGCCAGACTCCATCTCTGGGGTTGAGCTCGTAGCAGGTTCAGGTCGGGATGAGATCCTGCATGTGATCCGAGGCCTGATCAGCTACGGAGACTCCTATCTTCAAAAACTTCGAGAGAATGGGCTCACCTGGAGCCCCAACGGTAGGTATCTTCTTGCCGTCCTTTGGGTCAGCGGATCGGACCTTGAAGATCAGGAGATCCGAATGGCCCTTGAGCGCCTGATTGAGCTTTCGGTCCTGACCAACCTTAGGCCCATGATCCTGACCGATACTCCGAAGCGACTCGGCTCGATCATTCAGGCTGAGCTCAACTGGCAGCTCTTTCTTGGTCCGGATCAGGTAGCCTACTTCCGCGATAGATATGCGGTGGATCCGGCTCCGGGGATGCCCACTAGAGTTCCAGCTGGTGTTACGCTGGAGCGGGAACCTCGGACTGCTCGGATCTTCAACGGGCTCAACTACGAACCCACACAGAACGCGCTCGACCGGAAGCACGCAATAGCTTCTGACATCGAGAACTACCAGAGATTCCTGGAGGGACTCACTGATGGAAGCTGAAAGAAACAGGGACAACTCTGAGCTCGTATCTGGAGCCGTTGAGCTCGCAGCAGATGAGCAGATTCAGATTCTCCGCTTCGGCGATCTCCAGGAAGGCGATGTGCTCATCGGTTCTCAGGGCCGGACAACTGTGACCCATGGATTCGATGCTCACATTCCAGACTCCATGTATCTCATTGAGACAGATGGTGGAGTAGAGCTCGAGCTTTCCGGCAATCACCTGCTTTATGTGATCAAGGCTGACGACCGCGACCTTCACAGGCTTAGGCTATCCGAGGGAAAGAAGCTCGGCAAGAGCCTCACCGATCTCAGCATCGAGATCATCGAGGAGATCGCAGCGAGCGGAGACGGTAAGCACGGAATGATCGCTGAGTTCGAGGACTTCATTGAGCCCAAGAGCCCGGAGCTCTGGAAGGCACTCGTTCGAGTCGCAGAGTCCATCGGACCGTCCTCTGAGCGTAGGCTTCTCGTCAACGATCTCGAGGGCTCTGAGCAGCCGATCTTTGAGGCTACCATCCAGAACTACGACCGGCGGATCTTCGCACAGCAGCTGCTCTCGGTGCTCAACATCGGTAAGGCTAGGAAGCGCTGGCCAGTGATTGTGGGCACCGTGATGACAGTGGAGATGCTGACCTCCTATGACCCAGACGACATCTACATTCCGGACCCACCAGAGGTCCTAGAGGAGAACAAGGACAGATGAAAAGCCCGAAGGTAGCAGAGAAGCGAGCAGCAGCTAAGAAGCTCGCAGCCCGGAAGCATCGAAACAAGATAATCATCCGATGGACAATCGGTGTAGTCGCTGTTGCTGCCGTTGCGGGCCTCGTGCTTGCTGGCGCTGCAGGAACTGCACAGAAGAAGGAAGCAAAGGCTCAGGAGACTGCTAGCCTCAAGCTCAACACCCCCTCTCTGGCGACCGCAACCGGCAGCTTTACGGTCAACAGCGCTGGAAAGGCCGTCCCGCTGAGCGAGGCCGATACCAGTATCCCGAGGATCGAGTTCGTCTTTGATCCACAGTGTCCCGGATGTCACCTCGTCGAGACCGGCACCCATGACACGGTTCAGGAACTCATGAAGGACAAGAAGGCGCAGTTCTACTTCACCCCTGTCTCATTCCTGAACAACGCTTCCACAGACGATTACTCTGCGAGAGCAGCGTCAACGGTGATCGAAGTAGCCGAAACTGATCCAGAGCACTTCTACGACTACATCGGCGAGATCTACAAGGACAAGAACTTCCCCGGAGAGGGAGCCGATTACCCCAAGAGTGGAGTCAGCTACACAGACCTGGGAAAGGTAGCTAAGGAAGCCGGAGTATCTCAGAAGGCCATCGATCGATTCAGCGAGCAGAACTACCGGCTCTGGGTGCTCGAAAACACCAAGGTCAACGCAGCTCGCACCGAGGTCTTCCCCAACGGAATCTCGACACCCACTATTCTCATGGGTGGTAAGCTCGAGGAAGAGGGTAGCAAGTTCGTCCTCAAGGACTTCACACCCGTCCAGTTCCAGAGTCAGGATGTAGACAAGACCTTCAGAGACACATTCTCGAAGGTAGGCTGATTCGCGCTGACCGGGAGTCCCATATCTACGGGCTCCCGGTCGGTACCATGACACCATGAATCAACAGCTCCTAGAGATCGCTTCAATCCTCGCAGCCAACGGCGCAAGCAGGGAGCAGATCGTAGAGACAGTTGAGAAGGCTTCCGGCCCTGGAGCGCAGCGTCAGCTCCTCCCGGAGGAGTACGATGTCTTTGCTGGGGCAGTTGCCCGGGCAGTCCAGATGATGCCTTCCTTCCGGGACGCAGTTGCACTCATTCGGCCTTTCAGGGATTACACTTCACCAACTCTCTACACCGACAAGCACAGCAGGGTGGGCATTGGCACACTGTTCTTTCTACCATCGGTGACTCCCCACCGCAGGGCATCTTTGCTCCTGCACGAGGCTATGCACATCCTCAACAATCACTTTACCCGTCAGGTGAAGTTCACCATCGATCCGGACAGTGACAACCGGGCCAAGGATCTAGAGATCAACAGCCTCCTGAACAGGCATAAGCAGACAGATCTTTCGATGCTGCTACTCCCTGAGCAGGCTCCCTACAACTTCCCCGACTACAAGTCCTACGAGCAGTACGCTCAGCTCATGAAGGACAAGGGGCTCATCGCTCAGGAACCCACCTTAGGAGCTGCAGAGCAGCCTCAACCTTCGGGTCAGCCTCCCACAGAATCCCCTGAAGAAAGCGCGCCGGGCTCAGCTGAGAAGCCCGAGGGTGCTTCCCAGCCTGGAGAGAAAGACCCGAACGCAGATCCCGCCGAGGGCCAGCCTGGAGATTCATCTGAAGAGAAATCCGAAGGCTCTGAGGGTTCCCCATCGGACAGCGAATCCGAATCTGATGACAAGCCCGAGAAGGGCGAACAGGATTCAGGCTCACCCTTGGGCTCCGAAGAGGATTCGGACGATTCGACGGAAGCATCAGGCGGTTCGGGCTCAGATGCAGATTCTAGCGAGTCTGATTCGGAAAGCGAGTCAGCTGATGGATCTGAATCTGAGGGGGATGGAGACAGTTCAGCCGATGAGGCGGAATCGATAGCAGAAGAAGCTCTCAGCGAGGGCTCTGAGGGCAAGCCACCCAGCGCTCACTCCAGTTCCTGTGACCACTCTACCAGCGAGCGTGAGAAGGTAGCGGATGACCTCAACATCGAGCGCGCCTCGAGCTCAGAACAGTCGGTCGCTCGGAGTAACACGATGGCTAGAGTTCGAGAGGAGGCTGCAAAGTCGAAGGCCCGTGGGGATCGAGCTGCACTGATGATGCTTCAGCAGATGGAGCTCGCAATGGAGCCCTCCAAGGTCGACTGGCGGGTGATCTTCAGGAACATCATCAGCAACTCTCGGGATGCTATCTCAATGGGGCGTAGCGACCACACCTACCGGCGGGTCAACAAGCGCATGTCCACCGGCGAGTTCATCTTCCCGGGGATGATCCGCTATGATCCCAGCGCAATCATGGCCGTGGATACCTCGGGGTCCATGAGCAAGGAAGACTTTGCCTATCTCCTTTCTGAGCTCGAAACAATCGTGAAGTCAGTGCTGAGATCCAAGGACAAGTTCAGAGCGTTCTGCGTAGATGCTAAGGCTGCAGAACCTCAAACCGTTAGAAAGATTCAGGACCTCAACCTCCTCGGAGGTGGAGGCACCAAGATGGAGATGGCCGTTCGCTCCATTGAGCTCCTCCCCAAGAAGGAGATTCCAGACATCTTCATCCTGGCGACAGATGGTGGCACTGACTGGAACGCCTTCAAGAGAGAGCTCCTCAAGAGCAAGCACAGCTACAAGACGGTCGTGCTGATCACTCAAGACTACACCTTTGAGAACGCAAAGAATACCCTGCAGGATCTCGCGACTGTCATCGACATCTCAGAACAGGGAACCGGCGAGATCGGTCGCTAAAAACCTCAGCCACAAGAAAATCATGGCCGAATCACCGGCAAAAAGAGCCCCGCTTCGGTATCGTAGCGTCACAGGCAAACAAGAACTATAAGGAAGCAGAGAAGCATGGCAAAAGCCTCATCCACAGACTCCAAGACTGCTGCGATTGACGAAGCACTCAAGCAGATCAACTCTCAGTTCAAGACTGAGTCTGGAGACCCCCTGATCGCCAAGTTCGGCGACAAGCCGAGGAAGGTGCCCACCGTCTCGACGGGATCACTTGTCCTCGACTCCCTTCTCGGTGGTGGCTTTGCTGTCGGCCGTGTGATCGAGGTCTTCGGACCTGAAGCATCCGGTAAGACCTCAATCGCTCTCACCGCAGGTGGCAATGTTCAGAAGGAGGGCGGCACCGTCGCCTTCATCGACCTCGAGCACGCCCTGGACCCCTACTACGCTGAGACCCTCGGCGTGAACATGACAGAGCTGATCTTCGCCCAGCCCGACTACGCTGAGCAGGCACTGAACCTCGTTCTGAAGCTCATCAACTCCTCAGCCGTGGACATGATTATCCTCGACTCGGTCGCTGCGCTGATCCCTAAGGCCGAATTCGAGGGAAGCCTCGAGGACCAGACCATCGGTCTTGTTGCTCGTATCCTGTCTCGAGGCCTGAAGCAGATCGCCGGTGCTGCCGCCAAGAAGAATGTCACCGTCATCTTCATCAACCAGACTCGTGCGGCCATCGGTGGATACTCTCCCATGGGTACCCCCGAGACGACCACAGGTGGTAAGGCTCTGCAGTTCTATGCTTCGCAGCGTGTTCGCGTAGCTGGAACCAAGCAGATCACCGAGGGTAAGGATGTCATCGGTAAGGAGGTGCGTCTGAACATCAAGAAGAACAAGATTGCTCCTCCCTTCCTTCAGGGAACGACCGTCCTGACCTTCGCTCAGGGCATCAACCAGGTGGCAGAGCTCATCGAGGTCGGCCCCCAGTTCGATGTGATCGACAGGCCCAACAACAGGACCTACATCGAGAAGGCAACCGGAGAGAAGATCGGTTCCTCGAAGGCAGAGGCCCTGGAGAACCTGGAGAACAACAAGGAGCTCTTCGACAGGCTCGCCGTTGCGCTTCAGGCTGCCATCGCTGATTCGGTGATGAACCGTCGGAGCAAGGAGAAGAAGAGCCTCCTCGAGGCCGATCCTGAAACCGGTGAGATCATCAGCGAAAGCGAAGAGAGCGACGGCGAGATCGAGGCCTGATCCTCGCTCCCCGAAATCTGCGGAGTCCGGTTGCTGTGATAGCATTCCGGGCTCCGCAGAGCTCTATCCAGAGGAAGTAGTTCAATCATGCTGAAGCTCATTGCGGTGGTCACTATGGTCATCGATCACTTGGGCTACCTCTTCTTCCCCGATCAAGAGTGGATGCGAGCCGTTGGTCGGCTCACCATGCCGATCTTCGCCTATGCCATCGCTCGTGGTCTCTACCACACTAGGAATCCGAACAGCTACCTTCTTAGGCTAGGGATCCTGGCCGTGGTTTCACAGCTCCCTTTCACCCTGCTCTTCGGCCAGGGAACGCCGGTACAGATCGGTGAGCTAGAGTTCTGGCTACCCACGCTGAACATGGTGGTCCCCTGGGCGCTCGCAGCTCTCTTCGTGAGGTTGCCTCTACCCTTCCTTGGTATCTTAGTGCCTGTGCTCCTCTATGTGCCTATGGACTACACATCACTGGTGATTCTCCTCCCCATCGCTATCTACCATCTCTGGTTCAAGAGCCACAGGCCGGTGCTTGCGCTCCTGTTTTCAGCTGCGATCCTCGTGGCCATCTCTCTCGTTTCATTTTCACTCCAGTGGTGGGCCCTCCTTGCGCTTCCCCTGATCTACTTCGTAGAGCGCTACGATTCGAAGGTCAGGCTCAACCGCTGGTTCTTCTACAGCTTCTATCCTGCCCACATGGCTGTTCTTCTGATTCCAGTGAAGCTTCTAGGCTGGAGTGCTCAGTAGGCTTCAGTGCCAGATCAGTCGGTATAGTAGCTTCGAAAATTCAACTCTAGAGGAGACCAGGCCTTGAGCATTACCGTAGCTGAGAAAGTGCTTCTCTCGTCCATGAAGGCGAGAATGCCAGCGGTCCTCGTGGGTCCACCAGGAGTCGGTAAGACCTCAAAGCTCTACGAGATCGCTAAGCGCATGGGCTATGAGCTCATCACGCTGGTTGGCTCACAGCTCGACCCCACGGACATCGTTGGACTACCCAAGGGTGAGCACATGGGTAAGACCGCCGACGGCAAAGATGTCTACGGCACGGTCAACCTCTCTCCCTGGTGGCAGGTTCGGATTCTCCTCGACGAGAAGGTCATCCTCTTCCTCGATGAGATGTCCAACACCTCTTCAGCTACGCGGGCCTCGATGCTCACCATGCTTCAGTCCCGTGAGTTTCCCAACGGTCAGAAGATGCCGGCAAAGACAATCGTGGTCGGCGCTATGAATCCAACCGAACAGGCAGCCGATGGCTACGACCTCGATGCGCCTACGACCAACCGGATCAACTTCATCGTCTGGTCGCCTTCCATCGAGGAGTGGAAGGAGGGCATGCTCAGCGCCTGGGGGAAGAAGGTTTCTCCCCAGGAGACAGAGTGGCGTAAGCTCATCGTGCGCTTCATCGAGGATAGCCCAGCTTCGCTCCAGAAGCTCCCCACTTCTACTGTAAGCACTCCCGAGGCCTATGGAGTGAACCCAAAGGATGCCTCCGAGATGGAAGTCCTTCGCTACGCATGGCCCTCAAGGCGCTCCTGGGACAACCTGGCGCGGGTTCTTGCCCACTCTGGTGCAGATCATGTGGTCCAAGATACGAACGCTCAGGGGATCGTAGGCTACGAACAAGCCATCAAGTTTAGAGACTGGCTCAGCCGTAACTCAAAGATCTCTCCCGCTCAGCTCATGGCCAACCCTAAGTCATTCGACTGGAGAAAGTCCTCGACCGACGAGGCGAACTTCCTCCTTCGATCGGTCCTTGACAACATCCGTGATGGTAAGACCTCGCAGCAAGCACTTGCTGTCTTTGAAGAGATTGCCCGTCAGGGAGCGCAGGGCCTGGGAGCCGGATACATCAAGGACCTTGCAAGCAGGGTTTCGAGAAGTGACATAGATCGGGATACCATAGCCAAGAATCAGCTGAGGTTCAAGGGCCTTGCCCAGGCCTACGCCTCAGTCGGAAACCAGATGTGAGTAGGATACAGCTTTGACAGACAACACGGACGGTGACGAGCTCAGTAAGAAGCTCTACAATGAGGCTCAGGAAGCCCTTGTGGCCAGCCTTCTGGCGTCTCACCGGGACAACGCTGAGGTCTTTGAGATCCTCACGCCCGATGACTTCTCGGAGCCCAGGTACGGGCTCATCTATCTCGCCGCACTCGAGCTTTCGAGGCAATCTGAGATCGTGGACGCCTACACTGTAGCCAATCATCTCGAGGTCCAGGGTGAGCTCGCTACCGTAGACGGACTCGCTGGACTGCAGCAGCTCACCATCTCAGGTAAGGAGAAGGGCCTCGCTGCCCCGATCAAGGTCTACGCTAAGATCCTCAGGGAAGCTTCTGCTAAGCGCCGTGGCGCGCAGGTCGTTCAGGAAGCCCTGGATAGCTTTGCTGGGAACTCGGGTAAGACGGCCACTGAAGGCTTCACCGAGCTCCAGGCAGAGATCAATGAGCAGCTCTACAGGATCTCCAACGACTCAACACTCGCTGAGATCTCAGATGTGGCAGCAGGCTACCGGGAGAAGCTCGAAGAGCGCAAGAAGGTCAGCGAGGACAATGCCGAGCTCGGCGACGGTCTTCAGGGTATCCCCACCTCCCTCCCCAGCCTCAATCGCTACACGACTGGCTGGAAGGGTGGCCAGATGATTACAGTGGCTGCCGGTACCGGTATGGGTAAGTCGGTCTTCGCCATCAACAGTGCGACAGCAGCCATGCAGGCAGGTAAGTCCGTCTTCTTCATCTCCCTCGAGATGGAGGTTGAGGAGATCCACGACCGGATCATCTCAGGGATTAGCTCGATCCCTCAGAATGATCTGAAGCAGGGAATCCTCGATGAGAGCCAGCTTCGGATCCTGGACGAGTCCATCGAAGAGCTCAAGAAGGCCAAGCTCACCATCGACTCAGATCCCAACCAGACGGTCGACGGTATTCGAGCTAAGGCCCTGAAAATGGCCCAGAGCGCTGCCGGGCTTGACTTCATCATCATCGACTACCTGCAGCTGATCAAGCCAACGGGTCGCTACGGTTCCCGTCAGGAAGCAGTTGCTGACATCTCCAGAAACATGAAGCTCCTCGCGAAGCAGCTCGGCGTTCCGGTGATGGTCCTCGCTCAGATGAACAGGGCGAAGGATGAGAGCGAAGATGGGCTCCCCAAGCTCGAAGGCATCCGTGAGTCCGGAGCAATCGCCCAGGACTCCGATGTGGTAATCCTGCTCCACCGCAACCGCTCTCCAGATGAGGACATCCCTCCCACCTACATCATCCTCGCCAAGCAGCGAAACGGTGAGGCGGACAAGGTCATCAAGTGTCACTCTCATCTAGAGTGTTCAGTGTTCCAGGAGATCATCGTAAAGCGCGAGTTCGAGAGCTACTCGGATGAGCAGGTCGCTGCGATGAGCGACGAGCTCGAAGAGGACCTCGAGGACCTAGAGGATCTTGGCATGGAAGACTGGGACGACTTCGAATGAGTGAGGAGCAACGCTGATGGCTAAGGCCAAGAGAAACATCACTGGAGCACCACTCAAGCGCAGCACCCGGCTACTCAATCCTGGAGGAGCACTCAACTTCGACAATGTGGGCGATGCTGTAGTCCTCTCCGATGAGGAGAAGGCTTCCTACTTCATGTCTCAGTACAATGAGATCGTGGACCCATTCAAGCGCTTCCCCGGCTACTGGGACAGCACAGCAATTGACTTTGAGATCACTCTGGGTAAGATCAGGGATGGCTACAAGCGCTATGTACTGGGTAACTTCAGCTGGGATGAGGACAAGTTCGTCGCAGTCGTCAACGAGATCTTTGACCGGGACATGACTTTCACCCAGTTCAGCTACGACAGAATTTCTAAGCTCTACGACAGAGAAGAGCTCGACAGTCAGAACCCGCGTAGCCAGCGAAGAGCAAGAGACCTAGACCGTAGACGGAGAGACATCTGATGGCAGAAAGCACCGAAGGCCGTGGCGACTTCGATCGGCTTGTCGAGGACTTTCGGATCGGAGACCTAGACTTCGTTCGGCACAATGAGACCGACTTCGAGGCGTTCAGGAGCTTCAGCAAGGTCCAGAGCGAGCGCTATGAGACCGCGAGGCAGGCCAAGGAACTCGAGGACAAGAAGAAGAACCTGCGCCGTTGGCTCGACCAGGTGCCCGAACGCTGGAGGAAGGCTTCCCTCAGGACCTTCGACGGTGCTTCAATCGGAAGCCACCAGAGTGCAGTGACAGCTGCTAAGCGCATGCTGAGGTCGAAGCAGCGAGGGCTCTTCATCTCAGGACCGCACACATCCGGAAAGAGCTACCTAGCCTACGGTGTGATCCGTGAGTTCGTTGCCCATGGGAAGCTTAAGCCCAGCCAAATCAAGGTCATCACCGAGGGGGATCTCCTTTCCCTGGCAAACGGCGGCTTCGAGTCCCGGGAAGCCTTCGAGGAGGTCTTTGACGATCGATTCAAGTGCTACATCTTTGACAGCCTCGGAACCCGAAAGGAATACGAGGACAAGAGAGAGGCGCCAGCGCTTGCTCGGCTCATCGAAGAGGCCTACAACCGCTCTGCTCTCTTCATCGCAACGAGCCACATGGACTTCGATCTCTACGAGAGCGGTCTCCCTGAACAGGCAGCAGCAAAGCTGCGGCACATGGTCAAGGATGGAATCATCTACACGGGGCAGCCACTCTACGGGAAGAACGATGAGCGCAGGGACCAGATCCTCGATGTCGATCTCTACAACACAGAGGGCGAACTGATCTTCCTCGATAGGGCTGCTTCGACCCAGCCTCAAAAACGGAAGAAGAGCGAAGCACCTGTAAAGCAAGCGCGGTCGAGTGGATCCTGGAAGGACAGCACTCCCCGGCTTGCTGACTAGGCCTGCTCCAGTCGGTACCGTAGTCAAGAACAGCGACAGAGCAACACAGAGAGCAAGGTTGGCCAATGGCAAAGAAAGACTTCGAAGGTGCTGACTTCGATGAGTTCTTCGGTTCGAAGGGACTCAAGGTCGAAGACTATGAGCACCGGCGCCGGAGCTTCGGTGGAGTGATCGCCGCTCTGGCGGGCATCATGGTCCTTTCTGTGATCGCAGGTGCCTTTGTGGCCATCCCCGGATTCGTCTGGGCAAGTGCTGGAGTTCAGGCAGCTGCACCCTACGCTGAATTCTGGAAGAAGCTCCCCGAGAAGCTCCCCGAAATCACAATCGGTGAGCGCAACAAGATCGTGGACAAGAATGGGAAGGTCTTCGCGGAGATCTGGACGGAAGATAGGATCTCTCTAGACTCTCTAGATGATGTAGCCCCTTTCGCCCGTGACGGACTCATCGACACTGAAGACAAGAGGTTCTACGAGCACGGCGGATTTGACATCCGTGGTACAGCTCGTGCAGCCCTGTCTTCGGGCGGTGGATCCGGTATCACCCAGCAGCTCGTGAAGAATCTCCAGTTCTACAACCTCGCGGGCAAGGACAAGAAGCAAGAGGCGACTGAAGATTCGGTCAACAGGAAGATCCGCGAGCTCAAGTACGCCATGAGCTACGAGAAGGATCACACCAAGGATGAGATTCTCCTCAAGTACTTCAACACGGTAGCCTTCGGCGCTCCAAACATCTACAGCATTGAGTCAGCTGCAAACTACTTCTTCGGCAAGAGCGCCAAGGATCTCAGCCTCCCTGAGGCAGCAGCCCTTGTGGGTTCGGTTCAGAACCCCTCCCTCTACAACCTCGACAGCACCGATCCCGCTAAGATCAAGGCCTGGAAGGGCCGACAGTCGATTGTTCTCGATCGGATGGTTGCCCAGAAGAACATCACTGAGAAGGAAGCTGAGGCCGCAAAGGCCCAAGAGCTCACCATCGTGCGCAAGAGCGACGGTCGAGGAACCTGTAACTCAAGCGCTTACCCCTACTACTGCAACTATGTGGTGGACTACCTGATGAACTCCCCTCGCTTCGGCGAAACAGAGGAAGAGCGCTCGGCTATCCTCGCTCGCGGAGGACTCACGATCAAGACCTACATGGATCCTGCAGCAATCGATGCCATGAATGCTCAGCTTTCCTCGAGCTTCGGCAACGAGAATCGTCTGGTAGCACCCACCGCAATCGTTCAGCCGGGGACAGGTGGAGTTGTCGCTATGGCTCAGAACCGTAGCTACGGTGGTGGAGCTGGTCAGACCAACATCGATCTAGCCAACACACCTGCTGCAACTGGATCTGCCTACAAGATGGTCACCCTGGCAGCCGCCCTCGAGAACATGCCTGAGTCATCGCTGAACTTTGGAAGTCAGTGCCCTCTTCAGCCCGGTCCCGGCTACGATTCTCCTCCTGGAGGTTTCCGCAACTCTGACGGCTGTGGTAGGGATGCTGGAGTCCTCGACTACAAGTCAGCAACCGCCTACTCGTCCAACACCTGGTTCGTTACGCTGGCGATGAAGGTCGGCATGGACAAGGTACTCGACATGTCCAAGCGCCTCAATCTTCGCACCGATGGTCTTACAAACCGCTCCCTCTCCGCAGTCCTCGGCTCGAAGGAGAACACTCCCATCGACATGGCTGCTGCCTATGCAACCTTCGCCAACGAGGGCGTGTTCTGCCCTGCGACTCCCATCGAGAGCTACGAGTATCAGGACGGCACCTCTCCAGCGGTTCCCGACACCTACAATCCTGCTCTGGATGCCTGCAGAAGTGTGATGAGCCCATCGAGCGCCTCAGGAGTGCTCCGAGCGCTTCGAGCCAACACCTACGGTGAGGTACCTGGAGCGCTGGGAACCACCGGTAGGATCGCTGGCTATGACGCCGTCGGTAAGACCGGAACCAACGAGCGCTACAATGTCACCTGGGCACAGGTAAGCAAGAACTACGCCATCTTCATCGACATCTACGACATGACTGCGCTGACCCGGGGCTTCATGGGAGGCTACTGGAGAGGCGGCTCACTGAGCTCCTCCCACGATGCGTCCATCGAGGCTTCACAGATGCTGAGCAAGGTCGTTGGCATCGAGAACCCTGAGCGTAAGAACCTCGACTACGACAACACCAGCAAGAAGCTCATCGATGTCCCTGTGGACAACCGGGAGTTCTTCACAGTGCCAGCTCTTGCTGGAATGAGCCCGGAGCAAGCTCTAGCCACTGCAAGATCGCTGGGGGTGAAGGCAGAGGTCAGCAAGGAGACCAGACCGACCCCTGAGTACTTCGAGTCGGGCTCTGTGGTCGAACAGTCCTTGACAGCTGGAACTCAGCTTCCCATCGGCACGAAGAAGGAACTCATCATCTACCTCGGCAAGTGAGATGCCCCTAGGAGGCCCCAGGATGCGATCTAAGCGACCGTGACCTGGGGCTTCGTGCATCGCATCACCTTAGCCTGTTCGGGGCTTAGATCGCAGAACAGCTCAGATAAGTCTCGATAGGATAGGAGCGAAAAGCTCCCAGATCAACGAACGCAGGAACTATGAAGCTCACCATCGATCCCACGGATCTAGCAGATGCCGTAGCCTGGTCAATCCAGAACTACGACGCCAAGGACACTCAGTCCTATGTCGCTCTCACAGTAGATCGAGACAGCGGCAGCGCATCGCTGACCCATGTGAATCAGGTCTCCTACATGAGGGCACCTCTTCCGATTGCTGGCCTCGAGTTCGATGAGGGAGAGGACGAGACGAGCTACTCGATCCCCCTCGACGGTCCCTATCTGAAGAACCTTGCAGGTGTTGTCAAGCGCATGGGGATCTCTGAGCTCACCATCACTAAGAAGCTCACCAAGAAGAACGATCCCCTCAAGGTCAAGGGTAGCAGGCAGAACTTCACTGTTCCAGTGCTCATCGTCGAGACCAAGGGTTCTCCCCAGCTCACTGTGCTGGGAGAGACCAACGACGGTGAGCTCTTCAACTCACTCCAGAGACTAGCTAAGCTCTGCACCTTGGCATCTGCAGACGCCGGTGCAGCAACAGGTGCAGTTGCTGTGAAGTTCGGCGAGACGAAGCTCACCCTGATGGGCACAGACTCCTACTCTCTGGGCGAGATCATCCTCGACTACGATCCTCGAGCCAAGGAGCTCAAGCAGTTCTCGGAGAAGGCAGCCAACGGGTCCATCGTGCTAGTCCCCAGATCAGCCGCTATGACTGTCAAGCCATCGAAGACGGCCTCTGACACCGTGGAGCTCGTCTACGATCCCAAGGGCAAGAAGTTCGGCTACAGCTTCGATGACGGTCGGATTGCTCTCTTCAGCCTCGACCAGTCAACTCCGACGATCTACGAGGCGCTCAAGAAGAATGTGGTCGACACATCTGACGCTTCTGTCGACCTCGATCTGCAGGAGTTCACTCGGGCAATCGAGGCAATCGCATCCCTGAGCCCCGAGGACATGGATGTGAATGTGAAGATCGAGGGCACCAAGAAAAAGAAGAAGTTCACCGTCAGCGACAGCAAGAAGAGCAATGTGATCGACCTTGAGATCGATGGCATGAGTTTCTCGGGAGATGTCGAGCTCTCGTTCTTCCGGGATGTGATCTCCAAGAGTCTCGTACCCGTAGCGAGCTCAACAGTTAGGATGTTCTTCTCCAGCGAAGGTCCGCAGATGGTTGTCCTCCGCAAGGTTCGGGAAGAGGACTCCAAGATCGATGAGTCGGTGTTCTCGCTGGCGATCATCGCAACCTGAGGATCGAGTCCGTGAACATTCTAGCCCTCCTGGTCTATCTCCTGGTAACCTCTGCGACGGTTACTCTTTTCTACAGAGTAGCCGCGCGGAGGTCGCGGCCGATCTATGGGAAGGGAGACCAGAGGCTCGAGAGCAAGTCGCTATTCAGGCTTGCTGTGAAGATTTCAGCCCCCATCGGTGCGCTACTCTCGCTGATTCAGAGCTTTGCCATCACAGGTCTTGACCTATTGGGGTTGTCTACGGTTGCTCTCACGACAGCTGTAGCCTTCCTACTAGTTGTCTTCGCCTACACGGATCATCGCTACAGAAAGGCCGACCGTACGCTTCTCCACTGGGCCATCGGCCTGGCGCTCGTCCTCGGCATCCCCCGGCTCATCGAGATGCAGAGCGAGCCAGCTGCTGTGCTCTTCGTTTTCGGTGCGCTGATCTCGTTTTCGCTCATGTTCGTTCCCGGACTCGGCCCATCTGACGCTAGAGCCTTCGTGCTCATCGTCACGGCCGGAATACCTACGCTCGGACTCGTTCCGACCTACCAGGTGTTGATCTCAGGTGTGGGAATCTGGCTGATCTACGGAATCGTGGCTTCGATCCGTGCTCGGAGCACGAAGGCCTCAATTCCCCTCGTTCCCTACATACTCCTACCCTTCGTGGTAGTCTCCCTCTGGCTTTCTCTGAGCTATGGAGTTCCCCAGATCATCAATATGCTGAGCTGACGATCTTTCGTTAGCATAGCGCCACTACAGGCGACCGATCATCGATATGGACTCAAATAGTCCAATCAGCTAGAAAAGAGTAGACCATGACTGACATCCTTGAGCTCATCGAAGATGACGACACCTCTCCCGAGACCATCGAAGTGGATGACTCTGATTTCGAGGACAGCTCGAAGGAGATCGTCCGCGGCGAAGGCGAGCTCTCAGAGAGCAAGGCCCGAGAGCTCACGAATGCCATCAAGGCTGCTGCTGAGGCAACCTATGTCTTGCTCGCCCGCGCCCACCAGGGCAAGGCCTACAAGGCCCTCGGCTACTCCACCTGGGCCGACTATGTGACACAGGAGTTCGAGATCAGCACCCAGAGGAGCTACCAGCTCCTCAACCTCTCGAAGACCATCGAAGCCCTGGAGGCAGTTGCCCCAGAGGGAACCGAGGTCAAGCTCACTGAGGCACAGGCCCGTGACATCAAGCGAGAGCTCCCCTTCATCACCTCAAAGATCGCTGAGGAGACCAAGGATCTCAGCCCTGAGGATGCAGCAGATCGCATCGATGAGACCATCCAGGCTGCTCGGGAGCAGAAGAAGGCCGATGACGATGCAATCGCCTTGAAGGAGAAGAATCTCGCTGAGGCTGAGGCAGACGGCTACAGCAAGGGTCTCGAGGCAGGAGCCGACGCGCTCCTAGAGTCCAACGGCTTCGATGTCACCGCTGGCTTCGATGCTGACGATGATGAGGACAACGGCTGGGGCAACGACTCCGATGACTCGACTCCAGGAATGAGCCCCCAGTTCATCATGGACTTCCAGAACCTGGCCAACATGCTCATGGGCGCAGGTTCTCTCCCCGATCCCCAGGAATTCGTGGATGGCATTCCCTCTGGCCGCTGGGCAGATGTGAAGCGTCAGGCGCTCTCGGCCGAGGACTGGTTCCACAGGTTCAACGAGCTGGCGGCAGATCGGGAAGACTAACCCCCTGGTGCAAAGCCCGTCTCAATTCAGGTATGATAGGCACAGATAGAACTGACCTACAGAGTACTAACTAGGAGCCAACCATTGCGCGGAGTCAGCAAAGTAGAAGAGAACTTCCAGGGAGATCGACCATCTGTTCCGATCAACCGCTACGATCCAACGGAGTACGCTCCAGCACTTGACTTCAACAACATTCCCGAGAACTACAGAAACGGCCTCGAGGTCGCTATTTGCTCACTTCTCGATCGGGATGGTGGGAAGATCGTTCTCACCGGAGACTCACAGTCCGGCAAGACATTCTTCGGCGCTCAGATGATCTACAGCGCAGAGAGGTTCCTTGAGAACTACGGCCTGGGAGACTTCTTCCCGCTCCGCATGACTCAGTCAGACTACAACGAGATCGCTCCCTACACCGACTCCATCGGCGATTACCTCAACAAGGTCGCCGATGAGCTCGGCCTCGACATCTCTGAGATCTGTGTCTTCACGGATCACACAAGCGTTGCCGGTCGTGTGGCCGAATCTGGCATCGGCGTCAAGCTCGTCCTCGAGGCTCCCGAGCCCATGTATGTCGCCATGATGAACGCTCAGAACTCCGGGGCAACTTCGGTCTGGTCGGGCTGGAGCGTCATCGATGTCTCGGACATCTACCTGCGTCGCAGGGCAATCGCTGACATGGTCTTCGAGGCTCAGTACGAGCGACTTTCGGAGCTCCACTCGGTGCCCCTGAAGAAAAAGTACATCATCTCGATTGTCAAGCAGCTCCTCAGCATCTGCCCGGCAATGCGAGCGGAAGAAGGCGACCCCAACAACCCCTACCTCGTCGTTTCTCCTTCTCATGTGGCCATGCTCACCCGTCGCTTCATTCAGCTCGTGTCTATCGAGTACAAGGATGAGCGGACGCTCTCCGTAGCAGAGGTCAAGAAGGCCATCGAGAAGGTCTTCGATCAGCTAGATCCTCTCATCGAGAGAGTCCACAACCAGGCTCACGCGATCAACGGTCCCGAGAGCGACGGTGCTACCGTGATCTCTGTTTCCGGTAACCCGGAGGACGCGCGAGCAGCAATGGAAGCGATGGGCCTCCAGCTCTTCGATGAGGACGATGATGATGCTTTCGGCGACTTCGTCCGGGAGCGCGCAGAGGAGAAGAGCACCTCTTCTGACTTCCGAGGGAAGTTCCGCTCCATGGGCACCCTTGAGAAGAGCCTTCGTAAGAACATCATCGGTCAGGACCGCGCCATCAACAAGGTTGTTGACGCCCTTGCTATTCCTGCCGCGGGAATGCACTCCACCAAGAAGCCCCTGCGAACCATGCTGTTCCTTGGACCGACAGGTGTGGGTAAGACCGAACTGTCGCTGCAGCTCGCTGAGAACCTCTACACCGATCCTCTCAATGTGATTCGTCTAGACATGAGCGAGTTCAGCACAGAGGGTGCGACTACTTCGCTCTTCGGCTCGACTCCCGGCTACATCGGCTACAGCGAAGACGGAGGCATGCTCACCCGTGAGGTGGCCAAGAACCCCCACTCGCTGATCATCCTCGACGAGATTGAGAAGGCGAAGCCCAGCACCTGGGATGCATTCCTTCAGGTTCTGGATGCAGGAAGGATGACCACAGGTTCGGGCAAGGTCGTGGACTTCAGCAACTGCGTGATCGTGATGACCTCTAACCTCGGCACCGAGGAGATGAGCGCTCGCGGCATCGGCTTTGGTGAGCTCGGAGAGAGCTCTAAGACTCCCGAACAGCTCGAGCGCATCGCAAAGACCGCGCTGAAGAAGTACTTCCGGATCGAGTTCCTCAACAGGATCGACGAGATCGTTGTCTTCGACCAGCTCGGAAGCGACTCCGCTCGGAAGATCGTAGAGAAGGAGATCCGAGAGGTATCGAAGCTCATCGAGGAGCGCGGCCACACCCTCGCTCGCACATCTTCCGATATTCTCGATAGCATCCTGAAGTCCTCTGACTTCGACCAGTTCGGCGCCAGAGAGATCCAGCGCACCGTTCAGCGGAAGGTGTCCATGCCTCTGGCAAGGCTCGTCCTCAGCGCGGGTAAGAAGCCCAAGAAGTTCAAGTTGGAAAAGTCCGACGAATCGAACTTCTCAGTTACAGAAGCCTAAGATAGGAGCCTCATGGCTAGGAACGAGTTCGGCGTAGAGTCTAGCGATAGCGGAGGCTTCGGCGCTGGGGTCGGCACAGACTTCGAGGAGATGTTCGCTCAGGCGGAGAATGCTTCTGTTGTCGATGATGAGGTGTCGGAGCCGCGCAACACGAGGAGAGCAGCCCGCCAGGAGAGAGTCCAGCAGGAAGCTCCCGAGCTGAGCTACTTCGATGAGACCGCTCCCGCAGTCGCTGAGCCCGTCTATGTTCAGGAGCCCGAGTTTACCCCAGAGCCCGAGCCTGTCAGGGTACCAGAGCCCCAGAGCTTTGGCTTCGAGCCGGCCGAAGATCTTGACACGATGTTTGCAGAGGCAGAAAATGCCTCCCTGGTCGATGATGAGGTTCGAGATGAGCCCCAGGTCGCTCCAGTAGAGCCAAGCTTCGCTGCCGATGACTCGTTCGATGGCTTCGATTCCGACGACAGCTTCGACAACTTCGGCCAGAGCGACAGTTCGGAAGGCTGGGTCGATCCGGCAATCGAAGCTGACTTCGATCAGGAGCCCGCTCGACCGAGCTTCAATGTTCCTGAGGTTCAGCCTGAGCCGGTTCGTGAGCCAGAGCCGATCTATGCTCCAGAGCCAGTCTATGTCCCCGAGCCTGTCAGGGAAGCAACTCCTGAGCCAGTCTACTACGAGCCCACACCTGTGTCTCCCGTACCCTCGGTTGTCCCAGAGCCGGCACCAGCACAGGTAGGAGTTCCTATGAACCAGATCAACCAGGCCCCCAGTGACAGCGATGTGGACTACATCGAGCGAGTCATCCTCACCTCTGACGCTATCAGGGAGCTCGAGGAAGCAGATGCCAAGGCCGTCAACATGTTCATCACTGCTGGACAGCCCGTTGAGTCCCATCAGGAGCTCGTACTCACTGCTCTCTTCGCTAACCGACAGATCCTGAAGACAGCTGAAGCGATCCTTTCAGCCAAGGGAAAGAGCTCAGTTGACAGGGCCTTCTACATTCTGGGCCTGGATGACGCAACCTTCGAAGACTTCGGCAAGATACTGTCTCACGACCTCGAGTCCACCGAGACGGTGATCTTCGAAGGCGACAGGCTACAGTACGCAAGAAAGTTGGTAGATGTTGTGGAAGAGCTCCCGGCAGTGAGCATCAAGCGCTTCGAGGCAGTCCAGTCTGTGCTTGGGGCCGGAGAGCTCGATAGCTAGTGGCCGCTGAGTTCGATCTCTGGGCCAACGATCCCCTTCCAGAGCTCGCTCAGACGGCTTTCGCCGTGGGGTCTGGATCAGCTGCTAGCAGTCCCTTCCGGGGAACCAGCGCTGTAGTTCCCGAGGATGATGACGAGACAGAGAACCTCCCTTGGGGTCTAGCTGCCCTCGGCGACGAGGTTGCTCGCATTCCCGAGGGCTACGACGCTGAGCTCCGTAGGATCAGTGGTCGAGATGTCGCAATCTACTCACAGATCGATCTTTCCCGCTACGAGGCCTTTGCCAGCCTCTACCACTCTGAGCACCAGCGCATCCACGGAGCCTGGAAGACAGAGCTTAGGCTCAGTCCAGCTATGGCACTTGTGCTCAAGGTCCTTCTCCCCTCGAAGATCAAGATCCCGTCTGACCTGAAGTCTGAGATCAGGGATCTTCTACACTCAGTGGAGCAGCCCAAGGCAGTGCTCGCTGACACGGGAAAGCACATCGAGATCACGGTTCCGAACATTCGCTACTACAGGGAACTCATGGGCAAGCTCGGAGCCTATCCCCTGCAGTCTGGTAGCTACAGGCTCCTCATGGACAAGGCTCTAGATCTTGAGGCAATGGGGTCTGGTATCCTCCCTGACACCACGAGAAAGTTCCCCTCGGTGGACATCGCGGACGAGGTTCTCGAGCTCAACAGTGAGCCCATCGCCGGCTTCACGGGCAATGTGGACGAGCTTCGCAGCATCCCCGTGTCCGCACTCAATGTGGTCGCTGCTGACATGCAGACCTTCAAGCAGAAGAAGAGCAACTCCCACAACATGGAGGAGAAGCTCGAGGCCTTCGGGATCAGCAATCTCTACGATCTCCTCTTCTGGCTCCCCAAGCGCTACATCGATAAGTCTGATCCCCAGGACATCTCTGACCTCATCGAGGGCGAAGCAGCCACGATCTTGGGAACCATCAAGAGCTCAACTTCCATGCCCAATGACATGGGGGCCAAGTTCGTGGTTGAGACTTCCTCCGGCAGAGAAACAGAAGTTGTCTTCTGGCGGCAGGGTTGGCTGAAGAACAAGTTCTCGGTGGGCTCTGAGGTCATCATCACGGGTAAGTTCAGCCTCTTCCGTGGGCAGCCCAGTCTCGGTGGATCCTCCATCGATCACTCAGATGAAGTAGCGCTCCTTCCGATCGTTCCCATCTACAAGCAGTCCGAGAGCAAGGGTGTGACCACGAAGTTCATCCTTTCAGCTGCCCGAGAAATGCTCTCCCGCCTGGGAGAATTCCCGCTGCCCGAATACCTTAGAGCAGAGGGCCGACCCGATTACAGCGCGACCCTGAGGGAGCTCCACTTCCCCACGAGCATCGAAAACCACAAGGTAGCAGTCGATGCGCTGGCCTACTACGAGCTCGTACTCATGCAGCTTCAGCTTCAGTCTTCCAGGGAGGAAGAGGACCAACGAGATGGCATCGTTCAGCTCGGAGAGCTGCACAGCTACCAGGCCTCTGCCATCGCAGGCTTCCCCTGGCCACTCACTGAGAGCCAGCAGTCGGCCGTTGAGGAGATCAACGGAGAGATGGCCTCTGAGGCTCCCTCCCGGATCTTACTCAACTCAGATGTTGGTACCGGTAAGACCGTAGTTGCTCAGCTCGCTGCGCTTCGAGCTGTTGACAGTGGCCGACAGGCTGTACTGGCAGCTCCTACTGAGGTCCTCGCTCGACAGCTCTACAGCACTTTCCTCAAGCTCATCGAGTCCATGGATCCTGACCAGAGGCCGTCCATCGGTCTCATCGTCGGAGGCATTCCCATCAAGGAGCGCAACGCCCTGAAGAAGGCAGCCAAGGAGGGAACGCTTGACATTCTGGTCGGCACTCACTCAGTGCTCACGGGAACAGTCAAGTACAAGGATCTGGGCATCGTCATCATCGACGAGCAGCAGAAGTTCGGTGCTGAGCAGCGTACCTATCTCCTCGGAACCAGAGAGGACAATCGAGTACCCGATCTGCTCACCCAATCGGCAACGCCTATCCCTAGATCTACCGCTCAGGTCTTCCACGGTGAGATGAAGATGATCGCTCTCTCAGGTAAGCCCAAGGGTAGGAAGCCTATCATCACAGAGTGGATCGAGGAAGATCCGCGAGAGATCGTGAACAACCCTCTGCATCCCCTCTGGGCTGACATCATCGATGAGGCAGCTCAAGGTAACCAGACCTTCGTAGTGACCCCTATGGTCAACGAATCCCCCAAGGTTGACGCGGCTTCTGTGGAGTCTACCTTCAACCATCTCCGAGGTATCTTCGGGAAGAAGATCGGGATGGTGCATGGTCAGATGAAGCTCGAAGAGCAGCGTGAGACCATGGAGCGATTCAGGGCGAAGGACTTCGATGTGATCGTGGCCTCCTCCGTTGTCGAGGTCGGTGTGGACATTCCTGATGCGACTCGCGTAGTGATCCTCTCTGCGGATCGTTTTGGTGCCTCATCTCAGCACCAGATTCGAGGTAGAGCCGGTCGAAACAGCAAGCAGGGAAAGTGCTACCTGGTTTCTCTGGGTAAGACCAAGTCCGCTCAGATTCGACTCCAGGCCATGGTCGACCACACCGATGGATTCGAGGTGGCTAAGATCGACCTTCAGACTCGCGGTGAGGGAAAGATCTTCAGCACCGACCAGGCAGGCGCATCTGAGCTGATCTTCGCCTCGCTGGCCCGACACAGTGAGAAGATCCCTCAGGCTCAGAAGGAAGCAGCAGCTATCCTTCAGTCCGATTCGGCTCAAAAGGCGGTTGAGGATGCTGCTGTCAGATTCGAGCAGGAAGGTCGACTCGCCTAGAGGTTTGCCCAGGGTTCCGCTCGATATAGTGAATACCGAGAGCAATACGCAGCCAAGAGGCGGAGAACACTAGACAATGGACTACTTCAGAAAGTTCCTTACCTTCCTCAGGAAGGGCCAGAACACCAAGGGCATGAGCTACTTCTACCTCTGGGGTTCCATCCTCCTCGGCTCTGTGCTTGTAGCCGTGCTCGTGGATCTTCTTGTGCCCTTCGGCGCCTGGTGGAATCTGATCAGGACGGTCGTGCTCATCCCCCTCTCGGTATCTCTCTTCGCTGTCGGCTATGGCATCAGCCTCATCCTCCACCGGATGAGAAGCACCGATCCGAGCTGGAGGCCCTATAGGACTCGCTTCTCTCCTCTCTGGCGCATGAGGATCTCGGCCATCGTCGGTGCCCTAGGTCTCGTTGCCATCTATGCAGCTGGTGAGTCTCCGGTGTTCACTATCTTCTCTGCTGGGCTCATCGCCCTCGGCCTCGCTCTGGTGGCTTTCATGAGGAGGACCAGCCAAGAGCTCAAGCGAGAGCGGCTCGGAATTCCAGACGCCAGAGATGTGAGCTACGACTCAGAAGTTCGGAGGCTGCAGGAAAGCCGGAAGCGGATCACTGCTCAGAGGATCGCAAAGCGCGATGCAAAGCGAGAAGGTCGCGGTCAGTTCCGTCCATTCAGACCTCTGGGCTCTGACAAGCCCGAGGATTGATCCTAAGCGCCTTAGAACGCCGTTCGGACAGTGTGTTCGGTCGGCGTATCCTGCGGTCTTAGACTGTCGCCTAGCGAGTTTCCAAGACAGATTAGAAGGCTGTAAGAACTCACTGAAAGCGTTTTAGATCATGGTGATCCGCGTCGCTCAGTTGGTTACCATAGCGCTCAACGGAAGCTAACCGAAGAAAAAAGTAGGGGTCGGGACGACCTCGAGAAAACAACATTGGAGATCAGCATTGTCCATCACTGAAACACTGACCGAAGAGGTCGACTACCGCTCTCTCAACGCGGAGCTGAACCTCCTAGGCGAAGACGGTAAGCTGCAGTTCCACAAGGACAAGGAAGCTGTTCGCCAGTACTTCCTCACCGAGGTGAACAGCAAGACACAGTTCTTCCACAATCTCCGGGAGAAGCTCGACTACCTCATCGAATACGACTACTACGAGGCAGCTGTCATCGAGCAGTATGACTACGACTTCGTGAAGTCTGTCTTCAAGCTCGCCTACGCCTACAAGTTCCGCTTTGAGAGCTTCCTCGGTGCCTACAAGTACTACACGAGCTACACGCTCAAGAACTTCGATGGCACCAACTACCTTGAGCGCTTCGAGGACCGGGTCGCCATGACAGCCCTCTACCTCGGCCGAGGTGACAAGCAGCTCGTGGAGAACATCCTCGACGCTATGATGAAGGGCGAGTTCCAGCCCGCAACGCCGACCTTCCTCAACGCTGGTAAGGCCCAGCGTGGAGAGCTCGTCTCCTGTTTCCTCCTCCGCATCGAGGACAACATGGAGTCCATCACCCGCGCCATCGGAAGCTCCCTGCAGCTCTCGAAGCGCGGCGGTGGAGTTGCGCTCAACCTCACCAACCTCCGGGAGATGGGTGCTCCCATCAAGCAGATCAAGAACCAGGCTTCCGGCGTCATCCCAGTGATGAAGCTCCTCGAAGACTCCTTCTCCTACGCCAACCAGCTCGGTGCTCGTCAGGGTGCAGGTGCTGTTTACCTCCACGCCCACCACCCAGACATCATGCGCTTCCTCGACACCAAGCGTGAGAACGCTGACGAGAAGATCCGCATCAAGACTCTCTCCCTGGGTGTCGTGATTCCCGATGTGACCTTCGAGCTCGCCAAGACGAACTCGGACATGTACCTCTTCTCACCCTACGATGTAGAGCGTGAGTACGGCATCCCCATGTCAGAGGTCAACATCACCGAGGAGTACGAGAACCTCGTCAACAACGCCAAGATCACGAAGACCAAGATCAAGGCCCGCGAGTTCTTCCAGACCATCGCTGAGATCCAGTTCGAGTCCGGTTACCCCTACATCCTCTATGTGGACAGCGCTAACCGCGCCAACCCCATCGAGGGCAACATCAACATGAGCAACCTCTGCTCTGAGATCCTGCAGGTCAACACTCCCTCGAGCTACAACGCTGACAGCTCCTACAGCGAGGTCGGCCGGGACATCTCCTGCAACCTCGGTTCCATCAACATCGCCAAGGCCTACGACTCGGACAACTTCGAGACGCTCATCGAGACCTCCATGAGGGCTCTGACAGCAGTTTCGGACATGTCCAACATCGACGCTGTGCCCTCCATCGAGAACGGCAACGCCAAGTCCCACGCTGTTGGCCTGGGAGCCATGAACCTCCACGGCTTCCTCGCTCGCGAGAAGGTCCACTACGACTCCCCCGAGGCAGTCGAGTTCACGAGGCTCTACTTCCACGCTGTCAACTTCTACACCCTCAAGGCATCCAACAGGATCGCAGCTGAGAAGGGTGAGAAGTTCTACGGCTTCGAGCGCAGCGAGTACGGAACCGGCGAGTACTTCGACAAGTACCTCGCCAAGGCGTGGAATGTGACCCTGCCAGGTGTCCAGAAACTCCTCGACGGTGGATCGATCACTATCCCAACCGCTGAGGACTGGGCTGAGCTCAGGAAGGCCATCCAGAAGGACGGTCTCTACCACGCTTACCGTCAGGCAGTTGCTCCCACTGGAAGCATCTCCTACATCAACAACTCGACCTCGAGCATTCACCCCGTAGCCTCTCCCATTGAGGTTCGGAAGGAAGGCAAGATCGGCCGCGTTGTCTACCCGTCTCCCTTCATGGATGACGAGAACATCGAGTACTACCGGGACGCCTACAAGGTTGGCTACGAGGCAATCATCAATGTCTACGCAGCAGCAACCGAGTCGGTCGACCAGGGCATCTCGCTGACGCTCTTCTTCACCGATGAGCACACGACTCGAGACCTCAACAAGGCCTACCTCTACGCCTGGAAGAACGGCGTCAAGACCATCTACTACGCTCGCGTCCGCGCTGGTGCAGTAGCCGGTACTGAGCTCGAGGGTACGGCTGCTGAGTTCTGCGAGTCCTGCCAGATCTAAGGATCTAAAGCTGGAGGAGGCGACTGCATCGAGCGGTCGCCTCCTCCTCCCATGTCTACGCCCCACTAGATCGGTACTATGACGCTATGAGCGATGAAGAACACGACGAGATCGCCGGAAGCGACTCGGGGAGCTACACGATTGAGGTGCCTCCCTTCAAGGACTGGAGTATCTCCAGCTACTACAAGTACTCGGATCTTTCCGTAGACTTCGAGGATCTCAACGACCTCAACAAGCAGATCACAGCTGTCAACATCGCGCTTTTCAAGATCACCGAGGCCATCAACAAGGCTGAGCGCAAGGCCAAGGACTACAAGATCAAGTACGAGCGAAGCTACAGGCGCGAGTACATGAACTCTCAGGAAAAGACCGAGGGCGCCAAGAAGGTCTGGGCAGAACTCAAGGTAGAGAAGCTCGAGAATCGCTACATGTACTATGAGCAGTTCGCCTCAGAGCTCAACCGGGCATCACGGACTCTGGTCCAGGAGCTTCGCTCCCTAGAGGCAATCGGGAACAACTACCGCCAGCAGATTAAGACGGTCTAGGGCTATGGCGATGGATAGAGCGGCCAAGGACTCGATCAGAGGTCTAGTCGATGTGCTTTTCTGGGGAGCTGCAGTTGCGCTGATCGTGGCGCTGGCCTTCTTCGGATTCTTCAGGTTGTCTCCCTACAAGATGATCAGTGTCCACGGTCCTTCGATGCAGCCAACGCTCACCGACGGAGATCTCATCATCCTGAGGACAACCCATGAGATCAAGCGCAATCAGATTGCTGTCTTTGACCTACCCAAGCAGTGGGCCGATGCTGTTGCGAAGAACACAGAGGCGAACCTGATCAAGCGTGTAGTGGGGCTCCCCGGAGACGAACTCAACTACAATGGCTCTGAGGTCACCATCAGCTCAAAGGACGGCAAGACCCATACGCTGAAAGAGCCAAAGCTTTCCGGCTGCGAACTCACTCCCGGTTCTAGCCTCACCGTCCCCAAGGGCAAGTACTTTCTAGCCGGAGACAATCGGATTCAGTCCTTTGACTCGATGGCAGCCTGGTGCAGTGGGCTCGACCCCCTGGTCTCAGAGGGTACCATAGGCATCAACGGATCCCTTCAGCAGAGATTCAGTCTGTTCAGCTTCTAGAAGGAAGATCGCAAGTGCGACTACATCTCATCGTCAACAGCTCCCGGAGCTTTCTGTCATACCTCCGTGACGAGAAGCTTCGAGAGTGGGACCTCACTGGCCAGGATCTGCGCTCTGTCGACTCAGTAGCCCAGGCTAACATGGTGAACATGTTTGGAGCTTCCGGGCCCGCTAAGATCGAGCTACAGGACAAGGGCTCCCTGGATAGGCTTCTCAGGGAGCTTCAGAACATCGAGCTCGAAGATGCCCCGAAGAAGCTCCGGCAGGCAGTGGTGATTTCGACCACGATTCCCATCAACTCGACGAAGGCACTTCAGGCTCGAGTGAAGGAACTCGGAGGCACCGTAGACTCCCGGAACAAGGCTGAGCAGACCTCGATGGGCAGCGACCTCTTCTCCGGGCTAAAGATCAAGCCAGAGGTCAAGAGCTTCCTCCTCGACTGGGCTGGGCAGGAGCCCGAATCGCTCATCGGCATCGTTCGATTCCTCCGGGGACTCTCCGCAGAAAAGCAGAGTCGAGTGACTCTGGACACTGTCCTCATGCAGCTTTCGAAGGACAGCGGGGAGCTCTCTCCCTTCGGCCTAGAAGAGCCGATCCTCAAGGGTCGAGTAGCAGAGGCCATCTCAGTCTCGAGGAGGGCGCCCATGGCTCCAGCCGCAGCGCTTCTATTCTCAAAGCTTCAGACTCTCTACAAGGCTGCAAGACTCATGGAGATCGATCCTCGGATCAGCTCCGATGATCTCACCGAAGCCCTGGGGCTCAAGGGCCGCACGGTCAACTACATCAAGCCCACCGCCAAGCGAATCGGTGCTGAAAGACTGAAGGAAATGGTTGACATCGCGCTGGAGTTCGACAACGCTCGGAAGAGCGGAGTTCCTGGTATTCAGGCTCGCTTCGAAGTGTCGATCTACAAGCTCTGCGAAGCAGTCGTCTAACCATAGACTTCTGCGGCCTATCTCGTTAGCATAGACCCATGAACGCTACTCCATTGTCTCCTGAAGAAGCCCTGATGAGCTCCAGGACCGCCACTCTCCGGAAGTGCACAGCCGACCCTTACCTCGGCTACTCCACCCTAGAGGAGGCGATGGATGACACTAAGTTCACATCGCAGGCGGAGGCCCTTGCCCGGCTTTTCTCCGGTAAGAACATCTTCCTCTCCGGACCTGCTGGCTCAGGTAAGACCTTCCTGATCAGCCACTTCCTCGACTGGCTCGACGCTGAATTCGAGGGCCGCGTGAATGTGGCTATCACCGCTTCTACTGGTATCGCTGCTCAGCTCCTCGGTGGCAAGACGATCCACTCCTGGTCTGGCATCGGCATCAACAATGACAGCTTCAAGCAGCCGACTCCAGGTGAGTGGGCAGCTCGAGATCGTCTTGAGGCCGTGGATGTGCTCATCATCGATGAGATCTCCATGCTCCCCGCCTACCTCTTCACTCGACTCGACAAGCTCCTTCGCTTCATGCGGAAGTCCAAGGAGCCCTTCGGCGGAGTGCAGATCGTAGTCATGGGTGACTTCATGCAGCTCCCTCCCGTAGGTCGCAAGGGTGAAACCAACTCTGACGGGGAGGAAGTGGACAGCGGTTTCTGTATCCGCACGGAATCCTGGAAGAGCGCGAGCTTCCGAGCACTCTACCTCGACAAGGTCCGTCGAGCCCGTGACCCCAAGCTCAAGAGGGTTCTCGCATCTATCGCTGCCGACAAGGTTGACGACAAGACCAGGGAGCTCGTCAAGAGCCGGCTCGGGGCTACCAGGGATCCTGATAAGAAGTACATGGTGCTCTTCACCACCAACAAGAATGTGGACAAGTACAACGACGACAGGCTCGCAGAGAACCCCAACCAGCTACACTTCATCCCCGTGAAGTGCTTCGGTCTAGCCGATCCCGAGAAGAACCTCTCACGCTGGAAGGCTATCAAGAAGAGCTACGGCCTTCCCGACGCCTGCAGGCTCAAGATCGGCGCTACCGTGATGCTCACCGCGAACCTACCCGAAGGTCATTCCAACGGATCCCTGGGTGAGGTTACGGGCATCGACTCAGAGGGCGCAACAGTTCGCTTCAATGACGGAATCTCGGAGTACATCTCCTTCCGAGAGTACGCTCACAAGGAAAAGGTGCTCGTCAAGACCGAGAAGCGCAAGGGTAAGGATGTCGAGGTCTTCGAGGATCAGGTCGTCGCCCAGGTCTTCGCAATTCCTCTCAAGCTCGGCTACTCGATCAGCGTTCACAAGTCCCAGGGACAGACCTTCGAAGCTGTCGAGGCTGACCTGAGCTACATCTTTGCAGCCGGTCTGGGCTATGTGGCCCTTTCCCGGGTGGCAAGCCTCGACCATCTCATCCTCACGGGGAACCGGATCCATCCCGATGTGTTCAAGGTCGACCAGAATTCTCTGCGCTACTCAAAGGCCACGAAGAAGGCAGCCCATGGCCGTAGACAGGAGATGAACAAGAATCTCGAGGATGCTGAAAAGTACCTCGCAGAGTTCGCTGCTAAGAGCGGAGCCCCCGTCAAGGTCGAACCCGTAGCTCAGCTAGAGGCTGCAGAGACAACCAAGGTAGAAGCTCCTCAGGAAGACCCCTTTGCGAACTTCGATGTCGAGCAGCCGCAGGCTGAAGTACAATCGACCTACGCAATCGGAATTGACCCAGACCACGAAGAGGTAGAAGACGATGAGCCCTACACCGGCCTCGTTTTCCCCGCTGGCTTCCTGAGCTACAAGCAACTTCTCACCAACCCCTACGCCCGATCGGCAGTATGGGACAAGAAGGTCAGCGACAGAAACGCAAGGATGGCCAGAGCTGCTGCTCGAGGCTATTACAACAAGAACAGCTGATCAGAAAGCACACCATTGGACAACCCACTATCCCCAGAGGATCAAGACCAAGGCTCAGAGCAGTCTATTCCAACAGCTACTACTGCTGCAGGCTCAACTCTCAGTAGAAAAGAGCTCAGGCTCAAGAAGCGCCGTAGGGGCCAGGCTCTTCTAGCCTCTGGGCTGGCTCTCCTGGTGATTGCTGGCGGTGGGGCTGCCTACTACGCCCTCGGCACCGAAGTAGTACCGAACGCCGCTACCAGCCACAGCGCTCTCGACAAGGAAAACCCCTGTGATGATTTCAGCGAGCTGAAAATCGGCTGCAAGCTAAGCCTTGCTCACAGTGATGGTGTTCCTCGAGACGGCCTCATCTCCCAGAGTCCGGAGGCTGGCTTCCATATCTTCAAGTCCAGTGGTCCAGTCAATCTGGTCTACTCTTCCGGCCCAGCGAAGTCAAAGTTCCCGGACATCCTCCGGCAGGACTACGACAGCTCAGTGAAGGAGCTCTACCTCCTTGGAATTGAGATCGGCGATGTCAAGACCGTCGAGAAAGACGATCTGGAGGCGAACCGAATCGTTTCTGCTTCGATCGAGCCGGGATCCACAGTCAAGAGCGGCACGAAGGTCAACCTGGAGGTTTCAGCAGAAACCGTCAAGCTCCCCGATCTCAAGGGGCTGACTAGAGAGCAGGCCGAGCTGGATCTTGAGAAGCTCGGCCTTGACTCCGAGATCGTCGAGGAGCAGAGCTCAGAGGCAGCTGGTACTGTCGTCGGTCAGTCTCCCTCGCAGGGGCAAGTAGCCAAGAGCTCCAAAGTCACCGTGAAGGTAGCGAAGCCAGAAGAGATCAAGAGCATCAAGGTTCCATCTGTTGTGGGCCTCAAGGAAGATGAGGCCCAGGGAGTGATCGCTTCTGCTGGATTCACCAACATCACCGTCGTGAAGGTAGAGAGCTCCAAGGTCACCGAAGCGAGAGTGTCCAATGTTGCTCCTGGCGAGGGTAGATCAGTCCGGTCGGACAGCAATGTGGTCATCGTTGTGAGCATTCCTGAGACCAAGTAAGCTCAACGGGCTGCAGTCGATATGAGAACTGGCAGCCTGGGTCTCACCTATCTCGTCGAGTACCCGCTCAAATTCATAGAAGGCCCCAGCAAAGGCGAAGAGGGCACCAAATCTGGGAAGGAACCCTCTTGAAGCTACCTATCAGGCGCAGCGCTTTGCTCCTCGGAGCCGTGCTCTCCATATCTATCTGTGCGAGTGGAGCAACCACAGCACTCGCAGTCGAGCCTGAGATGACCTCCACGAGCTCTAGTAGCCCAGCCAGCCAGGGGAATGGTTCGGCAACCTACAGCGCCGTGCTTATCGTGGTCACCGAAAATGGCGCTGAGCCCATCAATGTGAGCGACAGCAAGCTCGATCTCGGCTCAATTCTCAGGGCCAAGGGCTATGACGCTAGCATTCTCACTGACAGCCTAGGTAATCCTCTTCAGTCGACTCAGAAGCTCAAGTCGGGAGAGCGATTCATCGTCTACGGTAGCACCGTCGAAGGGACATCTGAGACAATCGAGCTTCGGCTTCCCGACGAATCTACCGATGATGGCGAGCTCTATAAGGGTGAAACCGTCGTGGAGGACCCGGGCACTGTGGGTAGCGCCCTGAAGACCACGGTCACTCGAAGAGATCTCTCGAAACTCTCCAGGAAAACCGATACGAAGCCCGAGGATCTCAGCGCAGAGGCCCTGAGTTCCGACGCTGCTAAGACAAGCGAAGAGAGCTACATCACTGTGCTCAAGGCTCCGACGGCCAAGAAGATCAGAGTGGGTACAAAGGAGTGCGAGTCCGAATACCTATGCGAGCTCATCAAGAGTGGTCAGTATCAGGACTTCAAGGCCGACGGTGGCTGGGTTCATCCCCTTGGTGGAGCAAGGAGCTGGACCACCTACTATGGATCTAAGGACCACGAGGGTGGAGCAATCGACTTCCCTGAGCCTCAGGGAACTCCTATCTACGCCGTGGCTGATGGAACCGTGCTCAACTCTGCTAACATGGGCGCAGGCGGTAACATGGCCACCATTCGCCACGATGACGGAACCATCACAGGCTACGCCCACATGGTAGAGCTTCCCATCGTCAAGGTCGGAGAAAAGGTCAAGGCAGGACAGCTCATCGGCTTCGTCGGATCTACCGGTCGCTCCACCGGACCTCACCTTCACTTCGAGTCCTGGGTTGACACGGTATGGGGTAAGCAGATTCCCTCCTACGACTACATGAAGGCCCACGGAGTAGATCTTGGAAGCTGCACCAGCGGCCCTTGCAGTCTTGCCGAGAAGGACCGAGTCTCAGATTCCAGCGGGTCAGCTTTGCAAGAGTAGCACCTACCTGGAGGGCTGATTTTACAGCCTGAGATCGCAGCCTAGAGCATCGGTGCCTACGACGCTCTAGGCTGTATCTCTGCCAGCTGAGACCATGCTTGTCTCAGATATGATCAGCTCGAATCACGATGCGCTAGGGCAGCTTCTCGAAGAAATGATGGCCAAACGCTAGGGGCTACAATCGGTAAGGTAGGAGCGAAAACTTCTCCATCGAAGATCCTAGGAGCTCCCTCTATGGCTTCCAAGCTTGCCCACCTCTCGGACATCCATGCGGGCTATCGCTCTGGCCGTAGGCTCAACGCCTTTGGAGTGAACATCCGAGAGCAGGACGGCTACAACTCCCTGGATCAGATGGTCACTGAGATCATCAACAGCGGAGTCGATGCAGTTGTCATCGCAGGTGACACCATCCATGTTCCAGAGCCCCACATCCGTGAGCTCATCGAGGTCCAGCGTCAGCTCCGCCGGTTTGCGGAGGCAGGGATCAAGGTCTACATGCTCGGAGGCAATCACGAGTCAACGGATGTTCGTGCAGACATCTCTGCATCTCGGATCTTCGATGATCCATGGCGAGGGCTGCACTCCTACGCTGAGCCCTACAACAAGGTCGAGATCGCAGACGGGATCTTCCTGCACCTGGTATCCCACCACATGTACTCGGATCAGGCTGAAACGATGGGTCAGGTCAAGTCTGTGGACGGGGCCATCAACATCTTCTCGACTCACGGATCTGTGGTTGACCCGCTCCTAGAGATCGCACTCCACGCCGAGCGCTCACCTCGAGAAGTTGTGATCCCGGATGAGCTCCTCGAAGATCAGGATTGGGACTACATCCTTCTCGGGCACATCCACGAGAGAGGTTGGGTCGGATCGAAGGATGGCAAGACCGACACATTCGGCAGCCGCATCTACTACAACGGATCCCTCCTTCGGAGAGGCTTCAGCGACAAGGATGTACCTCTGGGCAAGGGCTGGACTCTCTGGAACATCGATGCTGATGGTACGATCACTCCGGAGATCAAGACGGTAGCTCAGAGGACCCAGCTTGATTTTACGCCCATCGATGCCTCAGAGTTCTCATCCACTGCAGTCACAGAGAAGATCATCGAGAACTTGAGATCTTCCCAGGAAGACGGAGTGAACTTCATCGAGGAGAGCGCCCCGATCCTCCGTCAGCAGATCACCAACTTGACTCCCGCTAAGAACATCGGCATCGATTGGAACGCTGTCAACAAGGAAGCCGCCCACTCGCTCATGTTCCTTCCCAGGCCCGTTGCTCCGGAGCGGGTAGAAAACAGCGGGAGCACGGTTGAGAAGGGCTCCTTTGCTCAGAACGCAGATGTCGTTCAGGTCTACGATGGCTGGGCAGCAAAGTCAACAACACTTGCGGAGCTCGATGAGCATGTCCGCGACCGTACTAAGATCGATGCCCGCAGGCTTGTCCAGCAGGGCCAGGAGGCGAACCTTTCAGATGAGTAACGATGACAAGGAGCTCAAGGTAGCTCCATTCTCCCCTGAGGCCAATGAGCCAGCAGAGTCCACCAGAGCGAGCAGCTCGAGGAAGCCCCTCATCATCACGGTCATTGCCCTGGCCGTTGTGCTCCTGCTTCTTCTCGGCGTACTCCTCTGGAAGTCCTATCTGGCTCCCCAGCAGGGTGCTCAGAGCGCACTGGAGGGCATAGCTTCGAGCCGCGGCAGCATCACCGCAGTGAACACTTCTATGGTCACCTATAGCGGACAGAAGGTCGCTGACGCCAATGTGAAGCAGAAGGGTCTAGCCCAGGGTAAGACCCTCACTGATCCTCCGGCTTTCATCTTCACCAACGGCAAGAAGGATGACAGCAGGAAGGTCATGGACTTCTACTTCGACTTCTCTGAGCAGCGCTCTAGGGACACGCTCATCTCCAACAGCGTTGATCTCAGGGATCTTGTGGAGTCGGGTCAGATCGAGCTGAGACTCCACCCACTTTTCAGTGGTAGAGCCTATTCGATGTACGCTTCCGAGGCAGTTTCTGAGACCTTCGCTGCAGATTCAGACAAGAGCTGGGATACCCTGATGGCCCTCCTGCGGAACGCTCCTCAGTACGCCGACTCCGATAGCAACAAGGAGATCGTCCAGGGCATCGTGGCAGCCACTAAGAATGTGGGAGTCAAGTCCGTGGACGCTGAGTCCATCGAAAACGGGACTTTCGCAAGCTGGCTCCTCTCGATCGGCAACGATCCTAAGCTCAACAGCGCAACCGCTCCTAAGCTACCCTACATCCTCGTCGGCGGCAAGCAGCTCAATCTGAGCGCCAACGATCTCAACAACTCAGATGCCTTCAAGAGGGCAGTACTCAGGGAGGTCAACTGATGTCCGAACAACAGTCTACAGATTCAAGCAAAAGCCCACGGCAGGGCATCTCACTTCGGAGCTTTCTCCTGATCATCGGCGTGATCTTCCTGATCTTCGGTATCGCAACAGCTGTGATGCTCCACTCTGAGCCTAAGCCTCAGATCATGGCCCCAGGACCTCACTACCACTACGAAACATCCCAGGAGATCATCTGATGGCGGCAGCCTCCAAGCGTAAGCTCCATGTGCTAGACCTCCCCTGGGGAATGCGGCACCCCAATGTTCGCTACGATAGGCAGAAGAAGGTGAGCTTCTTCGAGGGTAGCCAGCTCCCCATGAACCTGGAGGACTTCGGCTCCGAGGATTTCTCCTACCAGCGGTGGATCGAAGACGATGTGAACGGCTCGATCAAGCTCCCCCAGAAGGGCTCGAACATCTTCACGCCCCGTGACCACCAGAAGGTTGCGGGCAAGGCGATCTTCGATGCCTATCGTAAGGGCTACCCTGGGTTCCTTGAGGCAGACAAGACAGGTTTGGGAAAGACTCTATCTACGCTCACGGGTCTTGCCTACATCATCAGTAAGGATCCTCGTTTTGGCGAGGGCAAGCGGCTCCCCAAGCTCCTCGTGGTCTGCCCGAAGCGAGTCATCCCCGTCTGGAGGAACACGCTCAGAGCATTCCCGCAGGCTGGCATGAAGATGCGAGTAATGGTGACCAACTACCAGTCGCTTCTAAAGCTCATCGAGCCACCCAAAGAGGCCCACGAAAAGAAGCGCAAGCGCACTAAGGACAGGCTGACTGCAACCAAGGGAAAGCCCAGGATCGACTGGGACTTCGTGATCTTCGACGAGTCACACTACCTCAAGAACTACCCGACGAGTACGACCTCACTTGTTGCTGCCGCCGTAGCCAAGCTCGAAGAGCCCTACAAACGAGGCAAGTCTCCCTTCGTGATTTCGGCTACTGCAACGCCCGGTGCTACTCCTCTGAACTTCGCCACTATGGCTCCTTGGCTCGCTCCCTTCCTCGACACGAGGAGCAAGGGCACCAAGGCAGTTACTCCTGCTACCTGGGGATCCTTTCTCGAGGACATCGGCTTTGCTGTGACAGAGGGGAAGGTCGGCTGGAACTGGGCGGTACTCCCCTTCTACGGTAAGGATGCCGACGACCCCAAGATCAGAAGAGCCTACGAGCACAAGTACAGGGAGGTAAAGGCTCGGCAGAGGGATGATGCCGGAAGGATCGGTACAGCCCTGAAGACAGAGGGCGCTCCGTTCATCATGCGCTCTCCCAAGGACATTGCTGGCTGGCCCGAACAGCAGATCATCCCCCTCCCCATCGAGCTCGACCCCAACGGTAGGGCAACATACCGGGAAGCCTGGGATCGATTCCGAGACTTCCTTCGGCTCCCTCCTGCCAAGCAGACATCTAAGGCAAAGCTCGTCGAGGCCCTGCGCTACCGCCAGAAGTCGTCGCTGCTCAAAGTCGAATCCGTAAGCGAAGACATCGTAGGCTGGGTTGAAGATGGCTACCAGGTCTATGTGAGCTGTGAGTTCATCGAGACCCTGGAGCGCCACGCTGAGCTCCTGGAGAAGGCTGGCATTCCCTATGTGACCACCACTGGTGCCACTAAGGATGTGGAGGTACCCCGAATCCAGTTCCAGAAGGGCCAGGCGAAGGTCGTCCTTTCTACCCTCCTCGAGGGAGTGAGTTTTCACTCTAAGGAGAAGCTCCCTGACGGCACCACTGCTACGGCTGCTCCTCGAGTCACCGTGATGCAGGATCTGCGACAGAACAACCTCTCCAACGAGCAGGCTTTCGGTCGTTGCCACAGGGACGGTGAGAACTCGGTGCTCTACATCCCCTACATCGCCGATACGGTCGATGAGAGGATCATCACGAGCTTCGCCAACAAGACGGCCAACATGAAGAAGATGACCGGCGAATCCGATGAAGACGCTGAGCTCCTCGAGAGAATCTTCGAGGAAGTAGCAGCAAGCTGATGCGCTCGACGACTGTTGTCAATCGGCACCACAAGATTCCCTACGATGTCTATGTGGGGAGGGGAACTCCCTGGGGCAATCCCTACCCAGTGAGCGAAGGAGGCCAAGAGTCAGTGATTCGTCGCTACGAAGAGTACCTACGGAAGAACGGCGAGCTCATCTCTCAGCTAGACGAGCTCCAGGGCCTGGTGTTGGCGTGTTCCTGTGCTCCAAGGCCCTGTCATGGAGACATCCTCGCTGCATTCGCTGACAGCCTGGCCGAGACTGGAGAGCTTCCTCGGGAGTCGATCAGTGACAGGCTTTTCCCAGAACCCAAGAGACCACAGCTCAGCTTCGGCTGAACAGAGAAAGGAATCTCCCGTGGGAGAGTCATCAACTAGTAGCGCTCGAATCTCGAAGCGTAGCCTCATCCTCTGGATCGCATTCGCCCTGTCTTCCGCAGCAACGGTCTTCGATGCTGTTTCCAGCTGGCAGATCATCTCCGTGGATCCCATTGCACTGGAGGGGAACCCGATCTGGAACAGCATCGCTGAGCTCCTAGGTTTCGGTGGAGCCATGATCTTCCGGGCGGTTGTGGGCATTGCGCTCCTTGGGGCGCTCCTCTTCCTCGCACTCCGTCATCGGCGCGCCCGCGTAAGGAAGGTAGCTAGCTTCGGCCTCTACTTCGGAACCGTCGTGCTCATGCTCCTCTCCGCCTACCACATCTGGTTCCGGCTCACTTATGGTTGATCCGCGTAGCTACCCGGAGTTTTTCCTCGACACGCCCGAGAAAACGATCAGTTGACAGAGGGTTAGAACTGTCGATATAGTGTACTCATCAACGCCTCGTGGCTATGAAGTTCGCATCCTTCTAACTATTTGGACTGTATAGCAGCCTCGCTCTCCACGATGTTTTGATATGGCTCCTCCAACTGGATGATCCGACCGGAAAATCCGGAGTTGCGAACCACTGACTCCATGTGATATAGTGGCTCCAACAACAACCAACGACTGAACAGCACCTCGAGAAGAGAAAGGAACGGTGAGTAGCGATGTCGACAATTTCCATTGCCACCCCAGCGATCGTACAGCGATCGACCGTCTCCCAGCTGTTTAGTAAGCCGGGGACAGCGAGAGATATCCGCTGTTCAGGAAAGCCCCAAGCGGGGAATCAGCCTGAACATGCGTTGAATCTCTCCAAAGAGAATCCCTGGCCCCTCGGGTATCTTAGCCTCTGAGCTAACCCGACCATCCTGAAGGTCTCCGCGACTGCCGTTACCTTCAAGGAAATCGAATCCAACAGAATTTGACTCTCAGATCGCCGCGTGATAGCATCGATCAACACCCTGTCGAACCAGGGACCCTCCCAGAGTGGAGGCGAGGTTCACTCCCGGGGTGTGATACGATTGACTCGAACGCTTGATCGCTTCGAACCGCATCGCCTTCGAAAATCGCACGAGTTGCGAACGCCGAAACGATGTGATAGAGTTGATCTGCACCGAATCTGGAACTCAAACTCCACGGATTCCCCAAAAACTTTAACTTCATATAGGACCGTTCGGCACGACGGAGGAAGACGAATTGTGAAATTGCAATTCAATGCCCTGACCCAATGCGTAGGTTGATCTCGAAAACGAATATACGCAGCTTGCACCGATGGATGCTGGTGAATGTGAGAGCCAAACTCACTTCACGCAAAAACAGCCCCGAGAGTGTGGAGGATTCCTCTGGAATCGACCGGAACTGACGGCTTAGGCCGGCGGGAGGTCGGAGCTACGGATCCCTCCGAAGGTTCTTTGAATGCTTCGGCTACACGAGGTGGGAGCGCCCCTCATGGGGAATACAAAAGACTTTGAGAGCCTTTCATTCCTTCGGGAAATGGAGGCATATTCCTAGAAATGCTCTCAGCTTTCGTGTCGTGATTGTCCACGGCACATCTGGTCCATTGGTCTAGTTGGCCTATGACGCCGCGTTCTCAGCGCGGAAATCACCGGTTCGAATCCGGTATGGACTGCAGAGGATTGCGCTTCGGGTCGCACCGGGGCAATGTCCTTCAGAGAAAATAGTGTAGGCAGGAATCAACCTGTGGCACACCGCGAAGTTAGTAGCGAACCGGCGGGTTTGCGAATGCGGGTACGGAGGCGGACGGTCAAAGCCGTCCATTTCTCGAAGTATGACCCCATCGTTTAGTGGCCAAGGACGGCGCCCTTTCACGGCGTTAGCACGGGTTCGAATCCCGTTGGGGTTACTCCTTGCAAGGGAATCCGGTCGATTGCATCTGACGACCGTACTAAACTAAAACCGATGTCGTACTGCTCTCCAGAAGAGGCGCGTTAGCAGGGGCTCTGGCCAGCTAGAGGGTAATGCTCTAGCACCTTCGGTTCCATCGTCTAGTGGCCTAGGACTCTGCCCTCTCACGGCAGCAACGCGGGTTCGAATCCCGCTGGAATCACGCCTTCTTGAAGGAAACGCTGCGCACGACTGGCTGGGGGTTGATAGGTCCCCCACAGGAAAGACCCCCTGGGCTCAAAGGTCAATGCCGATTTAAACCGTAGAGGTAGCGGGACTGGCTGTAAACCAGTTGTCTTAGTACTCGGGGAGTTCGACTCTCTCAGTCGGCACTGTAGCTTCGTGCTACTATTCTCAGAATGGCAGGAAAGCTCGGGCGTCTTCCGGAGACGGCGAGCTGTGGGATCGGTACCCTCTCTGAGAGCGCAGCAGTTCGGAAGTGATGAGCCGGACTGTGAACAGGATAGGCAATGCGGGAAATGGCAAACCCGTCGACTCCCGCTGGGGGTCGTCTTCCAAGGTGCCTCTGACTGGGACTCATCATCTCGATCAGGTGCGAGGCTTCGTCATAGCCTCGAAAGGAAAGCTGTCCGGTTCTGCAATATTCCTCCTTAGCTCAGTTGGCAGAGCGCCGAGCTGTTAACTCGGATGTCGCAGGATCGAGACCTGCAGGGGGAGCACTGCTGAAGGATTCAGCGTCGAGGCAAATGTCGCAAGACTATAGCCGTTCACTGTGAATCCTAAGGTACGAGGCCGCTGAGAGCCGCAAATCTCAGCATTGGCGAGGTGGGTCGGCATCCCAGCGCTGACTGTAAATCAGTAGCCCCTCTGAGTTCAAGTCTCAGTCTCGCCACTCCAGTGTAGACCGTAATGGCAGCGGGTCAGCCTGTTAAGCTGTTGGGTATCCAATCCCCCTGGTGGTTCGAGTCCACCTTCTGGAGCAAGGTCATCGGAGAACCTCAATCTCCTATTCCTCTATAGCTCAATTGGCAGAGCAGCCGGCTGTTAACCGGCAGGTTCCTGGTTCGAGTCCAGGTGGGGGAGCAATGCAAGTAGGCTGACACCATGCTCGGTGTCGGAGGAACGCAGGAACTCAAAGCCCAAGGGTTTTAGGTAAAGCCGAGAGGCCGGTCCGATTCCGGCAACTGAGAGCATACAGTTTAGTGATCTGGGACATGTTCGGTTTGATCCTGAAAGCTGCGAGTTCATTACAGGGGTATAGCTCAGTTGGTTAGAGCGCTTCGCTGATAACGAAGAGGTCCTGCGTTCAAGTCGCAGTATCCCTAC